>Ga0210396_10000010_pt1 | contig 509016 bp, 398 predicted proteins | sample IncBWH17OmetaG_FD_155466 | JGI IMG/M metagenome (GOLD analysis project Ga0210396, IMG submission 155466) | Forest soil microbial communities from Barre Woods Harvard Forest LTER site, Petersham, Massachusetts, United States - Inc-BW-H-17-O ... | reverse complement strand
AGCTGTGGTTTTGTAAGATGTTGGGGGGGGGGGTGGGGGGGGGGGGGGGTGGGGGTAGGGTCATTGAATCTGTGGTCGAATGCTCCCATATTGCGCCCGCAAAGAACATCGTGGGTCGCGAAGGCACATCTTTCTCCTCTACATTCATTGACGCCGGTGTCAACTTGTGTAAAACTCCATAGCAATCTGGGGCGGGCTCACTGCAGTAGTTAGGAATGTGGCAAAAATTCCGGGGCGTGAGACCGAGGTGTAGTCATGAAGTCCGGCAGTTATGCAGTCCTTGCAGCATCCCTCCTTGCTTTAACCCTGAGTGCCAGTGCGCGGGAAATGGTCCTGCCCGCCGGTACCCTTTTGAAATGCACCATGGATGAACCCAACCTCTCCTCGGCCACTGTTGCCGTCGGAGATCCCGTACTTTGCCGTCTCCACGCCGTCACCGAGTTCGGCCAGCAAACTTTCCCGCGGGGCAGCTACCTTGTCGGCCACCTCGAAGCCGCTAAAGATCCCGGCCATTTCTGGGGCAAGGGCTACATGAAACTCCAGTTCGACCGCATCGGACTGCCGCAAGGCGACATGCCGCTCGACGCCAAAGTGATCGCGACCCGCGGCTACAAGGTCGATAAAGATGGCGACATTCGCGGCAAAGGGCACGCCACGCGCGATGTTGTCGAGTGGATGATCCCGCCGCTTTGGCCCTGGAAGATCATCATGCTTCCCGCCCGCGGCCCGCGCCCCACGCTGAAGGGCGAGAGCCAACTCACCCTGCGCCTCATGGATGACGTGCAGATTCCGCAAGTCGCCCAGACCAACGGCCCCGACTGGCATTTCTTCGGACGCCCGCGCATTGAGAACGACTCCTACTATCAAGGCTCCTACCAAGGCGCCAGCGTGCGGCGGTCGGACGGGAGCTATCCGCAACTGTCTGTGCGCAACGTGACCGTCACCGCCAGCGAACCGCGTCTGGAAGAGATTGCGCAGGTCACCTACGCCAGCTATGTCTCCAAAGATATGGCCGGCGGCGGCGCAGCGGCGACCGCTCCGGGCGTGCCCGTCTTCGTGTTGAAGACCGGCATGGTTCTGTCGGTCGGCAATTACACCTACCAGGACGGCCGTATCAGCTATGAACTAGCCAGCGGCGGCAGCGGAGTAATCAGCACCGACGAAGTCGACTGGAACACGACCACCCAGGTGAATGGCCAGCGCGGCGTTCGAGTCATGCTGCGTCCCGGTCATCAGACAGCTGGCGGCGAATAGCACCGAAGCTCACGTAGGGGCAGGTGCCCTCACCTGCCCCGCAGAGCAAAGCTCGGAAGCCTGCGACGATCTAAATTTCGCGACCACCGCGCGCTCTACTTCATCCATACAAGAGCGAGCAGCGAGAACGCACGCGAGGATTCGATGCCCAAGGTCAACATCGCCGAAAAATTCTCGAAAATCGCCGACTACTACCAACCGCGCGTTGCCGCCGAACTCAACGGCCAGCAGGTCAAGTTTGTAAAGTTCGATAGCGAATTCGTCTTTCACCATCACGACCATGAAGATGAAATGTTTCTCGTTGTCAAAGGCCGCTTCCGCATGGAGTTCCGTGACCATCACCATCATCCTGATCAATGGATCGAAGAGGGTGAATTTATCGTTGTGCCGCGCGGAGTCGAGCATCGCCCCGTGGCCGCGGAAGAATGCTGGGTCATCCTGTTCGAGCCCGCGACGACTCTCAACACCGGCAATATAGAGAACGAACGGACCGTCCACCAGCTAGAACGTGTTTGAGCGAAAAGACCGCACTCCGTTTCGATCAAAGGGACGCCCTTTTCTGCGAGTGTTACAATCCATTCCATGCTTCGCCGGCGTTCGCTAGCGCCTCTCGCGGCCATCGTCATTTTGCTGGCGGCGCCGCTGTTGGCCGCACCCGTCCCACCCTTACAAGATCGTATCGCCGCCGTCCTCAGCGCTCCTGATCTTGCGCGCGGCTTCTGGGGGATCGAAGTCGTCTCTGCCGCAACCGGCAAATTGTTGTACTCTCAAAATTCCGACAAGCTCTTCACGCCCGCTTCGAACACCAAGCTCTTCACCACCGCCGCAGCGTTGGCCCTGATCGGCCCCGATTACAAATTCCGCACTACTGTCGAAACGACCGGTACGCTCGACCGCTACGGCCGACTTAACGGAGACTTGGTCTTAGTCGGCCACGGCGATCCCAATCTCAGCGGACGCGAACTCCCCTATGATCTCAAAACTCAGCGCAACGACGATCCTATTCAAGCTCTCGAAGCGCTCGCCGACGCGCTCGAGCAGAAGGGTGTTAAGTTCATCGACGGCGATATAGTAGCCGACGATTCCTACTTCGCCTTCGAGCGCTACGGCGAAGGTTGGAGCCAGGACGACCTAGTCTGGGCTGACGGCGCTCCTGTCTCTGCGCTCTCGGTCAACGACAATGTAGTTTTCGTGAACATACTACCCGCCGATCGCCCTGGCGAAAAGGCTTTCGTCAGCATCAAGCCCTTCGCGGATTACTACCGCATCGACAATCGCATCATCACTACTCCAGCCGGTACTGGACGCAAGTTCTTCGTCAATCGCGAGCCTGGCTCCATGCTGGTGACTCTCTGGGGCAACATGCCTTTGGATGATGCGGGTGTCAATGAGGCTCTGGCCATAGAAGATCCAGCGGAGTTTGCCGCTGGCCTCTTCCGGCAGTTACTCGAAAGACGTGGCATCGTAATCTACGGCCACCAGCGCACCCATCACACAGAACTGGCCACTCTGTCTACCTTCAGCGTAACCACGATTGCGCCGGCGCGTGGAGGCAGGACCAGCGATAAAGATAACGACGGCCAATTACGCCCGCTCAAGACAGATCAGCCACTGGTCCTCGCTAGCTACGAATCAAAACCGCTGGTGCAGGATGTACGTGTAATCAACAAGGTCAGTCAAAATTTGCATGCCGAAATTCTGCTGCGCCTTCTGGGACGCGAGCGTGGCAACGCCGGGTCGATTGAAGGCGGCCTCGAAGTTCTTCGCGGCTTTCTGACCCAGGCAGGAATTTCGAACGACCAGTACGTCTTCTACGATGGCTCCGGACTTTCTCGCCAGAACTTAGTAACTCCTCACGCCATTGTCCAGTTACTGACTTATAGCTCGATGCAGCCCTGGGGAACTGCGTATAAGTCGACTTTCCCCGTCGGCGGCGTAGACGGCTCGCTCACCGACCGCCTAACTTCTCCCCGCTTGCAAAACCGCATCGTGGCTAAAACCGGATCCCTGGGTGGAGTGAAAGCGCTGTCGGGCTATGCCACCCTCAACTCTGGCCAGTCAGTTGTGTTTTCGATCATGTCGAATAACTTCATTCTCCCGGCCAAACGGGTTACGGACGCGATTGATGAGTTAGTGCAGGCGATTGTGGACGATGCACCCGCTACGCGGTAACCGGTTTGGAAGGCAGCGCCGCAACTGATAACTTTGTAAGCTGGACGGCAGAGACTCTCAGCCTGTTACCCGAGTATTCCCATTCTCTTTCCCACGCGCCCCAACACTTCCAGCGCCTGCTGTAATTCGTCTTTCGTGTGGGTCGCTGTCATGATCGTTCGCACCCGTGCCTTGCCCTCGGGGACAGTGGGGAAAGCAATCCCCGTCCCCAGAACGCCCTCTTTGAATAACTCGCGCGAGAAATCCATGGTCAGCCTTCCATCGCCAATAATGATCGGAGTGATCGGAGTTTCGCTCGCGGGAGTAGTCTGTCCGCCGATATTAAAACCAAGCAGGCCAAGCTCTTTCTTCCAGAAACGAGTATTCGCCCAGAGCTGCTCCATCCACTGCGGTTCCGTTTCGAGAGCATCGAAGGCTGCGATGCAGGTGGCAGCAACTGACGGCGGGTGCGAAGTAGAAAACAAGAAAGGCCGCGCGCGATGATAAAGAAAGTCAATCAAATCGCGCGTGCCACAGACGTACCCGCCAAGAGCACCGATCGCCTTCGATAGTGTTCCCACCTGAATGTCAACGCGCCCGTGCATAGAAAAATGATCGACCGTGCCGCGCCCCTGCCTGCCCAACACACCCGAGGAGTGCGCATCGTCGACCATCATGATCGCGCCATATTTCTCCGCCGCCTCGCAAAGCCCTGGTAGAGGTCCAATGTCGCCGTCCATCGAAAACACGCCGTCGGTGATCAGCAGTTTCTCCCCCGGCTCATTCTTCACGCTGGCGAGTTGCTCTTCGGCATGGGCAACATCCTTATGACGGAAGACGAGAATCTTCGCCCGCGAAAGCCGGCAGCCATCGATGATCGAAGCATGATTGAGTTCGTCGGAAATAATGAAGTCGTCCTTGCCTAAGAAAGAAGAAACCGTTCCTGCGTTAGCGGTAAACCCCGACTGGAAAACCACGCAGGCCTCAACATTCTTGAAGCGCGCAATTTTCTCCTCCAGTTCCATGTGAATCTTCATGGTGCCCGCAATGGTGCGCACAGCGCCCGATCCCACGCCATACTTGCGCGTTGCCTCAAGCGCCGCCTCGCGCAGTTTGGGATGTGTCGTGAACCCAAGATAATTATTCGAAGCGAGATTAATGACCCTTTTGCCATCAAACGTACAAAGCGGAGCCTGCTCGTCATCGAGCACGCGCAGCTTGAAGTGCGTGCCCTTGGCCTTGAGTTCGTCGAGTTGATCAGTCAGAAAAGACAGCGGATTGGTGCGAGTAGCAGCAGGCATCATTACCTCATCGTATGACTTAGTGTGGCGGCGAAAACCACCGAGATATTTTACTCTCGCTCCGGCTATGCGGACTTGGGCTGCGCAATCGCCGCAATCGTCCCTTTGGTCGCGCGCAGATAATCTCCCGGAGCCATCACAATCTGCAGCCCGCGCACTCCCGCCGAGATAGAAATAACGTCGAACAGCTCCAGCGTCTCGTCCACATACACACGAAAGTCGCGGTTCGGGCCCAGTGCCGTCACGCCGCCGCGAATATATCCGGTCAGCCCCTGCAACTCTTTCACCGCGACGAGGCGCATCTTTCTCTCTCCCGCGGCAACCGCCAGCGCCTTCAAATTCAATTCCTGATCGCCTGGAACCACCGCCATCACGACGCCGTTGCGGTCGTTTTTCCCTTCGACCCGCGCGACCAGGGTCTTGAAAACCTGCTGGGCTGGTAATCCAATCTTGGCGGCAACCGTCTCCGCCGCCAGATCGTTGGGATCGACCTCATACTCGCGCAGCTCGTAGCCGATTCCCATCTCATCAAGCAGCCGTGCCGCGTTAGTCTTCTGCGTCATTCTTTTTCCAGGATTGTTTTCAGATTGCCCTTGCGACATTTTTCTCGGATAGTACCCGGAAATTCTCTCGGCCCCCGCTCTCGGAGCCGTTCCCGTTGTATAGTGTCCCATCATCGTTTTTGCGGAGGCTGACCCGTGCGTCTTCTGCTCCATTGGATTCTAACCGCCATAGCCGTCTGGGTTGTCGCTCATGTGGTGCCGGGCATCAGCGTAAGCGGCCCAACGGCAGCCCTGATCGCAGCCCTGGTCATCGGCCTGATCAACGCGACTTTGGGCTTACTACTAAAAATTATCACCTTCCCACTGACACTGTTGACTCTCGGCCTTTTCTGGTTCGTGATCAACGCACTAATGCTCGAACTGGCGGCGGCGTTCGTGCAAGGCTTCTATGTGCGCAACTTCGTGGCCGCATTTATCGGAGCGATTTTGCTGAGCCTAGTGAGTTCACTTTTGCAGTGGATCTTTATGCCCCGCAAAACGAGCTAGCTGCTACGGCGCGGATATTTGCTGTCACGCGTGCGGGCACAGTTCCGCGAACACGCGATCGACCTGCTGCTCCGTGGCCTCAAGCGATCCCGAGTTGTCGATAACGAAATCGGCAGCTTTGATTTTCTCTTCGTCCGGAATCTGCGCCGCCATGCGGCGAGCGACTTCGGCACGCGCGGCATCCTCCGAAATGGCCATGCGTCGGGCGAAACGCGTAATCCTCTGTTCAGGGCGACAGGTCACGACAACCAGGCGATCGAAGCGACCCGCGGCTCCCGCCTCGAGAATCAGTGCTGCCTCGACAACAGCAATCGCATTCGGCTCGCGCCGTCCGAGTTCTTCCATCCACTTGTTCTCATAAGCGATCACTGCCGGATGAACAATTGCATTGAGTTCCTTGACGCGAGGAGGCGCGCCTCCCGGCCTGCCGAATGCCGCTTCTGCCAGGCGCGAACGGCTGATCGTCCCATCAGGCTCCAGGATTCCGCGGCCGAATAGCTGCACGACCTCCTCATAGACCGGTCGACCGGGCTCCATGAGTTCGTGCCCGACAGTGTCCGACTGGATCAGGCGTGTGCCGCGTTTGACAAACATCTCTCCTACGGAGGATTTGCCGCTAGCGATTCCGCCAGTGAGGCCAATTTTCAACAAGGCGCGTTCACGCAATTCCACGTCGCATCTTGGCGGCCTTAACCGTATTCGCCATTAGCATGGCGATGGTCAGCGGCCCCACCCCTCCGGGCACCGGCGTGAGCGCACCCGCGACCTCGGCAACTTCTGGATGAACGTCGCCCACCAATGTAGATCCTTTCGCCAAAAACGTCTCTTCTCGTTTCTCATTTCCGGCAAACAATCGCTCGAATTCTTTTCGGTCGGTCACACGGTTAATGCCAACGTCAATTACCGTGGCTCCTGGCTTAACGTAGTCGCGTGTAACCATGCCTGCACGTCCGATCGCAGCGACCAGAAGGTCAGCGCGACGGCAAACAGCCGGCAGCTGGTACGTCTTCGAGTGGCAGACAGTAACGGTTGCGTCTTGATTGAGCAGCAGCATAGCCACCGGCTTCCCCACGATGTCACTGCGTCCCACAACCACCGCTTCTTGTCCCGCGATCGCAATATCGCTGCGCCTAAGAATTTCCATCACCCCCGCCGGAGTACACGGCACCAGCCCGGGCCTTTGCGTCGAAAGAAAACCCACATTCATGGGATGAAATCCATCGACATCTTTCGCCGGATCAACCGCCAGCAGAATTTTCTTGGCATCGACATGCGCTGGCAGCGGCAATTGCACCAGGATGCCATCAATCTCATCGCGCCGGTTCAAGTCAGCGATCAACGCCAGCAACTCGTCAGTCGTCGAGCTCTCCGCCGGACTATGTTGTTCGCTATAAAGCCCGACTTCTTCCGAGCTCTTCACCTTGCCGCGGACATAAACCTCCGACGCCGGATTATTCCCAACCAACACCACAGCCAGTCCGGGACGCACTCCCGACGACATCAGCCGCTTGACGTCTGCGGCCGCCTCAGCGCGGATCTCCGCGGCTATTTTCGTTCCATCCAAAATCCTTGCGGCCATCTCTCTCGTTCCCAGTGCGACATCGCTCAACAGAAAAGTGATTCTATCGCATCGCCCGCCGCAAGCGGTGACTGCTTGGCTTCTGAGGATCAGGCCGCCGCCGCTTCGATCTGAGTCTTACTTTAGTCCCAAAGCACGCAACACCCCATCATCCGCCACCGTTTTTCCATCGTTTTTCGTGACCACGCCAAACGATCCCGAATAATCCCAAATCGTCCAGCCAATTCCATTGCGCTCGAGCGCTGTTCGCACATCGTGTATCCATGCGCCGCGATCGTCGGGATCCGAGTACGCGCGATAGACGCCGAACTCGTCACAAATCAGAGGAACGCCGCGCCGCTGTGCCCACGCCGCCGCCTGCTTCATCTCCGACTCAATACGGTCCGCGTCCCAACGATCGCGACCATAGCGAATCACCTGCAATCGGTCGGCTTCATCCGGCACGAGAGGCGCGACCATGTCCGCATTTTGCGGGTTCGACGGATACTTCAAACCGCGCAGCCAGTGCCAGTAATAAGCGCTCCAGGTCGCGCCCTGATGGGTGAAGAGGTAAGGCTCATAGAAATGAAAGGTGTAAATAACATTCGCATCGTGCAGTGGCTCCTGAAAAATGAGCTCGTCATCGCTCGACCAGCGTGCGCCTGCCGCGATGATCGTCAGTCCAGGCGCGCCTTCGCGGATCGCGGCCGCCAGCTTCATCTGCACACCGAGCCAGCGATATCGATCGCTGAACTCCGGCTCATTCATAATTTCCAGAAACACGCGATCGGCTTCCCAGGTCGAGTAATGCTGAGCCAGCGCTCGCCAGAAATCGGCAAAGCGCTCGACGAATTCATCGTCCTTCGTGAGCCGCGCCTTGAACTCGCTTTCCGGATGCAGGTCGATCACCACCGCCAGGCCATGATCGAGAATCATCTTCACTGCCGCATCCAGATAACCGAGATATTCAGCAGGAATTTTATTCGGCTCGGACCTGTTGAACATCGGCTCCGGATTCACGCCCAACCGAACATGATCGAAGCCCATCGACTTGATCAGCGCGATGTCGTCGGCCGTCGTCCACGCCTGAAAATGTTCTGGCGTGTAGCCGCGCTTGTCGTAGACCTGCGCAAACCAGTCGCTGGCATTGATGCCACGTTTCAATCTCTCGGCGCGCGTAAACGCTAGCGGAGAACGGTACGCCGATCCACTGCCACCTGGGTGGCCCGTCTGCGCCAGCGCGCAACCTGTGATAAAAACTGTTGACGCTAAAATCGAGTTCCACAATTTCGCTCGACTCAGCTTCACGAGCACTAATCTCGCTACATTCATCGCGGCAATTCCTTCGGCGTTGATACACTGATGGCGATCAATCTAAATTAGCCCATGCTCCCTTGCCAGCGCCATCTTTTCGATATTCCCGGCGACGTTGCCTATCTCAACTGCGCCTATATGTCTCCTCTGATGAAGTCGGCGTTGGAGGCTGGAACGGCCGGCCTCGCCCGAAAGGCGCATCCGTGGGAGATTACTCCCGACAAGTTTTTTACCGGCTCGGAGGAATTCCGCCGAACCGCTGCGCAACTAATCGACTCTTCGTCCGACGACATCGCCATTGTCAGCTCGGCGAGTTACGGCATTGCGGCCGCCGCACGTAATCTGCCGCTCAGCAAGGGTCAGAGTATTCTGGTGCTGGAGGAGCAGTTCCCGTCTCACTACTATGCCTGGCAGCGCCGCGCCGAGGAGACGGGCGCTCAACTGAAAGTGGTTCCGTGGCCCAGAGATGACGAGCAAGATTGGACGGCAACTGTTCTGTATGCACTGACCGAAGACGTCGCCATCGTAGCGCTGCCTAACGTGCAGTGGACAAGCGGCGGAAGACTTGACCTGGTCCGCATCGGCGAAGTGTGCCGTAAACTCGGAGCTGCCCTCGTGCTCGACCTCACTCAGTCGCTAGGGGCGCTCCCTTTCAGCGTGCGGGATGTACGGCCGGATTTCGCCGTGGCCGCGAGCTACAAATGGCTGCTCGGGCCTTATTCCGTCGGATTTTTCTATGTTGCTCCTCATCGCCAGAACGGAATGCCGCTCGAAGAAAATTGGATTCAACGCGGGAACGCACGCGATTTTTCGAGCCTCATTTTGTATACCGACGATTACGACGCCGGCGCTCGCCGCTTCGATATGGGTGAACGCTCGAACTTCGCGTTGCTGCCCGCTGCCGTGCGCGCCATGAAGCAGTTGCTGGAGTGGAAGATCGAGCAGGTTTCCGAGACCGTTGGCGCGCTCAATCGTCATCTCGCAAGCGCCGCTCAGGAGCTTGGATTCTCGGTTCCTCCGGACGATTTGCGCGCTCCACACTATCTTTGCCTGCGCAGAAAAACCGGCATTTCGCGGGAACTCCCAGAGATGTTGGCACGGGAAAAAGTCTTCGTCAGCGTGCGCGGCACTTCCATTCGCGTCACGCCGCATGTATATAACACGGTCGCCGATTGCGATCGGCTGATTTCCTGCCTTAAGCAGACCGTTAGCGTATCCACCTAGGCGCATCTAACCCGTTTAAATCAAGGAAAGAGAGGCGACCACGAGTCACCAGATGACCAAAGGCCTAGAACGCGCGGACGATACTTTCGGCAGCTGTCCGCCGCGACTAGGCCTCGCTAGAGTAGTTCAGTCCAGCCCGGCGATTCGCGGAGGACCATTCTGCAATGAACCCGACGCAATGGTTCAGCCAGCACTCCATCTCGTTCACCTTCATCCTGGCCTATGTTCCATTGATTGCGACCGTGGTAACCACTGCGGTCAGCCTTATACTGGTGCGCGCCACGTTGCGTTATACAGAGGCCAGCGATCGCAGCCTGGCCCTCGCCCGCGAGCAATTCGAGCGCGAATGGGCGCCCGAACTGCACCTCAAACTTGAGCGTGTATCCGCCCGCGAGACGAAGGTCTCAGCTACAAACCTGGCGAAAATTTCCGTTCTCATGCAGATGCTGCAATTGCGCAAATTGTCAATGGCGGTGCCGTCTCTGCGCTGCTTCCTCAACGAACCACTGGTCGGTGGCACAACATGGAGCGACGATCTTGGCAAACGCTTCTTCGCCTGCACCGGCGAAGACTACGCCGGACAAATAGCGGTATCCATCACTTTTTATGCTGCCGGACGCATGTACCGCACTGACTGGTTCCGTTTTCAAGTCCAAGTCCGCGACGGTCAACTTCTAAAGCTCGATCCCGTTAATATTTCTGCTCGTCGAGTGCGGGCACTCGAAACCCAAAAGGGCGCAAGCATGCGCCGTGAACTGGTAAGGGATGTGGTTGGAAGCGCTCGGGAAAGGGACGAGGACGCCGCTACCGCAATCTCGCGGAAGCGATGACGGACGAAGAGCCATCGCGGCGAAGGGTACCTTACTTGAGAGCGCCCGCGCGGCGCTGCGCCAACGATGCGGCCTCGGTCGCCGGATTATCTTTCGCCACCTGGTCGTAAATCTTCTTGGCTTCATCCGGCTTCTGCCGCGATTCGTAGAAGCTGGCGAGTTCGAGCTGCGCCGTAGCCTTGCTGACGACAATCGTTGGCTTATCGATCAACTTCTTATACAGATCAATTGCCTGCGCGTCTTTTTTCTCGGCGCGATACACCGAAGCCAGCGCAAACTTGCCAAGCGCCGCCAGATCAGGATTAGAAGACCCAGCCGCTTCCTGCAGATTGCGCTCCGCCGTCGCGTTGTCATTCAGTTGGGCCGACGCCAGTCCGACAAAATAGCGCGCCATGTCGGCCGTGTGCGTGTGCGGATAATTATCAACAATTGCCTGGAATTGTTTGCGCGCCGCGGTAGCTCGCTCGTCTGATGATGCAAAGCTGTCATACCCCGGCTGCGCGGGCACGCCCGCGGGACGCACCGGCGTTTCAAACGTGCGGACGGCCGTCGAAAGTTCGGCACTCGCCTTTTCGTCCTGTTGGTTGACGTAGTACCACCCGCCAAAGGCAATCGCCGCAATGACCACGACGGCAATGACCGCGGCAATGAGCTTCGCCTGGTGCTCTGACGTCCAGTGAGCGGCGTTCTCCGCCGCCTCGAATGTGACCTTGCTGAAGCGGTCCTGTTTCAGTTGATGCCGGGTCTCTGCGCGCACGGATAGCCTTCTTTGATTAACGGTAGGATGACAAACAACTAGTTTAACAGGGGGATTTCTGGAGCGTCAAAGCGACTGTTTCGAGCAAGCGAGGTGCACTTTCGTTTTACGATCCCAAGCAACTTGAGCGAAAAGAGCGGTACAACCCACTACTATCCAGGGCAATGAATAAGCCCTCGCCGATGATTCTTGTAATGACAAGGCAAAATCCGCGATGTCCGACTCAATGAGTACGATACACGTTGACGCAATCATCAAGGCGAAGAACAGTCCATCAACGATGCGCCGCCTTGGAGTTAAGCGCTTTCTCAGGGCGGCGATAGCGTCATCCAGAAATTGGCCAACAAAAAACCAGATCCAGATCCCGGCCAGACCAAAGGCCGCTATCAACCAGGGAGTATTAACAGAACGGTCACGGCCACCCAGTAGTTCATATGCGGGAACGATGGCTGGCGCTGCGGGAAGATTTGTTTCAACAAAACGGACCACGCTGGCTGGCAAATATCGCGGTGCGAAATATGCGTCAGAAGGACCGATCACTTGGATGAACTGTGGACCGCGATTGGACACTATTAAGACAATTGCAATCGCGGCTTGCGCCATGGGGAGAATCACCTTGAAATGCAATCGCATGACGTCCCAATTGAACCACGAAAACTGTTACAAGTATGGGGCGTTGGCAAAAAAATCGATGTTACGCACGTCAGTTAGGGTCCGTGCGATAGCTCCAGAAACCGGCCATCTTTCCCTGCAAAACATGGAAAGGCGCGCCGGAAACTTCAGGGGAAGTCCCGATTATGGCGTCTTCGCGCACGGCATCTTCAATCATATGATGCAGCGGCGCAAGTTCGCACACCGGATCGGTCGCACTGGCGTCGCCTGTCAGCAGGAATGCCTGGCATCTACATCCGCCGAAATCTTCTTTGCGGCGGTCGCAGGAGCGGCAGGGCTCGGGCATCCATTCTTCGCCGCGAAATTTCTGAAATGCTGCGGAGTATTGCCATATCCACGCAAGCGGGTGCTCGCGCACGTTATCAAAGCGCATGCCCGGAATCACACCTGCAGCATGGCAAGGGAGGGCCCGCCCGGCGGGATCGATCAGCATCAACTGGCGTCCCCAACCGCCCATGCAGGCTTTCGGAAAGCGCGCGTGATAATCGGGAACAACCATATCGATGCGAATCTTGCCTCGCAACCTCTCTTCGGCCGCCGCAACGACCTCAACTGCGCTATCCAGTTGCGGCCGCGTGGGCAACAACGCCGAGCGGTTCTGGAGGGCCCAGCCGTAATACTGCGCGTGCGCGATTTCCATACGATCGGGATGCAGCGCCTCGAGCGCGGCAATCATGTGTTTGAGGTGATCGATGTTCTGGCGATGAACGACGAGGTTCGTGGTGAAGGCGATGCGATGCTTGCCTGACTGATACTCGCGAATCCATCCAGCCAATTCAATTTTGTGGGCATGCGCGCGCGCTCCCGCGATCCAGTTTGCTTGGCCGTCGGTTGAATCCTGGAAACTGAGTTGAATGTGATCGAGGCCTGCGCCCACTAACTGCGCCAACCGCTCGCGCGAGAGCCCGATGCCGGATGTAATCAGATTCGTATAGAGCCGCGACTGGCGCGCCCCGGCGATCAGTTCGGCAAGATCGCGCCTCGCCAGCGGCTCGCCGCCAGTGAGGTGGAGATGGAGCACTCCAAGCGCCGCGGCTTCGTTGAAAACCCGCAGCCAGTCGGCGGTTTCAAGCTCTTGTTTGCGTGAGGTCAGCTCCAGCGGATTCGAACAGTACACGCAGTGGAGGGGGCAGCGGTGTGTGATCTCGGCGATAAGGGCCAGCGGATTGGGCATTGGGGGTCAAGACCCTTGTCATCCCGATCGGAACGAGAGAAGCGGATTTCGGGCGAAACTACAGCTCCCACGCTTCGCTCGGGATGACAACTTTATTCTCTAGCTCTCTTAGTAATCAATAATGCGCTTGGCGTGCAACTGCTCAAGAAACGTCAGCACATCGGCGCGAACCTTGCCTTTGGGCGCCAGCATGAACTGTTCTTCCAGCTTCTGAACAATTTCCGCAAGCTTGAAATGCCCGTCGCAAAGTTCGAGGATGATGCGGCCAGTTCCCTCTACTCGGATCGCGCCCTCGGGAAATAGCACGACGGGCGCGTCAGCGGTGCCGCCCCAGCGGCATCCGGCGGCAAACTTTGGAATGCTTGTATCGGTAAGCTCAGCCACCCTTCGTCTCCGCGGCGATCTGAAAAGCGCCCGGCGGCGGCCATCCCGGTTCGACATAGGCGAAATAAAGCGCGTCGAGTTGCGCCCAGAGAATGTCGCACTTGTCGCGCAGCGCCTGAATGACGCGCTCCTGCTCGGCGCGGGTAGCAGCGTTGTCAAACACATACTGCAAGGCGAAAGCAGCATCCTCGGGAGCCTCCGTCAGCCGCGCCTCAAAGTAATCGAGCCCGGACGAGAGCCAGGGATAGTGCTGGCGCAGTTTCTCCATGCGCAGCGTGATCAAGTCCTTGGAAAAAAGTTCAGTCAACGACGAGGCGACGCACTCAACGAATGGCCGCGTTCGCACCAGGTTCAGATATTCGTTTCCGATAAAGCGAGTCGCCGGCAGCACTTCGTCGCCGCGCATCACACGCTCGCGATCCAGACCGGTTGCTTCCGCCAGCTTAATCCAGCGCAGGATTCCGCCGTTGCGCTTTTCGTCGCCATCATGATCGATAATGCGTTTGCGCCACACGCGGCGAAACGACGGATCGGTGGCGCGCGAAAGAATGATCGCGTCTTTCATCGGAATGACCGACTGGTAGTAATAGCGATTGAGCGCCCACGCCTGCAATTGCCCGCGACTGAGTTTGCCCTCGTGCATGAGCAAATGGAAAGGATGCTTGTGGTGATAGTGCTCTTCGCCGACACGGCGCAGTGCCTCGCGCAATTCGTCGAACGTCAGTTTGGCATCGTTCGTCGCGTTCTCGGAGGTTACAGTTCCAGGTGCCAATTGTCCTCCGCCACTTCCCATCCAGCATCGCGCACGGCGCGACGTTCGCGACTTGCCTCGTTCAGCATTGGATTCGTGTTGTTGAGATGAATAAACATCTTGCGCTTGGCCTTAATATTTTTCAGCAGCCGCAAACTTTCTTCTACCGGAATGTGGCCCATCTCATGCGCGGATTCGCCGCTGCCCTGCACGCGTATCAGTTCGTCATCGCTCCAGAATGTGCCGTCGAACAAGAGCAAGTCGGCCTGATCGATCTTAGCCAGCAGAATATCGCTGAGGCTATCGACAGCCGCTACATAAGCGAGGCGCTTCCCTGCGACGGATTCGAAGAAGAGCGCCGCCGTCGCCTCCTCGCGAGCCAAGTTCTCACTCTTAACATACTTGGGATAGCGACTCGAAAGATAGCAAACTTCGCAGCGCAATCCGGAGTCCTGCCCATGAGCCGTCATCAGGGGAAATGGCGCGCCCGCCTTCATCGCCGTCCAAACGACTTGGGGCTCGACGCGGTTCAGCATACCGAACATGCTGTTCTCTTCCCGCAGAATGCGCAAAATTGAAGGAGCAGCATAGACGCGCAAAGGCTGAAGTTCGCGTAACAAAAGTAGGCCAAGGACGTGGTCAAGATCGGCGCTCCCGAGCACTACGCCGGCAATTGGCGAATCGCGTGGAGTATTGTGTGAAGCCCGGGGATGAAGATCGACGCAACTTTCGATTTGAAAAGCCAGATCGGGCGAGGCTCCGGCGAGAAACCAGGTAGCGCCGTCCGTGCTCAGCGCAAGTTGAGCTTGCGTGCGCGCCCTAAATGAAAACTTCTCACGGCGCGCCTTATCGCCGGTATCATCGCGTGAGTGCCCGTCCGCGTCTTCGCGCAAGTTTCGCCGAACGGCAACGCAGTTTCCGCAGGCGCAATTCCACTGCGGGAACCTACCCCCGGCCGCAGAACCGAGGATCCGAATGCGCATGGAGCAAGGTTAGAGTTTTGCGCTCACGTAGGAGTTGATTTCGCAGCACAGAACTACTTCTTCAAAAACAGGACTGGTCCAAGCCATAACAGATCCACCTTCGAGAAACAGAGATTTCGCCTGCCGAGAACCCATGGGCACGGCATAGCTGTAAGAGAATCATATCATCACCAAGGTTGCACTTGCTCGGGAAAGTTCTGCATGACATAGTCCGAAGAAGCCATATTCATAGCCGAGAATTACCGCTCATAAACTACTTTAAATAATAGACTTAGCTGAGGGTACCAGCTTAAATCACGTCCACAAAAAACCCTCCGCCAAACTGCGCGGAGGGTAGACGAAAGAGTCACCCATGGATACCGTCAATAGTTAATCCACATTGATCACGCCAAAAATTCCGTTGAGGTTGTTCTTCGGGCCGGCCGTGTAGAAAAGCTGGTAGGTGTTGCCGTTCGAAGAAGAGCCGCCGCCAAACTCGATCCCCCAAAGTTGGTTGATGACGATGTTCTTGCCAAGAGAGTTCTTGATGGTTCCAACGTAAGCGCCGGTCGTCGGATTGAAGCCATTGATGATGCCACCGTTGGTGTTATTGCTGATCAACAGCGTATTGCTGAGCACGCCGAAGTCGGAGGGCGCCATCGCGATTCCCCATGGCTGGTTAAGGTGCTTCGTCTTAATGAGCGTCTTCACGAACGTCCCGTCTTCGTTGAAAATATCGATGTATCCACCTGCGCCGCCGGCGGTAGCGGCGAAGGCGACATAGACCTGGCCACCAATGTCTTGAATGCCAAACGGCGCGAAACCCGGTGGCAGGCTGGTGTCGGTAAACGACATGACGAAATTGAAAGTGCCGTTGTAGACGTCGACTTTATTGTTCCAAAAGTCGGCGGCGTATAGCAGATTGCCCGACGAATGGCTGGTGATCGCGAGACCAGTGTAGATGGCGCCAGAAGCGGAATTGTTCACACCGATAAGAGCGTTGTTGGGATCGAAGTGCGACCATCCGCTGATGGTGCCGTCGAGCGTCGCGAAAAGAAAAGCCGAAGTCCAGTCGTCGATTTTGAATTCCGATGAAGCATTATACACGATGCCGGTCGGCGAACCAAGCCCGCTGCCCGAAGCGGATGGAATCGTGACCACCATGCTTTGCTTCGCACCCGTACCCGTGTAAAGCGTCGAAAGGCCCGAACCTTCATCGCTAAGCCAGAACGGGCCGGTCGGCGCATAGGCCAGTCCCCAGGGATTGATCAGTTGCTTGTCCCCCTTGGTGCCAGTATTCTTCACCAGTGTTGTAGCGCTATACGCCAGCCCGCACTCGGCGAAGGCGAGGTTGGACGCGAGCGATAACGCGAGCACCAGCAGTCCTGCGAGCAGTAGATTGTGACGAAATGCTTGACGCATAAATAAACTCTCCTTGAAGCGAACTTGATGGCGGCTTGGACTAGCGCCACGCCTGCCCGCGCAGAATTGAACTAACGCAATTCCAAATCTGCGGCGAGGGAATCTTATGCAGGACCAGGGAGAGACTTGTCAGCGGGAGGTCAGCGGTTTGTAAATTTGTTGTAACGGAGTCCAAGAGGCAGAACCGCCGTGGAACGTCCTAAAAACTGCCGAGGGCCTTGGAGTTGGATTTTCGATCACCCAATGACCCGGTCGCGAGATCGACGAATGCCGTGACTACTGCGCTGCCTCGAGCAGGCCTTGCTCGGCTTTTTCCTGGCATTCGATGCAATGGCGCGTCCAAGGAACAGCCTCAAGGCGCTTGGCATTAATTTCCTTGCCGCAGGAGACGCATTCTCCGAAGCTCCCTTCGCGTATGCGCGCCAGCGCTCCATCGACCATATTGAGCAGTTGACGGTCATTATTGCTCTGGCTGAAAAGAAATTCCTTGTTGTAAGAACTGGCGGCGCGATCAGCGACATCCTGCGTCGCCTCATCATCGGCGGTGCGACCATCCTTTTGGTTGCGCACAACCATGTGGCTCAATTCCTGGCGCCGGGTTTCCAATCTCTTCCTGAACGTCTCAAGCTTCTTCTTATCCATGATTGCGGCCCACTAATTATCTGAATACGATCACTCAACGCGATGGCTTGTGCACTGGCCTGCCCCACAGGCCACCCTCGCGCATGAGGTGCAAACAGTTATCGTAAGCGCGATAGAGTTCGGGCGTCAACTGGGAGGACGGCACGAGCGCAGCGGGTTTGCTTAGGCGGTGTGGCGAGCCGCACGATTTGGCATTCGTGCTTTGACTTCGTCTATTTTCCTGCGAGCTTCTTTGCGATTTCCTCGACGATCTTCGGGCGAAGATCGGCCATCACGCTGTCCACGATGCTGGCGATCGTGCCCGCATCGGGCGTAGCGCTGGACGCCCCTTCCGCGGCCACCGCTGCCATAGCCTTGGCAGGTTCCGCAGCCATTCCTTCGGCCTGCTTCGCCGCCTCCAGAAGATTGCCGTCAGCGGCAGCACCGGCGGGTGCGGTACGGATCTGACGCCAGTTTGACTTTCCCGATTTCGATGTATTGTCCTTCGCCATGGATTCCTCACTCCCAACTTCCGAACTTGAATCCTGATTCTCATCTGCTTCCGAAACTACCGTCGGCTCCGCTGCCATCGTGGCGGACTGCTCTCTCGCTTCCACCGCCTCCTGACTGGATGCGATCGCGGTGGCCTGCGCTCCTTCGGTGCTGCTGGCCGGAGAATCTTTCGTTGCTACCTCAGGCTTTGCTGCCTCAATCGTTTCCGCCTCAGTTGTCGCCTCAATCGTTTCCGTTTTCACCTTCTCCAGTTCGCTCGCTTGCGCCTGCTGACTGGCTTCGGTCGAAATAGGCTTGCTTACTTCGCCAGGCGCCTCCGCGCCCGCGCTCTCTGACGGACGCACGGTTGCAGCCTGCGCTAAGGCCTGGTCCGATGAGGCTTTCGTCGCCAATTCCGCCGCTGCCAACCGGTTCTCAACTGCTGCCTCAATTGCCGACACTCCGGTCATCTTCGACGGCTCGAGCGTGGCGAGAGCCACGGGCGGAATGGTCATATACGCCCGAAACATTTCCGCTTCCAAAGAAAGCGAAGTCTCTTCCGGACTCAACGCAACTGGCTGCGCGATCCAACGTGGGCCGGACGCGGCGTTGCGAAGCGCTTCCTCGGCCAGCAACTGGCCGGCTGCGATCAGGGTGCCATGGGACGGAATGATGGCGGAGTCAGAGTTTCCGCCAGCGGGTGTCAGCAACCGCAAGGCGTGCGCCAGCTCGGCATCGCTCGGCGACAATTCGCTCGACGCCGGCACATCTTGCGTGGCAGGCGCAACCGGAACCGATTGCGTGGTCTCTTCTTTTAATTCTCCGGTAGCCGATTTTTCTGTCTGCGCCCCACTGGCCGCCAATTCTTCGGCCTTTGACTGCAACGACTGTAACTGTTGTTCTTGCGAAGGCTCGACAGGGCGTTCTTCGAACTTTGCGACAACCGCTGCTTCGGCTACACTCGGCTTTGTATTGTCTTGCGCCACCGCTTCGAGCGCTTTTTGCTCGACCTTTTCTTCCGCCCTATCGGCCTCAGGCTTCGTTTGTTCAATGGCATTGGAGGCTTTGGTGAACGTCGGCTCGTCGCTTCTGTCGACCTGCGCGGGTTCCTCCGCTCGCGATGCGGTATTAACCGTGGCCCCAACCGCGGATTCGGCAGGTTGGATGGCATGACCTTGAGTTTGTGGCTGTGGAACCGTCGTGGCCGCGGCTTCTTGCTGCGGCGCCTCGATGGCCACAGGCGGCGCACCCGCTGCACCAGTTTCGACAGCGAGTTCCTTCGGCCTGACTGGAATTTCAAATTCGCTCGTTGTCCCGGGTTCGGCCCCGAGTCCGGCTCCAACTGCGGCTCCGACTGCAATCGCCGCCGGGGATGCCTCGACCGACGCGGCAGCGGATTCCACGGCCGTGGCGGCAGGCTCGACTACCACCTTGTTTTCGTTCTCTTTTTTCGCCTTCGCCGCAGCCACAATTTCCGCGTAGGTCTTCGGAACCTCAGCCGCCGAAATTTCCGTGGAGACTGCTTCGACGGGCGCGACATTTGAGTTCGCCTGGTCGGGCTGCGCTGGAGCCGCCGGTGCCGCTTCCGCGATCGGCGCAATATTTTCGACTGCCGGGATCGGTCCATCCAACTTCGCGGCAAGCGCGCTGAGCGCATCTAGTTCGTCAGGCGTAATGTCGCGCGGAATATCTGGAACCAAGCCGGGTTCCTGTCCAGGTGGCGGAGGCGCCTTGACAGCAAACGGCGCGTTTGCGGCTGCCTTGCCCTTGGCTTTTCGAAAATCGCGGAAGGGTGCCGTTCCTGCGACATCCTCTGTTTCTGGTATTTCTGGCTCCGGTTCGTCCTTCTTTTTCTTCGAAGGAAAACGCAGCCGACTCTTCCAGCCAGTATCTGCGTCGCCGTTATTCTCCGTTTTCCTGCCTCCACTGTCGCCGCCGAAGCGCTCCACGCCTGATACGGAACCAAAGCGCCCGTCGGATTGCTGCGGCACCATGCGGTCTTCGAGACGCGTAATCGCGGTCAGCAACTCGCTGGCCTCGAAAGGCTTCACGATATGGCCGTCCGCCCTTACCCGGCGCGCCTCCTCGGGCTTGAATGGTTCGAGTTTGCCGACCGTCAGCAGCACAGGGATGTGCTCGGTTTCGGCGGCGTCTTTAATGCGCTGGCAGACTTCAAGCCCGCTGTAGCCGGGCATATATACGTCCAACACAATCAGGTCGGGTTTAGTTTCAGTGATGCGCTTGAGCGCGGCAGATCCGTTATTGACCGTGACCACGTCATATCCGGCATCGGCCAGGATCTTTCGCCCCATGTTCTGGGCAGTCACACTGTCATCGGCAAGCAGTATTTTCCGCGCCAAGTGTCATCCTTCGCCACAAATAAGGAGAGATAACGCGAAAGTACCTTGTCGCTCAACCTAAGTCAATGATTCCCGTGAAGGTAACAGGTTACGACCGTTCCTAGCCTGTTGGGAGAGGGCGAGGCAGAAATCGGGTCATCGGGCCATCGGGCGATCGGGCCATCGCGCCATCGAAAATCAAAATCAGTTGAAATTAGATGAGCCGATGACCCGATTTCTGCCTCTACCCTTCCTAGAACGGGTTCAACTTCGCGATGCCTTTTTTCTTCTTCTTTTTGCTGGAAGAAATATCCGCCATTTCCGTGTTTTTTGACGATGTAGATGTACTTGCAGATGCACTACTGGGCGTCCCCCCGCTCATGTCGAGCTCATTATTCTGCTGCAGCGGAGGAAGCGCGGTCGGGTCAGGAGCCACGTTGGGCTTCAATTCGTTCGGATCGGCCACATTCGGCTTCAATTCGGCTGCTGCCGGTCCCTGGGGCGCTGGTTGGTCACCTGGCGCTGGCACTGACGGATCGGCGGCGGCTGTCGCCGCATCCGATCGCGGTGCCGGTTCGTTCGGCGCGATTTTTCCATTGATGGGTTGCACAGTGAGCTTGTTGTCGCCGCCCGCCAATCCCGCTTTGGTCAAATCTCTCACTACTCCCATTGCCGTCTCTGGCTCTGGATCCACCATCGGAGGATCGCCCACACGTGAAGCTTTGGCCACGTCCGGATGTTTCTCGAAGCCGTTCAGCATGTTCATCAGCGTGCCTGATTCTTGCCGGCTCGCTTCTTCCCTTTTGTTTATCTCGAGGGCCGCTCGCGTCGGCCGCGGCACTGGCTGATGCAGCGCTTCGAGCCGCGCCTTTGCGTCCAGGCCGCGATACATGGCGGGATAACGAGTGATGATCTGGTCATAGGCGACGGATGCTTCTTTCGTCAACTCCTCGATCATATTGCTCTTGATCGCTTCATTCGTGCGCGGGTTCTTGCGCACGATGTCGATCTCGCGCTCGTAAGATTGCCCAATCAGGAACAACGCCTCGTCCGCTCCGCTGTAGAGCGGATAACGGTCGACCAGCGTTTTCAGACGCGCAATCGCCGCCGGGTACGACAGACGCAGATAGTAGAAACGCCCGATTTGAAACTCGCGTTCCGCCAGCACTTCCTGCACTTCGCGCAGGCGCTGTTTCGCTAACGGCACCAGCTTGCTGTCGGGATATTCCTGGATTAGGGCCCGGTATTCCTCCTCGGCACGCATGGCGTGGGTGAAATCGCGGTCAGGCTTTTCCATCTCCTGATAGTGAATGTTGGCAACCTTCAATTGCGCTTCGGCCGCTTCGGGCATGTTGGGAAAAAACGTGCGGAAATCTTTGTACTCGATCTCGGCCTGCGCCATCGCGGTCGTGCCGCCCTCGGCGTACCACGAATCAGCCACCGCCAGCTTGGCGCGAGCGATGTACTCAGAATCGGGATAGGTGTTGATGAGCGTCTGCAGCGTCATTCGCGCCACGTCGAAGCGATTGTGCTTCATCGCGTCCATGGAGCGGTCAAACAAAACCTTATCAGGCTGCTTCGATCCGACATTGGCCAGTGGATTCTGCGACTTCTTGTTAGTGCAAGCCACGGTTAGCGCCAGCAAAAGCGCGAGTAGTAAGACGATCGAATTACGACGCATAAAGGTTTAACCTCTGCAATCTGACCTCTAACCTCTGACCTTTTTATACTCTCTGCAAACTAGCGCTCCGCGCCGCTTCTAGGAGGGCCTCGGAGTTTGTTTTCGGATCACCCTTGCCGAAGACTGCATTTCCGGCCACCAGAATCTGGGCCCCGGCTTGGACTACTTCCGCGACTGTTTCCAGTGCGACGCCTCCATCTACTTCGATGCGGTAAGAGTATCCTCTCTCGGCGCGAATTTCTGCGAGTTTCCTCATTTTATGCAACGTCGAGGGGATAAATTTCTGTGCCCCGAAACCCGGATTCACGCTCATAACCAGCACATAATCCACAATGTCGAGCACTTCGCAAAGCGTACCCACAGGAGTCGCCGGATTGATCACTACTCCGGCGCGGCAGCCATGCTGCTTGATCAGGTGCAGCGTCCGGTTCAAGTGGCGGCAGGCCTCCTGGTGAACCGAAATCCAGTCGGCTCCCGATTCCGCAAAATCCGGAATGTACTGGTCGGGATTTTCTATCATGAGATGGCAATCGAGCGGCAGCTGAGTTGCCCGCCGCAGCGATTTCACCAGCGGAGGCCCGACGGTCAGGTTGGGCACAAAATGACCGTCCATGATATCGACGTGAATGACCGCCGCACCTCCGGCTGTCGCCCGCTCCACCTGATCCGCCAGATGGGCGAAATCCGCCGCAAGAATCGAGGGTGCAAGTTGGATCGAATGCTCGATCAAAACAGGGTCCAGGATGGCGCAAGGGTCAAAAGCTCTTGAAATTCTAGCATGGTGGGGAGCTTGGGCGGCGCACTCGACGTCCGGGTTGGGAACGATCCAGACTACTATCGGCTGATTTCAAGTTGCTAAACATTTTGCGACCCAGACTTTAATGCGTCTGCACCATGGTTTCCGCGAACCTATGCAGCGAGTCCTGATTCACCGGACGCGTATAAAACATGTGGCCGCCGGGAAACTCGCGAACCTGTACGCGGTTCGCATCACCCATGATCGGCATCTGGTCTACGCTGAGTATCGATCCCATGAACGGACACGAGAGGTCGTTCCATCCATGCACGATCAGCACGCGCAGCTTGGGATCGGCCGCCACCGACTCCCGCAGATCTCCCACCGCGCCCTTGCGGAGGTCGTCGCTGCGATCCCATTGTCGGTTCACGTCATACGACAGTGCTTCATATCGCCCATCGTACTTCCATCCCACCGTGCGCGTAATAAAGTCGACCATCGCCGTCGTCGTCGGCGCGATGATGCTCTCCAGAATCGGATCTCCACTTTCCTGCGTCGGTGCGTAAGGAAACGGATCCGGTGCCGTGACATTCGAGTCATACACGCTGCCGATTAATCCTTGCGTGCGGTGCACTTCACGGAGATAGGCCCGAATGTCGAGCCGGCCACCGGCAAACTTCACGAACTTCGGATCAAGCCCCGTCATTTCGGTTACATGCGCAATCATCGCGTCGTTAGCAGGAGTGTCGCTGCGCCCTTTCAGCAGCGCCTCTGCGTAGTCTCCGCGCGTGTACGCGATCACCTGCTGCATCGCCTCCGGCGTCAGTTTCCCTTCGGACTCCAGATGAGCGGCCGTAATCGACGGCAGAGTAATTAACCACGGAATCGGCGAGAGGTTCCCATCGCCGGCCTCTGGATTCAAATACGGGCTCACCAACACCACCCCATTCATGGCCACGCCCAGCCTCGATTGCAGATAGTGTGTGATCCGAGGTCCGCGATAGCCGCCATAGCTCTCGCCCACCAGGTATTTCTTGTCCAGTAAGCGGTCGTTCTGCACCAGCCACTTGTAGATCACCAGCGACAGGTACTCGATGTCCGGAGTCGCCCCATAAAACAATTTCTTGGTCTCCGCCTCATCCACCAACGATCGCGAAAATCCCGTGCCGATCGGATCGATAAATACAAGGTCTGTGAAATCAAGCCATGTGCCGGGGTTGTCCGTCAGCGTCGCCGGATCTGAAGGCGAGTCACCTTCATTCGCAAACACAATATGCTTCGGCCCGATCGCGCCCAGGTTCAGATAGACGGACGAGGCCCCCGGCCCGCCATTGAGCGCAAACGTGACGGGCCGGTGCGAACCGCCGTCGCTGTCTTTGTTTTTGCCTTTTGGTTCGTCCAGCGTGAATGCGGTGTACATGACCACGCCGGTGGGCTTGTCGTCCTTGCTCTTCAGCGTGATTGTCCCGACCGTGGCGGTATAGTGAAGCGTCTTGCCGTTCATGGTGATCGTCTGCGGCGCAGACTTGTCCGCGGGCAGAGGATTCTTCATCGCTTCGCCGGACTTTGCTTCGGCGGATTTCGACTCCCCAGATTTTGCCGCCGGAGTTGCGCTGGCATCGTCGGACGGTTTAGCAGATTCGCCGCGCTGAGCGAATGCAGGGAGAGCGAATAGAACGAGTGCAATAATAAAATTGGTGAAAGTCATCCTGAACAATGTAATCCACAATCACAGGCTGACGCAAAAGCGACTACAACAACTCTTCTCCGCTGGCTAATAAGCGACTTAACCGAAACTCTTCGTTTCTTCCTGCGCTTTGGCCAGCTTGCTTCGCACCTTCTCGACGCCCTCGGCCATCGCAAACTTGAGCTTCTCAATCCCCTCGCCCGTCACCGCCGAAATTGGATAGAGCTTCAATTTCCGTCGCGTCGCCCACTGCTTCAGCTTCCTGAGCTTCTCCGGATTGGCCACGTCGATCTTCGACGCGACCATCAACGTCGGCTTCTTTTCGAGGCCAGCGCCGAAACTTGCCAGCTCGCCTCGAATTACTTCGACGTCATTCACTACATCCGGCCTGCCGCTGCCGTCGGAAACATCGACCATATGCACCAGCAGGCGCGTGCGCTCGATGTGGCGTAGAAATTGGGTGCCGAGGCCGGAGCCGGTGTGCGCACCTTCGATCAATCCGGGAATGTCGGCTACCACGAAGCTCTCTTCTTTTCCTTTATCGCCGACTAGCACCACGCCTAGATTCGGTTCGAGGGTGGTGAAGGGATAATCGGCAACCTTCGGGCGGGCTGCCGAAATGCGCGAGATTAGGGTCGACTTGCCTACATTCGGATAGCCTACGAGGCCGACATCGGCTAACAGCTTCAATTCCAGGCGAAAATGGCGATCTTCGCCGGGACGGCCATCTTCGTGCTCGCGCGGCGCCTGATGGGTGGAGGTGGCAAATTGCGCGTTGCCGCGACCACCGCGTCCGCCGCGCGCAATGATGACGCGCTCGTCGGGCCGCGAAAAATCGTGCACGATCTCGCCTGTGTCATCGTCGTAGACGATCGTCCCCACTGGCACCTTCAGGACAATTCCCTCGCCATCGCGACCCGTCTTCTTGGAGCCTTCGCCGTGGCGACCGCGCTCGGCGGTGTATTCGGGATTAAAGCGGAAGTGGACCAGAGTATTGTGGCGCTCGCTCGATTCCATCGCGATGTCGCCGCCGCGTCCGCCATCGCCACCGGAGGGACCGCCGCGCGGGACAAATTTCTCCCGTCTGAACGCCATGCAGCCGTTGCCGCCGTCGCCGGCCTTCACGCGAATTTTGGCTTCATCGATAAACATGGAGGATGAAAAAAGGCCCCAATGAAAAAGCCTCGACTCGAAGCCGAGGCCGCCGCAGCCCCTCAAGGGGCTATGAAAATAAAGCTGTGACCGCAGCGCTCAAGCGCTGCGCCACCCAAAAACACAGTGGCGTCGAAGCGCGCCCTAATTACTCCGCTGCGATCGCTTCAGGCTCGACCGTCACGAACTTGCCCATCGATCCCTTATCGACGAATTTGATGCGTCCGGTGATCTTGGCGAAGAGAGTGTCGTCCTTGCCGCGCCCTACGTTCAGTCCGGGCTTCACGCGCGTGCCGCGCTGGCGGACGATGATCGTTCCGCCCGGAACCAGTTGCCCACCGAAAGCTTTGAAGCCAAGCCGCTGCGCGTTCGAGTCGCGCCCGTTTCGTGAAGTGCCTTGTCCTTTTTTATGCGCCATAAGTCGTTATCCAGTTTCTAGTGGCCAGTTGCCAGTAATTTACTTCTTTTTCTTCTTCGCCGCCTTCTTCTTCGGCGCCGATTTCTTTGCGTGCGCGTGGGCCGCGTGTTTCACGGCTTTCTTACCCGGACGCTTCGAGGTCTTCACTTCCTCGTGCTCGCCCGCTTCGTGCGCCGCCTTCACCTTCTTTTCTTTCTTCGGAAGCTCGGGGGCTTTGAACGACTGTCCATCGAATCCGATCTCGGTGATGCGAACGGCGGTGAAGTCCTGCCGGTGCCCGCGCAGCTTCTTGTATTGCTTCTTACGCTTGTAGTGGAAGACGAGGATCTTGTTGCCGCGTCCCTGCTCCACGACTTCGCCAGTCACGAACGCCTGGGTTCCGGGAGGAGCTACGTTGCCGGCCTCAGCCGAAACCGCGAGCACGTCGCCAAACTCGACCTTCCCATCTTTATCAGCCTGTTTTTCGACCCGGATCACGTCTCCCGGAGCGACTCGATACTGCTTACCACCAGCGCGGATCACCGCGTACATAGTTTCTCCTTCAATTTCACGAATGTCCCGTAGGGGCAGGTGCCCTCACCTGCCTCGCCGAGCGCAGCCCGGCAGAAAAATAAATATGCTTGCTGTTTTTCCGCTGCGGCTTCTGACCGGAAACGCGGCGCGGTCCCAGAACGGGTCCGCAAGTACAGGCAAACTCAACTAGTCTATCGTGCGCTGTGGAAATCGGTCAATCGAAAGTCGCGTGGGTGCCTTCAATTCCAGTGGTGCGAGTTCCACCAGATTTTCTGTATATCGAACTTCACGCCGCGGCAGAGGTAGAACGGCGTATTTTCTTCTCCCATGCCAAAGCGCTGGTAGTGGTCGAATGCCTGGTACGAGGTGCAGTTGTCGCGCACGTCGTCGAGGCCCCACTGGATGACGATGAGGTTTTTGTAAACCTGAGGCGGCGGGCCCCAATACCAATGATTCTGATGGCGCGAGTAGGCGGAGGGCAGCCCGTAGGCGGGTCCAAACATGTTAATCGCGCCGGCTTCGCCGTAGTTGCCGGCCCAGATGCCGGTCTGGGCGCGCTCATCCGGCGGCAACGAGTTATAAACACCGCCGACCTCACTCACTAACTCGGGCCATCCGAATTGGTCGGCAACGGGCTGCGGCAACAGCGATTCATGGGCAACTTCAGCCTTCGCGGGTTTGAATCCAAGAGCGTTCTGATAAGCGAGAAGCCGCTCTGGCGGCAGCATCCAAGTCACCATCGGAATAATAGGAAGCGCCGCGAGCACGATGATGGCGACGACGGCCGCGCGCGTGGCGTTCGCACCCACGCAGCACGAACTGCTAGCCACCGGTCAATGGCTTGCTCGAACACAACGGCACCGCCAGCGAATAGCATGGGATAGATCGGAAACACGTAGTAGTTCTTGCCGTGTGCAACCTCCATCAAGACAAAGAAGACCACAAAAGTCAGTCCCAGCACGCGCCAGCGGCGATCGCGGAGAAACCAGACCAGCCCAGAGAGCCAGAGCGGCAGCAGGATCGGATGCATGTCGATGATCTGCTCTTTGACGAAGGCGAGCGGCGGGAGAATGACGTTCTTGTGTTCGCGCCGAACGTTGGCCAGGTCTTCGATGGTTGGAAAGTGATGGCGGATTTGCCAGATCACGTTAGGGAAAAAAATCGCGACTGCGATCGCGCCGGCGATCCATATCCACTTTTGCGTGAACTCGCGGCGATGATGCGTCAGAAGCAGGGCTACCGTGACGGCGAATCCGAAAGATAATGTCGAGTGCTTATTCTCCAGACCAAGCCCGGCGAGCACGCCGAACCAGAGCCAGAGCCGCGAGTCGCCCGTGCGCAGGATGCGGGCGACCACCCAGATGCAACCCATCCAGAACAGCGGCTCGAAGGCGTTCATGGTGAGAAGGCTGTCCGTCAGCAGAATCGCTGGGCATAGCAAAATGGATAGCCCGGCCAGGAGCTGCGCGTAGCGTCCGCCGCCGAGTTCACGGGCTATGAGCACGGTGAGCGCGATTAGTGCCGCGCCCGCAAGCGCGGGAATGATGCGCAGCGCCGCCAGCGAACCGCCCATCAGCAGCGCGATCTTGGCGTAGACAGCGACGAGCGGGGCGGCGTCGACATATCCCCAATCAAGATGGCGCGCCATGTCGAGGTAATAAAGCTCGTCACGAAAGTAGCCGTAGTGCCGCAGGCTGGTGAAAATATGCAGCAGTATTTTCGCGGCGCAGAGAACGATCAGAATGCCGACGGCGAGCGGCGGAAGCGCGGCGACCGAACGGTCGTCATGCAAGTGATCGTTATTCGGACGATCGTCATTCGGACCATCAGGCGCTGACGGAGACGCGCCGGAATGAGCAGTAACGGCATCCATGATCAGAGACTGTACTCCAGGCGCTCGGCGGCCTCTATCGTTTCGTTGTTAATAGTGAAACGTTAATAGTGGAACCGATACCGAAACTGTACGTAGATCTGCCGCGGCAGGTTCCAGTGGAATCCGCCATAGGTCACGCTGTCATCATAAATCACGCGCCGATTCGCAACGTTAAGAGCGCTCACTGAGGCGCTGAAGCGCTCGCCGAAATCCTTGCCCAAAGAGAGATCGAAGGTGGTGTGGCTGGGGAGATACTGACCGGGATAAGGCCAGCCGGGAACACCTTGCTGTCCGTTCGTGAATCCGGAGCCGTAGTAAACATTGGTCGAGGCATACGACCGCCACGGCAGCGTGATGTCGCCGCCCACGTTGAGTGTATTGCGCTGATCGTGATCGAGCGGGCAAAGGTAAACGCCCGGCGGGCAAACCTCGGCGTTATTCAGTCCGCCCGTGATGACGCCTCCACCTTCGGCAATCTGGTTGGAGTAGGCGAGATGAACCTGGCCACGGTGCGCGATTCGCGGAGAGCGCAACGTAAGCTCCCATCCGCGAATCAAAGCTCTGGTGTCGGTGAGCGGGAAGAAAATATTGGAAGCTCCGATGTTGTTGTGGTCGAGAAAATTGGCAACACCGGTCTTAAAAGTATCGGCGTCGAGCACCCATCCGCGATAAGGAATGGCGACACCGAACTGATGTTCTTCGTCCCGCTCGCCTTTCAGAGTCAAGAACTGACAAGCATACCCGGGCTCGCTGCATAAGGATTCCAACTCACCCGAAACGGTCTCAATAGGGGGCGCTTGATAATAGTGTCCATAGAAGGCGCGGAAGGTCCAGTTGAGTTTGGGAATGGTGAGGGTGGCGCCGAAGCGTGGTTGGATAGCGGATTCGGAAACCGGCGTTTCCGGCGCGCCGGCCGGAAAGTTGCCTTCGGAGAAGCGCGTCGGGCGCATGCCAGCGGACAGAGTCAGCCAGGAAAATGGATTGAATCTGTCATCAATGTAAAAAGCCTCCAGATTGGCGGTGGGAGTTTCGCTGATGCTGAACGGCGGATTTCCGCTCCCATCATTGAAAATGGCGCCGAAGACCTGGTTGTCGTGCTGGTAAAAGCTGAGGAACCCAACCTGAAGATCGTTCTTTTTGTAATTGGCGGAAAAGCTGGCTTGGCCTCCAACATAGTTCGAGGCGCGATTTTGGGTGGTGGCGACGGGGGTGTCATTGGGATTACTGGCATAGTCTCCGCTGTTGTAGTGGTAGAAGGGAGAGACAGTGGTCAGGAGATGGGAGTTGAAGGTGTGCAGCCAGGTAAACAGTACGCCAGTATCGACCTCGGTTTGGTTGTCGCGAAGGCCGTAGCTGGAATAAAGCTGGTTCTCGATGTCGTTCGGATCGGGATCGTAAGGAATCTGATAATAGTCGCGGCGGGCCGACGTCATCAGGCGAAGCTGGTTTGAAGGATCGACGTTAAAGATGAACGAACCGAATCCGCCAACGTCGTTAACCGCATCATGCACGACCTGTGGGACGGGAGGTTGCAAGCCGAGATTGCTGCGATTGCCATTGACGCTGGCGTAATACGCAAAGCGGTCGGTGTGGCTGCCAAAACTGAGCGCGTCATCGGTCTGATAGAAATTGCCGGCAGTGATGACCAGTTCGGCCTGGCGGTTGCGCTCAAAGCCGGTGCGGGGCACGACATTGAAGACGCCATAAGTGCGATCGCCGAACTCCGCCCCATAGCTGCCGCGGTCGACCTCGACGTAGTCCATGTCTTTCGGGTCGAACTGCGGGCCGAGATTTTGCGCGATGGCTGTATTAATGATTGGAATGCCGTCGAGTAACCACGTGGTCTGGTGGCCTCCTCGCATGTGCAACATGTCATGCGTTACGTAGGCGCCGGGAACGTAGTCGGTAATCATCGCCATGCTGTTGGTCTGGTCGGCTCCCGGAGTGCGTTCGATATCGAGGCGGCTGACCAGAGTCGTGGGTGTGAAGCTGTCGGTGGCAGCGACCGCTGGCGCGGCCGAGACGGTAACTTTTTCGCTCGCCGATGCCACTTGCAATTGGAAGTGCACGACCGGCACCGAGCCTGAGGTAACCGTGACATCGCGGGAAGTCTGGGCGAATCCTTGGCTGGCGACGCTGACCGAGTAGTCGCCAAGAGGCACGGCGTTGATCTGGAATTCACCGGCGGCGTCGGTTGTGACACTCTTCGCCCACTCCGATGATTTTGCTTTGAGCATCACCATCGCATCTTGCACGGGACGATGTTGCGGATCGTGCACGATGCCGCGAACAGCGCCGTAATCATTAGCGAACGCAATGGCCGCATATAGCAGTAAGACGCCAAATGCTAGTAGCTTGAGGCGAGTCATATCGTAAGTCTCCTCGAGAGACAGCAATCGTTTGGGAAAGCGCGGGGCTTCAGCGACCGGAGCCGATAGGACAACGAGTTTCAGCTCTCGGGGCACGCCGATTCGGCGAAAGGATTAGCTGCGAGGAGGAGCGCGGGCGGAATCGAGTTCGAAGATATCGGTTGAGCGAAGTTCCGCGGCTTGCGCCGGGCGCGCCGGTTCGATCAGAAGCGCTAGAGAAGAAGGTAAGCTGGATGCGGGTTGCGCCCACTCTGAAGTGAACGCGCCGCAGCAGCAATGGTTGGCACAGCAATTACTGTCGTCGGCGTAGAGCAAAGTTTCCGAGGATTTGGATGGCGTGGGCTGCGCGTGCGCCATCGCATGATGGCAGGGCATCTCCGGCGCGACCGTCTGGGCGGCGACCATGGGGCGCAGGCAGTGCATAGCGCCAGCCTGGGCCATCGCCAGCGGCCCAATGGCCGGGACGAGCATGACCAGCAGCAGACACGTAGCTGTCCAGCGATAAGTTCGCGACATCTCTCGAAAGCATAGCAGAAAGGCAGCTGTCAGTTGTCAGTTGACAGAACACCGGGTTCACTGACAACTGACGACCGACGAACGACAACTGGTTTACCATTTCTCCGTGCGCGAACTGGGGGAGCGTCTGCTTCAGACAATTCGAAAGACGGGCTTGTTGCGTGCGGGAGATCGGGTAGCTGCCGCCGTTTCTGGCGGGGCAGATTCCGTGGCATTGCTTTGCCTTCTGCTCGAGTTGCGCGAAGAGTTGGGGATCGTACTATCCGTCGCCCATGTCAATCACAAACTGCGCGGTGAAGAGTCAGACGATGACGAGCGCTTCGTCGCCCAATTGGCGCAGCAACACGGGCTCGAACTGCATCTTCGAGCGGCGACGATTGGCAGGCGTGACAACCAGCGCGAGCGCGGCGACGAAACCACCAGCACGACCTCCGGCATTGAGGCGGCGGCCCGTGAACTGCGCTATCAATTCTTTCGCGAACTCGTTGGCGACCGTCGCGTCGGGAAAATTGCGACTGCGCATACTCTCGACGATCAGGCAGAGACAATTCTGTTGCGGATTTTCCGCGGCACCGGCATTCGCGGCCTTGCAGGGATCCACCCGCGGATTGTTTTCGAACAAGAGGGTCTGTCTTTCGGCGAAGTGGTGCGTCCGTTTCTCGGCTTCCGCCGCGCCACACTCCAGCAATTCCTGCGCGAGAGCGGCCAGGGTTGGCGCGAAGATTCCTCGAACCAAAACATTGCCTTCCTGCGCAACCGCGTGCGGCACCGCCTGCTGCCCCTGATCGCCCAAGAATTTGGCGAAGCGGCCATCGAACACATGAGCGAGCTTGCAGAAATTGCCCGCGCCGAGGAGGAGCATTGGACGATTGACCATGCAGAGATAATGGCGCAGCCGCCAGCACTCTCAACCGCTTGCTTACCGCTAACGGCTCTGCAGGCGTTCCCGCTAGCTTCGCAGCGCCGGGTGCTGCGGGCGTGGCTGGAAGCGAACGCTCCCGGTGTGAGTATTTCCTTCCATTTGATCGAGGAGGCCCTGGAACTGGCCCAAACTTCAACTTCAGAGAAATCGCCACGAAAAAAGCTGGAATTGTCCCGCGCTTGGAATCTTCGACTCGCACGGCAAAGTGGAAGCCGCGAAGTTCACTTGCTACTCGAAACTTCGCATTGCCGTGACGGCGAAGCGGGGGAGTCGCAAGTTCGCGATTATCAATACACCTTGCACGTGCCTGGCGCGGTTGCTGTTCCCGAATTGCACGGCCGTGTCGCGGCTGAAATCGTCGATGTGGCCACGGTGCCCGACCCCGAGCGTACGCAATTGCTCGATATCGCGCGGGTGCCAATAGAAATTCTGATTCGCAACTGGCGACCGGGCGATCGCTATTGGCCCGCACACACAGCGGCCGAAAGAAAAGTGAAGGAACTACTGAGCGACCGGAACGTGACCGGAACGCAAAAAAAACTGTGGCCAGTCGCCGCCGCGGAGGTCTCCGGCCTGATCTGGATGCGCGGCTTCGCCGTTCCCGAGGCCCACCGAGCAGCCCCCAACGCGACGCAGGCAATTTGGATTCGCGAATTGGGCGCATGATATAACATGCCGTTGTTTACAATTGCGTTAGACTGAACGCACTTCAATTCAGTTTGTAATCTGTCAGTCCGGAGGCGCCACTCCATCATGAATGTTTCGTCGAATGCCGGGTTGCGTCAGGTGATCTCGGCCGACCAGATTCAAAAAAGGGTTCGCGAACTGGGACGGCAAATTTCCGACGACTATCGCGGCCAGACCGTGATCGCGCTCGGCATCCTGGAAAATAGTTTTCTGTTCATGGCCGACCTGGTGCGCGCCATCGATGTGCCCGTTATCTGCACCTTCATCAAGCCCGCCTACAAGGAGAGCAAACAAGGTGAAAGCGGCGTGCTCGAAATACTTTTCAGCCACGAACTGGCAATTGCCGGCAAGCACGTGCTGCTGGTCGAGGGCCTGGTGCACTCGGGCGTGACCAGCGAATTTCTGATGAGCGACCTGCGCGGCCGCGGGGCGGCTTCGGTGAAGCTGGCCACGCTGCTAGATCGCCAATCGGCACGCCGTGTGCCCCTCCAGCCCGACTATTTCGGATTCCTGGTGGATGACGCGTTTCTCTGCGGCTATGGCCTGGGTAGTCCTGAGCAGACCGGCCGTAATTTGCCGTATCTGGCCGTGAGCATCTGAAGCAAGTCTCAATTTGAACGCAGTGAAGGGCTACCTGCCTCCAGGCTCATCGCGCATCGCTGGCCGGTAACTTCTGTGCTCCGTTAGCTGCCCGTTTTCTGGAAAAAAGGTCTAGAATGGGGATGCAGTCTTTCCCCAATCGAATTCCCGCCTCCGGCATCTAATTGGTGGAGCTGGACCGGTGGCGCCTTTTCTATTTGGCGGGGCTCGGCCTGCAAATCGAGGAGTTTTAGGTGAATTCAACAATTAAGACAGTACTTTTCTGGGCGGTTATCGTGGTCTCGGCCTTCCTTCTATGGCAGGTGGTGAAAACCGGTACGAATGCCCAGAAGGAAAAAGAAATCGGCTTTTCTGAGTTCCTGACGGAAGTCGACCAGGGCAATGTCCACGATGTGACCTTCATTGGCCAGGAAGTAAAGGGCAAGTTCAAGAACGACTCGCCCTTCCATACGATTGTGCCGGCGAACTATCCCGATATGTACAAGAAGCTGACGGATAAGGCCGTTCCCTACAGCTTCAAGGACATCAGTAATGGCACATGGCCAAGTTGGATCCTGAACCTGGCTCCTCTTGTTTTGCTCGGAGCGCTCTGGTTCTTCATGATCCGCCAGATGCAGACCGGCGGAAACAAGGCGCTGTCATTCGGCAAGAGCCGGGCGCGCCTGCTCTCCATGCAGCAGAAAAAGATCACGTTTAAAGACGTGGCCGGTGTGGATGAGGCGAAGGAAGAACTGCGCGAGATTATCGAATTTCTCCGTGAGGCGCAGAAGTTTCAGAAACTCGGCGGACGCATTCCGAAGGGCGTGCTGCTCGTGGGCCCTCCCGGAACCGGCAAAACCTTGCTGGCACGCGCTGTCGCTGGCGAAGCGAACGTTCCGTTCTTCTCCATATCCGGATCTGACTTTGTTGAGATGTTCGTCGGCGTGGGCGCGAGCCGCGTGCGTGACTTGTTTGAGCAGGGCAAGAAGAACGCTCCTTGCATCATCTTCATCGATGAAATTGACGCTGTCGGACGCCATCGCGGCGCTGGCCTCGGCGGTGGACACGATGAACGCGAACAGACGCTTAATCAACTCCTCGTCGAAATGGATGGCTTTGAATCGAACGAAGGCGTCATCCTGATGGCGGCGACTAACCGTCCGGACGTTCTCGATCCGGCACTGCTGCGACCTGGGCGTTTTGACCGTCGCGTAGTCGTCAATCGTCCCGACGTGCGCGGACGCGAAGAAATTCTGCGCGTGCACACCCGCAAGATTCCTTTGGCGGATGACGTGGAACTCAACACTCTGGCGCGAGGCACCCCGGGATTCTCCGGTGCTGACTTAGCCAACATGGTCAACGAAGCGGCACTGGCAGCGGCGCGGCAGAATCGCAAGGCCGTGTTGATGTACGACTTCGAAGTGGCCAAAGATAAAGTGCTGATGGGCGTGGAACGCAAGTCGCTTCTGCTCTCTGATGAAGAGAAGAAGAACACGGCGTATCACGAGGCTGGACACGCGCTGGTGGCGGCGAAACTGCCACACTCCGATCCGGTGCACAAGGTCACGATCATTCCACGGGGAATGGCGCTTGGGTTGACCATGCAGTTGCCAACCGACGATCGCCACAACTACTACAAGAATTATCTCGATACGCAAATCGCCATCCTGATGGGTGGGCGCATTGCGGAAGAGCTTTTCCTGAACCAGATGTCGACCGGTGCGGGCAACGACATTGAGCGCGCTACGGAATTGGCGCGCAAGATGGTTTGCGAGTGGGGCATGAGCGACCTGGGTCCGCTAACCTTCGGCAAAAAAGAAGAGCAGATTTTCCTGGGACGTGAAATCGCGCAACACCGCGACTACAGCGAAGCCACTGCCATACAGATCGACGAAGAAGTCAGGAAGATGGTCAGCACCGGCTACGCAACCGCGAAGGGCATCCTCTCCGAAAATCGTGAGACGCTCATCCAGATCGCGAAGGCGCTGATTGAGCGCGAAGTGCTTGACGCCTCCGAGATTAAGTTGCTGGTTGACGGGCAGACGCTGCCGCCGCTCAAGCCGTTGCCGGCCAAGACCGACGACGGAGTGCAGCAAGTGATCAAACCTGAGCGTGCACCTGCCAAAGGTGGCGAGCGTCCGGCAACAGCGTAGGGTGATCAACTAATTTTCAACAGGCGGCCACATTTGGCCGCCTTTCTTTTTGCCCGCGCGCTTTATGTTGCAGGCGCGTGGCCGGCCCGTATCCACTTGCGAACCGTCTTCATAGTTGCCAAATAATAGTGGAGGTTGTGGACAGTATTCAAAACCTGCGCCAGCAGTTCGTTCGCAGCATAAAGGTGGCGCAAGTAGGCGCGCGAATAGCGCCGGCAGACGCGGCAATCGCATGCCGGATCGAGGGCGTTTTCATCCTGCGCATAACGAGCCTGCTTGATCGACACCTTGCCTTCCGACGTAAACAGCAATCCATGGCGCGCGGCGCGGGTCGGGAGCACGCAATCCATCATGTCGACGCCAGCCTGCGCGTACTCGGCAATCTCTTCGGGAGTGCCCACCCCCATCAGATAGCGCGGCCGATCCACCGGCAGATGCTCCAGCGTAGATAACACAATCTCCCGGGTAAGCTCCCGAGGCTCACCTACGCTAAGGCCTCCGATAGCATAGCCAGGAAAACCGATGTCGATGGTGCGCTCGGCTGATTCGCGGCGCAAGCCACGATCCATGCCACCCTGCACGATCCCAAACAAAGCCTGCGTCGCTGTTAGCATCGGCGACGATCGCGTAGGGGCAGACGCCCTCGTCCGCCTAGCGGAGCGTAGCTCCGCAGCTTCCGCCTGCACCCACGGCACTTCGTCCCTGTGCTCTTCAAAATAATTCTTGCAGCGTGCGGCCCACCTCAACGTCAATTCCATCGAAGCACGGGCTCGCGTCGCATCGGCAGGATACTCGGTGCATTCATCAAAGGCCATGATGATGTCCGCGCCGAGGCCGATCTGAATCTCGATTGCTTTTTCGGGCGAAAGAAAATGTGCGGAACCGTCGAGGTGCGAACGAAACGCCACGCCCTCTTCGCTGACCTTGCGCAAATCGTTAAGGCTGAAAACCTGGAAGCCGCCGGAATCGGTGAGGATAGCCCGATCCCACGACATGAACCGGTGCAGTCCGCCCAGCTTGCGAACCGTGTCGACCCCGGGCCGCAGATAAAGATGATAGGTGTTGCCCAGCAGAATCTCGACGCCAAGTTCTTCCAGCACATCCTGCGAAACGCCCTTGACCGAACCGAGTGTTCCCACCGGCATGAAGACCGGCGTCTCGACTTCTCCATGAGGAGTGATGAGTTTGCCGGCGCGGGCAGTGCCGCGCGTGGCTTCAATCTGAAGTTGAATAGGCACTCCGGAGGATTTTAAAGGAATTGCAAGGATTGCAGAGGTCAGAGGTCGGACTGCAGAGGTGAACACATGTTGCTAACCGGCTTTTGTTTTCACTGCCGCACGACCTCTGACCTTACTTCGGGTACAAATTCTTAACCACCTCGCCGCCCTTCATCACAAACTTCACGCGCTCGAGCGTCGTAACGTCCGCCAGCGGGTCGCCATCGACAGCAACAATGTCAGCCCACTTCCCCGACTCGATCGCCCCAACTTTGTCGGACCATCCGAGCAAATCGGCATCATTCGTCGTCGACGACTGGATCGCCTGCAACGGCGTCAATCCCAGCTTTACCATTACCGCGAATTCATGCGCGTTGAGCCCGTGCGGATATACGGCAGCGTCGGTGCCGAAGCCGACTTTGACTCCCGCGGCAAATGCTCGCGCAATATTTTTGCGCGCCGCCGGCATCACGTCCCGCGCCTTGGCCATCAGGTCGGCCGGAGTGCCAATCCTCTCGGCGTTCTCCATAAACCAGTCGGAGAGATAGAGGGTCGGCACCAGATAGGTGCCGTTCTTTTTCATCGCGGCAATGGCGGCGTCGTCGATGTAAGAGCCGTGTTCGATCGAATCGACTCCGGCGTTGCTCGCCCAGAGGATCGCCTGCGCTCCGTGCGCGTGTGCTGCAACTTTGCGTCCCAGGCGATGCGCCTCTTCAACGATCGCTTTCATTTCCTCCTGCGTGTATTGCGATGCCTGCGGATTGTCTCCTCTCGAAAGCACTCCGCCCGACGCCATGAACTTGATCAGATCGGCGCCATACTTGATATCCTGCCGGACCATGTGGCGCACGCCATCCACGCCATCCGCCACGCCGTCGCTGGTCGCGTGATATTCAAAGGGCAGCAGGTTATTGTCCGCGTGCCCGCCGGTAATGCTGAGGGGCGGTCCGCTGACCAACATGCGCGGACCGGGAACATCACCGGCATTGATGGCGTCGCGCAACGCGACGTCGCTAAAGCTGCTGGCGCCTACGTTGCGGACAGTCGTAAACCCCGCGTCGAGCGTGACGCGGGCATTGCGCGCTCCGGTCAGCGCCTCGCGCGGGACGGAAATCCCTAGTCGCGAATAGCCGAAGTTAGTAGTCATGGTGAGGTGGGTGTGCGCGTCAATCAATCCCGGCAGCACGGTGGCGTTCGACAGATCGATGACCTGCGCTCCGGCGGGAATCTGCGCATCAGAGCCAACGCTAGCGATCTTGTCGCCCTGAATCACTATGGTCTGATTGGCAAGCATCTTGCCGGTTCTAACGTCCAGCAAATGCCCAGCGCGAATTACTACGGTTCTAGAAGCGGGCACGGATTGCGCCATGACGACCGACAATACGGCGACGAAAAAAAGGCAAAGAATAGATACGCGCAGATAGCGACCAAGCTTCATTGCATCCCCCAAAATGAGAATTACGCCTAGGCCGAGTACCATACGCTTTCGGAGAGGAAATCGGCAACCGCCTTTGAGTTTCTGTGTGCCGCGAGGCGTCCTCTGCGCATCGCGCTGGATTAATTTTTGGTTAAATGTTTCCCCAACGAATTGACCACTAGGGCGGACAGCATTAACCTGCGTGGTCTATGAGCAAAGAGGATCTTGACCAACTGCGACTTGCCTACAAAAAGACCATCGACGAATGGGTCGGTGCCATTCGCGCAGAAGAGGCGTTGGCCACTCCCGACCATTCGATGGTTGCGATGGAGCAGTGGGATGATGCCCACTTCAGGGAACATGATGCGCACGAGAAAGTTACTGTCGCCCGCGACGCTTACAAAAGACGCGCTGCGCGGCGTGAATTATGGCATCTAGTGCCATAATTTAACGAGTTGGCCAACCATCCCAAAAAAAACGTACCCAGCGGAGTGCGAGCCATAGCCGCGCTCTTCGCTTTCTGCGCAATTTATCTGGCGATCGCTGGCGCGTTGATGCTGCTAAGACCCGGTAGGATTTCTATGTCGGCCGGTGCCCCATTATTGTTCGGCCTCGAGTTGGCTGGCCCGTACATGTTTCTGCTTGCGGCCGTCGTGGGTGGCGGAGTCGCGTGGGGTCTCATCGAACTCAACAACATCGTGCGTCACGCCGCGACGTTGATCGCGATCGCGGGAATTGTAATGCTCGTGCCGCCGGTGTCGGCCGCAACCGTAGCCGCCCAACCGAAAGCGCTAGCCTTCGGCGGCCTCGGCATCATCGTGCGCGTGATAGTCGCGTGGTATCTGTCGCGGCAGGAAGTGGCGGAAGCATTTCACCCCTCCGGATGAACTATCCCGCTGCCGAAGCTTATGCTGCGCCTCGCAGCCGGCTCTTCAGTTCATCCGGGTGTACCGCAACTTCCATCGCGTCCTCGCGGTCCAGATGCCCGTCCCTGACCAGGCGTGCCAGCGACTCCTCCAGAGCGATCGATCCCTTCGCCTTGGTCATGGTGATTTCCTGATTCAGATGTTGCAGCGCGTTGTGGCGGATATGTTGCCGCGCGCCATACCCGATCATCAACAGCTCAACTGCTGGAATGCGGCCACCCTTTCGGCTTGGCAAGAGTGTCTGCGTGAGAATGGCGGAGATCGCCATCGCCAGTTCCTGCCGAATCGTATTCTGCCGCTCCATGGGAAACGAGTCGGAGATGCGCGAGATTGCCGAGGCCACGTCGGTAGTATGCAAAGTGGAGAGCACAAGATGCCCGGTCTCTGCCGCCGAAACGGCGATGGCCATGCTCTCGGGATCGCGCATCTCGCCGACCACAAGCACGTCGGGCGCCTGGCGCAGCGCTGCACGGAGAGCAGTGGGAAAATCAGGCGCGTCCGTTCCGACTTCGACCTGCTCGATGATGCTGCGCACATGCGCATGCTCATACTCAACCGGATCTTCGATGGTCACGATGTGGCGCGCATCGCGCTGATTGATCTCATTGACGAGCGCCGCAAGCGTTGTAGATTTCCCCGCGCCCGCCGCGCCCCCGATCAGCACCAGCCCGCGCCGAATGCCCGCCAGATTGCTTACCTCGGGAGGCAGCCCCAATTCACCAAGCGCCGGAACCTTTACCGGAAGCGCACGTATCGTAGCAGCAGCCCGCCCGCGCTCGCGATGTAGATTGATGCGAAATCGCCCGAGACCGGGAATGCGATAAGAAGAATCGGCGATCTGCACGGAGCGATACTGGCCGGTTGCAACCGGCGTCAATATTGGCTGCACGAGAGATTCGATCTCCGAACCATCCAGCGGAGAGTCGGCGATCTTCTCGACCTCTCCATTTTTGCGAATCGCAGCCACGGCTCCGTGGACTAACAGCAGATCGCTTCCCTCGCGACGGAGCAGTTCCGCCAGAAAATCATGCAGCTTCGAGTCTTCAGACAAAATAATCCCTCCGGGCCAAGTGCTCGTAATTATTGATCGTACCGGAGAGAGATTCTTGCGTCAGAAACAGATCTGTCAACACCCAGAATCACGTAGGGGCAGACGCCCTCGTCTGCGCAGCCGAGCAAAGCTCCGCACATGCTAGCGATTGAAAGAATGCCGCCCTTCTACAATCTTGCGAAAGCGAGAATTATTTCTTCGCCCTTGCCGCGACTTTCTCGCCCACACGCTCACTAACCTTAAACGTCATCTTGCCCACCTTCTTGTCGGCATCGACAATCACGTGGTCGCCGTGCAGCACTTCGCCATCGAGAATCTTTAATGCCAGCGGATCTTGCACCAGCTTCTGAATGGCGCGTTTGAGCGGCCGCGCTCCAAAGTTTGGATCGTAGCCTTCGGTGAAGAGTAATTCCTTCGCGGCGTCGGTCAGCTCCAACGAGATCTTGCGATCGGCGAGCAGCCGCCGCAAATCTTCCAGCCGCAGATCGACAATCTTCACCAGCTGTTCTTTGCCGAGCGGGTGGAAGATGATGATGTCGTCCACGCGATTCAGAAACTCCGGCTTGAAATGTCCGTGCAGTGCGCCCATCACCTGCTTTGAAGCCTCTTCGAACGCTGCCGCGGAGCGCACGTTTTCCGACTGCAAATACGATGAGCCGAGGTTCGAGGTCATGACGATCACCGCATTCTTGAAATCGACTTTGCGACCCTTGCCATCGGTGAGGCGGCCATCATCCATGATCTGCAATAAGATGTTGAAGACATCCGGGTGCGCCTTTTCGATTTCGTCAAAGAGCACCACCGCATAAGGATGCCGCCGCACCTGCTCGGTGAGCTGCCCCCCTTCATCGTAACCGACATATCCCGGGGGCGCGCCGATCAGACGCGAGACGGCGTGCTTCTCCATGTATTCGGACATGTCGATGCGGATCATGGCGCGTTCGTCATCGAAAAGAAATTCAGCGAGCGCGCGAGCCAGTTCGGTTTTGCCAACGCCGGTCGGGCCGAGAAAAATAAAAGATCCAATCGGCCGCTTCGGGTCACTCAACCCCGCGCGTGAACGGCGAATGGCATTGGCCACGCGTTCCAGAGCTTCGTCTTGTCCGACGACGCGCTGCCGCAGCCGGTCTTCCATGTTGATCAGCTTCTTGACTTCGCCTTCGAGCATCTTCGACACGGGAATCCCGGTCCACTTGGAGACGATGCGCGCTACGTCTTCTTCGTCGACTTCTTCCTTCAACATGCGCTTCCCGGCCTTGCCGTCGATCTGCGCCGTGACTTTGTTTAGCTCTTCTTCCGTCTGACGAATGAGGCCGTAGCGAATCTGCGCCACGCGTTCGAGGTTGCCTTTGCGCTCTTCGGCCGCTTCTTCGACCTTGAGCTGCTCGAGTTTTTCCTTCAGGGCGCGCGCTTTCGCGATGACGTCTTTTTCGTGCTTCCACTTGGCCTTGAGTGCGTTCGACTGTTCGCGAATGCCGGCCAGTTCTTTTTCGACATGGGCCAGACGCTCTTTGGAATTAGCGTCGTCCTCTTTCTTCAGCGCCTGCTTTTCAATTTCGAGCTGCGTAGCGCGGCGTTCAAGTTGATCGATCTCCGTAGGCATGGAATCGATCTGGATGCGCAGCGATGACGCGGCTTCATCGATCAGGTCGATGGCTTTGTCGGGCAGGAAGCGATCGGAGATATAGCGATGAGAAAGAGTCGCCGCCGCGACAATCGCCGAGTCTTTAATGCGCACGCCGTGATGCACTTCATACTTTTCTTTCAATCCCCGCAGAATCGCGATCGTGTCTTCGACATTCGGCTCGCCGACGAAGACGATCTGGAAGCGGCGTTCGAGCGCGGCATCTTTCTCTATGTATTTGCGATACTCGTTGAGCGTGGTCGCGCCGATGGCGCGCAGCTCTCCGCGAGCAAGCGCGGGTTTCAGCATGTTCGAAGCATCGATCGAGCCTTCGGCGGCGCCAGCGCCAACCAGCGTATGCAGTTCGTCGATAAAGAGGATGATCTGGCCCTGGGAGTCTTCAATTTCCTTCAGGACCGCCTTGAGCCGGTCTTCGAATTCACCGCGATATTTTGCGCCGGCCAGCATCGCTCCCAAGTCGAGCGCGACTACGCGCTTGTTCTTCAGCACTTCAGGCACGTCGCCCGAGATGATGCGTTGGGCCAGGCCTTCGACGATCGCCGTCTTTCCCACGCCCGGCTCACCGATCAGGACGGGATTATTTTTTGTGCGCCGCGAAAGCACCTGCACCACGCGGCGAATTTCTTCATCGCGGCCAATCACAGGGTCGAGCTTGCCGCGACGTGCTTGCTCGGTCAGATCGCGAGCATAGCGTTCGAGCGCCTGATACTTCGCTTCGGGATTCTGGTCGGTGATACGCTGCGCTCCGCGAACCGCGGTGAGCGCCTTCAGAATCGCGTCATGAGTTGCGCCGTAGCGCGCCAACAACTCCTGCGCCGGATCGCGCTTCAGGCTGGTCAATGCCAGCAGCATGTGCTCGGTCGAGACGTATTCGTCTTTAAAGCCATCAGCTTCTTTGAATGCTTTCTCTAACAGCTGATTGACCTGCGACGACATGGTTGGCTGGTTTGGACCAGCGCTGCCTGAAACTTTCGGCAGCTTTTCAATTTCTTTATAGATGTCGCTGAGCACGGACTGCGGTCCGATGCCGATTTTTTCGAGTACGGGTGCGACAATGCCTTCTTTGTCTTCAACGAGCGCGGCCAACAGATGGAGCGGCGCCAGTTCCGGATTGCCGTGCTCGGAAGCCAGCTCATTCGCGCGTTGGACAGCCTCTTGCGCCTTTACGGTGAATTTGTCCCAACGGATTGCCATGGTGTTATTCCTCAATTGCAATGTTATTTATTGCGATGTCATTCTCAGCGCAGCGAAGCAACCAACAATTAGCGGAGAACAAAATGCGGAGGTCCTTCGCTTCGCTCAGGATGACACATCAATTTGATATCTCGACCACAGTTTGGTCTTCAAAAATAAAACGGGAGGCGTCGATTCCCGCCTCCCGCTGACAGTTGCCGGGCTTTGCCCGGCTGGACAGACGAGGGCGTCTGTCCCTACGTGAGTGTCGCTTATGCCGCTTTGCTGACGCCCTTCGGCTCTTTGCCTTCCAGCGTCTGCGCGCCGCCGACATTCACCTTGATCTGCTTCGGCTTCGCTTCGGCTTTCTTGGCGATCGTGATCTTCAGCACGCCCTTGTCATACTCGGCCTGGACGCTCTCCTGGTCGACGGTGTTGGGCAGAGTGAAGGTGCGGGTGAAGCTGCCATACTGGCGCTCCACGCGGCGGAAGTTCTCTTCTTTCTCTTCCTTTTCGAACTTGCGCTCGCCGTGCACGGTCAGCGTGTTGTTCTCGATGCGGACGTCGATGTCTTTCTCGTCGATTCCGGGCACTTCGATCTTCAGGGTGACGTTGTGCTCGTCCTCGTAAACGTCCACGGCCGGAGCGAACGCGGTCGAGGTCAAAGATTCGTCCTGCCCTTCCGCGCCGCGCGGATCGCGGAAAAGACGATTCAAACGGTCCTGCAAAGTGACGAACTCACGGAAGGGGTCATATCGCGTAATCAGTGTCATAACTAAAATCCTCCTACTGGATATTTCGTTGTGGGGAGCCACGCAGAGGCTCTCAATTCGTAATTAGCGTAACGACATCATAAAATATTAGCGTGTTGTTGTCAATGTTAGTGATATCTTCTATTTTCAGCCACTTACGGACAATATTAGGCACTGCAAGTAGCTGGTTTCGGGCACATTTAACAATACTGGATGATCTTTGGCCGCTCCCCGGTTTTCGAGCACGCGCAGCGATTTGTGGGCATCCTGGGCGGCGTCGGCTACCACTTTGAGGAAGTCATGCGGGCTGACATGAAAGGAGCAGGAGCAGGTGACGAGAATCCCTCCCGGCCGCAGCATCTTCATGGCGCGGAGGTTGAGTTCTTTGTAGCCGCCCAGCGCTTTTTCTAGATCGCGCTTCGTTTTGGCGAAGGCCGGCGGATCGAGGACGATCGTGTCGAAGCGCCGGTTGGCGGCGGCATAGTCTCGTAAAAGGTCGAAGGCATTAGCTTCGATCCACTCGACTTCGCGATTATTCAACGCAGCATTCCTGTCCGCCATTTCGAGCGCCGGACGCGAACTGTCGACGCCGATCACGCTGGGGCATCTCGCGGCCAGATGCAGCGCAAATCCTCCCTGGTAGCAAAATGCGTCGAGCGCCTCGCCGTGCGCATATTGCGTGGCGGCGGCGTAGTTTTCGCGCTGATCGAGAAACGAGCCCGTCTTCTGCCCTTCGAGTCCGTCATAGTAGAAGCGGACGCCGTTCATGGTGATCTCGGTCGAACTCTTATCCCCCCAAAGCAATCCAGATTGCCGCGGCGGCAATTGCTCGAGGTCGCGGATGCGGGCGTCAACTCGCTCTACGATTCCCACCGGTTGCAGCTCTTCGCGCAACGTTCGCACGATGGCCTCGCGCACCGGCGCGGCGTCCATCGCCTGAGTCAGAATTTGTGTGGAGGCTACGTCGTTGTAGCGATCGATAATCAGTCCGGGAAGAAAATCGGCTTCGCTGAAAACGAGGCGATAGGCATCGGTATTCTCAACAAGACTCTTGCGGTGGGCGATGGCGGCGCGAATGCGCTCGGCTACGAGAGCAGGTAAATCGGTGACCGATCCGTGCGAGACCATGCGAATGGCGATCTGCGACGACGAACTGTAGAGCGCGGTGCCAAGAAATTTGCCCCGTTCATCATGTACCCGCACCAGCGCGCCTGGTGGGATGTCGTTGGCTCCGACGATATCCGAGCGGTAGACCCAGGGATGACGCGCATGCAGGCGGACGGTGCCCCGGGTGGAGAGTTTTATGGAGGGCTCCGCGTATTTGGCGGGGGCTTGTTTTTTCGGCATGAATAGATGTTATAGCGGGCGAGGGTTGGGCGTGCGCGGCAGAAGTCGAGCGTTGCTCGGCTGGGCAGGTGAGGGCCCCCTTCGCCAAGCACAGGGCAGGCTCTGCCCCTACGCGAGCTGTTCCAACGTCAGCCTCTAGGCTCGCACCGCGAGACCGTCGAGGTCGCGTCGGGCTCGCCCTACTTTGCCGGCGCGCGGCATGGTGCCGACGCTGGCTGTCGCTGCGCCCGTCATCACCCTGTGCCAAGCAGCCTGGAACTGTTCCATCTCGGGCGCGGTGCCTATAGTGACGCGGGTATAGGTTGGCATCGACGGCCAGATTCGTCCGATGAAAACATTCTGCTTGGCCATGGCATCGATAGCAGGCTTCGCTGGTTTCTTCGTGTCGAGCATGAAGAAGTTGGCTTCGGACGGGATGTAGGAATATCCGTTGCGATCGAGCCAAGCAAAGACTTGCGTGCGGACGGCAGCGTTCATGCGCTTGCGCTCGGGCACGAGCTGCGTGTCTTTCAAACTCGCGGTTGCGGCGACGAGCGCGGTGATGGGCATGGCATTCCATCCGCCGTAGTTCTCGATTTTCTCCAGCAGATCGGGACGGCCAAAGGCAGCGCCACAGCGCAATCCCGCCATGCCATAAATTTTCGAGAAGGTGCGCAGCACGATCACGTCCTTCCCCGCCTTCACCAGATCGACAGCCGACGGCGCATCGCAGAAATGGATGTAAGCTTCATCGACCAGCACGATCGAATCCTTGGGCTTATTCTCGACCAGGTATTCGATATCGGAATGGCTGGTCAGCGTACCGGTCGGATTGTTCGGTGAAGCGATATAAAAGACGCCAGCATCGGGAGCGGCGGCCAACATGGCCCGAACATCATGAGCGTAGTTTTTCGTCAACGGGACCTTCACCACTTTTGTACCAATGACATTGGAAGCAAGCATTCCGGCTTCGTATCCGGGGTCGGCGGTGACGTAGCTGCGCTGCGGCGAGGTAAAGACGGCGACGGTGTGATGCAGTGGCTCGCTCGATCCGGGATAAAGCCGAATCTGATCGGGCTTGAGGCCTTCAGCCGCAGCGAGCGTTTCGAGCAAATCGTCGAGGAGCCCGAAAGAATAACGCCCGCCCTGGGGAACAATCGCGGTCAGCGCCTGGCGCGCCGACGCTCCTGGGCCGAGCGGATTCTCGTTGGAATCGATTTTCACTGCATTCGCGGGCATGGTCTGGCGCGCGGCATTAGCTAGCATCGGTTCAGTGACGATGCGCAACGCCAGAGCGGCTGACGCCGCGGCGGACACGCTGAGAAACGAACGGCGCGATGCGGACGGAAGGTTGAAATCGTTCGGAGCCATGACTCACCTCATGCGAGCCATCTTACCGCAAAATCCGGCCGATCCGCCCGGTTCCTTTGTTATGATTTGTGCGCTTCGCGTCAAGCTCTTCTCTCGGCCGCTCAAGACGCGGGCGAGCACAACTCGAAATAACTGTGCAAACGCGGCTTCTGTGTTAACCTTCGGGCCGCGACTGCTCGCCAACAAATCCCGTAGCCAGTCGATTCCCGTTGTCCCCGGAGGCCCTTCGTGAAACGCCCACTCGTCGCGCTCGTGATTCTGACCTGCATCGCGCTTGCAGTTGCCGTGTGTCTTCCCCTCAACACCCCGGTTCAAGCCGGAGGCGCAAACAGCGCCGTCGCCGACGCGGTCTCCGATCTTTCAAAAGCTGAAACTCGCTGCGTGAAATGGCAAGGCGAGGTCGACGTTCGTGAGCCTTACTACAACACCAACGACGACCCGCAAAACTGGTTTCGCCTCGACGGCTCTCGCCAGTTTTGTAAATTTACCTCGAAGGAAGATGGATCGCGGATTTTCGTGCTGCTGTCGACACTTAATAGCGAGCATCCCACGCTGGCAGCACTCGCCTATTACGCCGAGGTTCCCTATGGTGGCAACTGCAACGGCAATCCGGCGTCGTGCTATTGCTCGCAGCTTGGCGGCAGCGACCTGTTTGGTGGAATCAACGCGGCCGGCGGCGGATGGGTAAAAAAATCTGATCCACTCGACACCGTGCTGGAGGCGTGCATTTTCCCCGATATGTCGTCGATCGATTCCTGGGGGCTGACCTATCATTCGTTCGGAGTCATCCGCGGCAGAAATCTGGATAAGGCGCTGCGCTATCCGAACCCGTATGGCACGAAGTAGGCTCTTTCGCGCCCATGATTCGATCGGGGGTCAATTCGCCAGCAACTGCTTCATGACCGCCAGATCGTCGTTGAAATCTTGCGCCATGCTGGCGGCTCGAGAGACGGCGGCGCGCGCCGCATCGTCCTTATGGCCCAGTTCGAGCGCCTGCGCGAGCAATAGATAGCCCACCGACGAAGGCTGCAACTCAACCGACCGCTGATAAGCCTTCGCAGCCTCGGCGAGATCGCCCGCCCGCTGCGCCAGCAATCCCAAGCCGCGATAGGCAGAGGAATTAGCGGGCTGCATTCTGATGGCATTGGCGAAATCTTGCCGGGCATTTTCGTACCTCTGCAGCGAGAGATGCGCGTAGCCGCTATTCGCATAGGCTGTCGCGCGTAACGACGGAGCTGAGTTTGGGAAACGAACTACCTCGGCATAGCCTTCCAGCGCAGCCTGATAGTTGCCATGCATCTGATCGTAAGTTGCGAGATTGGCCGTGGCCAGCGGATCGTCAGGTCGCAGGGAACGAGCGCGTTGTAAGTGTGGCAACGCCTCGGGCACTCTGCCTTGGTCAATTAATGCAAGTGCCAGATTCTCTTCGGCATTGAAATTTTTCCCAGTGAGGTCGAGCGTGTGCGTCCAGAGGGTGGCGTTGTCGCTCCAAAAACTGACCTGCCGGTGCAGCGCAGTTCCGAGCGCTAGAAAAATGAGGGCGGCGGCGGTTGCGGTCATGCCGAGGGGAATGTGCCAGCGCTCGATCAGGTCAGCCGCTCCCCACACAAGAATTACAAAAATCCCGAGCAGAGGAATGTAGGCGTAACGATCGGCCATGAAGTGAGGACCAATCGTGACAATTCCGCTCATCGGAACAAGCGTTCCCAGAAACCAAAACCATCCTACAAAAAGGGACCGCCGCTGGCGAAAGATCACGACCAGCGCGGTTATGCTGATGATGAAGACCGCCGAGACAATCGCAGCGGGAATGCTGGTCGCATATCCAGGATGTGGATACACGAGCGCCAGATTCTGCGGCCAGAAGGTCTTTCCGAGATACTTGGCGTATCCGATTGCCGCCGTTGCCAGGCGCACCCACAGCGGAAAGCTTGCCGGTGCGTTCAACTCAAGTGTGTAGCTGAACGCCTGCCCCCCTGTCGTTTTGGCGATGACCGCGCTCGCGACGGACAATGCCAACCACGGCACCTTCTCCGCGACCAGCCTGCAGAGAGAAGGCGCACGACCCATGGCAGGCGGGAGACTCCCTCCCGCCACGTCCATCGAAGCACGCCGGAATTCAATCCGCCGCAAAGGCCAGTAATCCAGCAGCAGAACCGCGAACGGAAACGTGATCACCTGCGCCTTGCTCATCAGCGCCAAAAGATAAGCCAGCGTGACGGCGAGATATCGTCCGACGCCCAGCCGGCGCGTGTACCACCCATAGGCGGCCAGAGCAATGAGAAAGAAAAACATGCTGAGAACATTTTTGCGTTCCGCGATCCACGCCACAGACTCGACGTTGAGCGGATGAAGAGCGAAGAGCACCGCGACGGCCAGACTGCGCCAAGCGAAGCCAGTAGCGCTCTCGAGAATCAAAAACAGGAGCAGAGCGTTGACGGTGTGCAGAAGCAGGTTGACGGTATGAAAGCCCTCCGGATTCTGCCCGAACATCTCACTGTCGGCTGCATACGACAGCCAGGTCATCGGATGCCAGTCCAAATCTTTCGGGGTGCGAAACGTCCAGACAATCGTCTTCCAGCTAAGTCCGTCGCGAACCTGCGGATTATTGGTGACGTAAACCGGATCGTCGTAATTGAGAAAAGGAGCGCGCGTGACGGGGTTGTAGAGCGCAAGCGTCGCCAGCGCCAGCAGCAGGCAGAAGACGAATCGGCGTTTCTGCGGGGCGTGAAAAATGTCGGATCCAGCCGCGAGGCTGGGCTGGTGCTCGGTGCAATCCATCGATGTCGTCAGACCTTAGATATTAGATAAAGGTTAACGGCAACGACGCGACGATAGCACCAACGAAACTGGGCTGACGCTTACAAAAGTACCCTGCGCGATCTGGTTTGGCTGTGTGGGGATTAGAGAAAAGAACTCGCTTCGGACTGCGAATGTTAACTGGCGGCCGGTTGTTCGGCGGGAGAAGAGGCGTGCTTGAGAGTTGCTTTGTGTTCGCGCCGGATGGCCAGCAGATCTTTTTGCAGCAGATCGAGGACATTCGACGGTATCTCAGTACCCCACTCGTCGATTTCTTTTTCATCCCAATGGCCATTGAGCCGAAGCGCGCTCTCGGTCAGGTCCTCGGGAAACGCCTGGCGGTAAGTACCCTCGCGCATGAGCACATCGCCAAACTGTCGTCCCGTGTGCATTTCATATACGCGACGACTCGAATTGCCCCCGCTATTAGTAAACACTAGCAGCACTTCACCTTCTTCGCCGTAATCCGGACGGTAAAACCAAGCTTGGGGAGCGTCCGCCTTAGGGCGCGCCCGCTTTCGACCGGTAACCGTGACAACTTCCTGCTCCGGCTTAATTTCATTAGCGGGATTAAAGTAATAAACCCGTGAGCACGATTCGCAGACCATCACCTTCTCGCCATTCCGCACTTCGTTGTAAGTCTGCGGACGCAGCATCACCTGGCAGCCCATGCACTTCTGATCGCGAACTTCCGCTAACCCGCTGCCGCGAAACTTGGCCACGCGCTCATATTGTCGGAGAACGTCTTCCGAAATTCCCTGCCGGAGCCCGTCGCGCTTCGCATTCCATTCGGCGAGCTTCTTCTGATCCTCCGCAGTAACCTTGCGCGCGTCTTCTTTTTCCTGCTCGATCTCGGCTGTCTCCGCCTTGAGTTCGGCCTCGGCCGCTTTCACTTCTTTATCGCGCGCGTCGACGTTGACCATCACTTCGAGGATGCGGTCCTCGTTCAGGCGAATCTCCTGCTCGGCAAACTGAATCTCGTGCAGCAGAGCTTTATATTGATCGTTGGTTTTTACGTCGAGGGATTGGTCGCGATACTTGGAAATCTTGCCTTGCAGATCTTTGATATTCGCTTCGAACTTCTTGCGGTTGGCTTCGTCGCTCTTCGCCGCTGTCCGCACCTTTTCCAGATGCGCCTTGGTTCCGGCCAGCTTTTGTTCGATCACCGCCATGCGCCTGGGCAGCGCGGCAACTTCTTCCCGCAGCTTGCGGATTTCCTTGTCCGCAACCTGCAGTTCCAGCAATTTTTCAATGTCAGGAAGCATCGGCCCCGTGGTTCACAATAGCGATTCTAACACGCGGGAAGGGTGGGTTCGGGGCGCTTATTCAGTCTCGATGTTGGGAAGGTACGAAGTTGGGAAGGTACGACCCGCTTTGTGGTAGCCTGCAAAGTTTGGCTGGCTCCATCGCCCGCCGGAGGTCGTCCCTGAAACCGCCTAAAACTGCATTTCTTCTGTTCGTTGTCATTCTCGCTCTCGTCAACTCTGCCGTGGGCCAACAAGACAAAGCCAGCGGTGTCGTCGTCGAGCGCGTCGGCGACACCGCATTCATCCAGTTACATGCGCCTAGCTTTCAAGCGCTCACGCCTCGCCAGCAAGCTCTGGCCTACTGGCTGGTTCAGGCCTCCATCGCCATCGACCCAATTATTTATGATCAGCTCTCCGCCTATGGCTTGCAGGAGAAACGTCTGTTGGAGGGGATCATGGCGCATTCCGAGGGGATCGATCCCCGTGTGCTGCCGAAAATCTCTGAATTTGCCAAGCTCTTCTGGGCCAACCGGGGCAATCACAACGAACTGACCTCGCAGAAATTTGTTCCGGGTTTTACCTTCATGCAACTGAAGGGAGCAGCTCTCTCCGCACAGCACCACGGAGCCTTTCATACGGGCTATGCCTCTCTCCCACCGCTTGAGACCGCGCTCGACCTGGCGCGCGAACTCGATGCCTTGCGGCGTCCGCTTTTTGATGCCACGTTTGAGCCAATGACCACCGCCAAAAGTCCGTCTGGCGGAAAAGATACGATCCAGTCCAGCTCCAACACTTTTTATGTAGGCCCTGACAACCAGAGCCTGAGTCTCGACGATCTGAAAGGGTTTCAAGAAAAATACGCGCTGAACTCGCGCGTGCAAAAAGGCGCCGACGGCGAGCTGACTGAACTGGTCTATCGCGCCGGCACGCCCGACGGCAAGGTTCCTCCCGGTCTCTACGCGACATTTCTCGCAAAAGCGGTCGACTGCTTCGAGAAGGCCCGTAACTATGCCGAACCCGCGCAGGCCGAAGCCATCGGCCATCTCATTCGCTTCTATCAAACCGGCGAATACGCGGAATGGGTCGCCTTCGGCACGGCTTGGGTGCAGAACGACGCCACCGTCGACTTCGACAATGGCTTCGTCGAGGTCTATCGCGACGCCCGCGGCGAAAAAGGAAGCTCGCAGAGTTTTGTCACCATCACCGACAAGCCGCTGACGATCGCCATGAAAAAGCTCGCCGAAAATGCCGCTTACTTCGAGAGCAAAGCTCCGTGGGACGATAAGTACAAGCTCACCTCATTCAAGCTACCTGTGGTGAAAGCCGTCGAAACCCTCATCGAAACTGGCGATTTCAGCGTGACCACTATCGGCGACAATCTGCCCAACGAAAACGAGATCCACGAAAAATACGGATCGAAGAATTTTCTCTTCACCAGCAGCGACCGCGCCCTCGCCGCCGCGACTGGCAAGACTTTCAACGCTGAGTTCGATGCTGGTCCCGCCGAGCTAGAGCGCGACACGAAATACGGGGAGGAAGCGCACAGTCTGATGGTCGCACTTCATGAAGTCATCGGCCACGGCTCCGGCAAGCTAAGCGAGCGCGTCAGCGGCGGAGCGCAACCCTTCCTCAAAGAGTATTTCTCCACCCTCGAAGAAGGTCGCGCCGATTTGATGGCGCTTTGGAACGTCTGGGACCCGAAGCTCAAAGAACTCGGCCTGATCTCGAACCAGGAAGAGGTCGCCAAGGCGATGTATGACAGCGCCGCCTCGGCCGCTCTGGTGCAACTCCGCCGCATTCCTAAGGGCGACACGATCGAAGAAGACCACGAGCGCGACCGCCAGTTAATTGCGCACTATATCGCTGACAAGGTTCCCGGATCGATCGAGCAGTTCACGCGCGAGGGGAAGACGTATGTTCGCGTGGTCGATTATCAAAAAATGCGTGAGGGTGTTGGAATGCTTCTGGCCGAGTTGATGCGCATCAAGGCGGAGGGCAATTACGACGCCATCAAGGCTCTGGTCGACAAATATGGAGTTCACTTCGATCCAGCATTGCGCGATCAGGTGTTGGAGCGTTATCGCAAACTCAACCTGCCGACATATTTTGCGGGCGTGAATGCCCACTTAACGGCGAGCGTTGGCAAGAATGGGGAAATCGAGAAGGTCGAGATCAATTATTGGGATGACCCAGTCACGCAGTATTTGGATTACGGGGCTATGTACGACAAGGGTTTGCGGCACGAAGCGAAGTAGTGAGGCCTTGGGTTCTGCGCGCTGTCGGCTGTTTGCAAGAGTTACAGAAATGCACGCAAAGTCACAACCGCAGGATCGTTCAATGCCAAGGACCGCAAATGTCACCGGACAATTCGCGTCGAATGATCCGCACCATATTCCGTATTTCTTTATTCGTCGCGTGCGGCTTGCTACTGGCTGCGGGTTTATTGCTGTTGGTCATTCCTACATTGGATGGACCGCACTCGCGCCAAATCGCAAATGAAGCATCCGCAGTGGGCATAGTTCGTACTGTCCTCACACCTCAGGACCGATACATGGCTGCTCACGCAGGAAATGGCTTCGCATGTAAATTGCTCCTTCTGAAACCAACGAAGCAGCGAACTGACATTGACTACGACCCGTTGAGTTTCCTGACAACGGGAATCCACTCCGGTTACAGGTTCTCGCTGAGTAATTGCGGTTCCGATCCGAACCGACCAGCAATTCACTACCAACTTGTCGCGGTCCCTGTTGAGCACGGCAGGACAGGATTCCGGGCTTTCTGCGCCGACGAATCTGGCTCGATTTGGTACGACAAAGCAGGATCCTCTACAAATTGCTTAACCTCCCGACTTCCTCTCGAGTGATGTGCCTGGTTGTTGGCGAAAAATCGCCATTCCACGCGCGCCCAGGCCTTGAGAACGAACGGGTAATTGCAGTCGCGTACCTCTTGGCCAGCATCGAGTCGTCAGCATTCCGCCACCGCGCAAACAGGCCTAACTTTCGTAATCTGCCCTGTTACCTCTGCATCAGGCAAAATTGATTCGAGAATGCCCTCCATCGCCAGCACGCAGAAGGGACAACGGGGCTCGCGCGTCAAACTCGGCGGCTCCATCCTGGCCTTAGTTTTGCTGGAGAACGGCCGGCAGATCCGGGGCCGCATGAGTCAACTCTCCGTCAATGGCGGCCTGCTTTCGCTCGAAAATCCGCTGGATGAGAGCATACGCGTGACCGTCGTGTTTCACCTGGGCATCACCAGCGTTCGCTGTCGGGCGCAGATGTTATTTCCCATGTGGGCTACGCAAGGATGCCTTCAACCCTTCCGCTTCATCGAATTGCCCGAGCATAGCCGCGTCGCTCTGAATCGAGAACTCGAGGCCCTGATGCGCAGCGGCGCCACGCAGGAACTGGAAGAAGCCGAATAGCCGCTTGCTTTGGCCGCTTACGGTCCCGCAGCTGCCAAAATCTCTGCCAAAGAATATTTCTGTAGCTCGCCAACCCGCTCCAGCGTAATATCGGGTTTGGGATAGCGAGCAACCTCCGTCGCATCCATCGCGTAGTGTCCCTGCCGCGGAAACACAGTCGTCACTCGCGCCCCCCAATGCTGCTTGATGGCGGCGAGAATCCGCACTTTGTCATCCACCATCACATAGTACGCCGCCGGATATTTCTCCTCTACATCGGCCAGTTCCATTTCCTTGTGGATGTAGATGAGAACGTGACCTTCGAACTCCTCATACAGACCCGAGCGATCAATTTTAAGCGGCTGAAAAACCACATCGCCATCGCTCAGAATCACCGCCTGCCCCAATCGCCGTGTGTATTCGACCGCGTCCAGCGACTCGGGAAACAGCCGGTTGGCGAAGGGATAATTGACCATGAAGTGCGAAACCGCGAGCAGTTTCGGATCGCGCGGCCGATCCAGGCGATAACGCTGCAGAGCACCAAGATAATCGGCGTAACCTAGTTCGGTGCGCAGTTGCTCAAAAATCTCCCAGTAGCGCCCGGCGCTCGCCTCGCCCACTTTTTTCGTCAGATACAGTTTTAGATCTTTGGACACATGGTCGTTGTCGAGCAAAGTGTTATCCACGTCAAAAAGAAATACAGTCTTCGACTCTGTATTGGTGGCGCCGTTCACACAATCTCCGATCGGTGAGGTCACCCTATCATGCCAGAGATTGCACCTCACCGTCTTCGGCCAAAAGCCAACTGTGGGGGGCTAAGGCTTCGCGCTTCGAGCTGGGATGGAGCTCCCAGCGCCCCAGCTTGAGGCTCGTTTCCCCGCCAAATCTGCACTCTCTAAAGGGGGCTTGTATAGGTCCCCTCCCCTGTAGTACAAAGAGCCGACAAAAGAAACGATGATCATACGAGGCGGGTACTGTGACTCTGCCTCATAATCCGGGCGAATCGGTTTTCGCCTCCCCAGGAGCCGCACTTTCGTGGATCACATTGACCATGCCGTCGCCAGCCGTTTCGACACTCGGTCCAGCCGGCCTTGTGAATTTTGCCGCGAGCTCGACCCGCATTTTGGCCAACGCCGCCCGCTCGATCAGATGGTTGCCAGCAGCCGCAAGGCCGCCGCGTCATCCCATTTAACCGAGGACGGATATGTGCGCCATCGCGTGCTCGAACTTCGCCGCATCACCGCCCGCGCGCCCCTTACCGCGGCGTGAAATGCCGCATTTCGCTCTTTAGGGTTCTGTTCCCGTGGAAAAAGGTTCTGTTCCCAGGGAAATTTTTCACGCAACTTTTGCTGCTTCGCCAAGTTCTAAACAGTAGGTAGCATTGGTGTACCCTATGCGCGGGAGGCTTCTCATGCTGGCCGGTGTGCGAGCCCGTTTCGTCGTTTCGCTGTTTAGTTTGTTGGTTACACTTTCCCTCACCACCTCTTTCCCGAGTCAAGCGCAGGTTAGTCCCATTCCGCCGTCGATAACTTCCACGGGTTTTGGCGGTAGGGCGATCAACGGCGTTCCGCCTTCCATCACATCGCTGACCTTCGGCAACAAGGCGATACTCGGCGCCAAGGGGAACGGGAATAGCTGGTCAATTTTTGGTGATTGTTGCTCCGATTTTTTCTTTCCGGCACAGCGAGGGCTGCCCTTGACCGCTGGCCATAACCGTCGACATCGTCACGGCGATCGCGGAGACTTTGCTGTCGGAATCATGGAACCGGCGTATGCTCCCGCCGTCGTTCCCTATGCGCCAGACGACAAGGGTGATGACTCTGCCGAAGCCGACGCCGGCCAGTCTCCGGCTCCGCCGCCTCCCGGCAAGCGGCCTGTCCATCGCCTTACGACTCCTGACGCCAATCTGGGGGATAGCGTCAGCGTTCAGCCCTCGACCACGCTGATTTTCAAAGATGGCCATCAGGCCGACATCATTAATTACGCCATCGTGGGCGACACGCTCTTTGAGTTCGCGGACGGCCGCACCAGAAAGATTCAACTCGCCGGGCTCGACCTTCCCGCCACGCAAAAAGCCAACGACGACCGCGGGGTAGACTTCCAGATTCCGGCGATCGCAAAAGGACAATGAGTTTTAAGCAAAGTGCATAGAGAGTAGCGCCGCCGTCCACGCGGCCGTCCGGCGGGCGTCCTCGCCGGGCGTTTTTCGCATGGAGAAGCCCGATATCCCGCAAGCCGCCCCCTTGGCCAGGCCAGCAAAAAGTCAGCGCTAGGTAGTAACCGGACAAGCATTTCCCGCTTGACATGCCTGCGCCTCACAATGGATACTTATGCATTGAGTTGCATTTTTATTCATGTCGAAAACGGCCCGCCACAAAGCGATTCTCGACCTCCTCGATGAAGGCCCCGTCGAGAGCCAGGACTCTCTCCAGCAGCGGCTGGAGCGCAAGGGCTTCGACGTCGGCCAGGCTACTCTATCGCGGGACATTCGCGAACTGAAGCTGGTCAAAGGTTCGGACGGATATCGCCGCGCTGGGAACGGCTCAAACTCAGACAGTGTTTTGCCTTCGGTGATGCACCTGGCGCGCCAGTTCGTGCTTGAAATCCGCCAAGCGCAAAACCTGCTGGTGGTGAAGACGACCGTGGGCAGCGCACAGCCTGTAGCCGCGGCGCTCGACGCCTCGCGCTGGCCGGAAGTAGTCGGCACGATCGCCGGAGACGATACGGTGCTGGTGATCGCTACCGACAATAAGAGAGCGCAAGCGTTAGCGGAAAAAATTAGTGAACTGTCGTAGAGATCGAGTCACAGAAATCAAGATATACGGAGTTGCGAAATGCACACGAGAACTGAACCTTCTGCACCGACGAGCCAATCGAAGTCGAAGCCGCCGCAGACTTTTACCGAGTCCCTCGCGCCGCGTGATCTGGTTTCCATCCACGATCTTGAGCCCTCCGAGATCCTCGATCTTTTCAATCTCACCGCCATGCTCAAGCAGCGTCCCGCGGATTTCCGCGGCGTCCTCGCCGGCAAGCAGATGGTGATGTTTTTCGAGAAGCCGTCGCTGCGCACGCGCCTCACCTTCGAAGCGGGCATGGATAGCCTAGGCGGCAGCACATTCTTCGTCGACCAGACGGCCAGCCGCCTCAATGCGCGCGAATCGCTCTATGACATCGCTCACAATCTCGAACGCTGGATCGATCTCATCGTGCTCCGCACCTTCAGCCACGCCGAGGTCGAAGAGATGGCGACCTACGCCAGCGTGCCGGTGATCAATGCGCTCAGCGAACTCGAACACCCCTGCCAGGCGCTGGCCGACTTCTTTACGCTGCAGGAGCATTTCGGCGATCTCAAGAAAATTCACTTCGCCTACGTGGGCGATGGCAACAACATGGCGCACTCGCTGCTGCTGGCGGGAGCGTCGGTCGGCGCGAGAGTTTCGATTGCGACGCCTGAGAATTACGCCCTCAGTCCCGTCATCGTCACTATGGCCAAGGCCATTGCCGAGGAGACTAAAGCCACGCTGCGCATCATGACCGATCCGCGCAAAGCCGTCGCCGGGGCCGACGCCGTTTACACCGATGCCTGGGCGAGCATGGGGCACGAGCAGGAGGCCGAAGAGCGCGCCGCGATTTTCGCGCCCTATCAGGTGAACGCCGCGCTCATGCAACTCGCCAAGCCGCACGCGCGCTTCATGCATTGTCTGCCCGCACATCGCGGCCAAGAAGTTACCGACCAGGTCATCGATTCGCTGAACTCGGTCGTTTTCGATCAGGCGGAAAATCGCCTGCACATCCAGAAAGCTATACTCGTATGGTTGCTGGGCAGTGGTGTTGGCCGCTTCCCGGTTCGGAGCGCGCATGCCTAAAGCAGAAAAAATTGTTCTCGCCTACTCCGGCGGACTCGATACCTCAATCATTATTCCCTGGTTAAAAGAGAATTACGCTTACGAAGTTATCGCCATGGTCGCCGACGTGGGCCAGGGCGACGACGTCGAAGCGGTCGTCAATAAGGCCTACAAGACCGGAGCCAGCAAGGTCGTGGTCGAAGACCTGCGCGAAGAATTTCTCACGGGCTACGTGTGGCCCGCGCTGAAAGCTGGCGCAGTCTACGAAAATAAATACTTGCTTGGAACTTCGTTGGCGCGTCCTGTCATCGCGAAACATCAGGTAGAAGTTGCGCTACGCGAAGGAGCAACCGCCGTCAGCCACGGCTGCACCGGCAAAGGTAATGACCAGGTGCGCTTCGAGATGGCTTATCAGGCGCTCGCTCCGGAGTTGAAAGTCGTGGCACCTTGGCGCGAATGGGATCTAAAATCGCGCGAAGATTGTCTCGACTACGCCGAGAAGCGCGGCATCTCCGTAACCGCAAGCCGCGAGAAAATTCACAGCCGCGATCGCAATCTCTGGCACATCAGCCACGAAGGCGGAGAGCTCGAAGACGCGGGCAATGCGCCGTTCGACAGCACGTGGCAGTTAACCAAGTCACCGCAAGAAGCTCCCGACAAACAAGAGCAAGTAGAAATCGGGTTTGAAAAAGGCGCGCCCGTTTCGGTCGGTGGGCAGACTCTTGATCCCGTATCGCTGGTCGAACTGCTCAACGAAATTGGCGGGCGCAACGCTGTCGGTCGCATCGACCTGGTCGAGAATCGCTTCGTCGGTATCAAATCGCGCGGCTGCTACGAAACCCCGGGAGGCACGCTGCTGCTCGCCGCTCACAACGAACTCGAAGCACTTTGCCTCGATCGCGATCTGCTGCACTTCAAGCAACACGTCGGACTCAAATATGCAGAACTCGTTTACTACGGTCTGTGGTTCACACCGTTGCGCGAGGCGCTGGACGCATTTGTCGACACCACGCAACAGAATCTGACCGGCTCGGTCACGCTGTCGCTCTATAAAGGCAATGTCAGCATCGTCAGCCGCAAGTCGGATTTTTCGCTCTATCGGACCGACCTGTCCTCGTTCACTATGGGCGAGAGCTACGATCAGAAAGATGCGGAAGGCTTCATCCGCATTCTGGGATTGCCCTCGCGTTGCCGCGCCCAGACGCAGGCCAAACTAAAAGTAGAGGTCGAACAATAGAGGGAGCGCCATGAAAATGTGGTCCGGCCGCTTCCGGCAGCCTCTTGACCCAGAATTTGAAAAGTGGCAGCGGTCGTTCCCTTACGATCAACGACTGCTCCGCTTCGAACTCGCCGCCAGCCGCGCGCATGCCAATGCTCTCGAACACGCCGGAGTGCTTTCCTCGGAAGAGCTTTCTGAAATATTGAAAGCGCTCGCAGAGATCGGCCGCCGCGCCGAGTCACCCGAATTTCTCAACGATGCCGAAGCCGAAGACGTCCACCACTTTGTCGAAAAGCAGCTCGCGGCGCTGATCGGCGCTACCGGCTATAAGTTGCACACCGGTCGCAGCCGCAACGAACAGATCGCCACTGACCTTCGTCTCTTCGTCCGCCACAACATCGACACTTTACAAAATCTGATTGCCGATTGGATCGAAGCGATTCTCGCGCGTGCCGACGCAGCGGGCGGCGCAGCGATGCCGTCCTACACGCATCTGCAACCAGCCGAACCCGTCCTCGCCGCGCACTGGCTACTCGCCTATGCAGAGATGTTTCTGCGCGATGCGGATCGACTGGCCGACTGCCGCAAACGGGTCAATCTCTGCCCGCTAGGGTCGGGCGCTGTCGCAGGAGCTACGCTCAATATCAATCGTCAGGCGATGGCCGCTGAACTCGGATTCGATGGCCCGACGGGAAACAGCATGGACGCCACCAGCGATCGCGACTTCGCCATCGAGTTTGTCGACGCGCTTTCTATGCTCGCGCTTCACCTCAGCCGCTGGTCCGAAGAGATGATTCTGTTCTCGACTTCCGCTTACGGATTTGTCAAGTTGCCCGAGGCTTACTCCACCGGCAGCAGCGCCATGCCGCAGAAAAAAAATCCCGATCTTCTCGAACTCGTCCGCGGCAAAGCGGCACGCGTCATGGGCTGCGCCATTACGCTCCAAACTCTAGTCAAGGGACTCCCGCTCGCTTATAACAAAGATCTACAAGAGACACAGGAACCACTCTTCGAATCCGCCGACACGATAGTCGGCATGTTGCCGCTAGTCACCGGATTCATGAACGCCGTCGAATTTGACTGGACGGAAATGAGTGGGGCGGCGCAAACCGGCTTCATGAACGCATGGGCTGCCGCCGCCTATCTAGTCGAGCGCGGAGTGCCCTCGCGCCTCGCTCACGAAGCGGTTGGCAAAGCTGTGGCTCTCGCGATCGAGCGCGGATGTGATTTGCAAGAACTTCCGCTCGCCGATCTGCAAGCGATCCACGTCAGCTTTGACGCGCCCTTCCAAGCCTCCCTCGGCCTCACTGAAGTTCTCGCCCTCCACGACGTCCCCGGAGGCACTGCGCCTCGGCATGTCAAGCGTGCGCTGGAAAACGCTCGTGAGCGCGCTGCAGCCCTGCGCTCGCAAGAATCGCTGGCCTCGCGCTAGACATCTCCTCGCTGCAAATTGTCGTGTATTTTGTTTTGGTACTTATCCGCAATTATTTGCAGCCCCGAATTCACTGCGTTATTTTCTTTTCAATCGGGTGCCTTCACCCCTACAATTGCTCGCAGCCCTTACGCTTTTCTTCCCCCAGGTTCGGGCCCTATCTGCAACCGCCGTCAGGCGGGCCTACAAAAAAGAAGGATTACCAGGAGGAGTACATGTCGAAGTTTTCCGCCTCCCGCTCGCTTGCGGGAACCGTCATTTTGCTCTGCCTACTGGCTGCCCTTGCCAGTGGCCAGAGTTGGACGCCCGTCGCGGCTGCCTATCCGGGCAGCGGCGCTGGCGCATCTTTTCTCCTCACCGACGGCACCGTCATGGTTCATCAGGAGCAAACCTCCAACGACGCATGGTACAAACTAACCCCAGACATCAATGGCAGTTATGTCAACGGCACGTGGACAGAGCTGGCTCCGATTCCCTTTTACTCTCCGCTTTTCTTCGGCTCGGCCGTGTTGCCCAACGGTGAATTGCTCGTCGAGGGTGGCGAATACAGCAACGGAATCTCTGCCTGGACGAACATGGGCGCGCTCTACAATCCCGTCACCAACAAGTGGGTGAAGATCAACCCTCCTGCCGGCTGGACCAGTATTGGCGATGCCCAGAACGTCATCCTCAATAACGGCGTCGACATGCAGGCCAACTGCTGCACCACGCAATTTGCCTACTTCAATCCGGTAGGACATACCTGGACGGCATTCAGCGGCAATGGAAAATTTGACGTGTTCGATGAAGAAGGCTTCAACCTCCTTCCGAACGGCGAAGTTTTGTCGGTTGACGCCTACGTGTTCCAATACGACGCCAGCGGCATGAATTCCGAGCTCTACAACCCCGCCACCGAGACTTGGTCGAGCGCCGGCAGCACGGGCGTTCAACTCTGGGACTCGCATTGCGGAATTGAAGCCGACGCCACCTACGAATTGGGTCCGGCAGTCTTGCGCCCCGACGGCACAGTGTTTGCCACCGGCGCTAATACTTGCGGCGCGGGCCGTACCGCCATCTACGATACCGCGACAGGAACCTGGAGCACCGGTCCAGATTTCCCCGGCAAGGTCAGCGTCGCCGATGGTCCGGCGTCGATTGAAATCAACGGAAAAGTCCTGGTCATGGGCAGCGTCAACGAAGGCCCTCCCTCCACCTTCTATGAGTGGGATGGAACCAACCTCACCACGACCGTCAATCCGCCGAATGCTAAAAACGATGGGTCTTTCTATGGCCACCTGTTAGCGCTTCCCACTGGACAGATTCTGTTCGCGGATTACAGCAGGACGATTGAGCTCTACAATCCGTCCGGAACCTACAACACGGCATGGGCTCCGCAAATTACTAAGGCTCCAAAGACTGTGACCCACGGCAAGAGTGGTACGGTGACTGGGTATAGGTTCGCTGGCGTATCAGCGGGCGGAGCCTATGGCGACGACTACCAGCCCTACACCAACTACGCGCTGGTTCGCATTACCAATAATCAAACCGGCCATGTGTTCTATTGCAAGACGCACAATCCTTCGAGCTATGCCATGCAGTCGGCAGCGCTCCAGACGACACACTTCAACGTCCCCGCCGGCATCGAAACCGGTGCGAGCACGCTCGTAGTGGTCACGAACGGCATTCCTTCCCAGAGTGTAGACATCACTGTGAACTAGCGCTTCCGCAAACTCAGCATTTAGGCCGTGCGCTGATGACCTTAGCTCGCGGCCTTTTTTTTGGATAACGGTTCGACGATGATCCCCTTTCCCTGAGACGATAGAAGCCAGTAGGCAGGTCTCAACCCCCGATTGGCTCTAATTCTTCCCTCCGAGTCTTGCCTGGCGCGGAACGCATCTAATTGGGGTAAGGTCGAAACGGAGTAATACCCTGATTCTTAGCCGTATTCTCTTCCTCTCACTCTTTCTTCTCGCCGTCTATGCCGTCCAGCGCTTCTGGTTCCTGCGGGCGTGGACATGGATCGGCTCCTTCTCAAGCGCCGACTTGCGCTTTGGCCTGCACGTAGCACTAATCGCTCTGGCCGCTGTTCTGTTAGCAACGTTGCTTGATCCGCTGCTAGGCCGCGGCGTCTCGCGACTCAGCGTCGGCGCATTCCGTCTCGGCAGAACCCTGACCACGTTTGCCCGCTTATGGCTTGTAGCTTCCGTCTTTGGATTTCTCGCCGTCGAATCCGTCGGAGCCATCGAATGGTTCACGAATGTCGCGGCACGTATGCGTCCCGGAGCGGTTGCGGTCGGCTTCAGTCCATCCCGGCGAACCTTCTTCCAATACGCCGCGGTGCTAGCGGGCAGCTTTCCTTTTCTAGCCGCGACTTACGGTTTTGCCGCCGGTCGCTTGCGCTACACAGTTGAACGCGTCGATGTGCCGGTGGCGAATCTTCCTTCCGAACTGGACGGTCTGCGGATCGCGCAGCTGAGCGACATACACATTGGCGATTACATGCCGCCGCGCGAAATCGCCCGCGCCGTTGCCATGGCGAACGATCTGCATCCCGACATTTCTTTTGTCACGGGAGACTTCGTTTCGAGCGCTGGCGATCCGCTAGACGCATGCATCGGTGAGTTGAGCAAGCTGCGCGCTCCGCTCGGCGTCTGGGGGTGCAACGGCAATCACGAAATCTATGCCGGCGTCGAAGATGAGGCGGAACGCCTCTTCCACGAAAAGGGAATGCGCCTGCTGCGCGCCGCCAACGCCGTCGTCGAGCATCACGGAGGCCGCTTCAATCTGCTGGGTGTCGACTATCAGCGCGACCACATGGTCAGCGGCGAGCACGCCTTACCAGAACAAATGCTGCGCGAAATCGAGCCTCTCATCCGTCGCGACATGCCGAACATTCTGCTCTCGCACAATCCGAATTCCTTCCGTCGCGCCGCCGACCTGGGCATCGAACTCAGCCTCGCGGGTCATACACATGGCGGGCAAATAAAGGTTGAAATCGTAGATCACAGCGTCACGCCGGCGCGCCTGATTACACCATTTGTCGCCGGACTCTATCATCTGCCAATGCCAGCCAATGGCCACGCCGCAGCTCCGTCCGCAACCAACGGAACGCAGAAGGCTGCACTCTACGTCAATCGCGGCCTCGGCACCTTTGGCTTTCCCGTGCGCCTGGGCGTGCCTCCAGAGATCACGCTGCTGACCTTGCGAAGAGCCTGAAAAGCCAACCGCTGCCCCGCCCCATCAAAGCCCAAAACATGCTATAATTGCAACATAGAAAAGCTCACATAAGCGCCTACAGATGCAATAACTTAGCGCCTCTTTGCCCGTAAAGTAATTGAGGCAGCTATTGCGCCCACGGAACAGGCAAGATGCGCTCGATCGGGCTATAAACTGAGAGCTGACGACTGAGAGCTGAAAGCGAATAATGGCTGACGATCAGAATCCCGAACTTCCCTTAACTCCTCCTCCGGGCGGCGACGGCCCCACCGGCCCGGGCGCGCTTAACATGCAACCCGTCAATATTGAAGAGGAGATGAAGCGGTCCTATCTCGACTATTCCCTGTCGGTGATTATCGGCCGCGCGCTGCCCGACGTCCGCGACGGATTGAAACCCGTGCATCGCCGCATTCTTTACACCATGCAGCAGATGGGCCTTCGGCCAGGTGGCGCCACGCGCAAGTGCGCCCGCATCGTCGGCGAAGTCATGGGCAAGTATCATCCCCACGGAAATCTCGCGGTTTACGACGCGTTGGTGCGACTCGCGCAACCGTTTGCCATGCGCGCTCCGCTCGTCGATGGCCAGGGAAACTTCGGCTCGGTCGATGGCGATCCACCCGCGGCCGATCGTTACACCGAAGCTCGTCTTACGCGCGTCTCGACCGCGCTGCTCGAAGATCTCGATAAAGAAGCAGTTGATTTTTATCCGAATTACGACGGCACAGAAACGCAGCCCGCGGTTTTGCCCGCGCGCTATCCGAACTTGCTGGTCAATGGCTCCGACGGAATCGCTGTCGGCATGGCGACCAAGATTCCGCCACACAATCTGACCGAGATTGTCGACGCCGCCATCACGCTGGTGAATAATCCCGCCGCGCAATTGCCGGAGATTCTGAAATTTGTGCAAGGGCCCGACTTTCCAACCGCCGGTATCATCCACGGACGCGCCGGAATCTTCGAGGCTTACCGCACCGGCCGCGGCCGCTTCATGATGCGCGCCCGCGCCGCCATCGAGAGCATCTCCAAGGATCGCCAGGCGATCATCGTTACCGAAATTCCCTATCAAGTGAACAAGCGCTACCTGATCGAGAAGATGGCCGACCTCGTCAACAACAAAACGATCGACGACATCTCCGATCTGCGCGACGAGAGCGATCGCGACGGGATGCGCATCGTCATCGAACTCAAACGCGGAGCCGAGCCGCAGATCGTGCTCAACCAGCTCTTCAAGCACACGTCTATGCAAGAAGGCTTCAGCATGATTCTGCTGGCCGTGGTCAACGGTCAGCCGAAAGAAATGGGGCTGATCCAGGCGATCAAACACTTCATCGACCATCGCGTCGATGTGGTGCGGCGGCGCACTTTATTTTTGCTCAACAAGGCACGCGATCGCGAGCACATTTTAGAAGGCTATCTCACCGCGCTCGATCATCTCGATAACGTGATCGTCATCATTCGCGGCAGCGCCAACCGCGCCGACGCCCGCGAGAATTTGGTCGCTTACTTCGCGGGTAAGAAGATCGACATCAATACGACGGGCCGCGCACCGAAGCTCGACGCCGACAAGCCCTTCACCACCAAGCAGGCCGACGCCATCCTCGAACTGCAGCTGCATCGCCTGACCAAGCTCTCGATCGACGAAATTTCAAACGAGTTGAAGCAGGTGCGCGAAGCCATTGCCGAATATGAATCGATTTTGGCGTCGGAATCGAAGCTGCGCAAAGTCATCATTAAAGAACTGGAAGAGGTGAAGAAGCTCTACGGCAACGCCCGCCGCACCGTCATCGAAGACGAAGCCGCCGAGATCATGCTCGAAGACCTGATCGCCGACGAGCAGGTCGCGGTCACGGTCAGCCACTCCGGCTACATGAAACGCACGCCGATCTCGACCTACCGCATGCAACGCCGCGGCGGCACCGGCCGCACCGGCATGAAGACGCGCGACGAGGATTTCGTCGAGCACCTCTTCATCGCCTCAACCCATGCCTACATTCTGATCTTCACGAACACCGGGCGCGTGTATTGGCTGAAAGTGTATGAGATCCCCGACATCGCTGCGGCGGGCAAAGGCAAGCACGTCGGCAATCTCGTCGGCCTGCAGCCCGGGGAAACTGTCCGCACCATGCTAGCCGTGCGCGACCTGGAAGAAGAAAATCGCTACGTCTTTTTCGCCACTCACAACGGCACAGTGAAAAAGAGCGCCGTCAAAGACTTCTGCCATGTAATGCAACGCGGCATCATCGCTATCAACATCGAAGAGGGCGACGAACTAGTCGCCGCTTCGCTGACCGATGGCAACCAGATCGTCTTCCTGGCTTCGCATGATGGCCAAGCAATCCGCTTCGACGAAAACGACGTCCGCCCCATGGGACGCAACGCCACCGGTGTGCGCGGCATGAACCTCGAAGCAAAGGACTACATCGTCGGCATGGCCACCACGATCAAGCCGGAAGCGAAGGCGATCGCGAAAGAAGGCGATGTTGCGCCCGAAGTCGCCGACCTCGTCCCAGAAAAAGGCTCGCTCATTCTCTCCGTCACCGAGAATGGCTATGGCAAGCGCACTCCAGCGGACGAGTACCGCCTAACCAATCGCGGCGGCAAGGGCGTCATCAACGTCAAGACGACCGAGCGCAATGGCAAAGTGGTAGGCATCTCGCAGGTGACAGAAAAATCCGAGGTGATGTTGATCAGCCAGTACGGCAAAATCATTCGCATCGAATCAAAGTTCATCCGCGAATCAGGCCGGTCGGCGCAGGGAGTGCGCCTGCTGAACATTGAGCCAGGAGACCGCGTCGCGGCAGCCGTGGTGATTCCGCCAGAAGAACCCAATGGGAATGGGACGCTGATACAGTAAGCCCTGATGTAGGATTTGTTGAGGCTGAGGGGCGCGAGCAATCGCGTCCCTGGCGCTCGTTGGCATCGGATGTATGGCACTTTTGCTGCCTGTTACCCCAGTAACTTCTAACCAAACGCGATTGCCGTTAATCTTGGGGACACCGCCCCTTCCCCGTATTCGCGGGCTGCCGCTTATTTGCTGGCGACTAACATTTGTGCAGAAAATTGTGATCGCATAGAACTAAACTATGGACCCGACAATCATCCTGGAAATTATCCTTGTCCTTGCGGGGCTCTGGGCCGCGAAGGAGCTATATGTCCGTTTCTTCGCGCGAACGGTAGTGCGCAATGCGCTTTCTGCGGTTGGCCAGCGAGCGCTCGAACGCACACCTGACCGAATCGCGCTCATGCGCGTCGACTCTCCCGCCTGGACGCATGGGCCCGCGGTCGAGCAACAGGCGGCCCCGCTGCGCGATGCGGGCTTCAAAGACCTGGGTGTTTATAGCGTCGACAAAATGCCGGACGTGCTGATTCGCATGCTGCATCATCCAGAGACATTTGTAGCTGCGCACATTTACGATCACGCGCGAAGGGGAAGCTGGATTGAATTTGCCAGCCGCTATACGGACGGGAGCAGTCACACTCTTACTACAATGGCACACACGGGGCTTGATCGTCCGACGTGGGTGCGCACGATTCACGCGGACAAGAGCACGCCTACCGATCAACTCTATTCCGACTTCAAAACGCAGCACGATCGCGATAACATTAAGGCTATTGCGGCCGATGAGGTGATTGATGAGTTTGAGGACGGCTACATGCGGCACATGATCTGGCGACAGAATAGCGGGATTACTCCGGAAGAAGTGGCGCGCGTGATGGTGACGTGGGCTAGCAGACGGAAGGAAAAAGCTGCGGGAACGTCCGTTTGACAATTGCGGCTGCGATTGCATTCTCCATTACCGCAGTAACTTCTAACTGACCCTGCTTTCCGTTACCGTTAATCGTAGCGATACCGCCTCTCCCAGCCTGTGTTCGCGGGCTGCACCTTATTGGTTAGCGAGCGTTTGTGCATAACACCGTAATCGCGAAAACTGAGCCTGTTGCTTACCAGGAGCTCCTTGATCGGCCAATTCGTGAGCTTGGGCTTCGGCTCGCTGGATCTCCGGTGGAGCGTTTTGTGGAACAGCTTTATCGCGAACTGGAAGCCAAGGGACTTACTAAGTTTCGCCCGGCTTGTTACTTGACCGATGAGTGGGGATGCCCATCCGGCGAGCCGATTATTGGGATTCCGTTCTATCTGGCGCACGCTGCGTTGGCCCAGTTGGAAAAGGAAACGCATGACCTTGAAGATGCTCGCGAGATCATGATGTATCTGCGGCACGAGGCGGGGCACGCGTTTACCTATGCATACAAGCTGCACAATCGGCCGGAGTGGAAGAAGATCTTCGGGCCATTTCGTCGGCCTTATCACGATAACTACAGGCCAGCGCCATTTTCGCGCGACTATGTGCGCCATTTGCCGGGGTGGTATGCGCAGAAGCATCCGGATGAAGATTTTGCCGAAACGTTTGCGGTGTGGCTGACCCCGCGGTCGAGCTGGCGCAAGCGCTATCGTGGTTGGGGAGCGATGGCAAAGCTGCTTTACCTGAATCGGCTGGCGCGGACGTTGGGGAAGATTGAGCCTCCTAGGCGGCGCGGGCAGGCCGACATTACGGTCGACGATATGGATAATACCGTGGCGGAGTTTTATCACCAAAACGGACGCGAGGAAGTGGCGGTCACCGAGCTTACTCCGGACACCGATTTGCGGGATATTTTTCCGGTATCGAAACGTCGGAAGGCTGCGATCGCGGCGCGCGACTTTCTGCATACGCATCGCAAGGCGGTGATCGACAAGGTCGCGCAGTGGACGGGGGCACAGCGCCCGCTGATCAGAACATTGATCGACACGATCGAAAAGCGCGCAGGAGAACTGGATCTACGCGTCGATAAAACTCGCACCGCCGAGCATCTAGCGGAAGTTACTGCTTATGCTACGGCGCTGGTTATGACCTATGTGGCGAAAGGAAAGTTCATACAACCGTAGGGTAGACAACAGGTAACAGGGGACGGGAAAAGCACTGGTTCCGCCTCGCGTCACGCTGAGATTTTGCTGTCACCTGTTAGCTGTCAGACTGAGACTAGCTTTGTCGAGGAGACTGCATGATTGGTGCAAAGCTTAAGATCGCGCTGCTTTACGACTTGTGGAACGAAGATCCAGTTGCGGCGGCGGCCAAAGAAGAGGCGGGAGCTATGCGCAAGCCTCACAAGAAAGTTAAGGTGGTAAAGAAAGAAAAGACCGATCGTGAAGAAATCTTTGAGGCGCTGCAAAAACTAGGCCATGAGCCTTCTTTTTTTGAACTGGATGGGCGCCCCGCTTCGCTTCACTCGCTTTCGCGCTGCGATGCCGACCTGGTATTCAATTTGACGGAATCGTTTGATGGTGACGACACCAAGGAAATGAACGTAGTCGCTTACGTCGACCTCCTGGGGTTGCGCTATACGGGCGCCGGGCCGCACGCGATCTTCATGTCGCAGGATAAGGCGATCGCCAAAAAGATTTTTGCTTTTCATGGAATCAAGACTCCGTTTTTTGCTACGTCTTATCGCGGGCGCATCGAACATGCGCACGATATTTCTTTTCCGCTCATCGTGAAACCTTCGTGGGAGGATGGATCGATCGGAATCGATGCCGGTTCGGTCGTGAAAAACATCAAAGAGATGATGGAGCGGATCGAATACATTCAGGACGAATTCGATTCACCAGCTTTGATCGAGGAATACATAGAGGGCCGCGAGATCTATGCGGGCATTCTCGGGAGCTACGATCGGACGCAGGTCTTGCCCTTAATCGAGCTTGACCTGTCGCGCTTACCTGAAGGCACGCCGCGCATTGCAAGTTACGATGTGAAATTCGAAAAGAATACAGAAGCTTATAAGTTGACTAAGTCAGCTATCGCGGAGAACCTCGATGAAGTTACTCGGAAGCGCCTGGAGGATACTGCGCTTGCAGCCTACCGCGCGCTGAAGCTGCGCGACTATGGCCGCATCGATATGCGACTGGCTCCAAACGGCGACGTGTATGTGATCGAGGCGAATCCGAATCCGTGGCTGGCCAGCCGGCAGGAATTTGCCATGGCGGCCAAAGCGTCAGGAATGACTTACATGGAACTGATTGGGTCAATCGTCGATTTGGCGATGAGCCGCTATCATAACGCCAACCTGACGAATGCGGCGGCGATGCACTAGCTCGCTTCTGCAGATGCTCGCCTTCCGGAAACCGCCCACCCGCGGGCTGGCAACTCGATAACTCCCGCCTCGCAGGCAGGCAGCGCGTCGCGCAGACGTTCGCGAATTGCGACCTGGGTCGCCTCGTCGCGGCTCACCAGATAGTTGGGAGCGGAACCTTGTCCAGCGAGCAGCGGCTGCCAATAATCGTCAAAACTGATGAAGCGCGTGACGATATCGAGCGCTTGCGCTCTCACTCCCTTTAGGCCGGCACTATCAAACAGCTCTCGTAGCGACTCCGGATTGCAGAGCGCGAAGCGATGGGCCTGATCGTAAGCTGCCGCTTCGGGGTCGACTGCCGTGGCGGCATCCCAGAACTCGCGCAGAAAGCGGGTCCCATCGGCATAGTCCCAAACATAGATCGCTATGATGCCTTCTGGCGCGGCAATGCGTTGCATACCTTGCAACGCGGCTTTGGGGTCGGGAAGATAATTCAATCCGAGACCGCAGACGACCGCGTCGAAGCTGCCTTCTTCGAAAGGCAGAGCCATTGCGTCGCCGACCTGGAAACTGACAAAGGGACCGGCACGATGCGCTCGGGCAAATTCAATTTGCTGGAGTGATACATCCACGCCCACGATCCGTGTGGGTACAAAGCGCTCAACGATAGCTTCGCTGAGGACGCCGCTGCCGCAGCAAACATCCAACCAACGCAGCTTCGGGGGTAAACTGAGCCAGCTCAGGAATTCGTCGGCCAGCAAACGGCTCCAGCGCCCCATCCACCGATCGTAGTCGGCGCCGGAGGTCCAGTTGTCCATTTTCACGATCTGCTTTTCCTAGAACTTATTCCAAAGATACTGGTTGTAGACGTCGTGGTGGTACTGCACTTCGGGCGCTTTCACGAAGGTCCCCAGCAGCCGCGGGCAACGATCGGCGGACGCTTCTTTCAGGTCGGCGTAGCGGCCCTTTACATCCTCGCCCATTAGTTCAGATGTCCACTCGGCTTTGCGGAAATCGGCTATCGCCTTGTAGATGTTATCGGGGAGATAGCGTTCGGCCTGGCGCAGATTCTTGATCTTCGCCGTGCTGCCCTGCAAGCCAGTCTTGAAAATCGAGAGCATGACCAGATAGGGATTTGCGTCGGGCGCTACGGAGCGAACTTCGACGCGCATGCTGCGCTCATTGCCGATGGGGATGCGGATCATCGATCCGCGGTCGACAGCCGAAGCCTTGATCTGGTTGGGCGCCTCGAAGTGCGGATCGAGGCGGCGATAGGCGTTGACGCTCGGATTCAACAGTAGACAGATGTCATTGCCGTGAGTGAGGATGCGGTCGATAAATTCCCATCCCGCCTTGCTCAGTTTTTCTTCGCCCTTCGGATCCCAGAAAAGATTCTTGCCGCCTTTGCTGATCGAAACGTTGGTGTGCATACCGCTGCCGTTCACGCCGACTACCGGCTTCGGCAGGAAACAGGCGGTGAATCCCATATTGCGGGCTACCTGGCGGCAAATCAGTTTGTAGAGTTGAATGTGGTCGGCGGCCGCGACGACCTCCGCGTAGTTGTAGTTAATTTCGAACTGTGAAGGCGCGACCTCGGGGTGATCCTTTTCGTTTTCGAATCCCATGGCGCGCTGCACTTCGGCGGTGGTGTCGATGAAGGTGCGCAGCGGATCCCCGGGCAGCGAGTGATAATAGCCACCGGTGTTGACATATTCGAATTTGCCAGTCTCGTGATAAGTGCGTTCGGCATCAGGGCCATTAAACAGGAAGCCTTCGATTTCATTGGCCGCGTTCAAGGTATAGCCCTGCTTCTTATATAGTCCCTCGGCGAAACCCTTGAGCACTCCGCGCATATCCGCGGCATAGGGCTCACCGCCCTTGTCGATGACTTCGCCGAACACCATCACCTTGCCCGGGCCGAAGACGTCGGCCGGTCCCCAGTAAAAGGCGCTCCAGTCAATGCCGAGGCGGAGATCGCTTTCTCGCTGCGCGGTAAAGCCGCGAATCGACGAGCCGTCAAAAGTCAGATTGTCGTAGCTCTTGAGCAGGAATTTCTTGTCGTAGTCGAGCATGTGCAGACGGCCCTCGAGGTCGCTGAACATGACGGTCACGGCCTTGATGCGGCCCTCGTCGGCGAGATATTTAAGGCGGTCGTCCTGAATCTTCGAGGGAGCGACGCGGTCAAGGCGTTGCTTCTTCGCCTTCAGATTCATCTCTTGCAGTTCGTCGTAGGGGATCGCTAGAAAATTCCGCAGTTCAGTTGACATGCCTCTCCTTGTAGGGGCGCGGCCCAGAATTGAGGGAATGACCAATGATAACGAAACAGGCTATCGCGGGGGAGGCGGAGCGCACAAATAGAAATCGGTTATAGCAATCATCAGTTTTTTCGATTGCATCAGTGATGGTGCAGATGCGAGTTGAACGCTGGGGTGCATTTTCTACCGCCGAGACGCCGAGGTCGGAGAGCACGAATCTGCGAAAAACATTTCCGGGAGCCGAGGCGGTTTAAAAAGAAAGCTTTTTTCGGCTATCTCGCCGTCTCGGCGGTGAATTGGGTTTTCCGTGAAATAATCGAATCGAGGGACTGATTTGAGTTGCGCAATCTGTGAACTACGAAAAGAAAAACGCTTTTGCCCGGCGGTTCATGGAAAGATCTGTGCGCAGTGTTGCGGCGAGCAACGCGAGGTTACGCTGGACTGTCCCAGCGACTGTACTTATCTTTTGCAAGCACGTCAGCAGGCGCGCCAGCACGATGCTCACGACGAACGCCCGGCCACAGAAGAACACGCACCTTTCTTTCCCGAGATCGAAATCTCCGAGCAGTTTCTTTATGAGCGCGAGGAACTGATTCTCGGTTTGAGCTATGCTCTGGCCAAGAGCGCCCGGGCTGAGCGCTCGCTCGACGGGCGGCCATTGATGGACCGCGATCTGATCGCGGCATTGAGTTCGCTGACGAAAAGCCATCAAACGCTGGTGAACTCGAATCTCATCTATGAGCAACCGACTGCCAATCTCGCGCACCAGAGCATCGCTCGCGAGGTGGAGACGATGGTGCGGGAATTTCGCGAGGCCGAGCAGCGGCATATTGGGCACACGCGGCTGCGGGATTCCGAGGTGCTGAAGGCATTGGTATTTCTGCTGCGACTGGCCCGCGGGCGCACTTCGGGGCGGCCGAAATCTCGGGTATTTGTTGATTTTTTGTTCGCGCAGTTTCCGGAGAAGCTCCCGCCGATCGCTGGGCCAGACGCGGCGGGCAGCCGAATCGTGATCCCGTAGGCTTAATGCGCTTGCCGTTTCATAACCGCCGTACTGTCTGCCCGTCGGCCAACTCCCCCAGGAGATCTTCAGCGGTCTTGCCGAGTTGAGGATGGCGCGCTTCGGGAGCAATTTCTGCCAGCGGTTCGAGAACGAAGCGCCGCTTATGCATCGCCGGATGCGGAATCTTCAGGCCTGGCTCGTCTAGCACGCGATCGCCAAACAAAAGGATGTCGATGTCAATGTTGCGCGGACCTTTGTGGCGCATACGGAGGCGTCCCATCTCGGCTTCGATTTTCAACGCAAACTGGAGCAGTTCTCGCGGAGACTTGTCGGTGGCGATGGCAGCCACACAATTCAGAAACCAGGGCTGGTCGGGCACATCGACTGGCTGGGTTTCGTAGAAAGCCGAGACGGCCAACACCCGGCCGGCGACTTCCATCTGCGCAAGGGCAGAGCGCAGGTTGGCGGCGCGATCTCCGAGGTTGGAGCCGAGTGAGAGATACGCGGTTTCGCTCACATCAGCAGTTTGGCGGGTAAATGCAGGAGAATCCAGCGAAAACTTTAGGAACTGTATTGATCTGCGCGCTAAAAGTAAGCGGCACGGTGGCCGCATCGCGTGGGCGGAGTAACCGCACCCTGTACCTCGGTTACTTTCGTGGCTTGTCTAATACCATTACTATTAAAATGCGATGAATCTAGACACTCTTCTCATCAGCCGGGACCCTGCTTTGCTGGGCGTGCTGCGGCCGGCGCTGGAGAAGATCTCAGTCGAGCTGCAGGTATGCCCGGGCGGCCCGCCAGGCAATGATCTGCTGGCGAAACGCAAGTTTGATGCGGTAATCATTGACTGCGATGACGTGCAGAACGGGTTCGACCTGCTGCGCACGCTCCGCCAGACACAAAGCAATGCCAGGGCCGTGTCGTTTGCCGTGGTCAATGGAAAAACGACGACGCAGCAGGCGTTTAGCTCGGGAGCCAACTTTGTTCTACAGAAACCGCTGACTTTGATGCATGCTTCGCGCTGCTTCCATGCGGCGCTGAATTTCATGGTGCGGGAACGGCGACGGTATTTTCGCCATCCGGTGGATATGCCGGTGCGAATCAGTCTGCCGCACAATCAGGGAATGACGGCGACGGCGACCAATGTAAGCGAGGGTGGCATGGCCATTCGGGTTCTCGGCAAGCTGGTCAAAGATGCGCAAGCCCAGATTACGTTCACCCTGCCGGTGATGAACGTCTCGCTCGAATTGAAATGCGAGATCGCGTGGGCGGATGGAACCGGCCGCGCTGGGATCCGCTTTCTCGAAGTGCCGCAGAGCTCACAGTATCAGCTGGAAAAGTGGCTAACCGACCGCTTGCAGGAAGAGATGCCCGAAGCGTTCGACGGCCGCGGCGTGCTCTAGCCACTTTTTCGCACCCCTCTTGAGATTCCTGCCTTGAGATTCCTTCCAGCCGTCTGATCAGGCGGTATCCAGCTTGCAACTTGTATGCGGCTGCTGCTGTGGCAGTGTAGAGGTGGCCCTCTATCACGTCAGGATTAGCCTCGCATGATTAGCCTCGAAGAAAAAATCGCACGAACCGAGCGTTTACTGCACCGCCTGGAAGAAGACCAGCCGTATCTTCATGCGCGCCTCTCGCCGCTGGGAGCCGAATATCGTCAGAGCGCCACTGCCTTCGCCGACCGCGTGCGCGCCGAAGCCGAAGCGGAACTGCAGCGACTGCGCGCCCAACGCGCAGAGCCCTATGAGGGAAACGTTTTACACTCCGCCGACTGAATTGCACTGAGGCCTGCGCCGCGCTTGGGGCCACTTTCCGGGTTAAATAAACTCAGGTTAAATAAGTTCGGGTTGACTCGCTTCCCCATAGGCAATTAGTTTGCTTATTCGGCTTCCAGCCAGGGAGAGAAGCGGGTATGCAGCGTCGGGACTCGTCGGGGTTATTTACTTTTGTCTTTCTATTGTTCGCGCTTTCAGGGGAGTTCGCTTTTGCTTCCGATGCCCTTCCGCAGAGCAAGACAGAGGCGCCGGAATTCAACGTCAAGGAACACTACACAAAATATGAGTATCGAATTCCCATGCGCGATGGCGTGCACTTGTTCACGGCAGTTTATGCGCCGAAGGACAGCTCGCAGGCTTATCCGTTTCTGATCCTGCGCACTCCTTATAGCGTAGCGCCTTATGGTGTGGATCAATATCGCAAGGGCCTCGGCCCTTCGGTTGAATTCGATAAGACGGGATACATTTTTGTGTTTCAGGATGTGCGCGGCCGCTATATGTCGGAAGGCACTTTCGTCGAGATGACGCCGCACATCGATCATAAGCAATCGAAGCACGACGTCGACGACGCCAGCGATCTCTATGACACCATCGATTGGCTGCTCAAGAACGTGCCCAACAATAACGGAAATGCCGGCATTTGGGGAATTTCCTATCCCGGCTTCTATACCTCAGCCAGCATCATCGATTCGCATCCCGCGCTGAAGGCCGCATCGCCGCAGGCTCCCATGACCGACCTTTTTATGGGAGACGACTCCTACCACGGCGGCGCCTTCATGCTGGAGGCGAACTTCGATTTCTACAGCTCGTTCAAGCCGCAGGAAAACCCGCAACTGCCGCAGAAAACTTTTGTGCCGTTCGATTACGGCACGAAAGATGGTTACGAGTTTTATCTAAAGCTCGGACCGACCGGGAATCTGTCGAAGCTTCTCGCTGGCCGAAGCGAGCTCTGGGACGACCAACTGCATCACGACACCTACGACGAATATTGGAAGGTGCGGAACCTCGCGCCCCACATGAACAACATCCATTGCGCCGTGCTGACTGTGGGAGGATGGTTCGACGCCGAGGATTTGCAGGGGCCGTTCTCTACCTTTCACTCGATCGACCAGAAAAATCCCGGGATTTTCAACGCGCTGGTAGTTGGGCCATGGATTCACGGCGGTTGGGCGCGCCTGGATGGCGAGCATCTGGGGCGCGTGAATTTTGCCGCCAACACCGGCGACTATTACCGCAGCAATATTCTGTTTCCGTTTTTCGAGCAGTATCTCAAAGGCAAAGGCGATGCCAAACTGCCAAAAGCTTATGTTTTTGAGACGGGCACAAATGTATGGAGAAAATATTCAGCTTGGCCTCCGAAGAATGCGGAGGCGAAGACTTTATATTTTCGCGCGCATGGAGAACTATCGTTCGACCCGCCGAGCGTTTCCGAGTCTACGGGCGTCTCCGATTCTAGAGAATACGACGAGTACGTCAGTGATCCGGCCAAGCCCGTGCCTTTCGTGAGCTACCAGGCAACGAACGTGCCGCAGGAATACATGGTGTCCGATCAGCGCTTCGCCGCCGGCAGGACGGATGTGCTGGTCTACCAGACTCCGGTGTTGCAGCAAGACGTAACCATCGCCGGACCGATTTCGCCACGTCTCTTTGTATCGACGAGCAACACCGATTCTGATTTTGACGTGAAACTAATCGACGTGTATCCGGCGGATTATCCCGACAGCAAACTGGATGCGCGAGAGGACGACAGCAAACCGCGAACCGACGTGGGCGCTCCAGCCTTTACCATGGGTGGATATCAACAACTGGTGCGCGGCGAACCGTTTCGCGGCAAATTCCGCCACAGCTTCGAAAGGCCCGAGCCCTTCACTCCCGGGAAAGTAGAAGAGATCGACGCCACTTTTCCCGATGTGAATCACACCTTTCGCCGGGGCCATCGCATCATGGTGCAAGTGCAAAGTTCGTGGTTCCCGCTGACCGATCGCAACCCGCAGACCTTCGTCGACATCCCCGACGCCAAGCCCAGCGACTTTGTGAAAGCCACTGAGCGCGTCTACCACACGAAAACCGAGCCCTCGGGGATTGGGGTGGGAGTGCTGGTTGGCGCTGAGGGCCAGCGACCTTAGATCTGACCTTGCTGGAAGCGCCTAGACGCTGAGGCTGGCCGCCGCCGCAAGTGCGGGCAGCGCCGACGGCTCGTCTCGGAGTGAAGTTTCTTCCCAGTATGACCGGTCGCGCAGAATGCGCGACACCAGCGCCGTGTGCATGGCGTGGCCAGCGCGGTCGGCGACCACAGATCCGAGGATCTGCTTCCCTAGGAGCGCCAAGTCGCCGATCAGGTCAAGCACTTTGTGGCGAACAAACTCGTCGGGGAAACGCAGCGGCGGATTCAGTACTTCGCTGCGGTTCATTACGATGGCGTTTTCGGTCGATGCTCCGCGAATCAAGCCCTGCTGGCGCATGGCATCGGCTTCGTGCAGGAACCCGAAGGTGCGCGCTGGCGCAATTTCTTTCAGATAGCTGCCATTGGTGAGGCGGACGCAAAAGCTCTGCTTTCCGATCAGCGGATGCGGAAAGTTAATCGAATAGGAAACTGAATAGATGTCAGCGGGATAAACGGCAATAAACTTGTCGCCCTCGCGCAATTCGATATCGCGCACGATTCGGAGATAAGTGCGCGCCTTGCGCTGCTTGCGAATGCCAGCCTTCTGAATCATCTCAACAAACGGTTTGGCGCTGCCGTCGAGGATCGGCAATTCAAGATTGTCGAGCTCGACGATCGCGTTGTCGATGCCGACCCCGGTAAAAGCCGATAGGAGGTGCTCGGTGGTAGAGATGAGCACGCCCTTTTTCATCAGGCTGGTGGCGTAGCTGACGCGAGCCACGTTGCGTCCGCTAGCTTCGATGGGAAAGCTGTCGAGGTCTGTGCGGTGAAAAACGATTCCGGTACCTGCCGGTGCCGGAAGGATCCGCAGGGTAACCGGGGCACCGCTGTGCAGTCCTGCTCCAGTGCAGGTGACGGCGGCACGAATTGTCTGCTCGTGCGTCAAGGGGGAGCGCTTGTAAGTCTATTGTTATGAATTAGCCTACAGCGAGTGCCCAAGTTCCGCATGTGGCAAAATAGCCACACTTCGTGGTCAAGTGCACTGAGATTAAGGCTAAGTTATTCAGGTCGTTGCGGATGATTGGGGGTTACCAAAGATTGAAGTCGACTTGATTTTTCGGCCCAGTTGCTGTCGCTCTGCGTCTCACCGCTTCTTGGTCGGAACCGTCGGATCGTAAGTTACCGATGCATCGAACATCGTGTCCGGCAGTTTCAGGTTGTAGCTGGCGGTGGTGATGAAGCGCTGCTGCGAGGTCTCTCCATTGAAGTAGCGAGTAATGGAATGCGGGGTCCAAATTCCCTGCACTGGTTTGTAGCTGTCATAGACCTCGTCTTCGACATCCTTCTGCTTGTCTTTCGGATCGCGCCACGAATAGCTGATCTTGATCGGGTAGTGCGTGTTGAGATCGAGATAGACGTTCACCGAATCATTCTGGCTGTTGAGCAACGTGACCCCCTCGGTCTCTTTGCCGTCAACCACTGCCGCCCCATTGTAAAAAAGGGCAACGTTCGGATCGCGTATCCACTTGCGGAATATCCACTCGATCGAGTGCTCGCGGCGGCGAAGGTAATTAGTCAAATCGAGCTTGTCCTGCGCCGCCGTCCCCTTATAAGTAATCTCGTAGCCTTTGTCGCCGTTGTGAATCAGCACGACATCGGTCTTGTTCTTGACCTTGACGTCGTTGATCTGCCCAAACAGCAAAAAAACGTCTTTCGTGTGGATCACTTCAAATCGATCGCGCTCGGGATACTCGACATAGTAGCGATACGGGATTCCGGTGCTGTCGGTGCGCCCGTGATAGAGCGGATAGTAGCGACCCTCCTCGACGCGATTGGTGTAAGTGAGATAAGGCTCTCCACCCAGAGACTCAATCGTTTGATCGAGAACGGCGCGGGCCTTGCGCGCATTGTCGGAGTCGTTGAGATTGACGGCGGGCGGCGCAGCTCCGGGTGCGGAAGCGGGAGTCGTCGCATTTTGGGCGGCGGTGAACGCGCTTAGCATCAAAACAACAAAGAGACGATTCATGATCCTATTGGGTTAGAAGCCCCTGGAACGATTTTAGCTGCACCACCACCCACGTGGCGACGGACTCATTAGTCCTCCCTCCCGATCTCGCGTGCTGCTCTCCGGCCCTACCTAGATGAGGATGCGCCTCGCGGGAACCCTACCGTAATTTGCGTCTCCATCTCAACAACCTCTCCGTTGAAAATCCAGGGCATGTACCTCCATTGCCTGGCGGCATCCATAGCTGAAGGCACGAGGAGCGGATGTCCAGAAATCACCTTGAGCTTCCTGACTTTCCCAGTTTTGTCAATCACGGCCTTCAGGACCACCGACCCCTCAATGTTGACGTCTCCCGGATATTCGGGGTCGACCTTTTTGATCAGTAGGCCCCGAGAAAGGCTCTCCGTCACTCGCACGCGACGAGGGTGGCCCGGATCAGCCTTCGGCGTGCTTGGAGATGGGCCGGCCCGTTCACTCACCCCTTGTTGTGAACAAACGAGTGCTGGCGCAAGAATCAAAACGGCAAGGACGCAAAGCCAGCGACGCGTCACAGTCTCCTCCTAACCCACCAACACCGCGCCGCCATTCACGTTGAAAACCTCGCCCGTGATAAATCCGGCGTGCGGCGTGCACAGGAACAGAATCGGCGCCGCTATCTCTTCCGGCGTTCCGACGCGGCCCATCGGAATCGTCCGAAAAACCCTTTCGCGCGTCGGCGGATCATTCAGCGCGTCCGCCGACATATCCGTATTCACCCATCCCGGCGCCACGCAGTTGACGTGGATGTGATCGCGGGCAAGTTCGGTCGAGAGCCCTTTGACCATGCTAATCAGCGCCCCTTTCGACGCAGCGTAGTCGCAGTGAAAAGCCTCGCCGCGCTGCCCCGCAGTCGAACTCACTAGCACAATGTGCCCGGCGCCCTGCTTCTTCATTTGTGCGACAGAATGCTTGACCAGCCCAAAAACACTGTCGAGATTCACCGCAATAGTGCGGTGCCATTGCTCGTCAGCCATGCGATCGACCGGCGCATCCTGCGGAGGCCAGATGCCATGGTTAGCCACCAGAATGTCGAGACGCCCGAATGCTGCGGCCGCCGCTGCGACCAGTTCCGCGGCGGCAACCGGAGCAGACAGATCCCTCTGCACAGCGCGGCAATTGTCGGCGCCGCATTCACGGACCAGCGCGTCGGCCTTCGCCTTGGCTGACTGATAATTGAAAACAACCTTCGCGCCAGCGCCAACGAACATGCGAACCGTGGCCGCGCCAATACCCCGCGAGCCTCCGGTGATGAGAGCAACTTTAGAATTAAGCGTGAGATTCATAGGGAATACAAAGTATCGCATGTCTCTGGACGTTTGCCGGGGTAGCATGCGATTGACGGGGTGAGTGTTAATTCCCCGGGGGATATAACCTTCACCCCGTCCGTCACGGCTGGACATTTTTTCGATGAGTGACTGGGAATTCTTCGTCGACCAGCGCATAGTTTCTGGCGGTTGTAGGCCACTTCTCATTGCATTCAGTTCTTGTTTCGGTGTAGATTCGAGAAACGCATTGTGGGGAAATGGGCATGCGGTCGATCTCGAAAAGCGTAGCGTGGCTTTCTCTGTTGCTGACATTGTGGTCGGCACTGGCATTTGCCATGCATCGCCATACGGAAGCGGGTGAGTCCGCCTCTTGCCAGGTGTGCATCGCAGCGCACTCGACAACACCCGTAGTCGCTTCACCCACTCCCCAACCGGTATTCCGTCGCTCGGTTGTATTTCGGCCGCAAACATCCGTAGCAAAGCAGCGCCTCATAGCTTTTACCTTGTACGTCCGCCCTCCTCCTGTCACCTAGAAGATCACATTTCAACTTAAACGGGGCGTGGTTCGTTTTTTGATGCGAACCTCCCGTGATCTTTTTTCTTGCGGCGTTTTCGAAACCATATTCTGGAGGATTTCATGCTGGCTTCATGCAAGAAGTCGCTTTCCGCGGCTTTTTTGGTGCTTCTTCTTTTGGCTTTCGGCCTTGGTGCTTACGCGCAATCGGGTGGAAATTCCGGATCGATTAACGGTACTGTCCTGGATTCTTCAGGCGCGGTTGTGGCGAATGCAGGCGTGGAGATTCATAACCCGGTTAGCGGGTATGCCCGTGCGACCACAACCGACAGTAAGGGGAGCTTTAGTTTTCCGAACATACCGTTTAACCCGTATCACCTCACCGTATCGGCCCCGGGATTCAGCGAGAGTGCCCAGGATGTTGAAATTCGATCGGTAGTCCCAGCAACAGTGAAGATCAGTCTCCATGTCACTGGCTCTTCGACTACCATCGAGGTTGAAGCTGCCGGGGGAGACCTGCTGGAGAACGATCCGACCTTCCACTCCGATATTGACAAGAATTTGTTCGACAGACTTCCTTTAGAGAGTACGTCGTCGTCCCTGAGTTCGCTGGTCACCCTCTCCACGCCCGGAATCGCCGCCGATTCCAACGGACTTTTCCACGGGATTGGCGATCATGCAGAGAATTCATTTTCGATTGACGGGCAGCCGATCACCGACCAGCAAAGCAAAGTCTTCTCCAATCAGCTTCCTGTCGAGTCGATTCAATCGATGTCGGTCATCTCCGGAGCGCCACCTGCGGAATATGGAGGTAAGACCAGCGTTGTAATCGTTGCCACGACGCGCTCGGGCCAGGGCGTCACTACTCCTCACGGTAGTGTGTCTCTCTCCTACGGATCATTCGGCAGTTCGAACGTAGCCGCCGATCTCGCCTACGGCGGAAAAAATTGGGGGAACTTCATCTCTGTAGGCGGCCTAAACACTGGCCGTTTTCTCGATCCGCCCGAATTTGAAGTGAGCCACGACAGCGGCAATGAAGAAAACCTATTCGACCGGGTGGACTACCAGTTCTCAACCGCTGACTCAATCCACCTCGACTTCGACTACAGCCGCAGCTGGTTCCAGACGCCAAATTCGCTCGATGCACAAAATGCGACGCCCTGGAGCGGCCTCAACGGGGTTCTCCCAGCCGCCGAAAACTACGGCGGAATCGCTCCGAACGGCGATGTGGTTGGACCGACCGACCAGCGCTCGAAAATTGGCACCTTTAACGTCGCTCCTTCGTGGACGCATGTAGTGAATACAAACGCAGTGTTCACCTTGGGTGCCTTCGTGCGTCGCGACGATTACAACTATTACCCGAGCAATAATCCTTTCGCCGATCTGGGGCCGCCGAGCCTTCAGCGGCAGTCGGTCGGTCAGAACCGTACTCTCACCAACGCCGGCATCCGTTCCGACATTTCCTACGTCAAGGGGATCAACAATATCAAGGCTGGCGCTACCTACGAGCAGACGTTTCTCCGAGAGGACGACACTCTCGGAATCGTCGATCCCGCCTTCAACTCGCCATGTATCACTGCGTCGCCGGTGACGGCGCTGAATCCATTTCCGTACGTTCCTGTTCCGCGTTTCACTGACCCGTCACAATGCGCCGCTGCGGCTCTCGGTGAGAACGCTTCCTCTAACGCGAATGCGCCCGGCACCGCGTTTTACCCTTATTTCAATCCCACCCTGCTGCCCTATGATTTGACCCGCGGCGGCAGCTTATACACCTTCAACGGCCGCACCGACGTCAAAGAGCTTGCCCTCTACATCCGCGACGCGGTTACAGTGGGGAACTGGTCTCTGAATCTCGGCATCCGCGGCGATCTCTATAACGGAATCACCATCGCCCGCCAGGCCGAGCCTCGCCTGGGCATCGCTTACAATGTCAAAAAGACGAATACGATTCTCCGCGTTTCCTATGCGCGCACGTTGGAATCTCCCTTCAATGAAAATCTAGTTCTCTCCAGCATCGGATGCGCCAATCCTGTCCTCAATCCGTTGCTGAGTTGTTCGGCGCTCGCGACCAATCCCTTGAGTCCTGGTTTTCGCAACGAATTCCATGCTGGCCTAGAGCAGGCTTTCGGAAAATATCTGGTCTTTTCTGGCGAGTGGATCTCGAAATACACGCACAATGGCTACGATTTCAGTGTGCTCGGCAACACGCCGATCACATTCCCGATTGAGTGGCACAACTCGAAAATCCCTGGATATGCCGGTCGCGTGAGCGTCCCGAACTACCACGGTTTTTCGGCGTTGATGGTTTTCTCGAGCGTGGCCGCCCGCTTCTTTACTCCTCAAATTGGCGGGGCCGGCGCTACACCCATCGGCGTGGGGCCGTTCCGTATCGACCACGACGAACACTTCAACATGACAACTCACTTCCAGTACCAGCCCTGGAAGCTTGGCCCATGGCTCGGTTTCAACTGGCGATATGACAGCGGACTGGTGGCGGGCGCAACGCCATGTTTTGGGGTGCTTTCAAGCAACACATGCCCAGGATCAATTCCCGCTGCTGGCGTGCCGGGCGGCGGTTACATCAGCACGATCGCTTCTAACGTCGGCGGAGTGCCCCTTTCCGCCGATCAGGAGTCCGAGGCAGGGTTCTTTTGCGGATCTCAGCGTGCAACTCCGACATCGCCCATACCTTACAATTGCCCGGCAGCGCAGTTCGGCTCCAATCTTATACGGGTGCCAGCGCCGAACGCCGAGCAGGACGACCTCAATCCACCGCGCATCGCTTCGCGCAACCTGTTCGATATTTCAGTGGGCGACGACAACCTGCTCAAAGGCGACCATTACAAATGGAGCCTCACACTCACCGCTATCAATATCGCCAACAAGCTTGCGCTGTATAACTTTCTCTCAACCTTCAGTGGGACGCACTATGTGACGCCGCGCGCACTAACGGCTCAGCTCGGGTTCCACTTTTGACGTTGTGCGAGGGCCCTGGTCGGTTCAAGACCGGGGCCTCATCAATGCAACGAATGCTTCGATTTTCGCTGTGATTCAGGAAAGTAATCACGCGACGATTCGGTGACTTGGAACCATACACCAAATGCATGGAAAGGCATTGCTCGTTTTGGCAACTGTATCTTTCGAGGCTCAGAGTTCCGATGGGCAGATATTGCTATGGTAAGGGCAGGAGAAAAGTCATAGAGGCATTCTCGAACCGGGAAGGCCTTTGGGTACTGGCAGTGGTAACTGCGCTTTCGATAGGGACCCTGGTCTTATACATGATCGGCTACTTACATCTCGACGGCGATTGATGGAATGAGTCAGGCGCTCTTCGGCGGCTCCAAGTCGAGAAGGACGGAGGGAAGGACGGAGGGAGGGAGGGAGGGAGGGAGGGAGGGAGGGAGAACGCCCCTTCCCTTCTATCCCGCTCGCGCGGGCTCCGGGGTCCAAATTTGCGATGGAGGGATAGCCGAATTTTCCCCTCAGTAGGTATAACCCCGTCCGTCGTTTGACCCTTCTTTTCTCGCGCCTGTAAGATCGAACATTCCTCCTTCTTCCGGACAATCCGTTTCGTCCGCCCGGTTAGACAAGGCGCTCGGCGAAGTCGGAGGAGGGCGGCTGTCCCTACGCAACCGCTGGAGTCTACACACAAGATGCCGCACGAATTGCCGAAAGCTTACGAACCGGGCGCGATTGAGTCGCGCTGGGCCGAATATTGGGTCCGCGAAAAGTTGTTTCACGTAGAGACGCCTTCGCCAGGAGATAAGCGCCCGGTCTTCAGCCTGCTCCTGCCGCCTCCGAATGTCACCGGCCGCCTGCACATGGGCCACATGATGGAACAGACGCAGATGGACGTCATCGTGCGCTGGCACCGCATGCGCGGCGATTTGGCGCTCTGGATCCCGGGGACGGACCACGCCGGCATTGCCACGCAGATGCTGGTCGAACGCCAGCTCGCCAAAGAAGGCAAAAATCGACGCGACATGGGCCGCGAGAAATTTCTCGAGCGCGTCTGGGAGTGGCGGCGCGAATACGGCGGCGCCATCCTCGACCAGATGAAGCGCCTCGGCGCATCTGTCGATTGGGGCCGCGAATATTTCACCATGGACGACAACCTGTCGCACGCGGTGAAAGAAGTATTCGTGCGCCTCTATGAAGACGGCCTGATCTATCGCGGCAAATACATCGTCAACTGGTGCTCCGACTGCGGCACAGCGATCTCTGATCTCGAGGTCAAGCACGAAGACGTTCCCGGCAAGCTCTACGAGATCCGCTATCCAGTCATCGATGGAACGGCGGGCAGCCAAGAATTTATCACCGTTGCTACTACGCGCCCGGAGACGATGCTCGGCGACGCTGCCGTCGCCGTAAATCCAACCGACGATCGCTATACCCATCTGCACGGAAAGCACGTGCTGCTGCCGCTGATGAATCGCGAAATTCCCATCATCACCGACGAACTCGCGCAGCCTGAATTCGGCACCGGCGCGGTAAAGGTCACGCCGGCGCATGATCCCAACGACTTCGAAGCCGGATTGCGCCACAACCTGCCGCAGATCGAAGTGATCGACGAGCACAGCAAGATGAATGCGAACGCCGGCCCAATGTACGAGGGAATGCCTCGCGAATTGGCGCGTGCGGCTATAGTGCGAGACTTGTTTGACCAAGGATTCTTGGTGGCGGAAAAAGATTACACGATCGCCATCGGCAAGTGCGACCGGTCGGGCACCATCGTCGAGCCGCGCCTGTCAACGCAGTGGTTCGTCAAGATTGCGCCGCTCGCCAAGCGCGCCATCGAAGTCGTTGAGAAAGGCTACATCCGCTTCACGCCGGAGAATTACGGCCAGATTTATTTGAACTGGATGCGCAACATCCATGACTGGTGCATCTCGCGCCAATTGTGGTGGGGACATCGCATTCCCGCATGGTATTGCCGCTCATGCAATGAAGTGATCGTGGCGCGCGAGGCGCCGGCGGCCTGCAAATGTGGCAGCACGAAGCTCGAACAAGACACGGACGTCCTCGACACCTGGTTTTCGTCCGGCCTTTTGCCCTTCACAACCCTCGGCTGGCCGGAGGCGACGCGCGACCTGGAAGTTTTCTATCCCAATTCGCTGATGATCACGGGCTTCGACATCCTTTTCTTTTGGGTAGCGCGCATGATCATGCTCGGCTGCTGGTTTATGATGCCGCCGCACAAGCCGACCCTAAACGCCTCAGGAAGCGAGACGTTTAGGATGGGGCACCCGGACTCAGAAGATGACGCGCTGCGCGCGAGTGTCCCATTTCGCGAAGTCTACATTCACGCTCTAGTGCGCGACGCCGACCGGCAAAAAATGTCGAAGACCAAAGGCAACGTACTCGATCCAATCGAAGTCATCAATCAGTACGGAACCGACGCGACCCGTTTCACATTAGCCGCCATGGCCGCGCCCGGCACCGACATCGCCTTCAGCGAGAGCCGCACTGCCGGCTACCGAAATTTTGCCAACAAGATATGGAACGCGGCACGCTTCCTGTTCATGAACGTGGATAGGATCGACGCCAGCCTGCGGCCCGGCAATGACCACGGGCTCTCCCTTGCCGGTGGCATTACCGGAGCTCAGGCCTCCTTGCTCGAAGATCGATGGATTCTCTCGCGTTTCAATCGTGCCGCGCGTGACGTGAACGAGTCCCTGCAAGCGTATCGCTTCGACGAGGCGGCGACTCGCATCTATGACTTTTTCTGGGGAGAACTCTGCGACTGGTACCTCGAACTCATCAAGCCGCGGCTGAACTTCGAAGAAGGTGCAGACACTTCCGCTGCGCGAGCCGCGTGTGCGAACCTGGTCAATCTATTCGAGGCCTCGCTGCGGCTGCTGCATCCCGTGATGCCTTTTATCACCGAAGAAATCTGGCAGGCGATTTACGACGGCAGGCCTCCGCTGAAGTCGATTGCGCTGGCGCCATATCCGGCAGCGGATGAAAAGCAGATCGATCTCGCCGCAGAAACTGAAATGGCGATTCTCCAGGATCTGATCGTCAGCGTGCGCAATTTGCGAGCGGAGCTGAAAGTCGAGCCCAAGGTGAAAGTTCCCATCGAAGTATTCGCGCACGAGCCGGCGATTCGCGCAATGCTCGAAGAGAATCTCCACACCGTCCTGCAAGATCGCCCAGCAAATGTAGAGAGGGTCATATTCGTCGAAAGCTCTCTGGCGAACAGGTCCGGCGCCCGCAGCACCTCGCGCTTCGACGTCTACGCGGTCTACGAAAAAAAGATCGACGTAGCCGCCGAACGCGAACGTCTAACTAAAGAGTTGGAGAAAATAGAAAAGCAGTTGACGAGCGCGCAGGCCAGACTCAGCGACGGAAGCTTTTTGGCCAAGGCGCCCACACATGTTGTGGAGGGGTTGCGCAAGCAAGTTGAAGAATTGAGCATCCTAAGGGAGAAGCTTCTGGCAAAACTGAAGGAGTTAGAAGAAAACACGTAGGCCCAGACGCCTCCGACTGGGCAGGTGTGCAAAAGCACACCAGCGTTTTGCCGGCGCAACGTGACAACTGCGGCTCTTTTGCGCCGCTGGGCAGGTGAGGGCACCTGCCCCTACGAGAACATGGACTGGAATTCACGACGCATCACCGCGATTCTCGAGAACGCGCTCAACGAAGATAGAGCCACGCGCGATGCGACCAGCTATGCCTGCATCGATCCCAACCAGCGCGCCTCGGCGACCATCATCGCCAAGCAGGAGTGCGTTCTGGCCGGCATCGGCTGCGTGCCGCGAATCCTCGATGTCTACGCCGCGCTCGACGGAGCCGTCACGTCCCACTACGAAGTTACTAGTCACCCTTCGATTTTCGATGGCATCCGCATGCATGCCGGGCAGCAGATCGCCGTCATCCAGCACAACGCGCGTGTAATTCTGTCGTGTGAGCGCGTCATTCTGAACTTTCTGCAGCGCATGTCCGGCATCGCGACCACCACGCGGCGTTTTGTCGATGCGGTCGCGGGGACTCATGTCCGGATTCTCGATACCCGAAAAACCGCTCCCGGCCTGCGCGTGATCGATAAGTACGCGGTGCGTTGCGGCGGGGGCCAGAATCACCGACTAGATCTATCCGACGGCGTCCTCATTAAGAGCAATCATGTGGCACTGGCCGGTGGCGCAGTCCCGGCGCTCGAGCGCGCAATCCGCAACCGGCGCGGCCGCCAGCCCATCGAAATCGAAGTGCGGTCGCTCGAAGAATTGCGACAGGCGCTCGACAACGGTGCCGAAGCGATCCTGCTCGATCACGTAAGCGTAGAGAACGTCCGCCAGGCAGTCGAGATTTGTTCGCGCCATTCGCGCCGCATCCCGCTAGAATGCGGCGGTGGCATCACTCTCGATAATGTCCGCGCTTACGCTGAGACCGGCGTTGATTTCATCTCGGTCGGCGCGCTGACCCAGTCGGCAACCGTGGTGGACATGAGTTTGCGAGTGAGTCCAGCATAGGTGCGGTTGTTAATGGTTCGCAATCCAGCACAGGACAAATAAATTCCCGAGCGACTATCGACTAACGACTACCGACTGTTTCGCTATAATCCCTCCATCTCCCCACCCATCAAAAACCGCAGCCTGCCGTCCGTCCGCCCAGCGACCGACGTCCGTTTGGGCCGCATCCTCCGTCTACTCATGAGCCATGCGACCGTGGTCGTCAGCGGCACCAAGATCGCCGAGGAGATCGGCATCAGCCGCTCCGAAGTCTGGAGAATGATTCAGCAACTGCGCGAACTGGGCGTCGATGTCGCCGGACATCCCGCGACTGGCTACCAACTTCGAGCCGTTCCTGACTTGCTGCTGCCGGAGATGCTGGCTGCATCGCTGAAGGGCACAATCTTCGGCAAAAATGCAGCCAAGCAAATCCATCACTATTACAAAATCGGCTCGACCAATTCCGAAGCCATGCGTGCCGCTACCGATGGAGCGCCCGAAGGCAGTGTTTTTCTCGCAGAAGAGCAACTGTCCGGCCGCGGACGCGGCGCCCACACCTGGCATTCGGCTCGTTCGACGGGCATCTACTGCTCGGTGATTCTCCGTCCTGCAATGCCACCTTCCGACGCACTGATTTTTTCTCTGGCTGCCGGACTCGCAGTACTTGGAGCTGTTGCCGAAATCGCTCCGCAGCTTAAGGTCGATCTGAAATGGCCAAATGACGCGCTGCTCAATGGCAAGAAGTTCTGCGGCATTCTCACTGAAATGAACGCCGAAGTGACCCGCGTCCGTCATCTGGTAGTGGGCATCGGTATCAACGTCAACCAGGGAAAATTTCCTGCCGAACTGCGCGACATCGCCACATCACTGCGCATCGAGACCGGCACCGAGTGGTCGCGCGTGGAACTCTGCCTCTCTTTGCTAAAATCACTCGACCGGGAATATCGCAGCCTGATCGAAGACGAAGGAGCGCATACATCGATTCTGCGCCGCTTCGAAGAGAACTCTCCGTCGGTGCGCGGCCGGAAAGTAAGCATCGACGAAAACGGCAACCTGGCGGGCATCACCGAGGGATTGGATGAACGTGGCTTTCTGCGCATACGCACCGAAGAAGGATTGCGCTCGGTGATCAGCGGAACGGTGAGGGTTATTTCCGATTTGTGACTTGTAATTTGTAATTTAAGCGCGGCAGCGTTTTCAATTGCCAATTACAAATTACCAATCACAAATCACGAATTCTCCTATGCTTCTAGTGATTGATGTGGGCAATACCAACACGGTACTCGGCGTCTTTCAGTTGGCACACCGTCCCGGCGAAGATGTAACCAGCGAACCGGAGCGCTACGATCGCCTGCTGGCAAACTGGCGCGTCGGCTCGCATCTCACCCGCACGGTCGACGAATACGGCGTGATCTTCCGCAATCTTTTCGCGATGGACCGCCTCGAAGTGTCCGACGTAAACGGCATCGTGATTTCGTCGGTCGTGCCGCCGCTCGATCCAGTTCTGCGCCAGGTGTGCGAGCGCTATTTCAACAGCAAGCCTCTATTCATCGAGCCAGGGGTAAAAACGGGAATGCAGGTGCTGTACGACAATCCGGCAGAAGTCGGCGCGGACCGCATCGTCAATGCCGTGGCTGCATTTGAGAAATATGGCGGTCCCTGCGTGATTGTCGACTTTGGCACGGCGACCACCTTCGATTGCGTCTCCAAAAAAGGCGAGTATATGGGCGGCGTAATTTGCCCGGGTATTGGCGTTTCGGCCGACGCACTCTTTCAGCGAACGGCGCGCCTCCCGCGCGTGGAAATTCGCAAGCCCGCCCGAGTGATTGGATCGAACACGGTGGGCAGTTTGCAATCTGGCCTCTACTACGGCTATCTCGGCCTGGTCGACGGCATTCTCGAACGGCTGGTCGATGAACTGGGCTCAGAAACTCGTGTGATTGCGACGGGTGGACTCGGAGGGCTGATTGGCACAGCTTCGCACTTCATAAAAGATGTCGACGAATTTCTCACGCTCGAGGGGTTGCGCATCATCTGGGATCGAAACCAATCCTTTCGCCGCGAAGCATCCAAGGCACCGAAGCAAACGATTCCCGCCAAGCCTCTCGGGACCGACGCGAAACCGTGGCCCTCGCCGAAATCTCCGAAACGCTGAGTTAATTCCCGCTGAGCCGTCGTGGAAAACTATTTCAATTACTTCACCGAAATCGAAGAGCACTACCTGCGGCGGCGCGGAAGCCATCTGCTCCTTTCCACGCTCGATTGGGCTCTGATCGAGACTTGGAAGAGCGCGGGCATCCCGCTCGAGGCCGTCCTCCGCGGGGTCGATGACGCATTCGACAAATATGACCAGCGCCCCTCGAAATCAAAGAAGGTGAACAGCCTGGCGTATTGCTCGCAAGCGGTGCTGGTCGCGGCGGAAGACATGAAAGAAGCCGCGATCGGCGCAAGCGACGAAGAAAAAGCTCAGCGAGAGCCAGGATTTGAAGCCGCCCAGATCGCGGCGTTCCTACGCGAGAATGCCGGCAAACTCGAAAAAGCCAAGCTGCCGGAGCGCCCAGGTTTCGCGATGGCAGCGTTAGTGCACGAGGAAGCCGCGTCGTTACGCGAAATTGCGGAAGCGATAGAGCGCACCGGAAAGCTTCCACGCCTTGAAGATTTAGAGCGGCGGCTGACTGTGATGGAAGAAAAACTGTTCGCGGTCATGATGGCAGCGACTCCAGATGAAGACTTAGTAAATGTCCGCGCGGAAGCCGATCGCGATATCGCGCCTTACCGACGCAATATGACAGTGGAGCAAGTAGGGCAACTCCACAAACAATATGTACACAAACGCCTGCTAGAGCGCTGCGGCGTTCCCAGGCTGAGCCTGTTTTACATGCATTAGTGAGGAGCGGACACTCCTGTCCGCTTGCCCTCGCTTCGACCATTTAAGGGTTTAAGACGCGGCCGTTGCCAAAGGATCGACTTATCCCGCTCAACCTGCTGCGCCCACGCTACACTTACTCCTTGCTCCTCTCCATCGAAAAACTAATCTATGGCGGCGACGGCCTGGCGCGCACACAGGCCGCTGCGGATGGCCGATCCATGGCCGTGTTCGTACCCTTTGTGCTGCCCGGCGAAAAAATCGAGGCGGCGCTAAGGCAAGAAAAGCCAGGATTCGCGCGCGGCTCGATCACGCAGGTCATCGAAGCTTCGCCCGACCGCGTCGACGCTCGCTGTCCCTACTTCGGGCAATGCGGCGGCTGCCATTATCAGCACATTCCTTACGAGCGGCAACTCGAATTCAAAGCCGATATTCTGCGCGAGACGCTACGGCGGATTGCAAAGATCGAACTGCCCTCCGAGATTCGGACGCACGCCTCTCCACCCTGGAATTATCGCAATCGCGCGCGCCTACATGTGCGCATTGCGCCCGAATTCGCGCTGGGATATTTTCGCTTCAACTCGCACGAATTTCTTCCCATTCGCGAATGCCCCATCAGTTCCCCGCTGCTTAATCGTGTGATCGCGCGACTGCTCGAACTCGGTGGCTTGAATTGCCCGGCCACAGTGGAAGAGATCGAGCTGTTTGCCGATGCCGCCGATGAGCATTTATTGGCATGGGCATTTTGCGGACGTGCCGCCCGTCAGAAAGATTTGTTGCGCTGGTCCGAGGCGGTTCAGAGTCAGCTTCCGGAAATCCGCGGGATGACGTTCCTCTCTTCGCGTCGCGCTTCAGAGCGACGATCGACGGAGCAACGATTAGAAGATGACGCGCCGTCAGATGCAAAATCACTCGCACAATTCGGCGCCAGTTCAATTCGCTATGAAACCAAGAATCATGAATATCAAGTTAGCGCCGGAGCTTTCTTTCAAGTGAACCGCTTTCTGATCGACGAGCTGATTTCTGTCGTAACCGGGAACACATGCGGCGATGTCGCGCTTGACCTCTATGCCGGTGTGGGCTTGTTTTCCGTCCCTTTGGCGGAAAAGTTTCGTCACATATTGGGTGTAGAGGCGTCACATACATCCCACGCGGACTTCGTGCAGAATGTCCCTGCGAACGTGAAAGCGGTCGTCGCGCGAACCTCGGATTTTCTGAGGAGAGACTATCCGAAGAGCGACTACCAGAGGAACGAATATCCGAACAAACGCCTGGTGCGACAAAGGCCCGACTTGGTCGTCTTAGACCCTCCCCGCACCGGTGCCGGCAAGGCGGTAATCGCTTCTCTGGTGGAACTTGGAGCCCCGCGCGTGCGCTATGTTTCATGTGATCCGGCGACGCTGGCCCGGGATATCGCGCTTTTGCTGGCAGCCGGATATCGAATCGAGGAAGCACACTTGTTCGATCTCTTTCCGGAGACGTTTCACATCGAATCGGTGATGCTGCTCGGGCGCTGACCGCTTTCATCTTCGCCCAATTCCTCCTGGAAGACGAGTGAGGAAGGGCTCTGGTGCGCGATGTATCCCCAGAGCCCGCTCGTCATTCTGCGCCGACTTTTCCAAAAAAATGATGAGCAACGCCAGACCGCCACGGCAGCCGCTCTTCTGGGCCGCGCTGGCCTTTTCGTTGGGCCTGTGCGCGGGCGAGCGCGTCTGGCGCCCTCCATCGTGGTGGGCGGTCGCTATTTTGATTTTTCTTTTCTCCGCCTCATGGTTCACGGCGAAGCGCTCCTGGCTGGCTAAGGCACTTTCTCTGAGCCTGTGGGTTCTTTTGGGCGCGCTTTTCATCCAGGTCCGCTCCCAACCGCCGGCTGAGTCCCAACAGAATCCGATTCCAATTGATGATGTGGCAGACGGTAATCCAGTCACCCTGACGGCTCACGTTCTGCGAGAAGGCTATGCCCACGAAACCGGTCCGCGATCGATGCGTTCGATCGATATAGAAACCGAAGCAATCGCTAACGCCGATGGAAGCCGGCCTGTAAAGACGGGGGTAAGGCTAACGATATACGAGAAAACCGATGACCCAATCACACGATCGCCCGATCGCCCGATCCCCTACGGCTCGCGCATGCGCATTCGCGCCAAACTTCATCCCGCGCGCAACTATCGCAATCCCGGAGCCTTCGATTACGAAGGCTACCTGCGCGACGACGGCATCAGCGTGCTCGGATCGGCCGAGGCCGCCGACATCGAGCCTCTGCCCGGATTCTCCGGCAGCCGCATTCAGCTGTGGCGTACTCTCGTTCACGCCAGCATCGTAGCGAAAATCCACAAGCTCTGGCCCGCGCCGCAGGCCTCGCTGATGGATGCCATGGTCCTCGGCGAAGAATCATTTCTGCGCAACGCCACTCGCACAGAGTACCAGCGCTCCGGCACCTATCACGTGCTGGTTGTCTCTGGAATGAATTTGAGCATTCTGGCCTTCGCCATTTTCTGGGCGCTGCGCCAGTTTCGCATTGATCCGGCGGTGGCGGCCGTGACCACCGTCGTCGTCTCATTCGCCTACGCCTTCGTCGTGGGAGTCGGCCCACCAGTCTGGCGCGCCGCCCTGATGCTGGCAACCTACCTCGGGGCGCGCCTCCTCTATCGCGGACGTAACATGATGAACGCCATCGGAGCCGCCGCGCTCGGAGTTCTCATCGTCAATCCGCACGCTTTATTTGGTGCCAGTTTTCAGCTGACCTTTCTCGCCGTCTTCATCATCGCGGCCATCGGGTCCCCCATTCTCGAGCGCACGACGCTTCCCTATGCCCGTGGCCTTCGGCTGCTCGCATTACCAACCTACGATCTGCACGTACCTCCCAAGGTCGCGCAGTTTCGACTCGATCTTCGTCTCATCGCCGGCCGGCTAAAGCGATTCCTTGGCAACCGACTGAGCCTGACGGTGCCTTGGATTTTCATGCGGGTGGCGATTGGCCTGACCGACCTGATCTTCATCTCAGCACTGATGCAGGCCGGACTGGCCTTGCTAATGGCCTATTACTTTCATCGCGCAACCACCATGGGCATGCCTGCGAATTTAGCGGTGATTCCACTAACTCAAGTGTTGATGCCTTCCGCAGCAGCCGCCATAGGCTTGGGATACATCTCGACGACTCTCGCCAAGCCGGCAGTGTGGGTCTCCGGCTGGGCGCTCGAAAGAATCGCCGGGACGGTGCACTGGCTTGGCGGCACGCGTCTCGCTGGCGCATCCATCGCCGACTTACGTGTCGCGATGCCCTCGCCCGCTATTATTCTGTCCTCGATTGCAGTTCTGATGCTTGCGATGGTCGCAGCGCAGCGCCTCCGCAAACGCTGGCTGACCATCGCATCTGTCGCGTCGATCTTTGCTGTCGCCATCTGGATCGCCTTCATTCCGTCGCATCCGCATCTTCGCCGCGGCGTGATGGAGATGACGACGATCGACGTCGGCCAGGGCGATTCCATCCTGCTGATCACTCCTGAAGGCCGTTCGCTGCTCGTCGATGCCGGAGGCTTGCCGCAATGGATGCACTCCGACTTCGATCTCGGCGAGCAGATCGTCTCATCTTATCTATGGAACCGTGGCATCGATCACCTCGATGTAGTCGTAATTACGCATCCGCACGCCGACCATCTCGGCGGAATGCCTGCTGTGATTACAAATTTCCATCCGCGCGAACTATGGCTAAGTATCGATCAGCCGGTCGGTGAACTCGCCGCCATCGTCGCGCAAGCTCAGCGCGCCGAAATGAAAGTTTCAGTAAAAAAAGAAGGCGATGAATTTGACTTCGGCGGAGCGCACTTCCACATGCTCGCCCCCGGCCGCGACCAGATTACCGGCACGATGCGTCCGAACGATGATTGTCTGGTGTTTACGGCGACTTTTCGCGGCACGACGGCTTTGCTCGAAGGTGACGCGGAGCGCGCCGCCGAACAGCGCGTAGTGGAAGAGCGCCCCGGTGAAGCGATGCTGCTAAAGGTTGCGCATCATGGCAGCGCAAGCGGAACGTCCGCCGATCTGCTCGCGACCCTTCGTCCCCGTTATGCAGTGATTTCCGTTGGCGTGCGCAACGTCTACGGACATCCCCGCCTCGAAGTCCTGCAGCGCTTGCAAGAAGCCGGCGTGAAAACCTACCGCACCGATAAGGACGGCGCGGTCAGCTTCTATCTTGATGGCAAGTCGGTCACCCCCGACGTCGCGCTACTTCACTGAATCAGACCCTACCCGGTAACATCCGCCGTCTCATCGTCGAGCGGCGGCAATTTGCGGTAGGCATCGATAATCTTCTCCGCTTCCGCCGCGTTTTCTTCACGCACCAAAATCACTGTCCCGCCGACTCCCGGAAACGCGTCCTGCACCGCGTCCAGCGATTTCATGTCCGAGTCGATACCGCTCGATTCCAGCAATCCGCGCACGACGAGAGCTTCCGTTTCCTGCTCGGTGTCGAAAACCTTGACCAGCCTTTCGTTCGGCACGGGCTGGGGGTCAGGTTGAGGTGTGGGATTAGTAGGTTCTGGCATGCGTCCTCCATAAAAGTGTTAGATGACAGATTACGGCAGTCACCGCGCCCCTGTCTTGTCGGTCACAGAAGTGTACGGCCAAGGGAGGCTTGCTTCGTGCGCAAAAGCTGGCACAATGACCTGTAGAACGATAACGCGGGGTGACAACACGCGGGCAGCACTTTACATCCAATTTCAAAAGGAATGACGCAGTATGGAGATGCAACCAACCGGCGAGTCCGGCGGCGACCACAATGAGCCCATGGATGAGGCGCGTCGACTCCGTCGCCTGCAAGTGATGATGAGCATGGTCATGTCCGTGATCGGCCAGGACCCGGACCTGACCCTCGAAGAGGCCGCCGAGATTGCCGCCAACGCCCGCCGCGCCGCTCTCAGCATGTTCCCTGATAAAGAACTGGCCTATGACATCCTCTACCGCCCGCGCCTTCAGCGCCTGATGAACGAGCGTTTCCGCCTGCAATAGGCCCTGTTCGACGCTCGACGCTATCCGCCTCTTACCACTTTGGGTCCAAACGCCGTTCCCTGTTTGACAGTTGCCCAAGCCAAGATAAGCTGGAAGATGGTTCCAGACCGCGAGGCCAATCGTCCATGCGTAAACCCGCGTACAGCAGGCTATTAGCTACCTCACTATTGTTGACATTTTTCGGCGTGACGGCGTTCGCGCAAGACCCGCTCAAAGTCGAGCCCTCCCATTACAAACTGGCGTTCGAGAATGAGTACGTGCAGGTAGTCAATGTCCACTACGGGCCCCATGAGAAATCGACCTTGCACGCGCACATGGGCGGCGTAGTCGTGGTGCTCACCGCCGGCCATCTCCAATTTACGGATGAAACCGGCAAGACGCATGAAGTATTTGCCAAGCCGGGCGAAGCTCGCTGGTATCCGCCCTTCAAGCACAAAGTAGAAAATCTCGGCGACAGCTCCTACAACGCCGTCTATATCGGAATCAAGAACAAACGCCTCGCCACCGAAGTCAGCCAAAACGCGGGGCAGCCGCAAATGGATGATCGGACGCAGAAATTGGTGGCCGAGGCTCTCGCCGCCGCGATGAAGTAGTTTGCCCTGAAGTAGTTTGAAAGGCCGGATTCTTTGTTCGGCCTTCGCGCGATCTGATTGGTTTCCGTTAGCCGCTAATCAGCGTGGATTGGCTCGCCACACACTTCCACTGCCCACTTTGCCGAATCCACGTGTCGGTAAAGCGACCGGCGTGCACAGCCATCTTCCCCTTCTGTTTTATCTTCTCTCGATATTCGCCAGTCACAACTGCGGTATCACCGTATAGTCCCACTTTCATACTGCTATTTCCCAGCAACTCATACTGATCTGATCCGCTGTCGAGATGAGACAGCCATTGAGTCTTATTCATAAAACTTCCGTCGTCGTCGGTATATACGAAAGTGTCAGCCAGTAGCATGCGCATGGCCGCGACGTCATGCTTGACCTCGGCCTGGTTCCATGCATTTTCGAGGGAAAGAATTCTAGCGGAATCGTCGCTGGCAACCTGACTTTGCGCCGCACATAAGAAAGACATCGCGCTCAATAAAATGCTGCTAGCAATCACACTTCGCATTGGGCGCGGAATCTCCTGTTGACCCCTTGGCGCATTGATTGTACGGGCTCCCTTCACAACCATTCGAAACGTGCAGCCATATCCTTCTACTTCGTCATCGGCATAACTCTGCTCCACCTTGACCACACCTCAACTCGCCCACTAAACTCCAACCGGGGTGTTCCCATGCGCAAATTGATATGGCTTTTTCTTCTCGCTCTCGCGTTTTCCGCTGCGGCAGTTGCCGACGAGGGCCATCACGACGACCTTACACAACAGCAACTGGGCACCGTTCATTTCCCAGTCTCCTGTACTCCCGAGGCACAGAAGACCTTCGAAAAGGGCGTCGCGCTGCTCCATTCGTTCTGGTATGAGGAGGCGGAGAAGACCTTCCTCGATGCCGAGAAGCAGGACCCGAAATGTGCCATGGCGCATTGGGGCGAGGCCCTAAGCTTTTGGCACCAACTCTGGGACCAGCCCAATTCCGCCCGCATTCGCCAGGCCGCAGCAGAACTGAAAAAAGCCGATCAGCTGAGCGCCGGCACGACCGCGCGCGAGCGGGATTACATTCAGGCCCTGCAAGCTTTTTACGCCAACAGCGCGACAGCCGATCATCACGCCCGCGCTCGCGCCTACTGCGCCGCCATGGAGAAGGTCTACCAGAAATATCCCGACGACCACGAAGCTGCAACTTTTTACGCGCTATCGTTGCTTGCCTCCGAACCTGACAACGACACGACTTTTGCAAATCGCAAGCAGGCCGGCGCGATTCTGGAGAAGCTCTTCGCCGAAGAACCCAATCATCCCGGCATCGCCCATTATCTGATCCACGCCTATGACAAGCCGCAACTGGCCGAACTAGGCCTGCCGGCAGCGCAGCGCTATGCGCAGATCGCCCCTTTCGCTCCCCATGCGGTCCACATGCCGTCGCACATTTTCGAGCGCGTAGGCGACTGGCCGGACGACATTCAATCGAACCTCTCCTCCATTGCCGCGACCCGCAAGGCTTCCGAGATGCACATGGGAGGTGAAGCCCACCAGTTCCACGCGATGGACTTTCTGATCTACGCCTATCTGCAAAGCGGACGCGAGACCGACGCTATGAAAGTAATCGACGAAGTGAAGGCTATGCCCGCGATGCACATGGGCGGTATGGATCGTGACATGCAAGCCTTTGCCATGTCGAAATTCGAAGCCATGTATGACATGGAGCTGCATCGTTGGTCGGAGGCCGCAACGTTGGCGCTAAACGCCAAGGCCTACCCCGCCGATCGTGCCTACACCTTCTGGGCCAAGGCAATCGGATGCGCCCGTAGCGGCGACCTCGCCGGAGCAAAGAAAAATCTGAGCGCGATCGCCGCAATTCACAAAGAGTACGTGACGAAGAAGAAAACGTACGAAGCTGAAGGGACAGACATTTTGTATGAGGAAGCATCTGCCTGGGTTTTGCACGGCGAAGGTAAAGATTACCAGGCGACGACGTCACTTCGTAAAGAAGCGGATCATGAAGATGCCGTCGGCGAAGAGCAAACCTCCATGCCGGCCCGCGAGATGCTCGCTGACATGCTTCTCGAGATGAAGCATCCCGATCAGGCCCTGGCCGAATACAAAGGCGATTTGAAATTTAATCCGAAGCGTTTCAATGGCCTATTTGGAGCCGCTCAGGCCTCCGAAATGGTGGGCCAGGCCTCGCAAGCCGCCGAGTATTATGCCGCGCTGGTCAAGACCTGCGCGGGGTCAAGTTCTGCGCGTCCCGAACTGGCAAAGGCGAAGCAAGCGGTGCTGGCACAGAAGTAGAGCGGGCGATTTGCGATTTGTTTTTGAAAATTATTACTGGAAATCATTAACGATTTTCCAATTACAAATTACAAATCGTCGATTACCGATCACTTGTCGACCCGTTGCAGCCGAAACAACAGTGTGCCCCATCCCAGCCTGGCGCGCATCTGCACTGGAGTGTGACTCGCGTCGTCCGAAAACCACGCCCACACCTTGCCCTTGGATTTCAATGATCCTGAAATCGCCTCGGCCGAAACCAGCACGGTTGAAAATGTTCCGGCCGGCACTTTGATCTGCTCGCGCTTTTCAACTATCGCCCGCACAATTGCTGTCTTCCCATCACTGACCGGAAACTCATAAGTAGCGCCCATCTGCAGCGGCAGCGATTGCACATAATAAAAACCTGTGACAACGTCAGTCGCGCATGTGTCCAAGTCGTTCTCGACATGCTTGGTCTCGCCCGTCTTCAGATTCTTTTCGTCGAGTGTGCTTTTCTTCGCCGCATAATCGAAGCGGATCGAAGTCTCGCGTTTGTGCGAGCCCTCCTCGCTGTGCTTGAAGATCGAGAGCGAGCAGAACGTCCGCGGATCAAAACGCGCCTCGAAACGATCGTGAACCGGAAAGATCACGTTGACGGCGCCTAACGATTCGGCAGTCGCCGTAACCTTGCGTTCGTTTCCGGCGACTTCCATTCTCACAACGCCAGTACCAGCGGTGATCAAATGCCATTCCGCCGAATAAACGTAACTGCGCCCATCGGGAAAAGGATAGTTAGGCCGCGGAGGCGCGATCCGGACTGGCGCCGCGCCGATCGACGCCTGCGGCTGGGCTGTGGGCTGCCCCTGCTGCGCCGGAAGCCCGACCGCAAGCAAGAAGGTCAACCAAGCTAACGTAAGAAAAAGAGAGTAAGGCTTGAGTCGTGCCCGAAACACCGCAAAATCGAGATACCTTAGGCCTTGAGGGTCATGACGCATGCTCCAAGGCAGACTACCACACCAGCTTCATGGCAAGAATCGCCAGCACGACCGCGCACCCAATGCTGGCCTGATATTCGCGATGTTTCCAATAGCGCGCAGAGGAATATGCACTCTCCATTCCGCCATAAGGCGAAATTCGGGGAAACAGCCGCGGCACATTGCGTGCATAGTCCCCATATTCGGGAAATGCCCGCCGCAAATAACGCTCCTCGCCCGCGATGACCGGAATGTAAATTAGCAGAAACATAAGGAGCATAATCGCGACGATCCACCAGCTGCGCGCTGCGATAGCAAATCCACCAGCCAACACCAGCGACCCGAGATACAAAGGGTTCCGTGTGTAGGCGTAGGGCCCGCTGATCGTGAGCTGCTTATCTTTCTGCACGTGGCCTGAAGCCAACCCGCGCAAGACCAGTCCCGGGACCAGCATCACTCCGCCAACTACCAGCGATGTCATGGTTGGCCGCGCCAACCATACATAAACAACGGCAAAAATAAATCCCACGGGCACGCGAATACGCCGTGCCACCCGCGACCATGTGCTGACCGCCGGCTGCGGCAATTCCGTTCCGGATTGTGAAACTTCACTCACCGCTTTTCGGAAACACTTTTTCCCGCAGCACTTATCCGGCGGCGCGAGGGTCTGCAATCCGATCCCGCAAAAGCCTCCGCGACGCCGACACAACTTCTTCGATCTTGATCTCAAGCAAGCCTTGTTCCGGCTCCTGGTGCCGCGTGTGATCAGTCTGGCTGATCGCGCTTCGTAGCACAATGGATCGGGTCTCAAAAGGCCCGTTGCGTACCGGATTCGTTGGACCAAAAATTGCCACCACTGGAATCTTCAAAGCCGCCGCCAGGTGCATCGGACCGGTATCCCCTCCAATGAAGAGCCGCGCCCTGCGCGTTAGCGCAATCAGTTCAGAGATCGAACACGATATCCTTCGCGCTGCCCCTGCGCTTGCCGTTTCAACCGCCGCAGCTAACTCTTCTTCTCGCGGCCCATAGTTGACCAATGATTGCAATCCGTCCTTCGCAAGTTCTTTCGCAACCTGCCCGTAGCGCTCCGCAGGCCACATCTTCGCGCCCCACCCCGCCCCCGGATTGAGAATTACAAAGTCACCGCCATCACCAATCAGCGTGGCAATTCTTTTCTCCGCATCCGGGTCCACAGGAAACTCGACTCCACTCTGCTGAGCTCGCGCCGCCGCGCCAGCATTTGATGCGTCTCCAGTTGCTGCGTTCCCATGCGAAACAACGGTTTCAGCCAGCGCCAGCGCCTGTTCCACGACATGAGCGCCATTCAATACAATTTTTCGCGTGTAAAACATGGTGGCAGCATTCTCGCGCGGTTGAGCATCTCCATAAACGGCCGCTGCCCCAGACCAACGCGCCAGCAATGCCGAACGCACCGCACCCTGAAAATCAATCGCCGCGTTATATTGCATTCCGCGCACGTCACTCAACCTCACCGCCATCTGTTGCCAGGTGTTGAACGAAAGCGGCGAGCGCCGCCATTCCGCCGTATTGACCGTATGGATGCGATCGACCAATGGGCGCTCCGGCGAGCGTCGCCCAGACCGCGGATAGCGCAGCGTGGACAGAAGTTCAGCCCAGCGCTCTTCGACCAGCCATCCCAAAGTGGCGTGAGGAAAAGCCTGACGCAACGCGGCCGCCGCAGGTAGAGTGTGAATAATATCCCCCATGGCGCTGAGTCGCACGATGAGCAGGCTATTCATCTGCGGCGTAGCTGAGGCGTCAGAAGAAAGGCCGCTCGTCCCAGTCGTCGGGTCCATCGTCAAGCCCGCCACGCCGGCTGCCAATCCGCGCCGCCTCACGACCTCTGCAGCCGCGAACGCGAAATGAAGTCGCTGGCCGAGTGATCCTTAGGGTCGCCGACGATCACGACTCGTCCTCCGCAGGTTTCAACCTCATCACGCTCGGGAACGTTCTCCACCGTGTAGTCTGTCCCTTTGGCGTGAAAATCCGGACGTATCTCGCGAACAATGGCGCGCACATCCTTCTCCGGAAAAATGACGACGGCATCAACATCCGCCAGCGCCGCGAGAATTTCAGCGCGTTCTTCAGCAGGCATCACCGGCCTCCCCTCGCCCTTCAATGCGCGTACGGAAGCATCTGCATTCACCGCCACAATCAACTTGCCGCCAAGTTCCCGCGCAGCGTGCAAGTAGCGAACATGCCCAACGTGGAGCACATCGAAGCACCCGTTCGCTAGCGTAATGCGCTCACCCCGGCGCCGCCAATCCACCACCCGCTCCTGAAGCTCAGCGCGCGAAGCAATCTTTTGCTGAAGTAATGTGCTCAATGATGATGTACTCAACTATCGTGAAATCTTTAGCCGCTGGGCTTCAGTGCTCCCGCGCCATCGGCGGCCTCTTGTCCAGCGCCTCCAATAATTCCGGCTGGCTCACGGTCGCCGTACCGCGCTTCATCACTACGATCCCGCCCGCATAATTTGCCAGGTATGCGGCTTCCTCTGCGGTTGCGCCCGCTGCCAAGGCAGCGGTGAAAGTCGCGACCACCGTATCGCCCGCCCCCGTAACGTCAGCCACCTCATCACTGCCGTAGATCGGAATATCCACCGGCTTGTGCCGTCGCGGAAAAACAACCATGCCATCCTTACCGCGCGTAATCAGCAGCGCTTCCAGATTCATGGTGCCAACGATCTGATCTCCCGCCGCCAGCAGTCGTTCCCAGTCTTCTCCGACGCGAATGCCGAGAACCTCCTCCACCTCCGACTCATTCGGCGTTGCCGCGGTGATACCAGTGAACTCCAGCATGCGATGGCGCGAGTCGAGCGTCACCGGAACCCTGTCAATCCCGCGCTTCTCACGGATCACATTCAACAAGGTCGGCGTGGCCGCGCCATATCCATAATCCGAAACTAACAGCGCATCGGAAGCGCGCGCATATTCCCGTGCCGAAAGAACAAGCTCGCGCCGCAAGTGCGCGTTCGGCCCTTCCGTGGGTTCGCGGTCAAGACGCACAACCTGCTGTCCGGCAGTGTGCGCAAATCCAGCCAGGATCCGCGTCTTGGTCACGGTGGTAAAACTCTTATCCTTAAAAACACCGCTGACCGGAATCCGCTTGTGGCGAAACGCGCGCAGCAAAAGTTTCCCCGCCTCGTCGTCGCCCACAACCCCCACCGGCAAAACGTTTACTCCAAGATCGGCAAGATTGTAGATAGCGTTCGCTCCGCCGCCCGGAACAACTTTGCGATCGCGGTGCTTCAGAATCAGTACCGGCGCTTCCCGAGAAACGCGAGAAATCTCGCCAAATACAAACTCGTCGGCAACCAGATCGGCGAGAACGGTCACCGTAAGCTTCGGAAAAGATTCGACAATCTTTCGCAGACGGTCGTTTTCTTTAGTATGTTTTGTCGTCATCATCAAAAATCAGTCTCGTGGCGCAACTGAAGATTTTCTCACGAGCGAGCCTTCCGTTTCGTAATTGTAGTCAAAATCGTATCCACAATATCCGCAGGATGGTCGAGCACGACGCTGAGGGTCGCAACCGCCAGCGGCTTAAGCTCCCCCCGCGATGGCGATGACTCGATATTTATCCAGTCTTTTTCAGTCGTCAGGAAGCCGCCAGCGCCAAGTTTGCCGCGCGCAGCAAGCAGGCGCTCGACATCGTTTCTGTCATAAGAATGATGGTCGCGAAACTCGATTTCCGCCGCCGGCTCAATTCCCGCCGCGCGCACCTGCAGCAAGAATTGCTCTGGCCGCGCGATGCCGCAGAAGACAACTGGCGAAGAAGGCGTATCCGCAAGAACGAGCTTGCGTTCGACTCGCCAGATCGGCTTTTGCCGAAGCGACGGATGATCAACTCGCAATCCCGCAGGCAGCACGACTGCATCCGCACGCGACAGTGACGACAAAGGTTCCCGCAGTCGCCCCACGGGCAGCAGCGTATCCTCGAAATCGCGCTCGGTCAGAAGCACAATATCGAAATCGCGAAACAAAGACCGGTGCTGGAACCCATCGTCGAGAATGTGCAGTTGCGAATCGAATTTCTGTTCGGCAACCCTACCCGCAGCGTATCGGCTCTCGCCAACAATCACAGGAACATCCAATCGCCGGGCAATCAACAATGGTTCATCTCCGAAATCGGCTGCCTTGCCGCCGACCTCGACCACCAGAACGCCCCTACTCTTTCGGCCATACCCGCGAGAGAGCACATCAAACGAAATGTCCCTCGCCTTCAACAATTCGCCGAGCGCGATCACAAATGGAGTCTTACCCGCCCCGCCCGCCGACAAGTTCCCCACACTGATCACTGGTTGCGTCAGCCGCCGCGAGGACAGCACGCCGTGATCAAACAGCCTATTCCGCAGACCCGCGACACCGCCGTAAAGCCCCGCGAGCGGATTCACGCTGCACCGACCATCAACTCGATCAGAGCCGCGACCGTCTTCGCCTTCGCGCCCCGCTGCGATTCGAGCGCATCCAGCGCATTCCGCCCGAGCGTCATTCGCTCCTCATCGTTTTCGATCAGCTCCATCAGCACCAGCGGAAACTCCGCCAGTCCCACAATGCGCACCGCATTGCGCAATGCAAAGAAATTAACCACATCTCGAAAATTCTCGTAGTGGTTGCCCGTAACAATAGCAACGCCATAGAGCGCCGGCTCGATGATATTGTGTCCGCCGCGCGGTACCAGGCTCCCGCCAACGAACGCAACCGTAGCGAGTGAATAAATCGTCGCCAATTCTCCAATGCTATCCACGAGAAGCACGCCGCCTGCAAGCGCCTCACCGCTCCACAAAGAGCGTCGCCACATGCGGAAGCCTAGTTGCTCGACGAGGGCGGCGACCTCGTCAAAGCGCTCCGGATGACGCGGCGCGAGAATCATCACAGCCTTCGGATGATCAACCAGAATATTGCGAAATGCCGAGAGCAAGGAGCCTTCCTCATCCTCAAGCGTGCTGCCGCAGACCAGCACCGGCCCGGCAGCCGAACGGGCGAAATTTTCTCGCAGACTCGCCACGATCTCCGGCAACGGTAACGGAGCGACATCAAATTTCAAATTGCCCGTCACCGCGATCTTGGTTTCGTATGCGCCGATCTCGATCAACCGCCGCTTGTCTTCCTCCGTCTGCGCGAGAAAACAATCGACATTTCGCAGCGTATTCTCCAGTAGCCGCGGAAGCCAAAATCGAAAGCGCCTATAGCTCGGGAACGATCGATCGGAAATTCGACAGTTGATGACTGCGATCCGAGCCCCGCTGCGCTTGGCCAGCCGCAGAAAATTCGGCCAGAATTCAGTCTCCGCAATCACGACGAGTTCCGGCCGCAAGGCGTCAAGATATGGGCGAATGGCAAAGCCGAAATCCAAGGGAAAATAAAAAACGTTCTCCGCGCCGAATCGTTGCGCCGCCAGCTTCTGCCCTGTGCTGGTTGTCGTCGATACCAGCACGCGGTGCGACGGAAATTTCAGTCGCAGCGCCGCAATCACTGCGCTCGACGCAATCACCTCCCCCACCGAAACCGCATGCACCCAGATCGTGGGCCGCCCATCGCCGCCGGCAAGCGCAGGCGGAACAGCGCCGAATCTCTGCCGCAACCCCGCCCGATACTTGCCATGCCGCGTCATCTGCAGCACCCAGTAGGGCACCGTCACCACCAGGAAAAGAGCGGCCAGCGCACTGTAGAGTACATACATGTAAAGAAGTCCCATTCTAAATGGCGTGCCTAAATCCGATGTTGCTAGCCCATGCTGTACCGGACAAGACAGCCTCGCTCGCGCTGGCCGCATCCAACAACCTGACATCCTATAATTTCACTTATGCGGAATGCAGGTAAACTTGCGCTGGTTTGTGCTTTGGTGCTGCTCGGCGCTCTGGGTGCGCTTGCTTCGAAAGAATTTGTGATGCCCACCGCGCAGCCCGCCCGCGCATATCCCGCGCACGACGATCACCCTGTGGAAAAAGTCGTGGTTGCAGTCGACCCTTACGATGTCGAGGACAAGGCCTCCATCTTTACCGTGAACTATCGCAACAACGGTTATCTGCCGGTTTTTTTCGTGATAACCAACGATGGCGATCAGCCCATCTCGCTCACCGACATGAAAGCCCAGTTGAATACGAAAGATCGCAGCAAGCTCCTGCCTTCGACCACCGACGAAGTGGTCCGCCGCCTTTCCCGTCCTTCGCGAAATGATGGTCAAGTAGTGTTGCCCATTCCGCTGCCAAAAAAGGAAGTCAAAGGCGGGGTAAGCCGCAAAACCTGGGACGAAATTGACCGCTCTCAATTCGGCGCCAAGGCGGTCGAACCGCACTCGACCGTGCGCGGTTTTCTCTTTTTCGATATTCAAGACATTGCGAATCCCCTCCCCGGCGCAAGTTTCTACTTGATGGGAGTGCGCGACGCGAAAGGCAACGATCTGATGTATTTCGAGATCCCGCTGGAAAAATACCTAAGCGCACCAGAAGCAAAGCCTGGGACCAAAACCCAATAACCAACCATCACCCCGGTGGGAGCCAGAACTCCCCGCTGCCGATCCTCTATAATCTCCCAACATGGCGACTACTCCAGCCATCTCCAAAGATCTCCTCGCCAAATACGAGCCGGTCATCGGCCTCGAAGTTCACGTCCAACTTTTGACCGAATCGAAAATTTTCTGTTCCTGCTCCACCCGCTTCGGCGATCCGCCCAACACCAATGTCTGCCCCGTCTGTCTCGGCCTTCCGGGAGCCTTGCCCGTCCTCAATCGCAAAGCGGTCGAATTCGCCACGCTGGCCGCAATGGCATTGCAGTGCCGCATCAACCAGGTTTCCATCTTCGCGCGCAAGAATTATTTCTATCCCGACCTGCCCAAAGGCTACCAGATTTCGCAATACGACAAGCCGCTCGCCGAATTTGGATTTATCGACATCGATGTAACCGAAAATAAGACGAGCAGTACAAAGAAAATCGGCATCACTCGGCTTCACCTCGAGGAAGACGCGGGCAAAAGTCTGCACGAGGGCTTCGCCGATTCCGCCTACAAGACTGCCATCGATCTCAATCGTACTGGCGTACCCCTGGCCGAGATCGTCAGCGAGCCCGACATGCGCTCGCCGGAAGAAGCTTACGAATACCTCACGCGGCTCAAGGAGATCATCCTCTACACGGGCGTCAGCGACTGCAACATGGAAGAGGGTTCACTGCGCTGCGACGCCAACATCAGCGTCCGCCCGCACGGGCAAAAAGAATTCGGCACCAAGACCGAAGTCAAGAATGTCAACTCATTCCGCTTCATCAAGCAAGCGCTCGAATATGAGATCGAGCGCCACATCGAAATCATCGAAGGCGGCGGCCGAATCACGCAAGAGACGCGCCTCTACAATGCCCACGAAGGCAAGACCTATGGTATGCGCTCGAAAGAACAGGCCCACGACTATCGCTATTTTCCCGAGCCCGATCTGCTCGCTCTACTCGTCGATGAAAAATGGCAGGCCGCAATCCGGGCTAGTCTGCCCGAACTCCCCGAAGCACGCCGCCAGCGCATGATGAAGGAATACAGCATCACGGCGGGAGATGCGCACACGCTGACGCTTACGCGCACGCTGGCCGATCAGTTTGAGTCGGCTGCCCGCACCGCCAAGAATCCGAAGCGCGTCGCCAACCTGGTGCAGAGCGAATTACTAGGGCGCCTCAAGAACCAAAACCTCGATCTCGATCAGTCGCCGATTTCGATGGCTGGAGTTACGCTCTCAGCCGATCTGGTCGAGTCCGGAGCAATCTCCGGCAAGATGCTGAAAGATCTCTACGACCTGAGCTTCGAACGCCAGCAGGACTTCCCAGCCATCTATGAAGCCGAAGGCCGCCCTGAACAATCCCGCGATACCTCAGCTCTAGAAAAACTCGCCGATGAATTGATCGCTGCGAATCCGAAGCAAGTGGAACAATATCGCGCGGGCAAGAAAACCATGATTGGATTTTTCGTCGGCCAGTTGATGAAAGCCTCGAAGGGCCAAGCTAATCCGCAACTGGTAAACGAAGTGTTGACGAAAAAACTGGACGGTTAGTTTCCAGCAGAAACGCGGCTCGCCACGAAGTGGATGCTACTTCGCCGCACCCATATCCTTCAGCACTTGCTCCCCATAATAGTCCGTGATTTTGGCGTCATCGCGGAGCGTTTCGTAATATGCGGCCTTCAACAATTGTTCCCGCCGGTCGCGCAATTGCTGCCGTATCGCCTGCTGTACCCGCGGATCATTCAAGTCCCTTTGTCCCGCCGGCTCTTTTGAAATCAATTTCACAATCAGGTAACCCATAGCCTGATGATTCGTCGGATTGATCACCGGAATCACCGGCGTATATTGCCCTGGCTTAAGCTTCATCACCGCGTCACGTGTCGCCGGGTCGGCATTCTTCAGCGCGGATTCCGGAGCCATTCCCAAATCGCCACCGTTATTGCTCGTCTCCGGGTCTTCGGAATAATTCATGGCCAGCGTGGCAAAATCGTCTCCACTATCCAGGCGATTGGAAATCATCTCAATTTTCTTACGCGCCTCGGCATCGTTCTGCGCTTTGCTGTTTTGCAGATTGTGCACCTGCCCGTTCCCTGCTCCCGACACCATGATCTTCGCCAGATGATATTGCGCTTCGATCAAATTAAATTCGGCTTTATGCTCGTTGTAGTAGCTGGAAACATCGGTGTCCGTGATGTTAATACGCGAGGTGATTTCCTTGTTCAGTACCTTGTCGCGCGTAAGCGATCGCCGCAGGTCGCGCTTGAAATCGTCGAGCGAAATTTTCTTGTCCTGCAGCCGCTTGTTAAATTCTTCCGCCGTATAAGGCGACTTGATTTCATTCAGCTTGCGGTCCACCTCTTCGTCCGTCGCCAACAACCCAAGCTTCTCCGCGCGTTGCATCAGGATTTCCGTCTCAATCAGCTCATTCAGAATGCTCAGCCGCAGGCTCACCGCCTGCTCGCCCGTCGGCTGCTGATCGGAGCCCGCCGTCTGGTTGGCGTAATACTTGTCAACCTCTGTGCGATAAATCTTGCGCCCGTTCACTGAAGCCATAACATCGCCGCCGCTGCTGCTACGATTGCATGCCGTTAACCCAACCAACAAAAGCGCGCTAATGATCAGGGCCGCGTGCGCTGCACGATTACGATTTTTCAAGCTGTCCCTCCGCCATACTGGGCGAGCCGGTTTCCAAGTTAGTATAAAGAGGATTTTCTTATGGGCAATCTGTAGCTGGTAATTCCGGTTAACGTTTTGTCCGTTCCCAATCGCAAATCACAAACTACAGACCGGAAGTTCAATTCTTATGCTCCGGGGGCGCAACTCCCGCATCCTTCAATGCCTGGTCCAGCGCCAGCCGCAATTCATCTTCGGGCACGGCGCCATCCAGTTTCTGTCCGTTCACATACATCGTCGGCGTCGCCTCTACGCCAAGCGTGTCTGCCTCATGGATTGACGCCCGCACCTGCCGCTCATCCTGCAGCTTGACGCAGGCCTGCAACTTCGGAACATCGAGATTATGCTTCTGCCCCTGCGAAGTCGCGAGCTTGTCGAGCACCCCATTCTGCTCATCGCCCCCCTTTGCATCCCTCACAATGTTCTGATTGCTATGCAGGTAGTCGGCATAATCCCAGTAGGCATCGTTATTTTGCGCGGCCAGGCAATTGGCATCAACCGCAGCATGCACCGCCCAAGGGTGAATCTCTTCCAGAGGAAAATCTTTGTAGATGAAAAGAACGCGATCGCCGTATTCCTTGAACAGCCCCGGGAAAAGTGTCGCGTGCATGCGCGCGCAGAACGGACATTCAAAATCGTCATAGTTGACGACCGTCACCTTGGCATCTTTATTGCCGCGCGTCGGCCGCCCGCTGACGTCGATCTTTTTCATCACTTCGGCATACGGATCGACGCCGAGATCGAGCTTAGTCATGCGCAACAACGTCTTGTGATCGTGCGCCAACAGAAACTCGAACTCCTGCTTTTTCGTCGAACTCGAAAACGTCACTGTTAGCGCATCATAGTTCGGAAACTCACTCGCCCGCAGCGGTCCCAACGTCACCTTCACATCCGGAGGCAGCTGATACTGCGCCCGCACATGCCGCTCGATAACCTTATTCAGGTTCGAAGACGTGTTAGGAGCAGAAGTAGAAGAAGAATCGGTGGTACCAGTAGTAGGAGGAGCCTGCGCCGAGCAGCCCAGGCAAATCAGCAGAAGCACTAAGAACGCACGCCGCACGATCATGAATCGAAGCCACCTGTACATGAGGAAATCGCTTGATTATCTCACGTCATCAAGCGTTGCCGCAGTATAGCCGCAGCTTCGCAGCGTTACGCTTTAGATGTCGTCATAATGATTCGTAATCCTGAGCGGAGCGAACCACCTGCTTTTCGTCAGGCTAAGAGTTTGCCTTCACGCCCCTCGCCGGCAGTAACACCTCGGCGCTCAACAGTTGATTCATCGACCCGGAGCGGAATCCCTCCAAATCGAGCGTCACAAATTTAAATCCTAGTCGCCTAAAGACAGAAGTAAACTCGCGCGCCATTTCGGCCGTCAAAGCGCGAGGAAGTTCCTCGTGCGCAATCTCAATACGCACAATTTCTCCATGATGTCGCACCCGCACTTGCCGGAATCCCATCGCCCTCAGAGCTTCTTCCCCGCGCTCAACCACGCTAAGCACCTCCGGAGTAACCGCGCGCCCGTACTCCACGCGAGACGAAAGACACGCCGAGGCCGGCTTGTCCCACAAACGCAACTCTGCCTGCCGCGCCAAGTCCCGGATCTCCGCCTTGCTCAACCCTGCCTCAAGCAGGGGCGCGAGAACATAATGCTGACGCGCAGCCTCCTGCCCCGGACGAAAATCGCCCGTGTCGTCAGCATTGACGCCGTACGCGATCGCGGCGAACCCTCGCGCCTCGCGATAGCGCTCGAGCATGGTGAACAACTCATCCTTGCAGTGGAAGCAGCGCATAGCATCGTTGCGAACATATGCCGGATTTTCCAGTTCCCGTGTCGCCACGACATCGATCGGAATGCCACGCTCGCGCGCGAAGGCGAGCGCGTCCGCGAGATGAGTTCGCGCGAGGCTCGCGGAGTCGGCAATCACTGCGACCATCCGCTCGCCAAGCACCTGATGCGCCATCCACGCCAGAAAAGCTGAGTCAATTCCTCCCGAATAAGCCACGATCAAGCGAGCGCGCCCCGCGAGAATCTCGCGTAGGCGCTCAGCCTTCTGATCGAGTTTGACGGCGCCGGTCACGTTTCCATTATCCACGACAAGTTCTCAGTTTCCGGTTCCCCGTTCTCAGAAAAAATTTGGCGCGCACTCACTGAGAATTGAGAACCGCGAACTGAGAACTATCCTTAAGATGCCAAAACAACCCAACCCGCCTAGTACAACCTCTCTTGCCGCTTGAGATTGCCAAACGCTCCAATATTCGCCAGCGTAAACGTAAACCGATACTGATTCTCGTTGCGCACCGCGCCCAACGCGAAGCGCCGGTATTCCAGGCTCAGCCCGCAGCAGTCCCAGGTGTAACTCGTCTGCACCGTAGCAAACTGCAGCGCTCCCAGGTTTGCATCGAAACCAAAGCTGGTAGCGGCGCTCAATCCCGGCTTGTTGAGTTGCCCATAACCCAGCAGCACGCGGAACTGGTGATAGTCGGTCGGGGTAGACAGTGGCTGCCCCGCGAGCGTGTCAATCACCCGCAAAAAAGCATCGCCGCCCCCAACCGTAAATGGGCCGTAGTGATAGTTGACCAGCGCCATGCTCGAATTGATGCGCCCAGCTTTAAGATCGTAATCCAGATCCCACTCGGTGTTAGTGCGCGGACTAGTTTCAACCCGCAGCCGCGAAATAATGGGAGCGAAGCGCCGCTCCGAATCAAGAAATGCTGTCCCGGTAAAATCCGCAGTCGTAGTGAATACATTCCGCTGCCCCGCTACCAGCGCGTTTCCAAACGTAGGATCAAAGAAATATTTCTGCCCGATCTCCCAACTCAGAATCTCGCGCGGTCCCGAGGCACACACTTGAGCGTCGGGATTAGGAGGCAACTCCCATGGCACCGCTCCCACCTGCGGAACTCCTCCGATGGTTAGCGTGCTCATGCTCTGCGGATCGCAATCCTTTACATTGGGATCAATATGTCTCGCATAGATCCGATTCACCAGCGAGTATTCAACTTCATTCGTGTTCGTGAGCACATCGGTTGCATCAAACCGCAGAATGTCCGCGAAGTTGTTGATGCCGGTTACGTAGTCATAGCGCATGCGAGGCTCGATCACGTGCTTCCACTTTCGCCCCAGCCACGGACGATCAAACACGCGCTCCATCGCCGGCGGCCGCAACTCCACTGACGCCTCCAGCGACTTGCGATTCAGAATGTCATTCGCAGCCTTCCCCGTCGCATCATCTACCGCCGCGTTAAACTCCTCCGTGTAAAACGTGTCCTGCAATGTAAGTGCGGGGCGAAACGACCATCCCCGCCATTGCAGCGGCATCACCAGCGACGGCGCGAAATCGAACCTGCCAACCAGCGCCGCCGTTCGCAGCCCGGGCTGCGAAAAACCAAACTCCCCGATCTCCGCCGCCTGCCGCCGCTGTAAACCTTCCGCCGCGCTCTCAAATGACCAATACAGAGGCGTATTTCCTATCTGCCGCTCCTCGCTCGAGAAGAAAAAACTTGGCGTGTGCAAAATTCTTACCAACTCCTGCTGCGTAATCGTAGTGCAAGTCCCCGGTTCCGGTATCGGCGGCGGCACGCAAACCTCAAAATTCTGGTACCGCTCAGCCAAACCGTTGAAGTGAAATCCATTGGTCGTGTTGGAGAGAAAAATCTGCGACCTGACCTCCGAGTCGATCGCCTGCGTGTACACGTCTGTGAAAGCGATGCGGAACACGAACGAACTCAAATAATCGACGTTGGCCACGCCACGAAAATCTCCAAAAGCCCGCTCAGCAAGAAAGCGTGCATCTTCGCCGCCCTGATTCTGCGGCGGAGTGCCAATCCCGCGATCCACCATCTCCACATAATTAAAAAACACGTACGATGTATCGCTCGGCCGCCAGCGAAAATTGGCGCGCTCAAACCACCCCCGCTTCGAGTAATAATCCGTCCCCGCCAAAACGTCCATGCTGCGATTGAAAACCCAATAGATGGAGTCGCCAGCAATTAACCCTTTAGTCGACGAATTGCCAAAATCAGGAATCAGCAACCCGCTCTTCCGTTGCCTCTCCACCGGAAAGCTCACAAACGGAAAATAAAATACCGGAATTCCCATCAGGCGAAAATCGCTGTTATGGATCGAAGCGGTCCCATCCACTTCCACCGAAATGCGCTTCCCGCCAAACAGCCATTTGGGATGCGGCAACTCGCACGTCGTCACCGTGCCCTGCCGCACCAGGTAGCGGTCAGGCCCATGCTTCTCCACAATCTTTCCCGTAAAAGCAAAAGGATTCGACGTTGCCAGCACATAGCGGGACTTCCGCAGCTCCAAGCCCACAGTCCCGATGACATCGTAAAACGTCCCAACCTGCGTGCGAATGTTGTAAGTGCCATGGCTGGCCTCGACGTGCTCGTCGTAAGGCCCACCATCAAGCACTAGATGCCCCTCCAGTTCGCTGTCCCCCGTATCCGAATTGTAGGTAATTTGATCGGCATGCAGGATGTAAGTCCGATAGTCAATCTCCGCCTTCCCCCGCAGATGATAGATCGACCCATCCTTCTCCTGTTCCACCGCCCGAATCGTAGCTTCCTCTTCCGTATTTGCCACGGGAGCGGTCGGGATGTCGGCAGCCCTAGCCCCGTTAGCAGGGGGCAGCGTCTGGCTGGTTACTATCCCGCGCCATAGAAGCAGATGACAGACCAATCCAGCCGTGATAAAGATTCGAGAGCGGGTAAACATTAGCGAGCAATCATCAACAGGCGATCTTTAACAGGCGATCAACAATCAGATCCATGCAAGCCAGCGCTGCGCAAGCCAGTCCGCTAACCGGAACCAACTGACCTTAGCATGCGAGCGACAGGCGAAGCAAAGTTGCGCCGTTTGTGGAGGCCGGCTGTCGAGGAACCTTTTTGAGAACGACCTGATGTGCGACCTACCCCACCGCCGCAGCCGTATTTATGTCGAACGCACCAGTCTCGAACGCAACAATGCCCAACCGAGCAACCGCTAACGGATGGACGGATTTTCCCGCTGATCAAGAGAGTTCCGCCCCTAGCGACTGCGTCATCGACGCCGCACTCGCGCCGAGCGCCAGCAAACCGACCACAACATTCGCCTCAAGCCCAAGCTCTTCTCCGAACGAGCCGAGTGCCGAACTAACGAGCGATTCATGGCGTGTGGAAGTCGCCGCCCGGCTCGAACGTTATCGCACCCGCCGCAAACCGCGCAGCCCTCGCTATCCCTCGCTTTTTTTACCGTTTGATGCCGCCGAACACTGGTCGCGTTCCACTCCCGCTCCTCGAGAGACCGTTGCCACCGGCGGCGTTGCTTCCGCCGCCAGCGAACGCGAGCCGACCACAACACCGCATCGAGATTTCTCGAAGCTATCGCCGGAGCCATCGCGCGCACCATCCCACGAACTCTCTCCTCAGACCGGCAACGTGATCGAGTTCCCGCGTTCCGCTGCGATCCCTGTCTATCACGCCAGCGATCTCGCCGACCCCGTCTTCGATCACTCTCGCCCGCGCATCGTTGAAGCCCCCGAAATTCTGCCCCCGCCGCCCGCGTTAGGCGGAATGCTGATTGAACCCACTGCGCAAGAGCTGGCCAACAAGCAAGCCCAATCGAGCACCACATTCCCATCCACATCGGCGTCCATAGCGCAGCGCGCCTTCGCCGCCCTGATCGATGGAATCATTCTCGCCGCATCAATCGGTGCCTTCGCCGCAATTTTTCTGCGCCTCAACCCCAGCTTGAAACCGGACTTGCATCCCAGCCTCGCTTCGCTCCCACTGCTCATCGGTGCGGTCACCGCCGTCGCGGCTGTCTTCTGGGCGGTCTATCAATTCTTTTTTATCGTGTATACCGGCTCCAGTCCTGGCCTTCGCGCAGCGCGCCTAAGCATGACCGCCTTTGACGGCTCGCGTCTCAGCCGGAGTGCGCGCCGCTGGCGTGTCTTCGCGTCCTTTCTCTCTGCCATTTCCGCCGGGCTCGGCTATCTCTGGTGCCTTCTCGATCAGCAAGGATTGTGCTGGCACGACCGCATCACCCGCACCCACATCCGACCCGCCGCGCCAGATAACGCGCCCGACAAGTAGGCGCCGATTGACGACAAACTCACGTTCGCTATCGTACAGACTGCGAAATTCAATTGATTTAGGGTTTTCCCCATCTTGGAAACTCCATACCGCGAACAAATTCCTCAACGCCATCTCTTCCGGTGCCTAATCTGTAATCAGGAGGTACGCCTCGAAGATGCCAGCAGCGATCAGGAAGGAAGGACTGTCCACGAACCCTGCTATGTCCAGCAACTGACTGCAACCAAGTCTGATCTGCGCCCCTATCCGCGTTCGCCATCACAATGATGGATCGCTATCCACAAACTCCAGTAGTGACGACATGGCTTAGCGCGCGAATCTAACGTAGAGGCAGAGCCTGCCCTGAGCTTGTCGAAGGGTACCCCCACCTGCCCAGCCAGGCGAAGCGCGGCAACTGTCCGCGACTGCAAAATACAAAACCCGCAAATCTATAAAACCAGATTCTCCAATGCCGCTCTCAATTCGCGAAATCGAAAACGATATCCACTCGACTCGAGTTGCCCTGGCTGAACGCGTTGGCTAGCGAGCAACATTTCTTCGGCCGCTTGCTTTCCGAAAATCAGCCACAGCGCGAACTCCGGAACTGGAAAAATCGCTGGCCGCCGCAGTACGGACGCCAGGACCTTCGTAAACTCCCCATTGCGTACCGGATTTGACCCGACTAAGTTCACCGGCCCCGACAGCGACTCTGTCCCCATCACATGCTGAATCGCACCCACCATGTCGTCTATATGAATCCAACTCATCCACTGCCGCCCCGACCCAAGCCGTCCACCAAGTCCCAACTTAAAAGGCGTCAACATCTTGGCAAGCGCTCCGCCCTGAGTGCTCAACACCAGCCCGGTGCGTATATTCACCGTGCGAATTCCAGCGTCGGCCGCAATCCGGCTAGCATCTTCCCACTCCCGGCAAACCTCAGGCAGAAAACCCCGCCCAATCGGACTTTTTTCTCCCAGGATTTCGTCGCCACGATCCCCGTAGAACCCAATCGCCGACGCACAGACCAATACCCGCGGTTTAACCGCAGTCTTTGCCAGCGCCGCAGTGAGGTGGCGCGTTCCCAGAACGCGGCTGTCGCGAATCGCGCTCTTCTTTTCGTTCGTCCACCGCCCGACTACGCTCTCACCCGCTAAATGCAATACCGTGTCAAACCCAGAAACCTCACCTGGCGAAATCGCGGCCAATGGGTCCCATGAAATCTGCTCCGTGTTCGAAGCGCGACCCCGCACCAGCCGGACAATCTCTGCCCTCTGGGGTTCAAACGAAGCCAGAAGCGGCCGCCCGATCAGCCCCGAAGCCCCGCTAATCAGCACTCTCAAAACAACCTCCCAAAGCTCGTAAGAAGTGTGAAATGTCGAGTGTGGAGCGGGTGCCCCCGCCCGCTGCCCTTAGCCATCACTCAATAGTTGCCCCCAACTCACTCTCAGCTCGTAATCTACCAGCCCCACACCCTCCTCCGCGCCCTCCGCGTCTCGGCGTGATTCTTGCTCCCCTGCGTTAGAATCGATCATGGCGACGTTGCGCCAACAGATCGCAACCAACGTACTCACGGTCACCCGCTTCCGTGAGCTCATGAAAAAGCTCCGCGAGAACCGTCCCAACGACGATCTCAACCTGGTCAAAAAAGCCTACGAATTTTCGCAGAAGAACCACGCCGGACAATCCCGCGCCTCCGGCGAACCCTATCTCGTCCATCCCCTCGAAGTCGGCAACGTTCTCGCCGACATGAAAATGGATGCCGTCTCCATCGCCGCCGGCCTCCTGCACGATTCCGTCGAAGATACCTCCGTCACCACCGTCGAAATCCGCCAGGAATTTGGCGAGCAAGTCGCCCACATCGTCGAAGGTGTCACCAAAATCAGCAAAATCGATTTCTCCTCTCGCGAAGAAGCCCAAGCCGAGAACCTCCGCAAAATGATGCTCGCCATGGTCGACGATATTCGCGTCGTGCTCATCAAACTCGCCGACCGCCTGCACAACATGCGCACCCTCGAGCATCTCGATCCCGAACGCCAGCAGAAAATCGCCCGCGAGACCCTCGAAATCTACGCGCCCATCGCGCACCGTCTCGGCATGGGCAAAATTCGCGGCGAACTCGAAGACCTCGGCTTCAAATATGTCGATCCCATCGGATACGAGCAAGTCCGCGCCGCCGTCGAGTCGCGCCGCAAAGCCGGCGAAGCCTTCATCAACCGCGTCGAAGGCGTGCTCCGCGATGGCCTCAAAGAAGCCGGTATCACCGGACGCGTCGAGAGCCGCATCAAGCGCCTCTACAGCATCCACAAAAAACTACAGCGCCAACGCATCAGCGTCGATCAGGTTTATGACCTCTACGCCATGCGCGTCATCACCAATTCAGTACAAGATTGCTACGCCGTCCTCGGCATTATCCACAACCTTTGGCGTCCCGTGCCCGGCCGTATCAAGGATTTCATCGCCATGCCGCGGCCGAATCTCTACCAGTCCCTGCATACCTCGGTCATCACCGAAACTGGCGAGACCTTCGAAATCCAGATTCGCACCGAAGAGATGCACAAGATGTGCGAAGAAGGCATCGCCGCTCACTGGAAATATAAAGACGGCCCCGTCTCCGCCGAGGACGAGCAGCGTCTAGCCTGGCTGCGCCAGGTAGTCGAATGGCAGCGAGACGTCTCCGACCCCAGCGAGTTTCTCTCCACGCTGAAAGTTGACCTCTATCCCGAAGAGGTCTACACCTTCACGCCAAAGGGAAAAGTTCTAGTCCTGCCGCGCGAATCGACGCCCATCGACTTCGCCTACTCCATCCATACCGAGGTCGGCCACAGCTGCACCGGCGCGAAGGTCAACGGACGCATGGTTCCCCTGCGCCACAAGCTCCACTCCGGCGACATCGTCGAAGTCATCACTCAACCCGGACACAAGCCCAGCCGCGATTGGCTCGCGATCGTCAAGTCTTCGCGTGCCCGCAATAAAATCAAGCACTGGCTCAACGTCCACCAGCGCGAGCGCGCCATCGAAATCGGACGCAAGCTGATCGAAAAAGAGGCGCGCAAATATCGCATCTCGCTCAAAGAGATCAAAGATGCCGATATGCAGCGGGTCGCCACCGAATACGGTCTAGGCCGTCCCGACGACCTCATGGCCGGCATAGGCTACGGAAAATATTCAGCCCGCCAGGTCCTCGCCAAATTCGCCCCCGCCGGCGCTGAGCCGATGGCTGATCCCGGAGACGCCCACAGCCTCTCCAGCGGCATCTCCAGCGTCGTCCGCCGCGTCTTCGGCGCTGATAGCAACGCCATCGTCGTCCGCGGACAAGGTGACCTCCTGGTCTATCGCGCCCGCTGTTGCAATCCGATTCGCGGAGAGTCCATCGTCGGCTACGTTACTCGCGGCAAAGGCGTAGCCGTCCACTCCATCAACTGTCCGAACGTCACCAATCTGCTTTACGAGCCCGACCGTCGCATCGACGTACTCTGGGCCGGAGACAAAGACGGCCAGCCGATTTCCTACCCCGTTAAGCTCACTCTTCTGTGCGACGACCGCTGGGGCATGCTCAAACAAATCACAGCGGTCATCAGCGACACCAAGACCAACATCCGCAGTATGGAATCCCGCAGCGAGAACGGACAAGCCAGCATCGACATCGTCCTCGATATCGCCGACCTGAAACACCTGCAAAAAATTATTGATGGAGTCCGCCAGATCCCCGGCATTCACGACGTCCAACGCTTGCAGAAGATTTAGTCCTGAGGGCGAGGGTGCGCAATCGCGTTGAGCCGCAGCCGCGCTTCCTGAAAACTCGGCGCCAGCGCCAGCGTTTCGCGATAGGCGTCGGCAGCCTGGGGCAGTTTATGCTGCTGTTCCAGCGCGGAGCCTAAAGAGAAATAAGCCAAGGCATCCGGAGCAATCTTTACAACCGCTTCGTACTGCGCGATCGCTTCGTCGTACCGGCCCTGTTTTGCCAGCAGCCATCCAAAGGCGATCCGATGACGAGCCGAAGCCGGATCCAAGGCAACCGATTCGCGGAAATGTTTCTCCGCCTCAACCAGCGACCCTTGCTGCATTTCGATCACTGCCAGATTATTGTGGATCTGCGCCAACGTCCGCGTCTCTCCCGGATACTGCAGCGCCTTCTCGTAGTAAAAAGCGGCTTCCTCCAATTTTTTCTGCTGCAGCTTGATCGTGCCCATTTCGAAGAACGCGACGTCGGTCGGCTGAATCTCGAACGATCGCGTCAGGTGCTCCAGTGCCTCGTCCAGATGCCCCTCGCTGTAGAGCGCTTCACCCAACGCTCGTTCCATCAGGCAGTTCGGACCCGTCACCGCCAGCGAGTGTTCGGAAATACTGATCCCGTCATGCCAATAGGAAATGTCGCGCGCCGTCGTAGCCGCCAAAGCCATAACAACCAACCCGGCGCTGGCTACCGTCCCGTAGCGCAACGCGGGAAAGCGTATTCCAATCTCCGTAATTCCCCACACAATCGCGATGAATACTCCTAGCAGCGGCACGTATGTATAGCGGTCGGCGCGAGCGATGTCACCCACATGGACCAATCCGATGACTGGTACAAGCGTCCCAAGATACCAAAACCACCCCACCGCCAAATAAGGGCGCTTCTTCACCTGCCAGACCGCCAGCGCCGTGATCGTACAGGCCAATGTCAGCGAAACCATAACCGCCCAGGAAAAGACCCCGCGATCCTGATACGGATAGAAAATCGCAAGCTTCGATGGCCACACCATCTGCCACAAATAGGTTCCATAGGAAACCACTGCGTTGGCAGCCCGCGACGGCAACGAAACTATCTTGATCTCGTTATCCAGCGCCTGTGCCCTCACAGTCAGCACAGCACTTCCCGTCGCCAGCGCAAGCAACGGAACTTTCTCCAAGCATCTCCAAAGGAAAATAGTGGCTGGCGCTCCCTTAGCACTAGCGGGCGCCAGGGCATAGTTCAGATCAGCGTCTGCCCCCGGCGGCTCCGCGGAATCCGCCTCTATCGGCGCAAATCCCAACCGCCGAAGCGGCCAGTAGTCAAGCAAAAGGAACGCAAACGGCAAGGTAACAAGCATGGCCTTAGACATCAGCCCCAGGCTGAACCAAAACGCAACCACCAGATATCGAAGCACTCCCGGCTTACGCACGTACCCCGTGTATGCCCACAGCGCGAGCAAGAGAAACAGAGTGGAGAGCACGTTTTTTCGTTCCGCAATCCAAGCCACCGACTCCAAGGCCAGCGGATGTACGGCAAATATCGCGGCCACCACAGCGCTCTTTCCCGGCGCTCCGGTCATGCTGCGTAGCCAGAAAAACAGCAGAATCACATTCAGCGTGTGGATGAGCACGCTGGTCGCATGGTGGCCGCCCGCATTGAGGCCAAAGAGGCTCACATCCAGCATGTGGGAGAACCAAGTCACCGGTTGCCAATTGGCCGCGTCCAGAGCCGTCAGCGCCCAGACGGCGTTATGCCAGGTCAATCCCTGCTGCACACGGTCGTTGCCGGTAACGTATAGGTTGTCGTCCACGTTGACGAACTGAAACGAGACAACCGGTGCAAACACCGCCAGTGTCATGCTCGCAAGCAGAACCACCGCAAGCGTCGAGCGCCGGTCGAAATGGAGAGGTTTTAGCACAGCACAAGCCCGTAGAGATTGTCGTCTGTCGTTGCCGAGGGGAATAGGTCACAACGGTAATGATGCGCCGCCCGAGCACTTCAACCCACAGCCATTGCCACGCAAAAGCCGGAGAGATTAATATGGATGACTTCATCTCAGGGCCAAGCAACTAAGATTTCAGATCCGCCTCAAGGAGACTGGAAAATGAAGAATATTACTCGGGCATCTCTCGCCCTTCTGCTACTAAGCACGATCGCTTGGGCCGCAGACGACGTAGTCAGCGCCGTCCATGGAACCATCACCAAGCTCGACTCCGCCAGCAAGACTATGGTCGTCAAAACGAAAGACGGCACCGAGCATACCGTCAAGTTCGTAGACAAGACCACTGTTCATGGCACCGAAGCCGGTGCCCACGACACGGCCGCGGGCGCCAAAGACACCTTTCACGGTCTCAAGGAAGGGACAGACGTAGTCGCCCACTACACCGAAAAAGGCACCGAGAAGACAGCCGTCGAGGTCGACGATGTCGGCAGAGATGGCCTCAAGTCGGTCGATGGAACCGTTACCCACATCGATCGTGCCGCCAAAACAGTAGCCGTCAAAACCGCCGACGGCACGGAAGAAACTTTCAAGCTTTCCGGCCACGCCGCCGCCGACGCAGGCAAAGACGTCGGAAAGGGAACTGAGAAATCCGCCAAGGTCACCGTCTACTACACCGAACAAGCGGGCAAGAAAACCGCCCACTTCTTCGAGAAGCTTTAGGCCACCGCACTCGCGTAGGGGCAGAGCCGGCCCTGAGCCTGTCGAAGGGTGTCCTGGCCTGCCTGCCGAGCAACGCTCGGCAGAAGTCGGCGCATAGCGCATTTCCGATCCACGAAAACCGACGAGAGGCCTTCATGAGACTTAGTGTCCTCAGTGGTTCAAGCTCTCGCACGCTCCACATGAATCCGACTCCGCGCCGCAAGCTTCACTGCCATTGCTCCTCCACACCCCTTGGCTTATGATTCGACGCGCTACAAAATCCAAATTAAATAGACGGAGCATGAATGAAGAAAAACCTGGTGTGGAGTGTCATAGCATTCCTATGCCTGATGGTCGTGGCCCAAGCAGCCGACAAAGAAGCGGCCGGCGGAACTGAACAAGCCATAGCCGCACTCGAGCAAAAATGGATTGACGCCGCCAAAGCCGGCAATCCGGATGCCCTGGCTCCTATGCTGTCCGACAAATTCATCGACACCAACAGCGACGGCAAGGTCGTTGGAAAGAAAGAAACCCTCGCCGCGATCAAAGGCTCCAAGTGGGAGATCACCGAGATCAGCAACCTGAAAGTAACAGTCTTCGGAAACACCGCCATCGCCCGCGGTGACTGGAGAGGTAAAGGCACCGACGATAGCGGCGCCAAAGTCGACACACACGAGCGCTGGACCGATACCTGGCTGAAAACCTCGGACGGAAAATGGCAGTGCGTAGCCAGTCAGGGCACGACCGTCAAAATGTAGAGAGCACACTCGGAATTGGTGTGGCGCGGGCACCTCGCCCGCGTTATACCCAAGTCGTCTTCCTCCAAATCCGGTAGAATAGAGAGACATTCTTCCTAAGGAAAGAGGGGTCGATGGCAGTTCCCGTATCTCAGATGTGGACAGTGGCCTCCTACGTTCTGCGCCAGAAACTCGCCGGACGCAAGCGCTATCCGCTCGTGCTTATGCTCGAGCCGCTGTTCCGCTGCAATCTGGCCTGCGCCGGATGCGGCAAGATCCAGTACCCGGCCCACATTCTGAAAAAAGATCTCTCCCCGGAAGACTGCTTCAAAGCCGTCGACGAGTGCGGGGCGCCCATGGTTTCGATCCCCGGCGGCGAGCCGCTGATGCATCCCGAAATCGACAAAATTGTCGAAGGCCTGGTAGCGCGCCAAAAATATATCTATCTCTGCACCAACGCGCTCCTGCTGAAAGAAAAGTTGCACCTCTTCAAGCCCAGCAAATACCTGAGCTTCTCCGTTCACGTCGATGGAGAAAAAGAGCACCACGATTTTTCCGTCTGTCGCGAAGGTGGATACGATCTCGCTCTCGACGGCATTCGCGCCGCGGTAGCAGCCGGGTTTCGCGTGACCACAAACACAACTCTCTTCGACGGAGCCGATCCCAACAGCGTCCGCACATTTTTCGATGAGATGATGGAAGTCGGCGTCGAGAGCATGATGGTCTCGCCCGGATATTCCTACGACAAAGCGCCCGACCAGAAACACTTCATGGGGCGCGCCCGCATTCGCCGCATGTTCCGTGCCATGCTCTCGAATCGCAAAAAGACGTGGCGCTTCAATCAGTCGCCCCTTTTCCTCGAATATCTAATGGGCAAGCGCACCTACAAATGCACGCCGTGGGGAATGCCCACCTACAACATTTTCGGATGGCAAAAGCCCTGCTACCTGCTGCAAGACGGCTACGCCGAGTCCTACAAAGAATTGATGGAAACAACCGAATGGACGAGCTACGGCACCGAGTCCGGTAATCCACAATGTGCGAATTGCATGGTGCATTGCGGATACGAGCCCTCATCGGTAGATGACACCTTTGGCTCGCTGCGCGGATTCGCCGACACAGTCAAAGCGACCTTCTCACTCTACCCTGATAAGGACGCCCTAGCCGATCTAGATCGCGAAGTGCGCCCCGTACATTCCTACAATCCTCTGGTGCAAATTGAGCCGCACGTAACGACGCAGCAACCCGAAGAAAGCCACGCATGAGCGGACGCGAGCACGGACACGATCCCCTGCTGCCGCACGGCGCGCAAGCAGTCGCGCCAGCGCCGAGCGCAACCCATGAACCTCCCAGCCACGATCTGCCAAGTGATGACCTCGAAGTCGTCCCCGGCTTCGAACGCGAAAATCTTCAAGGCTGGATTCCGCAACTAGCCACAGAAGCCGATATTCGAGCAGTTATAGAAAAAGCATTCGACTATCGCGGCGACGTAAGCATCACCCGAAAAAATATGTCCGAGATCACCGGATACCTTTTCGACCGCCGCATCGGCCCAACGCTCGAAACCTCAGTAGTTCGCTTGATGCTGGCAACCAGCAACGACCGCCCCGCGGTCCCATATTCCGAAATCGCCGCCATAGCCTTCACCGGACGCGACACCGCCGCCGGCAAAAGCTACGAAGCCTGGGTGAAGAAATACTGGGAAAAGCGCGCCAAAGGCGAGAAAAATATCTCCATCGAGCCCGAAGCCCTAGAGTAGCGTTTACGCAATAAACTCCCACAATTGTCATCCCGAACGGAAGTGAGGGATCTGCAGTTCCTTGATCAACGACACACTACAGATCCCTCACTTCGTTCGGGATGACAAACAGGCTATTCATGTGTCTAGAATGTCGTCCATGCTAGTGCTAGCCTCCGCCTCGCCGCGTCGCCAGGAATTACTGCGCAATGCAGGAATCGCCTTCGAAGTGCAGCCCGCGCACATCGTCGAAGAAGTATTGCCAGGAGAATCCGCAAAGCACTGCGCCGAACGCCTCGCCCGCGAAAAGGCGCTAGCAGTGGCCAGTCAGCGTCCTCGCGATGTCGTCCTCGGTGCCGACACAGTAGTTACGATCGACAACCAACTGCTCGGCAAGCCAACCGATGCCGCAGACGCCGCACGCATGTTGCGCCAGCTTGCCGGCCGCAACCATCAGGTAATCACAGGAGTCTGTCTGGCGTTCAACGGACACATCTCAGTCGCCAGCGAAACGACGTTAGTCACGGTGAATGAGCTTACCGGGAAAGAGATCGCTGATTACGTAGCAAGCGGCGAGCCAATGGATAAAGCAGGAGCCTACGCCATCCAAGGCATTGCATCCCGCTGGATTCCAAGGATAGAAGGGGATTACTTCAACGTGGTGGGATTGCCAGTAGCGCTGGTCTTCCGCATGTTGCGGGAACTCAACTTACATGCCGCGGTTCTCGATCCTGCTGAGAACGCTGAGAAGCGGCAACTACGAAGTTAGGTTGTCGGCGGCTTCGGCGTATCTTTCGGCTTTTCCTCAGGGTCCTTCATCGACGACTTGAAATTGCGTATGCCTTCGCCCAGCCCCTTGCCTAAATCGGCAAACTTGCTCGGCCCAAACAGCAGCAGTGCAATCCCGATAATCAGCAGAATATGCAGTGGTTGAAACAGTCCTTCACCCATAAATCCTCCAGTGGCGTTCGCACGCGGCCAAAGCGCGGATGCAAATCGCCCCAAGGTCAATTCTAGGTTAGTGCGCACCCTAAGGTCAAAGCGAACTGTAGTTGTCCCAACTCCGCGCGCCCGTGGTTGCAGCGCCGCCGTCCCGGCGGCTGTCCGGCGGGCATCCTGCCCGCCGAGCCGAGGGCGAGGACCTCCCGAGCGATCGGTTCAGGCGCGCTCGATCAACCCGGCAAGCAGCGCGGCGCGCCGCGGCAGTTCCGAGATTAATACGTGCTCATGCATCGCGTGCGCTCCGTCACCCACACCGCCAAGCCCATCCAATGTCGGAATCCCAAGACCCGCGGTGAAGTTGCCGTCAGAACCGCCGCCAACCGCCGCTTCTCCGAGTTTCCATCCCAATTCGCGCGCAATCGCCGCCGCTTGCGAGTACAGCGCCGCCACTCCAGCAGTCCGCTCCATGGGCGGACGATTGATGCCTCCGCTGATATCGACTTTGCATTGGCGATTGAAAGGGCGCAGACTGCGCATCTTCTTGTCGATTCCAGCCGCATCCTTCAGGCGTGCAATCCGCACATCGATCTGCGCCGCCGCCTCGGCCGGAACAACATTGGTCCGCGATCCGCCGCTTATCACTCCGACATTGACCGTCAAGCCCCGCTTCAGATCGGTAAAGCCCGACACTTTCTCGATCTGGCGCGCCAGTTCGCGAATCGCATTCACGCCCTTCCTGAAATCGAGGCCGGCATGCGCTGCCTTGCCAGTAACCTTAAGCAGGTAGTCGCCAACCCCCTTGCGCGCAGTCTTTACCGCACCTTCCCGTCCATAGGACGGTTCAAGAACGAGCACCGCAGCGGCTCTCTTAGCCAGCGCCTCGGTAATCGCGCGCGACGAGTTGCTGCCCACTTCTTCGTCCGAAACCAGCAGCACAGTAACCGGACGCAACAAGACGCCGTGCCAGCCCTCTGTATGCCATTCCTGGAGCGCCGCCAGCGCGTGCAGCATCAGCGCGATACCCGATTTCATATCGAGGACGCCAGGCCCGGTGAGCTTATTACCCGCAACGCGACACGGCATTTTGGCCAGCGTGCCCAGCGGATACACCGTGTCGTAATGGCCAAGCAGCAAAACCGGTTTCGCCGACCTGCCTCCGAAGTTGACCTGCAGGTGGCTGCCAAAATTCTCCGCGCGATGAAAACGTATCTCCCCGCCAAGCCGTGAAAATTTCTCGGCCACAGCCTCACCGACCCGATCAACAGCGGCCTTGTTGTCGCTAGGCGATTCGATTTCGACCAAATCGCGAATCGTAGAAACGATCTGTTCGCGACGCGCAGCGAAGTAAGCAAGACGGCGCTCGGCTTCGGCGTTCAGTTCCGTAGGCGACTTTCTGGAGGCAGAGCTCACACCGGTTTCCCGTGGCGGGACTTATTATAGCGGTTGATGTGAGCCCACAGGCCAGAACGCAAGTTAGAAAGCGAGGGAACCAAGATCAGATGCCGGACAATCCATCGCGAGTTTCCCAAACGCGATCCGAACGCGAATACTCCCCCGCGTTTCTCCTGGTCTGCGCCGCCTTTTGGGTGTTGGCAGGAACCATGAGTTATCTATGGGGAAGCAGCCTCGCCGCGGGATTAATCATGATATTTCTCGCGATCCTCTTTGGTGTTGGCGCAATTGCGCGCTCGACTAACGTTCAGGCTGCCGACGAAGAATCCGCTCATCGTATCTCGACCAGCTCGCGCCCGCAGTGGTTGATTTTGGCCGGCCTGCTTCTTTTTCACGGCGCGACGGCAGTTGTCATCTGCAAACACTGGCTCCCGGTGATCGACACGTACACCTTTCAACGCGAAGCCTGCAAAAATCTGCTGCACGGCATCGATCCCTTTGGCGCAACCCAGGCTGACATTTACGGTTCACGCTATAACTTCTACGGCCCGGGAATGGTAGTCAACGGCCGCGTGCAAGTTGGTTTTCAGTACCCTCCGCTGACGCTCTTCTGGGTTCTGCCAGGCTACCTTCTTGGTGACATCAGATATTCGTATATTTTCGCAGTGATGATCTCGGCGGGGCTTCTCTTTCCGATGGTTCCGAATTGGCGGAGCTTGTCGATGGTGGCGATTTTGTTATTGAACCCGCTCACTTGCTTCGTAGAAATAATGTGCTGGACTGAACCGCTGGTTTTAATGACCCTCAGCGCGACCTTATATGCAGCCGTGAAAAAACGCTGGTGGCTCCCCATCGCATTGGGGCTCTTTCTTGCATCGAAACAATACAACGTGCTTGCACTGCCATTTCTGGCGGGTCTGGTCCAGCCCTTTCGATGGCCAACTTATAGAAAATTGGTTGGCCGAGCATTGCTGGTAGTCGCAGCCACGGTGCTGCCGTTTGCGCTCTGGAATTTTCGCGGCCTGTGGCGCGACTTGGTTTTGTTCCACCTGGCGCAGCCCTTCCGTCCGCAGTCGTTGAGTTTTGCCGTGCCTTATCCGGTTTTTCTAAAGATTGGCCCTCTGCTCTTGCTGGTATTTATCGTGTGGGCAACGATGCAAAGGATGCGCAGTGCGGCAATGTTCGCTGCTAATTACGCAGTGTCCTTACTACTGCTGTTTTCGACCAGCAAGCAGGCATTCTGCAATTACTATTTCTTGATTGCCCAAGCGTTCTTGCTGGGAGTGGCGGCACTGCCTAGTCTTTCTCTAAGACCGCGCATACGAAGAAACTGCGCCACGCCGAGACACTGATCGGCGAACCCAGTTAGCCAACCCACATGCTCGCGCGCGCTTCAATTGTCGATGTGTGACTTCTAACTCGTGCCCCAAATTTCGCCGATCACGCGCTGGAAGTTCGCGCCCAGAACCTTCTCGATCACCACCGATGGCTGGCCGCGTTTTTCAAGTTCGATGGCGATGATTTCCATATGATCGGGACCGTTGAGATCGGGGACATAAGGATAACGGTCTTCGCCGGGGGCGCCGATGCCAAGTTTCTTGCGGCGCGCAATGTCCTGATCAAAGGCGGTTTTCTGCTCGGCGGTGAGGATAGTCTTCTGAATGGAGCCATCGGAACCTATTCCGACATGATCGGCACCGCAAACATTAATGGCGTGCACGATGTGATCGAGCACATGCTCTCGGGTGGGCACGGTAGGTGAAGCGACAACATAAGGCATGAGATATACGCCAAAATAACCGCCGCGGTCAGCTAGCGATCTTAAAATTTCGTCGGGCTTGTTGCGCGGGTGAGCATAGACAGCGGCGCATCCGGAATGGGTGATGAGCACGGGTTTAGTGGACTGGGCAATGCCTTCGGAGGTTGTGCGGTACCCGCTGTGACTGAGGTCGACCGCAACTCCAAGGTCATTCATTTTCTTGACGGCGGCGATCCCCGCTTTGCTCAGACCGGCGTTGCCAGGCTCGAGGCATCCATCACCGAAAATGCTGCGATTGTTGTAAGTGAGCTGCATGATGCGCACGCCCAACTGGCGAAACATTTCGATGCGCTCCGGCTTTTCTTCGAGAAACGCGGTGTACTGAAAACCGGGCAGAATGCCGATTTTATTTTCTTGCTTGGCCCGCGCGAGGTCGGAATAACGGCGCACGATGAGAAAGACTTCAGGATGCTCGTCGACCAGCATTTCGACCGCACCGATGTTGCCTACCGTGCCTTCAAAAGTTGGGTCGGAGATCGTGAAGTTAATAGCGGTGAAGCCCGATTGCTGCAAGGCTCGCAGGGTCTGCCCTGACGGCGGCGAGTCCATATCAACAAGCGGCCCGCAAAGCGAATCGATGACGATGGCATTCTTGTAGAGAGTAGCGATGGAAGGCGTTGCCTCCTCGGGCGAATTGCTCAGCGGTTGAGCGAGTAGGCGTGGAGATAGCCACGCTGCGGCGGACATTGTGAGAACAGCCAGATTGAAATCGCGACGCTGCACGGGATCAACTCCTGCGCGATTTTATCGCATCCGTGAGGCCCGTCCCGGCTAAATCGGTGTTCCAGTTGGAAGGAACGCTCACATAGGAACGATCAAGCTCGGCGACCGAAGCGCAGCCGAGCAGCCGCATTGTGCGATCGAGGTCAGCGCGCAGAATCTCGATGGCACGATTGATGCCGGCTTCTCCAGCAGCGGCGAGACCGTAGGCATAGGCGCGCCCGCAGAGCACGGCACGCGCGCCGAGACACAGAGCTTTGATGATGTCGGACCCGCGGCGAATTCCCCCGTCCATTAAAACCTCGGTTTGCCCGCTCACAGCCTTAGCGATCTCCGGCAGCACGCGCAAAGAAGAGGGAACGCAATCGAGCTGGCGTCCACCATGATTGGAGACCACAATCGCGGCGGCGCCTTCATCCACAGAACGGCGCGCATCGTCCGCAGTGAGTACACCTTTGACGATGATCGGTCCGTGCCATACTTTGCGAACCCACGTTAGATCGCTCCAGGTGACGGTCGATTCGGCAAGGGCGGCGGCGACGTCGATGAGCTTCATGGGGCCTTTACCCGGAATCACCACATTGGGGAGCGCAGGCAAGCCGCCATCCAGCAGAAAGCTTATCAGCCAACGCGGATGCGAAAGGATATGGGGAAGGAACGGAATTTTGTCGAAGGGTCCACCGCTGATGAGTTCTCGCATCCCGTTGCGGTGATCGCGCTCGCGGATTCCCGAGACAGCCGTATCGACAGTCACGACGAGCGCAGCAAATCCGGCCACCCGCGCACGTTCCAACGTAGATTCGGCAGCTTCGCGCCCTCCCACTAAATACAGCTGATAAAAGACCGGGCCGGCCGATGCGGCCTTTACGTCCTCGAGTTTGTGCCCGGAGATGGTCGAGAGAATGTAGGCGGTGCCTGCGTTCCCTGCAGCGCGCGCCGCCGCCATTTCGCCTGCCGGATGCATCATGCGGCTGTAACCGACGGGCGCAAGCATGAAAGGCAAAGCGAGATCGAAGCCAAGAATCCGCGTGCGAAAATTGCACTCGGCGAATGCGACCGCATGACGCGGTCGGAACGTGACATCTTCATAGACACGGCAATTTTCGCGGAGAGTAACTTCGCCTTCGGCGCCGCCATCAAGATAATCGAAAACGGCTGGAGGGGTGCGCCTGAAAGCAAGCTCGCGCAAATCGGCGACATTGACCACTCGAGGTGAGGCGACGGAGCGCGATGATCGAGTCATCCGCGATGCCTGGGTAGAAGGGGTTACTGGCTTCCACGGTGATAGTAACACCGTTCAAAATCGAAGAATGGCAGAATCTCGCGAGCGCGCGGGAGAATTGCGAAGAATGGCCAAAATGTAAACGAAGGCTTTACGAGGGTTGCGCAAGCCGCTGTCTCAGTGTTTCGCCGTCCAGTTCCCCCTCCCATCGCGCCAGGACGAGCGTTGCCACTCCGTTCCCAATCATGTTGACCAAGGCCCTGAACATACTTAGAAACCGGTCGATTCCGAGAATCAAGGCCATCCCGGCAACGGGTATTGTCGGAATCACGGAAAGCGTCGCCACCAGCGCGATGAAGGACGCGCCTTGCACGCCACTGGCGCCCTTCGAAGTCAGCACCGCTACCGCGAGAATAGTAAGTTGTTGGGTCAGCGTCAGATGGGTATTGGTCGCTTGGGCCACAAACAGAGCAGCCATGGTCATGTAGAGGCTGGTTCCGTCGGTGTTGAAAGTAAATCCGGTGGGGACAATCAATCCCACCAGGGACTTGGAGCAGCCCAGTTTCTCGAGTTTGGCCATCATGGTCGGGATGGCGATCTCGGAAGAACTTACTGCCAACACCAGCAGGATCTCTTCCTTGATATAGGCCAGAAAACGAAAGATGTTGAAGCGCGCCGCACAAGCTATCGCGCCGAGCACGATCACAACGAAAAGCGTCGACGTGAGCCAGAATGTTGCGATCAGTTTAGCGAGCGGGCCGAGCGAAGCCAGTCCGAACTTGCCAACCGTGTAGGCCATCGCCCCGAAAGCGCCGATAGGCGCGAAGATCATCAGAATGCTCACGATTCGGAAGACTACGTGAGTGAGCGAGTCGATGAGTTCGACCAGCGGTTTAGCACGTGCGCCCGCGGCCGACAACGCGAAACCGAAGAGCAACGCTATGAAAACTACTTCGAGAATATCTCCTTTGGCAAAGGCGTCGACGACCGTCGTCGGAATGATGTGCATCAGAAATTCGGTGACACTCTGCGCTTTTGCCTGCCCGGCATAATCCGCGACAGACTTGGCATCCAGCGTGGCGACATTAACATTGAAGCCCCTGCCCGGATGCACAACGTTGCCGACGACGAGGCCGATCAGCAAGGCTAAAGTAGAAACAATTTCGAAGTAAAGCAGTGCCAGGCCGCCGACGCGGCCGACCTTTTTCAGGTTCTCCATGCCCGCGATGCCGGTAACCACGGTGCAAAAGATGATCAACGTGATGATCATCGTGATCATGCGGATGAAAGCGTCGCCGAGCGGCTTCATCGAAATCGCGCGCGCCGGATCGACGTAGCCGAGCACAATCGCCAATGCCATCGCCACCAGTACCTGCACCCAGAGAACGCGATAGAAAGGCGCCTTCCTGGATGCGGGCGTGGCGTTGGCAGACACGGGTTGCGCAGCTGTAAGCGTCTTCGACATTTTGTCGCTTATCTCGCGGGCTCGGATTCGAGCGTTCGCACCAGCCACGGAATGATTACTTCTTTGAAGATGCGTGGATCCGGCCACACTCCTACCTGCCGCCCCAGATGGCCGCCCAGTGGATTGATCCAGCCAGTCTTCGGCACATCGCCCTTGCTCAACAGCAAGTAGATGTCCGAGATCGGAACCTGCGTATCTTTCACGCCCGCGAGAATGAGCATGGGCGCCATCGGTTTGCCCAGCAGCCCTTGTTTAACGAGCGACATCTTCGGCAACTCTTCAGCCATTTCGTCGATGGTGTGCACGTTGTCGAAAATCGCCATCAACGCCGGAACCTGATCGAAAAGATATTCACGATTGCCGATCAACGAATTCGTCAGAAAATCTTTTTGAAAGAAGGTATCGACGGGCGGCGACTGGGCGCTCGCTCCCTTCAAGCGAGCGCGCTCGACAATCGCCATCTTCGTCGCCCAATATGCGCCCCAACTCACGCCGTGCATGGCCACGCGATTCTTGTCGATCTCGGGACGCGTCGCAACGTAATCGAGCACCCGCGAAAGCATGCGATCCGCATTTTCACTGACTTTGATCGGGTTCTGCCCAGTGCCAGGGCCATCGACAGCAAGGTAGCCAACGCCAAAGGGAAGAATCGCGCTAAAGCTCTCAGTCAAATCTTCTTTGCGACTGTCCAATCCATTCACCGCGAGCACCAGCGGTACAGGACCGGTCGCGTTCTTCGGCAAGCGGAGATAGCCGATGATTTCTTTCCCTTCAAAAGGAATCTTTACGATCTCCATCGGCGGATCGAAGAAGCGCGCGTGGGCGCGAAAGGCTTCGAGCGCTTTTTCGTACGAGCGCTGCTTGCCGGGAGACGCGGGGATAGGCCAGCGTCCGAACGAATAAAGCCGCCAGGCGCGGATGTAATCGGCATTCGCTTTCGTCGGGTCCGTGTTCTCCAGCGACTTGGCTTCGGTCATATAACGATCGGCGACCGCGACAAACGCCGCTGCCCACTCATCTTTATCCCGCGTGTGAACCGAGTTGAGTGCTTCCCGCACATCCCCTGCATCAAGACCAATGAGCGGATACTGCCCGACTTCGGCGCGATGAATGGCCTCCGTCTTAATTTCGTCGATCGTCCGCTCTGCGTGCTCCTGCGAGAAGCATGGCGTTGCCACCAGCAACAACAGTGCGACGGCCATTGTTGAGCCAACTAATGAAAGCGATAGTCGAGAGACTTGATGATGGCGTTCTGATCGTGTGGACACGGGACCAATTCCTTTCCGAATCGAAAAAGACGGGGCCGGAGGGAGGAGGTCCGGCCCCGGTTCAGGGGGGACAACGTTTCAAAAAATAAGCTTTAAACCCAGTTGAACAGCGCGGCTGCCGCCGGAACCGATTACTGGATTTGCAGCAGCAACGTCGGGCGTGGCACAGGCGCAGCCAAACGGTCGCACTGACGGATCGTTGAAGCCGAAACCGTTCTGTCCGCCGTAAGGATTGGCCAGATTTGGATGATTAAAGATGTTGAAGAACTCAGCCCGGAATTGCGCGCGAAAGCGTTCCGTAAAATGCCAGTTCTTCGCTACCGAAAAATCCACGTCTTTGAAGCCAAGGTCAGGGAAGGTATTGCGACTCATGTTGCCGAACTGGCCCAAAGGCGGCGGAAGCATGATCGATCCGCCTTGCGCGTAACAACCGAAAAAGGCCAGCGACTCTGTTGACGCGCCCGGAGTGCCTCCGTCGATCGCCAGAGCCTTGGCATTGCAGGCTGCATTGCTGGTCGGGCTGCTCGGGGCGTCGGTTCCACCGAAGTACGGAAGCCCCACCGGCGTGGGTTTGAAGTCATCCTTGTTGCCATAAAAGCTCCAGCGGATCGGAGTGTTTGCTGGCGGGCTAACCGGCAGCGGGCCTATGCCGGCGGCATCGGTTCCCTCATCCATCGGTCCCCAGAATTGCGGCGTTTGCAGAGTGATGATGGTGTTCAGTTCCCATCCCTCCAGCGACTGTGCGTAACCTTTTTTGCCGGGGATAGCGTAAGTCGCCGAAAGCGTGAAGCGGTTGCGAACATCGAAATCGCTGTTGGCATATTCGGCCCCGGGGTTATAAGCATTTTGCGGCAGTCCCGATCCGTAACCGAAATCCCAGTTTGCGCCCACGTCATCGAGGGCGTGCGAGTACGTATAACCGAGAACCATGCTCAGGCCGTGGTAGTTTCTCGAGTTCAACGTGATTTGCAATCCGTTATAATTCGACCGATAAACGTTACCCATGTGGAAAATGTTGCTGAGGTATCCGAATTGGGTGTTGTAGGGGCCAACCTCGGGAGCCAGTTGGCAGTTAACGTTGTTGACCGTGTCGTAGAAGCCCTTCACTAGCGCATCGGCCGTGCAGGCAGCGATATTCGCAGCGGGCCATCCCGATCCGACCGGCGGCTGATTGATATCGCGAATGCCGGTTAGATTTGTGCCGTGGTTGCCGACGTAAGCCATCTCCAAAGTAAGGTTTGGAGTGATGGCGTGCTGAATACTAAGCGACCAGTTCCAGACGTAGGGCGTCGTCAAGTTGCGGTCAACCGTCATGATGGGGCACGGACTGTTGAAACAATTAACCGTCGGGCTGCCATAGAGTGGGCCAGTGTCCCATTGCACCGGGGTAGCACTGGCGACGAAGGGCAAGGAGACATTGCCGGTGGTGATCGTGCCTCCAGAGGTGTCGCCAGCCATATCAATCGGAGCGCCGGTCGGAACGCTGCCCGGACCAAAAGCATTGTTGAAGGCGACGAACGACTGCCAGTTCACGGTTTCGTACGTCAAACCACCACCACCGCGAAGTACGGTTCGCCCCGTGCGGAATACATCCCAGGCGAAGCCGAGGCGCGGACCAAAGTTGGTGTGATCCGGCTTATAAAGATTGGGGATCGCGTGCGGTCCCGTGTTCACCTGCACTAATCCATACGTTGGATCGAAATTGCCCAGCAGATTGTTCTGTTCCTGTGGGGTCGAACTGAATTCATAACGGATGCCCAAATTCAAGGTCAGGCTCTTGGTGGCGCGCCAGTCATCCTGCGCGAACAATGAATACGCCCAGTTGTGCAGGTGCAGGGTGGGATTGCCCACGGTTACCGACCCCTTGAAGGGGTAACCCGCAAAAAAATCCTCCAGCGGCGTAGAAGCGGGATTTAAGATGCCGCCGAGAAACGTGATACTACCCCGCGCATTGCCATAGGCTGCGTTGGTGACATGGTTGTAATGCAACTCACCGCCGAACTTGATCGCGTGTTTGCCCGCCGTGTAGGAAACATGATCGATGAACTGAGTGATCGAGTCAGGCCCCTGAAATTTAGGCCATTTGAATCCGCCCAGGCCGGTAAAATAGCCGCCAAACCCGATGCGTGGCAGCCCACCAGTGAACGGCCCCGATACACCCGTGTCGAGACCGTAGCTTGACGCGAGCGTGTTGAGATCGCCAGGCAATGTCGGTTGGTAAAGCCGGTTATACCCAAAGCGCGCTTCATTGACCCAACTAGCATTCGGTGTCCACGCCCAACTTCCTCCAACCACCTGTGCCCGCGTATGAATATCCGACCGCCAGCGCGATTGCAGCTCAGGGAAGTCTTCGACCGTCCCTGTGTTGTTGCCAAAAAAGTACATTCCGCTGATGTGGCTGCTCTGACTGATGTTGGCATCAATTTTGCCGATCGCGTTGTAGACCGTCACATCGTTGGCAAATCCATTAGGAATGTTGATGTTCGGATTGTTGTTCGCCGGGAACCCGCTTCCGTTACAAGTGACCGTGCCGCCGGAGAGAGCGCAACCAGCAATGTTTAAACTGGCCGTACTTACGGGAACTCCTCCCGCCTGAAGATCGGCGATCACATCAGGGATGCTGTTTTGACAGTCCCCGGTGGAGAGGAAGAGGCAGTTAGGCGTCGACGGCGTCATCGTCACCATCGACGGGCTGGTCACGCCTCCGAACGAATTGCCCACGTCGTACATCTGCCCTTCAAAGGCTCCGAAGAAAAAGACCTTGTCTTTGACAATCGGCCCACCCGCGCTACCACCATATTGCTCCAGCGTTCTTGGAAGCTTGGGGTTGGGTACGGTGTTGAAAAAGTTGCGCGCGTCCATAACGCCATCGCGGCCAAACGCGAATACCGTGCCGTGAATCTGATTGGTGCCCGATTTGAGGCCGACGTTGATTACGGCCCCAGGCTTCCATCCAAATTCCGCCGGCGCGAGTTCTTCGATGTTGAATTCCTGAATGGAATCGATGGGTAGAATGGTCGCTGAATCCCCCGCGATGCCGGCGCCATTGATGATCGCTTGTCCGGAGTAGGGCTCGCTGTTGAACAGCCCTTCAACGAAATAGGCGTTGTCTTCCGCACGCAGGCCATTCGTGCTGGTGGTCGAGAATCCTCCGCCAGGATAGCGAATCACGCCGGGGCGAAGTTGCAGCAGGTTCTCGTAGTTGCGCCCGTTCAGGGGAAGATCGTTGATTTCGACATTGCTCAAAGTTCCGCCCAAAGTGGCGGAGGTGCTGTTCACTAGAGGAACCTCGCCGGTAACCACTACCGTCTCTGAAACCTGCCCCGCCGGCAGTGCCAAGTCCACCCGCACGTCTTCCGCAACTTCGACGGCGATGTTGGGACGCTCAACGCTCTTGAACCCTTTGGCTTCAGCACGCACTTTGTACGTTCCAGGCTGGAGTTCGGGAGCGACGTAATCGCCCGAAGTATCGGTCGTCACGGTGCGGCTTGTGCCGCGCTGCACGTCGGTGATAGTGACGGTCGCACCTGCCACCGATGCGCCGGATTGATCGCTGATACTACCTAGAATGCGGCCCGACGTAGTTTGCGAAATGAGCGGAATAGTCAACGCGAGCAGCAGGCAAACCACGCCTATAACTCGAATGCCATTCGACGGAGAATGCATTACCACCTCCACACCCTCAAGTGAGGATGGATGATTTTTTGGCCGGACAGTTCGCGACCGCTTTCGGAGCGATATGGAAAGTTCGCGATTTGAAGATATAGCCTTGACGTGGCCTACCCGTCAAGTAGTATTGTGGTCCGACCACAAACAAGCAACTCCCAGGCTGCTATGTTGGTGGAGTAGGCGGCTGAATTACCAATTCAGCCCGTGAAGGGGAAGAACCTGGCATGGCGATAGCAACCATCAATCCCGCGACCGGCGAATTGCTCAAGACGTTCGAGTCGCTCACGGCGGCGGAGATTGAGGAGAAATTGCAGCGCGCGGCTTCGGCATTTGCGAAACATCGGGGCACATCGTTCGCGGACCGTGCGCGCAAAATGATGCGCGCCGCCGAGATTTTGGAACAAGAAAAGGACGAGTGTGCCCACTTGATGAGCCTCGAGATGGGCAAACCACTGAAGGCAGCTGTAGCCGAGGCGCTGAAGTGCGCGACGGGCTGCCGTTATTACGCGGAAAACGCCCAGAGATTCCTGGCCGACGAAATGATCGAGACCGGTGCGAAGAAGAGCTTCGTCCGCTATCTGCCGATCGGCCCTATCCTCGCCATCATGCCGTGGAACTTTCCTTTTTGGCAGGTGTTTCGCTTCGTCGCGCCCGCGCTCATGGCCGGTAACGTGGGCCTGCTGAAGCATGCTTCGAACGTCCCGCAATGTGCGCTGAAGATTGAAGAAATTGTGCGCCGCGCCGGCTTCGCCGAGGGAGTGTTCCAAACGCTCCTGATCGGCGCAGGGCCGATCGACGGCATTCTCAACGATTCGCGAGTCGTCGCCGCCACGTTAACCGGTAGCGAGCAGGCCGGAATTCAAGTTGGAGTGTCCGCTGCGAAACGCATCAAGAAAGTGGTGTTGGAGTTGGGCGGCAGCGATCCTTTTATCGTCATGCCGAGCGCCGATCTCGACGCGGCCGTCGCCACCGCAGTCGATGCCCGCGTCCAGAACAATGGCCAATCCTGCATCGCCGCCAAGCGATTCATTGTGTCCGAGAAAATTGCCGATGAGTTCGAAAGTAAATTCGTAAAACGCATGAAGGAGTTGCGCGTGGGTGACCCCTTCGACGAAAGCACTCAACTGGGGCCACTCTCAAGCACCGACGCGGTTGCTTCCCTGGATGCTGACGTGCGGAAAACCGTGGCGGCAGGTGCGCGCGTGCTGACTGGCGGCCATCCTCTCGACCGCCCCGGCGCCTACTACGCGCCTACCGTCCTCACCGATATTCCCAAGGCTTCGCCCGCTTACAACGAAGAATTTTTCGGGCCAGTAGCGTCAATCTTTCGTGTCAAGGATATCGATCAGGCGATCCACATTGCCAACGACATTCGCTTTGGGCTGGGTGCCAGCGCCTGGACGAACGATCCGGCCGAGACCGAGAGATTCATCAATGAACTCGATGCCGGCATGGTCTTTCTCAACAAGATGGTAGCGTCCGATCCGCGCCTGCCATTTGGAGGAGTAAAGTATTCCGGCCATGGACGCGAATTATCCGAGCATGGTATTCGGGAATTTGTGAACATTAAGACGGTCTGGATTCAGTAATCGTTGACTGCGGAACCAGCCGTGGTATAGTGGTTAGACCACTATACCGATATGGCAAACGTCCTGGCTTTTATTGAGGCTCGAATGAGCAACGAAGCGGCCGATCCCTTAGCCGCCAAGCCGATGTATCGGGCAGTGAAGACCTCGCGTCTGTACGAGCAGATCGTGCAGCAGGTCGAAGACTCCATTCTGAAAGGTCAGCTCAAGCCCGGAGATCAATTGCCCGCCGAGCGTGACTTGGCGCAGCGCTTTGGGGTCAGCCGCACCGCCGTGCGCGAGGCGGTAAAGACACTGCGCGAGAAAGGCTTGGTCGAGGCCTACTCGGGACGCGGCACATTCGTGACCAATGGCACTTCGCAGGCTACCCGGCAATCGCTCGATCTGATGATCCGCGTCAATCAGCAGGAAGGCTCGGCGAATCTCGCAGAGTTAAGGCTGGTGCTGGAGCCGGATATTGCCGGCCTGGCTGCTAGCAGAATCGAAGAACAACTTCTGACCACGATGCGCGAGGCCGTCGCCGAAATGGATCGCAACCTGCGTGACCCGGACGGATACGTGGAAGCAGATCTCGATTTTCATCTCGCGCTGGCCGAGGCGGTCGGCAATCCGCTGATTCTCTCTCTCCTCGACTCGATTGTTGGCCTGTTACGCGAACAGCGCAGCCGCATTTTTAATGTTGAGGGTGGCCCGCAGCGCGGCCAATACCATCACAAGCGCATTCTCGCCGCCATCGAGCAACGAGATTCAGACGCTGCGCGAGAGGCAATGCGCGCTCACCTCCAGCAGGTGCTGGAAGATTCGTCTTCTTCTCCGGCAAAGAAAGGCTCCCGCAGCTCGCGCATCAAGCCGCATTCGTAAAAGAAGGAATCGATCTATGGCGAAACTTGGATTCATCGGCCTCGGCGTGATGGGCGGCAACATGGTGGCCCGGCTGCTCGAAAAAGGGCACGCCGTGACCGGCTACAACCGCACGCGATCGAAGGCGCAGTGGCTAATCGACAAGGGAATGAAGTTCGCTGACTCGCCCAAGGCCGTAGCCGCCGCGTCGGATGTCACATTCACCATGGTGACAAACGCAGTCGCGCTCGCCGCGGTAACCGAAGGCCCAGATGGATTGCTCGCAGGCATTGGCGCCGGTAAATTCCACATCGACATGAGCACGGTCAGCCCCGAGGTCAGCCGCACGCTGGCGGCGAAGGTTCGCGAAAATGGTGCCGATATGGTCGACGCTCCCGTCTCCGGCAGCGTCATCACTTTGCAGCAAGGCAAGCTCTCGGTGATGGTCGGAGGCCGCAAGGAAACTTTCGAACATCTGAAACCCTTGTTGCTGGATATCGGTCCGAAAGTCACATACGTTGGTGACAACGGCGTGGCGCTGTCAATGAAGATCGCGTTGAATCTGCAATTGGCGGTGCAGATGATGGCCTTTTCTGAAGGCGTGCTGCTCGCGGAAAAAAGCGGGATTTCACGCGAGGTTGCGGTCGACGTGATGGTGCACAGCGCGATCGCCTCGCCGATGGTCGTCTATCGCGGGCCCTTTGTGTTGCAGCAGCCGGAAGAAGCATGGTTCGACGTAAACATGATGCAGAAGGACATGCTGCTGGCGATGGAACTGGGCCGCAAGCTCAACGTGCCACTTCCGACGACCGCCGTCAGCAACGAATTTCTGACCGCCGCGCGCGGCATGGGTTGGGAAAAACTTGACTTCGCCGTCGTCTTCGATGTTCTCGCGCGCATGTCAGGGATCCAGAAATAAAATAAAAGTTCAAGAGTAAAGCTCAAAAATGACAACCGCCACCCAGCCGCGAGAAGCTTCGGAAAAAGTCGAACTCTGGCTGCGCATGTATCGGCAGATGATGGCCATCCGCCAATTTGAGGCTCAGGTGAACGAGCTTTATACGCGCGCGCTCATGCCCGGCCTCGCTCATCTGTATATTGGCGAAGAAGCGATCGCTGTCGGCCTCTGCGAAGCGCTCGAGCGCACCGATTACATCACCAGCACTCATCGCGGTCACGGCCATTGCCTGGCGAAGGGCGCGTCCCCCGATCGGATGTTCGCCGAACTGCTCGGAAAAAAGGCTGGCTACTGCAAGGGCAAAGGCGGCTCGATGCACATTGCCGACCCCGCCACCGGCAACCTGGGAGCGAACGCCATTGTATGCGGCAGCGCCGGCATCGCGACTGGTGCCGCGTTCTCGGCCCGCTGTCTCGGGAACGGCCGCGTGGCAGTGTGTTTCTTTGGAGAAGGCGCGCTCGGCCAGGGCGTGCTCTACGAAGAAATGAATCTCGCTCAACTTTTCAAACTGCCCGTAATTTACGTCTGTGAGAACAATCTCTATACCGAATACACGCACTACTCGGAATGCGTCGCGGGAGACATCGTGGCCCGCGCCACCTCCTTTGGCCTGGAAGCGGCCACCGTCGATGGGCAGGATGTGCTCTCGGTCTACAACACTGCGCAGCGTTTGGTCGATCGTGCCCGGCACGGCGGCGGTCCGGCGTTTTTGCTATGCAATACCTATCGCTATCACGGGCATCACGTCGGCGACATCAATCGCGAATATTACCGCTCCAAGCAGGAAGAGCACCTCTGGAAAACAGAACGCGACCCGATCGCAAATTTCGGCAAATGGCTGGTCGAGCAAAATTTAGCCGACGCGGCTGCGCTCAAGCGTGTTGAGGCTGAGCTTGAGGACGAAATGAAGAAAGCAGTCGAATTTGCCATCGCCGCGCCGTATCCCTCTGCGGACGAAGTGGCCGAGGACGTGTATGCCTGAGCCCCATATTCACGCCGAGCATATTCACGCTGAAACTGAAACTGAAAAAGACCGCGTACTGACCTTTGCCCAGGCAATTCGCGAGGCGCTCGCCGAAGAGATGCGACGCGACAAAACCGTCTGCATTATGGGCGAGGACGTAGCCGAAGCCGGCACGCCATTCAAAGTTCTCTCTGGCCTGCTCGAAGAATTCGGCAAAGAGCGAGTGCTGGACACGCCAATTTCAGAAGCCGGCTTCACCGGGCTCGCAGTGGGCGCGGCGATGACCGGAATGCGTCCCGTGGTTGATATCATGTTCGGCGACTTCGTCACCCTGACCATGGACCAGATGGTCAACCAGGCCGCCAAAGTTCACTACATGTCCGGCGGGAAGTGGAAGGTGCCGATGGTGATGCGCACCACTATGGGCGCAACGCGCCGCTCCGCCGCACAACACTCGCAATCGCTGCACGCGTGGTTCTGCCACGTTCCAGGATTGAAAGTGGTTTTGCCTTCGACGCCGTACGACGCCAAAGGATTGCTGAAGGCCGCGATCCGCGATGAGAACCCGGTCGTCTTCTTCGAAGACAAGATGATGTACAAGCTCAAAGGCTCAGTGCCCGCGGAGGAGTACACCGTCCCGCTCGGCGTCGCCGACATAAAACGTCTAGGCGAGGACATCACTTTCGTCGCCACCAGCAGCATGGTCCAAGTCGCTCTCGGCGCGGCCACGATGCTCGAAGAAATCGGAATCAGCGCCGAAGTAGTTGATCCGCGCACCATGTGGCCGCTCGACGAAAAAACTCTGATCGAATCGGCAAAGAAAACTTCGCGTGTAATTGTGCTCGACGAAGGCTACGAACGCTATGGCGTCACCGCTGAACTTGCGTCGGTGATCGCCACCGGCGCATTCTACGATCTGGATGCTCCGGTAAAACGCATGGGCGCGATGCATGTTCCAATTCCGTTCTCGCCGCCATTGGAAGATGTGACGGTGCCCACCGAACAAACCGTGTTTGAAGCAGCGCGCGCAATGTGCGGACGGTAGCGCCGGCGTCTCGCCGGCTTCACGCGAATTAAGGAGACATTATGGCTCTTCCAACTTACGGAACGATGGCGGTGGATTGGGAAAACCGGATCGACTTCGATCGTCTGCGCCGCGAGCGTCTGGCGCGTGCCAAAGATCTTCTACAGAAATCCGAGATGGGCGCGCTCCTCTGCTTCGACATGAACAACGTCCGCTATCTCACCGCAACCCACATCGGCACCTGGGCACAGGACAAGGCGAATCGCTTCACCCTCCTTCCCCAAAATGATGAACCGATCCTGTGGGATTTTGGCTCCGCCGCGAAGCATCACCAACTTCATTGCCCATGGCTCGGAGAGCGTTCGCGCGCCGGTATCTCCGTGCTGCGCGGCGCTATGACACCGGAGATGGGCCGCGCCGAAGATGTCGCTAAGAAAATTCGCATCGAACTCGAAATGCGCGGCCTCCACAAAGAGCCCGTCGGCATCGACATTATCGAATTGCCCGTCCTGTTTGCTCTGCAAAAAGAAGGAATCAAGGTAGTCGACGGCCAAGCGCTGATGTCGGAGGCGCGCTTGATCAAAACGCGTGACGAAATCAGTCTGCTCAACCATTCCGCCATGATGGTTGACGCCGCTTATGACGAACTCTATCGCGCCATGAAGCCGGGCATGAGTGAAAATCAGGCAGTCGGCCTGGTGAGCAAAGTGCTCTACGACATGGGCTCCGAATACGTCGAAGCCGTCAATGCAATATCCGGTGAGCGCTGCAATCCGCATCCCCACGTTTTTTCCGATCGCGTCCTTCGTCCGGGCGACCCTGTGTATTACGACATACTCCACTCCTACATGGGCTATCGCACCTGTTACTACCGCTGTTTCACGATTGGCTATGCATCGCACGCAATGAACGATGCCTACAAGCGATGCCGCGAATATCTCGACGCGGCAATTGAACTGGTGCGCCCCGGAAGGACGACGGCCGAAATTGCATCGGTCTGGCCCAAAGCGCAGGAATTCGGATTCCCCAACGAAGAGGCCTGCTTCGCGTTGCAATACGGTCACGGCATCGGGCTCGCTATCTGGGAAAAGCCTGTCATCAGCCGTCTCGTTTCGCTCGAACATTCCTGCGAGATCAAGCCGGGCATGGTGTTCGCGCTAGAAACTTTCTGGCCATCCACCGACGGCTGGAGCGCGGCGCGCATCGAAGAAGAAATCGTCGTAACCGAAACCGGCCACGAGGTCATCACCCGCTTCCCCGCCGAAGAGCTTCTGGTCGCGGGCCGGCACTATGTCACAGTCGACGGACCGCTGCCCGCCGTCCGCGAAACCGAATCTAAGCCGAGCAAGCGTGTGCGCGAGATGATCGAGGCCAGTTCGCGACAGGAGCGGGTCGGCGTTAACGACTAGCGCGTGCGGTTGCTTCGCTATCCGATTTCAATTCAGGCAGAGTTATCTAACTATGGCAATCAGTGTCGTTATGCCCGCGCTCGAAATGGCTCAGGAGACTGGCAAGCTCATCTCATGGCTGAAAAAAGAAGGAGAATCAGTCGCCAAAGGCGAGCCCCTCCTCGAAATCGAAACCGACAAGGCGGTCATGGAAATTGAATCGCCCGGCGAAGGCGTACTCGCCGGGATCAAAGCACAGGCCGGAGCTGAAGTCCCCGTAGGCCAAACCATCGCGTGGATTGTGCGCCCCGGAGAAACTCCTCCCACGGATGAAGTCGCCGCCACATCGGGAAGAAAAATCACGCCAGCTGTAACCCCGTCCGCAAGTGCGCCCATGACGCCAGCTTCAGCCATGACACAGTCGCCAACGCAATCTGTCAAGATTTCGCCAAAAGCGCGGCGCCTAGCTACCGAACGCGGAGTCAATCTCGCCGACGTGCGCGGCTCGGGCTCAGGAGGAGAAATTCTAGCTTCTGACATTCTCGCCGCCGCGGAAGTTAAAAGTTCCGCACCCGCCGCGCCATCCGACGGTGGCACCGCGATCTCTCGCCTGATGGCGGAACGCACGACGCAGAGCTGGACGACGGTCCCTCACTTTTTTGTCGCACGCGATGTAGACGCGTCTGCTCTGAATGCAGTGCGCCAAAAACTAGGTGCGGAAATAGAACAGGCCCGCGGAACGAAGCTCACCCACACCGATCTTCTCGTCTCGCTGGTGGCACAGGTGCTCCGAAAGCATTTGCGTCTCAATGCAAGTTGGAGCCAAGAATCAGTCCGCGCCAACTCCGAGATCAATATTGGAGTAGCGATGGCCGTTGAAGACGGCGCCGTCGCGCCGGTGATCCGCAATGCCGACAAAAGCAAGCTCAGCGAGATTGCGCTTCAGCGGCGTGATTTGGCAGACCGCGCGCGCAGCGGCAAGCTCCGTCCCGCCGATCTCGCCGGCGGAACATTCACTATCAGCAATCTCGGCATGTTCGGAGTCGATGCATTCACCGCGATCATCATTCCGCCGCAAGCCGCGATTCTGGCCGTCGGCGCGATCGCCGATCGCGTGGTGCCTGTCGGAATAGGGTTAGACGCTCAGCCTGGCATTCGTCCCATGTTGACCTTAACGCTCTCGAGCGATCATCGCGTCGTCGACGGCGCGCGGGCCGCAGAGTTTATGCGCGATTTGGTTGAGGCGCTTGGAAATCCGCAGAAACATCTAGATCGCTAAACGACCGCCTAGCAAGCGCAGCGCGTTTTCTCGATAAATTTTCCGCAGCACGTCATCGGGAAGATGCAGCCCATAAATGTTCCACCGTCCCTGCCGCGAGGCATGCGACGGATACTCGAAATACTCGTCGTCGGTTTCCAGAAAACGAAAATGCAGTCGGTACATCTCGATCGACGGCACCAAGTCTGTCCCAAACAAAATCCGATCGGCATGCTTTAGAAAAAAGTTCCGCGCAGCATAAGGTTGGCGCCCCAGTTCGGCGGTTCGCGCGCTCATGTCGACAAAAACATTCGGATACGTTGAAAGCAGTTGGTCGAGATATGCAAGGTTCTCCGGTTTCTCCGCCATGTGCGCTGCGACAAACGTCGTTTGAGGATGGCGCGCAAACACACGATCGCGCTGCTCCAGCAACTCATCCTTACTGTAGTGCGACCCATAGAAACCCCAATCCGGATGCGCAGCCAGTTCTTCATAGCGTTCATTGAAGCGATCGATGGGAAGAAAGAACGCGTCCGGATCGGCGATGTGAAACATAACAGAAACGCCCAGTTTCGCGGCCTCGTCAAATAACGGCCCCAGTCTCGCGTCATCAATTCGCAGCAGTTCGCCATTCGTGTCGCGCACTTGCAGTCCTAGATCTTTCCAGATTTTGAGCCCGCACGCGCCCGCCTCAACAAAGCTCTGCAAATCCTCAACCGCTCGTTCGAAGAAACCAGCTGAGTGAAGGCCCATCCAATCCATCCACGCAATCGTCGAAAAACGCTCTGGTGCGAATGTGTGAAAACGCCGCATGATGGCTCTCGCTTCATCCCCCACCTTCATCGTGATGTTGACAGTCCTCTCAATTCCACATGCATCCATGATTCGAACCACATCCGCTGGATCCTGCGCATCGAGATGATTGTGGAAGTCAATCGCCGGGAACTTCGCCTTCAATACTTCATGCACGGGAGTAACCAGCATCGAGCGCGGCTGAAAATCACCGAGAGGAAGATCAACGCTTGCTTTCGCCGAAACCATCGCTAGGAATTTATCTGCTTCCGTCATCTGCCGTTCCTCTACTGCGGATGGGGCCGAGAGATTCAAAAGGCGTGTTAGGCTTGATCGTCGCCGATGATTCAATTCAGCCCAGGCGCTCGCAAACGAAATAATAGCCGTTTTATCCGCGGATGGTTCCAGTGAAATCTTTCCCGCTTTTTGCTTTTCTTGCGTTGCTCGCGGCTAGCGCGGCAATAGCCCGCTCTCAGACAACCGCGTTGCCTCCGTCATTGCTCATGATCGATCCCGGACCAGCAGTTGCCGCCGGCGATGGAACCAAGCTCTCCCTCGCCAACCATGCGCTTTTAGTTGAGTGGACGACTGAGAACGGCAAATTCAAGTTCACTAAGTTCGACGATCTTCTCGCGAGACAATCCCGGCCAGTCCCCGGCGAAGTGTTTGTCATTTACTTAAAGGACGGCCGCGAATTTCGGGCCTCGCAGATGTCTTTGGTTTTTACGCCCACCGTGGAAGACCTCGCTGTGAATCCGACCGCCTCGAGGCTCTCTGAAAGAATCGGCGGCAAAAAAGTTGTTGTCATGTTGCAGTCGCCCTCCCAAAACCTCGGCGTTGTGTGGACTGCAATTCTCCGGGACGGTTCGAATTATTTGCGACAGGAAGTTACGGTACGCGCGTTGGGCCAAGACGTCCCAATTTCCGAAATTCGCTTGATAGAGTGGAGGCTGCCTGGAGCGGAAGTTGTCGGGACCGTGATGGGCTCCCCGGTCGTGGGCGATGACATTTTCACGGGCTTCGAGCATCCGCTTTCAAAATGTGCTGTCTCGGATGGCATCGCGGCGTGCTCGCTTTCGCGGAAGCTCCCCCTGGCAGCGGATCATCAGATGAAGTATTTTTCGGTGATTGGTGTGACGCCACCAACCCAGTTGCGCCGCGGCTTCCTCAACTATGTGGAGCGTGAGCGCGCTCATCCCTATCGCACCTTCCTCCATTACAACTCATGGTATGACCTTGGATATTTTGGCAAGTTCGATCAAGCTGGCGCGCTCGATCGGATCAATGTATTCGGAACACAGTTGAACAAACTTCGCGGCGTCACACTGGATTCGTTTCTCTTCGATGACGGATGGGATGATCCGAAAACGCTCTGGCAGTTCAATTCCGGCTTCCCGGACGGATTCACTCCGGTAAAAGAGGCGACCGCCAAATACGCCGCCGCACCGGGCATCTGGCTGTCTCCGTGGGGCGGCTACGGCAAGCCGCATGAGGAGCGCGTCAAGTTTGGCAAGGAGCAAGGCTTCGAGACGAACACCGATGGCTTCGCGCTCTCGGGGCCGAAATACTATCGTCATTTTCACGATGTATGCATGGAGATGATCCGCACCTACGCAGTGAATCAATTCAAGATTGACGGCACGGGAAATGCAAACAAAGTGATTCCCGGTAGTGAATTCGATAGCGACTTCGATGCCGCGATTAGCTTGATTCAGGATCTGCGCGTGGCTGAGCCGGCAATCTATGTCAACCTCACCACCGGTACCTATCCATCGCCGTTTTGGCTGCAATACGCCGATTCAATCTGGCGCGGCGGTGACGATCACAGCTTTGCGGGTGTCGGCACTTGGCGGCAGAAATGGATTACCTATCGCGACGCTGACACGTACCAGCACGTTGTGAAAGCTGGCCCGCTCTATCCGCTGAATGCGTTAATGCTGCACGGCATGATCTATGCGCGCTACGCGAAGAATCTGAGCACTGACCCCAATCACGATTTCACCGACGAGGTCCACGATTATTTCGGCGCCGGAACACAATTGCAGGAGATGTACATCACACCCTCGTTGTTGAATAAAGAAGATTGGGATGCCATTGCCGAAGCCGCGAGGTGGTCGCGTCAGAACGCAACCATTCTTCGCGACACGCACTGGATCGGAGGCGATCCGGCGAAACTTGAAGTCTACGGCTGGGCTTCATGGTCGGCGGAGAAAGCCATTCTTGTCCTGAGGAATCCGAGCAACAAGCCACAACGTTTTTCGGTGGATGTGGGGCGGGCGTTTGAAATTCCGGATGGAGGGGCTACACAGTTCGAGGCAAGAAGCCCTTGGGCTGTGGATAGAGCTGCGGAATCTCTCCGGCTGAAGGCGGGCACGGAGCACGCATTCTCGCTGCCGCCATTTGAGGTGCTCACACTGGAGGCGATGCCTGTAATCCCCTGATCTTTATTGATTCCTCATTGATTGTTCGCGTCGTGTCCGTGAAAGAATTCCTCCATGCGCGCCGCGTCGCGGAAGGCCTCGGTGCCGCCACAGTCGGTAGTAGAGAATGCTCCGCACGAATTTCCATAAGTCAGGCACTTCGTAATATCTGCGCCGCGCAGAAATTGGTGGAGGAATCCAGCGTCAAAGCTGTCTCCTGCGCCGATCGGATCGACGACCTTCACTGGCACGGCCGGCGCGCTGAGTCGGCGTCCCCCTTGAATAGCGACAGCTCCTCTGGCGCCCATTTTGACAACGACGGTCTTCACTTTTTGAGCGATCCGCGAGAGCGCACTTTCGGAGTCGTCAGTTCCGGCGATTTTCATCGCTTCGCGCTCGTTCGGCAGGATTATGTCAACGTGCGGGAGAATCTCCGATAGACCGCCCTGCCAGCGATCTTCAGGGTCATCGTTCGTATCTAGCGAAGTTGTCAGGCCGGCCGACTTCATCCGACGAAAGAGCTCGGGCACATGCGGCAACAGTTCACGCTGCAAAAAAAGCGACGACATATGGAAGTGGCGCGCGGAAGCCAAATAATCGAGATCGATATCTTCAAAGCGTAATTCGGAAATTGTCCCCGGATAGGTGAGAATGTGGCGCTGCGTTTCATGCGGAAGAATTATGGTTACGCCAGACTTGGCGCCATGAGCGACGCGGGCCATATCCACGCCGCGTTCTCGCAGGCGTTCCATCGCGATGCCGCCGAAAGAGTCGCCGCCGACTTTCGTTACAAAGCCCACCTGACTGCCAAGAGCGGCGAGATTATGCGCCAGTATGGCAGAGGAACTGCCTAAAGTAATAGCGAAGCCGCTGGCCAGCAGTTCGCGCTCCGTAGGCATCCGTTCAGGCAGCCCGTAGAGGATGAGATCGAGATTGATCTCCCCGACGATTGCGATATCGAGCTTGGCCATGGAAGCTTGTTTTTCTTATGGTTAGCTGAATGCTAACTGCTATGTGCTGACAGTTGGTCCCAGTTCGACCACGCGCGTCAGATTTTTTGGCGAGTCAGGATTAAGACCCTTCTTGATTCCATAGTAAACGCCATACAGTTGACCCCAAATCACGAACGCCGCTAGACGCACGTATTCGGACGACTGCAGACCCAGTTCTATCGTGAAATCGGCAGCACGCTGGGCACGGCTATCGATGCAGTTAGCGATTGCCATGGTAGCCGCGCCTAGAGCCTTCATTTCTTCGAGTAACTCAACTTCCGCGTCGTAAGAAGTTTCCGACATGAGAAATGTAATCAGTGTGTCTGGGCCAGCAATCGATTTAGGCCCATGACGAAATTCCAGAGAATGAAATACCTGCGCATAAGAGGACGAGGATTCGGTCACCTTCAACATGCACTCGGACGCAATTCCGAAAAGCGGGCCCTGCGCCAGGAATACGAAGTCAGAGAAACTGCGAGATTCTACAAATACCCGCAGACTCCGCGGAATATCTTCTAGTAAAGGCGCAACCTGTTTCGAAAGGTCGAGTAATGCTCGTCGAAACCTATCATTGCCGGAAACTATTGCCGCGAGATATTGCAGGCCAAGCAACATTGATGTGAATGATCGCGTCATGACCGTACTTTGCTCGTCAGCGTCGAGAAGCTTCAACGTTAAGCTGCACGCCGCTTCCAGCGGTTGGCCATCGGCGCAAGTGATAGCGAGCGCGCGAAGATTGTGCTCCTTCTCCAACATCTGCGCAACCCGCACTGCCTCCGACGTGCGGCCGGAACGCGAAATTACAACCGGAATATAATCGCGGCCCGCGTGCAGAGTAAGCGCAGGATACATCAGTAACTCGGAAGCCGGCACGGCGTAGGCCGGTAAGCCAAGATAGTTGAAGCTCGCCGCAGCCGCCTGCGCGAGATAGTAACTCGTCCCGCAGCCTACGAAAATCCATTCTGCTCCGGACCGTGCGAGTCGAGTCGCGGCACGCAGCTCATCGCTGACCGCAAGATTGGTTAGACACGCGTTCCAGCACCGGGGCTGCGATACAATCTCGTGTAATGTGTGCTGCCCCTTCTCTGTTATTTCAACTGATTTCATCGTCCGTCGTCGACTCCAATCACACCAATGTTACCTTCACTCCCGCATCTTTCAGCGCGCGCAAATCTGACTTCGGAATCTGCTTATCCGTAATCACCTCTTGCACCGTACTGACCGGCGTGATGTTGCAAAGACTGCGCCGCCCGAACTTACTCGAGTCACAAACCGCGATTGTCCTGCGAGCAATATCGACCATGGCCCGATTTACTTCCGACTCCAACAGATTCGGAGTGAAAAGCCCGGCCGAAGTATCAAAACCATCGACGCCGAGGAATAAGATGTCAGCGCTCAGTCGCCGCAGAGTGCGCTCGGCAAGCGGACCGACCAATGAGAATGAGTTCTTGCGGAGCGTGCCTCCGGTCAGGATGACTTCGACGTGAGTTCCGGCCAGTTCGGCTGCGATGTTCACCGCATTCGTGATCACAGTCAGCCGAGCCATGTTTTTTAGCGCCCGCGCAATCGCCGTCGTTGTCGTTCCCGAATCGAGCAACACCGATTGGCCTTCTTCCACCAAGCGAACTGCAGCATGAGCAATCTGCGCCTTTTGCTTGCGGTGAAGCTGCTCTTTTTCCCGCAGCGAAGGATCAAGCAGCGCTCCAGTTGGCAACGGCAGCGCGCCTCCATGAGTGCGCTGGACGACTCCTTGTCCGTCGAGAACTTCCAGATCTTTCCGAATCGTGATCTGCGAAATTCGGAAATGGTGCGCGAGGTCGTTAACGAGCACGCGCCCATCCCGGCCTAAGATCTCAAGGATTTGACGGCGGCGTTCTTCGTTCAGCAGACCATTGGAAGGCATATTATTTTCGATTTATTTGACTCGCAGGTCTCGCCATTTCTAAAAAAGTTATTGCAGCGTTACCGTGATGGGAGCTGAAGTTGAGCTTCCGTAGACGGTAACCGGCGGCCCCGATACCGGACAACAAGGCGCAATCGAATTCCCCGAGTAAACGGCCGTTATCGCGTTCGCGCCCGGCGCGAGTTTCGATGAACTCAGCGGCAAAGTTGCCATTGATTCGGTCGCGCTCGTTGGCAACAACGGCAGTTTCTTCAGCAAGGCTGAATTCAGCATGAAGCTTACCGCCCCGCTCGGAACCCCGCCGCCACCGGGAACGGCCGACACTGTAACCTGAAGAGTGGTCGCCTGACCCGGCCGGAGAGTGCGCGTCCCAGAGCTCAGAGTTACTGTCAATGAGTTGGCAATGGCAGCGCCCGTGTTTTCGTAGGCACCAATGTCAATCCTCGAGCCATTCGTGCGAGGGTTGCCCAAAAAGTCGGCACTGCCATAGATGGAGTCAGGAGAGCTTCCACGGGGATCGCACCAGCCAACGTCGCAGGAGAGACTGGTGCTCCCCGCAGCAACAGTCGGCGAAGAAGGAATAGTGTCAAAGTTTGGCGGTGTGTCTTCCAGACTGACGAAGAGAGGATCCGTGTTCACTGAGTTTGCGTCTTCGCCGCTGCTGCTCTGCCAGTCTGGGAAATTCGCATAGTCAGTCGCATCACCCCACCATATCGACGTTCCTTCAACGTAACCCGCAGCCGAGTTGTAGAGGTTCCAATTGAGCGTTGCCGGCGGGCCGGGATACTCCTGCGAAAAAGGCACGTAGTTGAAGATCCACGTGTTGAATGCGCCGGCGTAGACAACATTATTTTCGTAGTAGTCCCCCTGTCCGCTGCCTACCTGATACTGAATCTGAAATTCGCCGGTTGCGCCGCCTTCAGAATAGCTGCCCTTTTGAGTCGCATTGTTATACAGAGTGTTGTTAATGAAAACATCGTGATAGCTGCTGCCTCCTCCATTGCTATGTCCGCCATTCTTGGACGCGAGCGCATATCCACCAACGGAGTTACCGCAAGCATTCGCGTTATAGAAGATGTTGTTGCGCACCGTAACATATCTGCCGTAACACGGAAACTTCCCCTTCGCGGCCTTCCCGGTTCGGTTTGGACCAGACCACTCGGTGCCATTCGATTGGCAGACTTGATTTTCGCTGGTGGTCTCGATGCCGTAATCCACCTGTAGAATCACGTTCCGCTCGAACGTGACATAGGCACAACCGTCACAGTAGAGTCCATCGGCGTCATACTCAAATCCCTCGCCGGGATTCGTAATCCCGCTGATGTTATAGACCGTGTTACCGCTGATCTCTCCATACATGGCTTCGTCGTAGCCGACAGGACCAACTCCCTCGTATCCAATAACGTCAATGCCGATGTTGTCATTGTCGTGAATGAGGTTATTGGTGATTTTGAAATGGGTGACGTTGCCGTCGACGTTGACCGATTCGCTTTCGCCGGTTCTCAGGTCATAGACCTCGTTGCCACTGATGACCAACTGCGTAATTGGAGTCTTCGACGTGCCATAAACCGAGATGCCAAAAGCGTTACCATTCTTTTCCGACCTAGTCGCAATGTTATGCACTCGATTGTTCAGAATTCGAATTCCCGTGCCCGACCCGGTAATCCAGACGCCGCTTGGAACCTCGTTTTCGCTGTTGGTCGTGTAATCGCGGATTTCAAATCCCTTGATGGTGATATAGCTTCTCTTTCCCACTATGTTGATGAGACCCTGTGTCCCGTTGACGATCAAGCCAGTCCCGTCGATCACCGCAATCTGACCCGGATAGCTCTGAAATGTAATCGGAGCCGACGCCTTACCAGACGCCGGAAAATTTACGGACTCGTTGTACAGCCCTCCGAAAACGTAGACCGTGGCCCCAGCCGAGACTGTATTTGCCGCATGCTGTATGGTCAGCCAGGGCAAACCGATCGTACCCGGATTGCCGTCGTTGCCAGTGGTTGCCACGTAGAAGATTGCTCCGCTCTGCGCCGCAAGCGATGGTGCCAGCATCAGGGCAAACGTGATCAACACAAACACGACGAGCGCGGACTGTGCGACGGTTGGATTCCGTATGGTCAAGAAATTGGAGAGCATGACTTCTCCTTCACAACACAGCGACCGCATGAGCGATCACTCGACTCGAAGCAACCAAGCTTCAGAAATAAAACTTCAACGCGAACTGAATCTGTCTCGGAGCACGGGCCGCCAGTGGATACCCGAAACTGCTCTGGCCAAGTTCCAGCGGCGTAGGCTCGGCGCTGATCGCGCCAAACTGTCCAAACAAATAATTCACATGGTTAAGCACATTGAAAAATTCCGCGCGAAATTCGAGTTGCTTTTGCTCCTTGATCGGAAACTGTTTGACCAGAGACGTGTCCCACTCCGTATATCCCGGGCCTTCGATGATGTTGCGTCCGGCGTCGCCGAATGTCCCCAGGTTCGTGTTGTCCGCAAACGCGCAAGTGTTGAAGAGCGTTCCGGCGATGCAAGGCTTGGCGTTGGGATTACCAACCACGTTTGGGCGCGAGCAATAGTAGCCAACGGTGCCGCCGCAATCGCCACCGGAAACATTGTTAATGTCAGTAGCAGTGTAGTAATTGCCGGTTGCCCTGGAAAAGACGCCCGTCATTTGCCAGTTGCCGATAATTTGATTCACGACTCCGGAAGAGTTCGCAGCAAACGCCCGTCCGTGGCCAAACGGCAAATCGTAGACATAGCTGAAAACCAAGCGTTGCCGCACGTCGAAGTCGGCATTGCCGTAGTTCTCAAGGGGGTAGCGCTGATCCTGGAAATCTCCATTGTTCACCGAGCCTAGGCTGGCGCTCGAAGCATCGTCGAGAGCATGCGCGTAGGTGTAGGCCAGTTCGTATTGCAGTCCGTGGGTGTAGCGCTTCTCCAGCCGAACTTGCAGCGAGTTGTAATTGGACAGTGCATTGGAGCGGAAAGTGTCGATCTGCACGTCGAGAGCGGGATTGCAATTGGCAGCGTCCGCATAGTTATTCGCAGGATTCGCATCGCATGGGCCGTTGGCGCCGGGCCAATTATTGTTCTGGGCAGGACGGCGCGGCGCTGTGGGAATGGAGTCCGTTCCCAGCACAGGGACGGCTTGGTTGCCGTTGTAGAAGGCGAAGAGCTTCGATCCACGGGAGCCGCCGTAAGAAACTTCGAGAACGGTGTCGGCGGGCAATTGGTACTGAACACCCACATGCCACTGTTGGTTATAAGGCGTGACCAGATGCGGATCGAGCGAATAAAGCTCGGGTGCATTCGGATCGGCGAGCGGGCTAAGGCCGGTAACAGTATTGTTCGAAAAACCTGCCTGCAACTGGTTGAGCGCCAATCCGCCGTTATTCGCTGCCGAGATCGAGCAATCCTGGGTGGCAGGATTTGCGAACGGCGCGCTGCAGGGCGTGTTGTACGCCTCCGAAGACATGAATGGTGGATTGAAACCGGGGCTCGGGTTGGAGAAAGGCCCGTTTTCCTGCCCGCCATAGAAGATGCCATAGCCGCCGCGGAGCACAAGTTTGTCGGAAATTTGAAAGGCCAACCCGATGCGCGGCGCGAAATTGTTCAGGTCGGGAGAAATGAGCCCGCGAGTACCATTGTTCTGAAGCACCAGTTCGGTGCCGAGCGTGGGCGTCAGTTGCGCGTTTTGACCCCTGGGAGCAATCAGTGAGATGGAGTTGAAGTCGAACGTAGCCTGGTTGTTGTTAGCTTCCTTGATCGTGGTGAAGAGTTCGTAGCGGAGACCCAGGTTTAAAGTGAGCCTCGGAGTTACCTTGAAGTCATCGAGAGCGTAGACCGCGTAAATCTGACGGTTATAGATGATGTTGGGCTCCACACTGGTAATGGATCCGCCATCGTTAACGCCCTGCAAGAAACTGGCGAAAGCCTCGCCGCCGGTACCGGGTGCAGCGGGATTGTCGTTGATGAGGAAGCCTCCGCCGAAGTCCATGTAGCCTCGAGCCGCAGCGGGTTCGAGGATGGTGAATTGTTCGAAGCGAAGTTCGGCGCCGAACTTCGCGGCGTGGCGCCCGTGAACCCAGCTGAGATTGTCGGTAAAAACATAACTGTGCTGGTGTTCGACGGCGGGCAGGTATTCCGAGGCGCCAATGTTCGTGGTGCCATCACCGAAGCTCAGCGAAGGCAGGCCACCAATATTCTGGCCCGGCACGTACGGAACTCCTGGAAAGGGAATCCCACCGGGAATTTCTTGCGAGACATTCTGATTGGAGTAGAGGTTATAGCGGTGCGAACTGAGGTGATTGAAGCCGAAACGAAATTCGTTGAACAGGTTGTTGCGGAATGTGTGGAGTTCGCTGGCCGCGAGGCCGTCGGCTGTGTTGTTGCTGTAACCGTCCTGAAAGCTGCCGCCGTCGAGAATGTTGTTAAAGGGGGAGGGCAGGAAATTACTGTCATTGCCGTAACTGAAGCGGGCGAAAAAATTATCCTTCGCGCCGATCGTCTGGTCGTAACGTATGTCGAATTTGTTTTCCGTTTCGCTGCGTTTAGGGTCGGACAGGTAATTGCCGGCGGCCAGCAGAGAACTAATATTGACATTGGGCGCGGGAAACAAATTGGCCAGTTCCTGGCCGAGTGGATCGATGCACGTCGGGCCCGGCGCGGTCGGTGGGGGCGCGCACGGCGTATTAGCGGGAAAGATGTTGGTTGGCGCCCCGCTGGCGTTGGTGGCGATGGGGACACCGCAGGGTCCGCCGTTATAGGGCGAATTAGTCTGCGCCTGGAATGGATTAAAGATCTCTCCCTGATAAGTCTGGTTGCCGTTGCAGTCGAGCACACCCGCAATTGGCATGTTGGGCTGCAGAAACGCCGAGAAGTCTCCGCCCACCTCGGCTGGAGTGGGAACCGTGGATAATTGCGGCAGCGCCTGCCGAATCCGGAGGCCTTCGTAGTCTCCGAAAAAGAACGCCTTGTTCTTAACAATCGGTCCGCCCAGCGTAAAACCAAACTGATTCTGCTTATAAGGCTGCTGGCCGAAGATGTCGAAGGCGTTGGTGGCATCCAATTTTTCATTGCGCAGAAATTCCCAGAGGTCGCCGTGGATCTGGTTGGTGCCAGACTTAATTACCGCATTCATGATCGCGCCATTGCCGCGGCCGAATTCGGCGCTATAGGAATTGGTCTCAACCTTGAACTCAGCGATCGCATCAACCGCCGGTTGAACCACATAGGCTGCGCCGTTTAAGACGTCGCCGAGGTTTGCGTTGTTGTCGATGCCATCAAGCAGAAAGTTGTTTTGCAGAGAACGTGCGCCGTTGGCGCTGAAGCCATAGGTCGTTTCGACGCGCGATCCCGGCTCGGCAGTAGCGACGCCAACGCCCAGCAAAGCCAGCTGAGCGTAGTTCCGACCATTCAAGGGAAGCGCATTAATGCGCTGACTGTCTACCACCTGGCCGAGGTCCGACGTTTCCGTTTCGAGTTGCGGACGCTCGCCCGTCACCATCACCGTCTCTGTCGCCATGCCGGCCTGGAGCGCCACATCCACACTGATGCGGTCCTGAATGTTGACCTGCACCGGACCGGCAACAGCCTTTCTGAATCCCTTCTTTTCGACGGTGACGCTATAGCTTCCGATTTTGAGCGGGCTGGCTACGTACTCCCCATCATTATTGGTCGTGAGAGTCAATTGCACGCCGCGATCCACATCGGTTACCGTGACCTTAGCGCCCGTGACCACCGCGCCGCTCGGATCGCGCACCAGTCCTACAATGGCCCCTGCATCTTTTTGCGCCCATAAAGGCGTGACCATTACAAACAGCAGGGCGCACAACATCACCGAGAGAGCTTGCCGACGGGCGAAATGGGTAGGCATGGCTAGCCTCCTATAGGCTAAGAGCGAGTTCCGAAACCGTCTGGATCGAGCCCTTGGAAAAAAGGTGCCAGAACTGCGCTTTCGTTGTAGTATTACGAACCATTACTTTTACTTTCGTTTTGTTGCTTTTGTCAATGGCATATTTTATGGGGGTTGTGAGCCCTGATTTAGGATCCAGCGCGGAGGAGATTTCTATGATCGCTCGAAAAAGCAGAATTATGGTGCTTTGCATCACGCTCGTTCTTGCAATCCTGCCGACGTCTTGCTCTAAATTGCAGAAATCGCCTCCGCAAAACCAGGCCGCAAAGCCGCAACCCACGCAGCCTTCGGCGATCAATGTGGACATAAAGGGCGGTGGACCGTTGACGCTGGCGACGAAAGCCACCGAGTTCGAAGTCACGCCGGATGGCTATGTCCAAGCTTTTCTTTTGAAGGATGGCCAAAAGCTCTCGTTAGACGATCCCAATGTCGGCACTCCCTCGGACAGCAATTTCGTGCGGGTTGCGGGAAAAGATGTGAACTTCACTCTTGATTTCCAGCAAGCGCAGGTTCACGAGGCAATGGGGAAGATGGGCGTCGGCAAGCGCGTCGAAATTCCCGCACGTCCGCTCGGCCCTTCGGGAACGGGATTGGAGGCCGTGATCGCGCTCGAAGTCTACGATAAGTTCCCGAACATTCTACTGAGCGCTGTGGAATATAGAAACACCGGCAACACCGAAATCAAAATCGACAAAAGCGTGAATCAGCGGCACCGCTTGAATGCGCGCTCGATCGACGCGAAGGCGCGTCCCTATGAGATGTGGTCCTTCCACGGCGCGAGCTACGACTGGGGCAAAGACGACGTGGTGAAGCTGACTCCAGCCTTTTCCCAGCCCAACATTATGGGAGAGATGGTCAAAGGCGGCTATGGCGGCGGTATTCCGGTGGTCGCCTTCTGGACGCGTGAGGTCGGCGAAGCCGTCGGCCACGTCGAGACAATTCCAATTCCGGCCGCGATTCCGGCAAAAGTCGCGGTCGATGGGCGCGTGGACGCTGAAGTCGATTACGCAGCCAACATCACGCTGAAGCCTGGCGAAACCTACTCCACTCCGCGCAGCTTTGTTTCCGTTTACTCCGGCGATTTCTATGAGCCGCTGCGAATCTGGTCGAGCGTGCTGCAGAAAGAAGGATGGGATCTGCCAAAGCCATCGAGCGAAGCCTACAACGTGAGCTGGTGCGGATGGGGATATCAGGAAAATGTAACTCCTGCCCAAATGCTGGGCACTATTCCAAAGTTAAAAGAGATGGGCATCAAGTGGGTGACGCTCGACGATCGCTGGTTCGACGTTTACGGCGATTGGAATCCGCGCCCAGACACTTTTCCCGGCGACTCCATCAAAAAGATGGTCGACGACTTTCACAAAGAAGGCATGCTGGCGCAGATATGGTGGCTGCCGCTCGCCGTCGAAGATGGCCAGGGCAGATACGAGTCGCATAAATACGAAGTTTCGAAAATCGCGAAGGAGCATCCAGAGTGGCTGATCCTCGACAAGAATGGAAAACACGCGCGCATGACTCGCGGCCTCGCAGCGCTCTGTCCGGCAGTGCCGGAGGTCCGGGCCTATCACAAGCAGATAACAGAGAAATTCATTCGCGACTGGGGATTTGACGGCAGCAAACTCGATAACATCTACAGCGTTCCCGAGTGTTATAACCCGGCGCACCATCACAAATCGCCGCAGGATTCAACGAATGCGATGGGTGACATCTACAAGGAAATTTTCCAGACCACGCGAGCCATCAAGCCCCAGAGCGTTACGCAGAGTTGTCCTTGCGGGACGCCGCCGTCGCTGGCATGGCTTCCATTCATGGATCAGGCCGTCACTGCCGACCCAGTCGGAGCGATACAAGTACGCCGCCGGATCAAGATGTATAAAGCGCTGCTCGGCCCCGAGTCAGCCGTCTACGGTGATCACGTCGAGCTCTCCGCCATGACCAAGGTTGGCAATGACTATACGGAACACGGCGACGACTTTGCCTCCACAATTGGCGCTGGAGGCGTGGTCGGAACGAAATTCGTATGGCCCGATCCCGGCCCGAAGTTCAAAGACGTCAATCTGACCGCTGCCAAAGAAGAGCGCTGGAAAAAATGGATCGGTTTATATAACGAGAAAATGCTTTCGAAGGGTGAGTTCAGAGATCTCTACGTGACCGGCTACGACACGCCCGAGGCATACGCCATCGCGAAAGACGGCAAAATGTATTACGCATTCTTCGGTTCGGCCAACTGGAAAGGCGCAGTCGAACTCCGAGGATTAAAACCAGGCAAATATAGCGTAAGCGATTACAGTGAGAACAAAGACCTCAGGACGGTAGACGCGGGGACCGATGGAATCGCAAAACTGCCAACGGAGTTCAAGGATCATCTACTGCTCGAGGTCACTCCACAGCCGTGAGCGCCGCACCGCCCATATGCTCGGTGATCCGGTCGACGGTCTCGGGACGGCACGCCACGCTGCTACAATCCGTGGTTGAAGCCTCGGCTGGTCCGGGGTCGTAGTTCTCAAAACCAGCAATCGCAGAATCCCTACCATGGCGGTCGCTGAACCGCACAAAGGAGAAATTCCATGCCGACAATGACAACCAAAGATGGCACCACTATTTACTACAAGGACTGGGGAAAAGGCCAGCCCATCGTATTCAGCCACGGTTGGCCTCTCAGCGCCGACGACTGGGACGGCCAGATGTTGTTCTTCGGCCAGCAGGGGTATCGAGTCATTGCGCACGACCGGCGAGGGCACGGCCGTTCGGGCCAAACCTGGGATGGCAACGAGATGGACACATACTCCGACGATCTCGCAGCCCTCACCGAAAAGCTTGACCTCAAGAATGCGATCCATGTGGGCCACTCCACTGGCGGCGGCGAAGTTGCCCGTTACATTGGCCGACATGGTTCAAAGCGCGTCGCCATGGCAGTCCTCATCAGCGCAGTCCCGCCGCTCATGGTGAAAACGGACAAGAATCCCGCGGGCGCTCCTATCTCGGTCTTCGATGACCTGCGAGCCCAATATACGAAAAATCGGCCGCAGTTTTACAGAGACATTACCCTTCCCTTCTACGGCTACAACCGGCCTGGCGCCAAGATTTCAGAAGGCATCCGCGAGCACTGGTGGTTGCAGGGAATGATGGGAGGGATGAAGGCGGGCTATGACTGCATCAAGGCTTTCTCCGAGACCGACTTCACCGAAGATCTAAAGAAGTTCGATGTGCCCACCCTCATCCTTCACGGCGACGATGATCAGATCGTGCCCATCGCTGCGGCCGCACCGCAGTCCGCCAAAATCGTGAAAGGTGCGACGCTGAAGGTGTATCCGGGCTTCCCCCACGGGATGCCTACCACCAACGCAGACCAGATCAATGCCGACCTGCTTGCGTTCATCAAACAAAGACAGCAGGCGGCGGCCTAAGAAAATGTTGGGACCCGGCCTTTCGCATTCGTAGCGAGAGGCCGGAGCGCCTCCGAAAAACACAGTGTTGGTGTATCGACCCGCCGAAATTCCTTGCCGCCTTGAACGAGTTGACACAAGTTGGTTCGCGCCAGAGCCGAAGCTCAATAACATCAGCAAGAATTCTTTGAATATATTTCGAGGTCCCGATTGATGAAAATGCTGCGATACTCCCTTGCATTTTTCTTTGTATGCTGGTCGGCGAACGCAGTCTTCTCGCAAGCCGCAACTACCCTACCGGACCGCATTCAAGCCATCATGAGTCGGCCCGCCTTCGCACATTCCAGCTTCGGAATTGCCTTCTACTCCCTCGATACCGGAAAAACGCTTTACGAGGTTAATGCCGACAAGCTGATGGTGCCAGGGTCCACCACCAAACTGCTCACAGAGGGTTCACTGCTCGAGTTGCTTGGTGGAGATTATCGCTTCCATACCCGCGTCTACCGCACTGGTCCGATTAATAAAGATGGCACGCTCGATGGAGATATTGTCGTCATTGCCAGCGGCGATCCGAATCTCTCGGGCCGCATCCAGCCTGACGGTACGCTCGGATACGAAAACACCGACCATTCCTACGGTGGCCCCGACAGCAAAGGGGTTGGTGATCCCCTGGAAGTGCTTCGAGAGCTTGCGGACCAAATCGCGAATAAAGGAATTAAGCGCCTAAAAGGAAGAGTGCTGGTCGATGTAAGCCTTTTCCCTGAGGGTGAACGCGAACTCGGCACGAACGTGGTCGTCTCGCCCATCGTGGTTAACGACAATGTCATTGACGTGATCGTCAGCCCCGGGGACAAGGAAGGAGCGCCGGTCAACTTACAGATCTCCCCAAAAACTGCTTACCTGCAGATCATCAATCAGGCGACCACTGCAACACCGTCGCTTAATTACACGGCTGAAAAACTCAATCCCGATGGAACCCGCAGTGTTACTTTAATGGGCGCGTTCCCTGCAGGTAAAGCCCCCCGCATGATGGCTTACGCAGTCCCCGAGCCCAGCCGCTTCGCGGCAACGGTCCTAGCTGAGGCGCTGAAGCAAAAAGGCGTGGAGCTGGCGATCGCCACATCTGCCGCGAGTCCCGACTTCAAAGCCCTGGCTGCAAACTACAAACCAGAGAACCTGATTGCCGAGCACACGTCGCTGCCGTTGAAAGAAGATGTCAAAATCACTTTGAAGCTGAGTCAGAATCTGCATGCCACCATGGGTCCGTTTCTGCTCGGCGCCTTAGTCGCGCACAAAGACAAAGAGATCGATCAGGCCGGATTCACTCTGGAGCAAGACTTCCTGAAAAAAGCGAATCTCGATTTAACCGCCGCGTCGCAAACCGACGGCGCCGGCGGCAATGCTTTTTTTACCGCGGACTTCATGGTCCATTACCTCACGTTCATGACTACGCAGAAGGATTTCGCCGACTTTCACCGTGGCTTGCCAATTCTCGGCCGCGATGGAACCCTGTTCAAGATTCAAACCCACTCGCCGGCCTCTGGCCACGTCGAAGCTAAAACTGGCACCTATGCTGTGTACGATGCACTCAATAAAAATCTGATGGTGACCGGCAAAGGGCTGGCCGGTTACATCCAGACGGCCAGCGGACAACATTTGGCATTTGCGGCTTATATCAACATGGTCTCGGTGCCGTTGGACGATCCGGAGGCCACACAGAAAATCGCCGGAGAAGCGCTTGGCGAGATTGCGGCTGCTGGCTATGACGCTCCGCTCAACTCGGCCGACACCTCCGCACCCGATGCTTCCTATGACGTGATTATCCGAAATGGAAGAATCATCGATGGCTCAGGAAATCCCTGGGTTTCCGGAGACGTCGCGATTCGCGGAGATCGAATCGTCGCGATAGGTCGACTGGAGCACGCTACCGCGAAGCGCGTTATCGACGCCTCAGGACTCATCGTATCGCCGGGATTCATCGACATGCTGGGTCAGTCGGAGTGGTCCTTACTGATTGACAATCGATCTCTGAGCAAGCTTTCCCAGGGAATCACAACCGAGATCACAGGCGAAGGAGGCTCGGTTGCGCCGCAAGATGCCCTCACCATTCCTCAAATGCAAGCTGACTTGGATCAGTATCACGTGAAGATCGATTGGTCGACCCTGAAAGAATATTTTGCGCGACTGGAGAAAACGCGCACGCCTCTCAACATCGGAACCTACGTCGGCGCGGCCCAGGTCCGCGAAGCGGTGTTAGGAGATGTGGATCGCGCTCCTACACTCGATGAACTTGCAAAAATGCAAACGCTCGTCGCGCAAGCGATGCAACAGGGAGCCTTTGGAATTTCCACCGCTCTCATCTATCCACCCGGGCATTATGCGAAAACCGAAGAACTGATCGAATTGGCAAAGACCGCCTCTCAGTATGGAGGCATCTACGCCACCCACATGCGCAGCGAAGGACGAAGCGAAGTGCCGGCAATCGAAGAAGCCTTGCGCATCGGACGAGAAGCACACCTGCCAGTTGAGATCTTTCATCTCAAAGTGGTCGGCCAGCCGCGTTGGGGATCGATGCCGAAAATTGTGGCGATGATCCAAAGCGCGCGTGATGCTGGCCAAGATGTTTCCGCCGATATGTATCCCTACGTAGCGGGCGGTACCGCGCTCGCGTCGAGCTTACCGCCGTGGGTCGCTGATGGCGGCATGGAAAAGCTGCTGAACCGTCTGACAGATACAACGACGCGCGCCAAGATTAAGCAGGAGATGGCAACTGAACATGACAATTGGGAAAATCTCTATCTCGGCAGCGGCGGCGCCTCGGGTGTCCTGATTTCTGGTATCGTGAATCCCGACCTCAAAAAGTACGACGGCCAGACACTGGCTCAGATCGCAAATGCTCAAAAGAAAGCGCCGCTCGATGCTCTCTTCGACCTGGTGCTTGCAGATAAAGCCCAGACGGGAGCGATTTATTTCATCGCAAATGAAGATGACGTGCGTTACGGACTGAAACAACCGTGGACTTCCGTGGGACTGGACGCGGGCGAACTGTCATTGGATGGTTCGCTCTATGAGCCACACTCGCACCCGCGCGCTTTTGGCACAATGCCGCGGCTCCTCGGCCACTACGTACGCGATGAGCAACTGCTTCCCCTGGAGCAGGCCATCCGCAAGATCACTTCTCTCCCAGCGCAGCGCGAGGGGTTGCGCGATCGAGGATTAATACGAGAGGACTACTTTGCTGACATAACGATCTTCGATCCGGCGACGATTCGAGACCACGCCACATACGAAAATCCAACTCAACTCTCTGAGGGCATTAAGTATGTTTTCGTGAACGGTCAACTCGAATACGAAGATGGCCATCTTACGCAGACACAAGCGGGTAAAGTGCTGCATGGGCCAGGATGGGACGGAGCTCATTAATTAAGTAACTGCAAGATAAGCGTTATAAGTCCGCGGAAACAAATTTATGATTTCCTCTTGACCTAAGATAGAAAGTCATGGCATATTCTTACATCCTCACTGGAAAGGACGCCCAGAAATGGCGGATAAAAGCACAGCCCATAACGTGCTGCATATGCCACGGCGACTCGCACTGAGTTGCATATGGCTAAGGGCGTCGTTCGACTTCGTCAGTTATTAAGTCCACGACGAACTTAAAGCAGCCCTAAAACCAAAAACTAATTGCTGGGTGGCGCAGGCCGCGGTTCCTTCGACTGTGACTCGATCAAGCCCGCTGCCGATTGCCTTCTGCCTCGGCACACTCCGTCGGCAGATTGGCTGTTTCCCCCAGCCCTAACTTCACAGGGTCGGTGGCGAAGGCCACGGATACTTCGGGAGCAGGCGCGCCTTTCGGGACGCCGGGGTTCGAAACCCCCTCGTGCGGCAGCACATCCGTGTCCACATGTACCCCGACCGGACTTATAGGTACTTACTTTTATCTTCAGCAATTGACTCCGGCTTAACCCCGGTTAGAAAAGTGACTTATGCAAACAATAATCATGAAAAAGGCGGCCCTACGAGACGAAGAGTCTCTTTGCCGCTCTTGCTACTGGGCCCACATCCAGAAAGGATTTCGCGAGAGCGAAGAAGCAGTCTATTGCTGTTTCAGCAGGTTTCGCGCCGTGCCGTTTAAGGTCGCAGACTGCACCGACTTTAGCAGCAAGAACGTGCCTACGCGCGAGCAAATGGAGCAACTCGCCCTGATTATCCCCACTCAGCCAGCCCGCAAGCGCACAGGCTTCGCTGGCGTCGGCTTCGCCGGGGAACAGCAAACGGAAGACGCCGAAGACGAGGATCTGATTGAGGTTACGGAATAACCACGATTTACTTTTCGCCGGTGGCGAAGACCACGGTTCCTTCGATTAATCCGAAGGTCGCGGATTCAAATCCCGCCACGGTCAAAACCGTGTAGCTCAGTCTGGATAGAGCATCGGAAACCAAATACCGTCGTCAACTTATTCCCCGGCGATGTAACAACGAGAGTGTAACAACTAACAGGACACGGGAGTCAATTGTCGACTTATAACTCGCAAGCGGAAAGGAGAGCCAATATGGCACGTCTCAACTTACTCAATCTCGGCTTTGGCCCTCGCACACATGAGGGCGCACCGGCACGCAACCTTGCACCGGAGCTTCAGCTCCGCCGCTCCGTACTTGCCTGCCTCCTCTGGGAGTCGCAGTTCTACGAAGACGGAGTAGAGATTGCCGGCCGCATCGCCGAACTTGTCCCAAAGGTCGACGCTGAGAAGGTGGCCGCGCTTGCGGTTGAGGCTCGCGAGCAGATGAAGCTTCGTCATGCTCCATTGCTTTTGGTTCGCGAGATGGCGCGCCACGCGACGCATCGCCGTCTGGTCGCAGAGACACTCGAGCGTGTCATTCAGCGTGCCGATGAACTGGCGGAATTCGTCGCCATCTACTGGAAGGACGGACGGGTGCCGCTCTCGGCGCAGGTCAAGAAGGGGCTGGCAGCGGCTTTCCCGAAGTTCGATGAGTATCAGCTCGCGAAGTACGATCGCGGCGGACCGATCAAGCTGCGCGACGTGCTCTTTCTTTCGCACGCCAAGCCGCGTAACGCGGCGCAGGCGAGTGTCTGGAAGAAGCTCGTCTGGGGACGACTCGCTACGCCGGATACCTGGGAGGTTGCGCTTTCGTCTTCGGGCAAGGAAGGCGGAGTGGGCGGCAACAGTGACAAGCGCGAGGCTTGGGAGCGTTTGCTCCGCGAGCAGAAACTGGGAGCGCTGGCGCTGCTCCGCAACCTCTGCAATATGCGCGAGGTCGGAGTGGATGAATCGCTGATCTTCAACGCGCTCGGCGCGATCAACACCTCGCGCGTGCTGCCGTTCCGTTTTCTCGCTGCGGCTCGTTACGCGCCGCAGTGGGAGGAGGCGCTTGAGCAGGCAATGCTCAAGTCGCTTGCAGATCAGCCGAAGCTGGCGGGCCGCACCATCGTGCTGGTCGACGTTTCCGGCTCGATGACTGCGCCGCTCTCGCATCGTTCGGAGATGCAGCGTACCGACGCAGCGTACGGTCTCGCGGTGCTGGTCCGCGAGATCTGCGACAAGGCTGCGGTCTTTTCCTTCTCGGATCGCGTGGTCGAGGTACCGGCTCGTCGCGGCTTCGCTTTGCGCGACGCGATCGATGCCTCGCAGCCGCACGGCGGTACGCTGCTCGGCAACGCTGTAGAGTGGCTGAACAAGAACGAGCGCTACGATCGCCTGATCGTCATCAGCGACGAGCAGGCGCACGATCGAGTTCCCGCGCCGAGAGGCGAGGGATACATGATCAACGTGGCCTCCTACAAGAACGGCGTCGGCTATGGCAAGTGGACGCACATCGATGGCTGGTCTGAGTCGGTCATCGAGTACATCCGCACGTTGGAGTTACCGGCAGTCGGATGGCTGAACTAACCCGGTCTGGTCCGAGAAAAAACGCGGGCCAGACCGTTACTATTTCTGCACTTACGAGTCCCACAGTCGGTCCGCACCGGAGGTAAGATTCCCTGGCAGGAGGCTCCCCATGAATCACTTTGTTCGCTTCCGAAGCATAGCCACCATTCTCGGCTTACTTGTCACCAACGGCCTGTCAGCATCTGGACCGACAATAGCGGTTGCTTCCAACAATCGGTCAGTGACGGGCGCCGTATCTGGCGTCGTTGCAAGATCAAGTTCATCACAGGCGGTGCCACCGCGCTCCGCTGGGCAGAAGAATACGTCCGGCGCTCCGCACGCAAAGCCGCTCACTAGTAAACCCGTGACCATAACTATTAACGCTTTGACCAATCGGCACCCGATCAGCACTTATGTTTATGGCGGCGCCTATCCTGAAGACGCGGCGACCATCACCGATAGCGGATTGACGGAAGTGCGCTGGGGCGGCGATGCGACCTCGACTTATAACTGGCAGCTAGACACTTACAATGCCGCCAATGACTACTACTTCGAAGACTATGCTGCCGACGGGTTCGGAAATGGCGACGATGGGAACTCCGCGCAGTTCATCCGTGACGTGATAGCGGCTGGCAGCAACCCGCTGATGACGATGGTGATGCTGCCCTGGGTCGCGCAGAGTCCCGAGACGTCGACCCAACAGGGAGATCCTTCGAACAATTATCACTGGAGCTTTTCAGTTGCGCAGTATGGCCCGCAATGTAACGTGGATCCGTATAACACGGACGCTGGCGACGGGATTGTTTCCGGAACTTGCAGCAACCCGAGCTACCTGACGGCAAATCCTAACGACGCGTATTTCCCGCTGCTTGATCAGCCCGGCAACGGTGATCCACCGAACAGTGTCTATCGCAGCGACTGGGCATCAACTTTAGCTGCTGCTTTCGGCAGCGCTCCGCATTTTTACGACATGGACAACGAGATTGAAATCTGGGGCAGCACGCATCGTGATGCGCATCCGCAGCCGTCAGCATACGACGAGCTGCGCGATACGTTTATTGCGGAGAGCCGCGCGCTGAAGGGATGGGACCCGGCGGCGATTCGCTTCGGACCGATCACCTGCTGCTGGTGGTTTTACTGGAACGGCGCCAACAATGCCGACAAACCCGCTCACGCCGGAAACGACTTTCTCCCCTGGTGGCTGAATGAAGTCTATTGGCAGGATCAGGTCGCGGGCACACGCTCGCTCGACGTGTTCGATCTCCATGCCTATCCCGACACACCCGACACTTCGAGCTACACATTAGCGCAGAAGCGGGCGCTTGCTCTGCGGATATTCCGTGACTACTGGGACCCAACCTACGTCAGCGTGGGCAGCGATATCGACCAAAAATGGACCACATTTATTCAGCCGAAGAAGACGATTCCGTTCCGGATCCCACGCATGCGAGCAATCGCCAACATGATCTATCCCAGCACTCCGCTAAGCATAACGGAGTGGAATGCCGCCATCGCCGGCGAGTCCGATTACTCAACCGCACTCTCCGATGCCGACGCTTACGGCATCCTTGGCCGCGAGCGCGCGTACCTGGCATCGCGTTGGGTGGCCCCGGTTCCGGGCAATCCTAATTACCTTGGGTTGAAGCTTTACACCAATTATGACGGCCAGCATCACAGTTTCGCGACAACTTCAGTTTCGGCTTCCAACAACGGAAGCCCAAATCTAGTCAGCAGCTACGCAGCGATGAACACCGCTGGCACAACCTTAACCGTAATGGTGCTGAACAAAGCACCTGCAACCCAGCTAGGCGCGCAGTTTGTCATCAACGGATTTACTCCCTCACAAGTTACCACCTACACTCTGGGCCCGAAAAATCCAACGCAAATCATAGCTTCCCCGCCACAGTCCTGGTCATCGAGCATGACGTTAGCCGCTTACACAGCAACGTTGCTGGTGATCACAGGTTCCTCCACTCTGCCGGGCGCGGAATGGGATCTGAATCCCGACACCGTCATGGTCGCCGCAGGCGGAACAGTGACGCTTTCTCCCAAGGTTGTTTCGGGAACAGGAACGGTCACGCTGGGAACTCCGCAGGCGGTCACGGGAATTACTCTTGCAGTGACGCAGGGCACCGTAACTCCAGGGAAGAACGGAGCGATAACCGTGACCGCGGGCAAGACTCCCGGCTTCTATCACTACACAGTTCCTTCGACAGACAACGCGGGAGTAGCCCAACAACAGGAGGGGTGCATCGTTGTTGGCAATCCGCCAGCATCGCTCAGCCAGCAAGGCAACAATCAAACCGGGGCACGCGGAACCAATCTGAACCTCTCCGTTACTTTGGCTCCGAAAAAGTCGGGTGGCACCTCTGGCGCGGGAGCCGACATTCTGTTCACGACCGACTCAGGAGGACTCTCCGTTCGACTGGTGACCACCGATTCATCAGGAAACGCAGCCGTGGTGCTGACGTTGCCGGCCAGCGCGGGAATCGTGCACGTGACCGCCGAAGGCCCTTATGGCTTGGGTCATCCTGTTGTTACGTTCACTGAAACGGCGCAATAGCACGTCAATCAATAAATACCGAGGGTCGGCCGGGTGCGCTATTCTAAATTTCGCGTCCTTGGCGAAATTTAGAGTGGGGATTTTCGCCGGGGGTTCGGCTTGCCCTTGCTCTTGCCCTTGAGATTGAGCGCCACCGCAGCGCGGATGAGATCCTTTAATCCCTTCTCATCGATCTTGTCGCCTTCGTGGATGTCGATGGCGCGCCTCACATTTCCGTCGAGGCTGGAGTTGAATAGACCTTTAGGATCCTTCAACGCAGCTCCTTTGGCAAATGTCATTTTGACCACGTTCTTGTGCGTCTCTCCGGTACAGACGATGCCGCCATGGGAAAAGACGGGCGTCCCTGGCGATGTCGGCTTGACCCACTTCCGCTCTTCGACGATGTCGGGGTCGGCCTCGTGTATGATTTGGCGCACTTTCGCGAGCATCTTCCCGCGCCAATCGCCAAGTTCCATGATTTTCTCGTCGATGAATGAAGACCCGGATTCTACGGGGATAGTTTTTTTCATATGCGCTTCCAACACTCGCACTAATTTATCTGCGCACAGCGCAACTCTGCAACCCTGCCGGCGGAAGGCTCGGCTGGTTCCGATATAACTTCGGGAGATGGAAGCAACCCCAATGCGAGATCTGTCGGGAAGAATGGAACAATGCCAAATGCATGACTACCCCAAATTAAAGCCAGCGTCCAGTCGGTCAAACTTCCGTAATTGCCACACTTCTTCTCAGCCAGAGGGTCATGTCGTATCTTTCTATTAGCTGGTGTGAGTCGAGGCACGTAACCGGGAGGCACCGTGATCGAGCAAAAGATTAATGAATTCTTTGGCGATGCCGAGTCTACTAGCTTCGGAACGGGTTGGTGGAGTGGGATATTGTCGGCTTTTTTTGGATTTCTTTCGTTCGGAGCGGTTTTGTGCCTGCATTTTCCCCAGCTCCTCAGCTCTCCGGAACTGCGTTCACATTATCCAATGCACACGATGCGCGTTTTAATCCAATGCCTGATCGTGGCGGCAATTTTATTCGGAGTCATTTCTTCCATCAGGCGCAAGAAAAAAACTCTGGCGTTGACGGGGATGTTGCTGGCGATCGCGGCGACGGCGTTGGGTGGATCGAGCGTGCAGATTAACGATAATTTGCACAATGGGCCTGCTATTGGGCTGGACTGGTTTTTGCTTGATCTGCTGCTGATGGCACTCATCTACGTACCACTCGAAAGAGTGTGGCCGAAGTATCCAGAACAAGGAACATTTGCAGATGAGTGGACTTTGGATGTTGTTTATTTCATGTCGACTCATCTGCCTATCCAGATTCTGTCTTTTCTGGTTTTATTGCCTGCTACGCAAGCGGTTAAATATTTGGGCGTTCCGGTTCTTCAACATGCAATCGCTCGACTGCCCTGGCTGTTGCAATTTTTTCTCGCTGTTGTGGTAGCGGACGTGGCCGAATATTTTATTCATCTGGCTTTGCATAGAGTGCCTTTTCTATGGCATTTTCACGCCATTCACCATTCGTCGAAGGCGCTGGACTGGATCGCGGGATCACGCTCGCACTTTGTGGACGATACGCTGGTTCGCGGATTTATCCTGGTTCCGCTGATGCTGGGATTTTCGCAAACGATCATCCTGGCGTACTTGATTTTTGTCACCCTTCACGCTACCTGGACTCATTGCAATTTCGGCCCCAACGCTAAGTGGCTGGAAAAGTTTTTGGTCATGCCGCGGTATCATCATTGGCACCATACTTCTCAAAAAGAAGGCATCGACAAGAACTTTGCGATTCACTTTCCGTGGATTGATAAGATTTTTGGGACTTACTACTATCCGGATGAGTGGCCGAAAGTGTACGGTCTGGACGGTGAGAAAATTGCGCCCGGCTTTCTTGGGCAGACTATTGAGCCCTTTATAAAAAGAAAAAGAACGCCTTAGAACTCCAGTGCGGCTAGTGGAACGTCTTTGGGTAAGTCTGCACCCGTCCTCGACGCCTTTACCAGGCCAAGAGACTTCATCACCTTGACAGTTATAAATCCGAAGTCGTATTCAGAATCGTCGTGACTTAGTCGCAAGAGACCGGGATAGTGGTGATGATTATTCTGTAAACAAGCGCTGAACGTTGCCGTCACCGGTAGCCACTCGCCAATGTTCATGGCGTTGTCGTCGTCATCGTGATACCGCCGGTATCCAAAATCTCGTGTGTGGGTCCAGTAGTTTTGAATCATATTTACCCACGACGCAAAGATTCGCATTCCCACCCACATCACCAGAACAAACTTCAGGTCCCCAACGAACTTCCACAGAAGATAAAAACTGAAGGCCTGTGCCAATATGGCGAACGCCGGATTCGCCATGACGCGAAAGGTGCGGGATTTCAAAATCTCGTCGCCAGTCAAATTGTCAACGCATTGATAGGGCTTGGCACAGAGATATAGGGTCCGCCAAAAACCATCGCCTGTAACCTTATTGGGATCGCCAGAGTGGTCGGCATGTTTGTGATGCAGCCGATGACGATTAACCCAGGTGACGGGATTTACATAAAGGCCGAAGACGTTGTTTATCACAGCGACGACCCTCATGAACCACTCTTTATAGTCGAGCGAACGATGCGCTACTCCCAGGTGAAGAATATCCGCCAGATACAGGCCTCCGAAAAACCAGCAGAAGATGAAGTACGCTGCGCCTATCGATAGTCCGGCCCAGGGCCCCAGGTGAGCGGGGGCGAGGTACATGCAACCCAAGAGGTAGAGAAAAATAATTGAATACCCTATGAGATTGTAGGTTTTCATGAGTGCTCCTCGTCGGGTTATTCAACCAGAAAACGGAGCGCGTTTTCAAATAGCAAGTTAGGTACACCAATCTTTGGAAGAAAGACGGGCGCTTGGCCCACTCAAGCCTGGGTTTGGCTCGAGTGGTGATGCCGCCCATTCACTCTGTGCGTCGCCCGCTTCCCCACCTCGCCGCGTACGGCAGCACGAACAAGTACAGACCGGTGAAAAACTGCAGGCCGAGCACGAACACCGCGATGAGGCCCAGCCTGGAGGTGTACTTCCCTTGCACTACGGCGATACCGTTGATAATTACGACCACCGTAAAGGCGATGGACAGCCAGCGGTGGGTCTGCCGAATCCATTTGTTCCAGTTCATTGCGGCCTCCTCCAACGACCCAGTCCGAACAAAGAAGAGCCCGAAGCGGACCGAGCGCACTTATAGCATTCACTACTTTTGATCCGCCTGAGGCGGCCAGCTGGGCGCTTCCGTGCCGAACTGCTTGGCGTACTCCGCATTCAGCCGCTGCCAGCCGCCGAACTTTATGGCCTCAGGGCCGACCATGCGGCCAATGGGAGTTCCCCTGAGAAGGTGATCCATAACATCGAAGCAGATGTGCCATCCCGCTGCGCCCATGGAGATGAAGCGGTGACCGATGTTCGTCCAGAGGGTCAGCCGCGTGCCGCCACCCAGACCTTCGTGTCGAAGATCTTCGAGTTGCCACCGCATGTCGAAGTCGCCCCATCTGTACTCCAGCACTTCGGGAGCGTCGGCTCTCGTCACGATTGTTTCGGTGACGCGCGGCATTGGCGCTCCTACTGTGGTGAGCTTCACCGTGGTTCCCGCCGTAGCCAGGCTGCCGTCGGCGTCGAAAGGAGCCCACTCGCGCAGATGCGCCGGGTCGGTCAGCGTTTGCCAAACCTTTTCTGGCGCGTGACGGAGTTCGCGGACAACGATCAGCGTCCACTTCTCTTCCCCGTTTTGTCCGCGGCCTTTTTGTACCCGCGCCCCACGGGCTGGACCCGGTGTGTAGTGCTCGCGATCGGTCACACGGCTCTCCTGTTCGACTGGGGTGCGCATGCTACCAGCGCTTCAGCTGTGTAAGTTGAATGAGGTTGCCGCAGGTGTCGTTCAGCATTGTAATGGTCGAGGCGGTCACGTCGGTGGGTGGCATCGTGAAGACGGCGCCGCGAGCCTTGATCCGTTCGTAGTCACCCTTGACGTCGTCGGTGAAGAACATGGCCGCGGGCTGGCTTTGTTGGAACATTGCCTGCTGATAGGTTTTGGCAGCGGGGTTGCTGTTGAGCGCCAGCTGCAACTCGGTGCCTTCTGGCTCCTCGGGCGAGGCCACAGTCAGCCAGCGATATGGCCCCTGACTGAAATCGGTCTTTTTGGTGAAGCCGAGTACCTCTGTATAGAAGTGGAGGGCTTTGTCTTGGTCGTCGACGTACAGGCTAGTTACTTTGATTTTCATTTCGTTTCTCCTTGGTTACGTTCGCGGTTTGGGCCGCGTCGTCCTTTCTCTGGTTTTCTTTTTTGGTGTTGATGATCGATGGTGATGATCTATGCTTTGACGATCCATGCGGTCGAGGTGCCGTTCGAGAGCATCCACGTACGCTGACCAGAACCGGCGGAACTGAGCCAGCCAGGCATCCACCTCCTGAAATGGTTCAGGTCTCAGCCGGTAGAGCCGGCGCTGTGCCTCCACTTTGGATTCCACGAACCCGGCTTCGCGCAGCACTCGCAGGTGCTTTGACACCGTCGGCTGCGACATACGAAGCTGATGTTCGATTTCTCCCACCGATTGTTGCGACGAGACCAGGAGCCCCAAGATGGCGCGGCGGTTCGGCTCCGCAATGATTTCAAATACAGATCTCATTTCTTTTATATACTCGCAATGGCATATACGTGTCAAGGCATGTACCGGCAAGAACGGGTTCACGTATCCCGTTTTCAGGTTCGGCTTGTGTCCATTTCATCCGAGAAGGTTATTTTGGGTTAACCAAATCGCTAATACATTGAACACTGTAGAGGCTCGGCTACAGGGATCAAGAGATAATGACCAACTACGTCCGCACTGAATTCCATTAGCCAGGGCCGCCTGAAGGGTTAGAACAAGAAATGAGTGCCGTGCAAATCCTGATCGCCGATGATCACGAGTTATTCAGGCGGACTGCACGATCGTTCGTCGAATCTCAGCCCAACTGGCGTGTCTGCGGAGAAGCTGGGGATGGGATTGAAGCGATTGAGAAGGCGAGGCGATTGCGTCCTCACGTCATCCTGATGGACGCCAACATGCCTCGCATGGACGGTTTGGAGGCGACACGAATTATTCGGCGAGAGCTTCCGGATTGCAACGTGATCCTCGTCACCCAGAACCACGAAACCATCGCCCGCCAGCAATCTGCCGCAGTTGATGCGAGAGGATCGATTACGAAGTCGGAATTCACCCGAGAGTTGCCCTCCATCATAAAAAAGCTTTTCGAAGACCCGGGCTCGAAAACCGTCGAGGGAACAGGGAACGAGACTGCTATCAGGCCGGGATGGGTTCGCGGCGGAGGGGAGTTGGGACAGTTGGTCCGAGAGTTCGATTGGACGAAGACCCCGCTCGGTGCCATCGATGATTGGCCACAAAGCTTGAAAACTGTTGTTCGGACCCTGCTCACATCACGCTTTGCCATGTGGATGAGCTGGGGACCAGAACTCACCTTTCTCTACAACGATGACTATGCCCGAATGACCTTGGGAAAGAAGCATCCATGGGCGCTGGGAAAGCCCTCTCAGGAGGTCTGGAAAGAAATCTGGGGCGACATTGGTCCCCGCATTCACAGAGTCCTCGAGACCGGCGAGGCGACCTGGGATGAAGCGTTGCTCCTGTTCCTTGAACGGAGCGGATATCGCGAAGAAACCTACCACACTTTCTCCTATAGTCCCCTGTCTGGAGATTACGGCCAGGTCGCCGGGCATCTTTGCGTAGTGACCGAAGAAACCGACCGCGTCATTGGCGAACGCCGGCTCAAAACACTTCGCTCACTGGCACAAGAGTTGAGCCAGACGATCACCGAGGAGGAAGTGGTTTCCTGCATCGCTCGCTGTCTCGGCGACAATCAAAAGGACTTACCGTTTAGCCTCCTGTATCTGTTCGCAGAAGATGGAACCGAAGCCCGCCTTGCCTGCCAAACCGGAATTGCTCAAGGTCACCCAGCCGCCCCAGCGTCGATTCCGTTGACCGAAAAGGATCAGCCTTGGCCTATCAGCGAACTGCTCGCTGGGAAGGATTCTGTCATCGTTGAGAACCTGCCGGATAGGTTCGAGACGGTTCCCTCCGGCACATGGGATAAGTCACCTTCGCGAGCGCTCCTCCTCCCCATAACGAGTCAGGGGCAAGACAAGCCCGCCGGAGTGATAGTCGCAGCCCTCAATCCGTTCCGTCCCTTGGATGTCGGCTATGCAGGATTCCTCAATCTCGTCGCCGGCCAGATCGCCGCCAGCATCGCCAATGCACGCGCGTACTCGGCGGAAAAGAAGCGCGCAGAGGCTCTCGCAGAAATTGACCGCGCGAAGACAGCCTTCTTCAGCAACGTGAGCCATGAGTTTCGCACGCCGCTGACGTTAATGCTGGGACCGCTCCAGGACCTGCTGGCAAGAAGTCAGACACACCTGTCTCCAATGGCCAAGGACCAACTCAACTTGGTGAGTCGCAATGGCGCCCGGCTGTTGAGACTGGTCAATACCCTGCTGGACTTCGCGCGCCTTGAGGCTGGACGAGTGCAGGGCGTCTATCAGGCTACCGACTTAGCGAGATTCACTTCTGAGTTGGCCAGCGTATTCCGTTCCGCCACCGACAAGGCGGGATTGCGACTAATAGTGGACTGCTGCAATCTTGGGGAGCCGATCTACCTCGATCGCGACATGTGGGAGAAGATCGTTTTGAATCTGATCTCCAATGCCTTCAAGTTCACCTTCGAGGGAGAAATTACGGTCAGTGTATGTCGCGTAGGAAACGTGGCCGAGCTTCGCGTTCGCGACACCGGCGTGGGAATCCCCCCTGAAGCGATCCCTAAATTGTTCGAGCGATTCAATCGTGTTCCTAATATGCCGAGTCGAACCCATGAAGGCAGTGGCATCGGTTTGGCTTTAGTACATGAATTAGTGAAGTTGCACGGTGGCTCCATCAGGGCCGAAAGCACCGTGGGGCAAGGCTCTACCTTCATCGTCAGCATTCCCTTTGGACAAGATCACCTCGCGTCCGGCCAAATGGGAGGCTCTCGCAGCTTATCCTCCACCACGGTCGGCGCGAAGCCGTTTGTCGAGGAGGCCTTGCGATGGCTTCCAGACTCTGCTTCGGGAGGGCACGAGATTTTTCCCGTGCACGACGAGTTGTTGCCGGTCCCGTGTCCGCCGACCGCGCAGGCTGTCGTCCGTCCTCGCGTCCTTATCGCCGACGACAACTCCGATATGCGCCAGTATCTGGCTCGCCTGTTGTCGGAACAGTACGAAGTAGAAACAATGGCGGACGGCCAAGCGGCCGTTCTGGCTGCGCAGCAGCACCCACCGGATCTCATTGTTAGCGATGTCATGATGCCGATCCTCGACGGCTTTGAACTCCTGAAGGCGCTGCGGGCAGATGAGCAGACTCGGACCATTCCAGTCATACTGCTTTCGGCGCGGGCGGGTGAGGAATCGCGGGTGGAAGGCATCCAGGCCGGTGCCGACGACTATTTGATCAAGCCCTTCTCCGCCCGCGAATTGCTCGCTCGCGTTGGCGGCAGACTCGAAATTGCCCGACTCCAGCGCGAAAAAGAATCGCAACTCAGGGCGAGTCAGGCCGAGCTGGAGCGGAGAGTACGAGAACGCACTCAAGAACTGCTGAACGCGAGCGAGGAACTCCGCGAACTGTCTGCCCGTATTTTGCAGGCGCAAGACGAAGAGAGACGACGAATCGCGAGGGAACTCCACGATGGAGTCGGGCAACTGCTCGCGGCTCTGGGCATGGAGGTCTTCAATTTAGCCAGCGAGAGCGTTCGGCTCAGTCCGCATGGCGCTTCCTCCGTCAGCAACATCGAGTCGCTGGTCGGGCTCATGACCAAAGACATTCGCACCATGTCTCACCTTCTCTACCCGCCCCTGCTCGATGAGGTCGGCCTGCACTCCGCGCTGAAAGACTACGTCAGGGGGTTCGCCCAACGCAGTGGGATTCAAGTGTCCCTCGACCTCCCAGCTGCGATGGAGCGTCTGGACCGCGACCGTGAGCTCTCTTTGTTCCGGATTATTCAGGAATGCCTAACGAACATTCATCGCCATTCGGGAAGCAAGACCGCCAGCATTCACATCGTCCGCGATGATGGAGCGCTGGTTCTCAAGGTTCGCGATGAAGGTAGAGGCATGCCCCCCGAACGATTGTCAGAAATTCAGTCCATAGGTTCCGGCGTCGGTATCCGAGGCATGCGAGAACGGGTTCTCCAATTCTCCGGCACAATGAGCATCGAGTCCGACGCTTCGGGAACACTGATACACGTGGTCGTACCGATTCCTGAAGCTGCGTCGCGAGCAAGAACGGGCAGTGATGAGCCGCTACAAACCGTCGTCTGACGGTTTTTTCCCTCAAGCAACCTTCTTGGCCGCCAGTTCCGGCTCGTAACCTGCGGAGGTGTGAGGCTGGGTTTTGGCAGGAATCGACCCGACTTTCCGGCGGCGGTTCGCTGCAATTTTGGCAGTGAGCAGGAGAACTGACAAACTTCCGAGGATTACAACGATTGCTTTCCACCCGCTTATGATTGGGTCGTTCCCCATAAGGGTGAGTGCGCAGAAGACACACAACAGGTGCACGCAGAACACTGGAAGCGAGGCTTGACCCAGCATGACCAGAGGCCTGATCGCAAAGGGCTTCAGAAGCGATCGAAATCTGATCGCTAAGATCGCTATGGCGGTGAAATCGATCATCCGGGCTATCCCAAAATCCCACTTATCGAATAACAGGGCGAACTTTCCGAACGTGACAACCTCGGCTACTTGCGCGTAGCGCAGCGCCAGGAAAAAAGTCGCTACGACCGCTGCCGGAATCGTCATCTGTTTCACCCAATCAAAACGCAAATCGTCCTTGGCCCAGCGCACGCCCAGCCACAGCCCTACCAACCACCATAATTGCCATGCCCAGAGATTGAACGCTCCCATCTCGTTCAGCGGGACTTGCAGGCCGAACGCGCGAGTCATCAGGTGATATGCGAAAATCCGGAATCCGAACTGTGCGAGCAGCCACAGTGTGAAGCCTGCTGTAAGCACGTATTTCCAGCCAAATCGCGCACCCAGAACGATTGCGAAAGGAGTCAGCGCAAGGAGAATTATGTAAATCGGCAGGATATCCAGCAGCGGCGGCCTATAGACCATCAGCGCTGCATCGACGAAGGCATGTGTGCGACCTGCGATAAAGTAGAAGTCGAGAAGATTATGCACTGCCGGCTTGTTGCCGTGCGCCGCGATCGGCGCTTCGATCACAAAGGCAAACGCCAGCAGCAACAGTTGGTAACAGTAAAGCTTTCCCGTCCGCAGCCATAACTTACGCCACATCGCACCGTACCCGTCGCGCTCGGCCATCCGGAAATAAATGCGGCCCGTAAACAGAGCGGAAAGAAAGATGAAGCCTTCGGTTGCGGCGAAAAAACCAAAGGGCTGATTGACATACGCGCTCAAAATCGTCGGCAAGTGAGTGCATGTGATCCACACCAGCATCAGGCCGCGAAGGGCATCGAGTTCTTCTATTCGCTGTGGCATCGGTCGCTCGTGTTCACTTGTCTGCAGTCACTTGTTGGCAGTCACTTGTTTGCAAACCTGGCAGCGTCTCCGCTGTAGCTCTGCAAACCGTGGGACTCCACGTATTGCCTGGCTTTCAGGTCTTGCTTCAGGTATGCGTCCCAGAACGCCAACGTTTCGAGCTCCGCGTATTGGAAGACCTCAACCCGATGCCCACCCCCCGAAAAAGGGGCCGCGAACCCCATATGAGTTCCGCCCTCGATTTCTACCTCGTATTTGTTGCCTGCCGGAGCCTTTTCGAATGCTTCACTTCGCCAAACTGGATCCTGGCCGAATGGCCCCGAGTCATGCGAACCGAACATCAGCAGCATGGGCAACCGAAGCACGTCCCACGAATGTGCGCTCAGGCCCATGATGCCTTCTCCCTGAGGCGACAACATCACGACGGCAGATACCCTCGGGTCGGCAAAACTCTGCGGCTCAGCTTTTCCCGGTAGCAAAATAGTGGTGCCTGCGATCAGTCCCGCCGTATAAGCGCCAAAGGAATGTCCTCCGACGCCGATATGCCGAAGATCGAGTTTACCGACCAGTTGCGGAGCGAATTTTTCGACATGTGCCAGCGAATCGATGACGAAAGAAACATCTTTCGGACGGTTCCGCCAGGCGCGGGGATCACTGAGCGCGTCGCGCAAGCTGCCATGAAACCCAGAATCCGCAATAGAATCGGTGTGGGAAGGGTGAATGCTTATGTATCCGTTGCTGGCCCAGAACTGACCAAAGGCCGAGTAATTATCCTTGGATGCCAAGGCACCGTGAGAGAAGATGATGACTGGAAACGGCCCCACGCCATCGGGATAATAAATTTTGACGGGAACGTATTTATTGCGTGCCAAATCGTGCAGGGCAATATTATCGAGCGTGAGTACTTTATAAGGCCCTGAAGCGGGCGAGTATTGGCTCCAAGCAGCAATTGAGCATAGGCAAACTAAAACGAAAGTAACGACCATCCGATCCGGTTGCCTATAACCCACAAATAAAATCGCCTCCAACCTCTCGCAATGTTAGCCAGCAGCTTAGATAGGGATTCCGCGGCATTGGTTTCATAGAAAACTGAAAACGGGTCAGCAGCTGTCAGATCGAACGAATTATAGGTCCGCCAGCATCCCGACCTCCTGTCCGCGGAGAATCTTTGACGGCTCTAACCGCCGCGGCTCAACACAAGGTGATATCGCCGCCGGAATTCGTTTCCGCTATTGAGCTTTTGCAGGCGAGCGTTTAAGTGCGGCCACGAGTTCTTGGAAGTGCGGGTTGGGACGGAGTTTCTTGAGATCGTCGTCAGTCATCAGGCCGTCGGCATCTTTATATCCGCGAGTGATGGCTTCGTGTAGATATTGGAGAGCGTCTTCGGGGCGATTGGCAGCCCCTGCCACGCAGGCAAACGAATACCACACTGAGAAGCTATTCCCTTGTCCCTTGGAATTGTCTTTAGAATTCTCTTGCTTCTCGATGACGTCGCGAAACAACGTGCTTGCCTCGGGGTAGCGATGCGTGTGGGCCATCGCTGTCCCGACCTGCTGCAGCGCATCCACGGTAAAGGGATGTCGTGGTCCCAGATTACGAATCGCCACGTCAAACGCCGCACGAGCGATTTTTTCCGCTTTCTCGTAACGGCCCTCCCGGTTGAGGACCGTCGCAAGATAGGACTGTGACCTCAGAGTCAGGGGGTTTTCCGGTCCGAGAACGCGGCCCATGGTCGCAAGGGTTTCCCGTTGCAATTTCTCCGCTTCCTGGATACGGCCTTCCTTGAGAAGGAGGTCTGCCAAGTTGGATTCGGACCTCAACGTATCGGGGTGGTCCGGTCCAAGGGTTCGCAATCGAATCTCCACTGTTTCTTGGAGCAGTTCCACAGCATCGGCCGTGCGACCCTCCGATGAGAGAAGACCTGCGAGGCTATCCATAGCGACAATTGTGTCTGGATGTTCGGGCCCAAGCACGCGCCGACGGGCGGCTAGATTTTCGCGATATAAGGGCTCGGCGTCGGCATTGCGCCCCTGCCATGCCAGGGACATGGCCAGATTGCCAATCGCTATCAAAGTTCGAGGGTTCTCCGGTCCCCAGACACGGCGTCCTCCGTCGACCAACTGACGAAACTCCTGTTCGCCCTCGGCATAGCGGGCCTGGTAAAGGAGCATTAGTCCCAGATTGTTCCTCGCGCGCAATACTCGATCATTCTCCAGACCCAGCTGGCGAGTTCCGATCTCGATTACTTCGCGCTCCAGTTTCTCTGTCTCGTCGTAATGACCCTGCCGTTCAAGGATGACGGCCAACTGATTCATGGTGTCGAGGGTAAGGGGATCCTCGGCTCCGAGAATGCGGCGCTCACCCGCGAGCGCCTGACGATCTAGTCTCTCCGCTTCGGGATAGTGTCCTTCGCGCAACAGGATACGACCGAACTGGGCTGTCGACTCCAGCGTCTTTGGGTCATCCGGTCCATGCAAGGTCATTCGAGCATCCAAGGCGCGCCTGGCCAATTCATGAGCACGAGGGTAGAGCCCAAGATTTTCGTATGTGGTCGCCATGACCTGCATCATCTGAGATTGGACCTCAGGATCTTTGGCCAGCCCCGTCCCCATATCGTTCGCCGCCTTGTCGAGGATCTCGCGGGCGGTGACGCTGTTGCCGCGCGCTTCATTCGGGTCGGACACCTTGAACATCCCGGTCATGAAATCAGTGATGCGTGTGGCGCGATCGCGCTCGCGGTTGGCGCGATCGCGCTCCCGAGTAATCCGGCGCAACTGCGAAGCCTGCACGAGGGAGAAAGCGGCCAACAACAACACCAATCCAGCCGCCACGCCGACAGCGACACGGTGCCGCCGCGCATATTTTCGCAAGCGATATCCGGCACTTGCCGGACGCGCCACCACGGCCTCATGACTCAGATACCGCCGAATGTCCGCCGCCAGCTCCGAAGGTGTGCCATAGCGGCGAACGCGATCCTTCTCCAGCGCCTTCATCGTGATCCAGTCAAGATCACCGCGCAGCAGGCTGACCAACTGCTTGGGCTCCATGCCGCGAGCCGCGGCGGTCGCGGCCGACGTGTCCCGATCGGTGCTGACTTTGTGGCTTGGGGTCGGCGGTTCCTCCTCGCGTAATTTTCTTAGTAACTCGTCGAGCGGTTGCTTTTTCTGCTGCTTGGTTTCAAACGGCTGCAGTCCTGCCAGCAGCACATAGAGAATGACCCCCAGTGAGTAGACGTCGGTGCGCGTATCGATGTCATGAACGCCGTCCACATTGGGATCGGCCTGCTCCGGACTCATATATCCGGGAGTGCCCACAAGATGTCCCAATTGGGTGAAGCGGCTCTCACCCTCAAACTGAGGCGCGGTTGCCTTGGCCAGACCGAAGTCGATGATCCGCGGCACGGGTTTGCCATCCACTTCCACCACCAGAATGTTTGCCGGCTTCAGATCACGATGGATGATGGCTTTCTGGTGGGCGTGCTGCACGCCTTCGCACGCCTGGATGAAGAGCTCAAGCCGGTCCGCGATTTTGAGTTTCTTTTGATCGCAATATTCGGTAATCGGCGAACCGGGCACATACTCCATTACGAAGTAGGGTTGGCCCTGTGGAGTCGTCCCGGCGTCGAACACTTTGGCGATGGCGGGATGATCCATAATCGCCAGCGACTGCCGCTCAGACTCGAAGCGTTGCACGACCGCCTCGTCGTACATGCCAGCCTTGATCAACTTGATGGCGACTTGCCGCCGCACTGGAGAGGTCTGTTCGGCCAGCCACACCTGGCCCATGCCTCCTTCACCAAGCTTGCGCACGAGTTGAAAACGTTCGGCGAAAAGCTGTCCCGCATGCAGCCCGCCACCAGAAAGGATCCCATCCAGATGCGCGATCAATCCGTCGGAGGCCTGTGCCGGTTCAAGGAAGGTCGCGTGGGCATCATCGCTAGAGGCGAGCAGGATCTCGACTTCTTGCCGCAACGATTGATCGGACAAACAGGCGCGATCCAAGAAGGCGGAACGTTGGGCGAGATCGAGTTCCTGCGCTTCTTCAAGCACCTCACGAATCTGTTGCCAACGCTCTGGTGTCATGATCTCTGGGTCACGGACCGCTCGTCGCGCTGATCTGGTGATGCAGCCAAGCCCGTGCGGAAGCCCAGTGTCTCTTCACAGTTCTGGGCGACAGCTTGAGCACGTCCGAGGTTTCTTCGATGGAAAGACCGCCGAAGAATCTCAACTCCACAATGCGGCTCTGTTGCTGGTCGAGTTTAGCCAGTTCCTGCAGGGCGTCATCGAGAGCGACTATATCGACGTTGCGGCTCTTGAATGCCAACCCATCTAAGGTTACGCGGTCGCCTCCATCTCGCTTGGCGGTATCGCGGCTGCGTCCGTAATCTACCAGAATCTGCCGCATCAACCGGGCGCAGATGGCCAGGAAATGAGCGCGGTTCTCGAATTTGGCCGCGCCTTGTTTCTCAAGTCGCAAGTAAGCCTCATGCACCAGGGCCGTGCTCTGCAATGTATGGTCGGCACGTTCCTTCCGCAGGTATTGGTGCGCAACCCGCCGGAGTTCGGCATAAACGAGTGGAACCAAGGCGCGCAACGCCTCGTCTTCGCCGGCGTGCCACTCGTCCAACAACTGTTTGACGATCTTGGATTCAACCTGCGACAACAAGCCCCCAGAAGCGTCTTCGGAGTTCTTGGGTAGCAAAGTAGCCTTACGGACTAGCGATGTCAAGCCATTGAAAACGCATGTACTTCGTAGAGTAACCGCGGGCTTGTCATTTTCTCGATGCGAGGCGCAAGGAAGGTTTCTCATTTTCCTTGGCCCAATTCTCCCGGCATTCAGACGGAAACACCGGGGCGCCAAAATCGTCTGAATAGTTCACGCTGGGCACATGGGCCTGTGCACGCAAGAGCCATGGACTTATCGTCCGGCCGGGATACGACTCATAGGCGTCGTTCGGCATGCCGAACTCCACGGGATCGTGGCATCACCCATGGGTCCGGACATGAGCGATTGTTGGGCCGCACCCTTATCCGCCGGAGTGCCTAGGCTACCTGCATCAAGAATTTCCGAATCCGGGCATCCTTTCTGATAATCGAACTTCTTAAATATGCGGCCTCACATCGCTGAGACGCAAGATCCGAACGGCGGCTACCCAGATAAAAGGTGACCGAGCATGGCAGAGAAATTAGGTTCCAAGGCGATTCCGTACGTGCCGGAAGGAGGTGTCCTGAAATCTGTCTCCAGGCGCAACTTCATCAAAGGCGTCATCAGCAGCGGCGTTGCCGTCTCCTCCGCAAGCTATCTTTTTCGCGCGTCGTCTCTATTGCATGGCCAGCAACCCTCTGCCGGCGTTGGCGAGCGCCTCATCACTCTCAACGTTAATGGTCAGCAGCGGCGCGTCGATGTCATGAAGCAGGAAACGCTCGCATGGACACTGCGTTACAAGCTGGGACTGACCGGCACCAAACTCGGCTGCGACCGCGCCGAGTGCGGGTCGTGCAGCGTTCTTATCGACGACATTCCGCACTATTCCTGTTCGGTACTCACACACACGGTGCGTGGCCGCAGGGTTTTGACGATCGAAGGGTTGGCCGCCGAAGACGGAACCCTGCATCCTGTGCAACAGGGCGTCATCGACGAGCAGGGATTTCAGTGCGCCTTCTGCATGCCCGGCTTCATCATGACCGCAGTCGGATTTTTGAAAACAAATCCCAATCCCTCGCGCCTGCAACTGGCGCACGGTGTCTCGGGAAATCTCTGCCGCTGCCAGGATTACGACAAGATTCTGACAGCGTTGATGCGGGGGGCGGAGAATATGCGGAGGTTGTCGCTTGGATAAAGACAACGGTAACGGCAACGGCAATCAACTCGCCAATAATAAAAAGCCTGTTGACTCCACCAAGCCCGCTGAACGCGTCTACGGCGCAGGGTACAAACTGATTGGCAAGAACTACGAGACACCTGACCTCTATGCGAAGGTTACGGGTAATGCGAAGTACGCTGAGGATTTTCGCGCGGAAGGCATGTTGTTCTGCAAGCTGCTGCTCAGTCCCATGCCGCATGCGCGGGTAAAACGCATCGACGCGAAAGCGGCGCTCGCCATGCCCGGCGTCAAAGGCATTCTCACAGCCGATGACCTTCCCGCGCCAGCCGACACGCTTACCGACAACGGCACGGTGATCAAGGCCAGCAAGTGGGGCGAGCGCGGTCTCACCATGGAGCCGGTTTATCAGGGCGAACCAGTGCTTGCGGTTGCCGCAGTCGATGAACTCACCGCCGCGGAAGCCATCGAAAAAATCGAAATCGATTTTGAACCGCTGCCCTTCGCGATCGATCCGCTCGAGACTTTGCGCCCGGGTGGTCCCAACCCGCGAACGGATGGCAACGTCTGGAGCCGTCCGGCTGCGGGCTCGCAAGGTCCCGGCACGCCCACAGTCACGGAACTCAAATGGACCAAGGCTGACTTCGAGGAAGAAAAGCACGGCCGTCTTCCGATGGGCAAGAGTCCCGACGAGTGGACATACGGCGACCTCGATTCAGGATTCAAAAATGCGGCGCTCGTTCTTGACGAGACCTTTGTCACCCCTGACACCAGCCATCAGACGCTTGAAACCCGCAGTGCGATGGCCTACTGGCAAAACGGCAAAGTTTACATCTACACAGGCACGCAAAGCACCGCGCAAACATTGCCGGCGATCGCGCGCTGGTTGAACATCAGTCCTGACAATGTTGTTTTCATCAGCGAATACACCGGCGGCGGGTTTGGCAGCAAGATCACGGGTGGCGTGACGATGATCATTCCGGCGCTGTTGGCCAAGAAAACGAATGCTCCGGTGATGATGCGCATCAGCCGCGAGGAGGAGACTTTCATCGGACGAGCCCGTCCCAGCTTTCAAGGGCGTATGAAAGTCGGCTTCTCGAAAGAGGGACGAATCACGGCCCTCGACATGTTCGTCATTTGCGACAACGGTCCCTACGACGCAGTCGGCGATTCTCCTTCCTCGGGACGCATCGTCTCGCTGCTCTACCAACCGCTGGCGATGCGCTGGCGCGGTTTGACTGTGCTGACCAATACTCCGCCGCGTAGCGCGCAGAGTTCGCCGGGCGGACTACAAGGGATAGTAATTATCGAGCCCATCATCGCGAAAGCCGCGCGCAAACTCGGAGTCGACCAGGTTGCAGTCCGCCGCATCAACTGCCCCGAGGGCAAGGCTCCGCTGGGACCGGTAGTGCAGGGCAAACGCCAGTATGCCACCAGCGCATTCCTGAAAGAAGCGCTCGACCGCGGCGCGGAGCAGTTCAAATGGAACGAGCGGGTCGCACGCACTCCGAAAAAGGTAGGCACGAAAGTTCGCGGCGTTGGCGTTTCGCTCAGCTGTTACGTTGGTGGCACCATCGGATTCGACGGGCTTCTCGTCATCAAGCCGGATGGCCGGGTCACGTTCCAGTCTGGAATCGGCAACCTTGGAACCGAATCGGTGATGGATGTACATCGCGCGGGCGCGGAGGTTCTCGGCGTGCCGTGGGAAAAATGCAACGTAGTCTGGGGCAACACCTCGAGGGATCTTCCGTTCACCTGCGTCTCCGGCGGAAGTCAGACAACTCACGCCATGACACGGGCAGCCTATGCCACGGCAACGGCCGCGAAGCAAAGGCTTCAGGAAATCGCGGCGAAGAAACTTGGCGGCAAGCCCGAGCAATACGTAGTCGCGAACGAGCGCGTTTTCCGCAAAGGCGGTGGCGCCGGCATGACTCTGGCGCAGGCCGCGAAGCACGCGATTGAATTAGGCGGAATCTACGATGGCCACGAGGCGCCGGCCGATGTCCACAAATTAACGAAGGTGTCGGTCGCGGCATTGGCGGGGCAAGGCTTGGTGGTCGCCGCCAAAGACAACTACCCGCGCGACGGCTCGACGTATTCCTATGTCGCCAGTTTCGCCGAGGTTGAGGTCGATGTCGAAACCGGCAAGTACCACATCGTCGATTTTCTCGCGTCCGCCGATGTCGGAACGGTGATCCATCCCCGGGCACTCGGCGGTCAAGTGCTCGGCCGCTCTGTCCTCGGCATCGGCCATGCGATTGGCCAGAAATGGGTGTTCGATCCGCGTTACGGCGAGATGCTCTCCAAGCGCTTCTACCAAAGTAAACCGCCGACCATTCTCGATGTGCCCGTTGACATGCAATGGACTGCGCTGGACATTCCCGACCCGGAGACGCCGGTCGGTGCTCGCGGTGTCGGAGAGCCTCCGGTTGGTGGCGGATGCGCTTCTATATTGAACGCCCTCTCGGATGCGTTGGGAGACGAGATTTTTCAGCGCGCTCCGGTGAACGCCGACACGATTCTGACCTCGCTCGAAGCGGGCCGGCCGATGCAGCATCCGCTCATGGCGCATATTTGATGGCTGATATTTGATTGGGATTTGAAGGAGAGTTATGGCTGTCGTACGAGACGTAATGGCCGCTTTCGAATTGTTTCAGCCGACTTCCGTCGCCGACGCGCAGAACCTTCTCGAACAGCATGGACCCGACGCCTGGGTGCTGGCCGGAGGGCTCGACAGCTTCGATTGGCTGAAGGATCGAATCAAGAAGCCGAAGGTTGTGCTAGACCTGAGCGGAATCGACGAACTGCGCGGAGTGCGTGCTCAGGGCAGTAACGGCGGCGATGGCATCGAAATCGGCGCCATGACGACGCTTACCGAGGTCGTTAACCATCCCATCATTAAGCAGAAGTATGATCTGCTGGCGCAGGCTGCCGAATTAGTGGCATCGCCGCAGATCCGCAACCAGGGAACCATCGGCGGGAATGTTTCGCAGGATACGCGCTGCTGGTATTACCGCAGCGGTTGGCCGTGTTACCGCGCCGGCGGCAATATTTGTTATGCCGATACGCCGGAGGGCCGCAACCGCGAGCACGCGATTCTACACGCCGACCGCTGCGTCGCGGTGAATCCTTCGGATTCAGCCCCGGCCCTTATTGCTCTCGACGCCAAGTTTGTCATCCGAACGAGCAAAGGCGAGCGCATCGTCGACGCAGAAGATTACTTTATCGGTCCTGACATCGACATCACGAGGTTGCACATCCTGCAGCCCGGGGACTTGCTTACCGCCATTCGTATTCCTTCCACATGGGCCGGTGCACAATTTTATTTTGAGAAAATTCGCGACCGCAACGTTTGGGACTTCCCGCTCATGAACGTTGCCTCAGCCATGGTGACGTCAGGCGGTAGTTCACCGGGCGAAAGTTCAGCCCGGACGATCGATCGCAGTCGAATTTCGGTGAATGCGGCCGCCGCCCGACCGTTGCGGTTGAAGGCGGTTGAAGATGCGGTTCGAGGCAGGCCACGCAACGCCGCGACCGGTGAGATGGCGGGGAAACTGGCCGTGCAGGGAGCAATCCCATTGCAATTCAATGCTTACAAGATTCCGCTGATGAGAAATCTGGTCAAGCGCGCCATCGTCGGAGTAGGTGCAGGAACGGGAGTAGAGGAGGTAACGTGGGCTTCTTAGAATGGGCGACAAGTCCATGGGGACAACTTGTCCCGATCCATATCGCCTGGTTTCTGATCTGGGTCGCAGTGATTGCGGGATTTCTCTTCTTTATCGTTCACGCCGCCTACCTGCGATACTTCGCCAAACCAAATGAGTTTGCGGGCACCATTTCGCCGTCCGAAGCCGCGCGCATCCCCGAGCATGTGCCCAGGCACTCGCTAACCGCGCGGGTGTTTCACTGGATCATGGCCGCCTCCATGTTCACCCTCTTGTTTACTGCCTTCCTGCCAAAAGTCGGCGTCCAGTTCAATTGGGTAACCTACCATTGGATCGCCGGCGCGGTATTAACGGTTTCGATCATTTTTCACATCATCCATGCATCCTTCTTCCTGGATTTCTGGGCGATCTGGCCGGACCGCATTGACCTGCGGGACGCATGGCGAAGAATGTTGCGAGCAGCCGGAAAGCCTGAGCCGCCACCAGATAAATTCGCCAAATATCCCTTGGAGAACAAGCTCTACCACGGCGCCATCATCGCCGCCGGCCTCTCTGTGATCATAACCGGCGTATTCATGATGTTTCGTGTGCGCACCATCTTCTTCCCTCGCAATCCATATCTCTTCAGCGACATGACCTGGGGCATGGTGTATGTGCTGCACGGCTTGGCCGGCGTAGGACTGATCGCGTTGATCATGGTCCACGTCTATTTCGGACTACGCCCGGAGAAACGCCCAATCACGAAGTCCATGATCTTCGGCTGGATGAGCCGCGACTTTTATTTGAAAGAGCATGATCCCAAGCGATGGGTGGTCGAGACACCTTCGCCATCGTCTTCGTCGTCATCAACGTCCAACCCAATGAGAGGGCGAGGGCTGACCGATGCTGGCTGAAATTGGTAGCCGTTTCGAGGCCGTGGAAGAATGTTACGAGTTTATGCTGGCCTACGCAGCCCAGGGTCTCCGCACTGACGAGGGCAGCAAATCGGGTGGGCAAGTTCGCGAGTTCTTGCGTCGCGCGGTGCAAGCGTTGACTGGGCTAACCGAAGCTTGCGCAATGGCAGTCAGCGAAGGAGGTCTTGAGCCAGCCGAAAAATACGTCGCGTTTCTTACTGTTCTCGATCGCGACTCCCGCGACTCTCTCGCCGCCATTGAACTGGTTCTCGCACAGCCCTCCATCAGTTCTCAGTTGATTGATAATCTGAATGCTTGCATTCATCTCCGCGCACTGCTCACCGACTTATTTCTATTGGATGAAATCCTGAGGAGGCATGTCGAACCAGCGGAGCCGGTTGGGACGAATAAAGGCGACTAAGTCAATCGGCCGGGCACGAAGTCCGCAACGCTCTGATCGTGATCTGCGATGGACTCCGGCATCTCGAAGAGAAAGCCAAGAATTAATCCCACGGAATGGTCTCGAAGCTCTTGCGAATGCGTCCGTCTTCTTTCCTTAAGAAAATGTTCAGGCGTTCCCCAACAGCATTTCCGACTACAGGCTTACCGCCTACCGTGCAATTTACAGTGCCTACATACATCCCACACGGCACATCTTTCATGCTCTACTTCGAACTGTAGTGAATCGAGGTAGCAGTTCGTACTGTCTCTTTCATTAGCGCATACGGATGCACCAGGACTCCGGTGTTCCAGTCATGGATCGAAAGGTCGGGTGCATCTTCGACTTCCCAGCCAGCAGCCGGAAGATCCCCAACCATAATCGTCCATTCATAGTTCGGTGGTGGTTCTTTTTCCTTAAACCCCAAATCTTTTTCTATCAACCCAGCGGCGAGTGTATATGCTTCCTTGCCAACCAGTTCCATGCTCTTTTCAGGTGTGTGCGTCGGGTCAAGGGGCTGTTGACCAAGACGTGAATGCCGCCACAGCGGTGGCAACATCCGAACTGAATCCGGTTGACTGGCGCACGTGGAAGTTCGGCAACTCTGGAAGCATCGCACCAACGGCTTTATGGAAAGCGATATTAAGGTTGACGTCGAGGTACTTGGTGTCCGCCTGTCGAGCGATTTGGGCGCGCCATGACTGCGACTCAACTGGCATCGGTGCTCGCGGGTTCGAGGATCATTATTTATAAGCTCGCCAAGAAGAACCGTATCTCATCTTTTAGGGCTGGCTCCTGTGTCCGTTTCGATCCGAAAGCCGTGGCGAATTGGCTCCGAGGACAGTAATAAACACAATAACACCACGGGCCGCTTCCGCCTCGCCAAGGATCGGCTGTGATTAGCCGGGCATGATTTCTTCAGTATGTGGCTGCCGAGCCACGCGCCCGACGGAAATTCTAGGTCTCCCGTTGTCGACAATCCGGGAATTGCATCGGTAACTGATCACAGGCCCGTTCCCGGTTTTTTCGACCGATCATGAGTTATCTTTCCCCTGCCGCCCTCGTTAGAGTGATTCTTCAGTGGCGTTGAGGAAGCAGCGTCTTGGTGATATGGGGAACAGCGCGAGTTGTCGCTGGTCGACGATTCTGTTTATCCGGTTGCATGCCCAAGTTGGAGCCACCGTGCACGCGGTTGCCCAGTCCGAGATCGCGCTTACTCGAACCAACCCTGGCGTCATACGGCTCGGGACTTGGTTCGGCGACCGATGACAGGTCGATGATCGCGATTCCATTCCCTGTGCCCGTTATGGCGACAAGCACGTTGTCCCTGCCATCGTCGACTAGCGCGTCATAATTTGGTGAGAGTGCAGCCGGTAGCGAAATACGATCTCGCAGATTGCCGATGTTGCCGTCAAACACGTCGATACCATTCGTCGAAGGCTGGAAGAGCAATCGTCCGTCTGGACTCAGCTTACCGCCGTAAACATAGGCGATATTCAGTATCTCGCGATCGTTCAGCGCGTAGTACGATTCGCCGTTCAAATCAGAATCGTAGATGTAGAACGTCGCAGTGAACTGGGTTTGGTTGCTGGAGAGCGCCAGTTCGTAGTTACCATAGCAACAACTGTAACCATCAGGCGCGTAGAACAGCGCATCGGTTGCGGTATCGATGCTGAAGACCTCACCGTATTCGTTGTAAAAAACACGTGTGTTGTCAGAACTGATCGCGTTTCGGAGGTAGGCGTCGTTCGGACCCAGTCCGGGGCCATCGATGCCGTAGTCGGTGATGGCTCCCGTGTTTGTGTTCAACTTGAAGAATTGGTCACCCCCGCTTATTCCTATGATGAAGACCATGTAATAAACATTTCCCGCGTCGCTGATCGCAATTCCGCAGGGATTAATGGTGGCGCCCGACTGCGAACCCACTATAAAGGTCTGGACCGACGTTGGATTCGTGGGATCGAGAAGATAGATGGCTCCGGCGCTGAGATCAGAAATCGCGAGCTTGCTGCCATCCGGTGAAAGCGCGATTCCCCACAGTCTCTGCGTCGTACCTTTAGGAGCGGGGATATTAATGGGTGACAGCCATTTTCCCTGAGCACGAGAGAAGACCTGGATCTGAGTAGTGTCCGTGAAATAGTAGAGGTCAGTGTAAGGATCGTAGATGCCTTGAGCGAGCGTCGATCGATTTAACGGGAACGGCTGCGTTGACGGAAGGTAGGTTAATGCTCCCGATGCCGTCGCGCTTCCTGCGCTGGTGGCAACGGTCACATTGACTGCCGACCCGCTGCCGCCCGGCGGTATCGTGTAGGCGACACTTTGCAGGGGAAACGGCGGCGAAGTTATTGGGTATGCGTTCGCTTCGAATGCCGTAACCGGCGCCGCTACGCCGCCCACGGTCACGCTGAGACCGGACGGAATCGAATTCGAATCGACCGGACCAAAGCCGTAGCCATAAACGTATCCAGTACCGCCGCCCTCGGAGGTCGCCATGTTCGGCGTGACCTCCAGAATCGTCGGCCCATAGCTGAAGGCTTCGGGAAGAAGCTGCATTCCGCCGTTGGTTGTGAACGTGTAAATGTCGGCAGGTCCGGCGTTGCCCGTGGGGCTCGTTGCGTTGAGATAGTCCGGAGTTGCAGAGATGTTAGTCGCCTGTCGCGAACCGAAATAAATGCTTTTTAGCGAAATCGCGCCACTTAGATTTTCCCATTGCGTCGCGGTTCCGCCGGAGAGCGGTCCCGTGGCCGGGCTCAAATATCCGTTGGGGAATTCCGTGCCAACAGCGCCAGTTTGCAATGTGGAAAGATCGACAAAGCCGACCCCTTCCTCTGCAGGACCCGCAAAGAGGCCTGTTCCATCCGTCGCCAGGAGGTAAGGGTTAGCGATGGGACCGAATGCGAGCGCTTCCCCGACAAAATCTAGTTGCACGTCGATGTTCGGAACCCAGCCGACCATTTGCCCGGTTGCGATGTCATAGGCGTAGATAATGTTGGTGCTAGAGTTGTCAGGAGTGAAGAGCGTTGTCGAATCAGCGCTGACAGAAAAACCGGAGGCGGAGGAGGCGTCGCCCAAAACATCGAATTGAGCGACCACGGCGAGCGTCTGCGTATTATAGACAGTCACGCCGCCGGTGTAGTTGGGCAGAATTATGTACTTTCCGTCCGGCGAGGTAAGAATGTGAAGAGCGGGCCCGCTCGATACAGAAATGCCTGTTCCAGTGACGGGGTTCACCTCGCATAGCAAGCCGCCATTGATGGCGCCCAGCAGTATCTGGGTGCGGTCCACGGTAAGCGCAAAGCCACCCAGACTTCCCTGAAAGTTGCCACATGGAAGCGGGATTCTTTGGTTATCTTCGAATGTACCGTAGCTCGTGATGGTGTTGTCAGCCGGGTTCCAGACTGCAAATCCGCTCGTACCGTCGATGCCGTTGTAAGGAGCGATCAGCGCCAAACGGCCATCTGCCAGGACGAGAGCAGAAGAAGCAAGGTAACCGTATGGCCCGATTTCAGACGCGATATACCGCCGCGTTACCGTCATCCCGACCGGATCGATCGTATAGACATCACCAATCTGCGTTCCGACCCAGAGGGTTGTCCCATCAGGCGTCTCATCGATTCCAAAAGCCCCGGGCACGCCGATGGTCCCGATCTCGGTCTGAGAGGCAGCATCGATAACAATCACCTGGTTGGAAGAAGGATCGGTAACAAAATAGCGGGAAGTTGGAGCGTGATAAAGAATCCAATGCTGGTTTACGTAAAGGAAATACTCCGTCGTCGCGTCCGTCCGCAGGTAACGCGTGCGCGTGGGCACACCGTTTCCTGAACCGTTCACCGTGAGGCTCAATGCCGCGGTGTGCGTCAGAGACCCGGAGCTGCCGGTAAAGGTCACGGTGGCATTGGCACTTGGAGCGTTGGCCGCGGCAGTAAGAGTGACCTGCTGCGGTGTGCCTGGCACCAGGGTGAAAACGGTCGGCGAGACGGTAACGCCTCCTGGAACACCCGTAACCTGAACACTGATCTGCGACGAGAAACCGCCAAGGGCCGTCGCGGACAACGAAACAGTTGTCGAACTGCCTGCGTCGACGGACTGGGTGTTCGGATTAACTCCCATACTGAAATCCGGTGCGGTAACCGATAGGCTCAAGCCAACGGTGTGTGTCAAAGCGCCGGAAGTTCCAGTAAAAACCACACTGCCTTTGGCATTGGCCGCATTTCCCGCTGCGGTGAATGTGACCTGCTGCGGAGTGCCCGGCACGAGCGTGATGCTGCTCGGCGAAACCGTTACCCCTGTTGGAATTCCAGTCAGCTGAACCGTGATCTGTGAGGAGAAGCCGTTGACCGCGGTTGCAGATAACGAAACTGACGCCGAGCCACCAGGATCCACTGACTGAGAGGTTGGGCTTACTGCCAAGGTAAAGTCCGGCGTCGGGGGTGGTTGATTCTGGGAGGCCCCACTGCCGCACCCCATCAGTCCCAGAAGAAGGACCAGCGGGAGAGCAAGCCAGATTGAAGTTCCACGCAACCGGTCGTGGCTATTCATCTTGCACATAAGGTCGGCAGAAGTCACACCTATCTCCCAGCCCCCATGGGAGCCATAGGACAAAGCGGAGAGTTAGTATCTTCGATAACTCTCTCGTCGTCAATGAACATCACACAGACCCGGATTTTACATATCTCCTTGGTTGATTTGGACCTAACCTGTGTTAGTGTTATCTGCTAATTTTTCATGTCCTGTCGGCTGACAACCTTATGTCTGCTTCATCCTTGCGTCGTTTTGTCTGTTTTGTCGCGGCGTTGATCCTGACGCTATTGCTGTCGGCTCAGGCAGCGACATTCAAGAACCCCGAGTTGATTAACACTAGTTACGATCCCATCGGGACTGCAACCGCCGACTTCAATCACGACGGACATCTCGACCTTGCTTACGTTGACGGGACCAGCAGCTATGCCTTGCATGTTTTGCTGGGCAATGGCAATGGAACTTTTTCTCATCGCCAGGATATCGAGCTGCCTATCGGAATTTGCGGGTATCTGAGCTGCGTCATCAACCTGGCCGACGTGACCGGTGACGGCAATACCGACATTATTCTGGGTGGTAGTGGATCGACCAATGGTCAAATTGCCGTTCTGGTGGGCAACGGCGACGGCACGTTTCAGCCACCGATTCTCTCTACTGTGACAAACTCCGGTGAGAATGGCGGTTACCCCTCTTTGAACACTCAGATGGGCATCGGCGATGTCAACGGAGATGGCGCCGCTGACTTAGTTATCGCGGATGAGTCAAGCGCCACGTTATACGTCCTGCTTGGAAACAACAGCGGAAAATTTACTATTGGAACGACCACAACGTTCTACTTCAGCGGCCCGACCCTCACATACCTATTCGACCTGAACGGCGACGGCTATCTGGACATCGTGGTCAACAACCTCGTGGGAGCTCAAACCCTCGTGCTTCTGGGCAATGGCAATGGCACCTTCCAGCCGGTAGTGACCTACAACACCACGTATGCGCTACTTTTGGCCGACATGAATGGCGATGGACATCCTGACCTGGTCGGTCTTGTCTATCCAGGCCAAGTCCAAATTGTTGCAGGCAATCCTGACGGTACTTTCGGCGCCCCTGTCGTGGTCGCGACGGTTCCGGCGACCGCGCAGCTTATCGCCACGGGAGATTTCAACGGCGACGGGATTCAGGATTTGGTTTTTCTCACTCCGGCGGGCGTCGGCATTGCTCTCGGAAAAGGAAATCTGACCTATGGGCCCATGATTTCTTCAGTAGCCGGTTCCCTGGCCGCAGTGTTTTATCAAACCGGAGATATCACGCAAGGCGATTTCAACGGCAATGGCCACAATGACCTAGCCATGGGGGTGGATGGAGGACTCCTAATCCTCGCGGGGAATGGAGACGGAACTTTTGCGAGCGCCGACTCCTACGACGTGGGTCACACCGTGGGCACCGTCGCAGTGGCCGACTTCAACGGAGACAACCTTCCTGATATCGCAGTGACTGTGTCGGCGACTTATCCGCGGATCTTATTTGGCAACGGGGCGGGCTCATTTACCCTGGCGACCGATCAGAATCAGAGTTATGGATCGCAGCCTCCCAGTGGAAGCATGGCGACCGGAGATTTCAACGGCGACGGTAAGAATGACCTGTATGTCCTGGAGGCAACCGAAGCATATCCCTACGGCCAGCCATTTATCCTCTTTGGCGCAGGCAACGGCACTTTCGCGTCGCCCTCGGCGATCAATACGGGACCCGCGTTGGTGGGAGACCTGACCTACAACAACCGCAGCGACATGGTTTCCCAGTCTGAAAATTCAATCCTGGCTTTGCTGGGACAGACCAACGAGACCTTCACGCAAGTTACAACTACTCTAATCTATCCCACAGGGGGAGTTGCCGCCGTCGGCAACTTGAACGGCGACAAAATACTGGACCTTCTAGTTTTCGAATATCCATCACTGCGCGTATGGCTCGGAAATGGCGATGGAACTTTCACCCAATCCAACATGGTCAGCGATCCTGCTCAGCAGATTAACGAGCAATCCGCAGCGATCGCCGATCTTAACGGAGATGGGAATGCGGACATCGTCGTTGTTCCATATCCTAACCAGCAAGGCCTGCCGCTGCCTCTTCTCATTTACTACGGCAACTCCGACGGCACGTTCCAGAACGCCGTGCAGTTGCCAATCTCGCACGCTTACACCCAGCTAGTCATTGCAGATGTGAATCGAGACAATAAGCCCGACCTTGTCCTGAGCGATGGTGCGGGCATCGCGGTGATTGAAAACCTGGGAGGAGGCAACTTTGCTCCCGAGGAACATTTTGTCGCTGGACAAAAAATTTCCGGGCTGAGTGTGGTAGACGTCAACGGCGACGGATTCCCGGATATCATCGCGGCGAATGCGGGTGGTACTACGGTCGCCGTGCTGCTGAATCAGCCTAATGGGAATCCCGTCGACGGCGCTCCAAGCAACGGTTCTTTCACTATCTCCCCTGAGCCGGCACAATATGGGCAGCCGATTACCTTGAGCATTACCATGTCGGTTCCCTCCGGTCCCGTCCCTACCGGTTCCGTGAGCTTCAGCGTCGATGGAGCATTTATCATCACCAAGTCACTGGCGAACGGAACGGCGACCGACACGTTTGCCGCGGTGCTAAACACCGGCACTCATACCTTCGTAGCCACCTATAACGGAGACGATGTCTATAGCCCCGAGAGCTTCTCTGTCCTTCATGTAGTTCTACCGCCCGTATATGCTACGCAGACCGTTCTGGTAGCAGCACCGAAGGTTGTCTACACGAGCCAGACCGTAAGGCTGACCGCAACGGTGAACAGCTCGGTGACGGTGCCCGCCGGGTATGTGACCTTCATGGATGGACCCAACTCGATAGGCGCCGAGGCAATTTACATAAATCCAGTTGTAACTCTCGAAACAAATCTGCTGGCCGCAGGAATCCACAGCCTGACCGCGGTCTACCAGGGCTACCAGGAACCATTTAACACACAGGCCATCTTTCAACCGAGTACCTCCGCCCCGATCAGCGTGACCGTAAATGCTGTTCCGACCACGACAGCCCTGTCGGCATCCACGACCTCTCCTACTGCGGGGACAGTCGTGACCTTCAGCGCCAACGTGACTAGCGGCTCAGGCGTCCCATTCGGCGGCGCGACATTCTACGACGGGACCGCTCCCCTTGGGAGCATTTCGCTCCAGTCCGGTGGGAGCGGCACCTATAGCACCGCTTCTCTGGCAATTGGACCGCATAACATTACGGCGGTATTCAATGCCAACGCGACGTTTGCCAGTAGCACATCGTCCGTCGTCGTGGTCACCGTGGTTTCTGCTGGAGCTGCCATGTCTCCGTCGGTTGTTGCTGTGGGAGCGACAGAGAGCGGCGATCAGTCACTACTGGTGGCAAGGGTTAGTGCGCCGAACGGCCATCCGGCAGGCGAAGTGATTTTTCTCGACGACGGCAATATCCTGGGCACTGCTACCACGAATGCGGCGCAAACCGCGTATCTCACGGTCCCGCAGTTTGGTGGTGGCGTGCACAACCTGTCCGCCAGTTATACCGGTTCTCTTGAGTTTGCTCCGAGCGTGTCGCCTGAATTGCTTGAGCAATCCCCGACGGGCACAGGCGGTTTTTCTTTGAGTACCGGATCGGACTCCGTCGATGTCACGCCCACAGGCTCGCAGGTCGTGCGGGTCACGGTCGTTCCAACGGCGGGCTTCCAGCAGCCGGTTCAACTGTCCTGCGCAGGTGGAGTGCCCGCCGGATTCGAATGCTCATTCGCGCCCGCTTCGCTCTACGGCGGCGACAGCTATCTCAGGATACAAACCTCTTTAAAGGCAGCGAAGGGATCGACAAGCGTTGGTCAGTTGTACGGAGTGACGTTCTGCCTCTTCTCATTCCTGCTGATAGGTGCTGCGAGTCGGCGCCGCGTTCATTGTGTTGCGCTGGTCATGGTTTGTGCGAGTCTTACGATCATGACCGGATGCGGGAATTCGTCCGGTATTTCTGCGCCATCACAAATGATGGTTCTGTCAATTCGGGCGAGCGCTGGAAGCGGCGCAGGTACGATTGTCCATTCGGCACAGATGCTGCTAAACATTCGGTCTTCCGAGTAGCGCACCAGATTAGTTGGCTGAGGCCCCCAATAGGAGAGGTCACAGGACCGCTTCGTGTAAGTAAGCCATTGCGAGCAGCCCTGCCCTGGCCAGTAGGGGTTTTTCAGGCACCACACCGGAATTCCGATGATATCCGGGTATGGGGACTGGTTGGGATCGCACCCGCTTACCGTTTGGTAAAACGTTAGTGGGTCATTTGCATCGGTTTGATCACACGAGTTCGCCGATAAGTTGGTCCAATTGGATGGTTGGGGGTGTCGTTTGAGGGTTCGGTACAGTCCCGGATACAAGGGGATTCAGCCAAATATAGATAATGTCATTGTCATGGTCGACGCCCAACGCGGAACTAACAGGCCCCATTGTTGAAATGCTATTACCATTCGTCGTCTGAACCGCAACCGAATTCGTGTTCTGGCTAGATGTAGTCCAGCCGTCACTCAAGCTGTTAGTGATCGAGGCACCAAACACACCTAGGGATCCCCCAGTTGTCACAGATGAGGTATTAACAACCGTTGAAGAGTTGGTGACAGACATGGTATTGGAAGATCCGACGAACGTGGTGTTTCCATAAGAGACGAAACTCGACTATCCGGGCGGGGCATAGACCACACCCATCACGAAGTACTTGGGAAAAATCGGCTGTGTGGTGTCATTGTCTGCGCGTACACAGTGTCACGCGAAAAGTTCACAACACAAAAGAGCGCCAGACAGACTGTAAGCAGCCACCGAAGCGTATATTTCACGGACTTTTCTCCTTTGACCTTAGGCCGTTGGTGGCGCGACATTGGCGCCACCCCGACTCCGGGCAATTTCCGCACGATTCATCCGCGTACCGCAATTGTCAAAATCTCTTCTTTATTGTCCGAAATGCGACTCTCTGTGGAAATCTAGGCATGCAAAGTAAACGCGGCGAGACCGACAGGCCGTTAGTCGAACATTGTCGTCGGTGAAAAGTCCAAACCTGGTCGTTCAGTCCAGATGCACTGAAGGAAGCGAGATCTCTTTTCTGTGAGAGACGCGCAGCACTACCTGGTCGCACCAATTGGACGTTTCTTAGTTTGATAGAGAAGTTCTAGGTAACGTATGCGCAATTCTTGCGGGGTCATCCCGTGCACTTTTCTGAAGTCGGGGTAAAAGTTGCTCACGTCATCGTAACCACATTGACGAGCTATTTGTTTTATAGGGAGATTGGGCTGCTCCAGGAATCGCCCGGCCCGGGTCATCTTTGCTTCTCGCAAGCATTTGGCCAAATGCCTTGCCGGTGTTCAGTTTAAAGAGATGACGGAAGCGAGTCTGGGAAAGGGCAAACAACTGCCCTATCGTGCTCCAATCAGGCTCACTATCGCCCTGTTGTTCTTCAATGATCCTAAGCACGATTCCGATTCAGGAAGAAGCGAGTTTCGACCAAAGTGATTTTTTGCAGGGTGCCCACAGCCGCAGAGAAACGAACAAACGGAGCAACATCACTCTAGAAATATGCGGGGAGAAGCAGTTGAGTAATGATTGCGGTAACGGCGAGAATAAGCTGATCGCGCCCACGGATTGCAATCGGTATCGAAATTGAACTCCGAACGAAGATCGCGGGCCGAGTCGAGTGAACGAGCGTCGGACACGGGGCACAGATAAACTCTCAAGTGAGCCATCGGCTCCTCCAAAGTTCTGTCTGCCCCCTGAGGCGTGTCACGGGGAGATATAGAAGTGAACCCGACTTGTCAAATGAAAATTGCGTGAAGAATAAAAATGTCTCCGTCGTTAGTCTTCATTAGTCTCAAATTTTCTCCGAACCTGACTTTGGTACCTTTCACGAGGCGCCGTTTGGGCAGTGTGCACTGAATTCGAGATTCTGGCATCGACACTCGCTGGTGAATTTCACGGGGATTCCCCATAACTAAGCAAAGATCTCGTTCACCTTATCCCGCACGTGCTGACTGCGTGACGGCTTCAGATATCTCATCGTAGATTCCATGTCCGAGTGACCAAGCCATTGCTGAACGGTTCGCAGATCGACTCCTGCCCACAGCGACCACGTCGCGAACGTCGCGCGAAACTTGTGCAGCCAGAAATCTTCCTTATCGAGCTTCGCCCGCTCGGCCACAGCTTTCAGGCCGTCGAGAAAATCGAGCTTCGGGTTGCATCCAGAGGTTGGAAAAACGAGGTTGCAGCTCTTATCGGATTTCGCCTTCCAGGCCTTAAGACTCTTCATAAGCTTCGTTGGAATGGGAATCTCGCGTTCCTTGTATGCCTTCGGCGTCCAGCCGCGGTCCGGCTTAGGGCTCACACGGGCCGTGGAAGCCGCAAGGTTGATGTCCGGCCAGTACGTGTACATGACTTCCTGCTCCCGCATCCCCGTCATCAGGAAAAATTCATACCAGAGCCGTTCTTCCGCGTCACACTTCGCAAACAGCTTGTCGAGTTCCTCCTGCTCGTAGATCTCAGGCTCCTCCTCGGTGTAGCGCAGCCAATCGTTCTTGCCCACCAGGCCACGAATCCCGTTCGCTTTCAGGAACGTCATGACGTTCTCAAATTTGTTGTACACGCTGCGCGGTGCCTGCTCCTTTTCGTCCCGCAGGAACGCGGAGAACTTCAGGAGGTCCTTGCGATCGATCTCATCGAGGTTGAGCTTGTGGCAGGATTCGGTGAAATACGACAGGGCGGTCGAACAGGCGGCCAGGGTCTTCGGCTTTTTTGAGAGCTTGGTTTCGTCGAGGAAGTCGGCGACAGCCGCGGCCATTGACTTACGTCCGTTCTGGCCGTGAGCAACGACCGCCACGCCGTTGTTAACGGCGTTCAGTTCAGCCTCTTTGCGCTGGCGTCGGGCGCTGGCCTCGGCTGGGTCCTTGCCAATCGACAGCCGGACGCGTTTCGAGCCTTCTGACCACTCAAGGTAGTATGCGCCTTCAGGGTGGCGCTCTGGCTTGCCATGAACCAGCACCGCGTCAGGCTTGACGCGACATTCGGCGATAGGACAACGGGACAGTAACGCAGTCCCGCGCCGGTTCGGACTCGTTTTGTGAGGTTTACTTGGCGATTCACGGTGATCCTTTCTGATAAAACCTGTATCAGTGTAGGTATCACTGGCTTGCAAGTGCTAGATAAACGTACTGGCGGAGAGGGAGGGATTCTACTACCGCTGTTACCTGCAAGTGCCGATGAACACTGCACTTCCTCCATAATACCCTGTGTTTAAGCAGCTTACAAGCGAAACCGATCTTCGGCTCCAGTTTCTACAGTTCCCCTAATTCGCCGCATTTCCGCTAAAAACGGTATCACCGGTATCAGCCGGGTGGCTGATTCGCGCACATTAGGGGTCGGGTCAGTTCCGCGATCCATATCAAGACAAATTGATCGCGAAGCTAAATCTCTTTGCGGTAAGCCGCTAGAGCTCTAGCAAAGAACGACCAATAGCGACACGTTGGGAGGAAACCCGTCTAAACGCTTCGACTGATGGCCGATCACACCTTTGCCCCACCCGATTCATAAATCCTCGCCTAATGCCTAGCCAGCGTGATAGAAGTGTGCCTTATCGAACGGCATGGTTGTTGTTCATGAGGCATTTCTCGTTCCTAACACGGCCGGAAACGACTCCCCGTTTTCGGTCATCAAGGAGAAATCGTTCCGGTCACACTAGCGATGCTCCTCTCAAAACGAGCACGCGCTGTCCGGCAGGTTCCCGACTCTCATCCATTGGTAGGCTTCGACCGCTTCACCGCGCGGCACGTAACTGATCTCAAGCGGCTTGCCATCGCGTAGCAAATCCAGCGTCAGGACCCCATCTTGCTGGCCTTGAAGTACGTCCTGCGGAACGGGACGTGTGATCTCATCGCCATTTCTGACGCCTGCGCGCTCCGCTGCTGAGCCTGGTATCAAGCCCCGGACTATCCTCTTGGGCTCGACCAGTACTTTTGGCTCGAAACCCAGCTGATAGCGTCGCAGCATCTTGGTGGTGCGCGTGAAGCATGGGCCAAAGCCAGCTGACTCGGGAAGCATGGTTGCCCCGGAGAGCATGGCCTGAAATTCGGCTTTCCCTTTCGCTCCCAATTCCTTGCCTACCAGATCGATCCAAGCGTCTTGATCAACGAGCAATTTCTGCTGCCGACGTTCGAGCATGGCAAGGAGCAAATCGTCGAGCGTGCGTTTTCCGCTGGAGGCGGCGCGCACTTCTCCGTCGACAACCGCGAAGTACATCGAACCTCGGTCGTAGGGCAAAACCCGGATTCGTGTATCCGCCCAGAAACGCGCGGGGATTTCAGCATTCGGCGTCCCGATGAACACGTCGGTGTAGTAACGCGCCGCCGTGGTGTTCAGGTCATCTAGGAACTGTGCGGGGGTGATCTGGCCGGCGCGCAACAATAGCAGGCGAGCATAATAGACGGCCATCCCTTCAGAGAACCATGAACTCAACAGCCCCTCCGGCTTGTCGATTCCGTCGACGAAGGTGTGCAGCATCTCATGGGCCAGCGTGATCTTCAGGGGATCGAGCTGTGTCTTCGGCCCAAAGGTCGCGATGAACGATCCTTCCAGCGACATGCCGCCGCCCGCATTCACAGGATTCTCGCGCAGGAAAATGCCATACGGACCGGTCGGCGGCCGTTTGAAAAAATTGCCGTAGAAAGCGTAGAGCTTCTCTTCCGAACTCATTAATTGGCGCAAGTCTAATGGAGGGGTGCCGTGCCACGCAGAAAAGAATCCGTTTTTAGGAGGAGTCTGGGGATAGAGTTCCACCTTCCCCGCCATGAAGAAACTGGATTGCAAGGAATGCAAAGGTGAGGACGGGGACGAAGGCGACGAGCGCGATCCCTCAGATACCGGCACCGTGACGTCGCCCTTGCCCAAGCTGGATATCCCGATCGCGCCCTCGGCCATGTCGCTGAGATTCCAGTGAATCTCGATGGGTTGGAAGGCAGGCTGCGATGAATCTGTCTCGGGCAAGACCAGAAAGGTTTCACCCGCGCCCGAGAAGGCTCCGTTGTCGGAGCGGAGTTCAAGTGGCGGCGCGGCGCCGCGCGGGGCTGCAAGATTCGAGATGGGCGCGCGGTAGTGGACTGTCAATGTGCCTTTCGTCGCGCGCGAAGATATCCAGTGACGATACGGGATGGCTGCCCCGGTTTCGGTGTCATCCTTAACCGCCACCACGACCTCGCCGTTCACATCCTGCACCGTGAGAGCTTCGATGGTCTTGGCGATGGTCTCCACATTCGAAGTCACGATCGGTATTTTCAGAAACGGCTGGGCCGCGGCGACTGGAGCTGAATACGAGAGCGTGATATCTACATAGGGCACTACCTGATGAGAGTCTCTAGCCGCCGGTCGCAGCGTGATCGTGAGAGGCGATGTGATAGAGTCCGCCGCGCTTCCCGCGCGGGCGAGAAGGATGAGCGACAAGAAGAGTGCGAGATGGACGATACTTCTGAGGCCAGCGCTAGCGATAACGAGGAGGCTGCACATGTTGTTTCCTGGAGTTCAGGTGGCGATGTTATGGTCGAATCAACAAAAAGTTAACACAACAAAGTGCGATTCTAAAAATAGTTGACGCGGCAGCGGCGATTTGGATATCGTCAGGCACGTCGCTTTGAGATCACGATCTGCTCGGACTAAGGAAACAGGACCAATGAATAAAACGAGTGAGGCGGTCCTGAGTCTGATATTGGTGGCCGGCGCTTTAGCACCCGCTCTTACCTCCCAGAACACAAATGCGCGGTCGACCCAAGGATCGAGCGCTCTTGCGCCGCGCGTGGCCATCACGGAGCATGTCGTCCACGTCAATGGACAAACAATCGACTACACGGCGACGGTTGCCGACAGCATTATCAAGGACGACAAAGGCCAGCCCGGGGCAATGGTTATCACCATCGCCTATACGCGCGACGGAGTAAACGATCTTGCCCGTCGGCCGGTGATGTTCGTCTTCAACGGCGGCCCGGGAGCTTCGTCATCGCCGTTACACATGAGTGGGCTGGGACCGGTTCTGCGGGTGAATCCTAAAGATCGAACCTCGATGCAGTTCGGAGAGAATTCGACCACGCCACTCGACGTGACCGACCTGGTATTCATCGACCCAGTATCGACCGGCTTCAGCCGCGCTCTACCCGGTGTTGACCCCAAGCAGTGGTACAACGGCAAAAGCGATGCGCTCGAAGTTGCTTCCATAATCAAGGATTGGCTCAAGCTTCACCATCGCGAAGGGTCACCCTTATTCCTGTGCGGCGAAAGCTACGGCACGACGCGCGCCGGGCTGATCGTCAAGTACGCGCCTGAATTGAAGTTCAATGGAGTGCTGCTAGTGTCTGGCGGCTCTGGTTCGCTTGGCCCAAACGCGCGCGACATCGATTCGGTGGGAGCCATGGCTGCGGGCGCGTGGTATCACGAGCGCGTGGATCGGCGTGGCCTCACCGTCCAGCAGTACTATGCCGAGGCAATGAAGTTCGCGCGCGGCGAATACGCCGACGCTCTCGTTCAGGGCGCAAAGCTGCCCGTGACCGAACGCCATCGCGTATCTGGCAAGCTCTCCGCCTACATCGGATTGCCCGTCGATCTGATTGAATCGAAAGACCTGAAGATCGACGAAAACACTTACATGTTCAACCTCCTGAAAGACAAAGGTCTGCGCACGGGCCGGTTGGACACGCGGGTAACCTCGGAGCTGACGCCGAATGCGTCGGGCGGCATCGACGATCCTTCCCTCGGAGTGGCAACGTCGACCAAAGGCGGCCCTGCGCCAACACCTGCGTCGATCGGGCCGGTGGTCAGCCCGGCCGTAGGCCGCTACGTCTCCGAGCAGCTGAAGTTTCCTTCGACCGATCCTTATTACGGGGTCAACTTTACGGCCAATTCGCAATGGGTATTCTCCACGCCGGATAGCGACGAGAAGGAGAGCACCGCTGCCATCATGGCTCTAGCTATGAAGTCCGATGCGAGGCTTAACCTTTTCGCGGTGAGCGGCATTTACGACCTGGGCAGTTCCGACGGATCGGGCTTCAGCGCAAACGGAGTTCCCGCCGACCGGCTCACTGTTGACTTGTTTCCCGGACCGCATGAGGTCTACGACGGTGATGACAATCGGGCGCAATTCGATAACGATGTGCGCAATTTCGTGCAGAGCGCGAAATAAGCTTTCGAGTCCCAGAGTCCCCGGAGGCGTTTGTTATGACTCCGGTCCGACAGAAGTTGCAGGAGAGAGAAACCACGATGATGGAGCTGGGCCAACATAGCAGCGGGAATCCGGTGAGTCAGGCGTGCGCGATCCTTTTCATTCTTCTCTCTCTCGCTGTCGTCGCGATCGGCGAGGAAGGGCCGATCATCACCAAGCAACAAACGCAAATCGGCGGAAAATTACTCAACTACACCGCGGAAGTTGGGCGGATCGCGATCTGCGACGTCGAGACTGGCGAGCCGCACGGATACATGTTCTATACCGCATATCGCATGGCTTCGGCGAGCGGGCCTAGGCCGGTAAATAGGCCAGTAACATTCGTGTGGAATGGCGGACCGGGCGCGAATTCTTCTTTGCTGCATTTTTCTGTAGTGGGCCCGAAGTTGATACAAGGCGGGCACCTTGTTGACAATCCCGACAGTTGGCTTCCCGCAACCGACCTTGTGCTGGTTGATCCGATCGGGACCGGCTTCAGCCGGCCGGTGAAACCGGAGTACGGCGAGGAATTCTATGGCACGGTCGGCGATGTTGCTTCGGTGACGGAGTTCGTGCGGGCATGGCGTTTGCTGCATGCCGCTGACGACGCACAGATTTTTCTGGCTGGAGAAAGCTGGGGGGCGGGGCGGGCGGCGAGTGTGGCTTATGCGTTGGAGAAACGCGGCATCATGGTCAACGGGCTGGTGCTCATTTCCGGCGGATGGGGGTTGAACAAGAGTTACGGCACTGGCGAATTGCGTTCCGCGCTCCGCATCGTAGACATGGCGAGCACTGCTTTGTACTACGGCAAAACAGCGCCCGACCTCGGCAAGGATGACAAGTCGGTGCGGCAAGCGGCGGAAACATGGGTACGGGAAACATACGCTCCTGCTCTTGGCCGACTGGGAAGCCTTTCCGAGGCGGAGCGCACCGCGATCCTAGCGCAGTTGTCGCGCTTCACCGGCCTCTCACCGGAACTGATCGATCGGAAGACGCTGGCAATTACTCCGCGACAGTTTCGGACTGGCCTGCTCAAGGACCAGGGCAAGGAGCCATATATTTTTGATATGCGCCACACCAGTCCGCCGGCAAACGACGATGCGCCCGTGATCCTCCATTATTTTCTCAGCGAACTAGGGTATCGCACGAGCTTGCCTTACTTTGGATTAGAACCAATCGACCAGGGATTTGCGCCGAGCGGCACTTATCCCGATCCGGTGAATGCGCGATGGAACTATGCCACCGCCAAGGTGACACCGGAAGAAATGAAGACCGCGATCGACGCGGCGAGTAAGCGCGGTGACGGGCCGCCGCGTATCGGCCCACCGTTGCCGGGAACCGAGGAAGCACTTACGCTCAATCCGCGCATGAAGGTTTTGGTCGCGGCGGGCATATATGACTCTTTCCTGCCTTGCGCGATTGGCGGCGAGATTGAACTCCAGTTGCCGCCCAATCTGCGCCAATCGATTCGCTTCAAGTGTTACACCGGAGGGCACGCCATGTATGAGGACGCGCCAACTCGCGCCGAGTTTAGCCGCGATGTCAAGGCGCTCATAGAAGCTAATCAGTAGGTAACTGAAAAATTGAGATCAGACTAAGGCGTCCGGGAAGGTTCAAGTTCGGCGGCTTCCTGTTTCTTCCGGATTTCATCGAGGTAGTTGTAGATGGTGTATTTCGTCATGCCCAGCAGTTCGGCGACGCGCTCCACCGAGTAGCGGATCAGAAATGCTCCCTTAGCCTCGAGGTAAGCGACGATCGCGACTTTATCTTCGCGGGTCATATCGGCGGTCTTTTTGCCAATGCTGGAGATGGCATTCTGGATCAGGTTTTCCAAGACCTCATCCACGGAATGTTCAAACCTCTCGTCGATTGTGGTGCTAGCGGAGCCTAGAGCTTCCTGCAGCCATTCCTGCGCCTTCTGCAAACCAGAGACATCGATGTTTATGCAGAGCGCTCCGAAGATTTGTCCCTTTTCATCGCGGAGGAATACGCTGGAAGAACGCAATTCCTTGCCTTCTTTTGTCTTCGTACGATAGTTGAGGAGATCGGACGCGGGGTGGGTCTTTAGCAACTGGAATCCGAGTGCATCCAATGTGTCGCCAATCTTTCGACCGGTAAGACTGCCATTTTCTATGGAAATGATCGAGCTCTCAGGGGAGTTGAAATCATGCACCACGATTTCGCAGTATTTTCCGAACGTCTGACCCAATGCACCCGACAGCCTTGAGACGAAATTAAGAAGGTATTCTTTCTCGCTTGGTTTCACTGTAATTCTCCTGGAACTCCGGCGTCCTGGGATGCGTTCCCGTCACGCACCCATCATAAGAGCAACTGTTGTATTCGACCCCGTCTTCTCGCTTCGACGTTCCGCCTCGACGGCGACCGTCCTAGTCCTTGATGGCGATCCCTTGTACTTCAAAGTGAGCATCGAAGAGCAATTTGCCGGAGCCGACAAAAGCGCGGGCCGGTAACTTACCCTTGAAATAGGTGGAATATATTTTGTTGAAGCGCGACCACAGCGCGACGTCGGGGCAGAAAACCTGGACGTAGACCAGATGGTCCATGCGCATACCCGCCTTCTGCAAGACCTTCTCAACGCTATTCATCACGTTGCGCGCTTCCGATTCAATGTCGTCGGGCACGTGGGTGCCAGAATTATCAACGCCAATGCGCCCCGCCAAGTAGAGAGTGTTCCCCACCAAAACGCCATCACTGAACGGGCCCTGGGAGCTCAGTTGAAGATGCTGGCGTTTGTGCGACTTAGGTTTGCGCGGGTTGTCCTTATGTCGGTCACGGGAACCTGGACGAGCGATAGGCGTCGGTCGTTTGCTCACCTACGATTCTCCTTTCGATAGAGCCTGATAGAGCGCCTCACACACTAGGAGTTCGCCAACTTCGGCCTGGGTAACAATACGTAAGGCCTGCCGCCGAGTCAAATGTTTTTGTAAGACAATCTCTTCGTCATTAACTTTTTGTTGATATGTCAATTGTCGGCGATCCTTGGGCCCCGCGTCCCTAATTCCCATCATCCTTGTCCTTCGACATGGCGGGCCGAATCGCCGGAGGCGAAGCAAAGGGCTTAATGCTCAAGGCCTGATATATTTCGCTCGGGAAATAAATCGATTCTCCCTTCCATACTATCCTCGGCAATTTGACGGCGCGAATGTCTTGCGTTGGATCGCCGGCAACCAGGAAGAAGTCTGCAATCTTGCCGCGCTCGATCGTGCCCAGTTCATCTGCATGGCCAAAATATTCTTCGGGCAGCAACGTTCCGGCTCGCAGCGCCTCGGCTGGCGTCATCCCCGCTTTTGTGTAAAGTTCGATTTCGCGCTGAAGCGTAAAGCCCGTAGTGTCGTCCGTTCCCGGCAACAAACGGATGCCATTTTCGTGCAGCATTTTCAGTGTATCGATCACCTTCGCGAACGCCTCACGATAGGCGTTATCCTCCGCCGGGGTATCGATCGTAACGAATGTGCGCCTGCGATAGCGCTGATAAGCAATCGGCATGTGATCTAGATAGTCGACGTCGCCTGGCTGCACGGTACCGGCCCGGCTCAACATAAGCCGCTCAAGAATTACAGCTGTGGGATCGTGAGCGATATGGTGCGCTTTCATCAAAGAGAGCGTGTTCTGCACCGGCGGCGAGGAAAGATCAAGAGTGGCGGCTCGGGCCATCGCGGTCAGACGCAAAGGGGTGCGCGTATCTTCTCCGGGCTTGAGCAACCAACCGAGCATTAGCTGATTGATGTGAGTAATCTCATCGTAGCCATCGTGAATCGCGCGATCAGGGGTATCGAAAGCCGGAATGTGGCCGGTCACTGTCATGCCCAGATGGTGCGCTTCGTCGGCTATCGGCTTTACCCAATCCGGGTTCATCGAGTTGTAGATTTTTATCTGAAAGTATCCGCGATCGGCGTACCAGCGCACGTCTCGCAAGGCGTCAGGGAGCGACTCGGCAACAAATCCGGTGCGAGCTGAGTATGGACTTTTACCCTCGAGAAACCCGTTGGGAGTGATGCTTGGTCCGGCGATTTTTCCGGAGTTGATTTCTTCCATGAGACGCTGCAAAAAACTGTTGTCGTTGCCCATGTCGCGGGTCGAAGTTACGCCTACCGCGAGGTAAAACAAACCTGATTGCAACGTCGAGTGAGAATGCATGTCATGCAGGCCAGGGATTAGAGTTCCACCCTCCCCATCTACCAGCACTTCGTCGGATGGTTCAGTGCCGGCATCGGCAAGCGGCAGTATTTCGGCGATGCGGCCACGCATAACTATGACGGTTGAAGGGACGCTCAACTGGCCACTCCGAGGATCAAAGATGCGAACATTACGAATCCGCATGGGCGCGTCGAAATGATGCACGAGGTTGCGTTGCTCATCGCGAGCTAACTCAAAACCGAGATCACGGGAAATTTTGGAGATGAGATTCGCATCTTTCTCGTAGCCCTGGCGCACGGTGAGGGCGCCTCCTCCGAACGAGGCAAACAGGCGCTGGGCGCGGTCAAGCATGACATAATCGGACTCCAACTTAGCGCCGTCGATGCGATAGATGGTGACGGGAACCGCATCCTTTCCTTCGCCAACAGTCAGGTCCCGCACCTCGGATAATTTCATCGTGCCGCTCGGCAAGACATCGAGAGCATGGCTGGGCGTTTTGAGAAGCGCGCGCGCGTAGACAAACAGCGCCCAGGGGCTGTCGTCATTGACGACATAAAGAGCGGGATTCGGGGCAACAACATCGCCGTGATCGGCTTGACTCGTCCAGGTTGCCTTGCCGGATTGCCAGGAATATTTCTCCGAGACCGGGCCGCCCATCAACGAAGTTCCGGAGACCGTCCACTCGACAGGAATAAAATTGGGGTCAAGACGGATGGTTTCATGATGCTTCGGGCCGCGCCCGTTTTCGCTTACGGCATAATCTACATTGACTGCGGCACCGTCGGTGGCTGCAGAAATTGACCCCACGGTTGTTTCGCCCTGGATGATCGAAAGCTTCTCCAGCGAAGCCGCAAGCCCCATGCCTGGAAAAGCGATGAGGAACCACGGCGCGAGAACCAACCCGCGCATTGCCGAGTTCTTGAACATCCGAAAAGACACCTGCTGCTCCAATCCTGTCGGCCTGCATTGGCCTCGCCCGGACGCTAGGACGATACTGCGATCTGAGTTTGTCCGTCAAATAATATTTGAAATTTAGAGCCTTGACATTGGATTATTTGTTGAATAAACTCGCTTCCCATCCCGGGGCGTCGGCTGATTCTAACGGCGTTAGCAATCAACGTTGGCGTGATAACTACTTTTTGGTGAAGGTCTGTGAAGGTCTATATAAGATTACAAAAAGTCAACTCGATTCGAAGCGGGCCGTCTTTGGAGGTAGCCATGGAAGGGATGTCGTCCTCGAGAAGTAGATCTTCGCTTTGGCGCCGAGATTTGTCGCGCACCATGCTGATGGCGGTCGTTGTTCTTTGCGTCAGCCCACTGGTTTTGGCCCAAACCTCTACGACTGGCCTTCTCAAAGGAACGGTGACGGATCCCTCAGGTAGGTTGGTGCCAAGCGCAGTGGTGCGCGTAACCAGCGTGGCAACGAACGAAGAGCGAACCGTGAAGACGGGTGTGGATGGTACTTATGTCGTACCGTTGCTTCTGCCGGGATCGTATGCCGTCGATGTCGATGCCAGGAGTTTTTCGCGGGTAACGCTGACTGGCGTGGTCATAACCGTGACGGAGACGACGGTGATCAATGTGCCGCTTAAGGTCGGGAGCGCTTCTACAACCGTCGATGTGAAGGAATCAGCTCCGATCGTCGAGACGAGCACGAACGCGTTAGGCGACGTGGTGACCACGGAGCAGGTCGAGTCACTTCCTCTGGTGAATCGGAATTTTACCCAGATCATGACGCTGTCGGCTGGTGTTGTGGCAGGCGTGACGCAAGCCGATGAACTCGGTCGCGGCAGCGGAGGGCAGATTCCGACGAACGAGTTGGCGGGCGAAAACGTAAACGGCGCGCGGGCTAGCGATATCAATTTCCGAATGGATGGGGTCGACGTCAACGATTACGATGCGTCGGGTTTTGGAGTACCGATTCCTAACCCGGATACCATCCAGGAGTTTAAAGTTCAAACCGCGATGTACGACGCGGAGTACGGGCGAGATGCCGGCGCTAATGTCGACTTGATCACGAAGTCGGGCAGCAACCAGTTTCATGGCAATGTGTTCGAGTTTTGGCGGAACGACGTGCTCAACGCCAACGATTTTTTTCTCAACGAGAATGGCGTGCCCCGCCCGGAACTCAAGCAAAACCAGTTCGGAGGCACGCTGGGTGGACCAATTGTAAGAAACAAGTTGCTGGTTTTCGGTTCGTATCAGGGGACGCGGCAAATCAACGGAGTAGCGGGGAGACAAACTTTCTATTCGCCGCTCACTACCGATGACCGTTCCGCTGCTTCGATTGGTGCCCTTTTTGCCGGCCAGCAAGGGCTGCAATACATCTTCGGGCCTCCAGGGTTCGGCCCCCCCATCGCCGCGGACGGCTCGAATATCAACCCGGTAGCTCTGACTCTGTTGCAGGAGAAGTTGCCGAACGGACAATATTTGTTTCCTACGGCGAACCCTGCGACAGACCTAGTCTCACTGAGCGAGCCGGCGAGCTTCAATGAAAACCAATATATGGGGAACTTCGACTATATACAGTCGCAGAAGAACACGATTCGGGGTCGATTCTTCACCGCCCTAAGCAACACGACCAACCCGTTTACCTTTGGCGGGAATCTGCCTGGCGCCCCTTCGCTTAGCAACCAAAATTATCTGGTCGCCTCGCTGTCGGACAATTATGTATTCAGGCCGAACCTCTTTAATCAGGTTCGGGTGGCCTACGACCGCATCAGTTCGCTAACCACGCCACACTCGCCTTTTACTTTCTCGGGGATTGGTGTCGACAGTTCGGCGCAGAACGATGACAAGCCTTCGGTTACCATCGCAGGCTCCGATAACTTTAACGCCGGTATTTATTCTCCGAACGCACAAGACCTTTTCAATTTCGAAGACGATGTCGCTTGGGTGTGCGGCAAGCACAGTTTCCGCTTCGGGGTCGGCGTAACCAGGGCCTATCTGGTGAATAGCGGAGAAGAATATTATGGTCAGGTCAGTTTCCCCGCTTGGCCTGATTTTCTTCTGGGAATGAACGGCGCGCAAAACGGGACCGCCGGAATACCGGTGTTTCCGCCGAACGGCTTTAGTAATGTGCTGGACTCGGTCGAACTCTTAGGTGTGCTGGCGGGGCACGCACGAACCTGGGAGATTTCGGCTTATGGTCAGGACGATTTTCGCGTCAATTCCAGATTGACGCTAAACCTCGGATTACGCTGGGAATGGTTGCCACCCTTCACCAACCTCGGTGGCCGGGCCACCAACATCAATCCGGCTCTGATTAATCCCAATCCACCGGCGGGCGGCAGTCTGCAAGGATACGTGGTCCCGGCGAACTGGCCGTATCCGGTTCCCGCGGGCGTGGTGCAATCCGGGATCGACGGATTTGTACCGGGAAGCGGAAATAACACGTGGGGACCGCGACTGGGCTTGGCCTATAGCCTTCTGCCGAACAGTGATCGCGCCGTGCTGCGCGCCGGATATGGAGTTTACTATTCAGCGGTAACCGGCAACAGCCAGTTTCAGTCGATACCCGGCCCTCCATGGGCCGATCTTGGTATATTTATTCCGCCGCTCAATGGCGCTGCTTCGTGGGCGCAACCCTTCCAGGAACCGATTCCGCCGCTCAGCGCATTTCCACTCTTCCAGCCCTATACTCCGTTCAGCGACCTTAGTGCGATCGCCACTCAGCAAGCCATCCGTCCCGGGATAACGCAGCAGTACGCATTGAACGTGCAAACTGAAATCACTCCGACACTGGCTCTGCAAGTCGGGTATGTGGGATCGGATGTCGATCACCTGATCTATTCGCGTTCGATCAATCAGGCCGGACTCGCCACCCCCACGAATCCTATTCGCGGACAAACCACCAGCACTTTGTCGAACCTCACGCTGCGGGTTCCGTTTTTAGGATGGGACCCGGCAAACTTTCTTGAACAGGGCTCGGAGGGGCGGTCGAACTTCAACGCGATGGAGGTGACACTGAAGAAAAATCTCAGCCACGGGTTGCAGTTTCTTTCTGCGTATACGTGGTCAAAGACCATGTCGACGGGCGCGGCAAGCGTGGTAGGGAGCACCTTCGGCGGTGGAACAATCGGCGACCAGAACAATCTGTATGCCGGCTACGGCGAAGCCAATTTCAGCCGGCGTCAGCGTCTAATTGTTAGCCCTATCTACGAATTGCCTGGTTTCAATCGCGGATCTGATTTTGCGAAGAAGCTCACCAGTGGCTGGGCTATCTCCGCCGTCATTACGATGCAATCGGGAACGCCGCTCGCATTCCTCAATACTAACTCGAACAATCTTTTCGGCACCTCCAGCGACTTCGCCTATCTCGACCTCAGTAACACGGGATGCAACGGAAGCATTGGACTGGGTGGTTCGGTGAAGAGTCGCCGAAACGAGTATTTCAATACTAATTGCTTCACCGAACCTCCAGTGATCAGTTCGGACGGGGGAACTGCTTTCGGGAATACAAAGCCGGGACTAATGCGTGGGCCGTCGCAGCATAACGTCGATCTTTCCCTGCGAAAGACGACTGCGCTGACAGAGCGGATCAATCTTGAGTTCAGAGCCGAATTTTTTAATGCCTTCAACAGTACGCAATACGGGAATCCCGACACGACCTTCAGCGACGGAACACCTGCCTTCGGCCAGATAACGAGCACGTCGGTGGCGCCGCGAATCGGTCAACTTGCATTAAAGCTGAATTTCTAAGCCGATGGCTGTCGCTGTCATGAGTTGATTACGAGCGTATCCGACCTATCGGGACACTGGAATAAGGCTGGTATGAAGAAGACGACGACAGTCTTGGCGACGATGTTGCTGATGTTGCTGACGATATGCCTGGCGTCTTCTCTCGTAAGCCAGGTCGTTAGCGGGGGCAGTACCGCGCCGCAGGCCACGACGGCGCAGCAGATCGTATCGCATCCGACTGTAATTACCCATCACACTGGAACCTTCAACGGCAAGCAGGTCCGATATACGGCGACGGTTGAAGCCATCGATGTTCCGGATGCAAAGGGTAAACCTTCGGCTCGTGTCGTGAGCTTCGCTTATACCGCCGATGACCTTCGAACTGACGAAGTTCCGAGCGCGGCAACGCGGCCCGTGATGTTCGTCTTCAACGGCGGGCCGATTACGGCGTCGTTGTGGCTGCACGTGGGCGTGATGGGACCGAAGCGCGTAGCTGTTCCTGCAGATCTTAATGCCGACCCGAATACCTTCCGGTTAGTGGACAACGTTCATTCGCCGCTGGATGTAGCTGATCTTGTATTCATCGATCCGGCTTCGACGGGCTACAGCCGCGTGCTGCCAGGGACGACCGCGGATAGCTACTTCTCGGTTGTGGCCGATGGACAGCAAGTGACGGCATTTATCTCCGCGTGGCTGACCCAACATGGCCGCCTCTCGTCGCCAGCATACATCCTGGGCGAGAGCTACGGGACCATTCGTGCCGCTGAGGTTGCAGCCCAACTCGCCGAGCTGCCGAATCCCATCTTGCTGCAAGGCGTGGTGCTGATGGGGCAGGCGATCAATATCATCGAGTATCGCCAGCGGCCGCAGAACATCATCAGCTTTGCGGTTTCACTGCCGACGCTGGCTGCACTGGCCTGGTATCACCAGAAGGTTGATCGCGCAGGTAAAACATTCGATGATTTCGAGCGTGAGGCCTGGAGTTTCGCGGCGAGCGATTATCTGAGGGCGCTCTTTAAAGGGGAATCCATCGAGCCGGCGGAAAGAGATCGAGTGGCGAAGCGGCTTGAGGAATTGAGCGGCATTCCTGCAGCCTATTATCGCGAGCATCGCCTCCGCATCAGCAAGGAGGAGTATCGCGGCGAACTTCTCAAAGATCGAGGTTTGCTGCTCGGCCGTAATGACGGCCGCTATGTCGCGCCCATGACGGACAAGGGGCTCGGGCCCGATCCGTCTGACAAGAATATGACGGCCTTCCGCCGTCTTTTTACAGAGTATGTTCGCACCGACCTCAGCATAGACTGGCCGGAAGAGTATGTAGTGATCAAAGGCGCTGATTCGGATGGATGGAAATACGGTGGCAGCGGCCCTTTTTCCGACTGGCCATTTAGCGATCGCTTACTTAAGGTCATGAAAGCCAATCCGCGTTTTCATGTTTTGATCGGCAACGGTTATCACGATACGCAAACCACGGTCGGAGCCGCCGAGTACGCTGTGCGGCAGGCGGGTTGGCCCGACGGTCGAGCCACTCTTTCTTTTTATGAGGGCGGACACATGGCCTATACGGTCGAGAGCAGCGCCAAAAAGCTTACCGACGACATTCGGAATCTTATTGCGTCGACCCATTAACACTAAATAACGGGAGATACGGGAATTTGATTCAACGCGCGACATTATGCTCGATCATGGGAGTGTTCCTAAGCCTGTTGGTCTACCACGTCGCGGCGGCCCAGTCGCACGCGGCGGATGCGGGCAAACCTCCGGCCGCTGTGCCAGCCGCGCTATCCCTCCCGTCGCCGCGACGTTTTGAGACGACCCACCAAGGTGTTTTCGGCGGGCAGGAGTTGCACTATAAAGCGGTTGTCGCTGAAAACTTTGTCACCGATCCCGCGGGAAAGCGCACCGCCAGCGTCTTCACCACCAGCTACATTCGCACTGATGTTCCGAAGGGTGCCACGCGAGCGGTTATATTTGCTTTCAATGGTGGACCTGGATCGTCATCGGTCTGGTTGCACATGGGTTTCCTCGGGCCGCGACGAATTGAATTCACTGACATCCTAAAACCGGAAACGGTCCCGCCGTTTCATATCGTGGACAACACGGAGTGTCCTCTCGATGTCGCGGACATCGTTCTTATTGCCCCACCCGGCACCGGCTTCAGCCGCGTTCTTCCGGACGGTAAGCCCGAGGAATTCTACGGCACGCAACAGGACGCGAAGATGACGGTAGATCTTATCGAGCGCTGGGTGAGGGAGAACGACCGTTGGAACTCGCCAAAATATCTGGTGTCTGAGAGCTATGGCACGATTCGGGCTGCAGTCGTCTCGCGACTGCTAATGGGTGGACCTACAGAGACTGGCAGCATGGACGGAATGACGTTGAACGGGGTCATTTTGCTGGGCCAGGCGATGGACTTCAAGGGGTCGGCTGGAGACGACGGAGCTTATCTAAATTTGCTGCCGACACTCGCGGCTACGGCATGCTATCACGGCAAAGTGGCGGCAGGCTGCAGCCCCGCTACACAAGTGGCGGAAGCGAGAAAGTTCGCAGCCGACGATTATCAGAGAGCCCTTTATAAAGGAAGCGACCTTCCGCAAGACGAACGAGACGCGGTCGCCGCGAAGCTAGCGGCATTGACTGGGCTTTCTGCCGATTTCATTCGCAGCAACGATCTGAGAATCAGCGCTGCCGCTTTCGAGCGAGAGATACTAAAAGACCGAGGAGAACAGGTTGGCGCATACGATGCGCGTTACACCCTGCCACTATCGCCGAGCGGTAAAGACCCCGTCGCCGACGATCCGGCGATGGCGCAGTACGTTCCTGGTTTTGTTGCTAGCTACAACTTGTATGCACATGACGACCTGGGCATTTCGATTGACGAGGCATACGAGGCGATCTCTTTTCGCACGGTCAATAGCCGGTGGGACTATGGCCGCGGACCCGGGGTCAGTCCGGATACGAATTATGCCCCCGATCTGAGCATTGCCATGCGGCGCAATCCGCATTTGCGATTGATGGTTGGTGCGGGATTTTACGACCTGGTCACGCCGCTTGGTTCAGCCGAATATATTATCGCGCACGCTCGCATTCCGATGAGTGCCACCGAAATGCATCTCTATCCGTCGGGCCACATGCCCTATCTTGGTACCGAGGCGCGCCAGATGCTGGCGCGCGACGTTCGCGCTTTTATAAGCGGAGGGCACTCTTCTCATTGAAGTTGCTCTCCGGAGCAAATCCATTGACCTAGTTTCGCGACGCCACCTGAAAGATAGTGGACGTTGCGGGGGAGCAATTTCATGATCAACCGACGAGAAATTTTGGCGGGCATTGGCACTTTGGCGGCGGCCGGAATCGCGAACCCGCTGACGTCAATCGCAAATTCGCAGGACACTTCTTCGTCGCGTGCGTCGTCTTCGCTGCCTGTAAAACAGGACTTCGCTATTCCTGCCGGCTTGACCTATATCAACTCCGCCTATACCCACCCGATGCCCGTGGCATCGGCAGCGGCATTGCGCGACTGGACGGAATATCGCTCGCACCCGCAAGTCGTATCGCAACCCAAGAAACTGATCAACATCAAAGCGGAATTTGCCGCGCTGATCAACGCCAAGGAGTCGGAGATCAGCTATGTCCCGAACACGAGCACCGGTGAGAACCTGATCGTAAACGGTTTGGACATCGACTATAAGTCCGACAACATCGTTACTGACGCTCTGCATTTTGAAGGTGCGTTACTCCATCTGCAGGCGCTTCAGCAACGATTTGGCCTTGATCTTCGGGTTGTAATGCCGCGCGATTGGCGGATCGACATGAAAGATCTTGAACACGTAGTGAGCGAAAAAACAAAGCTGGTTGAAGTTTCGCTGGTGGCGATGCACAACGGCTTCCAGCATGATTTGAAAGCGGTCTGCGATCTTGCGCACGCGCACGGCGCGCTGGTCTATGCCGACATTGCTCAGGCCGCCGGCAATACTCCAATTGACGTTCGCGCCAGCGGCGTTGATTTCGCCGCGTGCTCCAGCTTCAAGTGGCTCATGGGTGACTTTGGCCTGGGTTTTCTGTTCGTGAAAGAAGGGCTCCTCGACCATGTCATGCATCGCTCGCAATACGGCTACTATCAGGCGAGCACTATGGAATCGCATTTTCTTCCCGGCGATCCGCCCGGCGCGGGTGCGTACACGTTCGCGCTCGACAACAACGCATCCGGGCATTTCGAAACCGGCACTCCCGACATCGGCACAGCGCATGTGCTCGCACAATCTCTGCCTTACATTCGTGGCCTGGGCGTGGACAAAATCCAGGCGCACCGCCAGCCGATGCTGAAACGCCTGCACGAAGAAATGCCGAGGCTCGGATTCGATGCTCTGACACCGCGGGAATCGACGTCAGCTCTCATCAGCTTCGCAGTCAAGGACCACAAGGCAGTGCGAGAACGCCTTCAGAAAGCGAGCATCAACGCGCGTGTTTCCGAACGTTACATCCGTGTGTCACCTTCGGTGTTTAATGACATGGCGGACGTAGAAAAGTTGTTGCTGGCTCTATCTTGAGATGCGATTGCATGGCGGCCCCGCTTACACCGACATCAAAATAGCACTGTCTGGTTCGGACCGCCCGTTCGCCGAGACGACCCGTAACTACGACGCACCCGACTTGGTCGGGCTGCGCTCTTGCGATGCTGCCATTGTGCAGCCAAGAATATGACTCCTGACCAGTACCTGAATACGATTTTGATGCGTGAAACGGTAAACACCGGCCCCTACTCTCCGGTACGAGGTGTTCAGGCCACCTTGTACCCGCTTCTTCAGCGGTGGGCCGGCAACCGTCTCGTCACCGTTCACCCGAGCGGTTCGTTCATGAAAGGCACGGCGAATTTGTCGGGCACAGACATCGATCTTTTCGTGTCGCTGTCTGATCAGACGACGGAGACGCTCAAACAGTTATATGACAAGCTTTTTAACTTTATGATGGCGAACGGCTATTCACCGAGCCGACAGAATGTCTCTATTAACCTGAAGGTGAACAGCTACTCGGTCGATCTTGTCCCCGCCAAGAAACAAAACAGTTACGGCGACGATCACAGCCTCTATAGGCGGCGCGCCGATACGTGGACGAAGACGAACGTCGTCTCGCACATCAATCACGTTATCGACTCAGGCCGACAAAACGAGATTCGCGTGCTCAAGCTTTGGCGCGATCAAAAGCACCTCGACTTTCCGTAAATCTCAGGAATATGACTTTTGGCCTCGACGAGAATGACGCCGGGACGAAGCTTGCCTTCCGAGTCCGAGATAATTGCGAGAGCATCCCACGAGGGGCCGCCGGAGGGCCAAAAGGTCGCGAGTTCACTCACGAAAGCTCCCAGTCCGACAGCCCGAACAAAATCAGGGTCCCGATACTCCGTGTAATTGTCTTGAGCAAGTGGCGAAACCCATCTTATATGTGCGTCGAGTTCCTGAAGTCGGGGAGGAAGCGCCTCCATCACAGCACTTGTAAGCACGGCTTCATGCTCATTTACATAGTCCTGTAACTGCCGTCGGCTGCTCCGAAAAAGAAACGCGGGCCCACTTTGAACATGAGCGAGAGCCCACCCAACTTGGTGGGCACTGGGTTGATAAAGCGGCTACCATCCCGCTCAGCTGGAAGAAGGGCCATCTTTATTCGATGGTGGATTGTGCATCGAGATTCCTGGCGAGTTGGACCGTTCACGCTTTCGCCTGGCCGCGGGCCCTCAGCTGACTCTTGCCAATCGCATCGAGCGATTTGGGCGCGCCATGACTGCCCAGCAACTCTCCGAATTGTTGACGGTCTCCAGTATCACGATTTTCAAGTTGGCAAAGGCTGGAAGGATGCCCTCTTTCCGAATCGGCTCCTGTGTAAGGTTTGATCCGAAAGCGGTCGCCGATTGGCTCCGAAGACGCTAAAGAAATGGTAGTTAGGCGCGTGAAGTGCTGATGTGCTGAGGATCGGGAGGGAAGTCAGTATCAGTGACCGGTAGCCTCTTTCGCGATCCGGGCCGCAGCTTGGCTGGCATCTTCTTTAAAAGGAAGTAAAGTGTCGCAAGGAATATCCTCTAGAGGCTCGCCGAGCAGTTGCTGCTTCGAGATATTGAACGATTGGATAGCGGTCGTCAGTCCGCCGTGGGACATAGCCAGTACCTTGAATATTCCTCGCTTGTGAAGAGAGATTACGAGGTCGCCAGCCACGGGAGCGAATTGCTTATGAGCCATATACGGAGTTTCCCACAGGTCGCATTCCGGCTCAAGCCCTTGTCGGTTTCAAACCGCACCACTACCAAAGAAATGACTCCTTTGACTCAATCCCGCTGCTGGTGTTAGCTTCGCGTTCGACCGGAGTGCTTGACATGGACCGTCGGACTTTCATCAAGAACTCGCTTGTTACTGGAACTGGAGCCCTGCTCGCTAGTCGCGCCGGCGCTCGCCCTTCTTCTTCTCAAGATCCGATTCCAGGCGCGATCGCGCCTTCTGTGATCGAGAGTGCCCAGTTTCCTAACGGATTTCTCTGGGGAATGGCATCCGCCGCCTATCAGGTTGAAGGTGCGTGGAATCTCGACGGCAAAGGCGAATCTAACTGGGACCGCTTTTCCCATACCGTAGGCAGAGTCAAAGGCGGAGCAACCGCTGACGTGGCCTGCGATCAGTACCACCGCTATAAAGAAGATGTTGCAATACTCAAACGCCTGAATCAGAAGAGTTACCGCTTCTCGACCTCATGGGCACGAATCCAACCAACTGGCAGAGGGCCGGTCAATCAAAAGGGCCTCGATTATTACAGTCGCCTCACTGACGCTTTGCTTGAAGTAGGCATACGTCCATTCTGCACCATTTATCATTGGGACCTTCCACAAGCGCTCGAAGAACGCGGCGGATGGCCGAACCGTGATCTAGCCGCCTACTATGCTGATTTCGCTGAGATCCTAGCGAGAAATCTCGGCGATAGAATCACCACGTGGGCTCCGTTCAATATGCCATGGACTTTTACTTATTACGGATACGGTATTGGGTTGTTTCCTCCAGGCAAGGCCAGTTTCGAACTTTTCTTGAAAGCGGCCCACACCGTAAACCTCGCACAAGGAGAAGCTTTCCGGGCGATCAAGGCAGCGTCTTCTAAAGCAACGGTGGGGAGCGCTTATGGCATGGCTCCCGCATATCCAAAGACAGATAGCGCCGCTGATCGCGCCGCAACCGCGCGCTATCACGCTATGAACAATCTTTACTTCCTGAATACGGCGATCTATGGCGAGTATCCGAAGGCTTTTGTCGGCGAAACGCCATACGAAGCGATGGGGTTCAAGGCTGGTGACGAGAAGATCATGAAGGTCCCATTGGATTGGCTCGGATTTCATTACTACACGCGCCGCGCCGTTTCCAATGCAAGTGGTTCACCGTCTAGCAGCGGCGGTCACTTTGGAACAGAGATCGAAGGGGAAGGCGGGGTATCGAGTCGCGATCCACTGACGCAAATCCATGTCGAGATGCCGACCGAAGGTCCGCTCACAGAAGCGGGTCTGGAGATATGGCCGCGAGGTATCTATGACCTTGTGATGCAAATTTCGCGCGAGTATAACTATCCCGTCATTGAGATCAGCGAGAATGGTTGTTGTTATCTTGACAGTCCCGACGAAACTGGCTGTGTTCCTGACACGCGTCGCATTGCCTTTCATCGTCAGATCCTGGCCGAGTTGGCGCGGGCCATTGCCGATGGAGCCAGAGTCCGCGCGTACCATGCGTGGAGTCTGGTAGACAACTTTGAGTGGGCGGATGGATACACGCAGCGATACGGGCTTACATATGTTGATTTCCGAACCCAGAAGCGAACGATTAAAGACTCCGGTCTCTGGTACGGGCGTGTTGCTGCCGGGAATCGTTTGGGCGTGTGACGGGGCAGAAGGGTTAAACATTCCGTGCTTTCAATCTTCTTCGCGGCGCAAGTCTGCACCGACCACATGCGTTCCAATTACCAATTCAGCCGATTGCCGTAGCCAATCGGATCGAGCGATTTGGGCGCGCCATGACTGCGACTCAGTTGGCCCCCATCCTCGCGGTTTCGAGGATCATTATTTATAAGCTCGCCAAACGGAGGCGCATTCCGTCCTTTCGGGTGGGGATTTGCGTCGGGTTTGAGCCGCGAGCGGTGGCGAACTGGCTCCGAGGACAATAGGGAGTGCGAAGCACGCAGCGTCGAAGTCCTGTTAGGTGTTTCCCGTAAGCCCGTTTCTGGACCGCGAGTAAGCGCTGAAGGGCTCGGGGATTACTTCCGCATTGGCGACCAACCAGTTTGTTCGGAAAACGGCGATGCGAGCGAGGGCTTCGTCAACTTGCGAATGCAACATGTTCCCCCATGCGGTCGACACGCGATGCGATACTTTGGACTGCTCTCACCACGTGCCAAATCTCAACTATGGGCTGGTGTCTTTGTGTTGCAGAACAGCAGCAGCGATCGCATCCTCCCCGACTGTGCTGGAGATCGCTTGGTCTCAAAACCCTCGGTACTGATCCTCTCCAAGACGTCTCGGCCACCTGATGCATTAGCCGTCGAGCGCCGGTCACAGCGGCTTGATCCCAATATCTTTCTGTCCCCCTCAGAGCACCCGTGACATCACGCCGAGATCTGAAACCGATTTTTGTATCTCTTATACGTTAAATGAAGCGGACCGCTGCGAAGAGCCACCGGTCCGCGATTTGTATTCCTGCTTTGCCCGTTACTGATGGAAGTCGTCCAGCATTGGATTGTTGCTTTGGTTGTCGGATGAACTCACCGGCAGAACAACGAACTGCGTGGTGGAGATCATGTAGATGTACACCTGGGTGACGCCGTCCTGAGCGATCGCAAATTTTCCGTCAGGACCGCCGGGATAGAGAGCATAGGTTGCGGCGAGGGTACTGCTCGACGCACCCGCGCAGCTTCCGCCGCACCCATTCGGACCGGCGTTTTGGTCTGAAGTTCCGGTCACGTTGCCGGCTCCGTCGGCATGGAGTTGTATGACCTGCGCCTTCCCGGTGAAGTCGTCGGTCTCCTGACTTCCTCCGAGATAGTTACCGCTCAACGATGCGGCGGTGAATCCGCTTCCCACCTGCGGAGTCATGGTGCCGAGAGTGACCGAGTTGTCAGTCCCGATTACGAAGGCCTGGTTCTTCGCGACGAGGTAGAACACCGGATTGTGTCCGCCTCCACCCCCGCCGCCGCACTGCGTGAAGCTGGTCAGAGTCATGCGTCCGTTCGAGGCTACGCTGTAGGTTCCCGTACCGCAGAGCGTACCCATGGTGCCGCCCTGGTTCTGGTCGGCCTGTATGGAGAACGTACCGGCGCCGTTGGTGGTAACGAATCCGGCACTGGCCTGAGGAGAACCTCCGTTATTGCCGACGCCTTGCAGTTCGATCACGCTGATGCCGTTGAGCGAGGCATCGGTGAAGGTCCCGCTTTGCTGCAGCACCTGGCCGGCCATGATCAGCGGCGGCGTCTCTGTGTTGTCCGAGGCCATCATCAGCAGTTCCGAGGGGCTGACGACATAGAAGACGAAGTTTATGGTCACGTTCGGAGCACTAACGTACATGCTGACCGTGCCACGTCCGGTGGTAGAAGACACGACGCTGAAATCGCTGGCGCTCAGATTTGTGGTGCCGAAGTTTCCTGAGCAGCTACCGCCCGAGCAGCTGTCGTCATAGTCCGCCGATCCGGTGAGTGTGCCGCTGCCGTTGGAGTTCAATTGACCAGCTAGGCCGAAGCGGTTGGAGCTCTGATCGGCTCCGACGAATCCGAAGGCGTAGTTGCCGGTGATCTTGCTGGTTGCGAAGGCTGAGGTCGTCTGCTTGCGCAGCAAGCCCGAGCTGATCTCGGTGCTGGTAGCGTCGTAGCGGATGATGTGGCCGTTGCCGGTCGAGTCCAGGGAGCCTTCAAGGAGCGCGGTGCCGCTTTCCCCACCGCTCGCTGTCAGACTGATTCCAACCAGATTATTCGAGCTGACGCAGTATGTGCCGGTGAAGGTGGCGCTTTGAATTCCCTTGGCTTGATCGCTAATGTCCAGGCTTCCAGCAGAGAGGTTTCCTGCGCCATCGGCTACGAAGCTTCCCAGGGTGGATTGCGCATCGGTTGAACTCTTCCATCCGTTGAGCATGAAGGCATAGTTGCCGTGGAGATTGGCGTTGTTGGCGCAGTCTCCGATCACAATACTGACGCTGGCGCTGGCAGTTTCTGACGCCGAATCGGTGACCATAATTGTAAAGGTTGAGGTTCCCGGCGCAGTCGGCGTTCCAGCGATGTTTCCGTTCCCGTTGCTGTTGCTAATGGAGAGCCCACCTGGCAACGTGCCGCTGGTGATACTCCATGTGTATGGTTGCACTCCTCCATTGGCCTGTAGCGAGGTGTTGTAGAGCCAGCCTTTATCGCCACCGGGCAACGTCGTCGATTGGATCGTGAGAGGCATTGCCGCGGTGACGCTGATGCTGTATGTGTAGGGGCCAGCAGTGTTGCTCGCGCTGTCGGTCACCGAGACGGTAAACGAGACACCCTGGATTGCAGTGGGAGTTCCGCCCAGCGACAACGTGTTGCCGCCGGTGTTCCAGGCGTACAAATTATCTCCGAGACTCACTTGAGTCCCGTCGGTGGGAACCGTCGCTCCATTCACTGTAAAGGTGTAGTTCGGTCCGACGCCGCCTGAGGCATTGATTGCGCCGCTCCAGCTTTGGCCAACCACCGTGCTCCCGACGGAGCCTGGCGCGGGCAAGGTCAGAGGTGCTGCAGCGGTTTGGAAGGTCACCTGTACTCCGGCGGAGTTGCCGTTAACGTCCTTGGCGGTGATCTGCCAGTTGTAGTTGGAGCTGCCGTTCAGGCTCGATACGCTCGGCGTATCGCCTGTTCCCGTTGGATCGACGCCCCAGGTAATCGAGGTGATGGAACTGGAGAAGCCGTTCGAATTGGAGTTGTTGCCGGGTATCTGCCAGATCTGGTTTCCGTTCTGATCCCACAGTTGGAACTGATAGGTGTAACTGCTGGCGTTGGCAGGATCGGTCCAATTGAAGTTGGGCGTCATGCTGACGCCGCTTCCTTGAGGCGAAAGATTGGTGGCAAAGGCGCTTAGCACAGCCGTGACCTTGACCGTCAAAATTTCCGAGGTGCCATCGCTATAGGTGACATTCAAGGTGTAGGTATCGCCGACCTGCGGCGTCACGCCGTTGAGGTTGGCCCAGTAGCTGAACTGATTGGAGTTACCGTAGAAACCACCAGTGGCGATGTCCGCGGGAATGACCACGCCCGGGGTGGGTCCCGTGGCGAGCTCGACGGCCACCGGCAGTTTGACGACGCCGTTGACGTTGAAGCCGATGTTGTAATAGGTGTTGGTGCCGCCCGAGTTGATCTGCTCGTAAGCCTGCGTCTGCACCGTGGCGGTGCTGTTGCCGCTCGGTAAGGTCAGGTTTTCGTTGGTCAGGTTGCCGGTGATGGATACCGGCGCCTGGTTATTGTTGTTATTGGTGTTGGAAACCTGTCCCGGCCCATTGATGAGGCCGGAGTTGTTCTGGTCAAGGATGCCGACGAAGAAATAATTGGAGCCGGTCGGTACCTGGACAGTGTACGCTGCCGGGCTATGCGGCGGGCTCGTCTTGCTTCCCACCACATCGAGATAGACGGCGTTCGTGCCCTGATCGTAGAAGCCCACGTACAACGGCCCGGTGGCGGTCTCGCTAAAGGTGACCGTGCCGGAGACGGTATTGCCGCCCGTGAACGCGCCGATGGTGATCGCATTGGATGGCGCGGACCAGTTGCTGGTTGAGCTTCCCGCCACGCCTTGGGCGCGGAAGAACAAGGTTTGTCCGTTCGTGAGCCCGTTTACGATCCACGGATTATTGTTGCCGGTTGCCGGGAAGCTCTTGCTTCCCAGGACGGTGGTGAACGACGAACTGGTGCTCCATTGAACGGTGTAGGAGGCAGGCATCTCGACGCCGTTGTTGTTTTTGATTGTCTGGAAGGAGACAAGAGCGCCGCCGTTGAATGCGACGTTTCCGCTGCCACCGCTCCACACCGGAGCCGTGCTGAGAGTCACCGGGGCTGGATCGGTCAGCACGATGGAGACGCCGGTGACGGGCGAGTTGACAACGGTTATGTTCGAGACGCTGCCCGTGGGGTTCGACGCGTTCTCTCCGCCGTAGCCAAGGTTGTCCATGAAGGCTTGCAAGGTGTAAGTGCCGGGTTGCACGCCGTGTATGGTGAAGGCGCCTCCGGAAGTAAGTACGGCTTCGGAGATGCTTGTGCCCAGGTTGTTACCACAGCAATTGTTATTGTTGCCAGTCAGCTGCAGATAAGTCCAACCGGTCTTCGAGCCGCTGTAAGTCACATTGCCGGAGACGGTGTAGCCCGGCGGCTGGGTGCTGATGACGATGGTGTAGCTGTTGCTGACGGACGTGTTTTCGCTGTCGGTGACTTGCAGCGTGAAGGGATAGGTCCCTGTCGTGGTCGGTTGCCCGGAGATCGTGAGGGTGTTGTTGTTGTTGAAGTTGAGGCCGGGGGGCAGACTGCCGCTGATGATGCTCCAGCTATAGGGCTGCAAACCGCCGGCGGCGTTCACGGTGGCATTGTATTGGGTGTTGGTGCTGCCGTTTGGCACGGACGTCGTCGTGATGGTGAGGACGCCATTGATGGTGATGCTCAGGTTGGCGGTCGCAGATTGCGCCGGGCTGCTCGAATCCGTCACCTTGGCGGTAAAGTTGAACGTGCCCACCGACGTTGGCGTTCCTGTGAGCTGGCCTGTGCTGGTATTGAGCGTTATGCCCGGGGGCAGGTTGCCGGTGTAACTCCAGGTGTAAGGCTGGACTCCGCCGGTAGCCGAGAGGTAAGCGCTGGTCGAATACAGAACGTTAACCACGCCGCCCGGGAGACCGGTCGTCGTAACCTGTAGCGGTGCGCTGTTGTTGACGGAGATACTAAGGTTCGCGGACGCTGTTAGTGCGGTTGGCGTCTCTGAGTCGGTCACGGTCACCGTGAAGTTATAGGTTCCCGTGGCGGTGGGCGTGCCCGAGAGGACGCCGGTGCTGGAGCTAATGGAGAGCCAAGCCGGATTTCCGCTGAGACCCCAGTTATAAGGCTGGACACCGCCGGTGGCGTTGACCGTTGCTGTGTAGGAATTGTTGACCACACCGGTTGGCAGACTGGTCGTGGTTACTTTCAGAGTTGGCGCGCTGATGGTGATGCTGAGATTCGCAGAGGAGGTCTTCTTGGTGGGCGATTCATTGTCGGTTACCGTAACTGTGAAATTCGTAGTGCCGGTGAAAGTCCCGCCTGGAGTGCCAGAGATCGCACCGGTGCTGGTGTTCAGTGAGAGACCCGCGGGCAGGGTCCCTGTGGTTATCGCCCACGTGTAGGGAGTAATGCCGCCCGTTGCCGCTAATGTTTGGCTGTAATTCGTTCCGATGACGCCGGCTGCGAGGGAGTTCGTCGTGACCGTTAGGGCTGGATTCACCACGATGCTCAGATTCGCGGTGGCGGTCTTTGCGGTTGGCGTTTCCGAATCGGTGACGGTGACGGTGAAGTTTGTGGTGCCAGAGGCGGTCGGCGTCCCGGAGATCGCGCCGGTGGCGGCGTTGAGTAATAATCCTGTGGGCAAGCTGCCTGTGGTCACTGTCCACGTGTAAGGCGTGATGCCACCTGTCGCTTGCAGTGTTGCGCCGGGATAGACGGAGCTGACTACTCCGACGGGTAAATTGCTCGATGTTGTAGTTACGGTGAGCGCGGCAACCGTAATTGTGATGCTGAGGTTGGCGCTGGCTGTCTGGCCGGTCGGCGTTTCGGAGTCGGTCGCGGTGACGGTGAAACTATCCGTGCCGACAAATGTTCCGGTCGGAGTGCCGGAGATCACGCCCGTCGAGGCGTTCAACGACAAGCCAACGGGCAGGCTGCCCGTAGTGACCTTCCAGGTGTAAGGTGCGATTCCGCCTGTGGCCTGCAGAGTTTGGTTGGTGTAGACAACGCCGACGGAACCGCCAGCGAGCGATGTCGTTGTGACCTTCATCGGCGTCGCGCTGATGACGATGCTCAGGTTTGCTGACGCGGTTTGTTTGGTGGGCGATTCGTTGTCAGTTACGGAGACCGTAAAATTGACGGTGCCCGTGAACGTTCCACCCGGGGTGCCAGAGATGGCGCCGGTGCTCGCGTTCAACGATAGACCTGTGGGGAGACTGCCGGTGGTTACCGACCATGTGTAAGGAGTAATTCCTCCCGCTGCCGCCAAGGTTGCGCCGGGGTAAGCGGTGCCGATCACACCTGCTGCCAAAGTGGTGGTTGTCACCGACAAGGCTGGATTCACCACGATGCTCAAATTCGCCGTGGCGGTCTTCGCGGTTGGTGTTTCGGAGTCGGTGACGGTGACGGTGAAGTTCGAGGTACCGGAGGCGGTCGGTGTGCCGGAGATTACTCCCGTAGATGCGTTAAGAAGCAGACCCGAGGGCAAGCTGCCGGTTGTGATAGTCCACGAGTAGGGACTGATGCCGCCGGTGGCCTGCAAGGTTGTGCTCGGATACACCGAGTTGACGACACCCACGGCAAATGCGCTCGAGGTTGTCGTGACGCTTAGCGGCGCAACCGTAATCGTGATGCTGAGATTGGCGGTTGCCTTTGCGCCAGTCGGCGTTTCGGAGTCCGTCACAGTAACTGTGAAGTTGTCGGTGCCGACAAATGTTCCGGTCGGCGTGCCGGAGATTACGCCCGTGGTGGCGCTTAAACTCAAACCTGCTGGCAGGCTGCCAGTCGTGACGGACCACGAGTAAGGCGTGATGCCGCCAGTGGCTTGCAGGGTTTGGTTGGTGTAGACGGTGCCGATGGATCCACCAGCGAGCGATGTGGTTGTAACGCTCAGGGGCGGCGCGCTGATTACGATGCTCAGGTTCGCCGAGGCAGTTTGCTTGGTTGGCGATTCATTGTCGGTGACGGTGACGGTGAAGCTAACTGTGCCAGTGAGAGTTCCGCTCGGCTTGCCGGAAATCGCGCCGGTGCTCGCGTTCAAGGACAGGCCAGCGGGCAGGCTGCCAGTGGTTATTGCCCAAGTGTAAGGAGTGATGCCGCCTGCCGCGGCCAGCGTTGCGCCGGGGTAAGTGGTGCCGATCACGCCGGCAGGCAACGTGGTGGTTGTCACCGATAGGGCTGGATTGACTACTATGCTCAGGTTCGCTGTGGCGGTCTTTGCGGTCGGTGTTTCCGCGTCGGTCACAGTGACGGTGAAGTTAGCTGTGCCGGAGGCGGTCGGGGTGCCGGAGATGGCTCCGGTGGAGGCGTTGAGCGTTAGACCTGCCGGCAAGCTGCCGGTCGTCACTGTCCACGAGTAGGGCGTGATGCCGCCCGTGGCCTGTAACGTGGCGCCCGCATAGACAGAGCTGACTACGCCAACGGGAAGCGAACTCGACGTAGTCGTCACGCTTAGGGGCGCCACTGAAATCGCGATACTCAGGTTGGCGCTCGCCATGCCGCCGGTAGGCGTTTCAGAATCGGTCACTGTAACCGTGAAACTGTCGGTGCCGACAAACGTTCCCGTCGGAGTTCCGGAGATGACGCCGGTGGCGGCATTCAAGGACAAGCCAGAAGGAAGGCTGCCGGTGGTGATCGCCCACGTGTAGGGCGTGATTCCGCCAGTGGCCTGGAGAGTTTGGTTGGTGTAGGCGTTCCCAATAGTTCCAGCAGCGAGCGAGGTCGTGGTAACGCTCAGCGGAGGAGCGCTGATTACGATGCTGAGATTTGCGGACGCGGTCTGTTTAGTGGGCGACTCGTTGTCAGTTACGGTGACGGTGAAGCTCACAGTGCCGGTGAAAGTTCCACTCGGCTTGCCGGAGATCGCACCGGTACTGGTGTTCAAGGACAGACCTGTTGGCAGGCTGCCTGTGGTGATCGCCCACGTGTAGGGAGTAATGCCGCCCGCTGCTGCCAGAGTCTGGCTGTAACTCGTGCCAATTACGCCCGCCGGCAGGGAGTTTGTTGTCACCGACAAAGCGGGATTCACTACGATGCTCAGATTCGCAGTGGCAGTCTTCGCGGTTGGTGTTTCCGAATCGGTTACGGTGACGGTGAAGTTCGCGGTGCCAACTGCGGCCGTCGTCGGTGTGCCGGAGATCGCTCCTGTGGCGGCGTTGAGAATCAGACCTGCCGGTAGACTGCCCGTGGTAACGGTCCACGAGTAAGGAGTGATGCCGCCGGTGGCCTGCAAAGTCGCGCCCGAATACGGGGAGCTCGCGACGCCTACAGCCAGCGATCCGGAAGTGGTGACGCTCAGCGGCGCGACCGAGATTGCGATGCTCAAGTTGGCGGTTGCAGTCTTCGCGGTCGGAGTCTCAGAGTCGGTTGTGGTGACGGTGAAATTGACGGTGCCGACAAACGTTCCGGTTGGTGTGCCGGAGATCACGCCCGTCAAAGCGTTCAATGACAATCCAGCCGGCAAGCTGCCCGTGGTCACGGCCCATTTGTAAGGCGAGATTCCGCCCGTGGCCTGTAGTGTCTGGCTGGTGTATGCATTGCCGATCGATCCACCGGCGAGCGATGTCGTCGTCACGCTCAAGGGCGGCGCGGCGACGGTGATGCTCAGGTTGGCGGTGGTAGTAGCGTGCGTTGGCGTTTGCGAATCGGTCGCAGTGACGGTGAAGCTTGTGGTGCCGGTGAACGTGCCGCTGGGCGTTCCGGAGATCGCGCCGGTCGCGGAATTCAAAGTCAATCCGGCGGGCAGGCTTCCGGTTGTGACTGCCCATGTGTAAGTTGGTACGCCGCCTGTCGCTTGCAGCGTCTGGCTGTAGGCTGTGCCGGTTGTTCCTGCGGGTAAGGAACCAGTGCTGATAGTCAAGGCCGGAGGCGCGTTTACGGTGACGGCTACCGACTGGCTGGCCGATATCTTCGCGGCATCCGTGATTTGGAAGGTGAGGGAACTGTTGCCGGAGGGTCCGGTCGGCATGCCTGTGATCGCTCCGGTGCTGCTGTTCAAGCTCAATCCGGCGGGCAGAGAGCCGGCGGTTATTGCAAAAGTGTATGGGCTGGTTCCACCTGACTCACTCAGGGCGCCGTTGTAAGAAGTGCCTGCGGTTGCAGTAAACGAGGTTGTCGTGATGGCGGGCAGGGGGGCGACCTTGATCTGCAAAGTGGCAACCTTCGTCGCATCGGAGACTGAGGTCGCAGTCACGGTTGCCGTGAACGCGGTGGTAACAGAAGCGGGAGCGTTGTAAGTCGCCGCGGCCGTGGTGGTGCCAGTGAGCGTTCCGCCGCCCGAAACAGCCCAGGTGACGCCGGCCGTTTTCGGATCATTCGAGACCGTAGCCGTGATGGGAACCGTCTGCGCCTGATCGATGCCTGGCGTGCTGCTGGGTGATAAAGCAACTGCCATGGGCGGAGGAGCTGAAGATCCGCATCCGGACAGAACCAGCAAAGCAAGAACGATCAACCCTGAGAGCAATCCTGCACCGGCGAAACGCTTCACAATTCCCCCTTGACTACCGGAAGTTTTAGAACTTCTCCCGTCTCGTCAGAAAGGGCATACTGCTTTAGTGAAACTGGTTACTCAAGTTACCCAAGTACTGCCTTTCGTGCATAAATTTTGAGCACGGGGGCATCGTGAGGGTTGAATGCGGTGCTGGGTGGGCTGTCTCGGGCGTACTTCAGTTTGCGGGATGTGTACTGAGGATGCCAAGTGATCAAACATACTAAAGTAACGGACGAGTCCGGTTTCTGGGCACTCGGGCGAGATGCTGAGGTGGCGTGGGAAGAGACAGAGACTGATAATCCGTTCTTGAAATAGACTGCTGGAAGGGCGCGCGGATCAACCGCGTGGCTAACGACGACGACTGCTCCGCACCCATTGAACTCGCACGGGTTCAGGCTCGTCTCTTCCAGTAGTGGGCTGCAAGGGGCAAGCTGACTTCACATCTCAGGTCGCTTGGGCAATGCCATAAAGATCAGAGAACTTCCGCGCGGACCGGCGCTTCTGCCAGCTTTCGGGATCGGCACGGTCTCTATAGTCTTCGCGGATGCAGCAGTTCCTCGGAGCGAGCGTCAGCCGCATCATCGCGTAAGACGATAGCGACAGTCGTCATCCATGATCTCGACGAACCCCCTTTATATTCCGGGGGAGGCCGTCCGACGTTCGGCCCACTGGGTGGAGGATGGGTGAATCGGAAGTTATATCGGCCAGAAGTCCGCTTGTCGGAAGTTAGAACTCGGCCTGTCGACTTTTACGTCGAACGGATCGTTTTCAATCATCCTAGCTCCATGTGAGGAAGCTACCGACTGTCGCAGAAGAAGCAACTTCGGGACTATGCCGCCTTCTTCTCCTGTGACCTAACCTTCGCCCACCGCGCTTTTTGAGCGGCTGCAATCTTCCTTCTAGCGGACGCCGACATGGTTCGTTTCGCAGGAGCGGAAACCAGTATCGGCTGCGACTGTTTCCGTATGCTCGCCCATCGCGCCTTCTGCGCCAGTGCCATCTTTCGCCGCGAAGCTGCTGATATGATCCGCGTCGGCCGGCTTGACTCATGGCTTGACTCATGGACAGTTCCGGTACCGTTTAAAGACTCTATCCCAAAGATTATTTGGTCTAGCTTGTCAATTTCTGCTTGTGATCGGCTACGCTTTTCGCGAAGCTCCCGTAGTGCATTATCTAGATTGGACATGTATACCCCCTCGGGTTTTGACAGCGGCCTTATTGTATAGGAGAGGAGACCTGCAGAAATCGGAAGGCTGATGTACGAGGAGGTTGCTAGTCGTCGATGCCGACTATAACAACTGGGCCCAGCTCCGGGAATTGGTGATCGGGGCCTTGCTTCTTTGTAAGACTTAAGTATAGGTTGATTCGGTGAAAAGGAAGTCCATCTGTATGGTGATGCTGATTTCTTGCGCTGCGAGTCTTGCGGCTGCGCAGGATTTCTCGGCTCGCAGCAGCCCCAAAAAGCAAACTACTCCTGAGACTCGTCGTTCGAGTCCACTCGACCAATCGGGACTGACCGCCCCGGGCCGATTCCGGGGGTGGCGGCATACTCAGTCCGGCGCACTCTCATACGAAGTAAGCCACTCGCATCTCGACGCTCCAGGTGGACGCGCCGCCATAAGCCGAAGAAAGGGTCCGTTTTCCAACCAGACCACGCCTCCCTCAAACGGATTCGCTTTCCGCCCTGACTTACCCGCGGGACAGATACCGACGGCTGTTGCGGCGGCTGACTTCAACGGGGACGGGAAACTCGACTGGGCCATCTCAAACGGGCAGGACAACACAATTTGGCTCTACTTCGGCAACGGCACCGGCACATCCGCCCTGCCAACGATTCTGCCCATCGCCGGTCTTAGTCCGACCTGGCTGATCCAAACTGACTTGAACGGCGATGGCAAGCCGGATCTTGTAGTTGCTGAAGCCGACACCTCGACGGTTGGTGTATTCATTGGAAACGGCGATGGAACGTTCAAGTCAGAGGTTCAGTACAGGTTGCCAGCTCCACCGTTGTTTCTCGTTGCCGACGATTTTACGGGAGACGGCAAGGTGGACATCGCGGTCGGAATGATCGGTTCGACGGCGACCGGATCGGTAGCGGTGCTTCCTGGCGACGGCCAGGGTCATTTGGGAGCAGCCCTATATACGGGAGATCCTAATCCTTCGACGGGATATTGGCTGACACCGGCAAGTTTGAGGGGAAACGGAGAACTGGACTTGATCGTGATCGACCCCGACGACCTCGGGCCTCACGGTGGGGCACAAGTCTACTTGAATAATGGCAACGGAACCTTGTACGCGTCGCTGGGGAGTTTCATTGATGACCGCGTTGCTACCAAGACTGTCTGCAACAATTTGACCAGCACGCCCCCGGACCCCTATTGCCCCACGGGCATGACGACCGTTGCGCGCACGATGACCACGTATGACGGCTATGGAACCGGCAACTCCCTTGCGCTTGCGCTGCCAGCGGTGGGAGGCACGGTGCAGAACCACGACGATACCGGGCACGGTGTCGGATACACCCCGCGCGGTAACCCCGCCCAGATCAGCAAGTGGGTCAGCGGCTCAACCTATCTGACCACAGCGCTTTCATACGACACAACGGGACAGATCACTCAGGTGGTCGACCCTAAAGTCAATCCAGCGACGAAGTTCTACTTCGCCGACAACTTGTTTGATGACAACGGTAGCGATCCGCCAAGTCCCCACGCAGCCCTTCCAAAACCGACAAATGCCTACATCACATCCGTGATTGACAACGTCGGCACAACCTCGATGGGCTACTACTTCGGGAGCGGAAAGCCAGCGCTGGCCAATGACTACAATTCAGCCACGACGTACTCGCATTACGTGGACCCGTTCGATCGCATGACGGAGACGATCTATCCAATCGGTTGGCTTTTTAATGCTTACACGACATACAACTCTGCCACAGTCTTTGATTCTTATGCAGCCATAGGTGCTACCACTCCATCCGTATTGTGTACGAGCTGCACCCTCACGACGACGACATTAGATACTCTCGGTCGGGCAACCGGCCAATCGCTAGCCAACAATGTTTCCGGACCGTCATACGTGAACGCGACCTACGACAGCATGAATCGGGTTTCGTCGGTAAGCCATCCAAACTTCGGCGCTAACGATCCGAACGACGTGGCTGAAAGTACGACGTACGACGGACTCAGCCGTGCGAGGAAGGTCACGCATCCCGATAATCAGTACACTCAGACTGCCTACGGCGCGGCCGTCGTCGCCGCCGGAGGTCTAAGCACACAGCAGGGTTCTACGACGCTTTATGGTCTGGGTTTCCCTATTGTTAGCACGGATGAGACAGGAAAACAGAGGCAGGAATGGATTGACGGTTTTGGCCGCATAATCGAATTAGATGAACCCAACCCGACGATTAAGACTCCTAATGCAACATTCTATACGTACGACGTTCTCGGCAACTTGACTGGAGTTATGCAAGGCTCCCAGACCCGAAGCTATCAATACGATGGTCTTAGCCGACTGATCCTGCAGAAAACCCCTGAAGCAAGCACGACAAGTAACGGCGTGACGACACAGAATCCTGTGACGCTTTCTTACATGACGACGGGCGGAGCGTTGTGCAGCGGGAATCCTGGGAACCCGTGTACGAGAACAGACGCTCGCGGGTATGTGACCACTTATTCTTACGATGTCGCCAATCGGCTCATTGGGAAGACACATACTCCGACATCGACAGGACCGGAAAGCTATCAGTATGGTTCTAGCTCCACGGCGTTTAATGTCGGGCGCCTGCTTGCCATGACCGACCCTTCCGGATCAGAGGCGTACAGTTACGATCAGATGGGACGTGTCACACAGTTGGCAAAGACGATAGGCAGTACGACATACACGACAGCATACGCGTACAACGCGGGCGGACAGCTTACCCAGATTACTTATCCTTCCGGCCGAAACGTCTACAATGTATACGACGGTGTCGGCCATCTGTGTTTGGTATCGGCCGCTCCAGCTTCGAGCTGCGGTGCCAGTTCTTCTGCATATCTGTACATACCTTCTGTGAGATATGATGCGGCGAATCGTCCAACAAACGCTATATATGGCAACGGCCTTGTGGCAACGGCTGCTTACTCTCCGCAACGATCGCAGATTACAAGTCTTGGCTACGCCAGTGGCGGGGGCCTCTCTATCGCAATTAACTCGATAAGTTATACTCTCAGCAACCCCTTTCAAGCCCCTCCGAAATCCCCATCAACCACGAATATAACTGTTGCTTCTAACGCGGGGATCTACGTTGGCGACAGCATTACGATCAACGGAAACAGTAACTCTGCTTGTAACTCGACGTTCACTGTATATTCGTTAACTGGTACCACTGTGGTCAAGGTGTTGCTCGTCTCTGCGTGCGAAAGCGGGACTGGCGGAACAATCACCGACAACAACACTCCCTCCAACTCGTCGCTGTTCGGCTTGAATTACTACTACCAGCAAAACTCAACATATTGTCCGAATGCGCCTGCGGGGAATAACGGCCAAATCCAGTGCATCGTAGATTCTGTGCAGCCTGGGCGAAGCGCGGCATATGCCTACGACCCACTAGGACGCCTCAATACCGCGAGCACAGCAGGATCGACCGCATACGCGGCCTGGGGAATGTCGGAGACCTATGACCGGTACGGAAACCGGAGCGCGCAAAATCAGATCACGGGAACTGTCCCCGCCCCCTCCTTTAGCATCAGCCCAGCGAGCAATCAGATCACTACCGGCGGGTACACCTACGACGCCGGTGGCCACTTAACAGCAGAACCGTGGCCTTTCTATGGAACCTACAGCTACGACGGCGAGGAGTGCCTCACCAACTTCAGCGGGAACGGAAACACAGCTGTCTATACTTGCGACGGTAATCACTTGCGTGTCCAGAAAGCTATAACGGGCGGTGTGACTACTGTTTCGATTTACTCGGGCGGCCATGTGATCGCGGAATACGACAACGGAGCGGCGGTGGCCTCGCCGACCCGCGAATACATCTACGGCCACAACCTTCTCGCCGCGATTACCGGTAGCACTGGGGGCGCTGGCGGGACAATTATTTATCAGCACCGCGACCATCGCTCTCCCCGATTGTATACGAATTCCACGGGCGCTGATTCCGGCGAGCAGGGAACCTTTCCTTTCGGCGAACCTTGGTACAACAACAACACGACATCGAACTGGGTATTCACTACGTATGAGCGGGATCAGGAGAGCGGAATTGACTATGCTTTGGCTCGTTCGTACTACAGCAGCGAGGGACGGTTCATGTCCCCGGATCCATTAGGAGGAAGTCCCGGCAATCCACAGTCGTGGAACCGCTACGCGTACTCGCTCAATGACCCCGTCAACAACTTTGATCCAAGCGGGCAGGACCCAGATAACTGCGCTTTCTATGGCATGGGCTGCTCCGGCTCAGGTGGCGGGGATTCAGGCTCCTCTGGTGGCGGTTCATCGGGGGGAAGTTATTATGCGTGGAGTCCGACCGGTACTGTTGAGATAGGTGCAGTTGCAGACTATTCGTGGCTGGCAAACGTGGACGTAACTTGGCTCGACAGTAACACAATGGATTTGGGCACCGATGATATCCAAGGCGCCCTGGCTGGCCTCGCTGCCAAAGCAGGCGTGGACTTTTCGCCCAACCCAAGCCCCGCCGGCGGAAGCGGGCTCAGCGGAATGCTCGCCGCTAACGCAAACATCGTCCAAAGCCAGCAAAATTGGCAGAACCTGTTCGTAGCGGCATACAGCGCAGCACCTAGCTTGAGCTTCGCGCTCGGATCTATAAGAGGACTAGAAGAAACCTGGGAGTCGTCGGAAGTCAAGACAGCGAGTGGCTTTGGCACGACTGCTTTTGGCAATGAAGTCCATCAAGGTTTTCAGGATGTGCTGGCGGCGCAAACTCGCACAAACCCAGAAGATTGGGACATGGCCACGGCACCGGGCCAGACCGGTGTTGACGCCCGGTACGTCGGTGACCCAAGCACCAATCCGGGTTTTAACTTCGCGGAACTCAAACCCGTGGGTTCTTCACCCATTGCAGTGGGAAATCAAATCAGCAACTGGGGACTTCCCCAAGGACAAACTTCAATCTGGCTCTACAACAGGTACGGTATTATTGGTCAGTCGCTAGGGTCTTGGTAGACCGGTTCGCGGTGGAAGCCGCTCCACGACAAGATGCTCGGTGAAGCAGATTGATGCCGATGGGGTTAGGACGAATGACCGAAACAAATATTACGAAGGAGCAGAACCCTTGGGAGCTTGTCCTACGAGGAAATGCGGAACGAGGACTCGCGCTAATGCGAGAAGGCTACGCTCGCGATCCGAGTGCGTCACACATCATGCGGCTGGGAGTAGGTTATCTATGGACGGAGAAGTACCAAGCTGCGTGGGAGCATTTTCAATATGCGATGCAGAGAGACCCATTCACCACCGCTCGTTTCTTCGGCATGGCTGGTGCGGCGAAGTGGTGTGTTGAGGAACCCGATGCAGCCGTTCGGTTCTGGGAATCGGGGTTGGATTCCCAGTTCGCCGACGGGGCAGGCGGCGTTCATCTTCCACTCCTCCTATGGGTCGCTTCCATTCTCAGGCCGAACGTTTTCTCAAGAAGCGATGCCAACCAACTTTTGGAAAGGAAAGTTAAAGATCCACGGGTAAAGAACTGGCCGGGCGCGTTAGCACAGTTCGCTCTGCACCAGATCGATGAGAAAACTCTTGAGGAGCGGTCGACCCAAGGCAACAGCCGGGAAACTGCGCCAAGTCGAGACTGGCTAATTGCATTTTACAGACGTGTTCTCGATCTCTACCGCGGCGATCTAAATCCCAAAGAATTCAAAGGGTTGATGCAACGAATGACGGATACATCGGCCCCTAGATGGTCTGAGGAAAGGTCCCTTCTTTCTCTCCTTTGGAATGAGGAATTCTTTATCGCGCGACACGAGGCATCGATACCTTCGGCAAATCTCGGCCTACTGCTCAAAAGCTAACCCGGTCGGCGGTAGCGACCAATAGGAAGTACGACTTCGATCTCGGCGTGCCCATACTCTGTCCCCGATCGCGCCCATTTTCACCTTCATTGTGGCCGACCCGGCCATGCTTGACTAATTTCAGTCGGCCGAGGCGAAAATCTCATTCACCTTATCCCGCACATGTTGGCTCCGCGAGGGCTTCAAATACCGCATTGTGCTCTCCATATCGGAGTGACCAAGCCACTGCTGTACGGTGCGTAGATCAACACCTGCCCACAGCGACCACGTAGCGAACGTCGCACGAAACTTGTGCAGCCAGAAATTCTCCTTATCCAGCTCCGCCCGCTCGGCCACAGCCTTCAGGCCGTCAAGAAAGTCGAGCTTCGGGTTACATCCAGAGGTTGGGAAAACGAGGTTGCAGCTTTTATCGGATTTCGCCTTCCAGTTCTTCAGACTCTTCACAAGCTTCGTTGGAATAGGAATTTCGCGTTCCTTGTATGCCTTCGGGGTCCAGCCGCGGTCCGGCTTGTGGCTGACACGAACGGTGCTCGCAGCAAGGTTGATGTCCGACCAATACGTGTACACGACTTCCTGCTCTCGCATCCCGGTCATCAGGAAAAATTCATACCAGAGCCGCTCTTCCGAGTCACACTTCGCAAACAGCTTGTCTAGTTCTTCTTGCTCGTAGATCTCCGGTTCCTGCTCGGTGTACCGTGGCCAATCGTTTTTACCAACCAGGCCGCGAATCCCATTCGCCTTGAGGAACGTCATCGCGTTCTCAAACTTGTTGTACACGCTCCGCGGCGCCTGCTCCTTCTCATCACGCAGAAAAGCTGAGAACTTCAGCAGGTCTTTGCGCTCGATCTCGTCGAGGTTCAACTTGTGGCAGGACTCGGTGAAATACGAGAGAGCGATCGAATACGCGGCATGCGTCTTCGGCTTTTTCGTAAGCTTCGTTTCATCCAGGAAATCGGCGACGGCGGCAGCTAATGACCGGTGCCCGTTCTGCCCGTCGGGCATTACGGAAACGCCGCTATTGACCGCGTTCAGCTCGGCTTCTTTGCGTAAGCGGCGCGCACTGGCGTCCGCGGGATCTTTCCCGACCGACAAGCGGACGCGCTTCCCATCCTCGCGCCACTCCAGATAATAGGCGCCCTCCGAGTGTCGCTCTTCCTTGCCGTTCACGACGACGATGTCGGGCTTGACTCGACCATTGGCGGACTCGGCGACGGGACAGTAACGCATACCGTTCGCGGTCTGAACCCGCTTCGTGAGATTGACGGAATACCCGCCTGACCTCATCACAAACCGCTTTTGATTATCGCCTCGGCTGACGTATTCAAGGTTGAGCGCGGCGTTGTTCGTGTAGTCGCCGTCTTTGGGGGTTATCTCGTGTTCTGGTGGGCAATCGCCCAAAAACGCAGCGGCGACCAAGGCGTGGACGGTGCTTTTTCGCGAGAATCCATCACTGGAAAGGGTGACGTAGAGTCGCCCGTTCTTCATCTTGATGGGTTGAAGAATTTTTCTGGTGAGGGCGTTCCGAACCTGCCCCAGGTTGGAAACCTGATAAATGCCGTCGTATCCTGCGACATCGCGCCATTGCTCAGCCATACCGCACTGCTCCTTTTGGGGGCACCGAAAAGGTATACCCCTTGGAATCAGTGTAGGTATCACCGGCTTGCAAGTGTTAGATAACTAAGGTAATGGCGGAGAGGGAGGGATTCGAACCCCCGGTACGGTTTCCCGTACTCCAGTTTTCAAGACTGGCGCCTTCAACCACTCGGCCACCTCTCCGTTCTATAGTTTGCTGGTCTCCATTTTACGGGCGGAACACCACTGGCAGCTTTACTCCCTCAATGCGAAATCTCAGAATCACAAAAAACTATTTCGTCCCATTCGGGAATACCAATATTTTGCTGGCTTCGCCTGTCTTTAACCTCGCCATGGCCTTCGAAAAGTCCTTCATCGGGATGCGATCGGTGATTACGGGGTGGAGGTCGAGACGCCCGCTCTTGAGCAAAGCCGTCATCTGATACCACGTCTGATACATGCGGCGGCCGTTTATGCCCTGAATGGTAATGCCTTTAAAAATTATATCTTCGGAAAAATTAAGCGGAATAGGCTTCGAGGTAAGACCCAGGAGGGAGATGCGTCCGCCGCGCCGGACAATGTCGAATGCTGTGCGGATGGAGTCAGGATGCCCAGCCATCTCAAGAACCACGTCGACGCCAAGGCCTCCGGTTTTTTCGGCGATAGTGCCGCGAACATCGTCTTTGGAGGGATTAAGCACATAATCAGCGTGCATCTTTGTCGCGAGCTTACGCCGATGTTCGTTGACTTCGATCGCAAAAATGGTAGTTGCGCCAACAGCTCGGGCCACCGCAATCGAAAACAGCCCGATCGGTCCACAGCCGGTGATGGCTACAGTTTTCGCCGCAATCTCTCCGGCGAGCACCGTGTGCACAGCATTGCCGAGCGGATCGAGAATAGACGCGTACTCCTGCGGAATGGCAGGATCAAGCTTCCAGATATTCGATTCGGGGATAACGACGTATTCGGCAAAAGCTCCATCGCTGTCAACGCCTATGATTTTCACATTCTGGCAGATGTGGGCCTCGCCAGTGCGGCATTGCAGGCACTTGCCGCAAGCTACGTGCATCTCGGCCGATACGAAATCGCCCTCCTTGACGCTGGTGACCTCATTACCGAACGCGACTACCTCGCCGCAAAATTCGTGGCCGGGAATCAGCGGCGGATGAATCCGCCCTTGAGCCCAATGATCCCACTCATAAATGTGGAGGTCGGTGCCGCAGATTGAGGCAACCTTGACTTTCACCAGAACGTCGGTGCGGCCGTAGGATGGAATCTTGACTTCGCGAATCTCCGCACCCGGCGCGGCTTCCGGCTTGACCACTGCCATCATGGTTCCAGCCATCAGAAGCCTCCTCATGTAGTACGGGAATTAGACGTGCAAACGGTCTATTTTAGCACCGTAATCTAGACGCGATTGCTGAGGGATCTGCTATCAGGAGCAAATGAAACTTGCGATCTAGAATGAACATTGAGGTTTCCTCATGGCCTTGAGGTTCTTGGTTGTCCTTGTCGCCTTCTGTAGTTTCTATTCACCCTGTCAGGTCACTTCTTCTCGACCACGATCCCGACAAGATTTTATTAGGCTCCTGGTGGATGCGGCAGTCGAGAGGACGCACCACTCGGTTCGCTATGAGCCGGCATACGTACGCATTCCTTATCCGGACGGAGATGTTCCAGCGGATACGGGCGTCTGCACCGATGAAGTCATCCGTTCTTATCGAGCTGTGGGCGTCGATCTTCAGAAAGAAGTCCACGAAGATATGCTGCAGAACTTCTCAGCCTATCCGCGCAAGTGGAGGTGGTTTTCGGCGAAACCCGATAGCAATATTGATCACCGCCGCGTTCCAAATCTCATGGTGTTTTTCAGCCGCAAGGGTGAATCCTTGCCGACACGCGTGCGGACGGAAGACTACAGCCCCGGAGACCTCGTAACTTACGATCTTGGCGGCAATGTACCACACATAGGAATTGTTGTTGACCGCAAAGGCGCGAGCGGACATTACATGATCGAACACAACATAGGACAGGGACCCAGGATTGAAGATGTGTTATTCAACTGGAAGATTAGTGGACATTATCGGTACTACGGACCAAATTTGTGATCCACCCTGGAGTCGAAGGATCGCCCGAGTCCAGATTTTCGTTCAACTTTTAGGCGTTCCGCGAGCGTGGGTTTTTGGGCTGGCAGTTTTGTACTCTTCGGATTTGCCGCGCGGAATGCTTAGCGTCTGCCACTTTTCGGAGCGCAGGTGTTTGGCGAGGAAGACGATTTGTCCGATGTGTTGGGCATAGTGTGCGAGCGCGCGATTGAGAGCCTGCATTACGGTGTGCGGCTCGCTGCGGATGGTCACGGTGCGCTGTACATCCTCAGGTTGGAGCGAATCCAGCGTCGAAAGCAGCTGCGTCCAGCCTCGTTCCCACCAGTGCATCACTTCTTCGCGCGTCGCGTTTTCTGACACTTCGAATTCCTGATCGCGAAAACGGTCCGGCTTCTCTCCGTCGCTGTTGAGGAAGTCGGTGAAGCGCGAGCGCGCGTTTCCGGCAATGTGCTTGACCAGGGCCGCGACGGAATTCGATTCCGGATCAAGCGAGATGAAAAATTCCTTGTCCTCAAGCTGAGCCATGGCGGTTTCGCCCATGCGCTTATGTCCGCGGAACTGGCGTTTCATTTCTTCGAGGTATTGAGACGCGAGATCAGCCATAGATGATTTGCAGAGGTTAGAGCTCAGATTGCAGAGGTAAAAACAGAGCATTGTCCAGCAAGAGGTTAACCTGTGCAATCGACCTCTAACTTCTGACCTCTAATTGTACGTCGCACGCGACGCGAAATCCGTAATCCGCGTATTTGAATTCCGGCGGGATACTCGAGCGAGCCGCGCAACGCGAAATCTTCACATAATGCCGCCACGAACCGCCTCGGGAAGCCCGCCGCTCGCCAGTTTCAGGGCCCTGCGGGTTGCGCTCAGGCGACACGGCGTAGTAATCGGCCGCGTACCAATCGCTGCACCACTCGTGCACGTTGTCGCACATATTGTAGAGCCCATATGCGTTCGGCTCGGCAAGACCGACGGGCTCAGGGCCCGCCTTCCACCATGCAGCGCAACGATCGGCGTATCCCGGCAGCGACTGCGGAGGCGTGTCACCCCATGGAAACAATGCGCTCCTGTTCTCGTCACCATAGCCTCCGCGCGCCGCACATTCCCACTCCGCTTCCGTCGGCAACCGAAATTTTCCAGCGCTGCGTGCACAGAGCCATTCGCAATAGCTGAACGCATCGTGCCACGATACGCCGACGACAGGCTGCTTGGGATGGTTGAACGCCGCGTCATTCCAGAACGGCGGCGGCAATGATTTGGTCGCGTTCAAGAAGTGTCCGTAGTCGGCATTCGAGACCTGACGTGCTGCCAGTAGAAATTCGTCAACCCAGACGCGGTGCACAGGCCTCTCGTTGTCCTGCCCGCTATCGCAGCCCATGAAGAACCAGCCGGCCGAAATACGCACGAGCGCAGGAACGAATTCTTCCTGCGCTCGGCAAAGCAGTAACGCCGTTTCCATCGGTTCAAACGAGCCCATGATCCTAACCCGCCCGCAGTGCGCGAACGACATCTTCGATTCTATTCTCCTGAAATAAGCGTATACCGGCGATGCCAGCCGCCCCAGCATCCACGCAAGATGCTGCATTCTTCATGGTGACGCCGCCGAGAGCAAGTATAGGGATCTTAGCCTGGCAGGCCAACCGTAACGCAGCGAGCCCGGCCGGGGCGGCTTGGCGAGCGCCGCTTTTTCCGAATACCGGCGCGAACACAGCGAAGTCAACAGCTTGGGATTCTGCGCGAGTCACTTCTTCATCTGAGTGGCAAGAGGCAGCAATAATAAAGCTAACGTCGCCAACGGTCTGTGGCGTCGGCAAAGCGGCTCTCAACATCCCCGCCACTTCGCTAGGAGTAACATCGCCGGCGCGCAAATGGACCCCATCAGCGCCGGTGGCCAGCGCAACGTCGACGCGAGAATTGATTAACAGCCGTGTCGTTGAAGAATTCTGGCGCACGATCTCAACTGCCTGTCGCGCCAGTGTTTCCAGTTCACGCCCGCTCAAATCTTTTTCGCGGAGCTGGATGTAATCGACCCGTGCGCACGATGCTTCAGCAACTTTGTCGAGCAAGGCGCGGCGGCGAGCGCGCTCATCGCCGCGAAATTGGCTCCGATCGGTAATGTAATAGAGCAAGCAGCGATCCGCCATTTTGTGTGGCGCCGACACTCCTGTCCGCGAACCGTACAGCGTGATACTAACGCAAGGCCAGCGGACCACACCGTACGACCCCGCTTACTGCCCCGCAAACAACTTCAAGTTCTCAGCTTTCCAGCGCATCGCGGCATAAATGCGATTGCGCCCGCTAGGATGATCAAAAAAGATCCATTCTTCCACCCGCCCGGGATTCATCTTGCGATATTCGCCGAGATGAATGGCCGCCTGGGCGAAGCCATCAGGCTGCCGAGCAGCGTTCAGCCCGAACATGTCAGCTTCGTACTCCAGCGTGCGGCTGAAGCTGTTCGCGATTGGGGTGGTGGCGAAGCCAAAAATCAGGGCTAACAGCACGACCAGCGGGAGCACAGCCGTGTCACCGACGCCCCGTATCTGCCATTTCTCGCCCCATCGCTCGAGGGCCCAACTCAACCCCCAATGCAGATACGCGAAGGACAGCACGATCATGATGAAAAAAAACATGATGCTTTTATAGATGTGGTCCATAACGTAGTGTCCCATCTCGTGCCCCATAACCGACTGAATTTCTTCCGGTGAGCCGCGGCGCAGGAGATTGTCGTTGAGCGTAATCCGCATCGTGTTCGCGAATCCGCTCACGTTGGCGCTCATCCTCGTCGTCTGCTTCGAAGCATCGATCTCATACACGGCTTTGGCAGGGATTCCATTGGCTCGTGCCATGCTCAAAATAGGATCGACAATCTTTGGATCGTCGAGCTGTGTGACCTTATTAAAAATCGGGATCAGATAGACCGGCGCGATCAGAATGACGAAGACCATAAACCCCGTAGTAGCCACCGCGCCCCACATCCACCAGGTTCGCGGCAAGCGGCGGACGATGCCGAACAGCATCATCGCAAGCAGGCCGACCAAGATCAAATCCACTCCAAGACTTTTTAGCTGATCGCCCATCCAGGGGCCGAACGTTTGTGTGGCAAGTCCGTACTTGTGTTCGCGGAAATAGTCTTCGTAAACCGTGAGCGGAAAAGCGAGGATAGACGTCAGCACGAGGTATTGCAGCGAATACAGGAATGTCTGCGCCGGCTTGAAACGAGTGAGGCGCTCGGTGAGGTCACGCATGCGCGCAGACCAGCGCAAATTCAGCAACAACAGGCATACGATGGCGGTGTAGAGAAAATCCCAGAGAATCATCCAGTAGCCGCCCTCGAAATAGGCGTCGGAACGCGCTGTCTTATCGGCGGGAATTTCCGCCAGATAGGCATTCGTAGCCGCCACAGCATCAAAATGCGCCGACGGCTGGGCCTCCGGAGGCACCGTCACAGACGGCATCTCGCTTGATGACAGCGGTTGAGCAAGCGCCGTGGTGGGGCCGAGCGTCACATAAACTGTTGTGCAGAATAAGATGAGGCAACAGAGCGCCGGAAATCGGCGGAACTGGAATGGCATCTTGTTTGTTTCTCCCGAAACATTGACTCGAAGCAGTGTATACGGAGTCGGGAATCCGGAAGTTCAAACTTTACGGGGAAACCGCGCAGACCATCCGCACACCGAGCGTCATTTCGAGAACAAGAGGACAAGAGTGTCCGCGCCACACGGACTAAGGTCGAGTCCTGGCAATCTCGGGAATCGCCGGCTCGCCCGCGCGCTTAGTTTGTTGCGGGGCGAGATGATATTTGGTCAATCCATCTTTCAGGAATTCGAAGCTTTCTTCCGGCGAATCTGACATCTTAAACAGTTCTAGGTCCGGTGCCGAGATCACGCCCGCATCCACCATCGCATCGAAGTTAATGATTTTCTTCCAATAACTGCTGCCATAAATGACCACCACAATTTTCTTGGCTAGTTTTTCCGTTTGCGCAAGCGTAAGAATCTCAAAAAGTTCGTCCAGCGTCCCAAATCCGCCAGGAAAAATAACCAGCGCCTTTGCCAGATATGCGAACCAGAACTTGCGCATAAAAAAGTAGTGGAACTCAAAGTTGAGCGACGGCGTGATGTAGGAATTTGGATTCTGCTCGAACGGCAGATTGATGTTGAGTCCAATCGTCTTCCCCCCCGCCTCATGAGCTCCAAGATTGGCTGCTTCCATGATGCCAGGCCCGCCGCCGGTCGTGACTACGAACCGATGGCGCTTGGCGGGAATTTGAGTCGACCATTCCGTCAGCAGGCGGGCCAGTCGGCGCGCATCCTCGTAATACCTGGCCATATCGACGGCAGCCTCGGCTCTTTTCATCTCTTTGCCTAGCTGCGCGGCCGAAATCTCGCCCCCATTGCCGCGCGCCGCGCTAAGACGGTCGCTAGCTTGATCGCGGCTGTGAATGCGCGCCGATCCGAAAAAAACAACTGTGTCCTGAATCTGCTCGCGGCGGAAACGTGAGAGCGGTTCGCTGTACTCAGACAGGAGACGCAAAATTCTGCCATCCGGGCTGTTGAGAAAGGGCTCGTTCTGATATGCGAGCGGCGCGGGCTTGAGCTTTTCGGTCATGTTGGATCGATCGTTGGTCGTAGTCGCCAGTCGATATACTTAATCTTAGTTCAATTAATGGAGATGCTGCAGAAGGCTATCGTTCGCGAACGACCAACGACGAGCGACCATCGAACATCCTTCATTCCTCTTCCCTATATTGAATCGCTTCGTAGAACCCTACCCACACATTCAGCACGCCCAGGCCGGTCGAAACTCCACGCGCGAAGCCGCTAGCCACAAAAGCGCGCAGCGTGGGATACGGCACCAGCAAAGGATTGTCCGACCACTCCGGACGCCACGGAAGAATCATCAGCATTACTCCCAAGGTCGCGCACAGAAACACGAATAAGAGCACGCCAATGCGACGAAGCCACAGCCGAGCCGCCGAAGGCGATGTCTTAGAAGCGGAAGTGGGCGCAGGATCGGCGTCGTACGCAGGTTCAGCCGGAGGTTTCAGCTCCCCGACACTGCTGGAGTTGCTGGCAAAAGGTAGCTTCGGGTCGGAAATCATTGCACGCGTCTTTGTGGGGTAGGAAGCCGACTTGCCGCAGACTCGCGCTTCATCGTGATCCGCGGCCGAAAATTCTCCAGCCTGATTCCAAACCCACTTCGTGCATTCTACGACTTCAGAGCCTGTATGCGCTCGGCCACGTCGCGATAATCGATGTTTGATCCGTACACACTGGTAAAGTGGCGGAGCGCTGCGGGCTTGTCTTGTGCGGTTTCGCACGCCGAACCCAGTTCATAGTTGATCGCCACACGAGCTTCATCATCGAGCCCTGGAATATCCAGCGCCTTTTCATACCAGCGGATTGCAGCCTGTGGCACCCCCTTGTCGAGGAAGCACTGGGCCAACCATGTGTAGGTTTGGACCGGCTGCGCGAAGGTCTTGCCGCGATCGATGGATGTGCAGACTTTCTGCAACTCGGCGATGGCCTCGTCGAGCAATCCCATTTCACGGAAAGCCACGCCCAGGTTATAGTGCGTCTCCGGATCATCGTCGCCGGCAGCGACGTCTTCTTCCAATTCGTGCTTTAGCTCGCCAAACATCTCCGCAAGATCGATGCTCTCAGAAGGATGCATGGCTTCGGCACCTGCTCCCAAAGAGCGCGGCGACGATGGGGTGTAGGTCATAGCCGGACTGGCAGCGGCGTGTGCCGACGCGGCGATTGCCGGCGCGGGCGGAGTTTCGATTTTTGTCGTTGACGTCTTTGGTGGTGTGGCCTTGGCGGCAGGCGCGGCCTCCGGAGTCAAGGGCGCAGGTGTCGCTGGCGCTCGCTTCTTCGCTGGCGGAGCCGGCGTGGCTGGCGCGACCGGCCAGTTCGGTAACGATTGAGTCAACGGAGACGGCGGCGGCGCAGCCTGAACGGCTGACGCGTGGGCAGCAACCGGCGGCGCTTGCGGGAATGAATCGCCAAGTGAGGCTTCCAGATCTGCAACCAGCGCGCTCAGTTCGACCGCTTCAACGTGCGCAACTTCTGCCGGAGCAGCCTCGGCATAAGCCGGCTCCGGGGCGTGTTCCGGTGCGGCTGGCGCATGATGGATATGGTCCTCGATTCCATCGTTCGTCTGCTGGCCGGGCGCCGCAATCATCTCCGGCGCTGCGTCAATCGATGGTTCGGTTTGAACCGGAACCGCGAATTCGACGGGATCGTCGGCGTTGATCTCGGCGATCTCCTCCTCTGGCTCAGCCTGAGGCTGGCCGGCCGCAGCGACCGCGGCTCGCAAGGGATCGAGAATACCGGCATCGCTGGTCAGGGCTTCGAGCTTCTCGATTCCCGCGCGAGCCTGGTCCGTCATGAAGTGTTCAAGATAGAAGCGAACCTCTTCGACCGTCTCCGCGATCTCTGGATTGTTGGCGGCATCCGCTGGGGCGGCACCAGCCGCGACAGGCGGCGGTTCCGTGGCCGGAGAATGAGCCTCAGCCGTTTCTTCGACCGCAAGCGAATCTTCCCACTCGGAAGCCAGGTCGGCAGAGGGCTCAGAATGTGCGTCCGTGGGCGCGCCCACCGACATTTCCTCGACCGCGAACTCCGGATGCGCAGTCACCGCCATTTCGGGTTCGGCGGCCGTCGACGCGATTGGCCAAGGCGCGGGCGAGGGGGCAGCGCTCGGAAAAGTTCTCGCCGAGGCGATCGGTGAAGTGGCGGCGCCCGCCGACGCCGCCAACGCCGATAAAGCTGTCTCCGCCAATATTCCGGCCGACGCCGGTGCGCTTCCCGCCGCCTGCTCATAGCGAGCGGCCAATTCGCCATAGCGCACGGCTTCATCCGGATACCCCGCGTCGTGATACACGCTCTCCAGCGTGCGGCAGCAAACCGCCGCCTCGGTAAAGCGGTGGAAGCGGGTATGCAAAGCAGCGAGCCGCTGATTCAAGCGAGCATCCCGCGGGGCCTGCGGCAAAGCCCCCAGCAATGGCACGACTGCCTTGTCCGGTAAATTATAGGAAAGGAACAGGTCGGCATCTGTGACCGCCGAGCGCACCGCGATGGCGATATGATCCGGGTAGGACTGATCGATGACCGGCGCTGTCGCTTCCAGCTCTTCCACGATCACCGCCCCCTCTTCGGGCGTGATTCCTACCGCAGGCGCCGCTCCCTGCATGCGCTCGACCACTTGCTCGTAGTTCTGCAAATGCAACTGGTTCTGCGGCTCGGTGGTGCTCAACATCTGATACAGATCGCGAGCCCTGGCCAAATCGCCATTCTTGACCGAGGCGTGCGCCAGCAACTCCGTAACTTCGTTGACGTGCGTACTTTCGCCAGCTTTGTTCAGCAGCAGCAATAGCAGATCCAGTGCCCCAGCATCGTCGCGCACTTGTGCGATCATGGTATGCAGGCTGCCCAGCAGTTTGCTCGAGTCGGTCGCCAGCAGCCGATCGGCATGCCGCGTATAAACGTCCAGCGCTTCGTGATATTGCCCGAGGCGTGCACAACCCTCCGCCAGTAGAAACAATCCTTCGGGATCGTTGTGCACCGTCAGCAATTTCTCCGCAATCGGAGCGGCCTTGGGCAATGTTCCGATCTGCAGATAGGCCTTGAGCAGGTCCCGCAAAGCCTCAGGATGAGAGTCGAGGTCGGGCGCTTTCTCCAGATATTCAACTGCACCTTTCGGATCGTCGCTATCCAGAGCGGCTTTTCCGCGTAGCAGCAGAACGTAGCTGTTGCCAGGATCCAGCACCAGCATGCGCTTCAGAATGTCTTCGGCGCCGGCCAACGCGCCGCGCGCGCGCAACGCTTCGGCGGCGGCGCTGAAAATCTCCCAAGCTTCTTTCTTTTTCCCCAGCCGGACATAAACCTCGGCCAGCTTCACCCGCATGGGCACGTTTTCCGGATCCATTTCGAGGACCTTCTGGAAAAGCCGTACCGCTTGTTCGAGGTCGCCATTCTTCATGAAATCTTCGGCGACTTGCAGATACTGCGCCCGCGCGTCGTTAAATAAGCCCTGCTGCGTGTAGAGTTCCGCCAGTTTCAGAGATGCATCCAAGCTCGGCTGCAGCTTGGTGATCTTTTTGTACATGGCGATGCCCTTGACCGTGAAGCCTTGCGCGGCATAGGCATCGCCCACCGTCTTGAAGCACTCGATGGCTTTCGCGGGATCGCCCATGCGCGCGTATAGATCGCCAATGGTGTTGTTGACAGTAAGATCTTTGGGGTCGTTCTTGAGGACTTTGTCGTACTCAGCAATGGCGTTCTGCAGCTTGCCCTGCTGGACAAACTTCTCCGCGGCGCTGAGAACCTTCTGTTTGTTGAAGCCAAAACCAAACGCCATAAGGTGCGGACTCCAGCCTTTTTCCCGCTCGCCGCCCGCGCGACCAGGATCGCAGAGCATGATCGCAGAGTAGACCGCGGAGTAAGCTAATTGTAAGGCCGCATATCCGCAGTACGATGGTTACCGTCGATTACCGGAGGTTACCGAAGGGGAGTGTACGTTCGGTTTCGGAAAAATCTGCTCTTGATTTTCCAGAACGGGCCATGTTGGTCAGGATCGGAACTTGGATTGGAACTAGGATTGGAACTAGGGTCAGATCGAATCGGCGCTTTTCCAGCGTTCGCGAATCAGGGCCAGAAATTTCACTTTGTCCTTTTGCATTTGATCGACCAGCGCCTGATTGCCAGTATTTTCGTGCGCCGCCGCCCATAACGCCATCTCAGTCAGCACTGGCGCCAGGTCGATTCCCTTCGCGGTCAGCGCGTAAATCAATTTCCGCCCGTCCACTGGATCGGTCGCGGACGTGATGATGCCGTTCGCCATCAGCCGGCGCAAACGGTCGGCTAGGATGTTGGTTGCGATGCCCTCGTAGCACTCCGAGAATTCCTTATAGCTGCGAAATCCGCGCAGCATCATGTCCCGGATGATCAACAGAGACCAGCGATCACCCAGCATCTCCACCGAAGCGTTCAGCGGACACTCCGACCGTCGCTTCGGACCACACTCTTTCCGTGGCGTCTTTGACATCTCAAATCATCATAAATTATTGCTTGCAATTTGCAAGTGACTTTTGCTAACTTCGCCCAAGCGTCATTTCGAATCAATGGAGGAACCGCCATGCAAATGAACCCTTATCTTTTTTTTCGACGGACAATGCGAAGAGGCGTTCGAGTTTTACGCAAATCTGCTCGCCGGCGAGATTGTGGCCATGACTACCCACGAGCAAACGCCGGCCGCCGCTCACGTACCGGCCGAATGGCGCAGCAAAATCATTCATGCCCGCCTCATTCTCGGCAATCAGATCCTGATGGGCAGCGACGCACCGCCCGATCACCAACAGAAACCGCAAGGATTCTCGGTAAACATCAACGTCGACAATCCCGCCGAAGCGGAACGCATATTTGACGCCTTAAAAGAAAACGGCAAAGTAACCATGCCCTTCGGGGAAACCTTCTGGGCCGTGCGCTTCGGTATGCTCGTCGACCGTTTTGGCATACCCTGGATGGTGAATTGCGAAAAAGCCGCCGCGCAAGCCGCGTAGAACACGGCGCAAGAACTGCTCCCTAATCCGAGGAACGATATGCAGAAGATCACCCCTTTCCTGTGGTTCGACGGCAAAGCCGAAGAAGCCGCCAACTTCTATGTGTCCATTTTCAAAGACTCGAAAATCCTCAACCTTGCTCGTTACGGGGACGCCGGACCAGGGCCCAAAGGCACCGTTATGTTGGCGACCTTCCAAATCGAAGGCCAACAATTCATGGCGCTGAACGGCGGCCCGGAGTACATGATCTCTCCGGCCATCTCGTTCTTCGTAGACTGCGAAACCCAGGCAGAGGTCGACGCGTTGTGGGGAAAGCTCACCGCCGGCGGATCGGAAGTGCAATGCGGATGGCTGAGGGACAAATTTGGCGTGTCATGGCAGATCATCCCAAGAACCTTGATGGAGCTGATGCAGGACAAAGACCCGGTCAAATCGCAAAGGGTCTTCAAAGCTATGATGGGCATGATCAAGATCGACATTGAAGCCTTAAGGAGAGCCTATCGTGGGGAATGAAATCAGGAAAAACCTAAAGCGAAACATAGTCAGGACGATCACACGAATAAGCTTTGCCCTGGCCGTCGTCCAGATTTTCGTGCTGGGCGCAACGTGGCACGCCCAAGCCCAGACCGCCAAAGCACTTTATCCGAGCATGGCTCCGGTTGAGCAATACCTGATCGCCGATCGAAACGATGAGATCGCTCTAGCTCGGAGCGCGGCGCCTGAATCCATCTCGCGCGACGCCGAGGTTTGGGTTCTCCGACCGCATGGTTACGAAATCGCAGTCAAAGGCAAGAATGGTTTCGTGTGCATTGTGGAGCGAGGTTGGATGGGCCCATTCGATGGCGAGGAAGCGGCTAATTTTTGGAACCCTAAAATTCGAGGCCCGGTCTGCTACAATCCGCCGGCTGCCCGCTCCATCCTGCCGCTGACGTATAAAAGAACGGAGATGATATTGGCCGGTCAATCCAAAGCTGAGATCATCGACGGCATCAAGACCTTCATAAAGCAAAAGCTGCCGCCCCTGGAGCCGGGAGCCATGAGCTACATGATGTCGAAAGAACAGTATCTTACCGACAATGGCGACCACCGCTGGATAGCTCACCTGATGTTTTACACTCCGCTCATGGACGGCGCCGTTTGGGGCGCAGATCTGCCCCACTCCCCGGTCATGCTCAATCCGCAGTTCGATGGCAATCCGGAACCAATCGACGTATTCATGGTTCCCGCGACCAGATGGTCGGATGGAACGGCGGCCCCAGTCAGGTGACCGATCGCGTCGGGCACTGGCATTATCATCTAATGATTCCGGCAGCCAAGTGGTCGGATGGTACGTCTGATCTGACGAATATAAGGATAAGCACTGACGCTCGATCGCGGCGAGCTAGCGTGGAAACAAATCGGTGTGAACATATCAAACACTAAGGAGCACATGATGAGCCAGGTACGAGTTCTGGTCGGCACGCGCAAGGGCGCATTCATTCTGACTTCGGACGGCAAGCGCGAAAAATGGGATATCAGTGGTCCTCACTTCCCCGGCTGGGAGATGTATCACCTTAAAGGATCGCCGGCCGATCCCAACCGCATCTATGCCTCGCAGACCAGCGGATGGTACGGACAGGTGATTCAGCGCTCCGACGATGGCGGCAAAACCTGGCATCAGCCCGGAACACCGCCTGGTCCGCCGCCTGCCCCAGGCCCGCCGAAGGCGGCTAGCAACAAGTTCGTCTACGACGCGTCAGCCGCCCCTCTCACCACGCATCAATGGTATGACGGTACGCAGCATCCCTGGGAATTTAAGCGCGTGTGGCACCTCGAGCCGTCGCTCACCGATCCCGACGTGGTCTACGCGGGAGTGGAAGACGCCGCCCTGTTCCGCTCCACCGACGGCGGCGAGAACTGGAAGGAACTCCCGGGTTTGCGCGGCCACGGCACCGGCCCGAAATGGCAGCCTGGAGCGGGTGGCATGTGCCTGCACACTGTCATTCTCGATCCCAGTAATCCAGATCGCATCTTCATCGCCATCTCGGCCGCTGGCGCGTTTCGCACCGACGATGGAGGCAAGTCATGGAAGCCGATCAATCGCGGCCTCTATTCGCAATACATCCCCGATCCGCGAGCCGAGATCGGCCACTGCGTGCATCACGTTGCCATGAACCCCAAGCGCCCCGGAGTGCTCTTCATGCAGAAGCATTGGGACGTCATGCGCAGCGACGACGCTGGCGATTCATGGCGGGAGGTCAGCGGCAATCTCCCGACCGACTTCGGCTTCGTAATCGACGTCCACGCGCACGAAGCGGACACAATTTATGTCGTTCCCATCACCAGCGACTCGCATCACTTCGTGATGGACGGCAAACTCCGAGTCTTCCGTAGCCGCAGCGGCGGCAACGAATGGGAGCCGCTAACCAAAGGCCTGCCCCAGAGCAATTGCTACGTCAATGTGCTGCGCGATGCTATGGCAGTCGATTCGCTGGACGAATGCGGCATCTATTTCGGCACCAGCGGAGGCCAGGTCTACGCCTCCGCCAATGCCGGAGACAGCTGGAACCCAATAGTTCGCGACTTGCCGGCGGTCCTGAGTGTGGAGGTGCAGACGCTACCGTGAAAAGAAGTATCATTGTCGGTGTCTCGGGCGCGTTTTTATGAATCGATTGCTGACCATCGTATTCATCGCGGTTACCTCCTGTGCCGTTTGTCGCTCGGCGGCCGGTTGTTCAATGGCTGCCTGTCTCGACGACGGTATCGAGATGCAGCAGAATTTTGTGGTGGCAATAGCGCATGGCGGCAAACCTCTAACCGGAGTTGCTGTTCAAATCAAGGGAAACGCGAAAGAATTTACTGTGTTCACAGCATCCGACGGAAAAGCCCGGATAACTGATCTTCCGCCGGGCGTGTACTGGCTTGACGTCGAATTCCTTGGAATAGGCGCCGCCTATCGATGTTTTCACGTGTCGGATCGACCAACAAGCAGAGCCAAACGAAGACTGAGATACGAGTGGGGAGATGAGGCTCCCGCGACACGGCGCCTAGCTGGAAGCCTAATTGACTCGCAGCCCAACAAGACCGGCACGCCTTTGTGGAATCTCCTCCACCCGGTAGATGTACCGATCGTCGGGGCGAATCTGAAACTGCAAAATCCCACTACTGGTGCCATCTACACGACCCTATCCGATAGCCAAGGCGACTTCGCATTCGATACCGTACCTGCTGCGACCTACGTCCTACATATCGAAGGCGGACGCGTAGGTGATCGTAGTTATGACGCCACTGATCAATTGGTCGAACTCAGTCCTCAAGCCAGCCGAGACACACTTGTGTTCAAGCGAAGCGCCGGTGGCGGGGGAAGCTGTGGCGGAACGTCTCTAGAACTTCAGAGCACTCGATGAGTGTGATCCGCGTCATCCTCCCCCACCATCTCCGCACGCTGGCACATATCGCCACCGAAGTGCAGCTCGAAATCAACGGCCCCACCACGCAGCGTTCCGTCCTAGACGCACTCGAAGCCCGTTATCCCATGCTGCGCGGAACCATCCGCGACCAGGTTACTCTTGAGCGCCGAGCCTTCTTGCGCTTCTTCGCCTGTGAAGAAGATTTGTCCCACGAATCGCCGGACGCTCCACTGCCTGATGCGGTCGCATGCGGGAAAGAGCCTTTCATCGTAATCGGAGCGATCGCCGGCGGCTAGATGCCGATCCGCAAAATGAAAAGGATGGGCTGGATCGCCCATCCTTAAGACTTACCTATTCTCAAACTAAGTGTTGCGCAGTTCTTACTTCTGCAACACAGTCTCCGTCTTCCCGCGCTTCTCCATCGGCACAAATTCCCGCGTGTCATGCCCAATCCAAATCTGGCGCGGCCGCGCGATTTTCTGCTCAGGATCGACGATCATCTCCTGCCACTGCGCCAGCCAGCCGACAGTTCGCGGAATCGCGAAGAGCACGGTGAACATCTCCGGCCTAAAGCCCATCGCCTGGTACATGATGCCGGAGTAGAAATCCACATTCGGATAAAGCTTGCGCTGCACGAAATAGTCGTCTTCCAGCGCGATGCGCTCGAGTTCCAGAGCGATTTCAAGCTGCCGATTGCGTCCGGTAACCTCAAACACCTGATCCGCGGCCCATTTGATGATCTTGGCGCGCGGATCGTAGTTCTTATAGACCCGATGCCCGAAACCCATCAGCTTGCCCTTACCTTCCTTGATCTTTTTGATATAGGCGGGCACGTTGTTTTTCGAACCAATCTCGTCCAGCATGTGCAGCACTTCTTCATTGGCGCCGCCGTGCAATGGCCCGGAAAGAGCGGCTGCAGCCGAAGCCGTCGCCAGGTAGGGGTCGGCTTGCGCGCTGCCCACGGCGCGCATCGTATTCGTGCTGCAATTCTGCTCGTGATCGGCGTGCAAAACGAAAAGAACGTCGAGCGCCCGCGCTATCACCGGATTGGCGAGATACTTTGGCTCGACCATCTTCCACAGCATGTTCATGAAATTTTCCGTATAGGTCAGATCATTGTCGGGATAAACATACGGAAATCCCACCATGTGGCGATATGACATGGCCGCAATCGACGGCATTTTGCCGATCAGCCGCTTGATCTGTAAAAGTCGCGTATCAGGGTCGTGCACGTTCTTCGCATCCGGATAGACCGTCGACAGCGCCGCCACTGTGCTCACCAGCATCGCCATCGGATGCGCAAAATCGCGGAAACCCTCCATGAACTTCTTGGTCGTTTCGTGGAGCATGGTGTGATGCGTGATCTCATAGACCCACGTCTTCAGTTCACTCTGTGTGGGCAGTTCGCCGAACAGCAGCAGATAAGCGACTTCCAGATAGGTGCAGTGCTCGGCCAAAACTTCAATCGGATAGCCGCGATAGCGCAGGATTCCCTTGTCGCCGTCGATGTAAGTGATCGCGCTCTTGCACGAAGCAGTATTCGTGAATGCGGGATCGTAGGTCATTAACCCGAAATCTTCAGGGCTAGTCTTGATCTTGCGCAGGTCGAGCGCGCGAATCGTTCCATTTTCGATGGGAAGCGTGTAGCTCTGCCCTGTACGGTTATCGGTAATCGTCACGGTATCAACCGGCATTCAAACCCTCCGAAGAAACGGCTATCGGCAACCAAGATTATGGTACTGCATTTGGGCGCTGCTTGCGTAGCAGTAGCCTTTTTCTGCTATTGGCAGTGGCAGCAGCCAGCGTGTAGGGTGTGAAAGCAATCAGGAGGCGCCCGATTGACCTGGATCCGAACCATTCCACTCTCGGAAGCTGACGACGAACTGCGACAGGCGATGGAAGATCAAAAGTCTCTCTATCCGCAGGAATATGCCGTTCCAATTCATCCCTCAGCCGGAGGCGGCTCGCTGATCATGGCCTCGCACTCTCTCATCCCGCTGGCGCTGAAACATGCCTTTTCCACCTTCGGCGCCCTGATGTCTCCCGACCTGCCACTCCTGCGGCGTCAGCACGAGATGATCGCGACCATGGTCTCGGTGACTAACCGCTGCGTCTATTGAATCGAGTCTCACGCAGAGTTTCTGCGTCGCGTTACCTTGGATAAAGAACTGGTCGAAGCGCTGGAACGCGATTACACAACCGCACCGATCACGGCGCAAGAACGCGTCATGCTCGACTACGTCGTTAAGCTAACGAAAGATGCGACCAAAGTCTGGAAAGACGACCACGAAAAGCTACGCGCAGTCGGTTTCGACGATCAGGGCATTTTGCAGATTACGCTGATCGCATCCTGGTTCAACTACATCAATCGCGTTGCCGACGCGCTCGGCGTGGGAAGGGAACCATAGGGCCGGTTCTCACTCATTGGCCGCACGCCGGTGCGGCTTCACCATCAGGCAGCGCGCGAAGATCGCTGAAACCTGCGGTATCTCCTCTTCATTTAACTTAATGGCGCTGCCCAGCTTCTTCAATGCCGCATTCAGAGCGGGCGTCTCGTTCCCGGTGAGTTCCACGAGATGTTGCCATTCTCGCGCAACCGGAATGCGCTCGTCGCTTTCCGCATCCTCGCAGAATTGATCGGCCGCCTCCGGAGGCGTCCCATACTCGTCGGCCACATCCTCGTGAAAGTAACCCCGCAGGAACGTATGCAGCGCGGGAAAATTGGCGGCGGTGACTTCCGGTTTCAAGTTCATGAGCGGCACTCCGGATAGGATGTCAAAACATAGTAATGGTTTGGCCCGTTGTATTTCAGCACGACGATCGCATGCTCGCACACGCGCGACTGGTATTCACCACGATTCATGCTACGCCCGATCGGACCGTCGCTGTCATAGTCGAGCACCAGGTTCGGATGTCTCCCCGGCTGTCCGAGCCAGTTCTGGATTTCGCTCTGCGATTGCGCAATCGCCGCGCCCACAGCATGCTCTGCCGTCGAACGATCTGTATACGTTGACGCGCCCGTAATGTTGCGTTCCCGTTCCAGGCGCTCGCGCAGTTGCTCTTCGGTCTGCCCAACGTGCTTCCGCAAAATGTGTCCACCCTGGCCCTCATCGCGGCTGAGATCGCGCGTTGGCCCTCGCGTCGCATGGCTTTCTACCCGAAAGGCAGCAGAACCGCCGGCACTGGCGGAAGAAGACGTCGAACTCACGCCATTCGGTGAGGTGGCTGTCTGACACGCGACCACGCCAAGCGCTAAAGCGGCGCAAATCGCGAAGAGATGAACCGAATGGCGAGATATAGGCGATCGTTTCATACAGCCCCAACCACATCAGCGCGCAGCGTGATTTCGATCAATTTCAGCTGTCTGTTACTTCCGGCCTGTAAAGTCGTGGGAATTGTGCTACTAAACAGGGTGTGCGAGCAAGTCTACTGGATTCGCTGGACGATTTCGAGCGCTGGGGCAACCGCAACCTGGCCTACATTTTTCCCCGCGGCTACCGTCACGAGCGGTGGACTTACCAGCGCGTCGTCCAAATCGCCTATCAGTTTGCCCGCGAGCTCGAATCGCGCCACATCGCGAAAGGCGACGCAGTCCTATTGTGGAGCCCAAACTGCGCCGAATGGGTAGCTGCTTTTCTCGGCTGCGCTCTTTGCGGCGTCATCGCCGTTCCCATCGACGACGCCGCGATCCCCGATTTCGCGCGCCGAATCAGTACGCAGGTCCGCACGAAACTGATTCTCTGTCCGCGCGAGCGAGCCGCAGTTTTTGACGACCTGCCGGAGAAATACGCGGCCGCCAATGCCATCGATCCCGCTGATCTCGAAGCCGCCATCGCCAACCATCCTTCCCAGCGCTTTCGTCCCGTACAAATTCACCCATCCGACACTCTCGAAATCGTCTTCACCTCCGGCACCACCGCCGAACCCAAAGGGGTCGTGCTCACCCACGCCAACGTAGTCGGCAATCTGATACCCATCGAAACCGAGATGCAGAAATATCTCAAGTACGAGCGACTGGTCCATCCCGTCCGTTTCCTCAATCTTCTGCCGCTCAGCCACGTCTTCGGCCAGTTCCTCGGAATCTTCCTGCCTCCACTTCTCGGCGGCACAGTCATCTTCGAAAACACCTTCAATCCCACCGAAATCATGGCAACGATCTTCCGCGAACGCGTCTCTGTGCTGGTGGCCGTTCCGCGAATGCTCGATTCTCTTAAGCAGAAAATCGAGCGCGATCTCGCGGACGCCGACCGAAGCGAGAAATTTGCCGAGCGCTTCCGCGCCGCCGAAAGCCAGCATTTCCTGCGGCGCTGGTGGACCTTTCGCGACGTACGCCGACAGTTCGGATGGAAGTTCTGGGCTATGATCAGCGGCGGTGCAGCCCTCGACCGCGAGACGGAAAAATTCTGGCATCGGCTCGGCTACGCCGTCGTTCAAGGCTACGGATTGACCGAAACCACGTCGCTAGTCAGCCTGAATCATCCTTTCCACACCAGTCGCGGTTCGATCGGCAAGGTGCTTCCGGGGCGCGAGATCAAGCTCGCCGACGACGGCGAGATTCTCGTCCGCGGCAGTGGCGTGGCCAGCGGCTATTGGAGCGGCGGCGAGTTGCAACCAGTCACAGGCAGCTCCGCAGGCGAAGCCGAGGACCAGACTAAGGTCGGCTGGTATCGCACCGGCGATCTCGGCACGCTCGACGATCAGGGTAACCTCTTTTTCAAAGGTCGCAAGAAAGAAGTCATCGTCACACCCGCCGGAATGAACGTTTATCCGGAAGACCTGGAAGCGGTTCTGCGTCGACAACCGGATGTCAAAGACTGCGTCGTCGTCGGCCTCGAGCGCGGAGGAAACGCCGAACCTTGCGCCGTGTTGATTCTGCGTGATCGCAACCCCGATCCACGATTGGCCGATAGCAACGTACAGAATGACGCGCAGATCAATGCGCAGAATACCGTGTCAAAGATCATCGCTCGCGCCAACGAAACGCTCGCCGAATATCAACGCATGCGCACTTGGTTCGTCTGGCCTGAAGAAGATTTCCCGCGCAGCTCGACGCAGAAGCCGAAGCGCAACGTAATCCGCGAAGCCGTCGAGGCCGGCCTGCGCGGACAAGCGCCCGCAAACACAGCTAGTCCGCTCGCCGAATTGCTGACGCGTATCACCGGCCGCCCGGCACAGAACCTCACCTCGGATGCCGATTTAGAAACCGGTCTGGGCCTAAGTTCACTCGAACGGGTTGAATTGCTAAGCGCGCTTGAGGACCGCTATCAAATCGATCTCAGCGAAACGAAATTCGCGCATTCGGCCACCGTCGGCGATCTAGAGAAATTGTTGCGGCAAACCAGCGGCAAGGCCGACGGTCGTCAGTCGGAGGTCAGCAAACCCGCCGAACGACCATCGACCAACGACCAGCGACCGATCCCCTTTCACTATCCAAACTGGACGTTGCGTTGGCCGACCACCTGGTTGCGGATGGCGGCCCGTTATTTGCTAATGCGCCCGGCTATCTTGCTTCTCGGATGGCCGCGTGTTACCGGACGCGAAAACCTGCGCGGCGTTCGCGGACCACTGCTGGTCGTTTCAAACCACATCGACGACGTCGATGTCGCTTTTATTCAAGCCGCTCTTCCAGCGCGAATTCGCCACAAACTCGCAACCGCAACCGGAGGCGAAGCGCTCGAAGCGCTGCGTTCGCCCACTCCCGATCGTCCCTTTTTTAAGCGGATCTACAACCGCATCCAATGGACACTCGCCGTCGCGCTCCTCAACCTGTTCCCGCTGCCGCGCCAATCCGGCTTCCGCAAAAGCTTTGCCTACGCCGGAGAAGCCGTCGATCGCGGCTACAGTGTGCTTGTCTTTCCGGAGGGCAAACATACGACCGATGGCAAGCTCCAGCCGTTCCGCAGCGGAATCGGGCTTCTGGCCAACAATTTGCGCATCCCGATTCTCCCCATGCGCATCGACGGCCTCTTCGAAATCAAAAAGGCGGGGAAGAAATACGCTGCGCCAGGGAAAATTCATGTGCGCATCGGCAAGCCGATGCAATTTGCCCCCGAGACCAATCCGGAAGAGATTGCACGCGCGCTGCAGGCGGCTATTGAGAATCTTCCGGGACGATAATGCGCGATGTTACGCCAGCCTGTCCACTCATGTGGGCGACTCTCACTGCTCGATCTTCGTTCCCAACCCCGCATACAAATAATTCTCGCCATACGCCTTCTTCAATCGCGCAAACGCCGGTTCACCTGTGCAGTGTCCTGGGGCAATCCTCTCTACCTTCCACTTCGTCTTTAAATTTTCCACCAGGGCGTCAATCTCTTCCACCGGCGTCGTCACCAGGTGCAATCCTCCAAACACAATCTCCGTTCTCGGATCGACTGCGCTTGCCGCTTCGAGAATCGCTTCGATCCCTGCGTGCGAGCACCCATCCACGAGCAGCAATCCGTTCGGTCGCTTGATCGCCAGCGTCAATTCCGGCAGCTCCAGCGTTCCTTTCTTCTGCGAAACGGTCGGCACCAGGAAAATGCCTGGCGACACTTCCGTCAACTTATTCAGCAACACAAAATTCCCCGTGTCGTAGAGCTTGCCGGACGTGAGATGTTGCGGATCCGTTCCGCCGAAATACCGCATCTTCGCGGGCAAGCTCTCATCCGCGCGCAAAAACGCCGCTGGAATCGGCGCTCCTCCAAATCCATTCGCCCCATCTGCGGGCACGTACACAGTGACGTTCGGATTCACCTTCAGCACATATCTCAGCCCCGTCGTGTGGTCCGCGTGCCGATGTGAGATCACCACAAAATCCAGTCTCGTCAGGTCGACGCCCAGCGCCTTGACGTTGTGTTCAAAAATTGCGGCGTCATTCCCGGTGTCGAACAAAATCCGCTTTCCGTTGTGTTCCACCAAAGCGGAAAATCCCCAATCCTTAGTCAGTTCCTTCGATTCGCCGAACGCGTCGTAGAGGATCGTCACTTTATCCTGTGCCCGGCTGGGAACTACCGCCGCGTACACCAGCAGAAACGTCAAAATCCACAAAGCGCGGATTCGCAAGGAACACCTCCAACGGAATTTTTGGGGGGTAGTATAGCAGGTGGACAGCGGCAATAGCGGTCAGTGATTGTTCCGGCTGCCTTGAGTTGGCACTGACTTGCGGGAGGTTGGGTGGGATGACGGGACGGCCTGCTGGGCCTTTTTATCGTCCAAGTCCAGTCCAAAGGTCGGATGATCGTAATCCCCGCCGATTCGCACCGGCAACACCTCTCCCTTCTTTCGTTTCTTGAAGAACGGGTCCATCATCTTCAGGAGGACGGCCTTCGCCCCGCTTTCGGTATTCGAGATTTTCGTTTGTACTTTCATCTGGCCGCGCAGATCAATCTTGTAGTTGATCAGGTTGTAAGTCCCTTGCAGGCGCGCGCTTGCGCCGGGAACTCCGAAGGAGAGGTTGGCAAAATTGGCTACGCCGTTGTTGACGGTGACTCCGCCCGCCAGATCGGTAAGCGCAGTATTCGGATCGGAATCATTCTTCTCTCCCCGCGCGCCGGCGCTCAGCTTGTTCACGCTTTGTTGCGTAGAAGGCTGCGAGAATTCTCCGCCGCCGATTCCGAAATTGCCGCGTATGCTCAGTTTCTTCAGGAAAGGCCTATCGCCTGGAGGAATTTCCACCTTCGCGTGCAGCGTGGCCAGTCCTGACATTGGCGCCCGGCTGGCCTTGACGAAGAGCCCAACCATATCTTCGATGCGGCCATTGTCAGACTTGAGATCGATCAGCGCAGTCTTGCCTTTGCCATGGACGGTCCTCGCGATGCTCCCCGTCGCCACCACACGAGTCTTGCCAAAGTGGGCGTCGACCCGCTTGAGGAAAGTGTCGCCATGGGTGGCGTCGACATAGGCGCTGAAATCGGCGAGTAACTGCACCGGATGGCCGCCCGATGTGACTTTGAAGTCGGGAGTATCCGTCGAGCCTGAGATGTCGATGTGTCCGAGGGTGCCGGAAAACTTTCCGCCCGAGGAGAGCATCCCCGCGATGCCGTGGAATACGCTCAGGTTAGCGTGTTCAAACTTATATTCGCCGGAGACCGGTGTCTGCGCCGGGTTGTCCTGACTCCAGACGCCGAACTTCCCGCTGGCCGTGACCTCTCCGGGCGGCTCGGGATTGTGCACGCGCACGCGGTAGATAAGGGCGCCCTTCCAGCCGATATCCTGGAGCGTTGCTTCATGAATGTCGAACCGTAGAGGCGGTTTGTCCGGATCGTGGCCGGCAAATTCCAGCGTAGCGCCATTGGCTACGAGCTCGCCGATAGAAATCGTAGAACGCTGCGTGTGAAAAGGCTGGCTGGCCTGGGACGGAACGAAGATGCGCAGGCCTTCCGCGGTGATGCGGCTTACGTGGCGGGCGAGCATGCTGAGATACGAACCTTCAATAGTGACTTTTTGGATGGCGATGAGTGGATGCGCAGTGTCGGTTCCGTGGGTGAAAGTCAGCCCGTTGAGGGTGCAGCCAGGATGCGGGAAATATGTCGCGTGAAAAGACTGGACCTGAACGCGGCTATCGCTGGCCTCTTCGAGATCTTGGACGACGGAGTTTTGAGCAAAGGGCCAGAAGCGGACCCACAGCATCGCCACCCCTGCCGCGAGGATGACCGCTGCCACCACGACGAGGATGATGATTCTTTCACTTGATGGAGTCTTTGCGCCCCTTCCGACTGGCGTGATTATCGCGGAAGGAGTGGCCGTTGAGGAAGACATTGGGACTTGGAGGCCGATGTGCGTGGTCCGGTTGCTCCCGAACTCGGCAGGCTAAAGGACTGCTGAAAAAAATGAGAACTGGATTTGGGAATGCTTTATTTCTCTGCCCATAAAACACGAAGCGCCGGACGGTTGTGTCCAGCGCTCGTAAAGAACTGTCAATTGCTGATTTGAGCTAGATCAGTTCCCCCTCAAAATTGTGGGCGCGAAACTTCATCTGGCGCCGGAATTCCATGCAACTTACATAACCAGAGCAAGGCCTTCGAGCTCACGCTCTAACACCGGCAGCGAGCAACCGGCCATTTCGACCCGCCCAGCAGCATCGATCGCAGCCATCTGCGAAACTCCGTAGCCGCGGCCGGCTAGAAAAACCTGGAGCAGTTCCGCTGCTTCCCGGGAGTCAACCATTCCGCCCTGAATCAGGTCGTTTCGCAAGGCGCACAGCTCAGTCACCGTAAATCGCTCTTTGCTAGCCATTCTCACCTTTCGACCTCCTGCCGCTTAGTTAGATTCATCGGCAACGCTTTGGATATATGCAATCTGAATGCCGTAACTTTAGTACACCCTGAGGTACGGGGTGTCCGTCCCCTCACCCACTTAGAACCCAAGTTTTTACAAAAGGTTGCGGGGATTGTGACCGAGGGAGAGCCCGTACAGTAAGAGGGGTAGGTGTCGCCAGATTGACACTAAATGTCGTTCCGTAGTGGGTGGAAACACAAGTTGTCGTTTTTGCGGAGTCGTTTCTGGCGTCAGCGCTGCGGAAACGTGTTGACGGTAGGAATTCAGACGGCGTCAATTTTGGCGGCATCCACCAGCATGATCGGGATGTCGTCCTGAATCGGGTAAACGCGGCGGCACTCTCCACACTTCAGACTGTCACCGGCGGGACTGAGCACCACCGGCTTTTTACAGACAGGGCAAACCAATATGTCGAGCAGATCTTGAGCGATCATCGCAGCTACATTGTAGCGCGAAGCCATAAGACTCAGTCTGCGAAACTGGTTACCACCAAGACAACGAACGACAATTCGCCTTCAAAATCGCTTCGACATGGCTTTCCCTCGAGAGCCTCTCTAGGGCGGCAGTGTCATCCGCGATTCTTGTTGTGATCCACCGTATCACCAGCCACTGGATGCGTTAATCTGCCAAGGATGCGTCTTCTTCGCTTCTTTCGTCCGTCACACCAGCACACAGCGGGTTCAGCGACGCTGCTGCTGATGGCAGCAATCACGCTCTCGCGCGTGATTGGATACATTCGCGAGGCCTACATCGCCTATGCATTTGGCGCCGGGCAGCAGACCGACGCTTACGTCGCTGCTTTTACGTTGCCGGACTGGCTCAACTACATCGTTGCCGGGGGTACCGCTTCGATTACATTCATCTCGATCTATACGCGCTTTTTGGCGGAGAAGCGCGAGCAGGACGCGCAGAAAACCTTTTCGATCATCATCACGGTGATGACCACGGTGCTCATTGTGGGCACGGTGCTGGCTGAAATCTTTACGCCGCAATTTGCTGGCTGGATGTTCCATGGTTTTACGGCCGAGCAGATGCGGCTGTGCGTTCATCTCACGCGCATTCTGCTGCCGGCGCAGATTTTCTTTTACGTTGGGGGAGTGGTTTCGGCGGTGTTGTTGTCACATCGGCTGTTTTTGTTTCCGGCGCTTGGTCCGCTGATTTACAACGCGTTCATCATTCTGGGCGGAGTGGTTGCCGGGCGGCAGATGGGGATTTCTTCGTTGGCGTTTGGCGCACTTGCTGGGAGCATCGCCGGGCCGTTTCTGATTAATGCGATGGGAGCGGCGAAGATTGGCACGGGGTATCGGCCTTCGTTTGAGATTAAGAATCCTGCGTTTCGCGAGTGGGTGCGGATGTCGATCCCGCTGATGCTGGGGGTTTCTCTGGTTACGGCGGATGATTGGATTTTGCGTTATTTTGCCTCGAGCGGGATTGGCGACATTGCACGACTGAATTATGCCAAGCGGCTGTTTGCTGTCCCTATCGCGATTCTTGGGCAGGCTACGGGGCAGGCGTCGCTGCCGTTTTTTTCGCGATTGTTTGGCGAGAAGAAGTTTGAGGAATTTTCCGCCACCGTGAATACGTCGGTCTATCGGATTACGGCCGCTTCGCTGCTGATGACGGGATGGATGATGGCGATTGCGCTTCCGCTGATCGATCTGGTGTATCGGCGCGGGCATTTTACTTTTGCCGATTCGACGTCGACGGCTGTCTACTTTTTCTGGTTTTCGCTGTCGCTGGCTTTGTGGTCTTGTCAGGCGCTTTATGCGCGGGCGTTTTATGCTTCGGGGAACACGCTGACTCCGATGATCGCGACGAGTTTGATTACGGTCGCGTCGCTGCCCATTTATTCGCTGCTGTTTCGTACGCTGTCGGTTACGGGGTTGGCGATTGCGTCTGATCTGGGGATTGCCGCTAACGCGTTGTCGATTGCGTTGCTGCTACATATTCGAGGGATGGTTTCGCTTGGCGGATTGAAGTGGAGAGAATTAGGCAAGGCGGCGCTGGTGGGCGCAGTTTCTGGAGTATTGAGTTATGAAGTGATGCGCACGGTGGCGCTGAATGGCAGTCGACGCGGCGATCTTGTCGCGCTCGCGCTCGGCTCGCTGACTTGGGCGGCGGCCGTAGCGGCGGGCCTGTGGGTACTGCGTTCAGAGTTGCCGCGAGATTTGCGTGGGAGAAGATCGACGGCATTGGCAGGAGTGGCTGGCGGTCAGGCGGCGGAGACGATGGCTGCGGGGAAGGAACCGTGATTCGAAAACAGAACAGGCACTCGTGAGAGTGCCCGTTTGACCTAAGCTGTTAGCTGATTGCGAATTGCGCCTTACGCTCGGGCGGCGATCGCCGGTTCCGGCGTAGAGCTTGAAATACTCTTGGTCGTTTCTTCGGAACGGGAATCAGCCTTCGCTCCGGCGGATCCGGCTTTGCGGATGTCAATGCCGCCCTTGAAGAACGCGCCGTCTTCGATGGAGATGCGAGCTGCTACCACGTCGCCGGTCAGGGATCCGTCACTGCGGATATCGACACGATCGCTTGCGGTGAGGTTGCCGCGGACTTTGCCAAGCACCACGATTTCCCGAGCGTTAATGTTGGCCGCGACTACTCCATTGCGACCAATGGTCACGCGATTGCCCGAAAGGTTAATCGAACCCTCGACTCGACCATCAATGTATAAAGACTCAGAGCCGGTTACTTCACCTTTGATCACCAGCGACTTGCCGATTGTGGCTTGATCTGAAGTGGTAGTCGCAACTGGGCGGGGCGCAGGAGCGGGCTCGCTCGGGGTCATGCTGATGGGCGCCGTCGTTGCCGCAGAGGTTGGACGTTCCGGCTCAGCCGGGCGGCCAGGTGTCGCAGGTTGATTCGTGGGCTTCCACATTGTCGTCAAAATCCTTTCCTGGTAATTATTGGGAGACTTCAGACCACCGCCGCATTTCGGTGGCCAAATTGCATTGTACTCCTCAGTAAACGCCAGATGTTGTGGAAATCAAGCTTTTCTTATTACTTTTCATAGCACTCCGGGGAGTGCCCCCGCGAGTCGTGTCCCTTCAGCGACGCCAGCGACCGTGTAAGCCCTGCCCATCCTGCGGTAATTCTTCCATCGCGATAGTATGGTGCTGTCAGGCAGATTCAAGGCGCTCGCTGGCCTGATTCTGAAAGGACTAATCTTATGATTCCCACTGATACGACTTCGGCTTCGAGTTCGACCTCAGTAAGGCCTCAGCCGGGCGAATACGCTCCTTACTATGAGCGCTACATTTCACTGCTCCGGCGCGACGATGTTCTAGGTGAATTGGAAGAGCAACGCCGACAGACGCTTCTGCTGCTTTCGGGGCGCGCCGAGGCCGACGGCGATCTGCGCTATGCACCCGACAAGTGGAGCGTGAAAGAAGTGCTCGGGCACCTCAACGATACCGAGCGCATCATGAGCTATCGCGCCCTGCGCATCGCGCGGGGGGACGCGACTCCGATCGAGGGATATGAGCAGGATGACTATGTGCGCAACGGGCCGTTTGCTCGGCTCGCGCTGGAGGATTTGATCGAGGATTACATTGCGGTGCGGCGGGCGACGGTTTCGTTGTTTCGGAGTTTGGATGAGGCAGCTTGGACTCGGCGCGGCATAGCCAATAAGAATGAAGTGACGGTGCGCGCGCTAGCTTACATTATCGCGGGGCACGAACTACATCATCGGCGGATTTTGGAAGAGAAGTATTTGCGCTGATGCTTTCCGACTCAACGATCCTCCGCCACATTTCTCGCCAGCCTAAGAAGACGGCTAGCCATAAACAGCTCTTGCGCGAGCTTGGCGTTAAGGGAGAAGCTCGGCGCGAGTTGACCGATCGCCTGCACGCGCTGGTCGGCAAAGGCGAATTGCTGGCGGTTGATTCCGAGCGCTACGCGATTCCGCAGGCGGCCAAGGGACGCAACATGCTGGTCGGGCGGCTGACTATGCATCGCGATGGCTACGGCTTCGTGATTCCTGAAGCCACTTCACTTGACGAAAATCTTAAGGCGCGGCTGGCAGGGGATGTGTTTATTCCTCCGCATGCTGTGGGATCGTCGATGCACGGCGACCGTGTGCTGGTTGAAGTTTCCGCTGTTCGTAATGACGGGCGGGCCGAGGGGCGGATCATACGGTCGCTGGCGCGGGCGCATCCGACCGTGGTCGGAATCTTTCACTACGGGCGGCACAATAATTACGTCAAGCCCATCGATGAAAAAGTGACGTCCGAGATTGTGATTCCTCCGGGGATGGAGAGGCCTAAGTCTTTAACCGCGGAGGACGCTGAGGGCGCGGAGAAAAATAAGGCGGGAAAAGCAAAAGCTCAGCATCGCGTGATTGGCGATGAGGCTGCGGTGCATGCCGATTGGCAGGACCTTGACGGCGTTGTCGTCGATGTGGAGATTACCGACTGGCCCAGCGCTACACAGAATCCGCAGGGGCGCGTGATTGAAATTCTTGGCGAAGAAGATGATTTCGGCGTTGATGTCGAGATCATGATTCGCAAGTTCCATCTGCCGCATCGTTTTCCGCCTGAGGTGATCGAAGAGGCGCAGGACATCGAGAATATAATCCCGTTCGAGGCTCTGCGGCGGCGCCGCGATTATCGTGAGCTTCCGATCGTTACGATCGACGGCGAGACGGCGCGCGATTTTGATGATGCCGTGCACGTACGCCTCCTTGAAAACGGACATTACGAATTGCAGGTGCACATTGCCGATGTGGCGCAATATGTGACTCCACATTCTCCGCTCGATCAGGAGGCGCGGCTGCGCGGGACTAGCGTTTATTTTCCCGACCGCGCAGTTCCGATGCTGCCGCTCGAACTCTCGACGGATATTTGCAGCCTGCGTCCGAACGTCGATCGCCTGGTGCTTTCTTGCACTATGGAGATTGATCATCAGGGCGAAATTGCGGGCTATGAGATTAACGAGGGCGTAATTCGGTCGGCGGCGCGGATGACTTATACGGCGGTGAATGCCGTGATCGAAGGGGATGCTGGAGCTCGGCGCGAATATGCTGACCAGGTCGAGCATTTCGAACGGATGCGCGATCTGGCGATGATTCTGAATCGCAAGCGCAAGCGGCGCGGATCGATCGATTTCGATCTTCCCGAAGCAGTCATTGAATTTGATGAATTCGGCATGATGAAGAGCATCACGCGATCGGAGCGCAACATCGCCCACCGGTTGATTGAAGAATTCATGCTCTCGGCAAACGAATCTGTTGCGCACTATCTGGAAAATAAACGCATCGCCTCGCTTTACCGCATACACGAAAAGCCGGACGCCAAGCGCGTGTATGACTTCGAAGTGATTGCCGCGACGTTTGGATATTCGCTGGGAGTGGGCGCACTGCCAATTCAGCGGATGCAACTGAAGGCAGACCGGCGCGATGCGCGCGGGACGGGCAAACCCGTCCGCGAAATTGAAGTGCCGAAAGAAGTGCACATTACTCCGCGGATGTATCAGAAGCTTACGGAGAAAATTGCCGGCAAGCCGGAGGAAAGAATCTTGAGCTTCCTGATGCTGCGGTCGCTGAAGCAGGCGCGGTACTCGGAAGAAAATCGCGGACACTTCGCGTTGGCGGCGACTACGTATACGCATTTCACTTCACCGATTCGACGCTATCCCGATCTGATTGTGCATCGCATTTTGAAAGACGTGTTGCGCGACTCGCCCGAGAAACTCCACGGAGAAGTGCCGCTGGGCGTGTCCTCATCCTCCAACGATTGTCATCCTGAGCGGAGCGGAACGAAGAGCGAAGCAAATCGTTCCGCGCAGTCGAAGGACCCCTACCCCCTCCGAGATTCCAGCGTCGCACCGCCATCCCCCTGGTCGAAGCGCCGCGACCGCGACACTCATCAACACGCGATCGAACCTTCGGGTGGTCCGATCACGATTGAAGAATTGCACAACATTGCGGATGAGTCGAGCCAATCTGAGCGGCGTGCCGATGAAGCCGAGCGCGGGTTGATGGAATGGAAGAAAGTGAAATTCATGGAGCGGCGGGTTGGGGAAGATTTCGACGGGCTCATTATCAGCGTGACCAAGTTTGGATTTTTTGTGGAACTGACCGATCTTTTCGTCGAAGGCCTGGTGCCGCTCAACACATTAAACGACGACCGCTACACCTATCACGAAGACACGCGCCAGATTATTGGGCAGCGTTCGCGTAAGACTTACGGGCTGGGGGATCGAGTGCGGGTGCTGGTGGATCGGATCGATCCGGTGGAGAAGAAGATTCAGTTCGCGGTGCTGGAAGAGGAACCGAAAGCGTCGGGCAAAAAGCGGCGCTGATATTTTAGACGGCACTCCACTCCTCTCTACTTGTTGATCTGAAGGTAGAATGAAAAGTCACGAGGGATGGATGATTATGCCCACGCCAAGCGAACCGAAGCCCGAACAAAATTCAAGCCAGGCGGCTGAGCAAGTGGCCAGCGCTCATCGGATCCTCAAGGAACTGCAGAAGACGCTGGGGAATCATCCGGAGCTTGGCGAAGCGATTACCAAGCTGGAGATGGCGCTCGCCACCTTGGCGGTGAAGACAGGCGGGCTGCTGTAAGGGTGACCACGCTGAACGCGGTCGAGCAACATGGGTTTGCAATTCTTCCTGAGGTCATTTCCGCCGATGAAGCTCAGCGGCTGATTGATGAGATTGGTCGTTCGCCACTGACGAGAAGCAGAGCTGGCATCCGTCACGCAATGAGGCATCCGGCGATTGCGCATCTAGCTCATGAGCCTCGGCTGCAAGGACTGGCGCGGGAGATCCTCGGCGGCGAAGCGCTCCCGTTCCGCGCGACTCTTTTCGACAAATCGCCACAAGCAAACTGGCTGGTCGTGTGGCATCAGGACACAGCGTTGCCTCTTCGCGAACAAAGGGTGGTTCCCGGTTGGGGGCCTTGGTCAGTGAAAAACGGAATCATTTATGCGCACGCTCCGGCAAGTGCTCTCAGGCGCGTTGTGGCGCTTCGCATTCATCTCGATCATTGCACCGAGCACAATGGGCCGCTCAGGGTGTTGCCGGAAACGCACACTGAGGGCGTTCTGACCGACGACGCTATTGAAAAGTTTGCGGCTCGGGTAGCACCTGTCAACTGCATGGTACCGCAAGGTGGAGTCCTGGCGATGAGGCCCCTGCTCATTCATGCTTCTTCCAAGTCTCAAGTGGAAGCCCCCAGAAGAGTTTTACATGTTGAATATGCCGGTCTAATGACAATGGAATCGGGGCTTGAACTTGCCATTGCTTGAAGGTCGACGCGATGAAGTGTGACGCGTTCGTCTGATCTTTAGGGTCAACCTGCTAGAATTTCCCCTTCACCACTCTTGGCGCCTGCCTAGGAAATCAGCTGCATGTCCACAAATCTCAATTCCAGTTCCAGCGCTCCCAGTCTGCGGACGCGGGTCGTGCGTGAGCCGCAACGGGCGGTCTATGATCGCGAGGTTGTCTACCAGATTCTTGATGAGGCTTTTCTTTGCCATGTTGGTTTTGTCGCCGACGGACAGCCTTTTGTTATTCCTACTTCTTATGGACGCGACGGCGACTTGCTTTACATTCACGGTTCGGCCGCCAGCCGCATGCTGCGTAATCTTGATCAGGGCGTTCCGGTCTGCGTTACGGTGATGCTGCTGGATGGGCTGGTGCTGGCTCGGTCTGTGTTCAATCACTCGATGAATTACCGGTCGGTGGTGATTTTGGGAACGGCTACGCTGATCGATGATCCACTAGAAAAGCTGGCGGCATTGCGCGCCCTTAGCGAGCATATTATTCCGGGGCGGTGGGAGGATGCGCGGCAGCCGAACGAGAAGGAGTTGAAGGCCACTTCGGTGCTGCGGCTTCCGCTTAATGAGTTTTCGGCGAAGGTGCGAGTCGGGCCTGCGGTGGATGAGGAGGAGGACTATTCGTTTCCTGCGTGGGCGGGGGTGATTCCGCTGGAGATGACGGTGGGCGCGGCGATTCGCGACGAGCGCTGCGAGTTGGAGATACCGGGGTACTTGAGGGATTACTCGCGGAAAAAGCCGTAGTGGCGTCGCTTAAAGGCGGCGTAACAGTGCGCCATTATTACTCACCTCAAGCGCGTTGGTAGCGCACACAAAATACATAGGTCCTTCGCCTCGCTCAGGATGACAATCATGGTTCTGATGCGAATACAGTCGCACCCCTCATTCCGACGCCGGAACGTAAACTGCGTTTGCCGACACTAGATCGACGTTGTGCAGCTCCGTCTTTAATTTAATGGATCGCACGCCAGCCTTTTTCTGCGGCTGCGCTAAGAACGTCAACAGGTATTGATGCTCCAGACGGTTCGCTGCGTCTCTTAGATAGGGCGTGAAGTCTGGCGCGGCGCCAAAGAACCCTATGTAGTATCCCTCGCCGCCAGTTTCTTCGGTTAGCTTTGAAAGATAGATCTGGCCCCAGTAGTTCGACCAGTGGCTGTGCCCGAAGTGGCCCGCGCCTGGGGCGTAGATAGCGGAGACAACAACTCCGGCGCGCTGGCAATCTTCTATCGCCGCTGACAGGTAAGGATCGTCTGGATCGCCGCTTCCATAATAGGGGTCGGCTCCGCTGCTGATCATGAGGACTTCGTGGCGATTACCGTCTAGCTGCCAGTGCTTCGCCAGATCGCTTAGAGCGAAGTAGGGGCTGGCATCTGCACCGATATAGCCCAATGGCAGGCGAAGGGATTTCGCCGCCAGATCGTGGTCAGTGGTCAGCTTTTGCTCCATGCGTGCCGTGCCGTTTTGCATGTAAGCGACGCCGACCTGGGCGTTCGATGGCAGGGCCGTAATGAACTTCTTAATATCGCTGAGCTGCGTGTCGAGCGCGGAGCTGGAAGCGTCATCGATCAGAACGTAGAATTCCAGTCCGGCGCGGTCTCCTTGGGCCGGAATCCATTCGGTGACCTGATCACGGTTTTTGCCCTCGTAAACCATGACGTCTTCTCGGTTCACGACGGGTACTTCGGAGCCTTTGTGAGGTTCGACCGTGACGATCGTGTGTACGGGCGTCCCATGGGCATTCGAAGCCTGTTGCGCGACAGCGTCGGTGGCGAGCGCGGCCGCTATCAAACAGGCTATCGCTATGAAGTTGAATCGATATCGATGGCTGTTGAGAACACTATTCCAGAACGAAGCGTTCATAGACACCTCCGGGGAATTCGAGTCCCTCTTCCTCGCTTGGGCGGATTTGGGCACAACGTCCTAGTAATTTGGATGCAGCGAAGGCAGCGTCGCACCAGAACTTCGGCGATGTAGACTTTAGGGCAGCAGCAGCAGTTTCCCTGTCGTTTTCCGAGCTTCCAGATCGCGATGGGCTTTTTGAGCTTCAGCCAATGGGTAGACGTGCTCAATCCGGAGTTTGAGTTTGCCATCGCGAATCATGCCGAATATGGAAGCGGCTCGGCTCTGCAACTCTTGTGAAGTCGCTATGTAATTGTTTAACGATGGGCGGGTCAGGAAGAGCGATCCCTTTTGCGTGAGCACCAGCGGATCGAGTGGGGCGACGGCCCCGCTCGAGCCTCCGAAGAGCACCATCATGCCGCGCGGGCGCAACACGTTCAGGCCCTTCTCGAAAGTCGTTTTTCCAACGGAATCGTAGACGACGTCTACGCCCTTGCCGGCGGTGAGACGTTTGGTTTCTGCTTCAAAATCCGACTGCGTATAAAGGATGATTTCGTCGGCGCCTGCGTCTTTGGCTAGCTTGGCTTTTTCTTCGGTCGAGACCGTCCCAATCGCGCGCGCACCGATGTTGTGCGCTATCTGGACCAGGATGAGTCCAACGCCGCCGGCAGCCGCATGAATCAGAGCAGTCTCACCCTTTTTCAGCGGATAGGTGTCATGAGCAAGATAATGCGCGGTCGTACCTTGCAGCATGACGGCTGCTGCTTCGCGATCGCCTACACCATCCGGAATCTTTACCAGCCGGTCGATAGGCACGGCGGCATATTCGGCGTACGCTCCGAGGATGGAGGTGTAGGCCACGCGATCGCCTACGGCAGGGGCGGCAGGATGCCCCGGAGCGGCCTTACTCTCGTCAGCTCTGACTTCGGTGCCGAGCGCGATCACTATTCCGGCAGCTTCCTGGCCGAGAACCAGCGGGAGCGGGGCCTTGTAGCGGCCTTCGCGGTTATAAACGTCGATGAAGTTGACGCCCGCCGCTTTGATTTGCACGATAGCTTCATTCGGTTTCGGCTGTGGAACCGGCAAGTCCACTACTTGCATCACTTCCGGTCCACCTGTTTGGCTGATCTGAATGGCCTTCATAATTTTCTTCGATGAACGGGGCGCGGCAAAAGACTCGTTGCCAGCGACCGCGAACCTGGGGTAACATGCCCAACCGGTTTCCAAAGTAATCCGGGGCAGGTGTCTTCCGTGGCGTTGACCCAACGAATTTTGCGATAGTACCATCTCATAATAGACAAGAGCAGCTGGATCGACAGGGCAAATTGAGGTCGGGAGGGGTTTCAGTAAGTTTTTGAAAAATATGAGGTTTTCATCTCAACGGTATTTGGCGATGTCGGTTTCAGCGGTATTAGGGGCAACCCTCGGCTGCCAGAGCGCCCAGAAAACCTCTTTCCTGCCTCCAGCGCAAGCCCAGGCGCCGAACCTCGTCGCGGCTGGAAAGCCGCCCGATCCGCCCCAGCAGAAGTCTGTCGCTAGTGAGCCGCAATCAAAGCCGTCGGTACCGCTGGCTCTTGAAGTTGATCCCGTGGCTGATCTGATCGCCCGGGTCGAAAAGGAATATCAGGCTGGGCAAGACAACTATCAGGCTGGCCACCTCGAGGCCGCCAAGCAGAATTTTGACTCGGCATTCAACCTTCTGTTGGGCAGCCGATACGATCTTCGGTCGAGCACCAATTCGGACGACCGTCTGGAACGCGAACTCGACCGCATTCTCGACGGCATCAACGCACTAGAACTCGCCGCGCTGCAACAGGGAGATGGCTTCGCCGAGCAGAAGTCGGAGCCGGCGCCGATTGACGAAGCCAATGAACTGACCCCGGCGGTTGACCAAAGCGTAAAAGCGAAGGCGGAGGCAGAGATCAAGTCGACGCATTCCGATTTGCCGCTCGTGATGACCGACCAAGTCGCCGGCTACATCAATTATTTCTCCAATCGCGGACGAGGCACGCTCGAACACGCGCTAACCCGCTCTGGCCGCTACGAAGACATGATCCGGCGGGTATTGCGTGAGGAAGGTGTTCCGCAGGAACTGATTTATCTCGCCCAGGCTGAGTCGGGATTCCATCCGCTGGCAGTTTCGCGCGCTGGGGCTCGCGGCATGTGGCAGTTCATGGGCAGTCGCGCCAAGGGCTACGGACTGGAACGCAGCTGGTGGGTTGACGACCGCCAGGATCCGGAAAAGGCCACCCGTGCCGCCGCTCATCATTTGCATGATCTCTATAACGAGTTCGGAGACTGGTACTTGGCGATGGCCGCCTACAACTCCGGCCCGGGAACGGTTCAGAGGGCGGTCAAGCGTACAGGCTACGCGGATTTCTGGGAACTCTATCGCCGCAACGTGCTGCCCAAGGAGACTCGCAACTACGTCCCCATCATCGTGGCCGTCACCATCATGGCCAAGAATCCGGCGCAATATGGGCTCGATTCGGTAGTGAAAGAGAAGCCAGTTCCGTACGATACGGTCAAGATCAACTATCCTATCGATCTACGTTTAGCGGCCGAGTGCGTCGATGCGACGGCAGAAGATTTGCTCGATTTGAATCCCAGCCTGCTGCGGCTGACCACACCCAAAGACCGCGCGTTCGACCTCCACCTGCCCGCCGGAACGGCCGACAAATTTGAAACCGCCGTGGCTTCCATTCCGACCGACAAGCGCGTCTGGTGGCGTTATCACAAGGTACAGAGCGGCGAAACGCTGGCCTCGATTGCCCGTACCTATCACACGACACCGGTAGCCATTGCCGAGGCCAATGATTTAGAGGCAAGTCCGAACAATGGGCGAATTGCCGGCCGGAATCCCGGAATGAATTACGAGGCGCTGTCGCCCGAGGCGCGCCTGATCATTCCGATCGCCGCTGGCAAGCAAGCCGACACTAGCACCTACGCCCACGCCACCACACACTATAAAGTTCGCAAAGGCGATACCGTCGAATCGGTCGCCGAGAATTTTGGCGTCTCGGTGAAGATGTTGCGCAGCTGGAATCGGCTAAAGGGAAGCAGCCTGGAGGGAAGAAAGGTTTTGTATCTGCACCTGCCAGTCACGGCAGGTACGCGCGAATCGCAGGTTGCTGCGAAGCATTCTTCCGCATCCCACCGTCATAGCGGGAGCGAGACTGCGTCGGTTAAGCCAGCGGCGAAATCGGTTGCGGCGAATCGTGAGGCGGTCAAGCACCATACCGTCAAGCAAGGGGAGACGTTGTATTCGATCGCGAACTCGTACAACACGACCGTCTCTGCCCTGAAGCACGACAATCGAAATCTGGCAGCACTGCGGCCAGGAATGATCCTGATCGTCCGAGACGCGCACTAACCTTCCGCTCAACTCCTTAACTCAATTCCACTTCAATTTTCTTGGCTGCTGCATCGAGCTTTGCGATTCTAAATTCGCGAATCTGCCCGGCCCGCATGGCTTCCGGCTTGCCCTCGCCGGTTGGAGCCCCGCTCTTCCAGCGCGCCTGCAACATCGAACCGAGCGATGAGAGATCAGGTTTGGTTGACGAGGCTGGCGTGGCTTCGGTTTCTTTTTTCGCCGAATTCTCCACCGGAATTCGGCATGTCGCCTCGACGCCTTCGCCGAGTTCCACACGCGCGCGACCTCCCGAAACTTCGATAAAACGGCCAGTGACTACATCTCCTTCCTTGTGTTCGGCGAGATATTCGTCGAGACCGGTGGGCACGAGCTGTTTTATGCTCAGACGGATGAGCCGCTTCTCGGTGTCGAGCGCGAGCACCTGAGCTTTGACCACCTGACCGCTCCGCAGTACCTCCTGCGGGTGATTGATGCGTTTCTCGGCGCTGATTTCACTGATATGAATCATGCCCTCGACACCTTCGGTGAGTTGCACAAAGGCGCCGAATTTCGTGAGGCTGGTGACCGGTCCCTCGATCACCGTGCCTGGCGCAAATTTCTGATCCGCTCCGGCCCACGGATCGCCCAGCGCTTGCTTTAGGCCGAGCGAGATGCGCCGCTCGGCGGCGTTCACTCCGAGGATTACCGCTTCGACAGTGTCACCGACCTTCACTATGTCGCTCGGCGTACGCACGCGCTTCGCCCATGACATTTCGGAAATGTGAATCAGTCCTTCAATGCCTGGCTCGATCTCGACAAAGGCGCCGAAATCGGCGATGCGGCTGACCGTGCCCCGCACACGTTCGCCTGCGGCATACTTTCCCGCGACCGCATCCCACGGATGCGGCTGAAGCTGCTTCATGCTGATCGCGATGCGATGCTTTTCGTCATCGATCTTGATAATCCTGGCTTCTATCTGCTGGCCGACCGTCAGCACGTCAGCGGGCTTCCCAACGCGATGCCACGAAATTTCCCCGACATGCAGAAGCGCGTCCGCGCCGCCGATGTCGACGAATGCGCCGTAATCGGTAAGGCTGCGAATTTCTCCCTGCACAACGTCGCCTTCTTTGAGCTCGGAGAAGCGGCGCTCCTTCCCGGCGCGCTCCTCATCTTCCGCAATGGCGCGGCGATCGACGACTACGTCTTCGTCATCCACGTCGATCTTGATGATGCGGCAGCGGATTTCCTGCTCGACAAGCTTCTCTAATTCAGCGGCATCGTGCGTTCCGCTCCGCGAGGCGGGCATAAAGGCGCGGACACCAACATCGACGCTCACGCCACCTTTGACCACGCCGGTCACTGTACCGATAATGGTTGACTTCTCGGCGAACGCTTTTTCGAGCGAGGCCCAGTCAGTCGGGCGTTCGACTTTGCCGCGCGTCAGTTCGTAATAGCCTTCTGGGTCGCGGCCTTTGATGGTCACCTGCAATTTGTCGCCAGGCTTCGGCGGCTTTTCGGCGGGGAATGCCGTGAGCGGCAAAACGCCTTCTGTCTTGAGTCCGATATCGAGGACGATCGAGTCGGCGGTGATGGCAATTACCGTGCCCTCGCGGCGCTGAGAGCCGGGTTCAGCCTTACGGCGATGGCTCTGCTCATATTCGGAAAAAATATCTTTGAATGATTCGGTCGGCGAGGAGTCGGCTGGCGCGGATTCCGTGGCGCCCACATTAGGCTCGTTTGTAACGGTCGCGTTTGGATCGGAACTGTTCGGATTTGACATGAGGTTACGGCCGTGCGGTGTGTTTCAGGATAACACCGTCGCGCCGACGGGGAGGCAAAAGGAACTTGAAATCCGAGGTGTAAAATCCCGTTTCTCGCCAAAAATATACTTGGTGAAATTCAGACGACCGACGCTATAATGGCGACCGGGCTAAATCGTTAAATCGTTTCAACAAGCGTTTTTATGCGGATTCGCCGCTGGGCGATGCCGCGGGAGGGTTCGAGAATGCGCAATCCTCGACGGTCTATTTCTTTGGTTCTCGCATTTTTCCTTTTTGCGGCCGCGCTCGCCTCGGCGAGCATCACCGGCGGCATTTCGGGCGTCGTTACCGATCCGAGCGGCGCCGTGGTTTCCGGAGCCACCGTAGTGGCCGTCGATACGCAGACCGGAGTTAAGACGAAGGCGACCACCGACGCAAAAGGTTTCTATAGTCTGCCCGCGTTGGCCATCGGTACTTATGACCTGCAAGTGACCCATGCAGGCTTCAAAAGTTACACCGCAACCGGCCTCGCTATCGATGCCAACTCGGCTCTTAAAGTCGATGCGACTCTGCCTATCGGGGGGATTAACGAGCATATTGAGGTTAAGACCGACAGCGTCCACGTGGAGACGGAGAGCACACAGATGGGCGAAGTCATCAGCGGCAAAACGATGACTGCGGTGCCCTTGAACGGCCGGGCTTTCACTGACTTACTGGCGTTGCAACCGGGTGTATCTCCGTATAACTCGACCGATACTGGCATGACGGGGATTAACGATCGCCCTGTGGATGGCGGACTGAACGCCGGCAACCAGTCGGTGAACGGTCAACGGGAAGCGTCGAATGGCTTCATGGTGAATGGATCGAGTGTGGAGGAGGGGAAGAATAACGGCGCAGCGATTATTCCTAACCTCGACTCGATTGAAGAGTTTCGCATCATCACCAATAACTTCGACGCCGAGTATGGTAACTACAGTGGTGGGCAGATCAACGTAGTTACTAAGTCGGGCACGAATTCGTTTCACGGCAGTGCTTTTGAGTTCTTCCGCAACACGGCGCTCGATGCCAAGGGCTTCTTTGATACTTCCGTTCCCGTTTTCCGCCAAAACCAGTTTGGCGGAACGTTTGGTGGGCCGATCAAGAAGGATAAGACATTCTTTTTTGTCGACTATCAGGGGACGCGACAGTCGCAGGCGCCGACCGAGAATAATCAGGTGCCCTCGGTACAGAATTTTTCCGGGGATTTCTCGGATTCGACTAGTTCGCTAACCGGCGTCGTGGGTGGCCCCTCTTTTGCGAGCCTTCTATCCACGCGCCTCGGATATACGGTCGTGGATCAGGAGCCTTACTATTTTGCGGGATGCCCGAGTACCGACCCGACTCTCGGATGCGTGTTCCCCACCGCTATGATTCCGACGCAAGCGTGGTCGCCAGTTGCGACGGCCATGCTGAACCTTGGTCTCATCCCGCAGCCGAATTCTGCCAATAATTTTTACGAGACTTCAGCATATCCACGCAAATTGCGCGACGATAAAGGCGGCGTTCGGGTTGACCAGACTACGCATTTTGGCACGCTGTTCGGCTATTATTTCGCCGATGACTACACGTTAAACGATCCGTTTCCCAGTGCCGGGGCGACCGTCCCCGCCACCAATTTTGCCTACAATGCCATCACCGCCGGTCGCGCGCAGATGGCGAATCTCGGCGACACCAAGAACGTTGGGGCTTTCGCAGTCAACGAATTTCGCTTCAGTTATGTTCGCAACACGCTTGCCTTGACTACGCCACAGGGCGGGGTGGGACCGGATTATAGCCTGCAGAATTTGGGTTTCGTGACTCCGTGGAATGCGACTACCGGCGGAATTAGCCCGATTGCTCCTAGCTTGGAAGGTGTACCTAACTTCGTGTTCAATAACTTCACGGTTGGCGTTCCACAGGTGAGCACGCGGCAATACAATAATTCGTTTCAGTTGCTGGATAACTTCTCGCGGGTTATCGGCACACATTCGCTGCGCTTCGGTGGACAGTTCCACTACGACCAGATTAATGAAAGAAATCTCGCGGCGGAAAATGGCCAGTACTCATTTACCGGAGGCGAAACCGGTATCGATTTTGCCGACTTTCTGCTCGGCGCTCCCGATAGCTTGACGCAGGCCAGTCCGCAAATTTTGGATTCACGCAGCAAGTATTACGCGTTGTTTGCACAAGACAGCTGGCGAGTTACTTCTAACTTGGTGTTCAACTACGGACTGCGCTGGGAAGCGAGCATGCCGTGGTATGACACGCAGAATAAAATCGAGACGATCATTCCCGGCAAGCAATCAGTGAAGTTCCCCGGTGCTCCTTTGGGCTATGTAGTTGCTGGCGATCCCGGTGTGCCGCGGACCTTGGCCCCAACTCAATGGCATAATTTTTCTCCGCGTTTGGGTTTGGTGTATTCGCCGAGCGCGACCGATGGAATTCTCGGTAAGTTATTTGGCGGCCCGGGCCGCACTAGCATTCGGGTCGGCGCCGGTCTCTACTACACATCGGTTGAAGATCTTTCGCAGTTCCTCGAGGTCGGCGACCCACCCTATGGACTCTATTATGGCAGCGCGGCTCCGCCGCTGCTCGAAGCTCCATATCTCACTCGATCAAGCGGTGCCAGTGTGGGGCAGCGATTTCCGTTTCCTTATCCGCCAACCAACGTCTCGCCAACCAATCCCGATACAACTTTCCCGTGGGCCCAAGTCGAGCCTTTGTCTTACGACTTCTCCTTCGATTCGCGAAACAAGTTGCCTTACTCTGAGCACTATGAATTTTCGATCCAGCGGCAAGTCAAGGCTAATACGGTGGTTACTGTTAGCTATGTGGGGAACGAGGGGCACCGTTTAGTTACATCCATTGAAGCTAACCCCACTAACCAGGCGGAATGCCTTTTCCTGAATAACCCAAACAACCTCGCGTCGAATAGCGCAGGCCCATGCGGCCCGTTTAGCGAGACTCCGCCGTTTGATTCCAGCACTGGAATCAGCACACCCTGGGTCACAACTACCAACCAGGTTATCCCCGCGGTGCGGCCACTGGGCCCGCTGTTTGATACAAATCCCTTCGTCTCCACCATAGCTAACTCCCGTTATAACTCGTTGCAAGCTAGTGTCAGCCACAACAGCGCGTCGCTGAGCTTTCTCGCGGCCTACACCTTTAGCAAATGCATAGACAATGCTTCCGGTCTACAGGACTCGACTAATCCCTATAACCCGCACCTGAGCGAGGCGCTGTGCAATTTCGACGTGATGCACAACTTTGTCTTCACTTACAACTGGCTGATGCCGTTCGACAAGTTCCTCTCAGGCTGGCATAAGAGGGTGATTGGCGGATGGAGTCTGTCGGGGATCACTACTTTTGCCACCGGACTGCCAGTCACGCTGAGCGAAAATGACGACATGTCGCTGATCGGCGCCAATGCCGTTCCACTGGACGTGCCAAATTACACTCCCGGTCCGATCCTGCAAGACACAAATCCGAGACACGGGAACGCTTATTTCAATACATCCCTGTTCACGACGGAACAGCTTGGGGTGCTGGGAAACAGCCGGAAGCGGTTCTTCCACGGACCAGGAATCAACAACTGGAATATGGCGCTGCTGAAGTCAACGAAACTTACCGAATCAAAGGAACTACAGTTGCGCTTCGAAGCATTCAACCTCTTCAATCACGCTCAATTCACGAATCCCAACGGGCTCATCAATGCAGGTTACCCCTCGGATGGAGGCACATTCGGACTCGTGACCGCGACAAGGGACCCACGCATTATGCAGATCGGCGCCAAGATACTCTTTTAGTCGACATTTCGGACGGCGCGTCTTCGCAGCGATCAAGGCGAGAGAGCCGAACAGCATAGAAGGACAATGGTGTTTGCGTCGGCACCAAAGCTTCGATGACCGTGATTTGCGGAGCGATTGCAGATCAACCCCGGTGATCGGCGGCGCGTCCACCCGACTCGGCGCCGCAACGCGACGATACGAAAATACAGCGTTCGCAGTAGTAATCCACTCATTTCGAAAGGCATCTACATACTGCTCTGTGGTGTGTCCCGCTGGCCGCCACACTGGCTGCATAGGAGCGTGAATCATTTCTTATGGCCTCCTTCACAGCCGGGGATCCGGGCCGGCCACGGGAAGCTACACCCGTCAATTCGATTTGCATGAGATGGTCGACCCGAGAGGAGTTGAGATATGAATGAAGAAATTGCGCAGGAGATACTACAAGAGTTGATCTCCTCGCTCGAGGCCTTAGAGACACAAACCGGGGCGATTCTGCAATTCTTGAACGATAAGGAACTGGCGGAAAAGGAGGAGATTGCCTCCTACCTGGAACGGGCGGGACAGGCGAGCAGTGTCAGATGGCGAGCCGCGCGAGCGAGGATCGAGCGCCTCGTTTCTTCGTTGATGAAGAACGTCGAAGAGGGAAGCGAGAAAGAGGGAAGCAAGAAAGAACCGCCAAAATCCACGGAAAGCAAACGGAAAAACGAAACTGACCTAGAAAAGAAAACCAGCCTTGAGTCTGACAATGCGGGCCATGAAGAATTGCGGACAAAAGACAGTAAAGAACGCCAACGAGAATCTACAACACGAGAAATTACAACAGCTGACAATCCCGCTAGAAACGGGGAGCCTGTATTGGAGAACATCGATACCCGAGCCAATCAGGTCAGTGATGGTTCACACGGTGAAGGCAACGAAGAACATAAGGTTAGCGCGGACGCCAATATCAGCGGCACCGACACAAACGAGAAGGCAGCCTGAGCCGTCGCGAATTCTACAAAAGAAAAAAAGCCCAGCCGGAGCTGGGCGTTTCGAACGCGGAAGGCTTAATGGGACATGTTGTTGTTCTTGCAAGTTTTGGAAATGTGTTTGACGGAATTAACTTGGAGAGTCTGGGAAGTATTGTTGTTACCCATAGAACCGCTGGATCCGCTGGCGGATGCCGCACCGGTTGTTCCCATAATTTTTACTTCGTGGCCGACGTGTTCGCTCAACTTGGCGGTGTCGCCGGTTAGCTGATAGGTGGTGCCCTTGTCATCCGTCAACATGTAATTCCCATCAGTACCGCTTAGGCAGCCCTGCACGCTGGTGTTGCCGGTTCCGACGGTGGTCTGATCGCTGCTCGCTTCACTGGCGCTACTCTGATCCGGCGTAGTCGTTGATGGACTAGTTTGATCCCCGGCAGGACTAGTCTGGGTGGGAGTACTCGGGCTGGGCGAGCTAGGGCTAACTTGGTCCGTCTGGGCAACGGCCCAGGACGCTCCGAGAAGCAGGACGGAAAGCAATAATAAGTGTCGCATGGAAACCTCCAAGTTCATCTCTGATGGTCTGCACAACTCACGGGTGTGCTCACGAATTTAGCGCGATCAACAGAGGCTGGCTGGCGAAATCTCCGCCAGAGAGTCTCGACCAGGTTGGCATCGCACCGACGATCTTGGGCGCTTCAACAGGCTGGATTGTCGGCCTTAGGTATGCGCGTCGCAATACAGGTTTTGCCGGATATCGGTATCCGTTTTGGCCGGGTCCTCGCGACGCTTCGGTCGCGTGCGATGGGGATCGGACGGCGTATAAGATCGTGTGCGCCGAGCATCGTTGTATTACACAACCGCATCCTAAGAGATGCTTTTAGAGGAACGCCAAGACAAGCGTTCCCGAATAACGTGTTCGCGAAATCAAGAAAGCCCTAAACTGTGGTGGAAATCATTCTCCGATTCTTTGTCGGCGGCGCTGTTGTCTGCGTCTTCGCGGTGTTTGCGGATGCGCTCAAGCCGACGAGCTTCGCCGGCCTGCTCGGCGCCGCGCCGTCTGTAGCCTTAGCGACTCTGAGCCTTACGGTTTGGAAAAAAGGATCCGGCTACGCGGCCGCCGAGGCGGAATCGATGATCCTGGGTGCCGCGGCATTTTTCATCTACGCTACCGTGGTTTCGAAGATTCTGCGCAGCGCCCGGTGGTCGGCTTTGTCAGTAGCCGCGGCCTCGCTCGTTCTGTGGCTGGCTTGCGCTTTTGTTTTGCGGTACGCGGTTCTGGGATAAGACATGCTGCCGGTGAGGCGCGTTGCGCGTAAACAACGATGCTGGTGAAACTCGAACCCGGCGAAATTCGAGATACGCGATGGTACGAATATGCCACGAGATTTTTGTTCGGCGGTCTTATCACCGCGGCAGCGGGATTGATCGCGCAGCGATTCGGTCCCGCTATCGGCGGCCTGTTTCTAGCCTTCCCAGCGATTTTTCCAGCCAGTGCGTCGCTGATTGAGAAGCATGAAAAAGAGAAGAAAGCACGGTTCGGCTTCGATGGAACCAACCGAGGGCGCGTTGCCGCGGGCGTCGATGCAGCCGGAGCGGCGATGGGGACTCTTGGATTGATGGCTTTCGCAATCGTCTCGTGGAAACTGCTGCCCAAACTGCCTACTTGGCTAACGCTCTTTATCGCGACGCTTGCCTGGGCGGGAACGGCAGCGACCGCGTGGATGATTTGCCGACGCCGATGGCGCTACAGACATGGAGGAGTATCGACGCATAAACGTAGGGACTCGACACTGGAACATATTTCCAGGGAGTAAATACGAACGATAAGAACTGGAACTCAAGAATCATTTATTCGCGAAGGAGAACTCAATGGCTAAGAATGGCAAGAAAGCGCTGGCCGATCCTACGCGGCTGCGGCCGCACGATCTCAACGACAAAAAGTTGATCCAGGTGATCATTGAGACTCCGAAGGGCAGCCGCAATAAGTATGCATTTGATGCGAAACAAAAAGTGTTTCAGTTGAAGAAGGTCTTGCCGGCGGGCATGGCCTTTCCGTACGACTTTGGATTTGTGCCCTCAACCGAAGCCGATGATGGCGATCCCGTCGACGTGCTGGTGCTGATGGATGAGCCTGCGTTCCCGGGGTGCCTGTTGAAATGCCGCATCATTGGAGTGATTCAAGGCGAACAGGGAAGTAAAGACCGGAAAGAGCGCAATGACCGCATCGTGGCCATTGAACAGGACAATCACAGTTTCGCCGACATCAAGCACATCGATGACCTGGGACATAAATTTCTTCGTGAACTGGAGGAGTTTTTTGTTAACTATCATCGCTTGAGCGGGGAGCAATATCAGATTCTGGGAGTCAAAGGACCGGCTGGGGCGCGAAAGGATGTTAAGCAGGGGATGGCGGCAGCGTGATGGCGCGGACCGTTTCTCCGCGTCAGGCGATGCACTGGCCTATAAAGAAGGGCCCTCCTGAATCTGAGAGAGTTTGCCGGAGGCCGTCGTTTATCTCCCCTTCGTTATCACTCGACGCAGGGCGCAGAGGCTAGCTTGGCTTCCAGTGCGCGTTAAACTCTTGCGCCTCAAACTTGTGCGCGTCACGTTTTTGTGAATTAAACATCAGGCAACCTTGTGCGCTTTGTCGTTGGCCGTGTCCGCAATGTCGGTCAGGATTGCGTCGGCGTGCTTTTCTTCTTCGAGCGTCTGGTCGAGCAGGGCGGCATGCTCGGAGTTTCCCAGGATTTCGGCGAACGTGCGCAGCGTGCCATAGGCGGCCATTTCGTAGTGTTCGATTTTTTGCGCGGCGGCAATGATGCCCGCGTCGCGAACCGAATCGTCGGTGGCATCGTGGATGACGTCTTCGCCTTCGGTGATCAAAGCGGCCATGCCTTTGCACGGTTTCGGATCGACTACGCCTTTTGCCTCCATCAGAATTTTGTCGAGGCGGGCGGCGTGGGTTTGTGTTTCCTCGAGATGATTTTGAAGAGCGACTTTTAATTCCGGCTCAGTGGCGGCTTCGATCAATTTGGGCAATGCTTCCCGGATTTGCGTTTCGGCGGAGTGGATCTGATCAAGCTGATCGAAGTACAGCTTTAGAAGATTGTCGGACTTCAACAGGTCACCTCGCTGAAATTGTCGCTGTGTAAGAAAAAAATCGACTTCTGATTCGTCTTCGATTGCTCTGGATTAACTCGCTTTTTTCTGGGGAATCTTCGCGCCCTTCGCGTGTGCTTCCGAGAGGCCGATGGCGATTGCCTGTTTGCGGCTGGTTACCTTGCCGCCCTTGCCGCCTTTTCCCGAGCGTAGCGTGCCTTTTTTCTCGCGGCGCATTGCGCTCTCAACCGACTTGCCCGCCGCTTTGCCGTATTTGCGACCACCCGATTTTCTCCCTGAGCTCTTTTTCGCTGCCATAAATTCTCCTCACCTTGGATTCGAAAACTGTCGGACCAAGAAGCGCTCTTCTCAACCTAAATGATGATTCGAACAATAAAATCGGGTGCGTGGGGTAGCCGCGTGCTTGATCTGCTGTATCGCGTGCATGATCTGCTGTATCGCGCGCTCTTCAGCTACTTCGCGGCAGCTTTCACGCACGAAAAAAAAGGCATCCCAAAATTTGGGATGCCGATAAAAATCCTGGATAACACCTTCGCTGTTACGCCGACGGTGGTTTTTCTTTCTTCTCTTCTTCCTTCTTTGGCGGAGGCGCCGGTTTGGGCTGCTGATGCGGCGGAGGAGGCGTCGGCTTCGCAGCTGCTGGCGGAGGCGTGCGCTCTTGTTGGCGCTCGCTCGGCGGCGGCGTCGCCGGCCTCGCCGCCGGTTGGTTGCGGTTTGGCTCGGGACGATTCGTCTCGGCGGGGCGTTGCGTCTCCGGCCGCGTCGGTTCCGTGCGATTCGGCTGTGTCACGGGCGGACGGTTGTTGGGCGCCGGAGTCTCGGCCGGACGGTTGGTTGGACGAGCCGCTTCCGGCTGGTTATTCGGTCGCTGTTCAACCGGTGGCCGATTTGTCGCCGGAGCTGGCGTGGGCCGATTCGGTTGCGTCTGCGGCCGGTTTGTCTCCGGATTCGTTTCCGGTCGATTGGCCGGTGCTGCTGGCGCGGGACGATTCGGCTGCGACCCGACAGGACGATTCGCCTCAGCCGGTTGTACCGGGCGATTTGCCGGTTGCGTGGTTGGCGCAGCGGCGGGCTGTCCTGGCCGTGCAGCATTCGTGGCAGGCTGATTGCCGGGGCGGCCGACTGTTGGCGTCGCCGGTTTTCCTGGAGGGGCCTGCTTCACCATCGGATGCGGAGCCGCCGCGCCCGTTGGCCGTAAGGTTTGTACTTCCTGTCTTGCTAGTGGTTGTCCCGGATGGGCTGCCAGAGCCTGCTGCTGTTTTGCGAACGGCACCGGCGGAGGCGGAGGCGTCTTTTTCGCAATCACTTGGCGATTGATAACCGCCGCTGGCGGCGCGGTTACGTGACCAGCGGTGGAGGCTTTCGCTCCAAGGACGGCCTCTCGAGTCGGAGCCACTGCTGCTCCTCTCGCGCTGATCGGCGCGCTGGCGAGTTGCTGGGCGTTCACGGCCACCGCGGCGTGAGCCAGAGGCTGCGCGCTGGCGAAGGCGTGTTGGGGAACCACCATGACCGCGCCCTGAACGCTGCGGTTCGCATAGGTCACGTTAGTGATGGTCGTGGTCTTGTTGATGATCGTCGTGTTGTAAATATTCGTGACGTTCACGACATTCACGGTCGTGTTGCTGACATTGACCTGCGTCATGTAGCCGCGGCTCACCTGGTAGGGCGGCACATAAACTTCGCGCGGGCCAAGCGGAAACCATCCCACATTACCGCCCCAGCCGCCCGGACCTCCGCCGATAAAGACAACGAGCGCCGGCGCATAGACGGCGCGCACAGCGACTGGCCCCGCAATCCAACCCCATCGGCCGCCAACCGCTACCCAGCGGCCATAGTGGAAGGGCGCGTAACCCCACGGCGAATCATCGACCCAGGTGTAGCCCCAAGGCTCGATCCAATCCCAATGGCCAGTGTGATACGGCGCCCAGCCGGGTTCCGTGTGCGGGTACCAGACGTGCCCGTAGCTCGGATCGTCGCGCCAATCGCCGTTCGCGTCCAGGTCTTCGTAGCCGACGACGTCCGCCGACAGATAGTGCGCCGAGGGAGAAATATCGTAGCGATGATCGCGGCCATAGGCCCAGTTATCGAACGCATCAGGGTTGCCAAGCTGTTCGACGTCGGCGTTCAGCGAATCGGTTCCACTGAAAGTGGCTACCTGGCCGCCATGCAGGTTGTAGGTCTGGCCGTTGCCCGTGGCTTGGCCCTCGCCGTCGCGTATGCTCACAACGGTGTAGGTGCCGTCCTCGCTGGCTTGCGCGCGATAACTCCCCGGCTGAGAGATCGTGAATGCCAGGTTCGGCGTATCGATTTCGAAATCATCATCCTCGTCGAGACGCCGCACGCGAATGTTGAGTGTGCCGGAAGTGAGTTGAATTTGTACGGTGTGGTCATCGAGGTTGAGAAAAGAGAAACCGGTGTTCTCGCTGAGACGAATCACGGCTGAGCCCAGCTGCAACTCTGCGCGCGAATCGCGGTCAGCCCAAAGCTGATCGCCAGTCGTCAGAGGGCGATTGGGGACGGCTTGCACCCAATCCGTTTCGCCGGCCGGTTGAAATGAAACCGAACCTTCGATATAACCGAGCCGCGCCACTCGCGCGGGCGGATCATCTTGTTGTTGACCTTCATCTTGCGCGGGGACTCTTGTCGGCAGCATTGCCGTCGCGAGCGCCAGAGCAAGCAGTGCGCTCCACCAGCCTAATTTCTTGAATTTAGTTGTCATAGAAATTCTTCTCTCCAAGGGTTGTTTCTCTCTCAGGCTTCTCTTTATGGTTTGCAAACTCGGAAGCCAGGGAGTTTTCCGTCGAGCTTTGATGCGGTTACCGTGATTCTGGAACACTCGCTGAAACAGTATTCTGAAGGTCTCCGACAGCGCTTAAGGGTGAGTAGCGCGAATCGACACAAATACTACCGGACGAGACCGGCGCGAAACCGTCATGGAAATAGGTTTAATTAACGATACCATGTAGATCGGATATAAGAGCGAGCAGGATTGCTCAAACACGAAGGTTCATGTAAAAGAAAAATTGGAAAAGACCTATGACCTTGCTCGACGCCCAGCCGTATGACCCCACGAAAGCCCGGCGACGTAATATAAAGATCGCTACCACCGTGGTGATCGTGATCGTTTTAGCTGCGCTGGCGTGGTTCTACCGCAACTGGCCGGAAGAGCACGCCGTCGACAAATTTTTCACCGCGCTGCAACATCAGAAGTACGAAGACGCTTTCGGCATCTATTTCAACGACCCCAGTTGGCGCCAGCACCAGCAGAAATATTCGCAATACACCTACGCCGACTTCTATCGTGACTGGGGACCGGGCGGGGAATGGGGCTTGGTCAAATCGCACCGGATTTACGGTTCGGCCAACACCAGGAGTTTTGGCGGAGGCGGAGTGGTGGTGGAAGTGATCGTCAACGAGCGCACCGAACACGCAAGGATGTTCGTGCAGAAATCGGATAAAACGCTGACCGTCTATCCCTACTAACTCGCGTAGGGACAGAGCCCGCCCTGAGCTTGTCGAAGGGTGCCCTCACCTGTCCAGCCGAGCAACGCTCGGCATTTGTCGTGGGACGACAATTCAGCCCCAGTCCACCCCCGCTCTACACCGCCAGCGCCGCAATCCGCTCTAGCGTCTTCTGCAGCGATGCCGTATCACCCACGGTAACGCAAGTCTTCGAGCGATCGATTTGCCGCATCAATCCCCACAGAACCTTTCCCGGCCCAACTTCAATAAACAGTTCGACGCCTTGATTGATCAGCAACCGCACGGACGGCTCCCACTGCACCGTACCGGTTACCTGACGGATTAGCGCAGCGCGAGCGGCATCGCCAGAGGTCACCTCCGCCGCATCAACGTTGCAAACCACCGGGTACGCGGGATTCTGAAAATGAAGCGCAGCCAAATCCGTCGACAGGCGATCCTGTGCCGGCTGCATCAGCGAACAATGGAAGGGAGCGCTCACGGGCAAGCTGACTGCCTTCTTTGCTTCGCGGTCGGTGGCGAGTTTGACGGCGCGCTCCACGGCGCCGGCGTTGCCCGAAATCACAATCTGCTCTGGCGAATTGATGTTGGCCACCTGGCAGACTTCTCCCTGAGCCGCATCGGCTGCTACTTGCGCGACCTTGTCGACCGGCATTCCGAGAATTGCCGCCATCGCTCCAACTCCTACCGGCACCGCTTCCTGCATATAGCGGCCGCGATCGCGGACTGTGCGCACCGCATCGGTGAAAGCCAGCGTACCCGCCGCCACATGCGCCGAATACTCACCTAGGCTGTGTCCGGCGACAAAATCAGGCTTCAGGCCTTTTCCCTGAAGCACGCGCCACGCCGCCACCGAGACGGTCAGAATTGCTGGCTGCGTAATTTCGGTCAGTTTTAGTTTTTCTTCCGGCCCTTCGAAGCAAACCTCAGACAACTTGTAGCCGAGCGCCTCGTCCGCCTCCTCAAAAGTCTGACGAGCTACCGGATAGTTTTCCGCGAGATCTTTGCCCATGCCTACGGATTGAGAGCCTTGGCCGGGGAAGAGGAAAGCAGTTCGGGAAGAATTGTTTGTCATAGTGGTTGAGGTCAGAGGTCAGATGGCACAGGTTAAAACCCTTCGCCGAGAAAGCGATGGCGATCTCGAGATTTTCACCTCTGCAATCTGACCTCTGACCTTTTCTAAACCGCCGCGCTGAGTTGCGCCAACTCGCGCTCGATGGTTTCATTTACTTTGCCCTCGGCAAACTCCGCCGCCACGCGCACTGCATTCTTGATCGCGTTCGTATTCGACGATCCGTGGGTGATGATGCAGACGCCCTTCACTCCGAGCAGTGGAGCACCGCCATACTCGGTGTGATCGAGGCGCTTCTTGAAATCAGAAAACGCGTTGCGCGAAATATAGGCGCCTACCTGGCGCGTGATCGTCGCTTTCAGAGTATCTTTCAACACGGCTCGCACCAGCCGCGCCACGCCTTCGGAGGTCTTCAACGCGACGTTACCGACAAAACCGTCAGCTACGATTACATCCACGTGTCCGTTGTATAAATCGCGGCCTTCGACATTACCGATAAAATTTATCGGTAGCTGTTTGAGCAGTTGAAAGGCCTCCCGCGTCAGGTCGTTGCCCTTGCTCTCTTCTTCGCCAATCGAAAGCAAGCCCACCCGCGGATGCTTCATGCCGAAAATTGACCGGCAATAAATATCGCCCATCACCGCGAACTGCGCGAGATTGTTGGCAGTGCAATCCACGTTCGCCCCTACATCGAGCAGCACTGCCGCCGTATTCAGCACCGTAGGAAACGCCGCCGCCAGCGCCGGACGATCGACCCCGGGCAGTGCCCCCAGCACAACTTTCGCCGTGGCCATGGCAGCGCCCGTGTTGCCGGCTGTTACAAATCCAGCGGCGCGGCCTTCGCGGACCAGGCGCAATCCCACGCGAATCGACGAATCGCGTTTGCCGCGAATCGCGTCCACTTTGTCTTCCATGGTGATGACTTCGCTGGCGTGAACGATCTCGATTCCCAGGCGGCGGGCACCGGGATAGCGCGCCAAATCAGCCCTGAGACGTGCCTCCGGTCCGACAAGCAGTATGTGCACGCCGTGATGGCGCGCCGCTTGCAACGCGCCTTCCAATTCAGGCCTCGGCGCCTTGTCGGACCCCATCGCATCCAGCGCGATTACGGTTGGCATGTAGGAATTAGGAAGAAAGATATTACGACTTCTCGGCGACCTCTAATATTTCGCGGCCCTTGTAGGTTCCACACTTTGGGCAAGCCCGGTGCGGCATCTTCTGCTCGTGGCAGTTGGGGCACTCCGACAATGAGTGTTTCGAGAGCGAGTCGTGGGCCCGCCGTGTCGCCGTGCGCTTCTGCGAATGTCTGCGTTTTGGATTAGGCATGATGTCCTTTTTGTTCCAGTCGTCAGTTCTCAGTCAACCCGCATTCGCTGAAAACCGGGAACTTTCTCCTATTGATTCAACTTCGTTCGTATCTCTTTCAACCCCGCCCACCGCGGATCTTCAACCTCATCCACGCACGAGCATTTACTTTCGTTCAAATTCTTGCCGCAATGCGCACACAACCCTTTGCAGTCTTCGCGGCAAATCGTCTTCAAAGGCAGCGCCAACAGAACCTGCTCGCGGAGCGCATCTTCGAGCAACAACCCTTGGCCCTCGTAATATCCAATCTCGGCCTCGGCATCGGTCACCGAGAGCTCTTCGTGACCAGAGTCCGTGCCGAGCGGCCGATATAGCAGATCGAAACTGCGCTCCACCGGATGCACGACCGGGTCGAGGCAGCGCGCGCAAGCCACTTCCAGGCTCGTCTCCAGCTTGCCCTTCAGTCGTATGTCCTGCACCACCTGGTGCTTGCCGTGATGCTCTTCGACCAGGTCGGCGCGACCCTCCGCCCGCAAGGGCAAACGCTGCCGCACCTCGTCGCCGAGATCAATCACACCCGGGCTCAACTCCTCCCGGAATTCGACCGGGTGAAGCTCCAAATCCTTGAGTTCGATGAACATTGGAACCTCCGCCGCCCCCATTCCAAATGCCGCAAAGGCCTGCGGAAGTGCGCACAGAGACGAAAGTCTCTCAGGGAGCAATTACTAAGAATAAAGGGGTGAAAACATGGTGTCAAGGAGAGCGCGATGCTTTCCGAAACACTATTTCCGAATGCATCCAGTATTGTTGTTGGGATGGATTCTCATCCGAAATCCCCCATTGGCAGCCTGCCAGGTTGATTTTCGTTTTCCTCGCACTGTATCGTTCATCCCGAGCACAGTTCACGGAGGCAGATGAAGCCCGATACCTTGCCCAAGCCACCGGGCGCCGACTTCCAGCAGGCTACTCGCGTCCACGGAAGCTTCCTGGCCGCCGCCGAGAAGCGCGCCCTCATCTGGATGGCCGAGCGCATGCCGCCTTGGGTTAACTCCGACCATCTCACCCTTCTCGGTTTCGCCGGCCAGCTCGCCACCGGCGTCTGCTATGCCCTCGCCGGCCGCGATCGCCGCATGTTGCTGGTAGCGATTCTCTGCCTCATTCTGAATTGGTTCGGCGACAGCCTCGATGGCACGCTGGCCCGCGTCCGCCAGCAGCAGCGCCCGCGCTACGGTTTTTATGTCGATCACATGATCGATTCCATCGGCGCCGTCGCCATGATGGGAGGCCTCGCTCTCTCCGGCTACATGCATCCCGTGATCGCGATCGGATTACTCATCGCGTTTCTCTTACTCTCAGTCCAGTCCTATCTCGCGACCTACACCCTCGGCGAATTCCATCTCTCCATGTGGCACTTCGGCCCAACCGAGCTGCGCGTTTTGTTGATCATTGGCAACCTCGCCCTGTTCCGGTGGGCCTGGGTCATTCACGGACGCTACCGCCTGTTTGACATCGGCGGCACCATCGGATTGGTCGGCATGTCGCTGATGCTGATCGTCGCGACCGCAAAGAACACGGCTCGCCTCTACCGCGAAGAGAAAATTCGATGACGAGTTCACGCGGAGGTGACGGCTCTCGCGAAGCTGCACCACCGACTGAACTCTCAGGTGAAGCCGAAGGCGAAACAAAAAAGACCAAGCCTAAGCCCGCCCGCCCGATATTCCTCCGCTGGATAAAATTCAATGCCGTCGGCGGAATCGGCATAATCGTACAGCTGGCTGCGCTCGCGGTTCTTCGTTCATCGCTGAAACTCAATTATCTGCTGGCCACGGCGATCGCAGTTGAAGTCGCCGTCCTCCACAACTTCGTATGGCACGAGCGCTTCACCTGGTCCGACCGGCCGCCCTCGCGGCTCGCTCATTCCCTGATCAGGCTGGCGAAATTCAACGCCACGAACGGAGCCGTTTCCATCGGCGGGAACTTGCTGCTGATGCGTCTGCTAGTGGGCAGATTCAAGCTCAACTATATTTTCTCCAATTGCGTAGCCATTGCCATTTGCTCGCTCTTGAATTTCCTCCTCGGCGATCGCTTCGTCTTCGAAACATCTGCCAATTCCCTGCACTGAATTTCAATTTGTTTTGAACGGGCATGGCTTCACCGTTTGTTGAAAAACGCTCTTTATTGTTCTTGCCTTTAGGCGGCGCAGCGGTTCACCGCTGCGATAAAAGCCATATCCAATGATGGCCTTTTAGCCGCTGAGGGAATGCAATTTCAAACTAAGTCCACGCCTAACTCCCGGCACTCTTTCCCAGCTAACCGGCGCTATAATCCGCATAGATTTTCGACTCGGCGGAATCATGAGTCACTCCTTTCAATTGGCTGCGAGATTCATCGCAGGAGCCGCCGGCGTTCTCTTCCTCTACGCCGCGCTCTTCCTCTATGAAGACGAACAGGGAAGGCTGCAAAATAAGCTCGAAGAATGGTGGGTTAAGATCAGCGACCGCCAAAGTACCGCCGTCTCCCGCTATGCCGCCTTCATGCAGGAAATCGCCACGCTGGCGAACGCGGCTCTCGATCGATTGCTGGGCAAGAAAGTTGTTTCTTTCCGTACGATTCAAGTTTCAATCGTGTTCTCCGCGGGTTCTTATTGCTTGTTCCTGTTTTGTGATGGGCTCATTAAAGAGCACGAAGCCAATCTGATCTTTCTCATCGCGAGTGGAATCTTCTTCGCGTTAGGCAGTTTTACGCCGACTATCCGGAAGCCCGTGCGATTCCTGTTGAGCCTGCTTCTCCTGGCCTTCCTCATACTCCTGGGCATAGGACTCGCCGTCACGCTCGGCGGCGGAACCTACTATTCTCTTCTCGGGGGCCTCGTCTGCGATCTCGTATTCATTGCCCTTACTCGACAAACGCTCCGCTGGTGCGAGCATCTGGAACGCTTCTCCGCCGCTTTGTTTGTCATTCTGCTGAATCTTGCCGTGGCTGCAGTTTTTCTGTTTCTGCCTGCCCTGCTCTTCTACGTCCACTGGTATGACACCTCCGGACCTGGCGCGTACGAGAAGGCTATGTTGCTGAATCAAGTCGCCGTATTTGCCGCGGTCAACACAGTTGCTGGCTTTGCCGCATCACTATTCGTCCTGCTCGCCCTTTTGGCGATAGCCCACCGCATCTTTTGGCCTGTCTTGAGCAGAGCAATTTATGCCGTTCAGGGCGCCGGAATTGCCCGCCGCCGCCGTTTGATGGCCAGTCTCGGAATACTTTTTATGGCGCACGCCGGAATCGGCTTGCCTGAGACGATCAAGAAAATAATCGTCACCCTAGCAAGCTGAATCCGGCCTTAACCCACCTTCGCCAAAGCAAACCTTTGGACCGCGTCTTTTGGGGGTTACGCCGCAATCAACGGCAGGCTATAATGTTCTTAAGTTATGCGGTGCAACGGTTATAATTCGCCACTAAGGTCAAGCTGGATCGAAGGACGCGCCTGCCCTCGCCGCTACCTTTCCGTTCTGCCGTCCCACGTCCGCGCCAACCTCTTCGGCAGCGACTAATTTTCTTCCTCTGAGCTGCGCTGCTAATCGCTCCTAAGCTTTTCCAGCGATTCGCCTTTCGCTAAATCAATCACCGGTGGACTGCCAAGATTCCCGCATCACGCCACTGAGAACCGAGAACCATCTGGAGAACCCCATGACCACCAAGACCATGACCGTCCAAACCGCCACCGCCGGCCCCAAACTCAAAACCGCCCTTCCCGGCCCCAACGCCAAGCGCATTCTCGCGGGCGACGAAAAATATATTTCCCCTTCCTACACGCGCTCCTATCCTCTGGTTGCCAAGCGTGGCCGCGGGCTTTTGGTCGAAGATGTCGACGGCAACGAATTCTTCGATTTCTCCGCAGGCATCGCCGTGACTTCAACCGGCCATTGTCATCCCGAAGTCGTCGCCGCCATTCAAAAGCAGGCAGGCGAACTTATCCACATGTCGGGCACCGATTTTTACTATGAAGGCCTCGTGATCCTCGCCGAGCGCCTGTCGCAGATCGCACCCATGCCCGGCCCGCACAAGTTTTATTATGGCAACTCCGGCGCCGAGGCCATCGAGTGCGCCCTGAAGCTCGCGCGTTATCACACCAAGCGCCAGCAGGTCATCGCCTTCCTAGGAGCTTTCCACGGACGTACCATGGGCGCGCTCTCGCTCACCGCCTCCAAGCCGCAGCAGAAGCGCCGTTTCTCGCCGCTCGTCCCCGGAGTCACTCACATTCGCTATCCCGATGTCTATCGCGGCTGCGAAGGCGGCCCACAGGATGCCGAAAAATTTGCGCTCGGCTGCGCCCGCTACATCGAAGACAAACTCTTCAAGACCATCCTCGCGCCCGAAGAAGTCGCGGCCATTTTCGTCGAGCCCATCCAGGGCGAAGGTGGTTACGTAGTCGCGCCCATCGTCTTCATGCAGGAAATCCGCCGCATCTGCGATAAGCACGGCATCTTGCTCGTAGTCGACGAAGTGCAAAGCGGCATCGGCCGCACCGGCAAGTGGTTTGCTGTCGAACACACCGGCGTCCATCCCGACATCGTCTGCATGGCAAAAGGCATCGCCTCCGGCATGCCGTTAGGCATCACCATGAGCAAGGCCGATATCATGGATTGGGTTCCCGGCTCCCACGCTTCCACCTTCGGCGGAAACCCCGTCTGCATCGCCGCGGCCTTGGCCACGCTTGACGTGATCGAGAAAGAAGGCCTGCTGAGCAACTCGCAGCAGGTCGGCGATTACATGCTGAAGCGCATGGCCGACTGGCCAAAAAAGCATAAAATAGTCGGCGACGTTCGAGGACGCGGCCTCATGATCGGCGTCGACATCGTCAAAGATCAAAAGACGCGCGAATACGGAGCGGCCGAGCGTGATCGCATAGTAGAAGCGGCCTTCGAGCGGGGAATTCTTTTTCTAGGCTGCGGCCCCAGCACAATTCGCATAGCGCCGCCGCTCATTGTGACAAAAGAAGAAGCCGATATTGCACTCGACGCGTTGGAAGAGTCGATAGTAAGTGTTGAAGCGTAGCAGCTATCCCGTCATCAGTTCTCAGTCGAAGCGTGCTGAGAACTGACGACTGAGAACTGAGCCCCAACATGCAAAACGGAACCGTCGAATCGATCTACATAGCCCCCGACGCCCAAAAGCCCATGGAATCCGTCGCCCAAGCGGCGGCGATTCCAGGCGAGGGCCTCGAAGGTGACCGCTACGCGCTGAAGCGTGGCACCTTCTACAAGCATCTGCCCGATCGCGAACTCACACTCATCGAAGCGGAAGCGATCGAGGCCATCAAACGCGATTACGAGATCGACCTCCCCGCCGCCGACGCGCGCCGCAATATCGTTACGCGCAACCTGCCGTTGAATCACCTCGTAGGTCGCGAATTCACTATAGGCGATGTTCGCATACGCGGCCTCCGCCTCTGCGAACCCTGCGACCATTTGCAAAAGCTAACCGGTAAGCCCGTGATTAAGGGCCTGCTCCACCGCGGAGGCCTGCGTGCACAAATACTAACCCCGGGCATGATTCACGTAGGCGATACGATTGATTTCTAAACTCACTTAGCGTCATCAAACCTCAGCCGCATTTCGTTCGTGGGCGTGAACCCCAGCTTCTCATACAAAACTCGCCCTTCCGCGCTGGCATGCAAATTCGCCGAACGCAATCCCCGGGCCCGAATCCAATCAAGAATCGTTAGCATGATCCGCCGCGCCACTCCCTGCCTGCGAAATTCCGGTTCGGTATATACGTTCAAAATCATCGCCCGCTCCGTACAAGCATCCTTGGGATTCGCGGGCCACGGACAAAGCAGCACTCCCCCACCGCCAACCACCCGCCCCGAAGCGACCGCCAGCCAATGGCGGTAAGAACCATCGTCCAAAGCCCGCGCCAGAACCGGCTCAGCAGCCTCCGTCATCCGGGCAAGTTCGTCGGCCGTCCCCTGCCCCATATCGCGAAACATCGCCCACCGATGATGTAGAACAATCGCCACTTCGCTCGGCGTGGCCTCTCGAATTGTGAAATCAGTTGCCATGCTCACCCGTGACCGCACAAAGAAGAATCACGAAGGTTCTGAAGACTTTCCTCCGTGAACCTCGGTGCCCTCTGTGGTCAACGCCTTTCCCCGATGCCGCCTAAATGTGCAAACTGTGTCTCCCGCACTCCCAAAATGTACAATAAATGCAAGAGGCTAACCGCATTTCATGTACGAAGTTACCGTTGAAGACACATTCGCCGCGGGCCACTACCTGCGCAACTACAAAGGCAAGTGCGAAAATCCGCACGGCCACAACTACAAGATTCGTGTGACTCTGGCCGGCGCCGAACTCGACAAGGCCGGCCTGCTGCTCGATTTCAAAGACCTCAAAGATGTCATGAAACATGCCATCGACCGTCTCGATCACCAGATGATCAACGACGTCGAGCCCTTCACCGTCATCAACCCCTCCGCCGAAAATCTAGCAAAATATTTTTACGACGAAACCAACACGCGCCTCGGCAAAATAACCAATGGCAGGGTAAGAGTAAAAGACGTTACCGTCTTCGAAACCGACACAACTACGGCTCGCTACTCCGAATAGCGCGAGTCTGCCGTTACTGGCAACTGATAGCTGACAACTCCCCATGCAGATTACCGAAATCTACAAATCGCTCCAGGGTGAATCCACCCACGCCGGCCTGCCCTGTGTCTTCGTGCGGCTCACCGGATGCAATCTGCGCTGCTCCTGGTGCGACAGCGAATTCAGTTTCTACGGCGGGAAAAAGATGACACTCCAGGAAGTACTCACCGAGGTCGCGCGCCTGAGTCCCTCCGGCGGACTAGTCGAAATCACCGGCGGCGAACCCATGCTCCAGGAGCGCGAAGTCATCCCCCTAATGGAACAACTCCTCGACGCCGACTACCAAGTCCTGCTCGAAACTAGCGGAGAGCGCCCGCTAGCACGCGTTCCAAAACAAGTCATCAAAATCGTCGACGTAAAGTGTCCCCACTCCGGAGAACCCGGCACCTTCGCAATCGAAAATCTGAACGCGCTTCGGCCCCACGACGAACTGAAATTTGTCCTGACCGACCGCACCGACTACGAATTCGCCCGCGACTTCGTTCTGGAACGCGGCCTCGCCAAGCGCGTCCACGCCATCCTATTTTCCCCAGCCTTCGAAAAAACCGCCTCCGGTAGTCGCGACACCTCGCACTGCCGACTCGATCCGCAACAACTAGCGCAATGGATTCTCGAAGACAACGTCCCCGCCAGACTAAGCCTGCAAATCCACAAATTAATCTGGGATCCCGCCGCGAAGGGTGTCTGACCGCGGCGCGTAGCGAATAATCGGCTCAAATTTAGGCCTGTCATCCTGAGCGAAGCCGAGCCAGGAGCGCAGCGAATGGCACGGCGAAGTCGAAGGACCCCTACCTCAACCGAACCGCTGCCCCAACACCTCGCAGCGTAACGCTCAGCTACTAACGTTGGTGCCTCTCCAATGAGAATCAACTTTTAATTTGTCGTCCCGAGCGAAGCGAGGGACCTGCAGTCCCCCGCGAAACTGCGCTTGCCACTTACCTACGCCGTCTTCGCCGCGATCCGATTCTCCGCCCGCAGATGCGCCACCACCAGCCGTATATCCTCAAAGCTGATATAAGGCGGCAGCGCATCTTTAATATCTTTCAGCCGCTCCACTCCCTGCTTCAGGCAAGCCGCTTCAATCAGCGGCTGCGCATCCGGAGAAATCCACTTCGCATCCAGCTTGATCTGCCCGCTCTCGACCAGGCTCGCCACCGTGCACACCACCGTCGAAAGCTGCCGCGCCCGTATGCGCGCAATCTCTTCAAAGCTGCGCCCCTCATTCAAAAGCCGTAGGGTCTGCTCCGCCGGAGCCGGCTCCCGCGCCACCACCGGCGCCGCCCGCGCTCCGCCGCCAAAATTTCGCAGAGCCTGCAAAATCTCCGCCCCATAAACATCCGCCTTCTTCTCGCCGATTCCCGCTACCTGCTTCAACTCCGCAAAATTCGTCGGGCGCTGCTGGCACAACTCCTCCAGCGTGCTGTCGTGCAAAATTATGTACGCGGGCACCTTATTCTCCCGCGCCATATTGCGCCGCCACTCGCGCAAATATTCAGCCAGCGCCGGATCAGCCTCCCCCTTCGTCGCCTCGCGCCCGCTCGGCGTCTCTTCCTCAAACAACGGACCCTCAAGCGAAGCAGACGCAAAGGACGCCCGCGAAAAAGTCCGCTTCCGCGCCGCGGCCGGAGGCAACTCAGCCCGCTTCGCCTCTTGCTTCAGCCACTCCGGCCGCGCATTACAGTTGTCGCAATTCCCGCAGCTCTCCCACTTCGGAGTCTCGCCAAAATGCAAACAAATCTGCCGATGCCGGCACCCCGAAGAATCCGCAAAGCGGCTGATCACACGCTTCCGATCAGTCGCCCGCTCACGTTCCGTCTCATCTGAAATTTTGCTGATGAAATACCCCAACAGAACATGATCCTGTTTCTGCCACAGCAGCACGCAATCCGCCGGACGCCCGTCCCGCCCCGCGCGCCCCGCCTCCTGGTAATACTGCTCAATCGACTGTGGCAGCGACAGGTGAATCACCGCCCGCACCGCTGGCTTATTGATGCCAAGGCCAAACGCGATCGTCCCCACCAGCACTCGCACCTCGTCCGACATCCAGCGTTCCTGATTCTGCCGCCGCATCGGCGTCTCCATCTTCGCGTGATAAGGAATCGCCGCAATCCCGCTCTCCTCAAGGTATTCGACCGTCTCCTCCACGCGCCGAATCGTGGGCGAATACACAATCACGCTCTCGCCCGCATATTGCCGTAGTGCACGCCCCAACAATTCCATCTGCGTCCGGGCTTCGCACTCATGGACCACGTAGCACAAATTCTCGCGATGAAAACTCGCGATATAACAATCCGGCAGGCGCATCTGCAACTGCTTGATAATGTCGTGCCGCACCTGCCGCGTCGCGCTCGCCGTAAACGCCGCAATCGGAAGCGCCGCAAAACTTGCGCGCAGCCGGCTCAGCAGCCGATAGTCCGGACGAAACTCATGCCCCCACTCCGAAATACAGTGCGCCTCATCCACCGCGAAAAACCCAACCGGAACCTTCGCCAGCCACTCAAAAGTATTTCCTGCCGCCAGTCGCTCCGGCGAAAGATAAAGCAGCCGATATTCGCCCTGCGCCGCCTTCTCCATCACCTGCCGCCGCTCCGCCGGGCTCTGCGTACTATTAATCACCGCCGCCGGAATCCCCATCTGCGCCAGTTGCGCCGCCTGATCCTGCATCAGCGCAATCAGCGGAGACACCACCACCGCCGTCCGCCCAGAAATCACCGCCGGAAGCTGATAGCAAAGCGACTTCCCGCCTCCCGTAGGCATCACTACGCAAGTGTCATGCGCCGCCAGCAGGCTGCGTATAACATTCTCCTGCTTGGGACGAAACTCGTGATATCCCCAATAGCGCCGCAGCGCCTCCGCCAGGTTTGAAATATTTTCGGTCACGATTCGTGGGATGTTCTACGAGAAGTATAGTCGTAGCTCGACTGAGGAAGTCTGTGAGCGCGGAACGGCCAGTTTGTGATGAATCGCGTAGGTACGCCCGCTGGCGCTCAGTGCTTGAAAATCATGGACCGTCCGACGACTGAAAAGCTCGCGACCATCGGCGTAATCTCCGACACGCACGGCCTCTTGCGCCCGCAAGCCGTCGAAGCTCTCCGCGGATCCGACCGCATTCTCCACGCCGGAGACGTGGGCGCTCCCGACATCCTCGAAGCGCTAAAGCAAATCGCGCCGGTCACCGCAATCCGCGGAAACGTCGACACCGAACCATGGGCAAGCACTCTGGCGCTCACCGAGGTCGTCGAAGCCAGCCGCATATCGATCTACATGCTGCATGACCTAGCCCAACTCGACCTGAAGCCCGAAGCCGCCGGATTCCGCGTAATCGTCTACGGCCACAGCCACAAGCCCAAGATCGAAGAGAAAAACGGAGTCCTCTTTTTCAATCCCGGCAGCGCCGGCCCACGACGCTTTAGCTTGCCGGTGAGTGTAGGCAGGCTGATGATCGCGGGCGGAGGAGTGCGCGCAGAATTAATAGATTTGAAGATATAGTTTGGAGCGGGCTCGCGAAGTCGAGAACACCGAATGCTCAAGAAAATCAAACTCATGCGTGATCGAGTCGAGGATTGGAAGAGTTATCCTTTCTCCGTTCCCGCCATCAACAGCTTCGATGAGCTAGCACTACGCTCACGAATCTGTTTCTTCGCTGGCGAGAACGGCTCTGGCAAATCAACACTGCTCGAAGCCATCGCTGCGCACTATGGCTTCGGACGCGAAGGCGGCACGCGGAATTTTCGAAACGATAGTACCTCCAGCAATCACTCCATCGATCCGCTTGTCCGCGTTCTTCGGCTATCGTTCGACAAGCGCACCGGAGCGGGATACTTTCTGCGGGCAGAGAGTTTTTTCAACACCCTCTCTTTTATGGACGAACTCGACAAGGACGCTTCGGACTCCCCACCGATCAGTGCATTCTACGGTGGTCGCAGCCTCCACACCCGCTCACACGGTGAAACGTTTTTCAAACTTCTCGAACTCAAATTCCAGCGCAACGGTCTTTTTCTCCTGGACGAGCCCGAGGCCGCGCTCTCACCGCAGCGACAGTTGGCCTTTCTCGTCCTGCTCCACGATGTTCTGAAAAAATATAAGGACGCTCAATTCATCATTTCAACGCATTCGCCCGTGCTACTCGGCTATCCAAAAGCTCAAATCGTCTCCTTTGACGATGGGCCGCTTCATGAGATTGAGTACGAAGAGACCGCGCCCATGCAGATCGTGCGCCATTTTGTAAATCAGCGAGAGAGCTTTCTGGAGGAGCTTTTCAACGACCCGCCATCATTATTCAAAGACGAATCCTAGAAAAGAAAAAGGCCGACTCGAAAGCCGGCCTTCTTATTGATTCCAACTTTTCGCGGGCGAGGCGCCCACGCCACACCCACACAACGACTACTTCTTCGGCGCGATCGCGTCCTTCGCGGCCTTCGCCACGCGGAACTTCACCACCGTCTTCGCCTTGATCTGAATCGGTTCGCCGGTCTGCGGATTGCGTCCCATGCGCGCCTTGCGATGCGCCTTCACCAGGCGGCCCAGTCCGGGCACAACGAATACACCATTCTTCTTCGTCTCTTTGATTGCCGTGTCGGCCAGGTGCTCCAGAAAAGCGGCGGCCGTCTTGTTGTTGAGTTCGAGCTCCTCGGCCAGGTGCCGAGTCAGTTGCGTCTTAGTCATACCAGAAGCCATGAATTCCTCCTTCAGGAACTTACTTAATTTGCATGTATCGAACGAATACTAACGCACCCCACTGTGGAAAAGTAGCATTTTGTGCAGATTTTATGCGGTTCCCAGTAAGGTACCCCTCAAAAATGGCCGGAAAATGGACTTTGGACAGCCAAAAAACGCCGAAATGGCCAGTTTCGAGGCGAAATTAACGTTCGCTTCATCTGAATTGCACTCTCACAAACGCTGCCCTCGCATCACCGCCACCGCCGATCCTTCCGCCAAAAAAGCCGACTGTGGCTTGCCTGCAAGCACCGCCGCCATCTCTTTCCCATAAAACTTCTCCGCGTCGCCACCAAACACGCTCCGCTGCACCTGCCAAACTTTCCATGCCGGATGCGTCACGCGATATTCCATGCACCCGCCATCGCGCTGCGCCGCGTATCCCCAATAGTGCTCAGTAATGAACTGTTCGACCGAGCCCTCCGGCGGCAGTACGCAGTTACCCTCGGTTTCAAGCTCGATCGAGTCCCAGTTCTTCCCAGTACGCCATTTGTAGGCGACGCTCAAATCACGATCGCCCACAGGGCGAATCTCGTGTGCCATCGGCACAGCCACATAATTCTCGTTATAGAAAACGCGCGCAACGAACGCGATCGCGCGCCGAGGAACAGTTTCCTTTATGAACACCACTCCGCGTCGCACCTCATTCCCCACTCGCCGCCGCACATAAAATCGCAGATTCACTTCCTCAAAATCCAAGTGCATCGGAATCGCCAGCCACCCGAACATTCGGGTTCGCAGAAATCGAAAACCGACGAGGCTGACAAACACTTTTCCATTCCAGCAATCCAGCTCAGTTCCAGAAGGAACGAACGGAAGAAGCAGACCAGCGTCCACTTCATAATTCAGCATGACAAGATGCCGCCATTCCGCAGTAAGAAAGATTCTGTCCGAAGTCACCAATCTAGGATGGTCAGGCAGATCGCCCGACGCAAGAGAAATGATAAGGGTAGGTGTTTTGAAAACTGACGACCGACAACTGATAGCTGACAACTCCTTCTACGGATCGTAAACCGCGCTGCCCATACCCGCCTGCCGGGCGGCTTCCTGCATTTGCGCCAGGGTCTTCTTCTGCTCCTCTAGTTGCTGCTGCATTTGCGCAACCGACTCCTGCTTCTTCGCCTGGTTCTCGTTATGTTGAATGCCGTTGGTATACAGACTCGCGGTGACGCAACGAATCGATTCGTTGAGCTTGTCGATCTGCGCCTGCTGCGCCGCAATCGCGTTCTTCTGAGCCAATATCCGGCTCTTCCATTCCTCAGCGGATAAGCGCCCCGCCGATTGGCCGCCGGCAGTCGCCACCGGCTTTATATCTCTTTCTGTTTCGCTCGACGACGCCACCACACGCGCCGGCAGATTGTCGTCCGTAATCACCTTCGGCTTCGGCTTCGACGATCCCGAGGCCGACGCCGCATTCGCCTGCTTCTTCTCGCGATTCTCCCGCGCCACATCGCCCAGCGACTGACCATACGCAACTGACCCGATCAGCAGCACGCCGGAAAAAATCCTCAACCCCACTCGCCTCATAAAACACTCCATGCCAAACCATCCATATGTGAGGGCACCCTTCACGCGCTACGGATCGTACACGGCCGTGTGCATCCCCGCGCGCCGCGCCGCATCCTGCATCTGGTCAAGCTTGATCCTCTGCTCGTTCAACTGCTGCTGCATCAGCGCCACCTGTTGCACCTGCCGCGCCTGATAGTGATTGAACGGCTGTTCCGCCTGCACTTCGCCATTTGCCGCCCGAATCGACGCCTGCACCTGATCGATGCGCGCCTGCAAATTCGCCATCTTGGTTTTCTGCGCCAGAATCTGTCTCTTCCACTGTTCCGCCGCGCGCTCCTCCGACGCCCGCTGTTGCGTATAGCGTCGTTCTGCAGCACGGTTTGCCATACTGCCGTTCGGGGCTGTATTCGCCTCCGCACTCGGTGCGGCCTGCGCCACCGCTGCCCCTCCAGGCGTCGCATCACCGTCCGGATCCTTCGGCAGATCCTTATTCGTAATCACCTTCGGCTTGGGCGCCAGCGCCGACCCATCCTCGGCGTTCTGCTTCTCGCGATTCTCCCGCGCAACGTCGCCGAGCGATTGTCCAAACGCCATCGCCCCCATCAACCATACGACGGCCGCCACCATCAACATTCGCCGCATAGAAAAATGCCCCATATCCGTCTCCCGCACCTCGCGCAGTGCTCCTTCAATGCTAGCCCCGTTCCCTCCAATCCGTATCTACCCCCAGTAACTCGCGACCGAAACCAAAGTGCCGCGCGATCATGGCCAACCGGCCATCTCCAGAACCTGCTCTGGTGCCATGCCGCTCTCCCGCAAATGCCGCAGGCTAAGCGCGTCATGCCGCTTCGCCAGCCGCACTCCAGCCGCATCCCGCACCAGTTCACAATGAAAATAATCCGGCGCAGCCAGCCCCAGAGCCCGCATCAGCAAGAGTTGCCGCGCCGTCGACTTCAGCAGATCCGCGCCCCGCACCACTTCCGTAATCCGCATCGCCGCATCATCAACCACGACAGCCAGCTGATAAGCCGGAACATCATCCCTCCGCCACACCAGAAAATCTCCAAAGTCCCGCCCGGCAACATAGCGATGCACGCCCAGATTCAAATCCGCAAACTCAATCGCCTCGCCGTCCGGAACGCGAAACCGCCAGTTCACGCCCGCCGGCTCCAGCCACTCAGCAGCCGAGCGCCCGCGGCACGTCCCCACATACACCAGTTCATCATCAACATCGCCCTCGTTCGGCGCGCTAGCCGACTGCGCCAAATCCTTCCGCGAACAAACGCACGGATAAATAAATCCGCCCTCGCGCAGTCGCCGCCATGTCTGGAAATAGTGCGCACGGCGCTCGCTTTGGGCATACGGACCAAACGCCCCGCCACAATCCGGTCCCTCGCTCCACTGAATTCCCAGCCAGCGCAAATCTTCCACCATCGCCCGCACAAACTCCGCCCGCGAGCGCTGCGGATCCAAATCCTCATTTCGCAAAATCAAAACTCCCTCGCGCTCTTTCGCTCGCTCGGCCGCCATCCAAAAAGTCCGCGCATGCCCAACATGCAACAGCCCCGTGGGCGAAGGCGCTAACCTCCCGCGATAACTCTCAGTAGAATTTAGAGAACGATTGCGCACTCCTTCGTGCATCCAGCAATTCTAGTGCGGAGTCGTGAAGAGTAGCGCCGGCATCTTGCCGGCTGTCCCGAGCGCGTCTCGCGCTCGCGTGGCAAACTTTATTCCCGTCCAATCCTCTTTAATCCCGCGTGTTGCCCGCCACACGCCGTGTCTCGCCCGGCACACAACCCAGCCGAGCGCCAAGTCCTAAGTCCCGCCGCATCAACGTCCGCGGATTTGGCCGCTCTCCTGCCCTATCACTTCCGACTGCGCCAGCCGCAGAGGAGGTGACACCGTGACAACCGCTTGGAAATCTGAATCCGATAACAAGAAACCAACTAGCAACAACAGCCAACCCAACAAAACGATCTCCGCGACAACGCTCTCGTCCTGGTCGCGCCAACAAAAACTAGCCATGATCGCCGGCTTCGCTATCCTCGCCGTGCTGCTCGCCGCGAGCGCCTGCTCGAAGCAATCGTCCAAGCCCGCACTGGTAGGCGTTTCCAGCCCGTCGGTGAGTTCGCCAGCGTCCACCATTGCGGAAATGACGCAAGCCGCTCCAGTCGCCGCTGCACCAGCACCGGCAAAGAAAGCTGTCAGGAAACGTCCCGCGAACCTCACCTACGCCGATTCGAGCTCTGGCATTTCATTCCTCTATCCGCGCAAAGCCCTGCTGATTTCAGGCAATAAAGTGAAATCCGATCTCGCAAGCGCAGGCGACGCATCGACAAACATTCCTGCGAATGTTGCCATGAATTTTGTTCAGCCCGGCGGTATCACTGTCGCGACCGTAGCCCTGCCGGATAAGTCTTATCCGGGCACCGATTTCACCTCCGCCTTTTTCAACGTGAACGTCAATCGAAGCCTCTCGCAACAGGAGTGCGAACACTTCGCCTTCGTCGATACGCGCAACCCCGACGGCGAACCGGTCGACGCCGAGAAAGTAAAAATCGGCGAAACTGAAATGGAAACAACTTCGAACTTCTCCGCCAACGCCATCAAGCAGGACGAAACGCAGTACTACCACAGCTATGCAAACGGAGCCTGCTACGAATATGTCCTCGGCCTCGGCACCGAGGGTTTTGCGACCGAAGCTAACATCAAGCACGTCAATCGCGACGAAGTCTTCGCTAAGCTGGAGAAAATTCTAGCCACGGTAAAAATCAACCCCCCGGTCGAAGAGCGCACCGCCGAAGCGCCCACCAACGGCGTGACCAGCGGCAAAGAATAAATTCAAACGACAAGGCTGAGAGCGTAGGACCGCGAGCTGCGAGCAAAATCTTTATAGATTGCCCGCAGCTCGTGGCTCGTAGCATTCAGTCACCCGACGATTCAGGTTATGATCGAACGGTGGTGACTACCGGCGTCACAAGAAATAAAATTCAAATTCTGCGTTCTGAGAAGCTAGGCAAGCTGCCCTGGCTAATCCACGGCTTCTCCACACGCCTCGGCGGAGTCTCGCGCCCCTACGGCGGCAGAGCGTTGAATCTCGGCTTTACGAAAGAAGATTCCCGCTCCGCCGTCAACCGCAACCATGAACTTTTTCTCAAAGAACTCGGCGCGACGAACGGCGCCGCCAGACGCAACACTTGGCCGCTCGTTTCGCTTCGCCAGATTCATTCCGATCTCATCCATCGCGTCGATGAAAGCGAAGCAACGCGCGAACCCCTCGCCGGTGACGGTCTCCTCACCGACACGCCAGAAATCATCATCGCCGTGCAAACCGCCGATTGCCTCCCCATCATTCTCGTCGATCGCAAACGCGGTGCTGTCGGAGTGTTTCACGCCGGTTGGCGCGGCACCGTTCAGCGCATCGTCGAGAAAGGAGTCGGCGAAATGCGCAAACATTTCAAGAGCGATCCGCGAAATCTGCTTGCCGCAATAGGCCCCGGCATACAGTCCTGCTGCTACGAGGTAGGAGAAGAAGTGCGCATAAAATTCGAGGCGCAATTCGCCTACGCCAGCGCCTTATTTCGCGAAGTGAAAGAATCCGATCCGGTGCGGGAAAAATATCCGCTGCTCTTCCTCACCGCCCGCGCCCCCGGACACAGCGAATTACCGGTAAAGATCTTTTTAGATCTGGTTGAGGCAAATCGCCGGCAACTGATCGATGCGGGCGTGCCGGCGAAAAATATCGATATACCGGCGCCTTGCACGGGATGTCACAAAGAGATCCTCTTCAGTTACCGGGCCGAGAAAGGCGTTACAGGGAGAATGATGGCCGCGGCAGGAATCAAGCCAAGGTGAACGAGTCGGAGATTTGTAGCAAAACTAGAAATAATCGTTGCAACGACTATTATTGGTTTAAAAGTCGCGGAGAAAAAGATTTTCGATGACCCGATGGCCAGGTCACCCGATCGCTATGACCTACCACGTTGTCGCATTCACTATGTCGCAAGTCCGCCAGGGAGCGCTAGGATTTCAGCGCGACCTGAGCGCCGTCCTGCGCGAACAGCCAGAAATCAAAGTGTATTCGGCAAGTCCCTTCGACCTCGACGAACGCCGCCGCGCCAGAGATCGTTTCGGAGGAGACATAGTCTACTTTTTCAACGAGGCAGCCTATCAGGAGTGCGAGCGCCAGGGCCTCGATCTGCAATTCCAAACAGAAGTTTCCGAGGGTGAACTGCCGCGAAGACGAACAGTGGTGGTAGGCCTGCCCGAACGCAGCCCAAGTAGTTGACCATCCCGAATCGAAAGTCAGGGGGGCGATCACCCATGACCTGATCTCCAGATCGATGTCTACTCCTTCTTCTGTTTCTTGCTCGAACTGTCGGTCTTCGGCTTATCTTCTTTCTTGGTGTCCTTTGTTTCCTTAGAATCCTTCGCGCCTTTGTCTTTCGCGCGGCCCTCACCCTCGGAAGAGGAAGACGATTCCGTCGATGCCGCGCTCTTCTTGGCATAGTCGGTCACGTACCAGCCCGAGCCTTTGAACTGCACGGCTGGAGCCGAGATCACCTGCTCGATGACGCCTCCGCACTCGGGGCACTTCCGCAGCGGCTTGTCAGAGAATTTCCGGATTTGTTCGAAGCGATGTCCGCAATCCTTGCACAGGTATTCGTAGTTGGGCATGTGTGAGCTGATTCTAGAAGCGAAGATTCATTGCCGTCAATTTCGTAAGCGTAGACGCAATGTCGTTTCCTTCGTGAACCTTCGTGTCTTTGGTGGTGAAAGTACTGGTCAGCGCTTGAGCAGATCCACAGGCTCGCGTATATCGTGCACGCGAAAATATTTCGCCAGCGCCGGGTGCTTTGCCGCAACCGCTTCATACATCGCATAAGCCACGTTACGATAGGACGAGTGTCCTGCAGGCGTCGTCCGCAATTCGGAGATGTAAACGGCCTCGGCAAAATCCATCTTGAACAGCGTGCGCTTTCGAAAAGCGAGAGGAATTGCATATTGCGCGCTCTGCGCCGCTTCATCACCACCAGACGCAGCGAGCCTTTCGATCGCGCCAGCCGCGCGCTTCATCGCCGATTCATAATCGGAGCGCACCCCGGCGGCTTCAACTTCAGGCGGCGTATCGAAGCCGTGAATGGTCGTAAAATCCTGCATGATCTGAACGCAACGGCGGTGCCGATGCATATCGCGGAAGCCGCCAATGTCCATGAGAATGTCGAAGCGGAATTGTTGCCCGGCGGAAAAGGCGCGTAACAACTCGTCGTGTTTCCCACGATGCCGCAAGCCCAGGTCGACAATCTCGCGGCGCCGCACTTCGCCCGCCGCTGCGATCACACGGCGCAGCTGCCGGTAGGAATAATGACAGTGGCCGTAGATGAGCGTTGCGGCCAACTCGATCTCCAGTGAATCGCCTCCGGATAAATCGTTGTCGATCAAATCCACCAGCGGCGCGGGTTCAATGGCCGCGCCTCGCATCAACTCCTCGGCCGCTTGCTGCAACTCGAGACACGTCACGATTTCATAGCGATTGGGATCGGCGTACTTCACCAGCGTAGGCGCCACGCGAACCTCACGCAGCAGTTCGCGCTCAGCGCGCTCTGCGAGCTCCGGCGAAACGGCGCGGATCGCGACCACCAGCGCCCGCAGCGATTCTTCATTCGCGTTATACGCCGGTGAAAGGGCGGCCTGCTTCAGCAACCCTCCCAGGTCGCGGATTTCCTGATGGGGCTGTGAGAGCAGGTGGGCAACCTGGGTTTCGAGGGTGCGGGCGTTAACAATCTCCCCGAGCGAAGTATTGGTCGAAAGCGGCAGCAGATAGCGCGAGATGTCGAAGGCGCGGGCGCGCAAGGTGCGCTCATAAGCGTCCGGCTTCATTTCGGCGGGCCGCGGAGTGATGCTGGCGAGATATTCGAAAGTTCTCTGCGAGATTTTTTCGTAGGCCGCGAACAGCGACTCGATGGTATCGCGATAGAGCGCGTTTGCGGCAGCGTCGCCCTGAAAGCTCGGCGTGTAGTAACCGCTTTTTCTAAAATCCTGATAGCGGGTGGAGCGCTCCTGACCATCCCAGCGCTGCTCGTCGGCGACCACGATGGCCGCCAGAATAGAGAGACGCTCGATGGCAAGCGCGATATGAGCCAGATCGGCGATAGAGCGGTGGCCGTACTGAAAATAAAAAGTATTGAGAAATTTTTCCGCCTTCTGCGAGGTAATTTCCTTTAGTGACTCCTTCATCGAGAGGGAGGAGCGCGAGTATTTCGCCATGGCATAGGCCTGGATTTCGGGCTCGACGCCATAGACAGCAAAGACTTCGACGGACGGCTGGGAAGCGGGGGTGGCCGAGGCGGGCGCGGGATCGGTCGAAAGGACTTCGGACATGGGAGTAGGGAAATCTTAATTGGCCAAGGCAGGCGGCGCAACCCGGACAGCAAAGCGACAAAAAGGCGAAAATGTTCCACGTGGAACATTTGTAGTGGCAAATATATATGTATATTTACTAATTCGTACGTACAGCGGAAGGGAGCAAGCGGCCCAACGCCATGATTATTAGTGAGTTATGCTTCCGGGTTATCTGTTTCTGCCCAGCCGAAGCCGCGCTCTTGCAAAGCCTCGATTTTCGCGGGACGATGAGGGCATTGGTTTTAGAGGTTTCGATGAACCAGGCGCTTCCAATTCGTGACACTTGCGGCGCGATCGAGTTGTTTCAGGCTACGCTTCCCGCTCACATTGAAAAGGCTCGCGAGCTTTTCGTGGAATATGGTGCTTCGCTTGGCTTCAGCCTGTGTTTCCAGAGTTTCGATGAGGAGTTGCAAGGGCTTCCAGGAGCTTACTCGCCGCCAGCCGGACGACTCTTGCTGGCGCGCTCCAAAGACCTCGCTGCCGGTTGCATCGCCTTACGCAAAATCGAGTCCGGAATCTGCGAGATGAAGCGGCTTTATGTGCGGCCGGAGGCGCGTGGGCTTGGGCTGGGCCGAATGCTGGTGGAACGGTTGATTGCCGAAGCGCGGGCGATCGGCTACGAGCGCATGCGGCTGGATACGGTGGGCTCGGCGATGCAGGATGCGATCGCCCTTTACCGCAAAGTAGGTTTCCTAGAAATCCCCCCGTACACAAACATTCCGGTTGAAAGCGCACTGTGGATGGAATTAGGGCTGTAGCGGTTGGGCAAGACTCTTTCCCGCGATAGGCTTGAGCGTTGCGGGCGAAGGTGGGGGCGATGTCTTGTTGGCAGTTGGACCAGCATTCCGCTCTCGCGCCGGAGCCGGAGCTTGGCTGGCAGGTGAGGGAGCAGCCGGGTCCGAATCGCGGCTGAGAATGACGATATCCACCCGGCGATTCGAGCTGCGGCCCTCGGTCGTGAGATTGCTGGCGAGCGGATGATACTCGCCATAGCCAGCGGCGCTCAAGCGATCAGGACTGAAACCCTCGCGGACGATGAAGACCCGCACAATCTCTGTGGCGCGCGAAGTGGACAGCTCCCAGTTGGAGGGAAATTGCACGGTGTGGATGGGAGTGTTGTCGGTGTAGCCCTCAATGCGCAAGCGATAATTGTGCTTGCCCAACATTCCGGCAATGCGATCGAGGGCGGCTTCCGAGGCAGCCATCATGTGGGCTGAACCACTCTGAAAGTTGCCCGCAATCATGTTGCAGATTTCGCCGAGCGCGTCGCCTACCTCACTCTGTGAGGCGGCGGCATCGCCTAACATTTTCGTGGCCATCTGGCCCGCGCTCTTCGCGCTGCAACACACGGTTATCACTCCGCATAACGCGCCTGCTAGGCCAATCATGGCGGTGAATTCAGAATTGAGGGGATGTTCGGCCTGCGCCACCGGCTTCACCCGGCATCCCAACATGATTTCGAAAACTTCCTCGACCGCGAGTTCGAGTACAGGAAGCCAGTTCTCCTCGTGAGAGCGGGTGATAAACGAAGTATCTGTGCTCATGTTTTTTTCACCAGCACGGGCAATACGTGCTCTTTCACCTGATCGGGGGTGAAGGGCTTGCGGATATAGCCGCGAGCTCCCGCCGAGAGCGCCTGCACCACATGCGACTCACTGCCTTCGGTAGTGATCATCACGATCGGAACGCCCTTCGCGCATTCCAGTTTTACGGCCTCGCGAACGAATTCCAGCCCATCCATCACGGGCATGTTGATGTCGCACAGAATCAGGTCGACAGGGTTCTCGTGCAACGCGGCCAGGGCTTCGGCTCCGTTTCCCGCTTCGGTAACCTTCTCCAGTTCGACTCCGGCCTGACGCAGTGAGCGTTCTACTATTTTCCGCATCACCGAGGAGTCATCCACAATGAGGGCCCGTATCTTATCCATCGGTTTCCCACCACTCCGCGGCGTTGCGAGTTACGCAGCCCCACGCAGTTCCGCTGTTTTTCTGACTGACTCCATGTACATCGGCAGTTCGATTTCTCCCTTTAGGAGATGGGTGTCAATCCGCACACCTTCGACGAACCGATCTCGCGAAGAGAGGTCAGATGGCTGAGAGTTGAGTAGCGGCGGTGGGCTGATCTTCGGTAACAGCAGTAGGCAAAAAGGGGGATCGTCTATCGGCGAGCGACTCGCCATCCTATAAATGATCCATATCCGTCCGCCGTCACTTCCACTTACCCTGGCCCTCAACAATCGTAATATAGCGATCAATTGGAAGATCGGTGAAACGCTCGGTCACCTTGCCCGGTCCGGGCCACGTCACTTCGAGCAGGTCGACCTTTATGTGTGCACCGAGGCCAAGGACCAATCGCGGGTCATGGGATGACAGAAAGCTTCCGCCTCCGGTTTTCATCCTGCTGCGCTTGAGATTGCCAGCCTGGTAAGTAACTCGCGCCCCAACCGCATCGCGATTCGACTTAGTGCCCACCAATGTCAGGCCCAACCAGTGATTCAGCTTTGGCGCATTGTTGCGCAAGAGAAGCGGGGCGCCGCCATTCATGGAAACGAGCACGTCGACGGCACCATCGTTATTAAAATCTCCAACCGCAAGTCCGCGCGCCGAGAAATTCCTGTTAAAAACCGGACCGCTTTGTGCGCTCACATTCTCAAAGCTCTTACCCGTGCCGTGGAACAGCAGCAACGGCTCCTGATACTCGACATCTTTGTGATACACCTGAATCAGGTCATCCGGATTTCCATTCGACAAGAACAAATCGAGATTTCCATCGTTGTCGTAGTCAAGAAACTTCAGTCCCCACCCACTCATCAGCCGTGTAGCCGATGCGATGCCCGTCGCCCCAGCCCGGTCGTCGAATGTTTCGTCATGATTATTCTGATAGAGGGAATACATTTCGTGGTCGATGTTGGCCACGAACAGATCCATCCATCCGTCTTGATTGAAGTCGGCGGAATCGAGGCCCATGCCGGAGCGCGGCCGCCCGGCCTCACTATAGGCCACGCCCGCCGGCGCTCCTATCTCTTCGAAGCATCCATCCCCGCGATTGGCGAATAGAAAGTTCGCAGTGGTGTCATTGGCCACAAAAAGATCCATCCGCCCATCATTATTAATGTCGGTGGCCACAACTCCCCACGCCTTGCCAAGATGCTTACCGATCCCGCTCGACTTACTAACATCTGTAAATGTTCCGTCCCCGTTATTATGAAACAACCAATTGGGCATAGGCTTGTAAAGCCTGGGAATACAGTAACCCGGTTTATTGTCGGCTTCGCAGGGAAGGTGTTTCGACTTATCAAAGTCGACAAACTGACAAACGAAGAGATCAAGTCTCCCATCATTGTCATAATCGAACCAGACTGCGCTGGAGGACCAGCCGGGCGCGGCAACTCCCGCCTTCTCGGTTACGTCAGTAAAGGTGCCGTCGCCGTTGTTGTGATACAAAATGCTGCGCCCATATTGTGTGACATAAAGATCGGGGAATCCGTCTCCATCGTAATCGCCAACAGCCACGCCTTGTCCATAGCCTCCGGCAGCAACGCCGGCTTTCTCGGTAACATTGGTGAAGGTTCCGTCGCGATTATTACGATAGAGCGCGTTGCGTAGCGGCGGATCGGGATTGTAGAAATCACACTTGCCGCTATTCACAAAATAAATGTCCATCCAACCATCGCCGTCATAGTCGAGAAATGCGCAGCCGGCTCCAGTCGTCTCCGGGAGGTATTTCTGCGTCGACTTGCCGTTGGTATGCGTCCATGTAATGCCGCTCACCGCGGACGGGACTTCCTCGAATGGATAAAGCGGCGCTGGGGCTGTAGCGGCGAGACGAGAGAAAGCGGGAAGAAGGAGACCACTTCCACAGAGAAAAGTTTCCCGCAGAAATTGGCGGCGCGAGGATGGGAATGCGTTTCCGATTGAGGGCCCAGGCGTGGTCTTCACTTCGCTAATTCTCTAGTCGCTAATTCGGACTCTGCTGCGATCCAGCCGTCTCGCCCGCCGCGCCTTTCTGCGTGAGCTTCTGTTGAATGGCAAACTCGCGATCGCCCTCCTCTTTTCGCCCGGTTCTTGAGTAGGCAATGGCCAGCAAATAATGCGCAGCGGGATTCCCTGACTGCAATTTGACGGCGGTCTGGAGCGGCGGAATCGCTTCGGAAAATTTCTTCAGCGAAACCAGCGCCCCCCCCCAACCGACATACGCATCGCCAAAGCTGGCGTCGAGTTTCGCGGCGCGTGAGAAGTGCTGAATCGCGTCATCCCACAGTTGATTCTGCTTTGCCAGTTCTCCGAGCACGTACTCGGCACCCGCATTCGACGGGTCTATCGCCAGCTCGGCTTGCATTTCCTTCTTCGCTTCTTCCGCGTCGGCCGGGCTCGGACTTGGCTTCGAGAGTAGCAGGCGGCCGAGACGAAAATGAATGCCGGGCGCACGTGGATTCTGCTCCAGCACCAGCCGATATTCCTTGGCAGCCTCATCCCATTTTCCATTGGTCTCGAGCGATTCGGCGTGCAACTCATGCCCCTCGGCCGACTGCGGAGCAGTCATCGCCAGGTCCGCCGCCGCGCGATTCGCAAGATCGGAGTAAGTGTGCACCGACACGTAAAGCACCTCAGGATCGTGCGGAAATTCGCGATTGAGAAATAAGAGAAATTCGTTAGCCGCATCCGGCTGCCCGTCAAACATCGCGCAGCGGACGCCAGCCAGTCCGATATTGCGCTTGAGATCTTTATCCGTAGCGCGCGATCTGGATTGCTTCAAAAGCGGCAATGCTTCTTTGCAGTGCCCAGATTGCGCAAGGCGCAGAGCCCGTTCCGCGGAAGATGCGGCCCATGGGGCCGAGCCTGCCTCCCGCGTCTTTGAGGAGGTTTGCGCTACCGAAAATATCGCGAGCGCACCACCCGCGATCAAGAAAAACAGAAGAGTAGAGCGAGGGTTCCACATACAAACTCTAAACATAAAAAGAGGCAGGCGTGCGAAACGCCCGCCCCATTGTATAGCGCTTGACTCTAGAAAATGAATTTCAGAGCAAACTGCAACTGTCGCGCCGACTGCGTCGCACTGCTGATTCCCATTCCATTGCCGAGACTATGAGCCGGAGCCGCGAAGCTCGGGTGATTGGTCGCATTCAAGAAGTCGGCGCGGAATTGAAATTTCGTGTTCTCCGTTACCAGGAAGTTCTTTTGCATACTCAGGTCTGCGTCGAAGTATCCGGGCCCAACGACGGGGCCCTGAGCCGGACAATTCCCAAAAGTTCCAGGCGCGGGTTCTGAGAATGGACTCGGATTAAACCACTGTAGCCCCTGCCCCGCAACAGGTGTCTTGGGGTAGGAAACTGGGCCATTGCAATTGGGTCGAGGAGAAGGACTTCCAGTTCCTGAATTGTCCGAGGCATAAAGCGCGATGGGGAAGCCGCTATGCCAGGTAACAATCGGATTAATCGCCCAGTTGCCGACAACAGCGTCCACGGCCTTCGGCATGTCGTTCGCGAATTGCTTACCCCGGCCAAAGGGTAGATCGTATACCGCATATGCGCTGATCACGTTCTTCGCATCCCAGTAACATTGGGCATAATCGGCGTTTTGATCGTAAAGGTTGGCCCAGTAATTCTCCGCAGGCGCTGCCTGAGTAGTACTGCCCCAGGTGCCGAAGTAGCCGTCATTGTTGGTCATGCACTTTTCCCAAGTGTACGAGACCTGCGCCTCGAGCCCGTTCGAATATCGCTTCTGAAGCACAGCCTGCATGGCGTTATAGTTCATGTTGCCATTGGTGGCAGTATTCTTCAGAGTTCCGTATCCGTTAGGACCAATCGTCGGCAGGGTTGTCACGACGCCATCGATGACCGTTCCAGGTAGGTTGTGGCCACCCCCATAGGGATAGGTGATCTGGCCATTGGGTAATAAGTCCCCCTGCCCCAGCCACTCGGGAACCATTAAGTGAGTAGTTCGCTGGCCAACGTATCCGATCTGAAACGTGGTGTTGCGGAGGAGTTCGCGCTGAACGGTGAGGTTCCACTGATCGGCCACAGCCGGCTGAATCAGACCTGACCAGGCGTTTAGGGTGGCGTTAATGAAAGGGCTGCCCGACGGTGGCGCTGCAGCGGTAAAAGCCGTCTCCGTGTCATAGCCAGTGCCACTCGCCAGATTTGACGCTTCAACCTGCGGGGGCGTAAAGGGCGGATTCTGAGTAGCCCGCAAATTGGTCCCCGTGCCCTCCAGATATGACGAAATTGAGAAAGAACCACGAACGACGGTATTGCCTCCTAGAAAAGCGGGACTCCAAGCGAAGCCGAGGCGAGGTTGGAAGTCCGGATAACCATACTGGCTACTGTATAACCCCCTGCTGAATCCATTTGTGCCCAGCACACCGCTAGGGACGGCGTCGGTTCCTGGGAACTGCAGCCAGCCGGTTAGAATATTCACATTGTCCTGATTGTTGTTGGTCTCGATCCAAGGAGTACGGGCTTCATAGCGAAGACCTAGATTCACAGTTAACCTGTCAGTCAAACGCCAATCATCCTGGACGAAGCCCGCGAACAGCCAGTCGCGCTGACGCCATCCACCCGCACTTGTGCCGCGACCGACATCCTCAGGAAGTCCAAGGGCCCAATCCGCGGAGGGATCGCCGCCTGCGCCGTTCCCTGAATAATTACCACCGGGTCCGAGTCCAAAGATCTCAGCGCCGAGTTCGCCGCCATTTCCGCTGTAAAAAACATTGATGTTATAACGGTTCAACTGAAAGCCCGTCTTAATTACATGCCGCCCGTGGGTGTAAATAAGCACATCATCAAAAGTGGAGACAGTGGAGGAAAATTTCTCCGTAACGCTAGCAGCACCTAAAGTCGACAAAGTTCCCGTGTTGATGTCCGTAATCGTTCCACCGCCGAATGAGAACTGTGGTAGGCCAGTCACGCCATTGGGGTTGCCATCTGCGATACCGATCGTGTTACCTAAATTGCCGATAGAAAACGTGGTGAGGCCATGGGGTAGCTTGACATAGTTTTTTCCGAACCGGACTTCATTGAGCAAGGTCGGGGAGAACGTATGGCTCCAGTTGACGGAGCCATTCAGTAGGTACGCTTGATTGAGGGTGTCGCCAAGCAACGCCACAGAGTTGACGGTAGGATCATTTTGATCGCCCTTTGTAAAATGGGCGTTGATGTGGTCGCGATTCGACAAGTTGTAGTCCACCTTGATGTCGCCCTGGTCCGTATTGAACTGCTGGTACGTGGTATTGACCGCGTTCTGGAAGCCGTTCGATAGCGGAATGTTGGACAACGCCTTCGGGTACAGGGCATTCGTCACTAAAGCCGTGAATGCCGGATCCAGGTTGCCGGGCGGGATAATGTCGCCGGGGAACATCGTTCTGGCAGAAGGGGCGAGGATTGAGCAAGTCGTGCCGGATGTTCCGCCTGTTCCCGGAGCGCACGGATTATACAACTGTATCGGCGTCGTTAGGTTCAACAGAGCGCCGAAGTTGCCTGTGATTTCATCAGGAGTGAGAACGGTAATCGTAGAGCTGCTCGACGGGTGGTCGAGTCTCCCCCCTTGGTAGTCAGCAAAAAAGAACAGCTTGTTTTTAATGATCGGACCCCCAAAGGTAGCGCCGAACATATTCCAGCGCAGCTTCGGCGTCGGATGGCCCGCAGCGGTCCCCGAAATGTATGGGCTGTTCTCCCATTGATTGGCGTTGAAAACATCGTTACGAAAGAATTCGAAGACGTCGCCGTGGAATTTGTTGGTGCCCGACTTGAGTGTGAGGTTGACAACACCGCCGTTGTAGTTGCCAAACTCCGCCGAAGCGTTTTGGGTAATGAGGTTGAACTCGCCGATCGCATCAGGGGAGGGCGTGTAGCCAATGATGTTGTCCGAAGCCTGGTTGTTGTCGACGCCTTCGAGCAGGAAGTTGTTAGCCTGCTCACGATTTCCGTTGATGTACGGACGGCCACCCTCCTCGGCCGTGTTCGATCCCGTGTTAAAGCTAGCGGGGTCCACCGAGACTGAACCGGGAACGAGCAAGGTCAACTGCACATAATTGCGCGTCGTCAGCGCCAAATTGGTGATGGTGGTGGAATCAAGCACCGTACTGACCTGGGCATCCTCGGTCTGCAAAATCGGGGCGGATCCCGTCACTTCGATCGTCTCCGACACTTTTCCAACTTTCATTTTGAACGTCAAGCGCGCCGTCTGGTTCAGCACCAGCGTGAAGGGCGGATAGACGGTCTTTTCAAAGCCCGGAGCGGTCGCTTCTGCGATGTAGGTTCCTATCGGGAGGCGCTCAATGTCGAACGAACCGGTGTCGTTGCTAGTCGCGTTCCATACGACGCCGCGCTCGGTGTCGCGGGCGACCACGCTGGCGCCTTTGATCGGGGCTCCGCTTGAATCAGTCACGGATCCGACAATTGCGGCGGTCACTTCCTGACTCCACGCGGGCTGTGGCGTGCACAGGAGACCGAACAGCAGCATGATCGAAACCATCGAGTTTCGTAGCGCTGACATTTGAATTGCTGACGTTCGCATCGACTTTCGCATCGCAGAACCTCCGGGAGACGCGTTCATAAAACAGAATCACTAAACAAATAGTGCAATTAAGTCAGGATAATGCTATATAGTACTTTTGTTGGGGTCGTCAAGAAAAAAATGCAGGGATTTCAAATTTTCTTCCGAGCCAGGCTCTAGTACTTAGCTATAGCACAAGGCCGGCGTCGTCGCTTGAGCCGAAGTCGCTGTGAGTAAACTGTGGAAAACTGGGAATTTGCAGCTCAATACCAAGAACTGGATAATGCTATGAAGTCCCGTATTCCGCCGCTATTATCAAAGCAATCCTTTACAAGATTGACTAACCGAGATAAGGTTTCACCCATCGCAAGCACGGAGTCCGAGGACGAAGCTATATTACAGCTCTATAGCATATCAGTCGGCTGGCAGCCGTAGATTTAGAGTGAGAGAGAAGCGCACGTGTCAGGTAAATTTCTTTGGTTTGCTCTATAGCGCATTCGAAATTGCGATGCTGACGATTAACCTAACCGATGCACAGATAGTATGGAATTCGATAATTTGAATGATTGGGGAGTCCATGCCAAATAGCCGCCCAAATGGAATGCCCGCATATAAGAAGATCCAAGGTGCGATCATCAAGCGCATCGAAAGCGGGCAGTTGAAGCCGGGAGACACCGTCGATTCCGAACGGGAACTGGCGAAGATTCACAAGGTGAGCCTGATGACGGCGCGCCACGCTCTGACGGCGCTCGAACGCGAGGGCCTGGTGCAGCGGCGTCGCGGCGCTGGAACCTTCGTTGCGCCTCCCAAGATTCACTTCAACAAATTGACCAGCTTTACCGAGCAAATGGCGGGGCGAAGTTTGACGGCGTGCTCGAAGGTGTTGTCATTTGCCGTCGTCGACAACGAGCAGGAGGTCGCGGCCCGCCTGGCTCTGGCAACCGACACTCGCCTGCTCAAAGTGGAGCGACTGCGGATCGCGGCCGACGAGCCTTTCGCCGTCGAAACTTGTTATCTGCCGGCCGAAGAATTTTCTGGCCTCACGCGCGCTGCGGTGGCCCGCGGTTCGCTCTTTTCCATCATAGAAGGCACTTACGGTATCCAACTCGCCTATGCGGACGAAGAAATGGATGCAACTGCGGCAGCTCCCGCGACAGCCAATCTGCTGCAAGTGGCGCGCGACGAACCGCTGCTGCGGATCCGCCAGCTGATCTATTCGACGAAGGGGAAGGCTGCGCTGTACGTTCTCGGCTTGTATCGATCAGACCGGCACACGTTGCTCGTCCGCAGATTTCGCTAGAGGGTTAAAGCCGTTGCTAGTCGCCGAGTCCGCGCTTTGATGCGGCGCGGCTAGAATCTGATGGTTTCCATCTCGTCTATGCGTATCGTCATTCGTCTCGTCATTGTCGTCAGCCTGATTATTCTCACGCACCCGGCCATGACCGAGGCCAGGGAACACTATTCGCAACCCGGTTCGATCCATCTCGACCGGGAGGGCGAGAAGTGGGTGCAGCGTACGCTGAACAAAATGTCGACCGAAGAGAAGGTCGGCCAACTTTTCATGGTGTGGGCGCGCGCCGAATTTTTAAACGTAGACAGTCCCGAGTATCACGAGTTCACCAACCGCATCGACCGCTATCATATTGGGTCATTCGCGCTCACCGTGCCGGTCGACGGACCTTTTCTAATTAAAGGACAACCATACGAGGCGGCGATGCTGGTGAATCGTTTGCAGCAGCAATCGAAGTTGCCTTTGCTGATTGCGGCCGACTTCGAGAGCGGATTGTCATCACGGCTGAATGGAACCACAGTATTCCCTCAAGCCATGGCTTTTGGCGCGGCCGGCAAAGCTGACTATGCGGAAAGCTTTGGCAAAATCGTCGCGCTCGAAGCGCGCGCCATAGGCGTGCACTGGAATTTCTTTCCAGTAGCGGATGTTAATTCGAACCCGGCCAATCCCATCATTAATACACGTTCATTCGGGGAGAACCCGCAGCAGGTCGGCGAAATGGTGGCCGCCTACATTCGTGGCGCGCACTCTAACGGAATGCTGACCACGGCCAAACATTTTCCTGGGCACGGCGACACGGCGACCGATTCGCATCTGGGCGTCGCCCAGGTCAGCGGTGACCGTGCGCGTCTCGATTCCGTCGAACTTCCGCCGTTTCGCCAAGCGATTGCCGCGGGAGTGGATGCGGTGATGGTGGCTCACGTGGCGGTCCCGGCTCTTGAAAGTGATCCGAATAAGGTTGCCACGACCTCGCCGGCGATTGTTACTCAACTGCTTAAAAAACAGCTTGTTTTCCAGGGAATCGTCGTCAGCGACGCGCTCGATATGGCGGCTTTGACTAGTCTTTATGCTGCAAACATCGGCCGCGCCGCCGTCGATGCATTTAAAGCTGGCAACGACGTGCTGTTGATTCCACCCAATCTCGACGCCGCTTACCGCGCCATGTTGGCGGCAATCGCGAGTGGAGAGATTTCACTCGAGCGTCTGGACAGTTCGGTGCGAAAGATTCTTCAGGCGAAGGCCTCTTTAGGATTGCAGCGCGCGCGACTGGTGGATATAACCGCGATCGATCGAATCATCGGGCAGCCGGAAAATGTCGCGTTGGCTCAAGAAATTTCCGATGATGCGATCACTCTGGTCCGCGACAACGGCAAAATCCTGCCGATGAAGGCGGTGAAGAAATCGACGGTGCCGCTGCCCTATCAGGCTCCGGTTCCCATCACGAATCGCGTCGTCGCCGTTGTTTTTAGCGATGATGTACGATTGGAATCGGGACGAACTCTCGAACGGCAGCTTCACATCCGCGCGCCCGATGCTCACATTTTTTATGTCGACTCGCGTATCGCCGCCGCGACATCGCCAGACATATTGAGGGCTGTCGATGAGGCAGAGACCGTGCTGACGGCGGTATACGCGGTGCCCAGCCCGGGCGTGAGGGGCAGCGGAAACGCGCTCAGTCAGGCAGACGCGACTCACACTCTCTTGCAGACAATCCTCGACCATGCCGCCGCCAAGACCGCTCTGATCTCTGTAGGAAGTCCCTATTTGGCGCGGGATTTTCCCGCCGTTCAAAACTACGTGTGCACATTCTCATCGGCGCCCGTCTCCGAAACTAGCGTTGTAAAGGCGCTTTTCGGTGAAATCCCCATCCGCGGGCACTTGCCCGTCAGCATTCCAAATATTGCCGATCGCGGCGCGGGGATTGAGAAGTCGGCTAACTAGAAATTATTCCCGGAAGCAGAGCGAAGGATTCAGTGCACAGCCTGCGATCTCTGCGCAAGAAAGTCGTCGTGGCATTGTTTTGCGGCGCGCAGCAACTCGGCAAACTCGGGCGTGCCTCGGAGCTTGGTCCAGATGGAATCATTCTGCAGCCCGGCGTAAGCGCAAAAGTGTCCGGCGATGGAACTCCTTAGGAGTTGCAGAGCCGCCTCTTTCTGGCCGCAGAAGAGGAGGTCGCCCCCGACAATGTAACGGGGCTCGGGATCGGGATCGGTCAGTCTCGTCGCCACCACCTCCCGCGCGAGCCGCGCCACATCAGGAGACGACGGGTTTTCTAAACACACCCTCATCATCTGATAGCCGAATTGAGGGTCATCCTTGATATTGGCCGCCATTTCCCTCGCCTGGGCTAACTTTCCGTCGCGAATGTAGTGTCGGATCATATTGTTCGATGCCCATAACGACCCGGCATCGAGCTGAAGAAAATCCATCGCGCGCGCGTAGTTACCAAGTTGGTCGAAGGTAAACGAACATGAGCGCAAGCCGAAGTTTCCGGGATCGAGGGCCAACGCGGCTTCACATTCGTGGGCGGATTCCTCGATGGCTCCTCCATAACGAAGGACGTACGAGAGCGCGAAGTGGGCCTGTGCGCTCTCTGGATGACGCTCCACCAGCGCTTTCGCATCCTGGAAGGCCTTCACCACTTGACCTTGTTCGACTCGGTTGCTAATCAGCCACGCAATGGCGGGAATGTAGTTTGGATCAAGCGAAATGGCCCGTTCCAACGCGGCGTCCCCGCGGTTGCGGGCTGCATCCCCGCCATTTGAATAGGCCGAATCGTAGTGGTAGCGAACTCCGAGATAACCCCAGGCGGGCGCGTAGCTCGGATCGAGCCCGACCGCGCGTTCGAGCATGGCGATTGCATCCTTATTAGGCTGCGGATCATGCGGCAGCGCGATGCTGCGCAAATAGAGATCGTAGGCCTCTTCATTCTTGGGATGCGTAGCAGCGTCGCCCGCATCGGCACCCGCACCGAGAGCGGGAACCAATCCCTGGCGAACCTTGGCCGTGATCTGGCTACGCATAGAAATTAGGTCGGGTGCGGCAACCGTCATGGTGTCGCGCCACAATGTGCGGTTATCGGCAACGTCGACGGCCTCGAGCGTGATCTGAATCTGGTCGCCCTGCTTCATGTAGTGCCCCGTGACCACGTCCGTGACATGCATAGCCTTGCCCGCTTCCTGCAAGTCAATCGTCGGAGAATCGTACTTGCTGGTGGTGGCAAACGGGCGTATTGACAGAGAGCGAACGTAACTAAGCGCAGTAGCAATTTCGTCCGCAAGAGCAAGGCGGAGAAAATCTAAATCTTTGTCGGAGCCGAGGTTCTGCAATGGGAGAACGGCAATGGTCTTTTGACTGGCCGTGATTGCGCCAGGCGCAGAGTGCTGTCTGGCGAACCAGAAAAAAACGGCGAGGGCTATGATCGCAACCGCGGCGATTACTCCGGCGATCTTCGCGTGGAAACGGGCGCCGGTCGGCGCAACAGGCGCGGTGCTTAGGGGCGACGATGATGATGCCAGCACCGGCGATGACGCTGAAGGCGGCGTGGGAATCACAGCTTCCGTAGAAGCGGAGGGCGGCGCCGAAGTTGGAGTAACTTGAGATCCGCTTTCGTGAACCGCCGCAACTGACCCTGAGCTGCCTCGCGATCCGGGCCGCGACTCCGTCTCGCGTTTCAAGCGCTTGAGATCGGTGCGCATGTCGGCCGCATGCTGGTAGCGCAGTTCGCGATCTTTTTCCAGCGCTTTGTTAATGACGTCTTCGAGTTTGGAGGGAAGATCAGGATTCAGCCGCACCGCCGAAACCGGATCACGATCCAAAATTTCATGGGAAATGACTCCCGAACTTTCGCCACGGAACGGCAGCGTGCCCGTGGCCATTTCATAAAGGACCGCCCCGAAAGAAAATAAATCGCTGCGCGCATCCAGTTCTTTCGCGCGCACCTGCTCGGGCGACATATAAGCAACCGTGCCAAGTGTGGAGCCCGGATTGGTCAGGTGCTCCTCGGTCATTGATACTGCGGTCTCTTGCGCCGTAGCTGCAGCGACCTCCAGCCCTCGGGCGCCTCCCGGCATCACTTTCGCCAAACCAAAATCGAGAACCTTGGCGTGACCGCGCTTCGTAATAAAAATATTCGCCGGCTTGATGTCGCGATGAATAATCCCTTCTGTATGCGCAGCATCGAGAGCGTCGGCGATCTCGATCGCCAATCCGAGCAGCACATCGGTCTCGATCGGACGGCCGGCGATGCGATGCTTTAGCGTAACGCCGTCGAGGAACTCCATGACCAAAAAGGGATGGCCATCCTGCTGCCCGATCTCGTGGATAGTGCAGATATTAGGATGATTGAGCGCCGACGCGGCCTGTGCCTCGCGCTGAAAACGCGCCAGGGCTTGCGCGTCTTTGACAACCTCATCTGGCAGAAATTTCAGGGCTACGAAGCGGTGAAGAGCGATGTCCTCGGCCTTGTAGACCACACCCATGCCGCCCCCGCCCAGTTTCTCGACGACGCGGTAATGAGAGATGGTTTGGCCGATCATGAGACAAAAAAGAATTCGGAATTAGAAAAACTTACTGTCAGGTCGCTTCATATTACGGGCTTTTTATGCCAACGCGTAGAGATACTCTACGAAGGAGCGCACAGCTCCATCGATCCCGGCAACCTTTGCATTCGTTGAATCGATCAGATAGTACTCATTCGGAGCATGTGCCCCGGTGCCGTGTCCCAATCCAAAATGTCCCGCAGGCAGATTGAGAGGTTCGGAAGTGAAAATGTATCCCGGCCATGAACCGGCCGAGCGAGGCCACATCGCGGGATCCAACCCGAGCTTACGGTAAGTCGTAACTTGCGCCTGGATAAGTTTCGCATCCGGCGACGTCTGCGTCGGATCATATCCACCACTCATATTGACCTCTATATCGCCGAAGCCGTGTTTGGCTAGATGATCTTTGAGAAGTGCCAGCGTTCCCGCAGCGGTCATGTCAGGCACTAGCCGCATGTCGATCTTCGCGACGGCGCGATGCGGCAGAACTGTCTTTCCTCCGGGCCCCGTGTATCCACCGACCAGTCCCTCGATGTTGATCGTCGGTTTCGATTCAAGCAGCACGAGCGAGTCAAACCAGTTTGTGTCATGCACCCAATGTTCAACGCCAAGCTGCTGCTTCACCGTGGCTTCACTGCGGCGAGCGGCCACATCCTGAATCATCTTCATCTGTGCCGGAGTGAGCGGTTTGGCTTTGTCAAAAAAGCCTGCAACCGCAGGCGTGTGCCCGTCGGGCTCAATCAGAGTATTGAGCGCCTGCACCAGGTGCCATGAGGGACTGTCGACCTGCGCCTCAAGGCTGGAATGAACGTCATGTTTCGGTCCACGTCCCCACCGCTCACCGCTAGAAACCAACTCGAGTTCAACAACGCCCTTGGCGCCCAGCGATATCTGTATGCCTCCATCCATATCCTGACCCGCTTCCGGCATGAACACACCCATGCACTTCTTCAACGCAGCGGTTACTTTGGGTTGGCGGACGATCTCCGGAAAGTGGGTCGAACCAATCTCTTCTTCCCCTTCACAGACGAGCACCAGATTTACAGGAAGCTTTTTCCCCGCCGCCTTGAAGGCGTGAAGAGCGCCGAGAAAAGCTGTCTCAGGGCCCTTCTGGTTCACCGCGCCACGACCTACGCAGATCCTGCCCAACCCTTCCTTGTCGACGATCCGCCCTTCAAGCGGAGGCGATGACCACTCCGAAGGATCGAACTGTTTCACGTCGTACATGAAATAGATGCCGACGGTGGTTGCTGCACCTGCATCGAGAATGCCGAACACCCCAGGCTTGCCCGATGTTGGCAGAATCTCGACGTTCGCGAATCCAGCATCGCGAGCGAGCTGTGCCATATAGTCAGGTCCTTGAGGATAGTTGCGGTTCTCCGCGGCGATCGAGGGCAAAGCAATCCAGTCCTGCAGCCGCTTCACGTTCTCGTCATGCATCTTCGGTACTTGGCTCAGCACCGACTGCCGGTCGGAATTGTCTGCCGAGAAAGCAGCGATTGGCAACGCGGCAAAGGCGGCTCCCGCAAGCGCGCCGCGAACGAACTCCCGACGATTGAAAGCGTTGTGGATCGAGTCAGTCAATGCATCCCCCATGGCCGAATTCAATGCATCCCCCATGGCCGAATAAAGATGATTATCCTTAGGCTGGCCTCAGACACAATTCCAGAAAGAGAACCATCTGGCTTTTATCGAAGGTCATCATACCAGTGGTTCCCTACTGACCAGTGACTTTTTCTAATGGAGGCGGGAAGACGATTACTGAGCCGACGCCGCACGTTCAAGCCCGGAAATATTGCATATTCTCAAGATCGGCGATAAGGCCGGGCCCTGTTGGGTTCCATCCCAACTGTTTCCGTGTTTGCGCACTGGAAGCCGGCATGTCGAAGCCCGCGAACATCGCAAGCCAGCCAAAGTGAGCTTGCGCCTTCTCTGGAGCAAGGCTGACCACCGGCACCTTCAACCCTTTGCCAATTACTTCAGCAATTTCCCGCATCGGTATCCCCTCTTCAGCGACCGCGTTATACCTCCTTCCCGCTTCGCGCTTCTCCAACGCGAGCCGGTAGAGATGGGCAACATCCCGAACATGCGCCGCGGGCCAGCGGTTGCGTCCCTCACCTATGTAGGCCGACACTCCTTTCTCGCGGGCCACTTGGACCGCGTAGGTGATCAGGCCCTGCTTGACCGTGTCGTGGACCTGGGGAAGGCGCACCACCGACACGTTCACTCCGCGCTCCGCCACGGAAGCTCCTGCTACTTCCGAGCCTTTACGAGGATTTGGGTGGTTAGCATCGAAATGATCCTCGGTTGCGGGCTGACCTGGAACACCATTGCCCATTCCGGTTCCGGACGTAATGATCAACGGCCGGTCCGATCCCCTGTCCGACCCTATGAGCGCGGCGCCGAGAGCCTCGATTGCGCGCTTGTCTTTTTCACAGACCTCGGCGAACTTCGAGAAGTCCTGGCCGAAGGCGCTGTGATCGAAGGCGAGGTGAATCACGCCATCGGACTGGGCAGCGCCGCCGCGCAGGCTTTCCATATCTTCCAGGTTCCCTCGATGTACCTCGGCCCCTGCGGCGATCAAAGATTGAGCGCCAGCCTCGCTGCGAGCGAGGCCCCGTACCTGATGGCCAGCGTTAATCAGTTCCTGCACGACGTTATACCCGATAAAACCTGTAGCACCTGTAACAAATACCTTCATGAATTGTCCCTCCTTAATTGTTAATTGTTGGTGATATGAATGACAGCGCGCGAACGGCTACCGATCCCCTTGACCTCGACCGATTGCGTCGAGATCCGCCAGTACTTCAGCCGGGATCTGAAGCGTGGCGGCCTTCAAATTCTCGCGGAGATGTGCCACGGAAGATGTTCCCGGAATCAATAAGATGTTGGCCGAACGCTGGAGAAGCCAGGCTAACGCAACCTGCATAGGCGTGGCTTCGAGTGATGCCGCAGACGCGTCAAGCGCCGAAGAGTGTAACGGGGTAAAACCTCCGAGCGGGAAAAACGCAACGTAAGCGATCCCTTGAGCAGCCAGATCATCGATGAAGGCATCATCGTTCCTGCGGGCCACGTTGTAGAAATTCTGCACGCACACGATCTCGGTGATGGTTTGAGCCTCCGAGAACTGCTTAGGAGTTATGTTGCTTAGTCCGATATGGCGAATCAGGCCCTGACGCTTCAATTCTGCAAGCACGGTCAGCGGTTCTTCGATGGATCCCTCGCCGGGTTCCATGATTCCTCCAACCCGAAGGTTGACGACATCGAGCGCATCGAGACCAAGGTTTCTCAGGTTGTCATGAACGCCGTCGATGAGCTCCTGGCTGGAGAGAGCGTGAATCCAAGATTTGTCTGACCCGCGCCGAGCGCCCAATTTAGTGACGATTACGAGACCATCCTCATACGGATGGAGAGCTTGCTTGATGATCTGATTGGTCACGTGCGGACCGTAGTAGTCGCTAGTATCGATGTGGTTTACGCCGGACTCCGCTGCCTCGCGGAGAACAGCTATGGCGGCATCGACGTCCCGTGGTGGTCCCCAGACGCCGGGTCCGGCGAGCTGCATCGCACCGTATCCTACGCGGTTCAAAGTCATCGATGTACCAGGAAGAGTGAAGCTTCCGGCAAGATGAGCCTGTTCAATCATTACGTTCCTCCTTCTTGCTACAATCATTTGATGAAGGATTATTCAGATTTGGAGTTCGCATATGCCGATTGACGCCTTGGTTGCATTTGAGCCAAGAAAGACGCCCGTCCAAGCGAGGTCAACGGTCACGGTCGAGGCGATTTCTGAGGCGGCTATTCAGGTTTTACTGAGCCATGGGGCAGACCGATTGACGACGACACGGGTCGCCCAGCGTGCCGGCGTCTCGGTGGGCACACTGTATCAGTACTATCCCAATAAGCAGTCGCTGCTGTTTGCAGTGCTGGAAAATCATCTCACTCACGTAATGGCAACGGTTGAGGCCGCTTGTGAGAGCGCACGTCATAAGCCGTTAGCCGTCATGATTCGAGAAATGGTGGAGGCGTTCGTCGACGCCAAGATGGACCGCGCAGACATCTCTGTGGCCCTCTACCAGGTCGCTGTCGACGTGGGTGGCCCCTCCTTGATCAAAAAGATCAACCAACGTTCCCGGAAAACAATTGAAGCAATGCTGGAAACAGCGTCCGACATCAAGTCGCCACCCGACAAACTCGCCATCGACACAATGCTTTCAGCCATGGCGGGCGCGATGCGTTCCTTGCTGGAGGCTGGACCATCCCCCGGCACAGTCCGCAAAGCGCGAGAGCAACTCGTGCTTCTTTGTCAGTCATACATGACGGCCGCGACAGCGAAATGTGTTTAGAACGCTCAGCGAAGTTGTAGGCAACTCAACCTGATTGCTCAACGCCGCAGTCCCGAGCTACAGTAAACGGCGGATCGACTCAGGTGTGAGAATGACCGCTGGTTGTGCTCTAGGAGATGATCATTCGGGGGACGCGGGCGGTTGGTATCGTGGGATCGCAAAAAGCTCTTTCGAATTCTGGCAAACGAACGGCGCGGCTGGTCCCGCGAGGAAACGATAAGACACCGGACATGCCATGACGAACGCGGTCAAAGCGGAGAAGATGCTCTCGGCGCCGAAAATAGGTAGTACCTTGTTTCAAGCCTTTTGTAGAGCGTTTTTTGTCTATTATTGTCGTCTGACGGTCGCCGGGCGGAATTATCTTCCGGTTCCCCCGTTCATCATCTGCAGTAATCATGTGAGCCATATCGACAGTGCGGTTTTGATGACCGCTTCGGGCCTTCCGTTTAATGCGTTCGCGTTGCTCGGCGCCAGCGATTATTTCTTCGATTCCTGGAAGGCGAGGTTCCTGGTCTCCAGGTTTATGAATGTCATACCGATCGATCGGCAGGCGCGACCCAAGTTGCTGGGGAGGAGTTTGGCGATGTGTGCGGAGTTTCTACAGCGGACGCACGGCAATCTGATTCTCTATCCCGAAGGCACACGTTCTTGGAATGGCGAGATCCAGGCATTTAAGAGCGGCGCTGGGTTATTTGCGGTCAACCTTCGGGTGCCAATCGTTCCCGCGTATATCGATGGTGCTTATAAGATTCTGGCGAAGGGAAGTTTGATGCCACGGCCGAGGCCGGTCTTAGTTCGCTTCGGAGAGCCGATTACATTCGAAGCGAATCAGTTCGATGCTCTGCGGTGGCGTGTGCGTCGCAGGGCCGCTATTGACTTGCTTGAACAGCGCATTCGCGCCCTGAGCCAAAGGCCTCCCGCTGGAGAGTTGATCGGACTGCCGGAAGCGCATCAAGAAGCCGACCACGCGACAATCCCCATTCCCATTGGCCCGGCGAGGCCTCTACAGAAAAAGTCGCCGACGAGATGTACGTAAGCTGAACGGAGAGGCTTGGCAGTTTTCGATGCGCTTTCGTGCTCCGCTTAACGCAGTCCAAAGCTGTAACTACGGGAGGGTGCTATGTACACCGCCAGGCATATGAAATGGTGGGGATGGGGAGACGAAGAAGTCGGCTTCAACTCTAGAGCCCATCCAGGCTTGTGGCCCTATGCCAAAGAAGTACTCGGCGTGGAAGAGGAACAGATGGAGCCACCCGTGTCGATCGACGCCGTCCAGTTACGCGAGACAATTCGTCATGACCGTTTTTTGGCTGAGCTGCGGTTATGGATGCGCGCCGATCAAATCTGCGATAGCCGCTACGAGCGCATGGTTCATGCATACGGCAAGGGTCTGCGCGACCTGCTTCGCATGCGGCGTGGCGTGGCTGAGGGTGCTCCTGACCTCGTGCTTTATCCCGAAAATGAACACGATGTGCTCATGACGGTACGGGCAGCGGTGGACCACGACGTTGTGGTCATCCCCTTCGGCGGCGGTTCGAATATCGCTGGTTGCCTGGAGCGAACCGAGACCCGCCGTATGGTGGTATCGCTTGATATGCGACGCATGCGACGCGTGCTAGCGGTAGATACGGAGTCATGGACGGCGCGCATCGAGGCGGGTGCTTTTGGTCCCGATCTTGAAGAGCAATTAGAAATCTATGGCCTGACTCTCGGCCACTTTCCAGACTCATTCTTGCACTCCACGCTCGGCGGGTGGATCGCCACCCGGTCCGCCGGAATGCAGAGCGATAAGTACGGCAAGATCGAGGATATGGTAATTGCGCTTCGGATGGTTACCCCCGCAGGCGTATTAGTCACGCGAACAGTGCCCAAGTCCTCGAATGGTATCAATGTCAATCATCTCTGTATCGGCAGCGAAGGAACTCTGGGGGTCATAACTGAAGCTACCATGCGAGTTCATCCCCGGTCGGAGTCGCGCCGCACCCACGGCTATCTCTTTCTCGGTTTCGAGAGTGGTATTGAAGCCATGCATGAATGTGTACGGAAAGAGTGCGTGCCCTCAATGTTTCGACTCAACGACCCCGACAAGACGGCATTGTCGCTGGCATTCAAACCCCCATCCTCGCGGCTGTCGCGGGCAGTAAGCAATGTCATGAAGAGTTATCTCCGCATGAAGGGTTTTGATTTCGCGCAGGCTTGCCTTATGCTCACTACTTTTGAGGGGAGCAAAGCCGACGTCGCTCGCCAACATAATCAAATTAGCGCCATCTACCGTCGCTTCGGCGCGGTGGACCTCGGTCCCAGCTCAGGGAAGTCTTTTGAGTCAACCAAGTACGACTTTCCACACATCCGCGATTTTCTCCTGGACCGCGGCATCACCTCTGATGTAAGCGAGACCTCAACGGTCTGGAGCAATATCGTTCTTTTGTATCGGGCGTCCACCGCAGCCCTACGCACCGCGATCTTGGACAGTGAGCGCGGGGTAAAACCCTGGGTCGGATGTCACATCAGCCACACTTACCACTCTGGGGCAAGTCTCTATTTGACCTTCGCCTTCCGGCAGCAGAATGGGCACGAAATGCCACAGTATCTGCGCGCCAAACGAGTTGTGCAGCAGTCCTTCATCGATCACGGGGCCACTCTGTCACACCACCACGCGGTCGGAACCGAACACCTACCGTGGCTCGCCGATGATATTTCCCCCGTGGGTGTAATGGCCGTGGCCGCAATTAAAGGAGGACTCGACCCCAGGAATGTCATGAACCCCGGACGGCTGCAGCCATCCGCGACGCCCTTTGATGAGTGGTCGAGGCTTGGCGGCGAGACACGTCCCCGAACCCCACTAACTGCTCTCTAATATCCGAAATCTAACTGGGCAAGCTTCTTGTCCCTGCCCCGATTGTCAAACCTGTTCTCGCGACCGGCGTTGATCTCCGAAAAGGATGCCAGAAGCGTTGATCAAATACTGCTCGTCGCTAAGCCTCTCAACCAATTCGTCGGGAAATGGAGAGATTTCGCTCTGCAAATACGTGGCCAGTTCGCGATAGATTTCTCGCCGTGCGTAGGCGGCTAGTTCGTTGCGGCGGCGCAGCGCGTCCTGAATCAGAGTCGCGAGTTCCGGGGTCGCGGCTCGGCGAAGCTTCATCGCGATTGCAGGATAATCCATAAAGGAGTTGTACTTTTGTCGCATCCAGAATTCTTCGATGGGCGCAGCCAGTGGCGTTTGGCGTACGACGAGTGTCCCAGCCACGCGGTCGCCAAAGCGTTGCATCAGGGGACTGCTTAGTACGGAGAGTCCTCCCACCAGGTAGGCGAATGGCAACGCATCAACAACGCGCATCAGATTCCGCACCCAGGCTTGCTCTATCCGCAGTGGAAGGCCATCCTGGTCAATCACTCGCAAATGGAGGAGACGTTTTCCGATCGTCTGCCCGTTCCAGAAACCTTCCAACAAGGCGCTATACGCGAACCCGATCGCGAACTCCGCGAGCGTGATCACCATAACCCCAAAACCTGGTGCTTTGGAGAAAGCCCAATAAACTAGCAGTCCCACGCCGTTAACCGTGCCGAACACGATAACGGTATCGAGCAGCAATGCGTAAAGCCGGGAAGCGGGTCCGGCCAATGGCAAGCGAAATAGCACGCCTTCCGGCGTCGCGATGGTCAGTTCGGCCGATGTCGACGCGCGTATTAACCGACCATCCGTCATCTGTTCTCCGAAGGAACAAAGGAGCGCGCTTCCGAGCCGATTTCTCTTCGTCCGATCATTAGTAGATAGATCGTCAGCAAAACGAGTTCCGCTGCAGCAACCGCCACCTTGAACCCGTATGGCAGCACGGGCGCGTGATGCTGAGAAAAAAATGCTTCCATGAGTCCGGCCCATACGAGCATAATTGCCAGCCCGGCGACAAGTACCAACCATTCCTGCATCGATTGTCGAAGGTTGCGGTCCTCCCGCCGCCGCAAAAGCACGCGCGCCAGGAAAAAACCTGCCTGTCCGGCGATTAAAATGGAGGGAATCTCAAACACGCCGTGTGGCAACAGCCAAGCCGTCAGGAACAGCCCGAAGCCCTGCCGCGTGTAATGAACCGCTACTGCCCCGAGCAGTACGCCATTTTCGAAGAGCAGGAGTGCCGTTCCGATGCCGAACGTTACGCCGAGTGCCGCCGCAAGTAACGCTACCTCGATGTTGTGCCTGATCAGTTGCGCCGAGAATGCCGCTTCGGTCTGTGCGGAGTTCAACTGCCTCCCCTGCCGTTGCTCCTCTTCAAGCACGCGCTGGCCCGGATTACGCAGATAATCGGCCGGAAGCAACACATCCACAGCGGCAGGATCGTAGCGCACCGCTAGTCCGCCAAAGACGCAGCCTAGCAGCGTGATGAGCACTGCAAGCGCGAAATAGCGGACGTGACGCCGAAACGTTTCGGGGAACGACGTGAAGATCGTCAGCCACCGGTGCGGCTGCCAAATTTCAGAGCGCTTCGGTGGGGCATAGTACATTTCCGCATAAGCTCGCGCCACTAGCCGCTCAAGGTACTGTCTTAGCTCGTGCGCCAAGGCACCGTGCGTGACGCGATTCAAATCCGCGGCAGTTTGAGCGTAAAGCTCTTGCAGTTGTTCGACCTCCGCTGGATTCAGCCGGCGGTCCGGCCGGCTTTCCAATCCGGCGAGCAGCGACTCGAGATCGCGCCAGCGTGGCCGCGCCTGCGCCTGAAATCGTTCGAGATCCAAGATCACAGCCGTTGCTCCCGCTTGCCTTCCAGATATCCTTCCACGGCGGTTCGGAGGAACTTTTCCGCGGGAATGAATCGAAGCTTCACATCCAATTGACGCAGTTGCCGCGCCAACGCACCGAATCGCTGGTGTTCTCTATCGCCGGCGAGCGCGGCATATACATCTTGGTCGGTATTCAAATCCTGCCTCGGCGAGAACGCCGGCCGCACGTGGGGCGGCAAGACGCTTGTCATCAAGAGGGCATGTGAAGAGCGTACCAAGCCAACTCCGCGACGCAACGAGTCCGAGATTGAGCGTTCGGTCAGATCGGCCAGCAATACAAGATAGGCACGCCGCCGCAGGCGGATTCGAATGCCGCTGAACAATGCCTCGTAGTCCGCATTTGTTGGCAAAGGCTCGAGACTCAGCAGACAATCACGAAACCGGTGAAACTGGGATTGGCCGCTCCCCGCGCGTAACCAGGATTTCGCTCCATCCGCGTAAGTGACCAATCCAAATTCGTCGCCCAGTTCCAGCGCGACGGTCGCGCCCACCATTGCCGTTTCCACAGCGAGATCCAGCATCCGTCGCGCTGCGCGACCTTGCAAAGCGGCGCTTTCGGAGTCCGACGACTGATGCAAGGCAAGCCCGGACGCCCGCGATTGATCAACGACAAAATACACTTCCTGCTTTTGCTCCCATTGGAAGAGCCGTGTGACCGGAGCGCCCCGGCGTGCCGTGGATTTCCAGGCGATCTCGGAGTAGGTATCGCCGGGCTGATATTCCCGCAAGCGCTCGAACTCGCGCCCGTGTCCGGTCCACGGCGTCTGCTGAGACGCAACAAGCATGCGGTAAACCGGGCTGCGCAGAATCTCCTGTCGCCCGGACTGCAGATTCGCGTCGATGCGCAAGGGCGCCGGCACATCAAACCACCTCGGCAAGCGCCAGATTCGGAAGCGCGACTGCCGGTCGATTCCAACCCGCGGCCCAGGCCACAATCCGCGCCGGAGCAAAGCGATTTCCGCCGTCCATGGCCAAAGTTGCATCTGTGCGGCGCTGGTAGATGTTGATCCGGCTGCAACCGATTCTGGCCGCTCCAGCTTCAGTCGCTGCACGTCGCTCTTTACCCAGAACGCCGCTTCGCCAGCTTGTGTGGTCGGCATGATCGCCACGCGGACGTCGTTGCGCAGCCAGCCCCGGCCCGAGCCAGTAAGCGCAAACGAAATCTGGATGGTCTGCCCCTCGCTTCCTCGGAGTCCTTTCTCTGACTGCAGCAGAACTGGTGCACACTCTTCGCGAGTGAGCCATAGTGCGATCGCGTCATAACACGTCAGCAACGCTACCGCTGTGGCGATCAGCCCGAACCACAACCATCCGCGCGCAACCCATGGCACAATGCACGCCGCCGCACTCAGCAGTCCCAGGATCCACACCAGCGATTCTTGTGGACTGAACAGCAAACCCGCTGGATGAAGCGCGATTCGCGGCGAAGGCTTGCCCATCAAAAGCGGATTAGGGCGCATTGCTTCCGGAGAGGCTTCGACCGTGGAGGTGATAACCGCGTCCTGCTCGTCCACGCCTGTAGAAGTTTCGTTTCCAGCCGTCATGATTTCACTTACTTCGATGTTGTCACGCTACGGGTACGCTTGCGCTCTAGCGCGGCACTTCGACCGCCTCCAGCACGGCGTTGATTACCTCGCGAAGCTCGACACCTTCCATCTCGAAATCCGGCCGCAGCAGCATACGGTGTTCCAGTACAGGGCCCGCCAAGGTCTTTACGTCCTCCGGCGTCACAAAATCGCGCTCCTCGAGAGCCGCGAGCGCCCGCGACGCCGACAACAAGGCAAGTGTTGCTCGCGGCCCAGCGCCAACCCAGACTGCTGCGTGCTGCCGCGTCTGTCGAGCCAGGGTGACGATGTAACCGCTGATCGCCTCACTGACGCGCACTTGCGCCGCAGCGGCACGCAGCTGGTCGAGTTCGCCGGTTTGCAGGACCGGCACTCGCAGTTCTTCAGCCAACCTGCGCTCTGGCGCATCTCCTCCTGCCACCAGTCTCGCCAATTCGTTTTCTTCTTCCTCCGCCGGATAGTCCATCCGAATCTTTACGAGAAAGCGATCCTTCTGGGCCTCGGGGAGCGGATAAGTGCCCCGATGCTCGATTGGATTTTGGGTTGCAAAGACGACGAAAATCGGCGATAGGGCGTGGGTCTCGCGATCGATCGTTACCTGGCGCTCTTGCATGGCCTCCAGCAGTGCCGATTGCGTTTTTGCGGGCGCGCGATTGATTTCGTCTGCCAGTAAGAAATTTGTGAAAATGGGCCCGCGCACGAGCCGGAATTCTTGCGTTCTAATGTCGAAAACGCTTGTCCCCGTGACGTCTGCAGGCATCAGGTCTGGCGTGAACTGAATGCGCTGGAAGTCGCCCGCGACTGCTCGCGCTAGGGCTTTCACGAGCAGCGTTTTCCCCACGCCGGGCACACCTTCGATGAGCGCGTGTCCGCCAGCCAGCAGCGTTACCAGCGCGAGATCGATAGCTTGGTCTTGGCTGACGATCACGCGGCTCAGGGCTTCTCGAACGCGCCGCGCTCCGCTCGTGATCATCGCGACCGCATCTGACGATTGCATTGCCGCGCTCCCAGACTGTGCCTGCCCGTCCGAACCCAGTACCGGCTTCTCGTTCATGCGATCCGTGCCTCCAGGGAAATCATCATCGGTCAAGTGTGGAATTATCCGGCGCATCGCGGCCGACATGAGCCAGACGCATTGCGAACGCGCGGCGTTCGGCTATTAGTTGGCTCAGTTCTTTATATCCCGCTAGGGGAGGCCGCGCCAGCGCGGTTCGCAGCCGCGCGCCCCAATGTGGATCTGCGGAAATGGCTTGTGCATTTTGCGGCGAGCAGCGGCGGAACTGTTCCCAGCACTCTGTTACTACGCGTTCTTTCGCGATGCTCCGTTGCAGCAGCCGTCGCGCCGCCACCCCGGCGACTTCGCCATGACGTACGATCTGCGCACCGGGGTCGCATGCTGGGCGTCGCACTAAATCGCCACTCATACTCCACAGCAACGCCAGCAGCGTCGCCCAGAAGAGCAGCAGAGCAGTTTGAAGCCGATATCGCTGCACCAACCAAAGCACACCCTCATCCTGGCGGAGTCCGTGCAACGTTTCATCGACCCAGATTACTGGCCGTCCGCCCGCAAGAAAATCTAACAGCACCGGGTTAGGGTGCATTTTGATCGCTTCGTTTAATAAGAACGATTCTTGACTCGCGGCGATGAGTTCGCCATTCCCGGCTCGGCGCATCGCCATATAGACGCGTGCAGATGTGTCAGCCTGGGCATTGGCTCCCGCCGTCCCGCTGTACAGCACGGTCCACTGTGCGTCGGTTTGGAGCGACGCGCCATCGGCGGCGAGATACATCATCTCGCTGTCCGCCGGCATCGCACGAAGATCGGGCGAGACCCAGGGTGGAGTGTGCTCCTGCGCAACTCTCTCCCACTTGGTCCCGACTTCCCAGCTTTGAGACTGGGATTTCAGTTCCCAACGCGGCTCGACCAGAACTACGCGGCCACCTCGCGCAAGAAAATCTTCCAGCCTCCCACGAAGCTTCTCTCCGGCCTGAAGCGTTCCATCGTTCGTTGTCCAACCCTTAGGAGAGTAGCCCCCGATAAAAAACGCGGTCGTTCTCGAAGCGTCCTGATCGGACAGCGAGTCTTCATCCTGGCCGCGCTTCACTTGGTACCCAGCGCGCGCATAGGAATCGAACAATAGCCTGGCGCCGTATGGATCCTCGCGTAAGCTGGATCCCATGTCGCTCGTTTTCGACTCATTTTGGTGTGCCATGGTCAACAGAACCGCGAACACCGCCGCAAAAATGCCAGCGGCAAGCAGCGGACCTCGCCAATTAAGCACGATGCTCCTCCCCGGCGTTTCGTCAGACGTGGTTGAGTAACTCCCGCTGATCTTGACGGTACGAGGCCACTGCCTCTGGCGTCAGCACATGGTACCCGTACCAAACGCGGTCGAACTGCCGCAGGCTACCGCGCAGTTTCTCAGGAATTTCTACCCGCGCCTCAACGGCCGCTTGGGGACGCCTCCGCCATCGGCGCGTAAACTCATCGAGATATTCGCGATTTGTGCGATCGCGGCGGATCGTCAGCCATTCGCGCTGAGCCAATCCTGCCAGCAGACCGAAATACGCCGCTCGCAGCGCGAAGCGTAATTCTCCCTCCCCTTCCAGCCGTCCGGCCAGAGCAAACCATTCGTCCTCGGAACGGACGCTTGCTAACGCGCCCTCGCTTAGATCGGGCAGCGGCGCGATTGTCTGCGGTATGGAATGTGGCGCCGTCTCCCTACGTCGCCGTAGCCAAAGCAGAACCGTTCCTGCCGCAAGAGTCAAAATCGCGATTAGCCACAGCCACGCTCGAAGGTCCTTCAATTCCCAGTGGCGACCCCCGTCGTTACCGAGCGAGAGATTGAGCCCGTGGGGCCACAGTTTGCGGAGAAAATTCCAGAACGCCTTCCAAGCGCGCCCTATCCGGAGCCCAATCTTCGTCAGCAGCTTGTCAAACCAGTTGGGCGGACTCGGGTGTTCGGCATCGTGCCAGCGATAAATTGCGCGCCGCGACTCTACATCCAAGGCTTGGCGCAATTGTTGAATCCGTGCGTCGCGCGCGGAATCGGTGAGAGTCTCCGCGCTCCGTGGCGCTGGCGGCGTCTGCTCTGCGCGCGCGGCCTCGGAAACAGCTGCGAGAATCAGCGCCAGCACCACCAATGCGCCGATCACCCTGCTGCCAGCCGGGGTGGATACCATCATCTGAGCCTTTTTCTCTTGCTCGTGTGGCAGGTTCGCCAGCATACCACGCAAGTCGTCGCCTCCGCGCCTCGATCGCAAATGCTGATAAACAACGACAAACGAACACTTCACGATGGGATCAAGTGCCAGCCATGCACCCGCCAACAATGAAAGCCAGAATGCGGAACTGCGTACCAGGGCGAATATCCCTACGGGCGTGGAGAGGAGGGTATTTACGCCAAAGATCGAGTGCAGGAGCTGCGGAAACACCATCGCAAGGATCACACCATTCAGCCAAACGGCGGCCCAGAGAGGAAAGATCATCAAGAATAGGAGCACACTGCTCCCGAACCATTGGCTCGCAATTGCCATGCAACCACGCATCGAGTGCCTCTCGAATCTGTCCTCTCGCGCCTCAAGACTGGCAAATTGGCATGCACTATAAAACCACGGCGCCCCGGCGAAGGTTATCAGCGCAACTATCGCACTAGCACTCAGGGTAATCTTCCATGCCATCAGGCGCCCCAAAGCTGCGGCTCGCGCGCTTGCGCCCACCGGTTTCGATGTGGGTGTGCCAAACGCTCGCTCGCGAACACGTTGCATGTAGCTGGCAACCATGCAAACGCGCAGAACATACGCGGCCGCGAGCACTGCCGCCTCCATCAGCACAACGCCATTGGAAAGCCGTATCTGGCCATTGACTACCCACATCGGAATGAAACAAAAAACGAGAGGCGCGCTCCCTGCGTAATAACGCCACGCCTCCTCCGCAAGAGTTGACCGGAACAGCGCGAATCCGCGTTCCAGCGCTTCGAGCGGGTTCAGCCGGCTCCCGCGACCGCGCACGGCTAGCGCGCGCGGCGGTAGCGCAGCGGTCGGAGCGAGTATGGTTTCACTCATTGTCTTGCTCGGGCAGCCGGTCAGCGGCGACTCGGCCGAGATTCAGGTGCTCCTCCGGCGTATTCACCCGCCACCACAACATCGCGAAGAAGAGCGCCATGAGTATGGCGAGTGCAGTAAGTCCAGCAAGGATCTGCCGCAAGCGGCGGGTAAGCGACAAGCTTGGGGCGGGCGGACGTGCCATGCGGCGCAGACACGGCGGACAGGCAAGCTTGCCCTCTTCGTCCGTCACGCATTCCCGGCAGAATGTTCCTCCGCAATGCGGGCACCTCGCCGCCGCTTCACGTAGCGGATGAAATAGGCACCGCGCATGGCGCAAGCCCGTGGCAGACGGTTTAGCGAAGGGAGCAGTTGGCGTGTCAGGAACCATTCGTCTGTGTAGTTTCGGTTCGAGTCGCAGTCGCGGATGCTACCTCGGAGTTCGTTTGAGCGGGAGGCTCCGACGATTGGATTACGTTTGCGGGAACATCCGGTTGCTCATTAACGCTGCGAGTGACGCGGAGCGCCGAATCAATCTTGGCGAGGACCTTCCGAGCGCGACGCGTGCGGTTCACCAACCGCAGATCGAGGCTGACTCCCGTGGTACGAATCCGCGCCCTCGCAGTCGGCCCGAGCAACAGCTCAAGCCCCACCCACGCCAGGCCCATGCCGATGAAAATCCCGCCAGCGGTCGAATTCACCCACTGCCACAGCGAGGCACCGAGTATTAGGAGCAGGAGCGCAGGAATCGTCACCCGCCACAGCCAAAGACGGCTCGGCCACACCACAATGGACTCCAGGTCGTGCAAATAAAATCGCCGGTATTCAACTACGTACATTACGCGCTTCGCGGCAAGCAAGCAGTCGTCGCTCAAATACCACTTCGTCCCGCCGGTCAAGCTGCCAACGCTCGAGATTTTGCGGAGTTCACTGTGCAATCAGTGTCTCCTCGCCATCCAACCAACGAAGAACACGCTGGCAAGCAATAGCGGCGCCCAGGCAAGTCCCACATATGCTGCCCAAAAACGCCACCCGGACCGTGGGATTAAGTACGACCGAGGAGCTTTCCGATACTTCACGTGCAACACGATCGCAGCCGGGAGCGCGGCTACAAACACCGGCCAAAAGAGGATCCAACCCCAGCCGATTGTTGCCGCAATGGAGTCGTAAAGCACATCGCGATGCCGCCATTCCGCCTTGCCGGCTTCCACACCGGAATCGGAACGCCCGCGTTCGAAGCACGCGGGGCAAACGTGTTCCGCTCCCAACTGCAAATCACACAGCGCACACACGAACCTGCCACATCGGTGGCAACAAGCCTGAAACAATTTGTCCGGGTGAAAAAAACATGTTGCTTGGTCCGAAAGCGCAGCTGCTGCTCTATTGCTCTTCCGGCCAACGGGCCAAAGGCAAATCTGCAGCCGATTGGCGCAAGAGGGGCAGTACTGCCATTCTGTCTCCGTCTCAACTGGTATTACGTCTCCTCCGCAACTGGGACAGGAAATTGCCGCTGTAGGCGACGACGCCGGGCCATCGCTTGCGGAAGACCCAGCCCCGCCGGAGGCGGTAATGAAGGGATTGATACTGAGGTTCACGCTATGCTCGGTTTATATATCACCCTCGTGTCACAAACCCGGTCATGCAAAGCTCGCTTCTCGTCGTCCACTCCCAACATGATTGAGCTAACCAGCATGAGGACAGAATTTATGTAGGGAATGCCGCTGGTAACAACATTCCACATGAAGAAGCGCCCAAAACATGCGCCCCAACTCAAAGTGTTGCCGTCGGATCGGATGACCTTTAGCCCGCAGGCCATCTTCCCGAGAGTTCCACTGCGATACTTCAGCATTAGAATCTCGTAGCAGCCTCCCACGAGGAAAGAAACTAGAAAGAAAGTGATAAGAGTGAAGCCTGCAAACGCCGGGATGGGTGGGCTGGCCGGGTTGCGCGCTTGACTCCCCGCGCGGAGCAGATTTGGTATCAGCACAGCCGCGAAGATCAGGATGGGGACCATGAAAATAAGCCCATCAATGAAGCGCGCGCCAAAACGGATCCAGAATCCGCCGTAACGCCGGGCGAGTGGCGATGCGCCCGCGGCGCCGCTCGCCATCACCTGGCTCAGAAATGCGGGCTTGCAATCGGCACATACCCAGTTTCCGGCGATATGCACCAAGTCAGACTGCGCGAGTGCCCGTCCGCATTGGGAACAGGCCATAGCTGTCTGGACCGGGACCTCTTGAGTCATGGGGTATCCTCCCTCGTGTACAAAGTCGCACTAAGCCTACCGCAAGCGGTTTCCCGCGCCAAGTGCTACTATCTGGCCTGAGGACCACGACTCTCACGATGCCGGTGGATACCTTCCCGATGTAGCTCTAATGTCCCAACATCCTAGTTTGGAGACTTACGCTCCAGTTGTTACTACGGCGCATTCAAGCGAGACCTTCATTCCCAACCTCCGCCCAAAGCCTGATAGAGCTGAACCAGCGCGATGAGTTCGTTGCTTTGCGCTTGCGCCAGTGCTAGCTCTGCCGAGAACGAATTGGTTTCGTTCGTCAGCACCTCAAGATAATCCGTTGTTCCGGCGTTGAAGCGCACCTGCGATAACCTCGCTGCATCGCGCGCCGATTCCAGTAAGTGCTCCTGTTGAGCTCTGGTCTCCTGATCCTTGCGGTAAGCAACCAGCGCATTCGAGACGTCACGAAACGCGCCTTGAATCGTTTGCTGATAAGTCAGCACCATCTGATCGCGCTCGGCCTGCGCGAGCCGCACGTTATTCTTCAGACGACCACCCTGGAAAATCGGCTGCGTGAGCGATGCAGCCATATTCCAGATTCCAGCAGGACCAGTAAAAAGGTTGGTCAGCGCCGGACTTTGGTAGCCCGCGGTTGCGGTGAGCGCGATGTCGGGGAAGTACGCCGCGCGCGCAACACCAATCTGTGCGTTGGCCGCGATAAGGTTCGCTTCAGCCTGGTGGATGTCAGGACGACGCTCGAGCAGCGCCGATGGAATTCCCGCGGGAACTTCTGGAGAATGCGGTTGCTGGGTGAGCTTGAGTCCGCGCGGCACGTCTCCCGGATTTTTGCCGAGCAGAATGCTGATTGCGTTTTCCTCCTGCGCAATCTGGCGCTCGAGGTCGGGAACTTCGGTTGCTGCGGTGTAGACGAGTTGCTCGGATTGGCGCACGTCGAGGAGCGAGTTGATGCCGTGCTGCTCGAGGGTTTGCGTCAGCTTGAGCGAGTCGCGGCGCGAGCTGAGCGTGTTCTGCGAGATCTCGAGTTCGAGGTCATACTGGCGAAGCTGGAAGTACGCGGTCGCGAGGTTCGCGACCAGCGTTGACATAACTTCTTTCTGCGCCCACTGGTTGGCGAGCAGGTTGGCGCGCGCAGCTTCCGTAGCGCGGCGATACTTCCCCCAGAAGTCGAGGTCCCAAGCAGCCGAAGCCGCGACTTGTCCCTGCGTAAGTTCGTAGGCAGGAATCGGCCCGAGTTGCGGGCTCTGCTGGCTGGTAACGTTCCCGCCCGCGCTGAGCGTTGGGAGCTGATTGGCGCGTGTGATGCCGACTTGCGCCTGCGCCTGGAGCACGCGAGTCGCCGCAATGCGAACGTCATAGTTGTTCTTAAGCGCCGTGCGAATCAGGGATTGCAGTTCCGGGTCCTGGAAAACCTCCCACCACTTTTCATCGCCCAGAGATTGCGAGGAAGATCGAGAGGACGATGGAGACGAAGATCGAGCAGACGACTGCGGGGATAGTTGCGCGACTGGCGCATCGGATTCCGCCGGTTGCTGCGCGTCGCTACTCGCGGCTTGTTGCTCGGATTGCGCGCCGCGATATGTGCCCGGAACGTCTACTGTTGGACGCTTGTAGTTCGGGCCTACAGCGCAGCCGATCGTGCTGGCAATCGCGAGTGTAACTACCGCAAGTGTTAGGTGAAGGCGACTTACGACTCCGTTCATAGGATTAGTCTCCGTGTCCTTCCTGCAACGCGAAGCTCGGCGCAGTTACGCGCTCGCGTTCGCGAGGAGAACGGAAGAACGAAAAGCGGTCCAGCACCTTCTGCTGGAACTCTTCCAGGGATAGATAGATTGCCGGCGTCACGAAGAGTGTGATGAACTGCGAGACGATCAAGCCACCGACAACAACGAGGCCCAGCGGGCGACGCGACGAGCCATCAGCGCCATATCCGAGCGCGATCGGCATTGCGCCGAGCAGCGCCGCTGCGGTCGTCATCATGATGGGACGGAAGCGCTCCATGCTGGCGTCGTGAATGGCCTGGTCGTCAGCGATGCCTTGCCGCACGCGCTGTTCGGCGAAGTCGACGATCATGATTCCATTCTTCTTGACGATGCCCATCAGCATGAACATGCCGATGTAGGCGTAGAGAGAAGCTTCCTCGCCGAAGATCCACAGGGTAAGCAACCCTCCAAGCAACGCGACCGGCAACGACGAGAGCACCGTGATCGGATGCAGGTAGCTTTCATAGAGAATCGCCAGGATCACATACATGACAAACACCGCAACCAGCATGAGGATCGCCAGATCGCGAACCGTGTTCTGGAAGGTCAGAGCCTCGCCCTGCAGTGCGCCTTGCACTCCGGGAGGAAGAAGCTTCTTAGCCGTGTCTTCCACGAAGTTGGTGGCTGGACCTATGGCAAAGCCGGGTTTCAGGTTGAAGAACATGGTCACGCTAGTGAACTGGTTGATGTGGTTGACGGCCTGCGGCCCGATGACCGGATGCCAGCTGGTAACGGCATTGAGCGGAATCATGCGCTGGCCGTCATCGCTCTTGATGTAGAGCTTGCCGAGATCTTCGGGTCCCGAACGCTTATCGTCCGCGACCTCGAGGATCACTTGATACTGGTCGGTCGCCTTCTTGATCAGATAGCTGTAATTTTGCGAGTACGCATCGTGCAGCAGCGTGAGAATGCGCGTCTCCGAAACACCATACAACTTCGCTTGATCGCGCAGAATGTCGACCTGCAAGTTAGGCGTGTGATTGTAGAGATCGGAGTTCACGAACAGGAATCCCGGATACTCGTGCATCTTTGCCATCATCTTTCCCGCAGTGTCGTACACCTCATTCGGATCGATTCCCGAGAGCGCATAGGCAAACTGGCCCTGCGCATTGGCGGTCGCGCCGGTGGAGATTTCGAGCGCGGGATTCGGCTGCAAGAACGCGACGGTGCCAGGTATGGTGGTGGCGATTCCACCCATGAGCTGTCCGGCGACTTGAGCGATCGGCGCACGCTCGGACGGCGGTTTGAGGAAGGCGATCAGAAACGCCTGGTTCGAGCCGAGGAACGCCGCGTTCCCACTCATAGTGAAGGTGCTGCGGACAGCGGGATTCGCCCTCATGATCTTTTCGGCTTGCGTCTGGTAAGCGTGCATCTGGTCGGGCGAACTACCTTCCTGCGCGACCAGAATGCCGCGGATGAAGGAGCTGTCACCGACGGGGAGGAACGCCTTCGGAACGATATAGAAGAGGTAGCCAGTCCCGATCAGGCAGATGACCCAGATGGCGGCGGAGATCCAGCGCTGGCGGAGGAAGAACCAGAGTTGCCGTCCGTAGATATCGAGGACACGGCGCTCGATGGCACCGAAGACGCGCTCCATCCAGGTCTTCTTGGCGTTCTTGCCGCGTTCGCCGAGCAGCCGCGAGGTCATCAGCGGCGTGAGTGTGAGCGAGACGATGCCGCTGGCGAGAATCGAGATCACGATGGTGATCGAGAACTCGCGGAAGATGCGCCCCATCAGGCCGCTCATGAAGACGAGCGGAATGAATACAGCGGCGAGCGACAGGGTCATGGCCAAGATAGTGAAACTGATTTCTTTTGCCGATTCGATCGACGCGTCGAAGGCGTTCATGCCTTCCTGCTCCATGAGGCGCACCGTATTTTCAAGGAACACGATGGCGTCATCGACGAGGAAGCCGATGGCGAGCGTGAGTGCCATAAGCGAAAGGTTATCCAGGCTGTAGCCGAGGAGGTCCATGAAGATGAACGTCAGCAGCAGCGAGAGCGGCAAGGCGACGGCGGGGATCAAGGTGTCAGTGGCGCGACCGAGGAAGACGAAGATGACCATGACCACAAGCGCAAAAGCAAGGTAGAGCGTGGTTTTGACGTCGTTGATGCCCGTGACGATGGTCTGCGAACGGTCGTAGGCCGTAAAGAGCAGAACCGAACCGGGAAGTTGCGATTGAATCGACGGCAATAGCTCGCGCACTGACTTGGCGACCTCAACCGCGTTTACTCCCGCGCGGCGAAACACTCCGATGAAGACATTTGCGCCGGGTTGAGGGTAGCCACGGACCCAGACGCGCATGTCAATGCGTTCGTCCTGCACTCCCTGTTTGGAGGTCGCCACATCTTTCAAATAAACCGGGGCGCCATTCGTATTGCCGACGATGAGGTTGTCGTATTGCTCGGCGGTGGTCAACTGCCCTTGCGGTTGCAGCAGAAAGCTCCGATGTGGCCCATCGAACTGTCCAGCGCCGGTATAGGCAGTGCCGTTCTTGACCGCATTGGTGAGATCTTCCAGCGAGATATTGCGAGTCGCCATTGTCGAGGGGTCCGCTTTGATGCGCACCGCCGATTGCGTTCCGTAGATAGCAACCTGGCTGACTCCCGGCAGAATGCTGATGCGCTCACCGATCTGGGTGTTGGCGTAATCGTAAAGCTGGCCCTCGGTCGCTGTGTCGCTCACGATGGCGATGTACATAATCGGCTGGTCATTGGGGTTCGTCTTAGTGAACGTCGGCGGACTCGGAAGATCAACAGGCAGCTGTCCTTGTGCGCGCGTGATGGCCGCCTGCACGTCGGTAGCTGCGCCGTCGAGGCTCTTCGAGAGATCGAACTGCAGCACGAAGCTCGAGTGCCCCTGACCATTGTTTGAGGTCACTAGTTCGAGGCCGGGAATCTGCATGAACTGGCGCTCGAGCGGCGTGGCCACATTGTTGGCCATTGTCTCCGGCGTTGCCCCCGGATAATTCACCTGCACCTGAATCACCGGATAGTCGATTGCAGGCAGATCGCTCACCGGGAGCCGCGTAAACGCGAACAATCCGAAGAGCAACACCGAGATCGTCAGTGCGACGGTCATCACTGGACGACGAATAAAGAGTTCGGACAGATTCACGACTGGCCTCCCTGCTTGGCTTTGGCCTGGTTATCGGCGTTTGCTCCCGGCGCCGCGGAAGCCGCACCATCGACGCGCACTTTGCCGCCCGGTCGAACTAACATTTGACCGGCGAGCACGATGCGCTCATTCGCAGCGACGCCTTCGGTTACGACAACGTGGTCGCCCTGGCGCTGCCCAAGTTTCACTGGTCGGAGTTCGGCCGTGTCGTCCGGCTTCACCACATAGACAAACGGGCCTTGCTGGCTGATCTGCGCCGCCTGGTTGGGAATCAGGACCGCTGCTTTCTCTGTCGACAGAACGAGCTTCACGTCTACAAACTGGCCGGGCCAGAAGTGACGGTCGGCGTTGGCCACGGTGGCGCGAAGGCTTACCGTCCCGCTACCGTTCTGCACCGAGTTGTCGAGAAATTCGACGCGCCCAAATCGCGCCGCACTTTCAGGATCGGAAGGTAGACGAACAGCAGCTTTCAGGCTGCCGCTCGACATCTGCTTTTGCACCGTGGGGAGATCGCTTTCCGTGATTGTGAAATTCGCATAGATCGGGTCCAGACGCTGGATCGACAAAAGCGACGTCGTATTCGCCTGCACCACGTTGCCGACATCGACAAGACGCGCGCCGGCTCGGCCATTAATGGGCGAGCGGATGTAGCAGTACTCGAGATTGAGCCGAGCGGTTTCCAGGGCCGCCTCGGCGGATTCCACCAGCGCCTGATCGACGTCAACGGCGTTCTTCTTCGTGTCGTAATCCTGCTTCGAGATAGCGTGCTCACCGATCACTTCCTCGTCGCGGGCAAACTGAATCTTCGCCAGGTCAAGCGCCGCTTTGGCCTGAGCCAGCGTCGCCTTCGCTGCATCGACTTGGGCCTGGTAGGGGCGAGGATCGATCACGAAGAGAAGTTCGTCTTTGGAGAGATTGTCGCCATCCTGGAAATGGCGCTCGACGATGCGGCCTCCGACCTGCGGCGTCACCGTTACCGCCTCGAAGGCGGCATTGCGGCCGATCTCGTCGAGATATCGCGGCACGTCTTCCGCCGTGGCATTGACCACCGAAACTAAAGGTAACGGCATGGCCGGTGCCGCCTGCACATTGCCTTTGCTGCATGCGACCGTCGCTGCCAGCCCCAGCACAGCGGCCGCTAACATAAGACGTTTATTGCTGAACACGTTTATCCTTACCCTTTTTTGTTCTTTCATTGCAGTCCCCATTTTTGTGTTGCAGAGTCCGTCGTTCGTCTTTATGCCGGAGTCGCGAGAAGCGACATCACTCTAGTTACGTAAGCGGCGCCGGCATCGGCCAGCGAACTCCCCGTAGCATCAATGCCAGCAAGCTTGCGATGAAGCTCGGGGCGACCGCCGATCTGTTGGAGAGCGTGCGTCCGCGCCGCGACGAGTTCGGCGACCGAGCAGTCCAGCAGAAGCGAAGCTTCGCGATTGGAATAACCTTCCAGGACCGACATTACAAACGCAAACCGATGGAATGTCGGCAGCGCGATAATCGCAATCACCTCTTCCCTCAAAGTCTCCAGGTGAGCACCCGCCCTAGGTTCCGTGCCAGCATGCTTTCCAGGCCCAGATTGATTCCTGGATTGATGGTCCACCATTGCGAGTTGGGGGCGCGGATGGATCATGCGGATCGCATTTGCGATAACCGTGCGCCTGGCCCAAGATTGTGCCCAATCCTTGAAAACCAGATTGCCGTTCTTCGAATCCTCCAATCCCAAAACAAAACACTTCTCGGCGGTTGCGTGATCGCCGGTCAGCAGAAACGCGAGCAAATACAAGCGGTTCATATCGCTATCGAAAATTTGGCAGAAGTCTGCGCTGGTTGCATAGGCTGTGGAGTTGTGATGTGCGATGTGATTTGTACCAAGCGTCTTCAACTTTCCCCTCCAATTAGCTGTCGTTTGAACCAATGGAAAATCGACAATAAATTTTTATTTCCCCTTTTTCTCACTCAAATCGTCTTCGGTCGATTGTGCACTCGCTTTGCATCTGCATCGCCGCGCTAGCTGTTTTAAAACATGCCTCGTCAGAACGCCGTCGCAAGCGAACTTCGCGCCATCTTTCATCAGTTTGAACAGCGTGTTTTCGCCGTCTGCGCCGATGACCGTGACGTCCGTAAGGTCAATGACTAACTTGCGACCACTAAGCTGTTCTCCAGCGCTTCGCCAGGCACTCTCGACCTCGGCTGTCCATGGAGGAACCAGCTTGCCTTGCAAAATGAGCCTGCGCTGGCCATGAGTCTCGACAATTGAAATTTTGAACATTGCTGTGCTTCTTATGCATTGACACAATGCAATACCTATGCCAAAGCGGGATTGCCGGCATTTTCGCGATAAGTGATTGATTTGGATTGAATAGGCAGGAATGCAGAAGCAAGTAGTGTCGAAATGTGTCGAGCAGCATTTCGACTGTGTCGAAGAATGACGAAGGTGAACCTGCGAGCGAGCCTGCCGAACGGAAATCAGAAGAACTGAATTTAGACAGCAGGGACGAGACAGAACAAGTCAGACGAATCGGGTTAAACGATCTGGCGCGCGTCGATTCCGAGCTTTCTCATACGCGAAATCAGGGTCGTGCGTTTGAGGCCCATGCGCGCGGCAGCGCCATCGGGACCGGCGACGCGGCCTCTCGTCTCCTTGAGAACGCGTATGATCTCGCTGCGGTCATCGGCCGCGCGCGCATGCTGCATCGGAACGCCCTTATTATTCGTGCCGAGTTCTCCGACCGGCACCTGGAGCGCCGAGCCGTGTGTGAGAATCACCGACCGCTCGATGAAGTTTTCGAGTTCGCGGATATTTCCTGGCCAGTGCCAGCTCGAAATCTTTTTCATAGCCGCGGTGGGAATCGATTCGATCTTCTTCTCCATGCGGCGTCCGTACTTCTGCGCGAAGTAACGTACCAGCAGCGGAATATCCTCCGGGCGCTCACGCAGGGGCGGAATCCGAATGGGAAAGACGTTCAAGCGGTAATACAAGTCGCTGCGAAATTCACGGCTCTCAATCATCTTGTCGAGATCGCGATTGGTCGCCGCTACCAGCCGCACATTCACTTTTTTAGTGTGCGTGCTGCCCAGGCGTTCGAACTCACGCTCCTGAAGCGCGCGCAGAAGCTTGGGCTGAATCTCAATCGGAATATCGCCGACCTCGTCCAGGAACAATGAACCCTGGTCGGCGAGCTCAAGGCGTCCGATCTTTTGCGAAATCGCTCCCGTAAACGCCCCGCGCTCATGCCCGAAGAGTTCGCTCTCCAGCAAGCCGGTCGGGATCGCGGCGCAGTTGAGCTTCACAAATGTCCGGTCCTTGCGCTTGCTGCGATCGTGAATAGCGCGCGCGATCAGCTCTTTGCCTGTGCCCGTTTCGCCGAGCAGCAACACTGTCGAATCGCTCGGAGCCACCGTTTCGACCAGATTCAGAACGTGCCGAAGCCCTGAACTCTGACCAACGATGCCTTCAAAGTCCATCTCGCCGCGGATTTCCTCTTCGAGATAAACCTTCTCCTGCGCCAGACGATCCTTCAGCTCCGCGATCTCGGTATAGGCAAGCGCGTTTTCGACCCCGATGGCAACCTGACTCGCAACCTGAACCAGGAATGCGATTTCTTCTTCGTCGAACGTATTCTCCTCGTGGCGCGCAACCGCCAGAATCCCGAGCAGCCGGTTCTTGCTGATGAGCGGCACATCGCAGAACGAATTCAGCCCTTCCGCTGAAGCCTTCTGGTACATCTCAGGAGACATTTCAGCTGGATCAAGCCGATTTACGACCATCGGCTTTCCGCTCTTGAACGAATCGCCGGGCATTGTGCCTTCGATCGGAACCAACGCGCCTTCGACAAAAATTCCTCGGCTCTCCGGGTAGTCGAGCGCATGAACCCGCAGGTTCTTGGACTCGGCGTCGGCCAGCATAATCGCGGCTGCATCGCAGCGCATCACGCGCCGGACGCTTCCCGAGGCGGCCTGCAGCAGATCGTGGAACTCCAGATTCGAGACGACCTGGTTGTTCAGGTCCAGGATCAATTTCAACTGGTCCTGCACACGCTGGGAGATGAAGAAATTCACCGCAGCATCGATCGCAAGCCCGATCTGGTCGGCGGCCAAACTCAGAAAGCGAATTTCGTCTTCGTCGTAGGCGTTTGGATAACATCGTCCCAAACTCAAAACGCCCAGCCTGCGCGATCCTCGCTTTAACGGCAAGCTGCAAGTGGCGACAATCCCATACTGGCTCAGAAAGCGTCCGTAACTTTGAAATCGAGGCTCGAGACTCCAATCGAGCGTCACTACTGCCTCGCCAGAATCGTGGGCGTGTTGGATCGGGGAATCCGCGAGCGGAAGAACGTCGGCGGCGGGCGGCTCCAGCCTCCTGCCATTCGCGTCCAGCAATGAGAAGCACACTTGGTTTGTGTCTTTGTCAAAAGCGACCAGATGCAGGAAGTCGAAGTGCGTGACTTCGCGCAGCTTGCTGACCAACGCCTCGGACGTGGCGTCACAGTCGCTACAAGTGGCAATGGCATTGGCCGCTTGCAGCAATGCCACGTAGCGGTCTTCTTCTACTCGCGGAAAAATTGACGCCGTAACCGTAGACATCTGTCCATCCCAATTTCAGGTACGTAGTGGCGCCCGACTCTGCTCTCCGGGTAGGTCAACCCTAAAGAGAAAAACATACATTTGATCCGATGCTCGGCCCATCCAGAAAGCTTCGCAAAAGTGTCGAAACTTTCGACCGGTGCCGAGATATTTGCGATCCGTTGGCGATTGGCTCCAGTGACCTATTGATTGGCCAGCAACGGGCTTGGAGGAGATCGGAACCCGATCGGCATAGAAGCGGAATCCCATTTCTCCCAAGCCGACGTCTGGCCCGGAATAACTGCTGGTGCTGGCCGTTTTTCCGAAGACCGCCACTTTGCGTCAGCCCAGAAGGAACGCGTGTTTCCGACGACAACGAATGCGAGAAGAACGCAGTGGCGAGGAACCGGGAGCAGACTTCGACACCGCATTGACGTTATAGACTTTTGCGCTAAGCGTCCGCGATTCTGGAGCCGGCTTCGTCGCGCTCCCGTGCCTGTCCAGGCTCACTCTCGGGGATCGGTCGGATGTCCGGATTCTGCATGATCATGCGCGCACAGGTGTTCCATCGCAGAATGGCATCGTCGTTTCCTGGTACCGCAAGATTCATGGCTGTCTCGTAGTGACCCATTGCTCCCTGCAACGCGTGATACGCGGATGCACCGGCTCCAGCGCCGCCGTTGAGAATGCGCGCATTCCCGAGGCGCTCCCAGATGATTCCCTCGTAGTACGCTCGCTCGTAGCCACCCTTAATTTGTGCAAGAACCTCCCGCGCAGCTTTCACAGCTACATGAGAGTGGAATTGGTCGGTTCGCGCGAGGAGAAGTGAAATCAGCGCCTGCTGATGGTCGGGCATGACGGCCAGAATATCGAGGCAAATGCTCTCCGCAAGGCTGGGCTCATTCAAGAGTCTGTAGCGCTCCACCTTTGCCAGCGCTTCGGGAATACCCTGCTTGGAAATGGATTTCAGTTCGAAGTGCATAACATCTCCCTATTGTTTCGAATTGCTGAATACTCGAAACAGTTTGGACAGCGGATCGAAGAAGCGATCCACGACGCGCTCCTTGAGCGGGATAATCGCGTTGTCGGTGATCGTGATGCTTTCAGGACAAACCTTGGTACAGCACTTGGTGATGTTGCAGAGACCTATGCCGAATTGCGTTCTTAGATCTTTAAGACGATCGCCTGTGTCCAACGGATGCATTTCAAGAGCGGCCGCATACACCAGGAATCGCGGACCGATGAATTGTTCGTGCATGTGATGGTCGCGCAATACGTGGCAGACATCCTGACAGAGATAGCACTCGATGCACTTTCGAAATTCCTGCACCCGTTCGACATCTTCCTGGGCAATGTGCCACGTGCCATCGGGCGCATCGGGCTTTCGCGGCTGGAACTTCGGGATGCGCTTCTTTACCTCGTAATTCCACGATACGTCCGTAACCAGGTCCTTAATGTGCGGAAACGCTTTCATCGGTTCAACAGTCACAGGCCGATCCAGGGGAAGTGTGTTCAGCCGCGTCATGCACATCAATTTCGGCATGCCATTGACTTCAGCCGAGCACGAGCCGCACTTCCCCGCCTTGCAGTTCCAGCGAACCGCCATATCGCCGGCCTGTTCCGCCTGTATTTGATGCACGGCGTCGAGGACCACCATGCCCGCTGAGACTTCGGTGCTGAAGTCCTGGAAGCCTCCTTGACCTTTTTCACCGCGCCAGATGCGAAACGTGGCTGTCGCCATTACTTCATCTCCTGGATGATTTGCTTCAGATCCTCTCGCATAGGGGGGATCGGCTCGCGTGTGAGCTGCATTTCTCCGCCCGCGCCTTTTCGCAGCACGAGGTTGAAGCCGCCATACTTTTCGTCCTTGGCCGGAAAATCATCGCGGAAATGCGCCCCGCGGCTCTCTTTCCGCTCCAGCGCCGCTCGGGCAACAATTTCCGATACGGTCAGCAGGCTGTGCAGGTCGAGCGCCGTGTGCCATCCGGAATTGTATTCCCGGTTTCCGGGCACACTGACTCGCTCACTGGCAGCTTTCAACTCTCGAATGCGCTCGAGCGCTTGCAGCATCTCTTGTTCCTGACGCACGATCCCCACCAGTTCCTGCATGAGGTCCTGCAACGCATGTTGGACGGCATACGGATTGTCGGAACCCTTGTCCTCGAACGGTCGCAACGCCCATTTTTCCGCCGATCCGAGTTCATCTGTATTCACTGCGCCCAGCGAATTGTCTTTCGCATAGGACGCTGCATACTCTCCCGCTCGCTTGCCGAAAACTAATAAATCGGAAAGTGAATTCCCGCCGAGCCGGTTGGCGCCATGCAGGCCCGCCGCGCACTCTCCCGCTGCAAATAGGCCAGGCACGTTTGACATTTGTGAATCACCGTCTACCTTGATGCCTCCCATCATGTAGTGGGTCGTGGGACCCACTTCCATCGGCTCCTGAGTAATGTCAATGTCGGCAAGCTGTTTGAACTGGTGATACATGCTGGGCAACTTCTTCTTTATATGCTCCGACGCGTTCGGAATTCTCTCTTTGATCCACGCAATATCCAGAAACACGCCGCCATGAGGACTGCCGCGCCCTTCGCGCACCTCTCGCCGGATGCAGCGGGCCACGTGGTCGCGCGTTAGCAACTCCGGCGGACGCCTTGCGTCCTTATCTCCCTGCGTGTAGCGCCAGCCTTCTTCTTCTTTATCGGCCGTCTGGGTGGTATACAGCGGCGGAATATCCTTGAACATGAATCTTTCGTTATTGCGATTACGCAGCACTCCTCCCTCACCGCGCACTCCTTCGGTGACCAGAATGCCGCGCACACTGGGTGGCCAAATCATTCCCGTGGGATGGAACTGCACAAATTCCATGTCCATGAGCGCCGCACCTGCATCGTAGGCGAGCGAATGGCCATCGCCGGTGTACTCCCAACTGTTGCTGGTAATTTTGTAAGCCCTGCCAATTCCTCCCGTCGCCAGCACTACCGCTTTGGCGCGGAACAGGTGAAACCGGCCGCGTTCGCGATCGTATCCAAACGCGCCCGCGATGCGGCCGCCGTCCTTCAACAGCGTGACGACGGTGTGCTCCATGAAAACGTCGAGACCAAGATGGATTCCGTGATCTTGCAGAGTGCGGATCATCTCCAGTCCGGTACGGTCACCCACATGCGCGAGGCGAGGATAGCGATGGCCGCCAAAATTCCGCTGCAGAATTCGGCCATCGCTGGTGCGATCAAAAAGCGCGCCCCAAGCCTCGAGTTCACGCACGCGCGCCGGCGCTTCCTTGGCATGCAGTTCCGCCATCCGCCAGTTGTTCAAGTATTGACCGCCGCGCATGGTGTCGGCAAAGTGAACGCGCCAGCTGTCGCGGTCGTCCACATTTCCCATCGCCGCGGCTACGCCACCCTCGGCCATCACGGTGTGTGCTTTGCCGAGAAGAGATTTCGAAATGACCGCAACCTTTACACCCGCGGCGGAGGCCTCAATGGCAGCTCGCAGACCCGCGCCCCCGGCTCCAATGATCAGAACGTCGTGCTCATGCGTGATGTACTCGCTCACTAGACGATCCTCCAATCCGTCCAGATACCCATTGAGCACATCCGCACATACAAATCGGAGAACCCTACCGAGATGAGGCTGCACCAGGCAAACAGCATGTGGCGGCGGTTAAGGCAGCTCACGCAATCGTAAACTCGCTTGCGGGTCGGCGCCCCTGCCAGGCGATCGCGAAAACCGCCGACGAGATGGCGAAAGGAGTGGCATCCGAAAGTGTAGGAGCTTAGCAGCACCAGGTTCGTCAACAACACAAGCGTGCCGACGCCGATGCCAAAGTGTCCGTCGAACCAGAACGCATCCCACACGTCCCGCGCCAGAATTACGAGAAAAATCAGCGCCAGATAAAGAAAATAGCGGTGGACGTTTTGCAGGATCAAAGGAAACGAGCGCTCGCCGAGATATGTCTTGCGCGGCTCGCCCACGGTGCAAGACGGCGGGTCAGCCCAAAAAGCTTTGTAATAGGCGCCGCGATAGTAGTAGCACGTAAATCGAAAACCGCCCGGCGCCCACAGAATGAGCATCGCCCCTGTAACCCAAACCGGCATCCAGCTTGGGTTTGAACCAAACCAACCCTGAGGGCCAAACAATTCGGGTGAATAAAACGGGGAGAGATAAGGTCCAAATCTGAAATGATTCCCCTGCAACGCGGCCCATGTGGAGTAAACGATGAATGTCGATAAACCGAGAAACACAACCAGCGGCTGTACCCACCAATTGTCGGCTCGCTGCGTCTGTCCGAAACCCGTGCGCGACAATGGGACGTCAATCTGAGACATCAAGCCTCCTCCCGCGTTCGTGCTGATCCTGCATCCGCGATCAAGCACCCGCCTGATTGCGATTGAATACTGACGGTAGCCATAATACAGGGAAATTCATTCCTATTGTCTTCGGAAACGACGCCTCAGTGAACGGTGGAGAACCATTATTTACGCACCACCCTTCGGCGCCGTCGGGAACCATGAATGCGATCATGGGCCACCGCATTGCAGAGGTGTCGGGTGCATCGCTTCATTAGCGACGTGGCAGGATATGTCCGGCAAGCCCTTGCCTAGACAGCTGTGAGCGTGGAAACATTCGCGCCAGGCGATTTTATCGGAATAGCCCCGGAAGACAAACGCGCTCACGATTCTTTGTGGGATCCTCACCACCCCCAAGAGTGCCACTTGTACGAGATCGAACTGGATAAGTGCTGGTAAACGCCTTTGTGGCTACGGAACCGAAAGTTCGGTGAGAGTCAGAAACGGGCTTCGAGGAAGTTATATGTACTGCTCATCGCTGCCAGCACGCTTTGGAGTTCTTTTCTCCGGAAAGGCGTGCGAGCGGTGTGGGTTTCGGCCCGTTGGGTTTCGTCCCGAGGAGCCCCTATAGCATCTTCGCGGTTGCGCTGGTAATTCAGTCGCCGTCTGTCGTACTAATGCCAGGTGTAGGTTCGATGGCGCGGGCTGCCCGCTTGCGCCACGGCGCCGACTGTAACTCTGCCAGATACGAGTAGCCAACAGGCACCACCAGCAAGGTCAGGAGCAGGCAAAGAGTCTGGCCGCCGATGATGGTCACAGCAATCGAGGCGCGCTGTTCTGATCCCGCCCCGATTCCAATAGCAACCGGAATCAGCCCCGCGATAATGGAAAGGGTCGTCATCAGGATTGGGCGCAAGCGCACCCGATTCGCTTCCAGGATGGCCTCGCGTACCGCCATGCCAGAAGCTACCAATCGGTTCGTGTAGTCGACCTGCAGGATTCCGTTCTTTTTCACAATGCCAAGCAGCAGAAACATACCGAGCGCGCTCCACAGACTCAAGGCGCGTCCCGTGATCCAAAGTGATAACAGCGCGAAAGGAACGCTGAGCGGCAGTGTGAGCATAATAATGAAGGGATAGGAAAAGCTCTCAAACTGCGCCGCCAATACCATGTACATAAAAACCGAGGCGAGCAGCATGGCCAGCAGCAGGTTCCAGGTTGTTTCTTCGAGAACCTTTACCTGACCTGAGAAGAGATAGGAGTAGCCTGCGGGCAGTCCTACTTCCTTGATCGAACTGATGGTGTGCGCGGCAGCCAGATCGAGCGGGTATCCGGAGGCGATATTGGCATACACGCTGACCTCGAACTCGCGGTTATACCGCCACAAGGTGGACGGCCCAAAGCCGCGAGCGATGGTGGCCACGCTCTCCAGGCGCACCTGTCCCAGTTTGCTCGAGGGCACCATCATGCGGTTCAACACGTCGGGATTGTCACGCTGTTCGGGAAGCAACTGCATGGTCACCGGATACTGCTCCGAACCTTCCTTGAAGCGTGTGATCTCGTCTTCGCCGGAATAGAACAGGCGCACCGCATCGCTGATGTCGGTCATACGCACGCCGATATCGGCCGCACGCTGGCGGTCCACCTTGACCTGCAGTTCTGGCATGTTCAGGTTCAGGCTGGGGTTGATATCGACCAGGTCCGGATACTGATGCATACGGTCCGCGACCTTCTTGCTGATTTCTGCGAGTTGATTTAGATCGGGTCCGCGAATCACGGCGGAGATGGGAAAATAGATTTCGCCGCCCAGCACCGAAGGCAAGCGCACGTTGTAGGTCGCATTGTGATATTGCGCCAAAATTGCGCGCACCTTGGTCGCCATCTGCTGATGGGTGAACTTGCGCTGCCCGCGTGGCACCAGTCCGATGAACAAATGCGCATGGTTGGTCGGTCCGTGCGTATACGTCTGCACGAAGGACACCTCCGGCATGGCCGAGACACGGTGCGCCATGTCGGTAGCGATTTGTATTGTCTTTGCCAGGCTGGTGCCTTCGGGGAGCGTAAAGGAACTCTGCAACTCCGATTGATCGTCGGTGGGAATCCAATCGCGCCCGACCATGTGGTACAGACCAAACGTCGAGAGAAAGGTGACAACGCAAATCACCACGATGGTGCGGCGATGTGCCAGCGACCATTGCAGCATCTGCAAGTACCAGGTTTCCACGCGATGGAGAAATCCGTGGGCATGCGCTTCCTTCTCGCGACCGCCCAGTTTCAGCAACCGGGAACTCATCATCGGCGTCAGCGTGAACGCCACCAGCAGCGACACCAGTATGGCCATCGCCATCGTCCAGCCAAACGAGTTCACATATTTCCGGGCGTAGCCGGTCATGAACGCGATAGGCAGAAATATGATGATCAGCGAAAGCGTGGTCGCCATCACTGCCAAACCGATTTCTCGCGTCGCCTCGATCGCCGCGTGGAAACGGTCACGCCCCTTTTCCTCCATGAAGCGGAAGATGTTCTCGAGCACGATGATCGCATCGTCAATGACGATCCCCACCGCCAGGGTGAGCGCCAACAGCGTGATGTTGTTAAGCGAAAAATCCATCCCCTTCATCAAGGTGAAAGTGGAAATAATCGAGGCGGGGATCGCCACTGCCGCAATCAACACGGCTCGCAAGTTGCGAATGAAGATCCAAACCACGGCGCTGGCGAGAATGCTGCCCAGAACCAGGTGCTCGATCAAGGAGTGCACCGACGCCTTGATGAAATCGGAGATGTCGTGCACAACCAGCAGTTGCACACCTGTCGGCAACTGGGAGTTCAGATCGCCGATCATGGCGCGGACGTTGTCGGCAACCTTTACGGTATTAGCGCCCGACTGGCGCAGGACGTCGATCGCGACCACGTCTTTTCCCTGGCCTCCCTGCCGAAACAGGGCCGACCAGGTGCGCAGTTCAGCCGCACCGTCTTCCACCTGGGCTACATCCCGCATGCGGATGGGGACGCCGCCGCGGGTGCCGAGCATCACATCGCCAAACTGATCGGCGGAGGAAACGCGTCCTAAAGTTCGCAGCCCGAGTTCCTGCGGGCCGTTGATCATGCGGCCGCCGGGCGCCTCGATGTTCTCTCGCTGCAAAGCCTCACGCACATCGAGCACGGTGAAATTGTGGGAAGCCAGTTTTTGCGCGTCGAGCAGTACGCGAATCTGCCGCGCCTGCCCGCCATGCAGTTCAACGCTCCCTACCCCATCCACCCGCTGAATGGCGCGCCGCACTTGTTTGTCTGCAATCTCGGTCAGTTCCCGCAGGCTCATCGGACCGCTGACCAGAATCGTCATGATCGGGTCCGATTGCGGGTCTTCTTTCGTGATGACTGGAGGTAGCGTTTCCCGGGGCAGCCGGTTGACAGCCGCCGCAACTTTTTCGCGCACATCCTGGGCGGCGCCTTCGATCTCGCGCTCCAAAACGAAGGTGCAGGTAATGTCCGCCTTGCCTTCACTGGCGTACACGCTTATCTCATCAACGCCACTCACAGAGGAGATCGCGTCCTCCAGCGGCAGCACGACGCCCGTGATCATCTCGTCAGGAGTAGCGCCGGGCAGGGCAACCTCGACATTAATGGTCGCCGGATCCGCTTTGGGAAACAAATCGACCGCCAGCCCGCGGTAAGAAAACACACCCAGGGTCACCAGAAATGCAATGAGCATGACGGTGAATACGGGATGCCGTACGCAGATTTCAGCGAGCTTCATTACGAGGCTTTCAGTGACCGGCGAAACAGAGAGTCTCCCATGAGCTTGGGGTTTGAGCAAGTACCGGGGTTTTTGGGTGGTGATGGATTTCAGTGTTCACTGAGCCAACTTGGTGCCCCAGGTTCGTCCCGTCTGTAGCCCGGGTTTGTCCCAGGTTTAGTTACGATGATCAAACATCCGGATTCTGTAACGAATCGCCGCCTCGAATCACTATTAATGAACTGCAGATGGTAGAGTTCGAACGAGATTAAGGAAACGCCGCGAGCATATACAATCCTGAGCGGTCGAGGAAAACGAAGATGACAACGCAATTGTCGGGCACGGATTCACTGCGGGCACCTGATAGCACAAGGCTGCGGTTCGTCGTGGTGGCTGTCATCCTGCTGATATTTGGAATTGTTGGACCACACTTTGCACCGGCCCAAGTGGTCCGGCCGAATATCGGTGGTGATCCCGCCTTCCCGGATTGCGGACGACCGCCTGTCAATATGCCGGTTCAAGAGCGCTCGATCTCCCTCGCGGCAAGCACGACCCCGTTCCGTTGCGTTCCGCCTTATCAAACGCCGCAGTACACACCTCCAGGCAACGATAGTGTGGCCCTGTCAACTTTGCTTGAGGCGGCCGGTGTCTCTTGGATGGATACCGACTCTTGGATGGGTGTAGCCGCAGGGCATTTCTGCGACGCGACTCTACAGCAGGCCAAGCACCCTCAAAAACAGCTCGCGATCTTCGCGAATTCCCCGACCGCCGGTTCCAAGGAGTTTGGGCTACTCGGTTGGCCTACACCCTTTTACATCGCCGGAGAGGCACAGGGACTCTTTCCATCGAATTTCGATAGCGGCAATAGGATTGCCGATTGGCGTGCCGTTACCGTTGGCAGTTTGGACAACAACTCCGCCTACGACGAGATTATCGCCGTCCGGCATATCGACCAGCCGGGAGTCGGGGATCTGGCAATCGGCAGGATTGCGCCTAACTGCATCGGTACTAGCAGTGTCAGCACCGTGAGTGTCGCGGACATACCGAGGAATCCTGACTCGAAGAATTCTAACCCGAACGATTCTGACTGGAAGAATTCAGACTGGGTTGGAGTTGCCGTCGGGAGCTTTGATGGGAGCACGAAAAAGCGCGTCGCCATGCTTAGAACGGGAAATGGGGAAAAGAACACGCAATTGGTCCTGGTGAACCTGGATTCGAGCCCGCCTAGTATTTTTAGTAGACAAGACGTAGATCCCGATCCAACCCATCCTTCAGCCTGGAAGGGTCTGGCGGCGGGAACCCTTGACGGTAGCTCGGGCCCGGACACACTGATCGCGGTGCGCCAGGTCAGCGACCTTAAGAGTCCGACCGTGTTCGTTTACAAGCTGGCGAGCGACAATACCTTCCATGTTTACGCAACGTCTAACTTCGGCAACGATGGAAATTCCGACTGGGCCGGGGTCGCCGTCGGAGATTTCAACGCGGACGGACGCAAAGCCATCGTTCTGGTCAAGAATAAGGCACCGCACTTCGCTGTGTTCGACCTGCTGCCCTCAGCCATTGCGACGCCGGGCATCCATGAATTGACCACGCTGGCCCAGAAGGACCTTGATTCGGTTGACGGACAAAACTGGACCAGCATTTCCGCCGCAGACTGGCTCGGCGGAGACCGAGGGGCCGACGAGCTCATCGCCGTACGGTCCGTACACAGTCCCTATCGAACCAACGTTTTCGTCTACGGAGATCCGTTCCACCTAGCCACTCGTAACTCAGCTCTGGAAGGGACCAAAGCGCAATATGATCAACTCAGTCCGGGTGCACAAGGTCCATTGATCAGTGGCCAGCAAGTGGGACTGGCGAACTTCGATCGACTGAAGCAAATAATGAGGAACACGCACACCAATACGTTCATTTGGCAGTTGGTAGCCGATTTCGACTACACCAATTTAGTCATGTTCCTGAAGGCGACCAAGGACTTCGGCGTTGACGGAAAGCAAGTGCGTGTATGGGTTGACCTCCTCCATCCCTCTGCCGTCGCGAGCAACGAATGCTCTTTGCCGGAAGATACGCGGCCGACAACAACCTGGAATGCTTTGGATTATTTCGCCTCCGACTTCGCGAATGGAGAGTCCCCTTGCTTGGATATGGCCACCTGGGCGACCGTGCTCGGACGCCTCGCGCAGGATTTTCCTCACCTTGTTGGTGTCGGCATTGATGACTTTGCCGTAAGTCTAAATTTCGGTCCGAGCGGAGATTTTAGTCCGGATATTATTGCCAGGATAGAAGCGAACCTTCGATGGCAAGCGCCATGGATGAGCCTCATTCCGACAACTTATCACGATCTATCCTATTACCCAACTCCCACCCAGCCTTGGGCCGACATTGGACTCACTCTTGACACACAGCTGTTTTATTTCAGGGATCAGAGGGAATTCGACATACACAACAACACTCCATGTTCTTCGTCCCAATGTTGGATGGCAGCCAATGGCAATCCGAACGATCCGGGTTTGGGCCCCGATGCGGTGATCCATCCGAAAACATGGGGTTGCCTTGCCGGACCAATCGCCGGCAAGGTTACGGGCCCGTGCGCAGATTTAACTCCCCCCAATGCTCTCGCAGAGTTTGCAGATATGGCCAAGATGCTCCCCGCGGGCAGGAAAATGTTGGGCGGCGTGTACTTTCAGGGACATAGCGACTTGGGCCAGCCGAGTGCTAAGTATGACTACGAGCTTACGAAGTTGATTCTCAGCCAGCCCAACTTTGCGGGTGCCGTGGTCTATACCCTACGAATTCCACCGGGTTCCCAATCGTCGGAGCCGTGCGTCGACAACATCGCCTCGTATGAGAATCCTTGGGACAAGTACTGCACGGTTTGGAAAGTGTTCGGCGACAACCCGTAGCCGGTAGATCGAACAGGCAACCCTAACATTGCGAGGGGGCCGGCAGGGTGAGCCACTTGACTGTTGGGTGCGCTCCTTCTCGCGCTTTTCGAGAGGGGGGCTTCCGGAAAATCGAGGGACAAACGGGACGCTCACCAGTTTTTCTGGTGGACCAAAAAACTCTGCGGTGCAAAATGGACCGCATCTTCGGTCCGTAGCAGAAACGTTGAACCTACCGCGCGACCGGCTCGGACGCACCCGCTTCCTGAATGCGATCTCCATCGTGCAACTCCCCGGACGCAGCTGCCGCGACACGGTCCCCAGCCTTTAGCCCTTCCGCGACCTCGAATCGACGCCCCTTGTCATCCTCGCTCTGTCCCGCGGGCTTGATCTGACGCTCGTTGACGCGATCGCCATTGACCAGGAAAACCTTGTACACACCATAGCGGTAGTTCACCGCCGCCTCCGGAACGGAGATGGTTTTTTCTTCCTTTTCGCTGGGGATCGATGCCTGCACAAAAAATCCGGCTTTGAGACGCGCGTCCCGATTTTCTATGATGGCCTCGGCCTCAAACGTTCGCGAGTCCTGCGACACTGCGGGGTTGATGCGAGTGATTTTGCCCTGAAATAAATCTGTCGGAAGCGCCTCGACATGAAGCTCGACCAGGGCTCCATCCTTCACCCATCCCGCCCATCGCTCCGGGACCGCCAGCCGCGCTCGCAGGCGGTCCGTCCGCACCAGCACCATGACGGGGCTCTGTACTCTCAAATACTCACCGGGATGTACAGCACGCGACTGCACCGAACCGGGGTAAGGCGCCCTTATGGTTGCGTCCGTCAGTTTTTTTTCCGCCAGACGCTCGCTCGCTTCGCTCGAGAGCAGCAACGCCTTCAGACGCTCGATCTCCTGCAACGCAAGCTCGTAGCTGGCTTGCGTATTCTGATATCGGCTCGCTGCCTCATCGAATTGCTGCTGCGAAATCAGGTCGTCTTTGAACAGTGACTGAGCCCGTTCGTATTTTCGTTGGGCGTCGAAGCGGTCGGCCTCGGCTCTCCGCACCGATGCCAATTGGTGCGAATCCTGCGGTGGCGGGTCGTTCGGACCAAGATCAAGCTGGGCGCGCACCTGTCGCACCAAACCTCGTTGCCGTTCCACCTCGAATCGCAATTCCCGCTCGTCGAGCAGAATCAGGGCCTGACCTTCCGCGACCGTGTCGCCAACATCGGCTAGAACTTCCGAGACACGGCCATCCACCTGGGCGCTAAGAGTGCTTTCTTCGAGCGGGTAAAGAGACCCTACCGCCTGCACCCGGCGCCGCGTGGTTTCCTCCGTGACCGTGTACAGATGAGCCGGTACCGCGCTAGGGAGGGAGGCAGCCGCGCTGTTCGCTCGGAAATTGGAGCAGCCACAAGCGAGCAGCAGGGAGAGTCCGGCGACGGAGGCACTGGGCGCAGAAAACCAATGGCGTGAAGTAATGAGCATGTTGCGGATAATAGTGATGCGGATAACAGTGTATCCCACGCCGCAGAGTTGTTGAGGTAGCACGGCCTCTCAGGCAGAAGCGATCGGCGAATGAGGATGGGTTGCAGCCTCGAACGGCTGTACTCCTCTTTATGTTGTGGTTCGATAGCTCTAGTTGACAAGGCATCTGGTTTTTCCATCACCCTGTTGTGGTCGATTTTGTCGATGGCCCTGCGCTGTTCGCTACCCAAATGTGGTATTTATGCCGTTCCGAAGGCTAGCGCACCTGTGCAAAAACCAAGTGGGCCGGTTTCGAAGTCCGTGCGGCTGCTGTGAGTGATTGGAAACAATTGGTCGGGGAGAGAGGATTTGAACCTCCGACCCCCTGGTCCCGAACCAGGTGCTCTACCAGGCTGAGCCACTCCCCGACTGATGGATGGTTCCGCAATTTTACTACACTCTCCGCTGGCTGGCTTCGATCGAAATTTTTGGTGTGCGCAAGCGCCCTTGCTCAAGATGGCGGGCCGTTGGCTCTTGATAGATTATGCGATCAAAACCGCCCCGCGATTTTTCCCCCGCCGTGGCTGCTACAATCTTGATGCCCAACGTCTTCTGCGCTGACATTCAAACGCTTCTATGCTGGCTTTCACTGCTGCACGGCTCTTGACTCCGGCTGCCGCCATCGAGCATCCGGTGTTGCTCGTCGATAACGGACGCGTGGTCGAAATCGCCGCCCAGAGCCAGCTTGCGGTTCCCCCCGGCGTTTCCGCGGTCGACTTCGGAACGAGCATGGTTGCGCCCGGATATATCGATCTTCACATTCACGGCAGCGCCGGATACGACGTGATGGACGCGGATCGCGACGCCCTTCCTGCGATCGAACGCTTGCTGGCGAGTCACGGAGTGACAAGTTATTTTCCAACCACTGTCAGCGCTCCGATGGATCAGACTTTGCGCGCGGTCGAGCGCCTGAGCGATGCGATCGAGAAACGAGAGAGCAATAACAACAATAATAATGATGATCAGGGTAGGCCCCGCGCCCTCCCGCTCGGCATCCATCTTGAAGGGCCGTTCATCAGTCATGCGCGGCGCGGCGTGCATCCTCCGCAGGACTTGTTGGCTCCAACACTTGCGCTGTTTGACAAACTATGGCAGGCGGCTCGCGGCCGGATTCGCATGATGACCATTGCTCCCGAACTCGAGGGCGCAACCGAGGTGATCGCCGAGGCTGCGCGGCGGGAAGTTTGCGTGAGCCTGGGGCATTCCGACGCCGATTTTGCCGCTGCTGAACGCGGCATCGAGGCGGGCGCGCGACATGCCACGCATACTTTTAACGCGATGCGTCCACTCGATCACCGCGATCCCGGAATTCTTGGCGCGGTCCTCGCCGATGATCGTGTCAGTGCGGATATCATCGCTGACGCCGTCCATATCGACCCTGCAATTATGAAATTAGTTGCCCGAGCTAAAGGCCCGAAGCAAACTGTGCTCATCACGGATGCGATCTCAGCGACCGGCATGCCCAATGGCCGTTATCGGCTGGGTTCTTTTGAAGTCGATGTTTGCGACGGCAAATGTACGATGAATGGAAAACTTGCCGGAAGCGTATTGACTCTTGACCGCGCCGTGCGCAATCTGGCCCATTTTGCGGAATGGGATCTGGCGCAGGCAGTCGCAGCCGCTACCCGAAACCCGGCGCGGGTGGCGAAGATCGCGAACAAAGGTATTCTTGCCGCCGGGGCCGACGCGGATTTCGTGGTCCTCGATCCCAAAGGCGAGGTGCTGCGGACTTTTGTCGGCGGCGTGGAATGTACTTCATAGAGACAATATTAAGGAGAACTGTGGCCTCGACGCGTAAATTTCCCCATCATCTGATTCGCGAGATATTTGAACAGCCCGACGCCCTGCGGCGTGCAATCGAGCCGCGCGTCTCTCTGGCCGACGGATTAGTTCGGCTGCACGAAATCCATATCTCGCGCGAAGAACTGCGCGCCCTGCGGCGAATCAACATCGTCGCCTCCGGTACCAGCCGCCACGCCGGAATGACCGGCCAGTACATGATGCAGGAGTTGGCCGCCGTACCCGTGGATGTCGATTACGCGAGCGAATTCGAATATAGCAACCCGATGATCGGCCGCGGCGAACTCAGCATCTTTATTACTCAATCAGGAGAAACCGCCGACACCACCGCATCGCAGCGCGAGGCGCGACAGAAGGGCTCGCGCACCATCGCGATCTCGAATGTCGAAGGTTCGACTATTGCGCGCGAGGCCGACGGCTTCATCTACACCCACGCCGGGCCAGAGATCAGCATCGCCTCGACCAAGGCGTTCACCGCGCAGATGGCGTGCCTATTCCTCTTCGCCCTCTACCTCGGCGAAATCAAAGAGACCGTCGCAGAAGAGCTGGCCAAGCATTACATCCGCGAGCTTCTCGCGCTGCCGCTGAAAACAGAGACGGTTCTCGCCGCCGCCGACCAGGTCGAAAAACTCGCCGAGCTTTATTACCGCGTCGATGATTTCATGTTCCTTGGCCGCGCCATCCACTACCCCATCGCCATGGATGGCGCTCTCAAGCTGAAAGAAGTTTCCTACATTCACGCCGAGGGCTATCCCACCGGAGAAGCCAAGCACGGCCCCAACGCGCTGATCGACTTCCGGCTGCCCCTGGTCATGATCGCGACCTGCGACCGCAAGAACGAAGGTTCGGTGATGCGTTACGAAAAAAATGTCAGCAACATGGAAGGCTTCAAAAAACAAGGAGCGACGGTGATCGCGCTAGCAGCGGAAGGCGACACAACCATCCCGCAAATCGCGAATCACACTCTCTTTATTCCAGATGCGCCGGAACTGTTGTCGCCGATTCTGGAGATCGTTCCGCTACAGTTATTTGCCTATTACGTAGCCGCTAAGCGCGGGCTCGATGTTGACCGTCCGCGCAATCTAGTCAAGGCGGTAACGTTGGAGTAGTCCGGTGGTTCGCCGATAGTCGTTAGTCGCTACCGGACGCTGCGGCCGGTCCGTTCCGAACGACCATCGACAACCGACCATCCTTCCAGCAAAATTCTTCCCAATTGCTTATGATGAAAGAATCGTTTTCTAAATCGTGGGGGCAGTGTGGCTGAGACGCTCGAAGAGCAGACCGATAACGTGCAGCAGACGGACAACGCGCAACAGACGCAGCAGGCGCATCAATCCCAGCAAACCAACGGAATTGAAGTCCTGGAAACGCGCGAGTGGCTGGATTCGCTCGACTATGTGCTTTCGAAAGGCGGGCCGGAGCGCGCTGGCCGGCTCCTACAACAACTCGCCCTGCACGCCCGCCGCGAAGCCGGTATCAACCTGCCTTTCACCGCGACCACTCCCTATCAGAATACGATTCCTTTCCGTCATCAACCGCCGTTCCCCGGCAGCCAGGAGATGGAGCGCCGCATCAAGAGCCTCGTGCGCTGGAACGCTATGGCGATGGTCGTGCGCGCCAACAAGATTCAGGAAGGCATTGGCGGTCACATTTCTACCTTTGCATCCGCGGCCACGCTCTACGAAGTTGCCTTCAATCACTTTTTTCAGGCAGCAACCGAGTCTGGCGACCGCGACGTCGTCTATTTTCAGGGACACGCCGCGCCTGGCATTTACGCACGCGCCTATCTCGAAGGCCGCATCCCCAAGGAAAAGTTAGAAAACTTTCGGCGCGAGCTGAAACCGGGCGGCGGACTCTCCTCGTATCCGCATCCCTGGCTCATGCCCGAGTTCTGGGAATTTCCCACTGTGTCGATGGGGCTCGGTCCGATTCAGGCCATCTATCACGCCCGCTTCATCAAATATCTTGAAAATCGTGGCCTCAAGACTTCGACTGGCGGCAAAGTCTGGGCCTTCCTCGGCGACGGCGAAATGGACGAGCCCGAATCTCTCGGCTCCATCACCCTGGCCTCGCGCGAGCGCCTCGACAACCTGATTTTCGTCGTCAACTGCAACCTCCAGCGCCTCGACGGCCCGGTGCGCGGCAACGGCAAAATCATTCAGGAACTGGAAGCGATTTTCCGCGGCGCAGGATGGAACGTCATTAAAGTAATCTGGGGCGGCGACTGGGATCGCCTGATTCTGGCGGATCGCGATGGCCTGCTCGTACGCCGCATGGGCGAGATCACCGACGGCCAATATCAAAAATACTTCGTCGAGAGCGGCGAATACTTCCGCCAGAATTTTTTTGGTACCGATCCGCGGCTCCTCAAGATGGTCGAGCATCTCTCGGACGAGCAACTCGCCCGCATGCGCCTCGGCGGCCACGATCCCATCAAAGTCCACGCCGCCTACAAGGCCGCGGTCGAGCACACCGGCTCGCCCACCATTATCCTCGCCAAGACCATCAAAGGCTACGGGCTCGGCGAAGCTGGTGAGGGCAAGAACATCACCCACCAGCAGAAAAAGCTCAACGACGACGAGCTGCAAATCTTCCGTTCGCGCTTCGGCATTCCCATTCCCGACGGCGAGCTTCACAACGCGCCCTTCTATCGCCCCTCCGACGACAGCGCCGAAATCAAATACATGCAGGAGCGCCGCAAACAACTCGGCGGTTACATGCCAGTGCGCAAGCTGCGCGCAGCACCGCTGAAACCGATATCGGAAGCCATTTTTGAAGAGTTCTACAAAGGCACTGAAGGCCGCGAAGCTTCGACCACCATGGTCTTCGTACGCATCCTCTCCAAGCTGCTGCGCGATCCGGAAGTCGGGAAGCTGATCGTGCCTGTCGTCCCCGACGAAGCCCGCACCTTCGGCATGGAAGCGCTCTTCCGCCAGGTCGGTATCTATTCGAACGTCGGCCAGCTCTATGAGCCGGTCGATATGGATACTCTCCTTTATTACAAGGAGGCGAAGAACGGCCAGATTCTCGAAGAAGGCATTACCGAGGCGGGATCGATGTGTTCCTTCATTGCCGCCGGCACCGCATATGCCAATCACGGCATCAACACGATTCCATTCTTTATTTATTACTCGATGTTCGGACTCCAGCGCATCGGCGACCTGATCTGGGCTGCGGCCGACATGCGCTGCCGTGGTTTCCTTATCGGAGGCACAGCCGGACGCACCACGCTCGCTGGCGAAGGCTTGCAACACCAGGATGGCCACAGCCATGTGCTAGCGCTCCCGGTGCCAAACCTGCTCGCCTATGATCCGGCATTTGCATACGAGATCGCCATCATCATTCAGGATGGCATTAAGCGCATGTATGTCGATGGCGAATCTATCTTCTATTACTTGACGGTCGGCAACGAACCGTTGCCCATGCCTGAAATGCCCAGCCAGCCCGGCATTCGCGAGGGAATCCTCAAGGGCTTGTATCGCTACCGCACTTCCGACAAAAAAAACGCGAAGCAGCGCGTGCAGTTGCTGGGCAGCGGCGCGATCATGTTCGAAGTGCTCAAGGCGCAGGCAATTCTGGAAAAAGACTACGGTGTAGCCGCCGACGTCTGGAGCGTGACCAGCTACAAGGAACTCTATCGCGACGCCAACGACTGCGCCCGATGGAACATGTTGCATCCCACGCAGAAGCCTAAGGTTCCGTACGTTACCGAGACACTGAAAGGCGCATCCGGCCCGTTCATCGCGGCATCCGATTACATGAAGGTTCTCCCAGAGAGCATCGCCCAGTGGGTTCCGGGCAAGCTGGTTTCGCTCGGCACCGACGGTTTCGGCCGCAGCGAAAATCGCGCATCGCTCCGCGATTTTTTCGAAGTCGATGCGAAACACATCGTCCTCGCTACGCTGCATACTCTGGGAGTCGAGGCGAAACTCCTGGAGAAAGCCATTCGCGATCTAGGCATCGATCCGGAAAAACGCAACCCAGCCACCAGCTAGTCAAAGGGACAACGCAAGCATGCCGACAGAATTTAAGCTGCCCGAGCTAGGCGAGAATATCGAAAGCGGCGACCTCGTCCGCCTCATGATCAAGCCGGGCGCGCCCATTGCCGAAGGCGAGCCGGTCATGGAGCTAGAGACCGACAAGGCCGTCGTCGAGGTGCCGTCGTCCGTAACCGGCACCGTCGGCGAGATCCGCGTAAAAGAAGGCGACAAGCTAAAGGTCGGCCAAGTCATCTTCACGGTCGAAAACGGAGCCAGCGCAAAGCCTGCCAAAGCCGAGAAAGCAGCCGCCGCATCCAGTTCGAATACTGTGCCTCGCGATTCGGAAGCGCAGGCCAAGGCAGTTTCTGCTCCGCCGCAATCGGAGCGGCGAAAAACCGTCGAGCCGCAAGCCGCCAAAGCCGGCGAATTCAAACTCCCCGAACTCGGCGAGAACATCGACTCCGGCGATCTGGTGCGCTTGCTGATCTCACCCGGCACCACCGTCTCCGAAGGCCAGCCCATCATGGAACTCGAAACCGACAAAGCCGTCGTCGAAGTTCCATCCTCCGTCAGCGGCGTGGTGGGCGAGATCAAAGTCAAAGAAGGACAGAAGGTCAAGGTAGGCGACGTCATCTTTACCCTCGAAGGCGGAGAAGTCGCCCCAACCGAAGCGCCGCGCAAGCACGAGCCCGTCGAACACAGTTCCGAGCAGCACGGAGCGCGACTCTCGTTCCAACTCGCCATGCGCGCCGAGGGCAAGACGGAAGAACAGGCCCTGCCGCCCGATCAACCGCAATCTACCGCGCCCGAGTTCAGCATGCCCGTGCAACTGGGCAAAGTAGCGGGCACTGAGCATCGCGATCCTGCGCCAGCCGCGCCACATGTGCGCCGCCTGGCGCGCGAAATCGGCGTCGATATTTACAGCGTGCAGGGCAGTGGCCCCGGTGGTCGCATCAGCGAAGACGACGTAAAACTTTGTGCGAAGAATGCTTTGTTAGCGGCGGCCGCCGCAGCGCAATCTCCGCGCGGAGCCCTTGTCGAACCTGACCTGCCGGATTTCGCCAAGTGGGGCAAGATTGAGCGCGTCTCGATCCGCGGCATACGCCGCAAAACCGCCGAGCACCTTCGCCAGGCCTGGAATACAATTCCGCATGTCACGCAGCAAGACCGCGCCGACATCACCGAACTCGAACAGCTCCGCGCAAAGTTCGCGCCCCGCGCCGAAGAAGCCGGCGGCAAGATGACCGTCACTGCCATCGCGCTCAAAGTCTGCGCCTCGGCTCTGAAAGTCTTTCCCCAGTTCAATGCATCTATAGACATGGCGAAAGAGGAAATCGTCTACAAGCAATACATCCACATCGGAGTCGCGGTCGATACCGATCGCGGCCTGCTGGTGCCCGTGATTCGCGACGTAGACAAGAAAAATATCGTCGAGCTGGCGGCCGAGTTGACGCAGCTCTCGAAAAAAGCCAAAGAGCGCAAGCTCACGCCCGACGAAATGGCAGGCGGCACCTTCACCATCACCAATCTGGGAGGGATCGGCGGCACGGGATTTTCGCCGATCGTGAATCACCCCGAGGTCGCGATTCTCGGCCTCTCGCGTTCGCGCATGGAGCCGGAGTGGGTGAGCGGTAATAGTAAATTCGAGCCGCGCTTGATTCTGCCACTCTCCCTCTCGTACGATCACCGGTTGATCGACGGAGCCGACGCCGCCCGCTTTCTGCGTTGGATCGCCGAAGCGTTTGAGCAGCCGTTCTTGTTGTCGGTGCAGGGATGATGGATTTGTCACCGCCGAGACGCAGAGAGCGCCGAGAAACGGCCCTCTTGTCGAGCGCAAGAGCAGTATGAACGATGATGAAGCATAAGATCATTTCTGCGACCATATACGGTATTACGGCTGGGGATCTTGCGGTTTTTTTCAAACACTTCTATGGAGCGAGTCAATTTTCGCCAACTTACTTTGGGCTCGTCAATGTCGCACTTATCGGAGTGATCCTTTTTGTGCTCGCTTTGGTTTTCTCCTTATTTACGCCGCGACTAGGGACCGTATGCGCACTAGTTGCCTGTGTTCTGTCATGGCCGTTCTTCTCGGTCGGATTGTCGCCCACTCTTCGTTCATGGCAAACCGTGGTTTCAGTTATGCGCTACTCTTATGGCGCAGCCAGATTGATATCGCTCTATATGCTGATCGTTTCAACCGTCTATTCGTTAAGTGAATTAAGGCTATTCCTGCAAACAAAACAGAGGCTAGGATAAGAAATGACGAACTCATCAAATCTTCATGTCGCAGTGATCGGCGGTGGCCCCGGCGGATACGCGGCCGCATTTCTGGCGGCCGACCTGGGCATGAAAGTTACGCTGATCGATCCGGAAGTGAACCCCGGTGGCGTCTGCCTCTATCGCGGCTGCATCCCGTCGAAAGCCCTGCTGCACGTGGCCAAGCTGCTCGAAGAGGCCGAGCAGGCCAAGAATTGGGGCATCGAATTCGCCGAGCCTAAAGTTGACCTGAACAAGCTCCGCGGATGGAAAGAAGGCGTAGTCAAAAAGCTGACTGGCGGATTGGGACAGATCGCAAAAGTACGCTCCGTACAGTTCATCCAGGGCAAAGCTGCATTCGTGAATTCCACCACCGTCAAAGTTACCAAAACTGCTGGCGGTGAAGAAAATCTAACCTTCGACCGCATCATCATCGCCACCGGATCGCGCCCGACCGTTGTGCCCAGCCTGAAACTCGACAGCCCGCGCCTCATGGATTCAACCAGCGCCCTCGACCTTCCCGACATTCCCAAAACGCTGTTAGTCATCGGCGGCGGCTACATCGGACTGGAACTAGGCTCCGTCTACGCCACGCTCGGCACCAAAGTGACCTGCGTTGAAATGTTGTCGGGCCTGCTCCCCGGAGCCGACCGCGATCTGGTTCTCCCTCTGCACAAGCGGCTCGAAAAACTTTTCGACACGATCCTCCTGAACACCACCGTCAAGTCGCTCAAAGAAGAAAAGACCGGCATTCGCGTAACTCTCGACGGTCCGAACGTAAAAGAAAAAGAGCAAGTATTCGACCGCGTGCTGATGTCCGTCGGACGCCGCCCCAACTCCGAAATCCCCGGCCTCGACAAAACCAAAGTCAAAGTCAATCAAAAGGGATTTATCGAAATCAACGGCCAGCGCCAGACCGACGACCCCACGATCTACGCCATCGGCGATGTTGCCGGCGAACCGATGCTCGCGCACAAAGCGATGCACGAAGGCCGCACTGCTGTCGAAGCCATCGCCGGCCACAAAGTCGCTTTCGAGCCAAACGCGATTCCAGCAGTCGTCTTCACCGATCCTGAAATTGCCTGGGCTGGCCTCACCGAAACGCAAGCCAAAGAACAAGGACGCGAAATTACGGTCGCCAAATTTCCCTGGGCCGCATCCGGCCGCGCCGTCACCATCGATCGCCCCGAAGGCCTCACCAAGCTGCTCGTCGATCCGAAGACAGAGCGCGTGCTCGGCGTAGGCATCGTCGGCGCAGGCGCGGGCGAACTGATCGCTGAAGGCGTCCTCGCCATCGAAATGTGCGCGCTGGCGGCCGACGTCGGCATGACCATCCATCCGCATCCAACATTGTCGGAGACGATGATGGAGTCGGCGGAAGTTTTCTACGGCCAGGCCACCGATATCTATCGTCCGAAAAGATAGCCGTGTAGCGCCGCCGTCCCGACGGGCGTCCTGGCCCGCCGTGCAGAAGGCGAGAAGCCTTCGCGACGGCCAGCACGACTTGTTTAGCACCGGAGCACACAAAGTTTGCAATGAAAAAACTGGTACTCCTGCTTCTCTCCATTTCGCTGTCCGCCCCGGACTTGGCGGCTCAGACCTTGGTGGCTCAGCTGAACAACCTGCTGAAGCCGAGCGCTCCAGCCGTGTCAACGGCCTCATCCTCGGATCCGCTAGGCCGCACCACACCCTCCGGCACCGTCCTCGGATTCCTGCAAGTCGCGCAAGATGGAAATGAAAAACTCGCCGCCGAGTATCTACAAATGAGCGCGGCCCGCCGCCAGTCGCAAGGTCCCGACATGGCGGGCAAACTAAAAATTCTGATGGACCGCGCCTTCGTCGGCAGCATCCGCCACATCAGCACGCGTACCGACGGCGATCCCGAATTCGGCACCGCCGATCAGCAAACCGTCGGAAATTTTTCTACCCGCGACACCGAAGTCCCCGTCGTTCTGGTTCGCGTGACCGATCCAACCGCGGGCAAGATCTGGCTATTTTCCGCCGACACGCTCAGCAAGGTTCCCGAGTTATACGACAACGTCGAAGCTCACCAGGTCGAGAACAAGCTTCCCCAAAGCCTGGTGCGAAATGTTCTTCTCGGCATGCCACTGTGGCAGTGGCTGGCGCTGCTCGCCGCAATTCCAGTAGCGATCGCGATCGGATGGGCAATGGTTTTGCTGCTGGCGATTCCGCGCCTGCTTTGGCTCAAGTTCAGGAATCGGCCGAATCTCCATTCTTACAGCCACGTATCGAAGCCGCTGCTTCTCTCTTTCAGCGCGCTCGCTCATCGCGTGATGGCCGCTTACCTCGGCTTGCCCTTGCTGCCGCGTGTCTATTACTACCGCACCATCGCCGTAGTCATCAGCATCGGCTTCTTCTGGTTTGTGCTGCGCGTCGCCAGCCTCACCATGCGGCGCCTGCGCATTCACGCCATCAGCTCAGGCCGCATCGGCACTGGGACGCTCATGGTCTTGGCTGACCGTCTGCTCCGGGCGCTCGTGATCATCGCCGCCCTCCTTTCCATACTCGCCATTGTGGGCTTCAACCTCACCACCGTCCTCGCCGGCCTCGGCATTGGCGGCATCGCCATCGCTTTCGCCGCGCAGAAGACGCTCGAAAATCTTTTTGGCGGCATCTCCGTGCTCGCCGATGACGTCATCCGCGTAGGCGACTATTGCCGCTTTGCCGACCGTACCGGAAGCGTCGAAGACATCGGCCTGCGCTCGACGCGCGTTCGCACCGACGCACGCACCCAGCTCTCCATTCCCAACGGCACCCTCGCCACCATGAACATTGAGAATTTCACCCGCCGCGACAAGATTCAGTTTGCGCCCGTGCTCGCGATCCGCTGTGAAACCTCGGCCGACCAGTTGCGTTATCTGCTGGCCGAGATTCGACGCATGTTATACGCCCATCCGAAAGTTGAAAGCGGCACCGCCACCATCCGTTTTGCCAATTTCGACGTCAGTTCCCTGCGGATTGAAATTTCCAGCTACGTTCTGACCCGCGATTCCAACGAATTCATCGCTATCCGCGAAGACCTCTTGCTGCGCATCATGGATATTGTCGAGGGCGCCGGCACCGCTATCGCCGTTCCCTCGCAGACTCTCTATTTCTCGCGCGATTCCGGCCTCGACAAAGAGAAAGCAGCTGCCGCCGAACAGCAGGTCAAGCACTGGCGCTATCAACATCAGTTGCCGTTCCCTGATTTCGCGCCCGCCGATATGTCCACCTTCCGCGACACCATTACCTATCCTCCACCGGACTCCGCGATCGCCGGCGACCCGCGCCGCTCCTGAGCACGCCTTTAAAACTATAGGGAGCGTCACGCCCTTACCCCCGTAACTTGCGGCTTCCGACCGCCGTTCCTAGCATAAGAGAGTTATGCCTCTAGCTCTGCTCTTGTCGCCCGACGATCAGGCGGTCAGCGCCATTACCGGCGTTCTTGAAGAAATGTCCGTAACCTGCGAGCGTCCGCTCGACGGAGTCTCCGCCGCTCAGCTGCTGAATTCGCACGCCTTCGATCTGGTCCTGGTCGATTGCGAAAATCTGCCGGCAGCCAAATTAATTTTCGACGTCTGCCGCCGCGGAAAAAATGGCAACAATCCCGTGCCCATCGCCATCGTCGATGGCCGCGCCGGCCTGCCCACCGCATTTCGACTGGGCGCTGAATTGATTCTGACCAAGCCGGTGGCGAAAGATCAGGCAAGAACAACCATCCGCACCGCCGTCAGCCGCGTGCGAAAAGATGTCCCCGCCGGCGACCATAGCAATGTTTCTGCCCAGGCGGCCGCCGCTGCCGCCGGTTCTTCACAGGCGACTGAATTTACGAGCTCGCCTTCGAATCTAGTTTCAACCGCTGCGGCGGGCGCTCATTTAGCTACTGCCACTGCGAGCATGCGTTCCCCCGCCGTTGTGAAAGAAGACGAGATCTTTGCTCCAGTCCATTCGAAACCCGTCATACCTCTGACACCGTCCGACGATCCCGTTCTTGCCGAACTGGAAAGAACCGAACTGGAGGAATCAGAGAGCGCGAAGCCTCAACCAGCGCAAGACGGGAAATTGTCATCGCAGAAGGTCGATTCGCAAAATGCCGAGTCACAAAATCTCGACTACAAAAAAGAAAGCTCGAGACGCACGCAGGTGCACGATGACGATGCGGCTGTGAAATCAGATGGCACACCAGTTTTCGCGTCCGTCGGAGCCCACCAGCAAAAGCGCGGTCCACTGGTCGCGCTGATGACGCTAGCGATCGCAGGCGGCGGCCTCTATGGCGCGTGGATGTATGAGCCTGGATTCCGCGCCATCGCGCAACCGCAGATTGATCGAGTGCTGGCGCTTGCGGGCGTAGCAACGCCGGCGGCCCACTTGCCAAATTCAGTGAAACCTCCGGCGCAGCCAGATCCCACAGCAGCGCCATCCGCAACATCCACGCCAGCGCCGTCCGATTCGGCCACCGCGCAGTCAACGCCGTCGGATTCCGCAACCGGTGCGCCGTCCGCGCCGCTAACCGCCTCACCTGCGCCCTCGATTGCCGGCGCATCGACTGCCGCGACCGGACCCGCTGCCGCCGTTCCAGTTCCATCGTCGCCATCTTCTGTCGCAGTAGCTGGTCCTAAGGCTTCTGGCAACACGACAACCGCTTCCACGGTCATCGGCAAACCAGCCGATATAAAGATAGACGCGGCGCCGGCAACTTCAAATTTGTCTCCATCAAGCACGCCGCTGCCCGCCGAAAATACCTCCATCATTCTCTCTTCGCAGGGTGCGCAGAAACGCCTGATCACGGGCGCCGCGCCGAAGTATCCTGCCGAGGCGCGGACTGAGGCAGCTGAAGGAACTGTGGTCCTGAAAGCGGTAATCGATGTGGCGGGAAAAGTCGCTGGTCTCCGCCTGGTGGAAGGAAATGCCACGCTCGCACCGGCCGCTATTCAAGCCGTGAAGCAGTGGCGCTACCGCCCCTACGTCCGCGATGGAAAATCGCAGCCCTTTCAAACGATCGTGATCGTAGATTTTCAAAAGCCGTAGAAAATACGTCGTTGGTCGTTAGTCTTTGGCCGTTGGGATTATACGTTTCAACCATTTCGCGGACGACGAACGACCGTCGACTATCGACCTTTCCACAATTACCGCCGTAACTTGCTGGTACCCACTACATTACCTACGATGACTTTATTATGGGTTACCAAGCTCTCCTTTTTTGCCCCGATGAAAAGCTGGCTGGCGTTGTAAGCCAGGTGTTCAGCGAACTCGACTTCACCATCGAGGCCGTACACGAACCCTTTGCGGCGGTCAAAAGGCTAATGTCGCAACGGTACGACGCCATCGTCGTGGACAGCGAAAACGAACAGAACGCTTCTTTGCTTTTTAAAAGCGCTCGCAACTCTGGCTCCAATCAAAGCTCTTTGGCCATCGCCCTGGTCGAAGGGCAAATGGGTGTGGCCAAGGCCTACCGCATCGGCGCCAATCTCGTTTTGACCAAGCCGATTAATGTCGAACAGGCCAAGGGAACGCTCCGCGTTGCACGTGGTCTCTTGCGGAAAACTTCAGATGCGGCAGGCGCCAGCGCGGCGACACCGGCGGTTCCGGCGACTCCGGCTACCCTGGCAAGACCAGCGGCGACGCCTAGCAGTTCATTCCAGACCCCAAGTCGGCAGACAGCCCCACTAGCTCCGCCGGCACGGCAGCAGGCGCCTGAAGTCGAAAAAGATCTGCCGGCGATGGCAGCAATGGTTGCTGAAGTTGAGACAACCCAAATTCCGGAGCCAGCGGCCCCGCTTCAGATTGCGGTTGCGGACGAACCAGCAGTCGAAGCTGCAACCCCAGCGTCCCCGAGTCTCTTCGCGGCGCAGAATACAAATCGTCGTTTCGCGACGGCGCTCGGATCCGCCGCAGCTCCCGCGCCAGCGAAGGACGTAACCGCAGCGACCCCAGCCAACCGGATCGTTGAATCCGAGCCGCTTGAGCCGGCAACAGGCGAATCCAAAGTTTCCGACCCGAAAGTGGCCCTGGCGAAGACCGCTGAAGCTAAGACCGCCGAAGCTAAGACCGCCGAACCACCAATCGCTACTGTGCACGCGAAAGACGCGGACGAAGTTTTCGCTACATCGGCTTTCAGCTCAGCGAGTGTCTCCGACGCGCCATCGTTCGCCGCATTAGGCGATGAAGATTCCGCAGAATCGGGCGGCAAAAAGAAAATAATGATCGCTGCAGTGGTCGTTCTTGCCCTGGCCGCACTGGGTTATGTCGGATACCAGACATTCAGCAAACCCGCTCCCAGCACGGCGACACCACTAAGCGTGCCGCAAGATTCCGGGCAGCCCGCGCTCCACCCGATGTCTACTCCCGCCGCGCCTGTGCCTTCTTCTTCACCTTTGTCTCCGACCACAGCGCCGGAGCACGCGAGTGCAGCCAGCCCGACCTCGACTCCCAAAATAGCGGCCTCGTCGCCGCACGAAAAGCCTTCAGCCGGAAGCGTCAATTCTCCGCCCATTCGAATCGCATCTGACGCAACCGCAAATTCCTCAGCTGATTTTGCCGCCGCACCCAACAAGACCAATGCGTCGCCCTTACTCGTCAAATCAGCCACACCGCGGAAACAAACCGCGACCGACGAGGCGGCGCCACAGCTTCCCGGCGAACTCGCCTCGGCCTCAGCCTCAGCCGCCGAAAACAAACTAACGGGACTCATCTCTTCCTCGGGGCCGGCTATACCCAAGGCCCCACTAACTACAATCAGAGTTTCGCAAGGGGTTTCTCAGGGACTACTCATCAAGCGCGTGAACCCCGTTTATCCTCGCGCCGCGCTTGCAATTCACGCCCAGGGCGCGGTGCAGATTGAAGCCACCGTGAACAAAGAAGGCGTTGTGGTCAATCCCAAAGTTTTGAGCGGAGATGCCGTCCTCGCCCGGGCTGCACTTGATGCGGTTCGGCAGTGGAGATACAAGCCCTACTACCTCGATGGCGAGCCCGTAGAAATCAAAACGCAAATCACAGTTAACTTCAAAACGGACTGAGAACTGGGAAGAACACGTAAGAGGAAAAGCACGTGCTAGCGAAGGCGAGGCTGCGGCAACGGCAGTCGATAGCAAAAGCGCTTGTCGATCCGCTGGCAGCCTGGCTTGCTGTTCCTGTCATTTGGCCTTTCCTGATTTTCCCGCCTTTCTGATTTTCCCCGGCTTAGTTGAGTTGTTCGTCCAAATCCCGATGCCGCGGACGTCCGGGGTGGGCGCAGATGCTGCGGAATTTGCGGTAAAGCCCGTGCAAGTCGTCGCTCAAGAGCTTCAACACCTGCACGCAAAAATCGCCATGCGTGCGCAAGAATTCAAGCAAATCTTGCCGCGGAATAAACGCTGCTGAAGTTTCCTCGCCCGCTTCCGCAGTCACCCTATAATCTTCGCCGGTCATGCTCTCGCTCAGGCCCAGTATGGTGCCGGGTCCGGCAACTTCCAGAAGTTGGTGTTGTCGCGGGCCGGTCGGCAGCAGTATGCGGACCTCGCCACTCTCCACCAGATAGACGCCTGTCACCGCCGAGCCTTGCTGAAAAAGCAGTGCGCCCTTGTTGTATTGCTGAATTGTTTTGATCCCGCGCAACGCCTGCAATAGTTCTGGACTCAACTTGCCCGGTGTTGGCTGCGACGGCATGACATGCCCCACGTGCTGGCATCATCTTGCACGATCCCAGTCAGCAGAGATGTGACCCCCGTCACCCAATCCCATGTCCGCAAACCAGCCCCGCAGAGGCGCGCGCGCCTGGGGCAGTGCTACGGCCACAGGGAAACCGGAGAAATATGCTTGCAAGCGGATAAAGTGGGAGGGGCGCAGCAAACCGGGAGGCGACGATAGGGATCAATGAGTGAAGTTGCGATGTTACGCCAACCATCGCCGACCTGAGTGATTGCCGGGCGGGTCATGGAGTCCTACAATCGGTCTGGGAGGGTTTCCGCTATGTTTAAGAACTGGGAAGTGTCGCCTCCTGTTCTCTGGAAGATATCTCCTCGCGCTGCGATATGGGGTGCCTTAGTGTGGGCGTTCGGAGCAGGAATACTGGCTGGTGTGCTCTGGGCCGGAAGGCTCCCGTTGGACCTGCTTAGACTCGTGAGTCTCGCAGTTCTAGTTGCTGGCGCAGTCCTGTTGGTGCCCCGATTTTCCGTGCCACGATAGCACGCTTTGACCGCTGGTCAATGAGTGATAACGGGATGTTACAGCAACTATCTTGCGAAGCGTTCCATTCGCAACTATCTTGTGAGCGTGAAATGCTTGGCCGTGGTCCTACTCACAGTGGCTTTCTGCCCTCCCCCCTCATCAATGGGGGCGGACAGGCCGAGAAAGATACCCTGCAAAACCGAAGCGAACGCGAACTCTTGCTATTGGACGCACGGGCGGTTGATGCTCCACGATGGGACACCCGCATTTCGACTTTGGAAGATCGGGACACATCGGATGCTTGCCATCTACAGCGGCCCCTCCGTCGACTTCGCAGTAGACGACCTAGGAGACAACGAACACCCCGAATTTCCTGCGAACATTCAGCGCGTCTTCAGACCCCCGGATAGACCGCAGATATTTGCAGACTTCGAAGTGTGTCCGCTAGAGCCTGAGAAGCCCAACGTCATGCAAGCAGCTTGCATCGAGAGCGCAAAGAATATCTTCGTCGAAGACTACGAGAAGTGACGAGTGCCTGACATACAACGGGCGATAGCGCTCATTGAGAATGCGGATTTCGGTGATGCGTTTTTTCCAGCTTTCGCAGATTGCGTCGCGTAGCCCAGACAATTAGGCCGATTATTGGACCAAAAACCAGCAATGTAAATAATGCTCCAGCCAATACCTCAGCCCACGTGCCACCTCCCTTAATGATGATAACTAGAAAAATACCGATGGTTCCGAAGACGAAGAGACCGAGGACTGCGAGACCGGCCCACGTCAAGGCGGTAGCCGGTCTCGTTCCAACGTTTCGCCAAAGCCGAGTTTCGTTCACCAGCGTTTGCGGGAAAACGATATTATTCTGGCGGTCTCTGACATCCTGTAGCCATTGATCGCGTTTTTTCCGTTCGCTCATAAGTGAACACGGGCAAAGAAACTTTACGCCGAATCCATGCCGACTTCCACCCAACTTCGGGCTAACTGTTGTTAACAGGCGTTAGCACCAATTAAGATTTCAGCCCGGTAGCTGGTGCTACTGCGATGTTTCGCCAATTAGCGTCGTCCAGAAGCTGGGCGTGGCGGGACGCGGATGGTCTACAAAACCAAGGGCACCGAACTAGGAAGCTTCGTCGCCCTCAAGTTCCTTGGCGGACGAGATAGCGCGACTCACTACGAGCCGACAGCCGGAATAACTTTCGCTGCAACCGAGCGAGTTGGCCGTAAGTCCTGCCACTGGATAGCGACGTCCGCGAACAGGAGCGCGAGGGCCACGCACACCCAGACGATGGTTTCCGTGATGGCAGAATTGCCGTCCCATCCCCCGAGTCCACTGATCACTCGCACTTCGAGAAACACGATGGCAACGGCGTAACTGCGGGTCATCCACTGGCGGTGCTGCGGGATTTTGCGTTTCATGGCGAACGCCAGGCCAATGGCCGTAGTTAGCATCCACAGAGAGGCATCCACTACCGTAGCGATGCTGAAGGACCGGGTGCCACCCAAATGTTCATTGAAGCGATACTGAATAAAAGCGCCCGCCGGAGCGCCAATCAGCGCGCCGGCTACATAGAATCTTCCGACAACGCGGTGCAGCTTGGCGTAGCGGCGGCGAAGGCGGTCGGAAAACTGCATGGGGCCAAGCAGGAGCGCGCAGGCTGCGGCCATGCCGTGCGGCAGAAGCCACCACTTGAACGTCCGATAGTGGTTCCAAACAGGATCGGCCGCATTGATCAGGAACCGCTCGTTGTGGTTGAGGACGTAGGCCATCATCACGAAGATGAAGCCAAAGACAACATACTTCGAGCGCAGCGGCGACGCTGCTTGCAGGGACGCGGGACGCGTAGACATAGAACGGTATAAGGCCCTCGGAATCGCCCTCACTATACATCAGGGCGAACTGATTTGAGCCGCGAATCGCCGCGAATCTCGGTACTCATTTTCGCCGCCGATCCACTGGGCAGCTATTGGCGATCCGCGAAGCCAGCGCTGAGTACGTAAAGGTGCAGCCTCCCGCCAAATTGCTCGCTCCTGGGTTGCCGCCTGGCTGTAAATTCTGTTACCAGCGTTAGCGCGAATTGAGATTCGCAGCTTGGTAGTTGGTGATATCGCTATATTTCCTAAATGCGGCCGAAAGGCGAAGGAAACAACCCACCGGATCCAGTCCAGCGCGTCGCCTATTGTCTTTCGAGAACTTCGTCGATCGCGGCCTTGCCGCCTTTTTCGAGAGTAATCACTTTGTGGATCGGCTTGAAACCGGTCAACGTAACGTCCACGATGTAGTTTCCCGGCTCGACCGCCACGCCCGTCGGCGAAGTCTTGTCCAGCACGCGCTGGTTGATCGCCACCTGCGCACCCTTCGGCTGCGTGCGGATGACAATCGAGCCCATGCCGGCCGCACCGTCTCCGCCGTGCCCAAAGAGCTTGTTAAACTTGCCGATCGCCTTCATGTCTTCCGTGTTGCCGAGGGCCCTGAGGGTCGGCGCATACTGGAAATTCTGGGCTGGGCCGAGATCCGCAACCGTTGTCTCGTCGAGATATCCCTGCTTACGCAGGAAAATTGTGTGTGACCCCTTCTCAACCGCAAATTGTGCCGGCGTCACTCGTCCCGTCGGTTTGCCATCGATGATCACTTCCGCCCCCGGCGGCGTGCTGTTCACTGCCACCAGCGCGTTGATCGGAGACAAATGCAGCACCAGCGACGCTTTGCCGCCAGCCGTCACGTCCACCGCTCGTATGTCAGATGAATAGCCCGCCTTGCTGAGCGAGATAATGTGCTTGCCCGGCGCCAGATTGGCCAAGCTAAATGGCGTAACCCACGACGGGTCGCTCTTTCCGTCGACCTGAAATTGCGCCCCTTGCGGGGTCGAGTCGATCAGTGCTTGTCCTGGGATGACAACTGGTACGGGCGCTGGCGCTGGAGCGCGCCGTGTGACCTTTGGAGCCCGCTTTTCTACCTGGCGCACATTTAAGTCCGGTTGCGGTTCCGCGATCGGCGCAACTGGCGTCTCCACTTGCGGTGCGGCCGGAGCCTGGGCTACTGACTTCTCCGCTCTCGCTTCCGCGGCCTTGGTCGGCCGAGGAGCAGCCGTCGAACCGTCGTCTTCGGATCGCACATGGAAAAAGACTGCGATCGCGACCACCAGAATCACTGCCACCGCGCCCAGAATCGAATAGATCATCAATCGAGGCGGGACGGTCGCGATCTCTCGCATCGCCTTTTGCGCAACTTCGCGCGCTTCGATCTTCGGTTTCTCTTCTTTTTGCTTTTGCTTCGATGTGACCGGCAACTCGGTCGGCAAGGGCGCTTCAGGTTCAGCAAACGACGTCGAAATCACCTTTTCTTTTAGCGGGGGTAACTCCTCAAGATCAGAAAAGCTCACGCTCGATGACGCAACTGCCGGCGCGGACATCATCGGATCCCCAGCCACGCGCGGCGTTTCCTCCATCGCCTCAGGCTCAACCACCGCCGAAGACATGGTGGCGCTTGGCGCGACCTCAGATCCAGCCCCACTCACTTCAAAATCGCTGATAAGTTCCGCGCCTGAGTTCAAATTCTTGGAGCTCGAACCACTCGGTTTCGCGTTGACATTGATTTGCGATACGCCGTAGGCGCCGCCTGCTCCCGCGGCTGCCGCAGCCGCCTTCGTTCCAGCCGCAGACCGAGCAGTAGGCGAGACCACCGGCGAATTAGCTCGCGCAGAGGCTGGTCTGGATGACGCTGGCATAGATGGGGCCGGACTGGCCGAAACTGGTTTCGGTGTGACTTGAGAAGCTGGCTTTGGCGGAGCCACTGGCGCGGTAGCTCCCGCACTTGAAGAGACAAATTTGCTCGCCGCAGCTGCCCGGGCCGCGGCGTCCACATTAACCTTCGCAGCTACCGTAGCTTTCTTCGGTTCGGCCGCTTTCTTGCCATTTTCTTTGCACGTCTCGAGGTCCTCAAGCAGCGCGCGCGCGCTTTGATAACGCTCCGCCGGATCTTTCGCCAGCGCTTTCATAATCAGCGCGCTCACCGCAGGCTGAATCTTGCCATTCACCTCCGACGGACTGGGCGGCATCTCATTCTCGATCCGCGTCAGCAGCGTAACCGGATCGGCCGCATCGAACGCTTTGCGCCCCACCACCATCTCGTAAAGGATCGTTCCCAGCGTAAACAGATTCGATCGTAGATCGATAGCTTCTCCGCGAATTTGTTCCGGAGAACAATACGGCATCAGCTTCCCCAGCCCTTTGCCTGACTCCGCTTCGATCAGGCTCATGTTGGAAATTCCATAGCCGAGAATTTTTACCATCCCATCCCACTGCACCAGAATCTTGTCGGGCTCAAGCGAACAGTGCGCCACATTCTTCGCCGCCGCATGCTCCAACCCGGCGCAAATCTGGCGCGTGATATCGAGCAGGTCCCAGATGGAAAAACCTTCTTTGCGCGCCAGCATGGTGGCGATGCTATTGCCCTGTATGTATTCCATCGCAGCGCAGAACTGGCCATCGATTTCGCCCGCTCCATAGAGCAGCGCGATGTTCTGGCCGACCAGATCGCGCGTCTTCTCGCCCTCGGCAACCAGCGTCTCCACAAACGCAGCAGCGCGCTCGCCGAGCGGCTCCAGGCTCTGCGTCTTGAGCGCCACAACCTGGTTGGTTTCCGTGTCCAGCGCTTTATAAATGTCGGCGCTCTCGGACTTCGAAAGTTCACTCTGAATTTCAAACCGCCCAAACATCGTCGCCATTACCATCGCCTCGCGGTGATAAGCCGCACTACACCCTGAAGATTAAGTTGGTGAAACACAGGGGGAGAATCACGGCTAGAATACCGTCATCAACGGCCCAGCCGAGAGTTACGAAAGTACCGAAAAACCGATGAAGGGCTGTTCGAGACGAGCACGTGTGGCGCGGACATTCCTGTCTTCCGGGCTGTTGCGGTTGGTGTTGCAGTTGCGGTTAGGGATTGCGTTTACTGTCGCTGCCGTTTGCGGTTGTTGCCAACCTTACCCTGATCTTGTGCCCTCAGGCCGTCCGCCGCGCAGTCATCACCTCTGGGGCCTCAACCTCACTGACCCACTCCCACACCCGCCGCCCGCGATCGTTGCTCAAGCTGCGGGCTTCGCCATAATCCACGAGGCGATTTAAAACTGTGGTTACCGAAGCCAGAGGATCTTTGTGCCGCGCCAGGATCGCAGGCGCATTTCGTTCGAGTTCCAGGCAAACCTCACGCGCTCCAACCGGACGCCGCACTTCCATCAGCACTCTCCGGCACGCCTTCGTAAAACCCGGCTGGCGCCCATTCGGCTTGCGGTCAATCAGTTCGAGAAGATCATCATCGAGCACTTGGTCGCCAAAAATGTCAGCCAATCCGGCGATCGTCTGCTTCACCGTGCCAATGCGCTTCATAATCTCGGCCCGTTGTCTCATCAACTGAAGGAGTTCCTCGTGCGCGGCCTTCACCACCTGCTGCGCCGAAATACTACTTGCTTGCGCATGGATCAATTCCGAACCAGCGCCAGTACCTTTCACCACTTCCATATCTCCTCCTCCGGACACACCAACCACAAGAACCCCGTTGCTTCCTATACGGGAAACAGTCGTACGAAGTTCCTTTAACAGTTGGACTACCGAAGAGAAGAAAGGTTACCGAAAAAAGTGGGGCAAATAAGGCGTTGCGCGCACACTCCCGTCCGCGGCAACTTCAGTTAGCGTTGCTTTTCCGTCGTTGCTTTTCGTGCCGTTGTTCTTTCCCCTTCACCCGTTCCTATCCCATCACCGTCGTGTGCTCGGGCCGGATTTTATAAATCACGCGCACCTCGCCCGGCTGCCCATAGGGATACTTGTCAACTCCCAGATACTTTTTCGCCATCTTGTCGATATGCTGATCGGCGCCGTCTTCGGTGATCTCAACCACCGTACCCCGAATCTCCAGATAACGATAAGGATTGTCGGGATCAATGATCGCCATTGCTACATGAGGATCGCGCCGCACATTGCGATCCTTCTGGCGTCCGCGCGCCGAATTGAAGATCACGTGTTGGCCGTCGAAGTCGCACCACACCGGCGTGACCTGGGGACGTCCGTCGGGCATTAGCGTGCCCAGACTGGCGAAGGCTTTCTTGTGAAAGAGATCGGCGTATTTTTCGGGAATTGCGCTGGACATCGCTGTCTCCTATATCCTATCCATTTTCGATGCATCTAAAGCGGTCTTGATTATAGATGCTCGAAGCATAAACCGGACGCAGTGCTTTTTGCTCTACCGCTAGATACTAGTAAACTGGAAGCCCTTTTGGAGAATACGAGATGCGTGAGACATCGATCCCCACAAGAACATCCGACGTTGCGGCCTATCTGTGGCCTGCTCGATTTTTGCTGATCGTCGTGCTCTTGGCCAGCAGCCCTCTGCTGGCGCAGACACCAACTCCGCAACCGCCGCCCACCGTCGTCTTCATGACCGATTTCGGCATCGTCGATGACTCCGTCGCTCTCTGCAAAGGAGTCATGTATGGCATCGCGCCCAATCTCCGCATCGTCGATCTCACACACGAAGTAACTCCATTTTCCATCCGCGACGGCGCCCGCTTCCTCTTCGGCGCCACGCCCTACTTTCCCGCCGGCACAGTATTCGTCGTAGTCATCGATCCCACCGTCGGCAGCACGCGCAAAGCCGTTGTCGTGAAATCCAAGCGCGGCCAGTTCTTCGTCCTCCCCGACAACGGCCTCATGACCATGGTCGAGGATCGCGATGGCATCGATAGCATTCGCGAAATCACCAATCCCGCGTGGATGGTCGGAGCCAAGATATCCTCTACCTTCCATGGCCGCGATATCTTCTCTCCCGTCGGCGCGCATGTTGCACGCGGCGATGACTGGACTCAGGTCGGCCCTCCAGTCAATCAGCTCGTCCGCCTCGATCTCAAACCCGCAACCGTCGGCGACAAAGGCCTGTCCGGCGAAGTCATCGCCCTCGACGGTCCCTTCGGCAACCTCGTAACCAATATCAGCGCTGAAGATTTCTTCAAGCTCGGCTATCAACGCGGCGACAAATTGAAAGTGACCGTCGCAGGACGCGAAGTTGAAATGCCCTTCGTAAAAACCTTCAGCGACGTTCCTCTAAAACAGCCGTTGCTTTACATAGACTCGCGTGGACGAGCCAGCTTCGCGCTCAATCAAGCCAGCTTCGCGGCGGAATACAAAATAGATCCGCCGCAATCAGTATTTATCCCGCGCAAAAGCCGTTGAATCGAAGCAGGACTCAAGAAACCTACTTCGCCCTATAAATCTCCGTCAGCAAATCCGGCTTCGACTCGTCGCGCACAAGGTGCGGAAACTTTTCGCCGCCGTGATAATCAAGTGTAATCACGCGGAAATATTCCGTGTTTTCGACGATCAGTTCAATCGGAGACCGGCTGCTCTTAGCCGCTAGAATGGCGTCGTGCCAGATGTCAGGCGAAAAGCTGCGGCCGTTCACGGCGATAATCTTCATCCCCGGCCCGATGCCGGCTTTTGCGCCAATCATTCCTTCGACCGTGTCTCGAACCACGCCATCGGCTGCGACCATCAACCCCACCGAATAGTGGGCGTGGATAGTTTTCCCGCTGGGATCCTGCGCGCGATCGGCTTCCGAAGGATTTTCGTCATACACAAGTTTCCACCCGCTGGCCTCGATACCTCCAAGCGGAGCGCCCGGGCCATGATTGGAAAGCCGCTCGTTCCAGAATCCGCGCCAGTCGTAAGGCGCAATCTGGTTCAGCGCGTTGACAATGTCGTCAAACGTGTAAGTCTTCACCACAGGCGGTCCGCTGGGCGCGCCATAGAACAGCTTGCAGAAGTCATCCAACGATTTAGCGCCCTTGCTTTGCTGCCGGATAATGACATCGACCCATAGCCAATTGAGCACGTCTTCATCGTAGTAATCGACGGGCCGGCGATAGTCTTCCCAAGCCTTGGGAGCGGTCTGCATCGTCGGAACTCCGTCGGCAGTGTCCTGCAAATTGCGCCAGGTGCGGCCCGAGCGATGATCTAATTCTGCGGCCATCATCGCCAGTTCATCGCGCGCAAATGAGGGAGTGCGCTCGCCGCTGCGGGCAGAGAGCATGTCTCCCAAATACGACGTGAGGCCCTCATATACCCACAGCAAGTCGGTCTGCATAGGCTGTTCATAATCGGGCGTTGTCAGATCGGCAGGCCGCCGATACTTCCCATTCCACGAATGCACGTATTCATGCGGCAGGAGGCCAGACGCCAGTTTTCGTCCATCTTCTTCGATTAGCGAACGCTCCTCGACGCGGCTGTCATTCGATTCGTGATGCTCCAACCCGAAGTGCGCGACGTGATCGCTGAGCGTGAGGAGGAAGTGATAATCGGAGTAATGATGCGCGCCAAAAAGAATCCCCGCTTGCTTCACCAGACTTCGGTAATGTTCCCAGACTTCTTGGGGGGCATCGAGCGCCGCCGCGCTGTCCGCCGCCACGTCAAGTTCGGCCGGAGGATTCTCGCCGGCCGCCGTCAGCGGCACCACTTTCATATATTCGCCCGCGAGCACCGGACCATCGACCAGCATCGTCAGCGAAACCGGCGCAAACTTAATCTCGTTATTTGCCTGCGCGACCACATGCAGCGACGTCCCAAACTTCCATCCCGTGGGCAGCCGCAGGCTCGCGCTATAGGTCAACTGATCGGAGGCGTAGCCGGCGGGATAAAGCAGTAGCGTGTTCCAGCTGACGATGTACAACTTTTCGGTCGCGGAGACCGACGAGCTGTATCCCGGCTCATCCGACGTGGCAGAGGCATAGTCAAGATTGGCGACAACTTCGTTTTCGCCCGCCGGAACCTCGACGTGAAACGTAAACCCGTCCAACAGATCGCGCCGCCAGGCCAGCTGCCTTCCGCTCGCCGTAAATTTCAGCCCCGTCAAATCCGTGATCGGACCAGTGGGCCCGTGCTCGCCCGGAATCCATTTCGGATAGTAAAGAGTAAGCGTTCCCGGCTTGGCCGGAATGCGCAGCTGCGCGTGAATCATTTTGCGCGGCGCATCCGATGCATCCACAGAAAGCGTTATGGTCGGAGCGCTTGCTGCGAAACCTGAAATTGATATCAACAGGAAAATTGCGAGACAGAAAAGCTTCCTATTACTACAACCTGGGCCCATTCTTCCTCCACTTACCGGTTTTCGACCGCAGCTATTCAGGAAACTGCAAATTGAATATATCAGCCCACACCTGCAGCGTTTCGCGGCAGCGGAGACCCGCTCGCTTTGATATCCTTATCGGAATCTTCCGGAGGCAAAGACTTCCGCTTTACGGACTAGGCATGTCGACTGGGATTCGAACTAGCGAATTACGCAAGACCTACACCTCGCCGCCGCCGCTCGCTTCCGGTGGAGGCTTTGGTTTCAGCCCGGCACGCAACAAACGCAACAAACAACCCAAGCCGCAGATCGTTGCCCTTGACGGCATTTCTCTCGAAGTCTTGCCCGGAGAAATCTTCGGCCTGCTCGGCCCGAATGGCGCTGGCAAATCGACAACCGTAGGAATTCTCACCACGCGCGTGCGGCCTACAGGCGGGCAGGCATGGATTGGCGAGCACGACGTGTGGGCGGAGCAAGTCGCGGTCAAGCGTCTGATCGGCGTGGTGCAGCAGCGCCCCAATCTTGACTTCACGCTCACCGCTCGCGAAATCCTGCTCTTTCACGGCGCTTATTTTGGCATCGACTCGCGCGAGCGCACCGAACGCGCGAAGACGTTGCTCGAGCGCTTCAAACTCACCGATCGCGCTGATCAGATGGTCCGCGGATTTTCCGGCGGTATGATGCAGCGTCTGGCGATTGCGCGCGCCATGATGCACGACCCGCAAGTGCTCTTTCTCGATGAACCGAGCGCCGGCCTCGACCCGCAGACGCGATTGTTGCTCTGGGAGATCATTCGCGAATACAACGAAAACGGCAAAACAATTCTTCTCACCACCCACAACATGGAAGAGGCCGACGCCTTGTGCCAGCGTCTGGCCATCATCGACCATGGAAAAAACATCGCTCTGGGCACGCCGGCAGAATTGAAGGCCTCGGTTCCAGGTGGGTATCTGCTGCGGCTGCGTTTCGGCCAGAACTCCCCGGAGATGCTGCAGCGGCTGCAGAGTCTGGCGGGTGTGAGAGAAGTTCGCCCTACCGCGAATAACAACAACTCCGCCGACGTTTACGCCGATCGCGGAGGCTCTCTGGTCGGCGAGATTGCAAATCTCGCCTCCGCGGCAGCGGTCGAATTGTGCGACGTGCACATCTCTGAGCCGAGCCTCGAGAATCTTTTCTTGCACCACACGGGAAGGAGCTTGCGCGATTGAACTGGACTACTTTCCTCGCACTGCTCGGGCGCGATGCTCACGTCGCCCGCCGCAACTTTGTTCCGTTGATACTGCAAACCTTCCTGCAGCCGATGATGTTCGTATTCATTTTTGGCCGCGTCATGGTCTCAAGCGGCTACATGCCCGCTGCCTATAAAAGCTTGCTCCTGCCTGGAATCATGGCGATTAGCATGGTGTTCACCGGCGTTTGGGCTGTTGCGATGCCTCTGATCGCCGAGTTTCAATTCACCCGCGAGATTGAAGACCGCCTGCTGGCGCCGATCAATATCTCGTGGCTGGCGATCGAAAAAGTATTTTTCGGAGCGCTGCAGGCGCTGGCCGCAGGCTTGGCGGTCATTCCGATGGCGTGGTTGTTGCTGCGTCCGGGAGTGGAGTTTAACTTGAGTTCTCCGCTACGCTTCGCGTGCGTGACGGTGCTGGTGGCGCTGTTTTCGGCTTGCGGCGGACTCGCGCTCGGCTGCAGTGTCAATCAAACCCACATTGGTCTAATGTTCAGCATGGTTCTGACGCCGATGATCTTCTTTGGCTGCACCTACTATCCGTGGAGCGCGCTCGCGCATTTTCCCATCCTGCAAAAAGTCGTTCTCATCAACCCACTCGTCTACGCGAGCGAAGGATTGCGCGGAACGCTCGTCCCGCAATTTCCGCACCTGCCGGTGCTTGCCGTGCTGATCGTGCTGGCTGCCTTTGATGTGCTGTTTCTGGCGGTAGGATTGCGCCAGTTTCACGCTAAGTCTGTCAGCTAGCTTTCTCGAGTATTTCAGAAACCATCTCGTAACTCGGTTTTGGGTAAGGCACGGCTTTAACCGTGCTGCAAAGAGCCAGTAAGGAAAAGGCTTTAGCCCCGAGGGAGCAGCTAATCTACTTTCTAGATTCATTATCAAAGGCCTTTTTAATATCGCAAATACCCAATTCCCACTCGCATGTGGTGTAACAGGCTGTCGGGTACGGTGAGGCCGATGGCCAATCCGAGCATGGCGTGGACCAGGGCAATCGGATAGAGGCTGCGATAGCGTCGAAACATTTCACAGAAAAAAAGCGCGCCGATCAGAGTCGCGGTCGTGAGCACCGGGCTCGGCAGATGCACGGCGGCAAAGAGCGCTGATGCGATCCAGACGGCGGGCTCGCTTCCATAGAGTTCTTCAAAGCGGTTGAAGAAAAACGATTGCAGAATGAATTCCTGCATCAGGGCCCAGAAGGTGTAGCCCCATACCGATGGCAAATTGGGAAACCATGCGGGGTTGGCTGGAATCTGGCCACCGATCCAGCGCACCGGAATCACCATCAAAACCAGCGCCGCGCCGCCGAGCCCAAGCACCACGCCAGCACCCGATGCTTTGGGGAACCCGAGGCCGAGTCGAGCGAACGACGACCGTGGCGACGGGTCGATCAGCACATCGGCCGCGACCAGTACAATCAACGCGGTTGCCGCAATGGCCGCCCAGCGGTTTCGCAGGTGCGTGGTCGGCGCCCACAGAGCCAACTCAAGTAATACGAAGACGATTACGATCTGGGCCCAGATAAAGAAGCGGCGTGAGGCTGTGAGCTCGGCGGGAAAAGGTTTTGACTTCAGGGCCATCGTGACTATCTTTACATTTTCGTCCACGCCGCCGCGAGTCAAAACCAGAATGTCCAGATAGCATCGACGCTGGCATGAGTGATTGCCGAAGCCGGCAAGCGGCGCTGTTCGCGCCAAGCGCGGCCGTAGAAAATTCCGGCGATGCTCGCCAGGAAAACGTACGTCCAGTTAAAGTGCGTCGAGCGTTTATTGAAATGCGAGAGGCCAAACAAGACTGCAGTGATGCAAAGCGCGGCCCGGCGGCCAATCCGTCGTTCGAGAAGATTCTGCACCCACGCGCGAAAGTAAAGTTCTTCCGGAACGGCGACAAACACAAAAATATAAATCCATTTGTAAATCATCGAGAACTGAAGCCTGCCACCATGAGGATGGAGAAATCCCAGCGCCAATCCCAACCCGATCACTATCGGCGTAAAGAAGAGAAGTTCGCGCAGTCCAGTTTTCCAGTCGCCCCAGCGGAAGTGAAAATCAAAGCCGGTGCCGGTGAGTCGCCGGATCGCCACGAATCCGTACAGCGCCGCATCGACCACAAGCAGTTTTCCGAGCCCTGCGAGACCACCCGGCCACGCCGGCTCAAGCCAACGCAAATCGATTGCCAGCCCCAGCGGAAGAAGAACGAGAGCGTCTCGCCAATTGGCGCGCTGCTCAGGGTCGGCGGCCGCAGCCTGCCCCAGCAACCACGCAATCGCCACCGGCAGAACGGCATAGAAAGCGCACCACTTCCAGGAAAACATCTGGTGCGCCGCTGAAATCAAGACGTAAGGCAAAGCGCAGACCGCCGGCAATAAAGTGCGGAGTGTCACCGGCCAACCCCCGCACGCCCGTCCAGCCCGCTCTCCAGCAAACCCGAACAGAACCGCGGGCGCGAGTTCCAGCGCAAGCACCGCGAAGTCTATCGGGGCCGCATTCTGCATACGCTTATTTTAATTCGGACGAAAGTTTGGCTGCTTAGCGCTGCAAGCCCCTCGTGGCCGCGAACGTATACACTTGGACCGCACCATATCTTGACTCTTTCCTGTTGAGAAATTGGGCCTGCTGGATTTATTGTGTACGTCTCTGGAGGAGCTAACATTGCGAACCATTACTGTCGCCCTTTTGCTTGCCTGTCTTGTCACCCTCGCGCCTGCGCAGAAAAAATCAAACAAGAAAGCTGACGACTCCAACCAGACGGCAGCCGCCGACCAGCAGGCGAAAACTGCGCAGGCCGGCGATAGTCAAAGCGATAAGGACAAAGATAAAAACGATGATGAAGACAAGGGCCCGTGGAAAGGCCTGCAATATCGCCTCGTAGGCCCGTTTCGCGGCGGGCGCGTAGTCGCCGTGTCTGGCGTCGTCGGCAAGGATTACGAGAACGTCTACTACTTTGGCTCGACCGCTGGCGGCGTTTGGAAGACGACGGATGGCGGCCTCAACTGGCATCCGATTTTCGATAAGATGAAAGACGCATCGCCCGCGATTGGAGCGATCGCTGTTGCCGAATCCGATCCCAACGTAATTTACGTGGGAACCGGAGAAGCCTGCATTCGCGGCAACATCGTTGGCGGCAACGGCGTTTACAAATCCATCGACGCCGGCAAGACCTGGAAGTTCATCGGCCTCGCCGATACGCATGCCATCGGCCGCCTTGCCGTCAATCCCAAAAATCCCGACATCGCTTTCGTCGCGGCGCTCGGCCATCCCTTCGGCGACAACGAAGAGCGCGGAATCTTCCGCACCCAGGATGGAGGCAAGACTTGGCAGAAAGTGCTCTACAAAGACGCCAAGAGCGGCGGCATCGATGTAGTCTTCGATCCCAGCAATTCCAATATCCTCTTTGCGGCGCTCTGGCAGGCGCGGCGCACCCCATGGGGGATGGACAGCGGCGGCCCTGGCAGCGGCCTCTATCGTTCTATCGATGGCGGATCAACCTGGAAAGAACTCAAGGGCCATGGGTTGCCTGAAGGAATTCTCGGTCGCATTGGCGTGACGGTTTCTGGCGCGAATCCCAATCGTGTGTGGGCAGTCGTCGAGGCCGAAAAAGGCGGAATCTATCGTTCAGAAGATGGCGGCGACTCCTGGCACCTGATGAACGACAACCACCTCTTTCGCCAGCGCGCCTGGTATTACTCGCACATTTTCGCCGATCCCAAATCGGCGGACACGGTCTACATTCTCAACACCGGCGCCTATCGCTCGAATGACGGCGGCAAAACTTTCAGCCGGCTGCGAGCACCCCACGGCGATAACCACGGCCTGTGGATTGATCCCACGAACCCTCAGCGTCTGATGAACGGCAACGATGGCGGCGCGACGATCTCCACCGATGGCGGCAACACATGGAGCACAGTCTATAACCAGCCGACGGCGCAGTTTTATCACGTCATCACCGACGACCGATTTCCTTACACCATTTATGGGGCGCAGCAGGACAACTCGACCGTGGCCATCGCGAGCGCAAGCGCCGAAGGCGGGATCGATCGTTCCGATTGGTATGACGTAGGCGGCGGCGAAAGTGGCTACATCGCGCCCGATCCGACCGATCCGGAAATTGTCTATGCGGGCTCCTATGGCGGAGAGATCACGCGCCTCGATCACCACACCCACCAATTGCAGTCGATCAATCCCTGGCCGGTGAATCCGATCGGATGGGCCGCGGCCGACGTCAAGCACCGCTTCCAATGGACCGAGCCAATCGTATTTTCTCCGCACGATCCGAAGACCATGTACTTCGCCGGCGAAGTGCTTTTCAAGACGACTAACGCCGGAATGAGTTGGACGATTATCAGCCCCGACCTTACCCGCAATGACAAATCGAAGCAGGTGGCCTCGGGAGGTCCCATCACCAAGGACAATACGGGCGTCGAAGTGTACGACACGATTTTTTCCGTCGTCGAATCGCCCGTACAGAAAGACTTGATCTGGGCGGGCACCGACGACGGATTGGTTCATCTCACCCGCGACGGCGGCCAGCACTGGGAAAACATCACGCCCAAGGCCATGCCGGAGTGGGGCACCGTCAGCATGATCGAAGTCTCCGCGCATGATGCGGGCACTGCGATTCTGGCCGTCGAACGTCACAAGTCGGACGACTTCGCTCCGTACATTTTTAAGACAACGGATTTTGGCAAAACCTGGACGAAACTCGTGGCCGGAATTCCGGCGAACAATTATGTCCATGCTGTCAGAATCGATCCGCGGCATCCGAGTTTGCTGTTTGCCGGAACCGAGCAGGGTGTTTATGTTTCCTTCAACGATGGCGCGCTCTGGAAGCCGTTGCAACTCAATCTGCCCACGGTGCCGGTCAACGATCTGGTCATCAAGAACAACGATCTGGTGCTGGCGACGCACGGCCGCAGTTTCTGGGTGCTCGACGATTTCACTCCACTCGAGCAATACGACGAATCGATTGCGCAGCAAGACGCGCACCTGTTCACGCCCAGCACGACGAGCCACACTGTCTTTCGCGGAGGGTTTTTCGCTCCCAGCGGTAACGTCGGCAAAAATCCACCGGCAGGCGCGGTAATCAGCTATTGGCTGAAGACTTCACTCAAAAAGCCGGAGGACGGCAAGGCTAAAGCCGGGGGTACCGAGGGCGCGGCGAAGTCCGACGCCTCCGCAACCGCCGCCTCGGCCGAAACCAAGAAACCCGACGCCGATGCTGAAGCTCCGAAGATCACGCTCGAGATCCTCGACTCCTCGGGCAAAGTAATCCGTAAGTTTCCGAAGAAAAAAGACGACGCTGGCGGCGGCGAAGAAGAAGAAGATTTCTTCAGCCGCGGCGGCAGTGCCAACGACCTCCCAGCCGATGCCGGCCTGAATCGCTTCGTCTGGGATCTGCGTTATGAAGGAGCAACCAAGGTTCCGAAGGCTCCGCTCTGGGGCGGAAACACCGACGGTCCAGTGGCGCTGCCCGGTACCTATCAGGTGCGTTTGACCGTGCTAGGCAAGAGTTACATCGCGCCGCTCGATATCAAAGCCGATCCCCGTCTGAAAGTCACCTCAGACGATCTGACGAAGCAATTTGATCTGCTGCTGAAGATTCGTGAAAAAATCACGGAGACGGATGATGCCATCATCCAGATGCGCGACGTGCGCGAGCAGATCACCGCAATCAACACACGACTAAAGAACGATCCGCGCGCCAAAGTCATTGCCGACGCCGGTAAGGAGTTGGACAAGAAGATGACAGTAGTGGAAGAGGCGCTGATCCAGACCAAGGCCAAGAGCGGACAGGATGTGCTGAATTTTCCTGTGCGCCTGAACAACGATCTCGTGGCTTTGGGCGGTGTGGTCGAGAGCGCGGACTCGGCTCCCACCAAACAGTCATACGAGGTCTTCGACATGGTCTCGAAAGAGGTCGACGAACAACTTGCAAAATGGAAGGCGATTCTCTCGACCGACGTCGCGAGCTATAACAACCTGGTAAAACAGCAAGAGGTCCCGGCGCTCATGGTGAAGCAGGTGGATGCAGGGAAATAAAGTTGCCGGAAAAAGTGGGGCGGTGAAGAGCGGCCGATTTCGCGGCCTAAGGCCGCTATGTATAGCTAAAATCGGGACTTCACAAAAAGGATGAGATTAAGGCGCCGTTTGTGACGCTTGCACGGCGCATCCGCCGGTGCCAGTTCCCGGGCCGGTCGTGCCGCCGGTGCCCGTGCAAGCCTGTGATCCTAGGATTCCAAAGTAAAGCTGAAGCGTTCCCGCCACGCTGGTGTTTTGCGTATCGACAATCATTCCGCTGGCCCCGCCGGTAAACCCTCCGGCCCCTTTTAGCGTGGCAGTCGCGCCGCTGACCGTATAGCTGATCACGCATCCTTTGCTGGCCGTGCATCCCGCGACTTGCCCTGTAGCCGGCTCGTTCTGCGGGCTGGCAAAGATGAAGTCGGTGCCCTGTGTGGCCGTGCATGCCGCTCCACTGTTCGTGCAGAACTCTGTAACCGGAGAGCATGGCGTGGCAACAGCCGCCACCGTGGTCGCTACGGTGATTGCCCCCGTGGTCATCACGTTGGAATTAATCGGCACAGGATACAGCCCAGGATTTCCGCCGCTGTTGCCGCAAACCCACAGATGCCCCGTCGGGCTCGATGATGAAGTACTGGTGAAATAGGCATTGTCCAACGATCCGCTATACAAACTGCCGGCGGCGCTCCCCGTGCCGACCGTCGCCTCTGTGGCGGAGATCAGTGTCTCCGGAAGTTGCCACACGCCGGCATTGCCACCCGGGTCGTCGTTGACAAAAACATAGACCATACCAGCCGAGGGATCGACGATCGGTCCGTCAACGGAGCCAGTGGAGCCTGAATTAAAAAGATTGTTGTAAGTGGTGATATTGGCGGAACCGCCAACCCCCGCGATACTGTGGAAATTAGGCCCGCCGCCAGAACCGGTGGGGCCGATGAAGACCGTTCCGCCCGAGCAGTTAGTTTGACCACACTTAAAATTAACGTCAAACACTGGGCTAGCCAAGGGATTCGACGCGCTAATCAGCTGCGGCCAGCCGGAGTTAGTGCCTCCGCCAGTGATTTCGCCCGGCGTTCCGCTGAACACTCCTGTGAATTTGTGCAGATAGCCTTTGCTGTCGCCCACGTAAATTGCGTCGTTCGCATAGTCGTAGAAGGGCGACGACGTGGTGTCGGGGTTGGCTTCAGTTTGGAAGGCTACGCTGATCAGGCAGGATTTGCCGGTGGGACACGTTGACCAAGGCGTATTGGCGGCGTTCCCCGCGACTGTGTTCGTATAAAGATTGGCGGGCACGGCCGGAGCTTTGTAGTCGGTGCCTTCACCCGCAGCGAATTTCAGAATACGCAGCACCGCCGCCCCTGTGGCCGGGCTCTCCATGAACGCCACCTTTGTGCCGTCCTCGGACAACACGGCGCTGGTCACGGCCGAACCGGTGCCAGTGTAATAGGACCAGTAAACGCTCGGCACGGTTCCCGTGCATCCGCTATAGATGTTGTCGTAGGCGACGATATTCGCCTGCTTCGTAGTGCCATTGGAGCCCGCGACGCCTGTGTTGTAGACGACATAATCCGGCTCAGCCGCGCCGCTGCAGTTGCCAACACCCGTGGTGGTGAAAGCATATTTTGCGGGAAAGATCGCCGCTCCTACTTTGCCTGTGCCGAGATCCATACTCCAGTCGCGGCCGATCTTGCTTCTGGCGCGTGGCCGCACCGGGGGCAACCTTGAATTGTCCAGATCATTGGCAGAGTTATCCGGAAAGGATCCCGCGGTTCTCATCATGTTCCGGCGCAATGGCTGCTGCCGGTAGCGGGGATCTTGCTGCACTCTGGCCAGATCGTCGGGCGTTGCCGGCGGCGAAAAAACTAAGTGGTGATGGCTCCAGTCTTCAGGAATGCCGGCGCGAACGCCGGCGGACGGATCGGCCGTGCTTTGGCCGAATAGCGGGCTCGCAAGAATCGCCAGAGCGCACAGCAATGCAGCCAGGCGCAAACCTCTCTCAATCGCCATGAGAAATTCGACAAGCGCGGAATTTGGGCGAACCAGCATGGTCCTGCTTCTCCGCATCATAGTTCGGGTGGCCGCAACCCGGAACAAGAATTTACTTTCCCGTAGAATTTCTGGAACAGTTTCTGGATAACTCGTAAAATCAAGAGCGATTTGAAATTCTCCCCTTTTTCACAGTCCCGCCCCCATCCTCGCGGGGTTGCTCAGAAGCTACTCTGGCGGAACCTGTTACGACGTGTGCCGATTGAATCGGCACTGCGATTGCGTTGCGCTCACTTTTCCGCAGGCCAGCGCCATCGTCTCGAACACTCGCTCAAAGCGAAACGCGGGTTTCTGATAAGGCTTCCGCCTTCGCGCCGGCTCGCACGGCGCATTTGCGCCGATTGCATCCCGAGGTGGTTCCCCACCCTTCCCCCGGATCACACTCATGCACTGCTCCTCGGCTGTAATTATGCGGGGGTTACTCTGAATTCACTAGTATTAAGCCCTATTCCCGGAGGCCCAGAAGTGCAGGGTTAAATGAAAACTGTTAAATCAGAACGAAGGACGAATCAAGGCGCCCGGCGGCTGATCGAGATGACCGAGCCACCGGGGAAGATGGGTGTTCCGCCAATCAGACTCGTCGCACTTGTCGTCCATTGACACCCTTTTCTTGCACCAGGCTGAGCAATTGAACTTCCTAACGCGCTGTTTCTCAACCCAATTCCGATTACTAATGGGCACTATTAAGAGGTCGTACCCCTTCGTATAATTTCACCAAACGTACCCGAAGGGGAGAGGTTATGGGCTGGATGCTTCGTTCTGCAAAAGCCGGCGTGTCAGGTTTCGCGGTAGTGTTTGCGATCTCACTTGCGATGTCCGCACAGGAGAACTCTTCTGCCGCTTCGCCATCCGCTCTCGGTGGCCCGCAGGATTGGAGCCATCGCCACGTCATCTACACCCGCAACGGCTCCATTGCAGAGATGATGCTTCTTCGCGACGATCCCCGCTTTATCGGCAGCCTCTACCGCCATTATTCGCAGGAACACCGCAAGGAACTGGCGGCTGCCGTCGGCCTAAAGCTCGCCGAATCGGATCAGGGTCAGCTCGAAGAACCAGAGTGGGACATTGTCCTTAGTGACGGGCCTGACAATGACGCGCTTGGCAATGAAGAGCGCCTCGATCGCGGTTTCCGCCCCCCGGTGATCTGGGATCCGATGCGCCCGATCTCACGGCTCAAGAACAAGCGCTCCAAAGTCGACTGGTCCATCTCTCTCGGTCCGACGGGGGGCACTGCGTACGGCGAAACTCCGGCAATCTACACCGCCAGTTATTCCACGCCCAGTTGCGCGGCCGACTTCGCCGTCTACACCATTAACGCCACTCCAGGCGTGGCTATGCAGGCTAATTTGATCGGATTGAACAATCTTTATAGCGATGGCGCTGGCGCCGGATTCTGCTCCGGTATTACCGCTCCTACTTTTCTTTTCTCTTACGCCATCGGCACCGGCGGATCAGCTCTATCGCCCGTGCTCTCCCTCGACGGGACAAAAATTGCCTGGATTGAAAACCGCACCGCCGTAACTTCCTACTTACACGTAACAAAATGGGTTGCTAACCAGGGTGGATCTGCGACCGCTCCCGTGGCCGTAACCGGCACCTTCGCGAATGGAACCTGTACCGTAAGCACTGCGTCCTGCGACTTTTCCGTCGAATACACGGCTTCGAGTCATCCCGGATGCACAACTGCCCACACCGCTGGCAACAGCCATTCCGATCTCTACGTCGACTATCCCAGCAATACCGGCTTCATTAGCGCGAACAACGGCCTTCTTTATCACATTTCGAATATCTTCAGTAATACGGTTTCTCCCACAGTGGATTTCTGTATCCCTGTAAATGCGACCTTCGAAACCAAGCCCTCCGGAGCCATGAGCGGTCCAGTTTACGATCCGATCCTGAACGAGGTCTTCCTCACCGACTCGGAAAAAATCTACGCATATACCGTGAACGCCGCCAGCTTCTCAGCTGCTGCTACGCCGTCGTACACTTTTGGGAGCATCGGTAGCAAGTACAACTACCAGACCGGCCCGGGACCGCTGCTCGATATGTTCAACGGCTATCTCTACGTCTTCTCCACCTACGACGCGGCGGGGAAAACTTCCGTGACTCAAATCCCAACCAGCCTCGCTTCGGGCACTCCCGTTGAATTAGGACCAGAAAGTACCAACGCTGACCCACTCCTGTTCTATGGGGCCTTCGACAACAACTATTTCACCTACGGCCCCAAGAGCGCGCTCTCGACTCTCTACAGTTGCGGTACTGACCAGACGAATACGAATTGGCAGGATCTGTTCTCCATCAGTTTCAACGCCGCAACTGGGATCGTTAACACCACGCCTGCCATGTCCTACAACACCAACGTCAATCCCGGTGCAGCAGCAGGGCTGTGCTCTCCGATCACCGAGTTTTACGATGGCACCCACGACCGTATCTTCGTCGGCATGGGGCAGCCCGCCAGTGCCACCGGGTCCAATGTCGTCACCATGTGGAACGTGAAAACCCAGCTGACCAACACCAGCGGCACCGGCGGCACCATGCCCACATACACTGCCGAGGCCACCGGTTACCTCGGAGGCAGCGGTGGCTTCGCTGCCGACAACAACAGTACAGACACCGATGCAGAAAGCATCTATTTCTCCACCCAACAAGTTGGCTCCGCTGCTACGGGCGCTGCCGAAAGCGGCTACTCCTTCAACGGCATCGCAGTGGACGGCACAACATTCTCGTGCACCGGCGGGTTGGACAATGACGGCAATTCTTATTCCGCTACTTTGCTCGGCACGACGGTGACCTGGAACGGCACAACGTTCAACATTGGACCGACGAACAACGCAGATACCGACAACAACGTCTGGTCGAACACCACTGTTACGCTCCCATCCGGCCAGTGGAACACTTTGATCATTCTGGCTGCGGCGGTGAACGTCACAAGTTCGGGCATTACAGAGTCGTTTACTGTCAATTACACCGACGGCACCTCCACGACGCTCAGCCAGAGTTTCAGCGACTGGTTCAATCCGCTGGGTTTTGGCGGAGAATCGATCGCAAAGAGCATGGCCTATCGCGACACCTGCAGCGGCGGGGAGGGGACTGGGCCATTCGACGTCTATGGTTACTCGTTCGCCATCAATCCCAAAAAGACGGTGACCACGCTCACCCTGCCCGCCACACGCGATGTCGTTGTTCTCGCTGCCGCTGTAGCAAATAACTGTGGCGGCGCCGACTACTGCGCCGTCAAGCTCACGCAGGGAGCCCTGCAATAAAGCGGTGGCCCTTGATTTTTGCGATGAGAACCCGATCGCGGGGAGCGAAGCGGCTAGGAGGTTTTAGGGTTCAGTTTACACGACGTGCCATGGCTAAAAATCTTCCCACAAGATAGAGCCTGCGTCTCGAACACGCGTTCGAAGCGAAAAGCGGGCTTTTGGTAGCGTTTTCTCTTGCCTGTTGGCTCGGATTGCGCATTCGCGCCGATTTCACCCCTAGGCGGTTCCCCACCCTTCCCCTGGCTCAGACTCATGCGGTGCTCCCTGGCTGTGATTATGCCGTGATTACTTTCTACTAACTAGTGTTAAGTCCTATTCCCAGGGGGCGTTACGGGGAGTCCTCGGAGGGGAGAGGTTTTGACGGACGGCTGATAAATTTGACGGGCGATTATCAAATTACTCGGAGCGAAGGAATGAGAAATTGAGAGCTAGTACCTTATCCGCCGATCGAGATGACCAAGCCGCCGGCACAAATGAGCGCTCCACCGATCAAGATGGAAGGCGTGGGGGTCTGTCCGAACTTCACTCGCGCCACAATCTGCGCCCACAGGAAAAATAGCACCACGTAGACGCCCAGCAGTTTGCCAAACTCCCAGCGTGGAGCGTTGACCACCAGCCCGTAAGCGGCGAGCGATACGGCCCCACCGACGAACGCAAGCGCACGGCTCATTCCCGACGAACGATAGAGCGCCGATTGGAAACAGGAGTCTCCATAAGCTTCGAGAAAAGCGGCGATGGCGAGAAGAAAGAGTGCGCCGGCACGATGCGCGACAAGTTGATTGAGCAGGTCTCTCATATAGTCCCTCGAAGGTCTCCCAATGTTGGCGCCATCGTAACAGGGACGGCGGGATCGTCTGATCTTTTCCAGTTCTAGGTACAATAAAAAAAATCGATTGGACGCTGCGCTGGAGCGGCATTAGCGTTGGCGACACTTGTACCCGGATTTTACCGGGCACTGAGAACCGGGAACTGAGAACCATGAAGATGGCCGGCTTCATATTGCTGACCTCGGGCTGGGCGATCGTCGCCGCCGCCGTTGCGCTGCTGCCCTCGCCCGGCGCGCGCGACGCTTTCGTGCTAGCCGGAGTAGCGGTCGAATTATTTGGCCTCGCGCTCGCCATCCGCGCGCATCTAGTCCTGCCGGCGGAGGGAGAGTGACACCCGCCACGGCCCTTTCCGTTCCGTCCCTCTCAGAAATATCCGCAATCACGCTGTTCTGCTTAACCCTGATCCTGCTGGTTCCGCTGGCCAACGTCGGTCTCGCGCTCGTCAACACCGGGCTCGGCCGAGCGCGGAGCGCGGCTCATGCCATGCTAGCGGCGCTTTCCGTGACCGCCGTGGCTGCGTTGGTCTACGCGATCGTCGGTTTCGCCTCGCAAGGCACCGCCGGACATCCCGATCACGCCCTCATCCTCGCCGGCAAATCCTGGGGATGGATTGCGGCCCAGCCATTTTTCTTGCGCGGCGTACGCCTTGATCTCTCGCCTGACGCGCTGGTGATCCTCCTGCAAATGTTTAGCGTGGGATTGGCTGGCCTGATTCCGCTAAGCTCCGGCGCAGACCGTTGGCGTCTCGGTGCCGTCTGCGCATCGACCGCTCTGCTGGCCGGATTCACCTATCCGCTCTTTGCCCATTGGGTCTGGGGCGGAGGCTGGCTGGCGCAACTCGGCATCAATCGCGACTTAGGGCGCGGCTTCATCGATGGCGGGGGCTCGAGCACAATTCAAGTCGTAGGCGGGCTCACCGCACTTTCTATCACCTGGGTTCTCGGCCCGCGTCGCGGCAAGTTTTCAGCGGAAGGCATTCCGGCAGCTCTTCCAGGCCACAACGCCGTCCTGGCTCTTCTCGGATGCCTGCTCGCGTGGATCGGCTGGATCGGGCTGAATTCCGCAAGCGCAATGGTTTTTCTCGGTGCGGAGACCGGGCGCGCAGCTCTCATTGCGATCAATACAACCCTGTGCGCCGCCGCTTCCGCGTTGAGCGGAGCGATCGTGACGCGAGTCCGTTTCGGCCGCCCCGACGCATCTCTGATCGCCAACGGATGGATCGCCGGTCTCGTGGCAAGCAGCGCCTCCGCCGCATTCTTAAAACCGGCGGCCGCCATCATAGTAGGCGGCGTGGCTGGAATTCTCGTAGTGTCGGCAGCCGATTTTCTAGAATTCCAACTCGCCATCGACGATCCGGGTGGCGCAGTCTCCGTTCACGCGGTAAGCGGACTATGGGGAGTGCTCGCCGTCGCGTTGCTGTCGGATGCTGGCCCCAGCGGACAGTGGCTCGCGCAGTTAGTGGGCATAGCAACCTTGCTGGGCGTCGTGCTGCCGCTGACGTATGCATTGAATTGGCTGCTCGATCGCATCTACCACCAGCGTGTAGACCGGGAAGGCGAGCTGCAAGGAATGGATCTGTTCGAACTAGGCGCCGGAGCCTATCCCGAATTTGACATTCACGGCGATGAATTTTTGCAGCGGTAGGAGATTGCAGAAGTGAGAATCTCAGGGTCCAACCTCTGCAATCTGACCTCTTACCTCTGACCCTAACTGTGCCGAGCTACATATAGCAGCAGCCCAAAGATCACAATCGGAATCAGCGCAATCAGCACATAGAAGAGAACCTTTTTCGCCCATGGCGTGCGCCGATCCCTCCAGTTGCGAAACTCGGCCCGATCCGTTACTCCGACCTGCTCCGGATGTTCGAGATCATGCGCAAAGTCCCGCGCACTGGCATACCGATTCTTTGGATCGCGCTCCAGTGCCCGATAAATAATCTCCTGCAACTGCGGCGTGACTGCCGGATCGACTTCCCGCGGCGGCACCGGATTATTCAACAAACGGTCGTTCATGATGAGAAAAGGATTTGTGCCCGAAAAAGGCACTTTGCCCGTCAGCATCTCGTAAAACATCACGCCCAACGCATAAAGATCGCTGCGCGCATCGCCACGCTGCCCCTTCACCTGCTCTGGTGAAATGTAATCGGGCGTGCCCATGGTCGGAGAGAACTTCGCGAACGTGAGGCGGCGCGCGCCAGTGCTGCCGGCAATGCCAAAGTCGATGAGCTTGATGTTGTCCTGCTCGTCAACCATGACGTTCTCCGGCTTCAAATCGCGATGCACAACGCCGCGGGTGTGAATGTAGTCGAGCGCATCGAGAATACGCTGCGTGATGCGAATGGCGCGCTCCGGCGGCAGTTTCGGCTGTTCAGCAAGAACCTTCCGCAGCAACCGCCCATCCACCCACTCCATCACCATATAGACATGGCTGCGGTCGTCATCGGAGAGCACCTTCATCACGCCGGGATGATCCATCAGCTTGCCGATTTCTTCCTCGCGGCGAAAACGATCGAACAGAGCAGGCTCGCATTCGACCTCAGGATGAGGAATTTTGATCGCGACGGCGCGGCCATTGTCGAGGTCGGTGGCACGGAAGATCGATGCCATGCCGCTGCGGGCAACGAGCTCTTCAATCCGATAGTGATCGAGCTGATCGCCGGTGTGGAGGACGGTCATCGTGAGTACATCTGTACAAAAAGGCTCTACAAGCGGACCCAACTAAAATCGACATCGTATGTCGCCATCGTGCCAGAACTTTCGTAAAAAAGGCGTAAGGGCACCCGACAAACGCCGCACTCTTTCTGACAACGGGCAACTGACCACTGACAACTATTTCCTAGCGTAGCTTATAAGGACGCCCACGGTACATCCCCATGCGTTCGACGCTGCGAATCCGAATCAGCTGCAAGCTGACATTGTCGCTGCCATCCTGTTCGTTGGCGCGGTCGACCAGTTCCCGCGCAGCAGCGGCAAGATCGCGGTGGCGGCGCGTGCCTTCCGCCATTTCGGCGGCGCTGACGGCGCCATGTAGCCCGTCGGAGCAGAGTAGCAGCACATCACCCGCTAGCAGGGTAACCTCGTCGATATCGATATGTACAAAGAGGTTCATTCCAAGCGAGCGGCTCAACACGTGCCGCTGCGAAGACTCGGCAGCCTCTTCGGCCGAAATAACGCCGAGGCGAACCTGGTCGACTACAACAGTGTGGTCGCGCGTAAGGGGCTTGGCATCGCCGCTTCTTATGAGATAGCAGCGCGAATCGCCAACATGTGCAATGGTGGCACGGTCAAATCGTAGCGCGACGACGACGATGGTCGAAGCCATTCCGTGGCCCAGGCCGCCGGAGAGCGCTTCCGCCTCGCACACACGCGCATTCGCCGATTGCACGATCTGCATGACCACGTCTTTATGAAGAGCTCCCTCTTTCGCGCGGCGGAATCCCGCCAGCGCTTCCTGCACGGCGGCGCGCGACGCGACCTCACCCTGGCGCTGTCCGCCAACACCATCAGCCAACGCGAACAGCCATCCATGCGATCGCGCCTGCGAGGGAGAGCCGGGAGCAACGTGCCCGAGATAATCCTCATTGCGCGTGCGTACGCGCCCCGGGTCGGAGAGCTCCGCGAATTCAATATCCAACATAAATATCCAACATGGAAGAAAATCTAATTCTCACTGACATGCGAAAGCCTGGCAACCCTATGATTGCCAGGCTCGGTTTTCGTCAGCGCTCGCGAGGTCAGAGGCTAGCTACGCGGCTGGCATGGAACGTCGTTCGCCCCATAGCCTTGCTCGCGCGCAGAAAATAGATTCCACCGTAAATGCCCCACACCAGCGCAATCCCCAGGGCGATCAACGGCTCCATCTTCGTCCCGAAGCCCATAAACGGGCCAACCACATAGAAGATCATGCATGCCAGGTTGGCGACCAACCCAAACGCTGGAATGATTAGATGACGCACCACCTTAAATTGCGGATGCTTATGGTAGCAGACGATGCAGGTCACGCAACTCAGCATGTAGAGCAGGAACGTCCCAAAGTTCGAGGCCAGCGTAGTAGTCAGGAAAGTATTCGGCAGCGCCGCCATTTTGTCGTGCGTGGTATATCCGAAGCTCGACCAGAAGCCGTGCGGCAGGGCCTGAATCGCCGCATCCGTAGGCGCAGCGCCGTCTCCGAAAAACATAACCACCGTGATGCAGCCGACCACCGCGGAAATCCCGGCCAGCGTCCAGATCGCGCGATGCGGCGTGAGATTCTTGTCATGCAACATACCGAAGTGTTGAGGCACCTCCTTATCTTTTCCCATCGCATAGGTCACGCGCGCCCCTGTATTAATGCAAGAGAGCGTCGTCCCGATCAGCGCGAGAAATACCGTAGCCGCTTCGATCAGCATGAAAGTCCGCCCGTTGCCCGCCCCGAACAGCGCATCACCGACAATCGTCATCATGTCGCCGATCGGCGCGGCCGACGTCCCGGCAAAGCTCATCGGATATCCGCTGTTAAGAAAATAATTAGCGGCAAAATACTCGAACAGATAGCAGAAGCAGGCCTGCACCAGCAGCGAGACAATCACCGCAATCGGCACATCGCGTTTAGCGTTCCTCGCCTCGCCTCCCATCGAGGTAACCGATTCGAATCCGACGAGAATCAGAATCGCAATCGTCGCCTGCACAAACATCCAGCCAAAATTGTGCATGCTCACGACCGAGCGCGCGTTGGAATGAGAGACAAAAGCCCCGCTCGCATCTTTCTCCGGATAGCTGATGCGATACGGCACCGCCTTCCCCGCCGCATCCTTGGCGCACTGCGGCGTTCCGTCTGCGGAGCGCACGATGGTGTCGGTACTCTGACCGTTCACCATTGTCTTCATTGTGGCGAATTCGCAGCTGAATGCCGCGCTGGTCTGCTCGTCAAACTGAAAAGCCACGCTGCCGGGCGGATGATTCATGCGATAGCCGAGAGCGATCACTGCAAAGACGATAAGAGCGCTGATCTGAATAAAGTTGATAACGACGTTGACTACTGTCGATCCGGTTATGCCGCGGTGGGCGATGTAGGACACACCAAACGCAAACGCAATCGCAACCGCCATCATGAACATCGGCCCGGGATTCGAGGCGTTCATAAAATTCGGCCAGAGCGTCCCCACCAGATAGCCGGAGATGACTCCAATAACGCCAACCATCACGCCCGGGTAGATCCAGTAATAAAGATGCGAGCCCCATCCAACCACAAACTTCGCCAGCCTCGCATAGGGCCAAGCTTTATCGTGGTTGAGAAACGATTGCTCGGCAAAATAATACGAACTGCCAGTGCCTGGATAGAGCTTCGCCATTTCCGCGTAACAGACGGCTGTGGCGAGGCACAACAGAGTAGCAAACACAATGCCCATCCACATCGATGGCGCCGTCGCGCCTGCCGCCGCCTGCCCCGCAAAAGTCAGCCACAAGAATGCTCCCGGGGCGATCAGCGCCATGGCATTCATCGTCAGTCCGGTCAGGCCGAGAGTCGGTTTCATAGTCACAGGTTGATCTGCCATGGCTTTGTTCTCCTCATCTCCCTAAGGTGCGGACAGCGGCGTGCAAAGGGCACACTAAGGCTTCGGTCATCAGAACTAGAACCTGACCTTATCGACACCCGCAGTCCAAGTCCAATCGGTATTTCTTCTACCTCGCATAAGTCTTTTCGCTAGAAAAGCGGTTCATTCGGGCCACGAGCGTCATTATTTTGTGGCCGCTATTGGCGTGATCGCTCCAAGCGCGTTACCCTGTTCCCCGGGCCTGATTTATATGTCCCGAATTGCCCACAAGGAGATGCATGTCCACAGAACTGAGAAATTTTCTCGCCATCCCCTATGACGAGCTTGAAGAGATGAATCTGAAGGCCAAGGAGCAACGCAAAAACCGAGTCGCCTTTCACAAGATTCAGGAAGACCGTCTCAAATATCTGACCGACGAAAAGCGCATCAAGGCCCTGACCGTGCTCTTCAGCGATCTGGAAGGCCGCCTCCACATGCTCGATTACGACAAAAAGTTCCTGCTGAAGAGCTTCGATAATCTGACCTTCGACGGCTCCTCGATCCGCGGCTTCACCGCGCAGCGCGAAAGCGACTTGCGTCTCGGCATCGATTGGAGCGCTTTCTACTGGGGTCCCGCCGACGTATTCGGCCCCGGTAAAGTGCTCGTCTTCGGCAACGTTATCGACAAAGGCGGAGAGCCCTACGCCGCCGACATTCGCGGCATCCTGAAAACTTTCGCCGATGAGTTGCACGCCAGGAAGGGATACACGCTCAACGCCGCCAACGAAATCGAGGGTTTCATCTTCCAGGGCAAAGACGCCGAGCGGACCTACAACCAAACCGGCAAATTCGAATACGTCAACACCGGCGGATATTACCACTCGCTACCCGGCGATCCATTGCGCGAGTTCATCGACACCAGCGCCGAAGTGCAGCGCGCGATGGGTTTCCAGAACGAAAAAGATCATCCCGAGGTCGCGCCCTCGCAATTTGAAATCAACTACAGTTATGGCGAGGTAGTCGCCGCGGCTGATCAAATCCAACTTTATAAGTTGATCTGCCGGCAAGTCGCAACCAACATGGGATTGACCGCGTCTTTCCTGCCCAAGCCGGTCGTCGGCGTGAACGGCAGCGGCATGCACACCAACGTTTCAATCAGCAAAGGTGGAAAAAATCTTTTCTGGGATCCGAAAGGCGAAGAGATGCTGAGCAAATTCGGATGGGAATTTCTCGATCGCATCCTCACCCACGGCAACGATATTTGCCTGATGCTCAATGCCAGCGTGAATGCCTACCGCCGCCTCGATCCACACTTCGAGGCTCCGAATCAGTTGAAGGCCTCGGCCGTCGATCGCGGATCGATGATTCGCATTCCCATCGGCAACGAAAAAAGTATGCGCGTCGAGATCCGTTCGGTCAGCCCTGACGCGAATCCATATATGGTCATGTATTCCATTTTCAAGACTGGCCTCAATGGCGAAACCGCGAAGATCAAGAATCTCCGCCAGGCGGAACGCTACCTGCCCGATAACATTTACGACGCAATCGACAATTTCCGCAAGGCCAAGTGGACGTCCGAGATTTTGGGGGAAGACGTAAAAGGCCGCTACGCCGACCTGAAGCAGGCCTCCGCCGACCGCTGTCCGCGCCTGCTCGGAACTTTTGTTAAAGCCCAGGAAGTGCAATACCATCACGACGTGTACAACCAGTTCTTGTGGAATTTGTTCTAGAGGCGAGGCGGCGGCCTCCCGTTTTCCGCGGCTGGTACTTCGTTGACGGAAGTTCGCCTCGCCCTTAAGATGGAGCGACTCGAAAGCGGCATGCTTGCCTTGGCATGCCGGCTTTCAGCGACAAGCATTTAATCCCGCATTTCATGAGCTGAATGATCGGCCAGACCATATCGCATTACCGCATTGTCGAAAAGCTTGGTGGTGGCGGCATGGGCGTGGTTTACAAGGCCGAAGACACGCGTCTTCGCCGTTTCGTCGCGCTCAAATTTCTCCCCGACGACGTAGCTAAAGACACTCAAGCGTTGAGCCGCTTTCAGCGTGAGGCGCAGGCCGCTTCCGCCCTCAACCATCCCAATATCTGCACCATCTACGACATCGGCCAGGAAGATGGCAAAGCTTTCATTGCCATGGAATACCTCGACGGAACGACCCTGAAGCACATGATCGAGGGCCGTCCGCTCAAGACTGGACAACTCCTCGATTTGGGCATTCAAATTTCCGACGCTCTCGATGCCGCCCACTCCGGCGGAATCGTGCATCGCGACATCAAGCCGGCCAATATTTTTGTCACGCAACGAGGTCAAGCCAAGGTTCTTGATTTTGGTTTGGCGAAACTCACGCCCCAGTCGCACACTCTAGTCGACGGATCGGTTCCAACCGTAGGAGCCGCAACCGCTGTCAGCGCCGATCAACTCACTTCCCCCGGCACGGCAATGGGGACAATCGGGTACATGTCGCCCGAGCAGGCGCGGGGCGAGACGCTCGACCAGCGCAGCGACTTGTTTTCTTTCGGCGTAGTGCTCTACGAAATGGCCACCGGCAGGCAGCCCTTCTCGGGAGCGACCTCGGCGGTGATCTTTGAAGCCATCCTCAACAAAATACCAGCCCCGCCGGTTCAATTGAATCCTTCCCTTCCGGCAGGAATGGAAATTATTCTCAACAAGACGCTCGAAAAAGACAGGGAGTTGCGCTGCCAGAGCGCCGCCGAACTTCGCGCCGACCTCAAACGTCTGAAACGCGACAGCGAATCTTCTCGTGCTGCGGCTAGCGGAGTTGTCGCGACAGTGGGAACCAGCGGCGCAACGGAAGTTCGCAGCATCGCTCCCGAGAGCGCGCAACAAAAACCGAAAACGACCCGCCGATTGTTGCCGCTGCTAATCGCCTGTGGCTTTCTCGTGACCCTGGCGATCGGCTTGATCGTCGGCAAACGCCTATGGGGATCCTCCGCCGCCAGCGCCCCTCTCTACCACGAGATTACTTTCCGTCGCGGAGAAATTCGCTCCGCCCGATTCGCGCCCGACGGCCAAACCATCCTCTATAGCGCCGCCTGGCAAGGCAATCCAGTCGAGACATTCTCCGCGCGCCAGGGCATGGTCGAGTCGCGCTCTTTGGGATTGGGCCGCGCCGAGCTGCTCGGCATTTCATCGAAGGGTGAAATGGCTCTCTCGTTAGGCAGCCATCCCGTCGGAACCTGGATCAACGTGGGCACGCTGGCCCGAGCGCCCATCGCCGGCGGTGCGCCGCGCCCCATTCTCGAAGATGTCGAGTGGGCCGATTGGTCGCCCGACGGAAATAACCTCGCCGTGGTTCGCAACGTCGATGGCCGCGACCGTCTCGAGTTTCCCATCGGCAAGGTTCTCTACGAAACCAGCGGCGGATGGATCAGCTATCCGCGTGTTTCGCCTAAGGGCGATTACGTCGCCTTCATGGATCATCCCAATCAGGGAGATGATGGCGGTTCGATTGCCGTCGTCGATACATCCGGCCACACGAAAGAGTTGACGCGGGAGTGGTACGGCACCCAAGGCCTGGCCTGGGCGCCCGATGGCCGGGAGATTTGGTTCACAGCCAGTGAATTAGGACTATTCCACTACATCACCGCCGTCGACCTCACTGGTAAGCAGCGCCTGGTGACGCGCGTTCCCGGATCTCTAGTGATGTTCGACATCTGGCGCGACGGACGCGTTCTGCTCGCGCGCGCCGACCGCCGCCGTGAAGTGATGTCTCTCTACGCGGGTGAGAGCAAAGAGCGCGATCTTTCCTGGCTCGATTACTCCTACCCCGCCGACCTCTCCGCCGACGGCAAAACGCTTCTCTTCGACGAAGAAGGAATCGGTGGCGGAGTGCAATACGGCGACGCACAAGAACTCACCTACGCCGTCTATATTCGAAACACCGACGGCACGCCCGCCATTCGACTCGGCGAAGGCGGAGCCTCCGCCCTCTCGCCCGATCAGAAATGGGTGTTGGTGGTAACGCCGATTGCGCCCGGGCAACTCCGATTGCTGCCCACCGGCCCCGGCGAAACGCAGCCCCTTACCAACGATCCAATCAATCATCAATGGGCGCGCTGGTTCCCTGACGGCAAGCACTTCGTTTTCTCCGGTAACGAACCGGGCCGCGGTGTGCGCTTTTATATCCAGGATATCTCCGGAGGCAAACCCAGGCCGATTTCTCCCGAAGGCGTCGACGCACAGAACTTCGCCGTCTCGCCCGATAGCCAGTTCGTCGCCGGCATCGGCCCCGACCAAAAAGGCTATCTATTTCCTTCCGCCGGAGGCGATCCACGCATCGTGAAGGGCATGGAACTCGGCGACATCCCCATCAATTGGAGTCAGGACGCCCGCTCCCTTTACCTTTGCAAAACCGGCGAAGTCCCAGCCAAGGTCTATCGCCTGGAGTTGGCCACGGGGAAGAAAACTGTCTGGAAGCAGATCGCCCCGCTCGATCCCACCGGCGTCTCGACCATCGGGCCAATCCTGATGACACCTGACGGTAAAACGTATGTATATGGTTTCCATCGCACCCTCGGAGATCTCTACCTGGTCGAAGGCCTGAAGTAGGAATTTTTTTCTTCGCGATTGCGATCGGACGGCGCCAATCCACTTCGCTCGATGTTGATCCGTGAATATAGATTCGTGACATGAAATCTTCCGACAACATGCTCATCCGGCTGATTGCCGTGTTTAAGTTCGCAAAGTCAGCTCTCCTTATCGCGTTCGGCATGAGCGCTCTCCATTTACTCCACCAAGATGTTGCCGGCCTGGCGCAGCATTGGGTCGCAAGGCTGGGCCTGGATCCGGGCAACCACTATGTCGCCAGAGCGCTTGAGAAGGCCGCCGACCTCACTCCAAATAAGATCAGAGATCTCGGAATTGTCAGTTTTATTTACGCCGCGTTATTTCTAACCGAGGGCACCGGCCTGTGGCTGGTGAAGCGTTGGGGAGAGTGGTTCAGCGTCATCATCACCACGTCGCTGGTTCCCGTTGAAATTTACGAGATCGGCCGCCATCCCAGCGTGATCAAGTACCTGTTCCTGATTCTGAATATTGCGGTGGTGGGATACCTCGTTTATCGAATTCGCAACGAACCCGCCGACAAATGAACGCTGGTGCCTTCTCACTATCTAAGGCGTGAAATCCTGCACCCGCCCGCCGACCAACTTTCCTCTGTGCCAAACCGCTTCGATGTTATGAATGCCCTTGATCTGCGCCGCCGGGTTCCCATCGACCACAATCATGTCCGCCAATTTCCCCGGCGCCAAAACTCCTCGATCATCCAGATGGAGTAACGCCGCCGCCTTCGCCGTGGCGAGACTGATCGCCTCCAAGGGTGTCAAACCCGCGTCCACCATCAATTCCAATTCGCGATGTTCAGCAAAGCCCGGAATGCGCAGCGCGTTTGCTCCCGAATCAGTGCCAAATCCAATATTCACCCCAGCGTCATAAAGAGCCTTCAAATTGCGTTCGTTCATGAGCACCGAAGCCTTGGAATCCTCGATCTGCTTCTGATTACCCAAAGTTTTAGCACGCCAGTCAGGATCGTTGAACTGAGCCAGCAGCGCCGGTTGCAGCGCGTGGAGAAGAAATTGATTCTTGAGCCACTCCGGCTTCTCCGCATAAATGTAAAACGACTCGTCCAGATCAATCGTCGAAATGTACCAGGCGGAGTGGGACTTCATCAGACTGACAAATTCCGCATCCACCGGTCGATCCCGCACCCCGTGCGCGATGATGTCGACACCGCTGTTCACCAGCGATTTGGCATCCGCGAGATAGTAGATGTGAGCCGCCACGCGCAGCCCAAGTTTGTGCGCCTCTTTAATAGCCGCCGCATACACCTCGGGCGGCATCTTCACCCGCAGGCTGCCTCGGAAGTCGTCGATCCAAATCTTGATCAGGTCCGGTTTGCGAGCCACCATTTCGTCAACCGCCTTCATCGCCTCCTCCGGTGTCGACACGCGGTAAAGTCGGCTTTCGGGCAAATTGAAAATGGGCGGCGCACCATTCGGAATCCCAATCCCGCGGTCCGCGCCAAGTAAATCAGCTCCAGGCAGAGCCCCCGCATGCAACTGCGGCCGCAGTTCGTAAAACAAATCGCCATTCAAACCAAGAGCCACCACCGTCGTAACGCCATACACCTCGTATTGCTGCAGCTGCCGCAAAATATTTGCGCGGTTATAATTTTGCGGAGCAGTGCCGGCTCCATCGACCTGCCCGACATGCGAATGGTCCGAAATCAACCCTGGCACAACCGTCTTACCGCCATAATCGATCACCCGCGCCGACTTCGGCCAAGACACTTTTTCGATGGTGCCAATAGCCACAATGCGGTCACCCTTAATCAGGATCACAGACTGTTCCAGCGGCGGTCCGCCCAAACCATCGATCACGCGCACATCTTTCAGGACGACGGCCTCGTCCGACGCTGATGATTGCGCCCTCCCGGAGATCACTAAGAACGCCACGACAGCGATAAAGCTGAAAATCCAAACAAGGCACCGACCAACTTTTCTCATTCTTATTTCACGCGTCTCGCGATTCTTGATTTCGGCGATCATCAGCGCACCTTTGAGCGACGAGCCAACTTGGCTCACGATTTCTTTCCAGTAGAGTCTATCCCCCTAAGAATCGCATATTGCTAGATGTTCGTTAATTCTTTACCGTTGCCAGATTTTCTAATGCGCGATCGATCCATCCCAAACTTCTGGAATAATCGTCTCTTTGAGTGCCCACTATGAATTGTCCACGCTCATTTTCCTGCATTCTCCTGTTCGCCTCGCTCTCAGCCGCCGTTCTATTAGCCGCGACCAACTCCCACGCCGCTGAGACTCCAACCTTTACCACTCCGTTGTCCACTGGAGCGCGCCTCGACCCGATCGGGGACGCAATCGATTTAGGCAGCATGCCCCTGGCAATGGCCCTCGCGCCCGGCGGCAGCAAACTCGCTGTCATTCTCAGCGGTTGGCGCGAGCAAGGCGTCCAGATCATCGATCTGAAATCGCGCCAGGTCACGCAGACACTAACTCAAGCGTCAGCATTTTTCGGCATCGCTTTCTCTCGCGATGGTCGCGAACTCTTTGTCTCGGGTGGAAATGACGACACCATTTTCTGCTACTCGTGGCACGACGGCACCGCCGCATTCGAGCATAAGATCGCTCTCGCCGAGAAAGCTCAGGATAAGCCTGGAGATAAGCCAGCAACCCGTTATCCCGCCGGCCTAGCCGTCTCGCGCGTTGGCAACTATCTCTACGTTGCCGAGAACGTAGCCGACAGTCTGGCAGTCATTGATCTCGCAACCTCACAAGTCGTGCAGAGATTTCCCACCGATCATTATCCTTACGCCGTCGAAGCCGCGCCCAACGATAAAGTCTATGTCTCAGCGTGGGCAGCCGGCACCGTCGCCCAATTGCAAGTGAAGTCCGATGGCCTGCTCTCTCTTCTCGACAACTTGAAGGTCGGCCCTCGGCCTTCAGCTCTGCTCTCGAATCGTACCGGATCTCGCTTGTTCGCCGCCCTTGCAGGCACGGATCAGATCGCCATCATCGATACCGCTCGCGGAACTGTCCTACGTTACCTAAGCGACGCCGCGCCCGCCGGCCCCGCTGAAGGAAGTACACCGAATGCTCTCGCACTATCCGACGATCAATCGCTGCTTTATGTCGCCGAGGCCGACAACAACGCCATCGCAGTTTTCAAAGTTTCTGATGAATCGGTTTCGGAAAACAATTCGCCTGCCACAAGCCCGCCATTGCAAGGCCGCATACCCACAGACTGGTATCCAACCGCTATTCTCGATGCCGGTGGTCAAATTCTCGTACTTAACGGCAAGGGTCACGGGAGCCACGCCAATCCCGACGGCCCTATCCCCGGCGAAGGTATCAAGCGCCCAATCGGTTATGCCCTCGGCCAGCTCAACGGAACCCTGCGGTCACTTCCCGATCATATCTCTCCGTCCTCGCTGGCCGAATATTCGCAGAGAGTCGCCGCAGCGAATAATTGGCAGGCCGAGCGTGTTAGCAAGCCCTACCCGCCATTCCATCACGTCGTCTATATCATCAAAGAGAATCGAACTTATGACCAAGTGCTGGGCGACTTGAAAGAAGGCGACGGCGATCCCTCGCTCGTCTTCTTCGGACAGACCATCTCGCCCAATCATCACGCGCTCGCCTTGCGCTTCGGATTATTCGATCGCTTCTTCACCAATGCCGAAGTCAGCTCCCAGGGCCACATTTGGTCGACCGCCGCCTACGTCACCGATTTCGGAGAAAAGACGATCCCCTCTGCCTACTCCGGCAAGCGCGAAGGCGTCGATGGCGAGGAAATAGACGAGCCTCTCAACGGCTTTCTCTGGACGCTCGCAAAAAACAAGGGAATCACTTTTCGCGATTACGGCGAAATGGTCAAGGTGCCGGAGGGCTGGCCGGTAACGCAGAAAGAAGTTCTCTCCTACGTCAGCCCGACCTACCCTGCCTTCGATCTGAAAACTCCCGACCAGGCGCGCGCCGATGCCTGGATCGCCGAACTCGAAAAATTTTCCCGCGACGGAGACATGCCGAAACTCGAAATCATGCATCTCCCCAGCGACCACACCGCCGGAGGACGCGCCGGCTTTCACACTCCGCGCGCCTTCATGGCCGACAACGATCTCGCCCTGGGCCGAATCGTCGAAGCACTCAGCAAGTCTCGCTTCTGGAAAGATACCGTGATCTTCGTTCTTGAGGATGATTCGCAGGCCGGCCCCGACCACATCGACTCTCATCGTTCCTGCTTCTTCGCTATTTCGGCTTACAACCGTCCCGGCACCATCCACCGGTTCGCCAACACCACCGACGTCGTGGCCGCGATCGAAGACATCCTCGGTCTAGGCCGCCTTTCGAAGTTCGATTATTTCAGCCGGTCATTGTCTGACATCTTCGCTGACACACCCGATCTTTCGCCATATCCGTCGATCGTTCCTGAGGCTGACAGGAATGAAATCAATCCTCCCGCCACACCGGCGGCCAAGGCATCAGCTAAGTTAGATTTCAGCGCGCCCGATCGAGTCGATGACGCGACGTTCAATCAGATTCTCTGGAGCATGATCAAGGGATCGCAACCGTTGCCGGCGACTGCAGCACAAGCCCCGCTGCACGCCTATCAAGTTAGTCGCTGAACGCGAGGCTAATCAGCGCGACGACCTAAGCGTAGGCCCTTCGCACCCGCCGCCCGCAGTAAGCCAATGACCGGCCGGCTGGGGGCGGGCACGCTGCCACGACATCAAATCTACAGGGCGTCAACAAAAAAGGGAGCCTCGCGGCTCCCTTGAAGTTGATGCCTATCGCGAGATTTAGAAGCTGAGGCGAAGCGAGAACTGTCCGAAGCGGCGTTCGTCGTTATTACCACCCTCGGCGATAGTATTCAGACCGCCCTTGAGTCCCGTCACGGTGAGCGGTGAGTAAGCCGTGGCGGGCGGTGTCGGCGGGAAGTACGCCAGAACCAGGGTGTTTGTATACATGTTGTGATGATTGAAAATGTTGAACCCTTCTGCGCGGAAGGTCAAGCCAAACCGCTCGCCCAGCTTGAACTCCTTATTGACGGCCGTGTCGAGGTTCCACGCACCCGGACCGCGAAATGCGTTACGGCCTGTCATGTTTGCCGGGAATGGTCCAAAATCGGAAATTCCCAAGGCTGGGTTAAGCGGCGCTTCCGTAATGCCTACGGTATTCGCTGGAATCGGCAACGTCAGCAGATTGAATGTGTTGGGTCCAGAGGCCACAGGATTTGAGCTGACGTGGTAGTTCGTAATGGGCGTCACCGGCGTCAGCCGCGGAAGAGTGTAGAAGTTCAATTCGTTGCTGACGTCGTAGACGGTAAAAGGAACGCCCGTACGCGCTGTAAAGACACCTACCAGGGACCAGCCTCCCAACGCTTCGCCCATTCCCCTGCCACTCTTGTACCAGGGAGTTTGCCAAATTGGGGAAACTACAAAACGGTTGCGAACATCATAGTCCGAGCTGCCCCAATCCAGTCCAGGGTTGGCTGCACTGGTATAGCCTAGGCTTCCATACCCGTTTCCAGATCCTCCCTGAATGCTGTCGGAGAAGGTCGAGCTGGTGTCGTCCAATGAATGCGACCAAGTGTAGTTCGCAACCAATGTCAGACCGGTATGGTGAAGGTCTTGAGTCTGAAACTTCACATTCAGCGCATTGTAGCTGCTCGATCCACCGCTGCCGCGCTCGTTGATGGCCGCGTATTGGCTATTCGGCCGAGTAAGGCATACGCCAGTTGGCGATACAAGTGAGGGGTTACATTGCTCAGCAGGAGGCGGTCCGGGAATCGTAGCAGGGTCTCCCAAGAACACCTGCCCCTGGCCAGGTAGGTTGACGTTGTTGAGATCATAGAGGTGAACGCCGTGGGCACCGCTGTAACCCACATCCACAATCGTGTTGCGCGCCACCTCCCGTTGGACGTCCAGGCTCCAGAATTGCGTCTGCGCGGTACGAATGTTGTTGTCTACAAAACGTAGCTCAACCGGAGGAAGATTGGAGGAGGGACCCGGCAGTCCGAGAGGGCCAAGGTTGTTGTTGGTCACTACTGTCCCGCACCCGGCGTAGGCAACTCCGATCACTTCTGCCGGACAGGAGTCTTGCAACACGGCGCTGGCCGGGACGTTAAAGCTGGAGTTGTAAGTCACGTTGCCGAAGTTGCGTTCGTAGCTGATTCCGAAACCGCCCCGTACGCTGCTTTTGCCGTCACCGAAGGGATCATAGGCAAAACCCACGCGTGGCGCGAGTGTACCCCAACTCGGGTTCCAGAATTGCCCATCCGGACTTTGACCCGTGATGTACACCTGGCCGTTTCGCGCTTGTTCGAAAGCGTTCGAACCGGCGCCGAAATAGAAGTTCGAATCGAGGCTTTGGTTGTTGTTGTGCTGCACGCCATAGTGCTCGTAGCGCAAACCATAATTCAATGTCAGCCGCGGCGAAAACTTAAAGCTATCTTGTGCATACAAGGCCCAATCTTTGTAGCGATAGCTTCGTCCATAGCTGGCTGAGGTCAATGGCGGAGTTACTATGCTGTTCGAGGGGCATGGATTGACGGGGTTACCGAGAGCATCCAACGGACAAGGAAGAGCCCCTTGCGGATTCACTCGTGCGGAGAACCCGGAGCTACCCGAAAGCACGCTGCCAGTGGAATTGCCGCCAACGTTGAGAAGGTCGTTCATGCTGTCCTGCGCCGAACCGCCAAGCTGCTCCACAGCCTGTGCGTATGCCCCATAGGCCACGTTCAACTGAATGTAGGTAAACTGTCCTCCGAAGCGCATGCTGTGCTTACCCTTCGTCCAGGACAGGTCGTCTTCGAGCTGAATCGTGTTCTGTGGTCCCCCGAAGGGCAAACCACCTGTTCCCGGCGCGGAAGAATTCTCCAATCCAGGCATTTGGATGGTTTTACCTGTAACTGGGTCCAGCGGCGCAACGAACATTAGATTGGGACTGTTGGTCAGCGACTGGTCGAAGGAGGTCATCGAATTGAAACGCGTGAAACTGGCTTTCGCATTATCGACCAGGTAGCTGTTAAATGTGTGGGTCGCCGAAAGCAGATAACTCTGATTTTGGTTAAGGGTGCCGCTATTATATTGCGGATAAGTGGAAAAGCTATTTGTGCCTTGGAAAAGATCTTCCCTCTCTTTGCCAAGCCGGAAAAACAGTTGGGTTTTGTCGTTCACGTTGTAATCTACGCGGCCCACGAGGGCATAAGTATTCTGGGGCGGGCCTCCGCCGTCATTGAAGGGTACGACGAAGTTAACCGTGTCGAACACCGGCTGCGTCGGGGAAAGCGGCGTAACGCCGTTGACGCTACCGATTTGAAAACTGTTAGGACAAGTCTGAGGCGTGCACGCATTTATCTGTGCCACCGTGGCGGCTACGCCCGCCGAAGGCAACACCCCTGTGCCGTAGGTGTTGAAATAGGCCTGGGCATTTGCGGGCAACAAAGCAATAAACGATGGATCGAATACCTCTTCCGTCTGAACCGAATTACTCCGAACGCGCGTGAACTCGGTAGTCTCGGAAAAGAACAACTTGTTCTTGATGACTGGACCGCCGATGTTAAAGCCAAACTGATTGCGAGTGTACTTACCCTTAGGAAGATCGTTCGCCACGTTGTTATAAGTGTTGGCCGTATAGGCTGACAGCCGGTTGAACTCCCACGCGGAGCCGTGGAAACCGTTACTGCCCGCTTTCGTGGTTACATTGACCACACCACCCGAGGCGCGGCCATACTCAGCCGAAAAATTGTTAGTCACGATGCTGTATTCTTGTACGCCGTCAACAGGAATGTCTTCACCGATTCCAACGCTAAAGACGGAAATATTTTCGACGCCGTCGAGCAGAATCTCAGTCCCCGATTCCCGCTGGCCATTGATTGAATAGCCAACGCCGCGGCTCGAGAGTTCCTGGCCACCGCCACCAGAGGACATAGTCGCGCCATTCGACGTCGTATCGCCGTTGCTGACGTTGCCAGAAATCGCAACAAAGTCATACGGGTTACGAGTTAGACTTGGCAGTTGTGCCAGTTGCGTGCCGTTAATGAGCTGCGAAAGTTCTTGCGTCTCCGTATTGACCTGCGTCCCGGCTTCCCCAATCACCTCGACCACCGTCGAGCTCGAGCCCACGATCAACTTTGCATCGACCGTTGAGGCGTTGCCGACCGTAACCTCAATCGTCGTACGGTAGGTTTGGAACGTTTGGCTTGCTACCGTCACCTGGTAGCTCCCTGGCTCCAGGGCTGGAATGGAATATTGACCCAGTGTTCCTGTTACTGCGCTGCGCTCCGACCCCTTGGCAATATTTTTTGCCGTTACCGTTGCGCCTGACACCACCGCACCTGTCGCATCCCTTACCGTCCCGGAGATCGATCCTGCTTCGGCTTGGCCGAACACCAAAGTTGAACTTAGCAACAAGCTAAGCATAAGACTGGCTATTGTCTTTGCTGCCTTAACCATGGGAGATTCTCCTTAACGAAATATAGCGTTAGCTATATCAGGCTCCGCTTGTCCTTCGTCGCGATGCGACTCTAAGGACGCCAAAAGGAGTGCGTGATACAGAAACTGCTGTAACGACCGTTAATGCAACTGATATTCCAAAGAATGTGTCAAGCTGTTCCTTGCAGTATGTATGACTTAAGACAAAACATAACTGTTGTCAACTCCAGAAAATCGTAGGTTTACGGAGTTTTAAATATAGGATTGCGGATCATGCGAGGGTCAGAATCACCTCACCGATTGGCCAACTTGGACTTAGCAACTAAAAAGTTGGATTTAGCAACCAACAACGAGGGAGTGGTGTAGAAAGTACTACAACAACCGTTGACACAACTTGTTATTTCAAAGAATGTGCTGAACATTCCTTGGGCAGTTCCAAACCTTCGTTCACCATCCGTTCTTTTACTACTAGAGCCTGCTACTGGTGCGCATCAGCACACTGGCACAGATGGATTCACAAGTTCACATTGGCGCAACCGAGTTGGTTCGCCCGCTGCGTAGAACGATCCGCAGCCCGCGCTGCGCGTTGAGCCGCAGCGTCGCGCTCCAGTCAACTTCGTCGGACATGATCACGCCACCACCGCCACCGGCGAGGGTATAAGTAATGCGACCATCCTCGAAGGTATAGTTGTTCAGCGCACGCAGGGTTCCGGTGTTCATCACGAGCAGAGGAACTCCCTGTGGAACATTCACTTCAGTTATGGTCGTGGGCTGCGGAGAGTAAGTCGCGTAAGAAGCCGTTTGAGTCTCGGCTCTAACCTGATCATTGGGTGAGGTATCGTGAATGATGCGGCAGGGTACGTCATTCACCGAGTCGCGCAGCGATTCACTCTTGGAGCGACCAAAGAAGTGCCACTCTGGGCCGAGCGTCTGGCCACCATTGGACATTTGTGCACCGGTTGAGCGGACTCTTCGAACTACGTTGTCGGGGAGGTCGTCGACCGAGTTATGGAACGATTCCCGCTGTAGTTGACCACCGAAATTCGACTCTCGCCCGGAGACTTGAGAGAGTTGGGGGATTTGCACATCATCCATCAGTCGCAAGCTGAGCGTTGTCTCGCCCTTCAGTTTGGGCCGCGGCCCTCGCGCCGGTAGCATGATTACTTTCCAGGGCCAGAGGGGCGGCAGCATCCACTCTGCGACGTCGCGCTTGGCATGTCCTTTGCCATCGATCTTACCCTCGCGGTCAACCTTGTAACCACGAGTCGCGATGACCTTTGCATCCAAAGGCAAGTCGCCGCTGGGCAGCCCGATACGATCAAACTGCAGCTTCAAATATCCTTTGCCAAAGAAGTGGCCGGGATCTTTTGCCGACTCGAGATGGCCGACCAGGTAACTGCCCCGAGGAAAAACTTGCTCACCAAATTCAGTCATGCCTCGAAGGTGACAAAGTACGGGATCCCCGATTTCGGCCGTGGCTGCGGAAAAGTTCGGTTCATTGAGGGTGCATTGCAAAATCGTACCGGCGGGCAGGACTTGGTCTCGCGCACTCGCCGCTGGGCTCAAACTGATACTAATGACGAGACCTAACGCGACTAGCGCCAGGTTGTTCGAAAATCTGGACTTCATGGCTCACCTCGGATCGCACTGTCCCAAAACCAACGCTCGACGGAGAACTGTTAAAAGCGCCAGCAGTGGGGCTGGTGGTTTTGCATCTCGTAAGTAGTACTTTTTCTAGGTTGGGCTGACCACTGTCAAAAGTGATAGTGCACGCAATGGTGCACGCGGCTTACAGAATTCCGCAGGTCTGTCAAAGCAAAGAGGCGTGAGCGGGCAAACATTTGGAAAATCCCTGCCCGGGGGTTTCTCAGGCTGTGGCATTCGGGTTATTCGCCGCAGTAAACTACGGAAGGTCCAGACCATACAAAAACGTAGTCTCTAAGGTTGACGGTCACGTAGTAACGCACCTTGCCCTTCAGCCGACAACCGTCCACAGAACAAAGGACCGCGGAAGTGCGAGTATCTTTGGTTACAAAAGAGATCGTGATGGAAGTCTTCGGGCGAACTGTGAAGATTTGGGTCGATGTCTGGCTCGACGATGAGGATGAGAAAACACTCCCTTTCGAAGCAAAACCACTCTGAAAGCAGTGCATCTTGGTTAGGTCCCATGTATCCCTGCGGTCGCGCTTGCTGAGCCCCTTGCTGTTCGCAGCGACCTGAAGCGGCATAGCTAAACGGTCGTCAACACTAACACCGCCGTATCGCACCGAAGCGTCAGAGTCAGTATTGTTTGCGACGGTTGTGGTGTAGTTGATAAGCTTGTCCTCTTTGCTAGGACTGACTCTCTCATATCCCACACGAGAACTGACCTCGATTCCGTCGTAAGTCAATCTGTGAATCTCATTTCCTGACAACGGGTCGCGGATGGAGGAGGCCGTGCTCTCGAGCAAGTTCTCGTCCCATACCAATGCGCTCTTAGTCTCGGCTTTAAAGGTTGGGTTGTCGTCCTGAGCAGATGTGCTCAGAGTAAGTAATAGAAAGGCAAGCGCAACTATCTGTTTTTTGTTCACTCCGTGAGCCACAGCTGCCTCCACGATGCATGGGAAGGCCAGCCTCCATTCTTGCCTCGGCGGCATGAACACTCCACGGCCAATGGTTATGAAATCGTATTTCCTAGGATGAAGAAGTACGACTGCCAAAAAACGTAGTTTCCGGACTAGATTCGCGATAGTATCCGACCATCCGACCGTCGGCGGATAGGTTACCGCTCCTAAGTTCAAAGGTATTCGCCTAATTAAATCACGGAATCACTCTGCATTTGCTTCACCACCAATTTCACAAGGCGATCAATCGCTTTCTTCATGTTGGAGGGGTTGAACGTGTCAGTGATGCAGGTCCAGACGAGGTCTCCTTCTCCTGACGTGATGATGTAGAGATTTGTCTCTATGCGTATTTGTTTTTCTTCTTTCAAGTAGCCGGGACCGTAGACCACTGGATTAACCGCGCCATAGTAACCGTACAATGTGCCGTAATAAGGATAGGGAGGAAAGTAAGGAGCGCCGGGAACGTACGTGGTGGTGTTCTCCACATTGATAAGGCGCGCCACCACAACCGCGTCGATTTTGTGTTCCCGGATCTGCGTCCTGAGGTAGTCCAGCTCAAACTCTGTATCCTCGGGTCTGAGTAGGATGGTGTGGCCGGGAATGGCTTCCATTCCGATTTTGTTCAATTGCGCGGCCAACACATCCTCGAATTCGGCACGGATCACCGTCTTATCACTGAGGCCCAGCGCAAGAACTCGGTGTGGCCTATCCGCGGCGATGTGAGTCGGGCTCTTCCAGCTGTTTACTAGCTTGCTCGACTTTCCCGATGACGATGGGACCGTCAAGAGCGACAAGAGAACGACAAGAATTGTGCAACTCAAATAGCGCATCAAGTTTGTCTCTGAGGATGTCAGCTCGCGTGAGCCGTCGGTTTGTCGTGGTTCCTCCAGCACCAGATTCGATTGGAAAACGCCCGCGACAACCCATAAGGCACCGCGATCAGTACCGGGCCTACGACCAGCGCCGCTGCGGGGTGGATCTCGTGAAAGATGAGAAACTGCGAGACAAGATCGAGGAGAATTGCGATCGCTAACAGGTTACGTGTGGCCGAGAGCGAGCTTCGCAACAACTCTCGGCGGTGTTCGCTTGCATGAACGAGTCCCCAAAGAAACGGGGGCAGGCCAGCGCTTGCGTCTCTTATCCCACCCCGCGTTCCCAAGATGATTGCCACCGCTGGCTGAAGAATGAAGCGTAATCGACCCGGCCCTGAGAGACGAGCCAGGATGTCCCGAAAAAAATGATCTGTGAAAAGATACAAATCACCTGTTCGAATAACTCTCGCAATGGCACCTGGTAATGCGGCCACGAATATTACAATGACGACTCCGCTCAAGATCCAACTGCCAGAAATGCGAGACATAGCGGCACAATAATTGCACACTGAAGCACGCAAACTTTGCTAGCTCACGTTGTTGCTCGTTTTTTTGCCTTGTGGACGAAATACAAATATGCTCCGACGGTCAGAAAATTTATCAACACAGCGATTACGTTCCATGCGATTACTGGCCGCGACAAAATCAACAAACCATAATAGATCCACAAGATCTGAAAGATACCCATGATCGCCGCCATTCGAGGATTGATGCCCACGCCGGAGCGATGCCGGAGCATGGTGAGCAAGTCGGGTAGGGAGGCAAAAGTCGTTCCGAGACCAGCTAGAAACCCGAAGATTTCTGAGCGCTGAAACTTAGGGATGAATAGGCTCTGCGTATCTCGCGGCGCGAGATCCTGACAGCCCTGGACAACCAGGCTCAGAAATAATGCGAGCAACAGATAGTTCAACCTGAGCATTTCAGCCTCCGCACTTCCACTGATGGGTCCATTGAAGCTCACCCTTTGCTTCAAAATGCACGGCACGTTATGGGATACAGAATCTCTACTGACCTTTACCCCGCTACCTGCTCACGGGTCATCCGAGCGACAAGATCGGCCTTGCCGATGTGAAGAAGGTCGACAGGATCGATACGGGCAAAGATGTCCAGCGATCGAGCTATAATGCCCGTCCACCCAGTCTGGTGACTGGCTCCGAGCCCCGCGCCATTGTCCCCGTGGAAGTACTCGTAGAACAAAATGTAATCTTTCCAGTACGGGTCCTCCTGAAACTTCATGGCTCCGCCATAGACGGGCCGTTTGCCGTTAGCATCGCGGAGAAAGATGCTTGATAGCCGGCGAGCAATCTCCTTCGCTACCTCGAACAGGGTCATGTATTTTCCCGAACCAGTAGGACATTCAACTTTGAAAGCATCGCCGTAGAACTGGTAGAGATTCACCAAAGACCGTATTAATAAAACGTTCGCCGGCATCCAGACCGGGCCGCGCCAATTCGAGTTTCCGCCAAACATGCCGTTGTTCGACTCCGCCGGCAGATATCCGACTTTGTACTCCGACCCGCTCAGATTGAAGACGAACGGGTGTTCGAGGTGGTAACGGGAGAGAGACCTTATCCCGTAGGGGCCGAAGAACTCCTTCTCGTCCAACATGTATGCCAGAATCCGCTCCAGCTTTTGCTTGTTGCACACCGACAGAAGCCGGCGGTCGGCATATCCTATGAAAGAGTTATCCGCTGGAGCAATGTGATTCAACAAATCGGGGTGGCGTTTCTTGAAGATCTCCACGAATTCCATTATTCGGGGATTGCGAAACATGGTGCCAGGTTCGAATACCGTCGAAGCGCATAATGGCAGCAGGCCTACCAAGGACCGGACCCTCAGGCGCATGGCGTCACCATTCGGAAAGTGGAGCAGATCGTAAAAGAAACCGTCATGGCTGTCCCACATTTCGTCGTGGTTCTGGCCGATTCGATCCATGGCGTATGTAATCCAGAGAAACTGCTCCAGAAATCGAAAGGCGACATCCTCGTAGACGGAGTCGTACTCGGTCAGAATAAACGCAATCTCCAGCATGTTCTGGCAGTAGAAGGCCATCCATGCCGTCCCATCCGCCTGGTCGAGATGGCCACCCGTCGGCAACGGTGCACTGCGATCGAAGACGCCAATGTTGTCTAGGCCAAGAAATCCTCCGGCGAAGACATTCTTCCCATCCGGATCCTTGCGGTTGACCCACCAGTTGAAATTTTGCATCAGGCCCTGAAACGATCTTTCCAGGAAACGGAGATCCGAGCGACCGAGCTCTTTCTCGACGTTGAACAGGAATAATGTCGCCCAGGCGTGCACTGGCGGGTTCACGTCGCTGAAGTTCCACTCGTAAGCAGGAATCTGACCGTTAGGATGGGCATATAGATTCCGAAGCATGAGCAGGAGTTGGTCCTTGGCAAAATCAAAGTCCACCAGCGAAAGCGCAATGGTGTGGAAAGCCAGATCCCACGAGGCATACCATGGATACTCCCATTTATCGGGCATCGAGATAATGTCCTTGTTCAACATGTGGAACCACTCGCTGTTGCGGACATTGCGAGGATTGGTGCCTGTCATGGGATGAGCGTCATGCTCTTCCAGCCACCTATCCAAATCGAAGTAGTAGTACTGCTTGCTCCACAGCATACCGGCCAGCGCCTGGCGATGTACCCGGCGTTCATCCTCGGTCAGCGAATGCGGGGTGATGCGATCGTAGAACTCATTTGCATCGGCCACGCGGCTGGCAAATGTCTCATCGAAAGTGTCGAACGGTTTCGCCAGCCCCTTCATGCTCAAGCGTAACCGGACGACCTCGCTTCCGCCGGCGGGCACGTCCAGCCGATAATGCGCAGCCGCTTTTGTTCCGGTCAATGACGGATTCACAGCTGCTTGCTTACCTGAAGTAACGTACTCATGAAAAGCGTCTTTTACATACTGCGACTGGTTTGGCTGTCCCCACAGCCGGTGGGCATTCGAGTCATTCTCGGTAAACAGCAACTCTGGATTTCCTTCGCAGTCAAACGCGCGGTCGCCAAGTTCAGCATGCGAAGCCATGATCCTTCCTGCTTCAACCTGGCGCATCGCTGGCCTGGTCCCGCCCTTATCCCACGACCAGGTGTTGCGAAACCAAAGTGTCGGAAGCAAGTGCAACTCTGCCGGCTCCGGCCCGCGGTTGTGCACTGTTATTCGGATCAGGATGTCTTCCGGATTTGCCTTTGCGTACTCGACGAACACATCGAAATACCGGTCCGAATCAAACACCCCGGTATCGAGAAGTTCGTACTCGAAATCTTCACGGGACCGGCCCCGATTCGTTTCCACCAGCTTGCGGTACGGAAACTCCTGCTGCGGATACTTGTACAGATACTTCATGTAGGAGTGTGTGGGCGTGCTGTCGAGATAGAAGTAGTATTCCTTTACGTCTTCGCCGTGGTTGCCCTCGCTGTTGGTAAGACCGAACAACCGTTCCTTCAAAATTGGGTCTCGGCCATTCCACAAAGCGATTGCGAAACAAAGTTGTTGCTTGTCGTCGCAAATTCCAGCCAGACCGTCTTCTCCCCATCGATATGCTCGCGAGCGGGCGTGGTCATGGCTGAAATAGTCCCAGGCGTTTCCGTCCTGGCTATAGTCTTCTCGAACAGTTCCCCACTGTCGTTCGCTGAGATAAGGCCCCCACTTCTTCCACGGGACTGCTTTTTCCCGAGTCTCGTTCAAGCGGCGTTGTTCGGCGGTTTCCGCATAGGCAATTTTAGGCCACTTCGATTTCACTGTTGTGGTTTCGGGTGTGCTCTCACGGCTGGCTTGTCTTGCGCTCATATTTTAAAGACCTTGACATCTTCGAGATCGTATAGCGAGGTGCCGGTCTACTGCGGGGAATCGAGGCGCCACGAAGACAGCGTAAAGTTCCATTCTCGGCTCCCCAAGAGTTGTATTCATAGAATTCTTAATTCGTGAAGGGCGACACCGCACCCTCAGAGTTCAACTTCGGGGGCTCGGGGAACCACAGCCTTTCCAGCGTGAGCTGTGCCTGATCACTTTTCTCACCGGAGCGTCTGGGTCGTGAACTGTTGTTTTTGCCAGTACGTCGCGGATATCAGCATGCCGATACGAGCTTATTCGACTTTAGTGAAAGTAGGTGCTACATGGAGCTAGACGAAAGCTAAACGTTGGACGAGGGCTGTGGCTGGCAGAAACTGTCACTTCTGTCAGTCGTCCTTTCCGACAGTGTCAATGATTATTAGTCTTGAACTCAATCTGAAGGACGACTGTGTTCCCCGGTTCCCGCCAAGAACGGGATTCTGCCCGCCGCGGCTGATCTAAAGGGGATATCTCGTATGAAAGTGGCACTGTTCAACTCAAGGTTACCGATTGGTCTTGCGCGACGCTTCGTGGTTTTCGCTTGTGCCTTGGCGTTGTTGCCGGGAGACCAGAATCTGTTCGCATTCCACAGCTCACTACAGAGTTCCGCACCCGCTGAAGAGCAAGCGGCCACTATTCCGCCGGGAGAACTCGACTCCCTAGTTGCTCCCATCGCGCTCTATCCCGACCCACTCCTGAGCCAGACACTGGTGGCTGCCACCTATCCCCTCGAAATCATCCAGCTTCAGCAATGGCTCGGAAAGAACAGCAATCTGAAGGACCAAGCCCTAGCGGACGCGGTGAAAAAGCAGGATTGGGATCCAAGCATTCAGTCCATGGCAGCACTTCCCGATCTGGTCAAACAACTGGCCGATAACATCAAATGGACGACTGACCTGGGCAATGCGTTTCTGGCACAGCAGAGCGATGTAATGGATGCAGTGCAACGCATGCGAAAAAAAGCTAAGGATGGCGGCAACCTAAAGTCTTCCGAGCAGCAGAAGGTAGAAACGAAGGTAGTCGAGAGCAAGCAGGTTATCGTCATTGAGCAGGCCAGTCCCGAAGTTATTTATGTTCCGAGTTACAACCCGACCGTGGTGTACGGCGCGCCGGTTTACCCTTACCCCCCGATTGCTTATCCCCCACCTGGTTATTACGCCGCAGGTATGGCGATCTCGTTTGGCATCGGAATCGCAATGGGGGCTGCCTGGGGCGGCGGCGGATGGGGCTATAACTGCGGATGGGGGGGCAACAACAATATCACCATCAATAACAATAATAATTTCGTAAGAAACTCCAACCGGCAGAACGTATCCAATCGAAATGGCGGCACCTGGCAGCACAATCCTCAACATCGCGGCGGAGCTCCGTATTCCAACAGGGCGACAGCGGGAAAGTACGGTGGCACGGCGCGTGGTGATTCCATGAGCACGAGGCAGGCAAATGCACGTCAGAACCAGGGTCAGCGCGGAGGGCTGCAACAAGCGGCTGATCGCAGTTCGATGGGAAATAGCCGCGACCGCAGCGCGAACGGGAGGGACACCGGCAACCGAGGTGGGAACGGCGCAGGGAGCAACGCGGGTTCGAATCGTGGAGCTGGAGACCGTGTAGGCAATCGCAGCACTTCTGGCTCTGGCGGTTCCCGAAACTCCGGTGCCTTCGGCGGAGCTTCCGGAGGATCGAGCGGAAAGAGTGCTCGTGCCAGCAGTTCGCGCGGTTCCTCAAGCATGGGCGGCGGGGGCGGACGCAGTGGCGGCGGGCGCAGTGGCGGCGGGGGCAGACGGAGATAAGGCTCGCGGGGAACGGGGAATTAAGGAGGAACACATGGGATCGCGAAAACCTGGCACAGATATGCGTTTCCTGTTTTTGGTTGTTGGCGTCTTAGGCCTTGCTCTTGCGGTTCCTTGCCACGCACAGACGACGCCAGAGAAATCTGCATCCTCGCCAAAGGCTTTTAATACACCGAAACAAGCGGCCGACGCATTGATCCAGGCGGCAGGAAATTACGATGTGGCGGCCTTGCTGGAGATTTTCGGGCCAGATGGCAAGGACTTCGTTTCCTCATCCGACCCTGTTCATGACAAAAGCATCGCTGCCGACTTTGTTGCAAAGGCGCAGCAAAAACAGGTTGTGGCCATAGACCCTGGAAACAGCGCGAAAGCCATTCTGTCTGTGGGCAATGACGACTGGCCATTCCCCGTACCGCTCATCAAAGTAGGTTCGAAGTGGCATTTCGATGCCAAGCAAGGGCATAAGGAAATTCTCTTTCGCCGCATTGGATCGAACGAACTGGACGCTATTCAAATTTGCCGGGGCTTCGTCGAGGCTCAGAAGCAATACGCCACGGAGATTCACGACAATTCGGGGATCAATCAGTACGCACAGAAAATCATCAGCACTCCAGGTAAACAAGACGGCCTATATTGGCGGAATGCCGATGGCTCTGTGGGTGGTCCGGTCAGTGAGTCTGTTGCGCGCGCTATCGAGGAAGGCTACTCGCCGGAGAAAACATCGGTATACCACGGCTACCACTTCAGAGTGTTGAAAGGTCAGGGTCCCGCAGCTAGATTGGGGCAACTCGACTATGTGGTCGAGGGCGTCATGATTGGCGGCTTTGCGTTGGTGGCATTCCCCGCAGACTACCGGGTTACCGGAGTCAAGACTTTCATGGTCAGCTACGACGGCGTCGTTTATGAAAAAGATCTGGGCCCTGACACTGTAAATATTGCTCAGAAATTGGAGCGATACAACCCAGATAAAACCTGGCGTCGCACCAACGCCGAGTGGCCGGCAGATGCACTTGCCGCCGTAAACTGACGGACTATTCAAACCAATTTGTTGCTAAACAATCGGGCTCTCTCACTTCCATCAAATGGCAGGCTTGGCATCCTCATGTTGCCGCCGATGGTGTCCCCAGCCTAGTCTCAGCGCACTGCGACGGTACACACACTGCTCGTTTCACGAATCGAATGAAATGCTTGGCGCGCTGTTGGGCATCCCACACTTGCATAACACGTCACCGCATGCCGGACAAAACGCCTCGCCCAGCACTTGGGCGGAATGTATCGAAATAAATTCGGTGCACCGATCGCAATACCACAGTGTCGCGCCGCACCCGACCGAAAAAGTGTTGGGACCTGTAATGTCCGCGTTGAGCATCGAAAACTCCTTGTCTAATCCAGCGGAGCGTACCCGGTCGTATACAGATCTGAACACTGTCACTTCTCACAGCACGGAAGAGCGTTCTTACGCTAAGCTCATCGGTGGCAAAGGCGTCAAGGGCGGGCGGGGAAAAGCTGTTCAGGGGAGCGAAGCAGCAGCTGACCTCTGGTTTTGACCAAAACGCCGTTTCGCTGCCAACCACTTAATATCCGGCTGGCGGTGAATGGAGTGACGTTCGCTGCATTGGCAAGCTGTTCATTTGTCAATTCAATGCGTGTCCCACCCGAAACTTTATGGCCCAAACCGTGAGCCAGAGTCACCAGAACCTGGGCGACCCTTTGTTCTGCGCTGTGGGTAACGAGGCTTGTGTGCGCAGCGACATACCAGGTCAAATAGTCACTTGCCACAGACAGCGCATTATCCAACAATCTGGGGATTCGCAACGCAAGCGCCCGGATCCTGTCGCGATGCCAGACCAGAAGACAGCCGTCCTTCAGAATTTCTGTGCCCACCAGATATTCGGTGGGTGCTGGTAACAAGGCAGCAGCGCCAAATATTTGACCTGGCATCAACCAGAACAAGACGATCTTTTTCCCATCTGGAGTGATGTAAAAGTATCTCGCACAGCCCTTGACGATGAGAAACAAGTAGTCGGCTTCTCCGCCCTGGGTAATAATCACAGAATCGGATTGGACACGCCGCTCCGATGCTGCCGCGAAGACGGTAGCGCGATCCGCTTGCGTCAGTCCATCCAGAAACGGCGACACCAACTGGTCGGCCACAGACACGATGATTGATGATGAAGCCATACCTGCTCACACCCATGGTCGGCTCCCTGATCTGGATGCGCAGCAAGGAACCTGCAATGCGCCGCCAAAGCCGGGACGAAGTCGGTCCGCAACTCCTCACCACTTCAAGCTTAATGGACTGTATAAGTTGCCGTGCACTGGTAAAGGTAACAGCATCGAGACACGACGTTAGCACTCCGGCAGGCTTAGCCCAGCCGGAGGAAATTTTGAAGGCAGCAGAGAAAGTTCTTTGGGCCCCGGCGCTTTTTGGCGCAAAGCAGATCCGGTATTCCTAGAAGTTGTTCTCTTGGCGGAGGTCTGCAAACTGATGACTGAGGAACCTTTCACCTTTAGCAACTGAGTAAATCGCAGGTACCAACTCCGTCGCTGCATCGGTTTTCGCAACATAGCCAGATCCAACGTGGAGTGCGGCCTGGACAACATCCAGGTCTGTCTGCAGACTAAGAAACACTATTCTGGTGTGTGGAGCGAGCTTTCGTATACCTATGGCTGCGTCAATTCCGTTGAGCCCCGGCAAACCAACATCCAGTAAAGCAATTTTTGGTTGAAGTCGTTCTGCCATTACGACTGCCTGCTGTCCGTCCACAGCCACCCAAATAATTTCAAACGATGGCTCCCTACCAATCACAGAACAGGCGAACTCCCGCCAAAAAGCAATATCGTCTGCCACCAGAATACTCACCTTTGACACTTATGCAGCTCCTCCCCAGTCAGACGGCCTATACCACGATCATGAGTTTTGATGCGATCTTCCCTTCACGAGGGTCGACACAGGGAGCAACCGATCGTTGCTCCAGAGCACCTGAGCCTCCGACGCGTCACACAAGCAAGCGATACGCTGAATCGTTACGATCCAGTAAGTTACTAAGTAGTACAAAAACAACAAATTTTGTATTAGCTAGACGGACGGTTTCGGACTAAAACAATACAAGTGGTCGCAAGAGATATATTCGGGGAGACAATACAGTTCCTTCACGCATATGGGCCATAGAGCTCATGATCGCGCCGATGGCAAGGGGATTGGAGGCGAGGAACGCCGTAAGTCAAGAGTGCGCACAATTATCACCGCCGAAGAGCGGTGATAGCTGGGTCAATGTCGTCTATTGGCTGGACATTCTGAGCTGAAATCATCTTGTGCAACCGGCCTCCATCTTCCGGCTGCTCAGGCAGTTTTGCGGTGCCCACCCAGACCCTGAGAGTCCGGCAGATCGGCACGCATTCTATCTTGGAGCATTACGAAGCCCTGGTCGACCGTTGACTTAAGTAGCCCCAATTCCTGTAGCAGGACCGAAGAGCGATCGGGAGGTAGCAATGGAATTAGATTTTCTAACATAGCCCGCATGCGTCGAACCACCTGAGTACTGTTCGCACCAAACTGACGTATTTCGGTCACCGCAAGCCCTACGAAGTCTTCCCAGTTCGGGGTGCGATAGATCAGCCGAGGGTGCCCCGTCCAGTCAAGCACCAACCCGGTGTCCAGTCGCCGCCGTCCTACTTCTCGCAGCAACTTGTGGATCTGATCAAGCGCAAGTACGGCCGTCGTTGGGTCGTTGATCGCCGGCGAGAGTGCCTTCGAGGCAATATCAACGATAATTCGAAAGGCAAAAGCGGGATCCTGGTCAAGGGTGCGTTCTTGCTCCAGGACTATGTGTCCCAAGAGTTCCTTAGAATTGACGGCGACGCCATTACCATACAGCCGAAACACTGGATCATTGCTTGCAACACTATCCCCAACCTGGGGAACAACTTCAATGGTGCAAGAGGTTCGGATCGCGAGGTCGACTAACTTTTCGATGTCAACAGCTTCAACGACCCCAGTCCTACCATCGAGCAGTATGGTGCGGGACGGTGTTCCGAGGAAACCTTCATCGAGGTTGTCTAGAGAGTCCTGCGCGATCATTTTAGGATACACCGCTTTAATCACCTCGACTCCTTCCGCGGCCACAGCCGCCATTACTGTTGCTGGGCGAAGCTCTTTGCTGACATGCTCAACCACATACAAGAAAACGCAAATGCTGATAATAGTCAGCACCATGACGATCGCTGTCGGCAGTTGTCCGATATTTCCTTCAACTCCACGAGCGACCACTGCCATACTGTAGATGAGAGTAAATACAAACAGTCCCAGGGATGCTTTGAGAGCGCGAGAACGAAAAGGCCGGGCTATAATGCGTGGCGAGAGGGTGCTGCTGGCAATCTGGACTGTCAAAAGCAAAACGGAAAAAAACAAGACGACGAACGATAGCATGGCCGCCGACACAATACCGGCAGCCGCACGGGCACCCTCAGGGGAAAAGCGAAACAATTGAAAGCCTAGCCTTCTGTCGAGAATTCTTAACAGAGGGACAGAAAGAAATGCTGTGACAGTGGCAATTGCAGGCACCACCCATAGTGACGATCGCAAAAAGCTACGCAGACGTCTTCGAAAAGCCCATGACATGGTGGATTGGGACGCTTCAAAAGATCGGCAATTGCCGTAGATACACGATCAGGTTCGCGTGAAGCAGGGAACCGGTACTCTAAATGGCAGCGAGCGGGGACTTTAGACAGTACAACCGAGTTTGCTTGGACCGCATTACTGGTACTGTCCCTCGACGCACTGCCCAACTGCCAACCGGACCGACTCTGTCGTCAAGGCAAAATGACGAATTCCGCTTTGCCTCCGCCGCTCATCCCATAAATGGTTCCTGAACGGAACGCGCCCGCATCATACTTGTAGCAGCCCGGGGTGACGGCTTGCGTTTTCACCTGCTTCTTGCCGCCGCCCATGATCGGGCTATCGGGCTCAAACGGCGAGTCAGTGCCGAACGACACCACGAACCCATTGTTCTCCTTCGAACTCATCCACACCACAGTCGTGCCAGCCTTGACGCAGAAAAATTGATTGTTTTTGGCATTGGGAATGCCGGGCTTTACGTTAGCGGAGCTGCCAGACCTCGTTATGTCGACCTTACATGCCGAGGAACTCGAACCGCAGGTATTGGCAGCATTACACATACTCTCGGGTTGACTTTCATCACACGCGTATTTGCTTTTGGCTTCCGCCCGGGCGGACATGTCACAAATCAAAACAACACAAGAAAATAAAAACAGTGCAGTCGATACAACAACGCGTCGTCGATGTTTCACGCTCGTCGCCATGCGGGTATCCCCGAATTAATTTCAATCCCATTCGATGATGTTACTTAGCTTCCAAGCATTCTGGTTAAGCTCCCACTGCAACTCTCCTTCGTTATTAACGATAAGCTGCGCCGCCGGGAAAAGTACCCCTTCACTTTTACTCTTGTCTTTATCGTTTAATCTGATTTCTCCGGCAGTCAGGTTGAAACTTTTGGTTTGAGTATCCCAGTAGGATTCTCCAAAAGCGATTTTGCGGTTTGTAACAAAACGGATGGTCCTGCCAGTGGGCGTCACGATCTCCCGGATGAAGCTGAGATCGTATCCAAGCGTGCCGGGAATAGCAATCCGCCCAACACTCTTCATCTTTTCAAGTGCATTTACTAGTCCGTCGTTTTGACCCTTTTGAAACGCTTGTACCAGAACGTCCCTGTCTTCGGGACTCGAGAACTCGTAAATAGTAATTTTCACGCCGAAGATTCTTCCGAGCTGAGTACTTGAGCCCATAGCCGTGGCGTCAATGGTCTCGGTTTTTCCTCGTTGCCCAATACCCGGCGCGTTGGTGATTATAAGCAAGCCGAGCAGAAAAAAGATTCTGGTTACGAAGCGTGGGGCCGTGAAGTGAAAACGCATTGCGATCGTCTCCAATCGAGCAGCATGGCGGGCCGCCAATGAAGGAATCAGATTCGTTGAATAGCTTAAGAGGCTTGGAGACAAACCGACACTGGCAGAAGTTACAGTGGATACCTGATCTGAAAATCAATGCGTCTACCCCAATAAGCGCTTCCAGGTGAGTAATGTGCGGAACCTAGCTGAAACGGAAACCACTACGGCGAGGTGTTTAGTATCGGATCCCCACTGTGACCACCATCAGTTGAGTATTAACCTTACCCGGCACATAGTGATAGCGCGATTCGAGGTACATCCGGTAGGGTGCGTTGCCAACTCTAGCAGTTAAGCCGATGCCCCCATTTACACCGAGAGAGTGCGACGACGAGTTCTTTATTGTCTGGTCCGAAGTTACAAGTCCGTGGTCACAGGAGAATCCCCACCAGGGCCACACTGGCGTACATGTAATATTTGACCCAGTTACAACCTGTTGTGAAAGGTGGGCGTTACGATAATACCAGCCTCCGCCGCCTATCAGGTATGCGCCCACAACTCTACCTCTTAATTCATAGCGGTAGTTTCCTGTAAACGCAAACAAATTACCACCGGCAGCGAGACTAGGATTTTGAAGGGCCACTCGAATCGGAGAGAGAGCGCTATCGTTCACGAGCAGACTATTCCATATAAACTCACCAACAACGGCATGGCTTCGGGTGAAATTGTAACCCGCGCCAATATTGACACCCAATCCCAAATTCACAAATCGTCCCGCTTGTCCAAGGGGGGCAGATATCGGGAAGCCGAGATTTGTGTTAACTCTTGGGTTGTCGTCGGAATCATCATCTTGTGCAAACGCACCATGCGAGCTTAACGCCAAGAGTGTAATCGCGATTATTGCTGTTGTTGCACGATTCATGGCGCTTCCCCTAAGAACACCGCCGCGTCAGTTGAGACCCTTGCCAACTACTTGAGATCCGAAAGTAGCTGCGTGCGCGGTATTAATCGACATTTCTACCTATACTGCGTACTAGAAATGCCGTAAGGAACAGGCCCACCGTAGACTAGCTATTACATGAACACGACTGTCAAAATAACTAGGTCGCGATCGCGAATAGGACCGATTCAGTAGGAGCGCCGCAGAAAAGTCACAAATGGCCGCGACGAAAGACTTAAGAACTGCACGTTTTGACAGCTGACGTTGGAAGACAACCTTACTATTGTGCGATTTTGGAGTGCTTCACATTGCGGAGCCGTGCTTGCAAAGTTGTGTATAGCTACTGGCGAGGTCCCGGCGCAATTGAAGTAAGCGCCTTTGCGGAGCCAAGAGGAGACTCATGAATACAAAAACACAGAGTGCAATCTTGCGACCTCTAGTGGCGATTCTCTGTGCCATTGCCCTCTTACCGGGCGACACTTTGGCAGGTCCGTTGTTCGCTTCGCAGGAGCCAGCTTCCTCTCCGCAAAACCAGGCTACCAAAATTCCACCGGATCAACTGGATTCTCTCGTCGCGCCAATTGCCCTTTATCCAGACCCGTTATTGGCCCAGACTCTGGCAGCGTCTACATATCCACTCGAGATCATCCAGCTCCAGCAGTGGCTGGAACAAAACAAGAATCTGAAAGATAAGGCTCTCGCCGATGCGGTGGCGAAACAGCCGTGGGACCCAAGCATCCAGGCCTTGGCCGCCTTGCCCGATGTGGTAAAGCGCTTGGCGGATGATATTCAGTGGACCACCGATCTAGGGAACGCTTTCCTGGCGCAGCAAAGCGACGTCATGGAGGCCGTTCAGCGGATGCGCAAGAAGGCTCAGGATAAGGGCAACTTGAAGTCGACTGAGCAACAGACCGTGGAAACCAAGATCATCGAAACCCAACCCGTGATCGTAATCCAGCAAGCTAACCCGCAAATCGTGTACGTGCCTTCATATGATCCCTTGTTGGTATACGGCGCTCCGCTCTATCCCTACCCACCTATTTACTATCCGCCGCCTGGGTACTACGCCGCGGGCATGGCAATCTCTTTTGGCATCGGCATAGCCATGGGGGCATTCTGGGGAGGAGGCTGGGGGTGGGGTTGCGGATGGGGCGGCAACAACGTTTACATCAACCACAATAACAATTTCAATCGCAACACGAACATCAATGGAGGCAATCGCAACAACATCGGTGGAGGCGACCGCGGCGGAAATTTAGGCAACCGCCCGTCCACTCTACCAGCTGGCGGAGGCAACCGCGGCGACATCGGTGGAGGCAACCGTGGCGGAAATTTAGGCAACCGCCCGTCCAACCTACCAGCTGGCGGAGGCAACGCAGGCGATCGATGGCAGCACAACCCGGCACATCGCGGCGGAGCCCCTTATCGCGACCGGGCGACTGCGGACAGGTTTGGGGGGACGACGCGCGGTGATTCCCTCGCTAACCGGCAAAGCAGTGCGCGGCAACAGCTCGGTCGACAGGGTGGCAATCTGGCCAGCAATCGCGCCGGGGGAGGCGGCATGGGAAACCGGGGCGGCGGCGCAGGCGCGGCTAACAGAGCCGGAGCAGGCGGCGGGAACAGGACAGCCGGAGGCGGAGCCGACCGTATAGGAGGTCGCGACCTCTCGCGCACCGGTGGCGGAAATCGGGACGCATTCGGGGGAGGTTCCCGTGGGTATGACGGATCTCGCGCTCGCTCCAGCGGCAGTCGCGGCGCCTCCAGCATGGGATCTCGAGGCGGAGGCTCCAGTCGAGGTGGAGGAAGTCGTGGTGGCGGCGGTGGGCGGCGCAGGTAGAGCGCTTGCAGTGCTGAACGCAAAACGCAAAAGCAGGGCGGGAGCAGAAATGAAATTAAATTGTGCGAATGAACATCTTTCACGTCCTCTCTGGATTGTTGGCGCATTAGCCCTGGCGTGTTTATCCGCCTCTGTTTTTTCTACTGCGCAGCAATCGACAACGAAAGAAGCTCCGGCTGCTACTACTGCCCCTGCCGCGGTGGCCAAGAGATTTGACACTGCGCAACAGGCTGCTGACGTGCTCATCGCGGCTGCCGCGAAGTTCGATGTCAGCGAACTTTTTCAGATTTTTGGACCCGGTGGAGAGGATATTGTATTCAGCGGGGAATACGCTCAAGACCGGCAACACGCCGCCAATTTTGTTGCCGAGGCGCGCGAAAAACACAGCATCACAGTGGATCCAAAAAGTGGGAATCGCGCATTCCTCCTCGTTGGCAATGAGGACTGGCCTTTTCCAGTGCCACTGGTAAAGAGCGGTGAAAAGTGGTCGTTTGATGCCAAAGCGGGCCGGCAGGAACTCCTCTATCGCCGCATCGGTGCCAATGAATTGGACGCCATTCAAGTCTGCCTTGGCTATGTCGACGCCCAGCACGAATACGCCCTTCAACCCCAACAAGGTTATGACGTCAACCAGTATGCTCAGAACATCATCAGTACGCCCGGCAAGCAGGATGGACTGGCCTGGCAAAATCCCGATGGCACCTGGGGTGGTCCCATCGGCGAAAAGATTGCACATGCGATCGAACAGGGCTATACCATCGGTGCTGACCCGTACCATGGTTACTTTTTTAAGATCCTAAAAGGACAGGGGCCCGCGGCGCCACTGGGCCAAATGGATTTTGTGGTGAAGGGTGTGATGATCGGTGGATTCGCGTTGGTAGCCGCGCCCGCCGAGTACGGCGTAACCGGAGTGAGAACCTTCATCGTCAGCCATGACGGCATTGTCTACGACAAAGATTTTGGGGGCCAAACCCTCGACACGTTTGAAAAGATGGAGCGTTTCAATCCCGACCAATCTTGGACGCCCGTCGCCGAAGATGACGAATGAAGATGACGAATAGAGAACAGCCGAAACAATAGTCTCACTTAGTTGTGTGATTCAACTTACGCGGTACGACTCAACACCTCGGGGCTGCGAATTCCATCCGCAGGTTAAGCGGCGCCAGATGAGAACGGTCCAACAACAATTCCCGGCCTAGCTGAGCAGGTGGTTGTCGATTATGTTTCTGCACACTGGTAGTTTCGACAGTGTCTTTTTTGGGTCTGTCGCTCGATTATTTTATCTAGCAATGCGTCTGCCTACGTTGTCCGTGGCGCTCGCCTTGTTATCGATAAGAAGTAGGGTAACTGTCGTTTGAACCAACAAATTTAACCAAGAGAGGGAGCTATGCACCGCAAACAGGTTGTAGTAAGTCTGATGACGTTGTTCTTTCTGACATCGGTATTCGCATTTGCCGGCGACAAAGTCAAAGGAATGATTATCACCAGGACCGGAGACACATTGGTTGTGAAGTCCGGCGATGGAAACACTACCGTTGTTCTGACCGATGACACAAAAACTAAAGATGACACCGGGCTCTTTGGACTTGGCAAGAACTACATGTCCGATGTGGTACTTATACCGGGGCTCAAGGTTTCCGTTGACGGCGGCTCCGACGACCAGGGCCGGTTCGTGGCGAAGACGATCACTGTCGATGGCGATGACTTGGAGACCGCCGAGATGATTCAGTCCGGTTTGCATCCGACTGCTCAGCAAGTCGCGGCCAACGTGCAGCAGCTCGAAGCGCACAGCGGGCAGCTCGCTTCCCACGATGTGCAACTGGCAGCCCAGAAGGAGACTCTCGAGGCCCACGGGATGAGTGTCGCGGACCACGAACAAAGAATTTCGCAGAATATCAAGGACATCGAGGAAAACAGCAATCGCTTTAGTCTGTTGGCCGATTATGACGTGAAGGGCCAAACAACCGTGAAATTCGGTGTTGGCCGCTCCGATCTCGACGCGGGCGACAAGCAAGCCCTCCAGCAAATCGCGCAAACCGCCGCCAGTCTCAACGGGTACATCGTCGAGGTGACGGGCTATGCCGATTCGACCGGCAGTGCTGCGATGAACACCAAGCTGAGCGAAGACCGCGCTAAAGCCGTGATCGCTTTCCTGATGCAGCAGGGTGGTGTGCCAGTGCGGCATATCGTTGCACCGGGTGCAATGGGAGAATACGGAGCGGCGGCACCGAACGAAACCAAGGCTGGGCGAGCTGAGAACCGTCGTGTCGAGGTCAAGATCCTGGTCAATAAGGGCATCGCAGGCAGCTAGCACGCTCTCCGCCGTGAAGCGGGTCTCATGCGACCCGGCGGAGAAGCTGTAGGTTTGTTTGGTTCAAACGCATGCTTACTGCCTCTCTCGCGGCCTGGGCGTTTCCTGCTAGCCCTTCTCCCCAGGCCGCATTTTCAAATTGCGGCAAGAAATTGCCGCCTTCAACGGTCGCCGGTGTCGAGCACGTTCGGAATAGCCTCTGCACGCCGCCCTTCGGCGTCCCCTAAAGAGCATTGTGGTTGACTCTCCAATTCTGATTCGCCCCGAGCGCTGACATGTCTTGCGGAAAACAACTGACATCCCTGATAGATCAAGCTCAAGTGGAGCTCTGATGACTCGACAATGCAAAGTTCCACAAGAAAGAGGAAAGCGATGATGAAATTCAAATTAATCGCTTCGGCCCTTACTTTCGTTTTGCTGGCCGCCGGTTTGGCGAGCGCGGGGGATTCACCCGACAAAAAACGGGAGAAGGCTCGCAAGATGGCTGCGGCAACCCTGAAGGATCTGTACAAGCTTCAACCCGCTTCAAGGGATCTTGTCCAGAAGTCGGCCGGATACGCAGTTTTTAGCAATATGGGGGCGAACTTATTTCTGTTAAGCACAGCGCGTGGCGCGGGGATGGCGGTCAACTCGAAAACCAACCGGGATACTTTCATGAAGATGATCTCAGCCGGCGCCGGCTTGGGCTTGGGAGTGAAAGATTATCGAGTGGTTTTTGTATTCGAGAGTGAGTCGGCGCTGGCACGGTTTCTCAATTCTGGTTGGTCGGGTTCAGGGCAAGCGGATGCTGCGGCGAAGACCGGTAACTCGGGTGGAGCATATTCGGGGGCAGTTATGGTTGAGCCGGAAGTGTGGGTGTACCAGATCACGAAGAAGGGACTCGCGCTCCAGTTAACTCTGCAGGGTACGAAGTACTACAAGGATGACGATCTGAACAAATCATAACTCTTGTTGCCAACTGTTCTCTTGTGGCGCGGATATGGCCACCGAATCTATTTTCACTGGAGGATGCCCATGAACTTATCGAAACGTGTCAGCGCGGAATTCCTTGGCACCTTTTGGCTGGTGTTCGGTGGCTGCGGCAGCGCCGTGCTGGCTGCGGCGTTTCCGCAATTAGGTATCGGATTTTACGGCGTCGCCTTGGCATTTGGATTAACCGTGCTGACGATGGCCTATGCGATCGGGCACATTTCGGGCTGCCATCTCAATCCAGCAGTTTCCTTCGGGCTTGTGACAGGCAAGCGATTCCCAATTGCCGAGTTGTTGCCTTACGTCATCGCCCAAGTGCTCGGAGGAATCGCGGGAGCGGGGGTGCTGTACGTGATCGCCAGCGGCAAAGCCGGTTTTGATCTAAGTGGTGGTTTCGCATCAAACGGTTACGCCGTCCACTCGCCTGGCGGCTATTCCCTACTCTCATGCTTTGTCGCGGAAGTGGTGCTAACATGCTTCTTCCTGCTGATCATTATGGGCGCGACCGACCGGCGCGCTCCCTCGGGCTTTGCACCGATCGCGATCGGGCTGGGGTTAACGCTGATTCATCTGATCGGAATCCCGGTTACAAATCTCTCGGTGAACCCCGCAAGAAGTACAGGACCGGCTGTCTTCGTTGGAGGGTGGGCGCTCGCGCAACTCTGGCTATTCTGGACAGCGCCGATCATCGGCGGCGCGCTGGGAGGTGCAATGTACGCTCAGATCTTCGAATCAGGATTGAAAGTGTCTCAGACGCCAGTAGCCGCCACAATCGGAACAGCAGCTGCGACTTCGAGCTTGGGCGACTAGTAGACCCAAAGCAATCAAATTCCACCTGGGATATTAGTCATACAATCGCGTTGATTTGGAGTTTTTTATGAGAATGCGGAGGTTCTCTGCACTCATTTACTGCACGCTTCTCCTGGCAACGGCCATCACGGCTCAGGAGCATCATCCTGCGCATGCGTGGGACTACGGGGATGCGCTCGGGCCCAGCCACTGGGGTGACCTCAAACCGGAGTTTGCCCCATGCAAGAGTGGACATCATCAATCACCCATCGACATCCGCAACCCTCAGAAGGCGGACCTGCCGCCGATCCAGTTCGATTACAAGCCTTCACCGCTACATATCATCGATAACGGCCACACCGTCATGATCAATTACGCGCCGGGGAGCTTCATCTCAGTCGCCGGGAAAAGGTATGCGCTCAAACAATTCCACTTTCATAGGCCGAGCGAGGAAAAGATCAACGGCAAGGGCTACGAAATGGTGGTTCATCTGGTGCATGCAGACGAGGAAGGCAAACTGGCAGTAGTCGCAGTTCTGCTTCAGCAAGGGGAGGATAACGCGCTGGTGCGCAGAATGTGGGTTAACCTGCCTAAGGAAAAAGAAAAAGAAGAAGATTTGGATAGTGTCCAGATCGATGTGAACGAACTATTGCCCGCCGATCGTGGTTACTACAGCTTCACTGGATCCCTGACTACTCCGCCGTGCAGCGAGAATGTCACCTGGTTCGTGCTTAAACATCCGATGACCGTTTCTAGCGCGGAAATCGAGCGATTCTCGAGACTGTACCGACACGACGCGCGTCCGACTCAACCCCTGTACGACCGGATTGTGCTGGAAAGCCAGTGAATTTCCGGCGCATAAACACTCCTAAGTGTGCCTTATACCTCGCCGTCGCGGCTCCTTAGAAGAAAACACGATTGGGCACTGTTCAACGCTCTAATCAGCGCAGAACACGAGTTCATTAATCGCCCTTTTCTTTTTGTCGAGACGACTTCGCGATCAACACCATCCACGCAGCTCGATCAGGAACCGCATCCGAACTTGCAGCTGAGCTAGCAAAACCAAACGAGATTGATTGTCCAGGTAAAGCGCGAAATTCGAGCTCTAGGTCCTCATTGTATGTGTGATGCAGATACACTTTAAAATACCGCGTCTCGAAGATCATCCAACGACGAGGATAGGTGGGAAAACAGGCAAGTGGCTCAACTTTTTCAGGAGGGCCAAGAAGTCGCGTTACCAGGCTTGTCATTTCCAAGATAGGACACCGTCAATCGGTTGGTATTTCAACTTTGCTAGCTGGAGCTTTGTTTCGAGATGAGTTTCTTCAAATCTGATTTTTGTTGTTTGCGAAGCTCTACAAGCTTGTCCACCTGCGTTTGCAATAGGTTGGGTTTTATCTTCGCATCTGAGTCCGCTAAGACCTTTTCGTATCGTTTTAGCTTGTCCTTGCGCGACAGTGTCGGGTCCTGCAGAATCACTTCTGCCTCAGCAGACTCCTGTTCGAGCGTCGGTTTGATTCTGACCTGCTGATCCTCAGTGAGGCCCAAGGCTTCGGAAAGATGTTGCTGTTTCATCGTGAAATACTGGCTTGGGACTTTCGACCAATCAACTCCGCTTGGGGCGGGCAGCACCTCTTTGCGCAAGATGGGAACCTGGGTAGTTCCCGAAAGCTTGCTATTGAAGGTCAGCGTGTCCCCTCCAACCGAAAACAACATTTGAATGCCAGGCGAATATTCCACACTATTGGCGCCGTGAAGAGGCGTGTACAAAACGACGTACAAAACATTGTCGATCTTGACCGAGACGTCGTAACGAGCGACATCCGTGGCAGTATCGCCCGCCGCGTTCTGATGCTTTGTGACAGCAGTGATCGTTCCGGGTTGATATTTGGCTGAAGGCGTTTGCCCGAACGCCAATAGTGCCGAGACATAGATCAGGACCAGACTGAATTGTTTTAGCACCGACAACTCCTGCGCGGAAACGAAAGACGTAGAGAACGATTGAGGCTTGATCCTCACCTTCTGAGTCACCCTATGGGGTAGGAGCCTCGGAGGACACTGTCAACAGTGACAGACGAGGGCCTAGGCAATGTGACAGACCATGCCGGTGGAGCGTAGCCGATGTCCTGTCAGATTGAGCCGACCGTCTCTAAGAAGGGTTGCTCCACTTGGTTGGCCCCTGCCGCGAATCCATACATACAGATTTCACAGCCGCACAGAATTTTGGCGGGACACGGAAATCGCTTAGGTCACAGCTTAGATCACACAGAATTTTCAGCGAGAGTAAACAGCCGTATGCTCAGCACAAATTCGTTGGAAGGTGTGGCTGTCCATGCCGCCTCGAACGCCACCCACGGAATACCCGCACAGTATGTCCACGTTCTGTGTCTTGATTAGCTGATTCCCGAGTTTTTCGACTTGAATGGCTGCATCTGCGTTACCTTGTGCCCAGAGGAGATGGCACATGTCTCCAAAAATTGCGACTCGGGCTTGCTCTCCGTTCGCAGACTTTGCCGCTGTAACAACCAGATCACCCAAGAGCTTTAAAAATAGAACTGGATCAGGCATCCCGTTGATCATGAATGTCGAGAGGGTATCCGCAGCATCTAACGTGATATATCTGCCCTGCTCAATAGCGATGCTCATCTCCAAGCCGCAGGCCTGCAACCGTGGAAGAAGACTGTCCCGGCGTGACTTGGTCGCGACAACGATCGCTGCGTTCCCGGTTTCAAGGGCAGCCCCGATGAACTGCGTAAGGCTATCTAGGACAAATCGATCATCAGAATAAAACCCTGCCTCGTGTCGGGGGACGCTGCGCACTTTCTGTTCAGGGAACGGCAAGACGATCTTCCAGCTATTGTGATCCGCTGTATCTTCCTCCTTGGGCTCACTGAAATCGTTACCCGCCAAGCTGGCGCTGAGATAGCGCCTGCCCCTGATAACGGCTTCCACAGCAGGCAACAGTTCGCCTGCAGCATCTGACTTGACCACGTAGCCGCGAGCGCCCGTGCGCAAAGCCTCTTCTGCGATGTCCCACGAGCTATTTTCACTGAGGAAGAGAATTTTGGACTTGGGGGAGAGCTCTCGGATTCGCTGGGCGGCTTCGATCCCATTCAGATTGGGAAGTCCGATATCCAGCAAAACCAAATCTGGTTGCAGTTCCGCAGCCTTCTGAACTGATTCTAACCCGTCTGAGACCTCACAGATAATCTGCAATTCTGGCTGCTGCTGAAACATCGACGCAACGAAACGTCGGAACGGGTCGAAATCTTCCACTACCAGCACCCGGATTGAACGGGCAGGCATGTAGTCTCCTTTTTAAGACTCCTCAGCGCAATCTGCTATCAGCTTTCGGACTTTCGGAATCCCTTGCAAGGATGGCACAACAGAGTTGCCGGTTCGTTGCTCAAAAGCAAACTCCCGGCGCTTCCCGAACAGTGCTTCGGTTGCTTTACAAGCTTCTGGTTTTTTCCCGAAGCGATTCAAGTTAACCTAAATCATTTCAATTAAATGTGGAACGACACGGACGGGCCATTTCCTTTCGGATCAGGAGCGAAGGCAGGGAGGTTATGAATCGAGATTGGACCGACCCTGCCTCGACCCAGGTTGCGGTCCCCTGCTCCTGATGGGGAAGGGTACTTTTTTGAGTCATTTAGTTTGTACATCAACTTCGTGCTTGCGCCGCAGTGCTCACTCAAATTCTTCGCAAAGCGATACCTAGGGGATATCGTCCGGCTGTCTATTTGCTCCCTTCACTGCTCTTTGGCAACGACACGCCGATTGTACGGTTGTACAAATTAAGGGTTATGAGGAATGAGAGACTCAAGTCTACGACGGTTCGCTTTACGGAATCAGACCTGCATCTGATTGACTGCCTGCAAGAAAAGCTTGGGCTGGGTATGATTCACATCATTCGGCTCGCCATCAGGCGGTTGGCCGAAAGCGAGAATGTAGTGGTTTCACCCGCTACCCCTAAGAAGCGTTAGGAAGATGCACTTCGTTCCAATAACAGCCTGTTTCCAATAACAACCTGCCACTCGAAGACAGCTACATGCTCCCAGTTCGAACACCCGCAGGCCATCGAGCGGGAGAGCGTGGCCTCCCATCACAGAAAACTACGGACAATGGCAAAACTCTCCTGACGTGCTGGCAGCACAAAGGGGCTCGCGATTATAGTTCCCCGCTGGTTCTTGGCAGGCTAGGCGGGCTCTAAGACTGTCCTGCGGAACACTTGGCAGGCTGTCGCGTCCGACGCACCGACGAAATCATGACCAGCAAACCTTCTACCGACAAACTGCTCTCCTCGCAGAATGGCACTCACCGCGTCCAGTAGCTCGCTTCCGGCATCAGTCTTAACGATGTAACCGCGTGCACCGGCCCCAAGCGCCTCCTGCACCACGTCGGCGGAAGATTCCTGGCTTACAAACAGTATTTTGGATTGCGGTGAGAGCTTGCCGATTCGGCGAGCAGCTTCGATTCCGTTCAGAGACGGAAGGCCAATGTCGAGCACAATCAAATCCGGTTGCAGTTCGTCCGCTTTCCGGACCGCTCGTAGTCCGTCTGAGACTTCAGCGACGAGTTGCAATTCCGGTCTTTCCTTAAGAGTCGAACAAATAAAATTCCGATAGGGCTCTGAATCCTCGACCACAAGAACGCGGCTTGACGTCATTTCCAAATATCCTCCCTAATACAAACAACCCAACTCCAAGAATTTAGTTGCTGGTTGTATTCAGCATCCAACACAGCGCGATACACGTCGTTGCGCAAGCGCACTGATAAATCACGGCATTCTGGCTGGGGAGTAGTACCGAGAAGTCATCCGATATTACACTCTTTCGAGTAGTCATACAATAATTCGATGGACCGTCACTCGCCCTGCTCCTAGCGCCAACAATGAACATTGTTCCGAAACCAAAGGCTTCACGCAATACAGCGAGGACTTCACTCACCCCTGTCCAAAATAACAGGGGGGAAAGCGACGAAAATGTGCTTGTTAAACCGTTGTACGGGTTTATGCGTGTAGCCAATAGCCAAGTTGTACCTTGCTTGCAGTCGCTCCGGGGTCGGGGAGTTCTCCACGAGCCCGGCGCGAACAACTTACACAGACGCGCCTTCGAGGCTAGAACATAAGCCTGATGGCCAACTGTCCTACTCGGGCATTTATAGCCGTGCTACTAATCACACCGAACGTAGGCGAACTGAAGTTTGTGTCGGGGTTCGCAAACTGGGAATGGTTCAATGCATTGAACAACTCCACCCGAACTTGAAAAACACTTTTCTCGATGGGCCAATTCACAACCACAGTTCTTAAAAGTGCGAGATCCAGATTCGCCTGTCCAGGACCGCTCACGATTCCAGTGGCGCTGTTCCCAAACGCGGTTCCGACACCATCTCCCCCAATTATCGGGGGAGTTGCAAAACACGTGGCAGTGAAATAGCCTCTTAATTTCGATTCCACCGAACCGGCCTTGACTAGCTGGTTTCTCGAGCATGTTCCACTCAGCTGTGCCCGGTCTTCGCTGATCCCAAAAACGTTGTTGGCGTTGGTGTCGGAGATGGTGAGAGCATTGCCGGATTGGATCGTAACGACACCAGCCAGGCCCCAGCCTCCCAAAACCAGGCGTGTGAGCCCAGCTGACGGACTCGGGAGACTCCATGTTCCGCTAAGAATGAATCGATGAGTGCGGTCGAAACTCGCTCGTCCCCATCGCTGTCTAGGAGAGTTTTGGTCTCCGAGTGTTAATGCGTTTCCTGACGAGGTTGAGTTAATGTCTGCGCCATCGGTGTCTAGAGTCTTCGAGAAGGTGTAAGAGGCGAGGCATTGAACACCGTGCCCCATACGCTTCGTCAAGCTTGCTTCAAGCCCGTTGTACCAGGAACTGCCCTCGGATTCCATCTCCACAAGAGAGTCCGAAGGCACCCCGAGAATCGGGACTCGCGACGGAATATTCGCGACGGAATTTGTGGTTACTCCCCTGATCGGGCTGCTGGCGGAGGCGCTGAGCGCCTGATTGAGAGAACGTTGGCGAACCAGGTGTGTACCACGAGTGCCCACGTATCCTATTTCCCACAGCCAGCCCTCGTGTGGCTCACCCTGAACATTCAGTGAATACTGCTGGATCGTGGCTGGCCGAAAACCGGGCGCAACGGAATAAATAGTCGTCGTGCCGGTGGGAGAATACGCGGGAAACGAAGGGAAGGACTCCGGCGTAGGGAATGGCTGGGGGAAGGGCGCTTGAAATGTCGCGGCTGCATTCGCCATGCCAGCATTTAAGCGAAACACTGAGAATGGAGCGCCTAAGATGTTTTGATAAAACGCTTGGCCCGTGGGTCGGGAATAATATGTTCCGTATCCCCCTCTCAATACTAGCTGAGTTATCGTGGGGAAGATCTGCCACTCGAATCCAACTCGCGGCGCGATCGTGTTCTGTCCAGCGCCGTCATTTCCGAAGGTGTTATTTGCTCGAAGTACGCCGGGCGGAACAACCCGCGGAAAGTTGGAAGCAACAACATAGCCTGCGACGCTCCCGCTTGGCGGAGGGTTGGGGTTAGCTTCGCCGATATCGAAGCTTGCGTTTCTGCCCAGACGGTCTCCAAATTGCCCGAGACGCTCGTAACGCAAGCCAATATTTAATGTAAGTGAACTGCGGATTCTATAATCATCCTGCGCGAATGCTGCGCCCTCCCACACTCTGAATTCGCGATTGGTCAGGCCGAAGTCATCAAATGAGGCAAAAACATTGCTGAATCCAGTGCCGTTGTCCTCTGCGCTGAGGCCAAGTAGAAAATCGGGCCAGCTCAGAAACTGAAGAAATGATCCTAGACCCACAAGATTGACGTTGTCCTGCAACCTCGTCAGAGAACCTCCCAATCGTATCGTGTGGGCGCCACGAACGAAGCTGAGATTATCCGCGAACACAAAGCTATTTTGGACAATCGCTCGCGGAAATCCGGAGGCAATACTGACGGAACCGAGAATTTTCAAGCTCGGCAGTTCGTTATTGTCGCTCATTGCTCCTTCGGCAACTCCAACGTCCGACCAATCGAACGGAGTCCGCGCCTCTGTGGTGGTTCTCGTGCGGACAAACCCAATCCGCGCCTCGTTGAGCCATGCGTTATGGAAAATGTAAGTATGAGCTAAAGAAAAAACTCTGAATCCAGAATCACTAGGACTCGGAAACCCAGGGATATTACCTGCTGGATTGAGGCCATTACCGGGAAACGTGACGGTCTCATCATCATCTGCCAGGAAAAAGCGGGCCGCGATTTTGCTGTTCGGTCGATTCAGGTAGTCAACGTTCGTGGAAAACTGGTTTTCACTAAAATAGCAGGGATCGCTGAGGACTGAGAAGCCTTGCTGCGCAAGCGGTTTTGCCGCGTCTACAGTTTGCGGAGTAGGAATCAGGAAAGTTCCGTCAGGTAGCTTGAAATTCAGTAGGGCCAGAGCCACGGGATTAACATTGGAGCCATCGGATTTGATCGCCGTGCCTCCCTGAGCACCAGTCATGCCGGCAAAGATTTTCCCGAGTTCAGCGGGTGTACGGTCATTCGTGAGAGGCGGCTCGCTTAAGCTGGCGGTGCAGGCAGTCCTCGACTGACCAGCAGCAATGCCATTAACTTGGTATGTCCCCTGATACGAACCAAAGAAAAGTAGTTTGTCCTTCTTGATAGGTCCACCCAACGCGAAACCAAATTGGTTCTGCTTGAGCACAGGGCGTGGCTGGCCCGTCTGGTTCAGAAAGAAATCGTTCGCGTTAAGCAGCTCATTGCGAAGAAACTCGAAAACCGTTCCATGGAAAGCATTACTACCGGTTTTCGTAACAACGCTGACGTTGGCGCCTCCATATCGCCCATAGCCTGCATCGTAGAGTCCTGTCTGGACTTTGAACTCCTGTATGCTATCTGGGTTCGGGATCGGAATGCCGCCGCTCCCTGCTGCACTGCCCTGCACATCGCTCACGCTTATTCCGTCCAACTGGAAGTTATTGTCATAGGAACGCGCCCCGTGCACGTAAATCCCATCGTTCGATGCGGCAATCTGCGAGAGAGCGGTCCCACCAAGTCCAAGTTCTCCTGCATTGTGCACTCCGGTTATAACCCCCGGAGCGAGGCTCGCAATTTGGGCAAAATTCCTCGTCACCAGGGGCAAACCGCCGACCGCGGTTTCGTTGACCACCTTGCCCAGAGCGGAGCTGTCGGTCTGGATCGTCGCCGCCTCTGCATACACCCTGATGCTGTGGAACACGGTTGCCAGTCGGAGACGCAGTTCGAGGTGTACCACTTCGGTGACGCTGACATTGACAGTTGCGCTGGCGATGAGGGTGGCAGAGTCAGTTTTGCTGGCTTGTAGCTCGTACTCGCCAGGAGCTAGCAATAAGAAATTGAATCTGCCATCTTTGTCAGAAGTTGCAGTTTGAATCGCGCCGGTGTCCTCGTTCGTGAGTCGTACACTGACCCCCGTTAAGACGGCTCCGGTGGGGTCGACAGCCACTCCGGTCAGGGCGCCGGTTGAAGCTGTCTGACTTCGTACACGGGCGGAAAAAATCAGAACAATACTTAGAATCAGCAGCACCGGCGACCAGCGGCAGCGCGATCGATCACGGTATTCATGTGAGGTATTGCCCGCAAATGACCCACCGCAACATGAGCCGGTTGCGGCCCACGGATTTCTCGTACGCATAGCGTAGTTGAGCTTCCTCAATGGTCGAAACAAGAGTGCAACTGCGCGGCGGCTCGATACAAGGTGCCGTTACCTTCTGTCGCGATTCGGGCGTTGCGCCCCTTGGACGGGAAATACTAGCTCGTCATTGTATAGCGAGGGACTGTAAGTTCTGACAGTAATCGGACGCTAGCACTATTGCTAGAAATGACACTCGGAACTTTGCTCACTCGGAAGTGCGGCTCTTCACATGAGGGCCCTGGTGGATTACCTCACTCACGGTGGTAAATTTCTTGGGAATAGGACGAGGCGTTCCTAAGCAACGAGGCTGAGAAGTGCGTAGACGAGCAGCACGGCTGATCTGCCTTCTGGTTGTGGCAGCCTTCCTCCTCGGGCTGCAGTCGAGCGCCGCAACATCTCAAAGGGAAGTCCGGCGAGTCCTCATTCTTAACGACCTTAGCATTATCTCGTCACCAGGCTTCGCTGAAGTCGTTCAGGCAATTCTCACTGGTCTACAAAAATCTCCGTACCGGATCGAACTCTATGACGAGAACCTGGATCTTACCTTATTCCCTGACCGAATTTCGCAAGACAACTTTCGAGACGAGATTATTCAAAAATACTCAGCTCGTAAGCCCGACGTGATCATTGCCGCCGGGCCAGTGTCCCTGAAGTTCATCGCCAAGCTGTACGACAAGTTCCAAGGCACTCCAACTATTTTCTGCACAATTTGGGGCGGAATTCCGGACGAGGTAAGCCAAGGCATGCCCTTCACCGGTGTTTTGGCCCAGCTAGACGCCGAAGGAACTCTGAATGCGGCATTGCACTTGCTGCCCAACACCAAGCACGTTGTCGTCGTCGGTGGAATGGGTAAGTTTGACGAAGGATTCGAAGCCATCGCTAAGCAGAGTTTCCACAACTACGAATCGAAGCTTGAATTCACGTATCTTTTCGACTTGACCATGCCCGCACTGCTTGAGAGGCTCAAGCATCTACCCAACGATACGATTGTTTATCACACTGCATTGTCGCAAGATGCAGCGGGAGACCGCTTTATTGATTCGGCTCAATCGATACCGATGGTGACTAGCGCAGCGAATGCCCCTATCTTTGTAATGGACGATGTGGATCTTCGGTCGGGAACAGTGGGTGGCGATCTCGTGAACTGGACCAACGACGGCCGCATCGCCGCAGAGATGGCAGTGAGGGTTCTCAACGGCGAGAAGCCGCAGGACATCCCTATCGCCAGGAGCACCAATGCCTATATGTTCGATTGGCGCGCGCTCAAGCGCTGGGGGCTCAAAGAAAGCAATCTACCTCCCGGCAGCATCGTTCTCAACCGGCAGCTCACCGTGTGGGAATCCTACAAGTGGTTGATCGTTGGCGGGATTGCTCTGATCTTGTTGGAGGCGCTGTTGATTGGCGGGCTTTTATGGCAGCGGTCCGAGCTCCGTAAATCTGAGAAAGCCGTGCGCGAGAGCGAGGAGCGTTTCCGCCTGGTCGCAAACACCGCACCCGTTATGATCTGGATGGCCGGGCCCGACAGGCTATGCAACTACGTCAACAAGACCTGGCTGGACTTCACGGGACGCCCACTTGAGGCAGAGCTCGGCGACGACTGGGCCGGGGGGCTTCATCCGGACGATTCAGGCCGCAGTCTGCAAACCTACACAGAAGCATTCGATCGCAGAGAGTCGTTTGAAATGCAGTATCGTCTGCGGCGGCACGATGGCGAGTATCGTTGGGTTCTGGACAAAGGCGCCCCGAGGTTTAATTCGGACGGTACCTTTGCTGGCTATATCGGCTCTTGCATCGACATCACTGATCGGAAACTCGCCGAGGAAGCGATGTCAACTATAGGGCGCAGGTTGATCGAAGCACAGGAAGAGGAACGTACCTGGATTGGCAGAGAGCTTCACGACGATATTAATCAGCGCCTCGCGCTCCTGGCGGTAGAGCTTGGTCGATGCGAACAGCATATCCCTCCCGCTAACGAGTTCATTGCTCAAATTCTCGGTGCCCAGCACCGTATCATGCAGATCGCCCAGGATGTGCAACGTCTATCCCACAGGCTGCATTCCTCGAAGCTGGAATATCTGGGTCTCGCCACCGCCTCCAACAGCTTCTGCAGAGAGATGTCGGAACAGAGTAAAGTCGAGGTCCAGTTCACTCAAACGGGTATACCGCGCAGTCTGCCCAAGGAAATCTCTCTTTGCTTGTTCCGGGTTTTGCAGGAGGCGCTGCAGAACGCTGTGAAGCACAGCGGAGATCGAAGGTTCACTGTCGATCTCCGTGGCACGGAGGAAGCAGTCGAGCTCACAGTGGGGGATACCGGAAGAGGTTTTGAAGAACAAGAAGCCTTCACTCGCTCCGGCCTGGGATTAATCAGCATGCGTGAGAGGATTCAGATGGTACGCGGCGAATTTGAGGTCAAATCAAAACCTGGAGCCGGAACTAAGATCTGGGCGCGCGTTCCCATTCAAGCGCAAAGCTTTCGTGCCATGGCTAGCTGAGCGATTGGTCAACGATCATTCCTCGCGGCTTTAGCGCAATTTCCAGCATGGCTTCAACTCCATTCCGCGTAATCTGTACGCGATGCACAGCAAGACGAATGCGATCACGCGAAGGATGCCGTTTACCAGCGGCACCAGCGCGCTGAAAGCAAGCCCGAAAAACTTAGTCAACTCGGTCACAACCCAAAACAATAGCAGGTAAAGCTGGCACTAGAGAACCGTTTCTCACGACCTGAACTTGCCAATAATGACCGGTGTGCCAACACATCGGTCAAAACAAGCAACAAAGCTGCGCGCATTCCGATTGTGGAACAAAGCGGATTCTTTCCTTGACGATTTAGACGGCCTCGGTATGATTCAGGGCAATAGCCGTAGACAACCAGCACCCCGGGGAGGTGGCTGTGATTCGCACAATGTTGCCCTTGACATTCTCAACAAGGAGAATGACGCGTGTTTACACATCCGTAAGTGGCGAGTCTCCGTCTCTGGCTAACCGAATCCTGCCGGTCGTGGGCGCTGCGCTCCTCGTTGGAATCAGCTACTACGTTGGAACGCGGATAGGCTTTGCGTGGACGCCAGCCGGTCGGCCGAATTCGACGTTTTGGCCTCCCAATGCCATTCTTCTGGCTGCCTTACTGGTGGTCCGGCGCAAAGAATGGTGGACGCTCCTCCTGGCGGTACTTGCGGCTCATATGGCCGCTCAACTACAGACCGGAGTCCCGGTATGGACAGCGGTGGGCTGGTTCGTAACCAATACCAGCGAGGCGCTAGTGGGAGCCTATTGCATTACACGATTCACCGATTCCACAAGAAGACTCGACGCCGTGGGCGGCGTGCTCATCTTTGTGTTTTTTGGTGTCCTGTTTGCCCCGTTGGCAACCTCATTCCTCGACGCTTTTGCCGTGGTAATCACTCATTGGGGCCGCGGCTATTGGCCACTCAGTATCGAGCGATTTTGGACGAATGCGTTGGCCGAGTTGACGATTGTGCCACCGATCGTGCTCTGCCTATCAAAGCCCGTTTCTGCGACCCGGAGGACCAGTGTAGCTCGACTAACCGAGGCTGCGCTGCTGACGGCCGGGACAACGCTGGTTGCCGTGATGGTGTTCGGCTCGCAAACGATATCGCCTGCGACCAGTCCCGCCTTGCTCTATGTTCCTCTTCCGTTCTTGTTGTGGGCTGCCGCCCGATTTGGTTTGAGTGGATTGAGCATGTCTCTGCTGTCCCTTACTCTGATCTCGACGTGGTACACAATGCACGGACGATCACCGTTCCCGGAGGCGTCCATGTCGCAGAACATTCTGTCCCTGCAAATCTTATTTTGTGTTGTCGCTGTTCCGCTCATGTTTTTATCGGCGGTCATGGCCGAGGCGCGACGCGCCCGGGAGTCGCTGCGCAGGACCAGCGGCAGCCTGATTGAGGCGCAGGAGAAAGAACGTCATCGGATCGCACGTGAGCTTCACGACGACCTGGGGCAGGCGCTGGCGTTGAGTAGGGTAACGCTCGATAGCTTGATACAGGAATGCGATGAGCCCTTGAAATCCGCTTTGACGGATTTATCAAATCAGCTTTCGGCCATTGCCGATACGGCCCGTGAGATTTCGCACGGTCTCTATCCACCACAGCTGGAATATTTGGGCCTGGCAAAAGCTTTAAAGAAACTCTGTGACGAATCAAGAGGTGTGAAAAACATCGCGATTCATTTGGCGACGGGCAATTTGCCTGACCGATTACAGCCCTCGATCTCACTCTCTCTATACCGTATCGCACAGGAAACGATGCATAACATCATTACCCATAGCCAAGCCAAGAACGTGCAGGTAGAACTGGATGCCGATGACACGCGAATATCGCTTCGGATTATCGACGACGGAGTGGGTTTCGATCCCGGTCAAGAAACGGCAGGTCTCGGGCTCGAAAGCATGCGGCAACGAGTGCGCGCAGCACAGGGATTCATTGACATCTCCTCCTCCCACAATTCAGGAACTCGAATTGAGGTCCAGATCCCGTTTCGCGAAGATGGTTTAGAGGATGTTCCGGGTGCGGCTTGACCAGAGGGCCCCGAATCGTCTCAATAAGAGGTAATGCCCACCATCGCAGCTTTGTGTGGGTGCTACTTCTTTCGCGATGGATCTGAGCTGGATTGACCTTTCTGCAACAGTCGACGGAGTGATTCGACCGAAACGCCGATGCTGCCACCCGAGAACCCGTCAATATACGCGGAATTGACGCCGATGACTTCGCCGTTGATATTGAACACCGGACCGCCGCTCCCGCCGTGGGCTGTGGCCGCATCGTAGATCAGCATGTCCCCGATCACATCCCCGAGATGTCCGCAGGTGCTCAAGGGACGAATCAGAGATCGTGCGGCTAACTCGCTGACCATGGTGATGTCGTTGGGCCGGCCGGCAAGAGGTTCGTTAATCGAAGCGGGAGATTTCGCAATCATACCGGCAACGCCCATGGGATAGCCCATAACATCGATGAATTGTCCGGCAGAAGCAGGCGATTTTGCGAGAGGCAGTGTAGGGAGCCGACGGAGGACCTCGGAGTCTTCTGCTCCCAGGACTGCAAGGTCGGAAGTCTTCGAAACGGACACTTGCGACAAGTGGACTGGCGCGGACCAGCCGGGGAAAAAAATTACGAGATTCTCTACCATTGGGATGGCGCCGCGCCTGATCAGTTTTTCAGCCGCCAGATCTCCATACCAGGGCTCCGCTATGTGACGGTTGGTAGCCACCAAATGGTCGCCGACCAGGAAGCCTGTGCCTGAAACCCGTGCCCTGATTTCCGGGCGCTGATTTGCGAAGCCGACATGATAGACGCCATAGACGTAGCCGATCGAACTGCGATAGCGGTTCATCACGAGGGCCGGCATTGACTGTTCTTGCTGGAGTTGTTTGACTTGTGCAGTCAATTCATGAACCTGAGTTCGCAGATCGTCCTGAGCGGCTCCTGGCGAAGCCGGTGTTGGGGCTGAATGAACCATGACGATCGCCCCCACCAGCATAAGAGCTCCTAGAGCGATTTGCACCTTACCCCATCGATTGCCGCGGACAACGATGGTGGAGTTCTCGGTCTGATCTTCACTCATGAAAGAGGTTCGTTGGTGTCCCAGGGTTGCTCCATTACAGTTTCTGCCCCGCGTTTTGAAGCGCAAGTCAATTTGGCTGTGTTAGTTACGAAGGCACTCCACACATATCTCCTGACTCACGACAATATCACGCCAGCAGTTCGTTTCTGGAATCCATTCCCTTCGGTAAATCAAGTGATAGAGAACTTCCTTCCACTCTCCGCTGGGTGTTCGCCATACCATCACCGAATATTCCACCGACTCTGAAGTCCTCGTCTCGGAATTTAAGAACCATCTCGGTCCCGTGCTGCAGTCGTTGCCTGCCGTCTAACACGCCACTCAGCGGGTAAGGAAGGACCGAGCCTAGAGGAGAATATGTTTTGTGTCGCTGGATGTCGTTGCTCCGCAGCAATGACAGAGCCTTCGAGATTCGATATGTACGAGAGCCGGCCGTCGCGTCAATCGCGATTTATCGCTCCAACACCATTGGCGATCGTTTCGAGAAGAGGCAGGGATCGCAGCACGATCTTGCCGCGGCGCTTTTTGAGGATACCCAGATCTTGCCATTTGCTTAACTTACGGCTGGCAGTAAACAGGCTCACGTGCGACGTCATGGCCAAGCCTTCATTCGTGAGGTCAAGTTCGATGCCCTCATACACAGTACGACCTATCTGGTTAGCGCTCACGAACAACATCCTGGCAAGCCGTTGTTCAGCAGATTGGAAAGAACTCGCTCCCAGCGCGTCTATGAGGCCATCTAGATAGTTGGCTACTACCGAATTGATTGCTTGGCATAGACTCGGGCATCGCAAAACGAGAGCTTGGCATGACGGTAGATCCCACGCCAAGAGAGAGCCCTCTTGCGCAGATTCCACCGTGACGAGATACCGCGCAGGTTCCCTGGCGATCGTTGCCAGGCCAAATGTGTCGCCCGGCACTCCCCACCGAAGAAACAGTTTCCGGCCCCCGCGTTCGAGCCTGTAGGCCGTAGCGCGTCCCGTCACCAGCACCCACAGCCGGGTTGCGGGGTCACCTTCCTGCTGTAGGATCTGATGAGGGGAAATCCTTTCCTGTCTCGCGGCCGCAAGAACAGTCTTAATTTCAGGGGCCGTCAACCCCTCGAAAAATCTTGATTGAAAACCCGGTGGCAGCGTCACGACAGACGCCTTTTTCATGAGTCTTGGCGTGTCAATCACCCCAGAGCTCTCCCACGTCCGCGGCTATCGACCACGTTTTAAACCACATCCCTTGAAGAATCCTCCGATTTAGACGAGAATCCGACTCAAGAGTGCTGTCTGAAGGTGGGGAAGGTTGCCCTCCAAACGGTTACGTCTCCCTCCTTGAGTCGGACCCCGAATAGAAGACTAGTATCTCGGCGGCTCAAAGTCGTTGCTCGCGAGCAATGACCTCGTTCGGCACGTAACGCGACCGTACCGCTATAGGTCGATCACGTTTTCATCGCGGCTATGAAAGGCGGTAGCCCATAGCGGGACGATAGCCTAGCCCGCGACCAGTGGTGTATCGCCCCTCCAGCCCTCGTCGCACTATTTCTTTCTTCGTTGCGCTGGCGCAAAGACAGAACGTTGGTTCGTGTCTATTCTTGCAGTCAGGCGTCCTCCCACCAGCCCTCCCCCGGGGCTTGCTTTTTCAACGCCCGCTGTCGATCTTGGCCTGTGCTCCGGGATCGGGCGCTAGCGAAGCGAGGGTGAACTGTTTGGTGGATCGCAAAATGCAACATCCTGAGCTTCGTTGGAATCCATCGCTTCGAGAATGGTTTTGCGTGAAGTGCGGTCGAACATCAGACCACATCGATCAAGAGGACGCCAAAGCTGCGCTGGAGTTCGTCGAGTGCCAGCTTCCGACCACCCGGATCCCTGACAAGATACGGTTGTAACACTAATGCGGAGGAGGAGCTCCTGACTAATTGCACGCGCAGTCAAGCATCGTTGCGAGCAGCCAACCTTCTAAAGCGTTCTGCCTAAGCGTTCTGTCGGAGCCTTCGATAGCGGCGAATCAGTTCGTTGGTTGAACTATCGTGTTCGAGTTTGGGTTCCTCTTCGCTCTCAAGCTCAGGAATAATCCTTTGGGCTAAGGTTTTTCCGAGTTCGACACCCCATTGATCGAACGAGTTAATATTCCAAATCACGCCCTGCACGAACACCGAGTGTTCATAAAGAGCAATCAACTTACCCAGCGTCTCCGGATCTAACCGCCCCGCCAGAATCGTGTTCGAAGGTCGGTTACCATCAAACAGACGGTGTGGCAGCAGCCAATCCGGCGTGCCGTCAGCTTTGATTTCCTCAAGCCCATTGCCAAAGGCTAGCGCCTCAGTCTGCCCGAAAACATTTGCTGTGAGCATACTGTGGTGGCGCCCGCCCGGGCAGAGTGACTTTCCGAACCCGATAAAGTCGCACGGTATGAGTCTCGTTCCCTGATGAAGCAATTGGTAGAACGAATGCTGTCCGTTGGTTCCAGGTTCGCCCCAATATATCGGCCCGGTTGCCCGCGTAACCTCGGTCCCTATAAGCGTGATTCGTTTCCCATTGCTTTCCATGGTCAATTGTTGCAGGTACGCCGGGAATCGCTTGAGGTGCTGTTCGTAGGGCAACACAGCGATCGCTTGAACGCCGAAGAAATTGACGTACCAAACCGCCAGCAGACCCATCAGGACGGGGAGATTTCGTTCGAAAGGAGTGGCTAAGAAATGCCTGTCCATCTCATGAAAACCATCCAACATGCTGCGAAACAATTCCGGACCGATGGCCAGCATGGTAGACAATCCAACCGCTGAATCGATAGAGTACCGGCTACCAACCCAGTCCCAGATAAGAAACATACTCGTCGTGTCGATACCAAACTTCGCGACCTCGGCGGCGTTGGCGGAGACCGCACTGAAATGTCTGGCGATGGACCTTTCATCTTCCCCGAAACCTGCCAGTGACCAGGCGCGGGCAGCAAGGGCGTTCGTCATTGTTTCCGACGTGGTAAACGTTTCGGAACAAATAATGAAAAGTGTCTCGGTTGGATCCAGATCTCGTACCGCTTCCCTGAAGTCGCTTTCATCAACGTTCGAAACAAATCGAAATGTCAGCGACCGATCGCTATAGTCTTTTAGCGCTTCGTACGCCATGACGGGGCCCAGATCAGAGCCTCCAGTCCCGATGTTAACGATGTTGCGAATGCGCTTTCCGGTGTAGCCTTTCCGATCGCCGCGACGGACACTGTTGCAGAAATGGGTCATCCTGTCGAGTGCTGCTTGCACCTGAGGAACTACATTCATGCCATCGACGAAGATAGACACTCCTCGTGGCGCACGCAGCGCAACATGTAGAGCCGGGCGGTTTTCCGTAATGTTGATTTTTTCCCCTCGAAACATCGCGTCGATTCGTGGGTGAAGCCCGGACTGCTCCGCCAGTTCCAGGAGAAGCCTGACCGTTTGATCGGTAATCCGGTTCTTCGAATAGTCAAAATAGATGCCCACTGCTTCCGCTGCCATACGTTGGCCACGTGTTGGATCACTGGCAAACAAGTTGCGGAGATGGAGATTGCGAGTTTTTCTGCTGTGGTTTTCGAGAGCTTTCCAGGCAAGGGGTTTTTCACGGGGCCGCGGAGCAATCGCATTTTCGCGCACTGCCATATCCATTTTTCCTTCGTCTCGCGGGGTTGTCTCGAACGACCCTGCGCGAGACGAGTTTGTCCAAGTCTCCCTCCGCATAAGAATCAGCTCCTTAAGAGTGGCTACTGGGCCTGCTGACGGGAGGGGGTTTCGAGAGCTGTCCCGACAAACAAATGCGCGTTGACGGCCATCCGCAATCGCACCAATAATCGCCCATCTGCAACAACAAACAAAGGTTAGGAGCGCGATAATTCTGACGCTACTGCCAGAAGTGACAGTCCATTAATGAAGCTAATACTGGCGTCGCATCGCGGACCTTCAGAAACCTGGCCGACCCACGAATTCCTCTCACCAAGGCAATCGCGAGGTTCAATTCTGTGGCAAACCCGCGAGCTCTCACCCGCCGATTGGGACCCCAACCATGACGCCACCGAAAAGATCCTGTCCATGGGTTCGAGTATGCGTCTGGGCCGAGTCGTCGGAATGTCGAATATCATCGCCAAGAACTATTGTTGCGGCCACCCGCCGCCCAGTGCGTTGTAGAGTTGGACTAACGCAAGGCGCTCGTTAAGCTGAGCCTGTGCCAAGCCTAGTTGGGCGTCAAAGTAACGTGTGTCGCTGTCGAGGACTTCAAGGTAACTCGATACTCCGCCTTCGTAGCGCATGTTTGCTAACCGAACGGTATCCTGTGCCGAGTTCGTAAGTAATTGTTCCTGCGCGCGGAATTCCTGATTCTTGCGATAGGCGACGAGCGAGTCCGATGTTTCACGAAAAGCCTGCTGAATAAACTGCTGATAAACGAGGACGGCTTCTTGCTGCTGCGCTTCGGTTAATCTGACATTCGAACGAATTCTTCCGGCGGTGAAGATGGGTTGAAGTAATTGACCGCCAAAACTCCACAAGCCGGCAGGGCCAGTGAATAGATTCGTCAATGCCGGGCTTTGGTAGCCCGCGATCGCGGTCAGCGTGATGTCGGGAAAGTAGGCTGCCTTCGCTACCCCTATCCGCGCATTGGCCGCCACCAACTGCTGCTCTGCCGACTGGATGTCAGGGCGCCTCTCCAGCAGCGAAGATGGAAGGCCTGCGGGGACTACCGGCAGTATCGGGTTCTCGACCAACGGCTTGCCCCTGCCGACGGGCGCAGGATTCTTACCCAGGAGAACGCTGATGAGGTTTTCTTGCTGTTCGATGCGCCTCTCCAGATCAGGAATGTTGGCTGCCGCCCCATACACCAATTGCTCGGACTGGCGAACGTCAATCAGTGACGTTGTGCCGCCTTTCGCTCGAACTTCTACCAGCCGCAAAGATTCCTTGCGCGAATCCAACGTGCGACGCGAGATCTCCATTTCCAAATCCAGTTCGAGCAACTGGAAATACGCCGAAGCCACATTGCTGACAAGACTGGAGGTGACTGCACGCTGCCCCCACTCTGTGGCAAGCAGAGTCGCCCGTGCCGCCTCCGTAGCGCGCCGGTACTTCCCCCAGAAGTCCAGTTCCCAAAACAGCGAAAGGTTGACCTGAAAAGGACTGTTCTCGTATTCCTTTGTAACCGTCGTGGCCGGAATGCGGTCGTTGCTGGTGGACGCGCCTCCGGTAATGGTCGGGAATTGGTCGGCTCGAATAATTCCCAGCTGGGCTTGCGCCTCGAGCACGTGCATCGCTGCGATGCGCAGATCGTAGTTTTGCAACAGTGCTTCCCGGATTAGCGCTTGCAGCTGCGAATCCTGGAAGACCGTCCACCATTTCTCATCGCCGAAAGATAAGGCGGTTTGAGGGCCAGCATCTGGGGCGAGCCCCCGATAAACGTCAGGGACAGTGACAGGCGGACGCTTGTACTTGGGGCCTAGCGTGCAGCCAGTCAGCAGTAGAAACGCGATTCCTGCCAGCCATTGTCTGCGAAAAATATATCTGCGGAACATGGCTAATCCCCTTCCGACGGCAAAATAGCCGGCGCGGCCGCTGGCGGAGCATCTTTCTTTTTCCGGTGAGCGATGCGTTCAACTACATCAAAGCTGACCGGTATAAGGAAGATAGCCAGGACGGATGCTGCGAGCATGCCGCCAATTACGGCCGTGCCGAGCACGCGTCGAGAAATGGCTCCAGCGCCAGATGCCGTCCAGAGGGGCACGCATCCCAGGATGAATGCGAACGCCGTCATCAAAATCGGCCGCAACCGCAGCTTGGCCGCAATTAACGCCGCCTCTTCCGCAGACTTACCTTTGTCGAATTCCATCTTGGCAAACTCGACGATGAGGATGGCATTCTTTGCGGCTAAGCCGATCAGCATAACCAACCCAATCTGCGCATAGACGTTGTTTTCCAGGTTTCGCATCCAGAGAAACCAAAATGCGCCGAATACCGCAATCGGTGTTCCCAGGAGAACGCTGAACGGCAACGACCAACTCTCGTATTGCGCCGCCAGAATAAGGAATACAAAGAGCAGAGACATGCCGAAGATCACCGCCGGAGATACACCTTCGGCCGCCTTCTTCTCCTGGTACGACATACCCATGTAGTCGTAACCCATCTCGGATGGCATGGTGCTCGCGAAAGTTTCTTCCAGTGCTTTAAGGGCCTGACTCGAACTGTACCCTGGCGCAGCGCCGCCATTGATCTGAACACATCGGTAGAGGTTGTAGCGCAATGTAAATTCCGGGCCGGTGCGGGGCTTGATTGACGTCAATGCACTCAAAGGAACAGGTTGCCCGCCGTCATTCATTACGTAAAATTGACCCAGGTTCTCTGCCCGAGTCCGGTAGTCGCCCTCCGCCTGAACGTAGACCTGCCATTGCCTCCCAAAGCGGTTAAAGTAATTGACTAACAAGCCGCCCATGAAAGTCTGCATGGTTTTGTAAACATCCGAGAGCTGCACGCCCTGCGCGATCACTTTCGGACGATCCACATCGACATACACCTGCGGCACCGCGGGCAGCGCAGTTGTGTAGATCGTTGCCAGTTCGGGGCGCTTGCGTGCTGCCGCAAGAAACTTCTCCAGGTTTTGACTTAGGAATTGCGGATCCTTCCCCGCGCGATCTTCCAACATAAAAGTGAAGCCGCCAGAAGCCCCTACACCGGGAATCGCCGGGGGTGGAAAAGAGAAGGCAACTCCTTCCGTGATCTTTGAAAGCTCACGATTCAAGTGCTGTTTGATAGCCTCGTATTGTTCCTCCGGGGCTTTGCGTTCTCCCCACTCCTTCAGAGTGATCCAGTAAAAAGAACTGTACGTATTCTGAGCGCCGCTCAACATGCTGAACCCAAGCACAGCGGTCACCGCGTGAACGCCCGGAGTCTTCATGATCATCTCTTCGATCTTCTTCGACGCGTCATCATTCCGCTGAAGTGAAGCAGCGTTCGGTAGTTGCAGCCCAGCGAATACATATCCCTGATCCTCGTCGGGCAGGAAGGCGCGAGGAAGGAGTGACCCGAACCAGCCCGCCAGTACAGCAACGCCCAGCAGCAGCAACATGCTGAGCCCTGCCTTACGAATCAAAAAGCCGCACGTGCTGACGTACCCGTCTGTAGTGCGGCCAAATACCCGGTTAAACCAGCGGAAAAATGCTCCCAGCAGACCACGACTTTCCTTGCGCGGACGCAACAACAGCGCCGAGAGAGCTGGGCTTAACGACAACGCATTAAAAGCGGAGAAGATCACGGAAATTGCGATTGTGATCGCGAACTGCTGATACAGGCGTCCGGTGATGCCAGGGATAAAGGCCGTTGGGACGAACACTGCAGAAAGGATCAGAGCAATGGCGATGACCGGCCCGGAAACTTCTTCCATGGCCCTGAACGCGGCATCCTTGGGTGACATGCCGTGCTCGATGTGGTGCTCCACCGCCTCCACGACAACAATGGCGTCATCTACCACAAGTCCTATCGCCAACACCAGCCCGAAGAGAGAGAGCGTGTTGATGGAAAATCCGAGAGAGGGGAACACCACGAACGTACCGACTAGTGAAACCGGCACCGCGAGTAGTGGAATTAAGGTCGCGCGCCACCCTTGTAAAAAGATGTAAACGACCAGAATAACCAATAGGATCGCTTCGAAAAGCGTATGCTTGATTTCGCGAATCCCCTCGGTGACCGCCAAGGTTGTATCCAGCGCAATGTCGTAGTCCAGATCCTGTGGGAAGCGCTGCTTAACCTCCTTCATGAGCTTGCGAACTCCCGCCGCCGTCTGCACCGCATTCGAGCCGGGGAGTTGGTACACGGCCACCACGGCCGCCGACTTACCGTTGTAACGACCGACGAGGTTGTAGGTTTGCGCTCCAAGGTCAAGCCGCGCCACATCTTTTAAACGGAGGATAGACCCATCCGGATTGGCTCTTATGACAATCTGGCCAAACTCTTCGGAAGACGGGAGACGTCCTTGGGCCAGTACAGCATAAGTGAATTCCTGTCCCTTCGGGACTGGCTCGGCGCCGATTTGTCCCGCCGGGTTTACCGTGTTCTGCGTCTGGATTGCTTTCACGATCTCGGGGACCGAGACACTCATTTTTGCCAGTTTGTCCGGCTGCACCCAGCAGCGCATGGCGTACTGGCCAGCTCCGAAGACGGTGACGCTCGCAACCCCTGGTACTCGTGTGAGCTGATCGTTCAGATTGATGTAAGAGAAGTTCGCGAGGAAGATGTTGTCGTAAGTCCCTTTGGGCGAATACAGATTGACTAGCATTAGAGGCGCCGCGGTGGATTTCTGAACGGTGACGCCGTAATTAACCACGTCAGTAGGCAACTGTGAATTTGCCTGATTGGTGCGCATCTGCGCCAAAATCTGGTCGGTGTTCGGATCCGTCTTGATGTCGAAGTTGACCGTCAGGGTCATCTGCCCATTGTTCGCATTGTTGGAGTACATGTAGTTCATGTTGTCCACGCCGCTCATTTGCTGCTCGATAGGCGTGGCTACGGACTGCTCCACGGTTACGGCATCCGCTCCCGGGTAGGTGGCTTTCACTTGAATCTCCGGGGGCGCAATGTTTGGAAACTGGGCCGTGGGCAGCCGCCGCATGGCGACAACTCCAAGTAGGACCATGAGAATGGCAATCACCATGGCGACGATAGGCCGCCTGATGAAAAAACTGGCCATGAGTCACTCTCCTTGACCGGTGGAATTGAACGGCTTAGGTCGCACAGTCGCGCCTTCCTTCGCCTTCTGCATGCCTTCGGCAATCACTTGCTCTCCAGCTTTCAATCCATCCGTAATCACCCACATCTGCCCGACGCGCTCGCCAGTTTTCACCGGCCGGATACTGGCTTGATTGTTCGCATCGACCACAACAACGCTATAGCTCCCCTGAGCCTCAATTACGGAACGCTGCGGCACCAAAAGGGCGTTCTTATCTACTCCGGTGACCGCGCGAACTCGACCGAACATTCCAGGACGCAAGATTCCGCCCGGATTTTCAAAGTCCCCGGCGATACGAATGGTTCCCGTCCTGACATCAACCTGCCTGTCAGCAACTACAACCCATCCTTTTCGCGGATAGATAGATCCATCTGAGAGAATGAGTTCAAGATTCTTCCTTTCTCCCAATCGTTTTCTACCTTCGCTTATCGCACTGATTCTCTGGGCAAATTGCATATATTGTTGCTCGCTGATGGCAAAGTAGGCTTTGATCGGTTCCACCTGCGACACCGTGGTCAGAAGCGTCGCAGGCCCCACCAAATCGCCGATTTGTCCTTTTGCCAGTCCCGCGACGCCCGTGATCAACGAGCGCACCTTGGTGAAGCCCAGATTCAGCTCCGCTTGCTCTACTTGTGCTTTTGCAGACGTAACCATTGCCTGGGCCGCCTCGTATGCTTGAATGTCGTTATCCAATTGGGCTTGAGGAATGGCGCTCGCTTTCGCGAGCGGAGTGTCTCGTGCGACGTCAAGCTTCGTCTTGCCAAGTTGTGCCTGAACTCCCGCCAATTGCCCTTGGGCGTGTTGCAGAGCAACTTCGAACGGGCGTGGATCAATCTCGAAAAGCACATCACCCTTGTGGACGACACTACCCTCACCGTAGTTCTGCTTCGTCAGGTATCCAGTTACTTGGGGTTGAATTTGCGCGTTCACATAGCCATCGAGGATCGCGATGCATTCCGTGTAGAGGGGAACGTCCTGTTGCGTCACCAGCGTAGTCTCCACCTCTGGTGGCGCTGCTGCAGGCGCCTCTTTCTTTGCGCATCCAGGCAAAAGGACTGCTGCTGACATCAGAAGCGCACATCCTCGGGTTCGCCAAAGAGCTGCCAGCAGTTGTTCGCAGGTCATCTTTTTTTTCCTGTCGCTACCGAGTTGAAGACGGCACAGCGCAAGTCCGATTCGCATAGTAAGACTCCTCGGGACGGGAACAAGTAAGAAATGAAAGCCTCGTTCCGGAACGATTAGCTAGGCAACAGGAGTAGGGGCGGGGCAGTTCGCTATTTGACTCAATGGAGTAAACCCTGCCTATCTCTTTGATTCACAGGACGAATTGTTGCGCAGCTCGATCCTGTGCCGAGAAAAGAGTAGAGAAAGCATCCGGCAACGAAAACTGGCAGAAGTTACAGCCGATCTGGTTGACGTCGGGTCTTAAAGCTGAAGCTTCTCGACTCATGCAGCTTAGCGTCGTTGCATGCATCCCATCACATCTTTGAACAGGGCCGAAGCTGAGGAAGAAAAAGAGAAGTGCTGGGAACATTACTGGCAGACATTGATTTCAGCGCGACATATGATTTCTTTGGGTCGGACAACTTGGCAAAACAAGTCTTAGCCTCGAATCACGCCGGATGGAGAGCTATCAATAGAACGGCGCTCACAGCACCCCGGGTCGTATTAGCTGACGATCAAGCAGAGATGCTGCAAATAATAGCTTTTACGGTCAGCGACGAATTTGAAGTTGTCGGTTTGGCCGAAGATGGCAGCCGTGCCATTGAGCTTGCCACGCAGTTGTCCCCAGACGTCTTGATACTGGACATTGCGATGCCAGTGGTGAATGGCATCGAAGCTGCCTGTCGCCTGAAGGAACTGGGCTCCCGCACAAGGGTGATTTTTCTCACCGTACACTCGGACCCCGAGTTTGTTGAAGCTGCACTCTCTGCGGAGGCTCTCGGCTACGTTCTGAAAGCATTTCTGTCAACGGATCTGATCCCGGCAATCTGGGCCGTTACGCGAGGTAATATCTTTATCTCCCCCTCAATGCGATTGCATTGAGCGCGGATCTCAACATTATCAGGTGGCACGGCGATCGTTCGTTTCTGCACTGACAGAGCACTGCGCGACCGGAACCCAACCGTCAGACGCTCCGAGCGTTCGCCCAACGATCATCGCGCCAAGTCGAATCCTGACAGTCCCTCCCAAATCAAGACGCAGGTCTTGACTATTTCATGCGGTCAATGTCACCCTTCATGCTCAAACTGAAAGAACTGACAGTTACTCCGGAATGCGTTGACGCCTAATGTCAATCGGCAGCATCGCCCGGCTCTTTGCTCATGCGGTTAGCGAGAGAAGCAATTTGCTACGATGTAATCGGAATGTTTTTATGGAACATCGTCATAGGGCCAGGCTGCTCATTGCCGATGACCACACGCTGCTGGCGGAGGCTTGTAAGAGTCTTCTCGAGCCCGAGTTCGAGGTTGTCGGAATCGTAGATAACGGTCGAGCCCTTCTTCGGCTCGCGTGCGAACTAAAGCCCGACGTGGTCGTCCTTGATGTCGCGATGCCGCAGCTCAACGGGCTTGACGCAGGGGATCAGATCAAGCGTCTCTTGCCCGCCACAAAGCTGGTTTTTTTGACGATGAATATGTCACCGGAGGTGGCAGCGGAAGCTTTTCGGCGCGGCGCTTCCGGGTACATTGTGAAGAGTTCCGCAGCTGAGGAATTGGTCCGGGCCATTCGGCGAGCCTTGCGATCGGAGTCGTACATGTCTACCGCCATCACCAAGGAGACGGTCGACTTCCTTTTGAGGAGCGGCGGTTCCTATACAGAAGAACAGCGCATCACGCCTCGCCAGAGCGAGGTCCTGCAACTGCTTGCCGAAGGCAAGTCGATGAAAGAGATTGCCGGCATTTTGAACCTGAAGCCAGGAACCGTAGCTTTTCACAAATACAAGATGATGGAAACCCTCGGCTTTAAATCCAACGCGGAATTGCTACAGTATGCAATCAAACGCCACCTTGTAGGTTGAAGAAGACGCCGTTCGAGCCAAGTCACAAGGGTTTCAAACGTGATTGAAGATGGTTGTTGCTCAAAGCTTTCAACGCTGCCGTCCTGCCGCGCGAGGGGGTTTCCCAATGCCCGCTAGGGCTGGACCGCCGTCGCATAGCTATCCAGTTCTTTCGTCTCGTCTTTCCGGGCGGCAAGCGTTGGGTTGGGGTGGTGGGACAACCAATCTGAAATCCCAGTCTCGCCGTCGCGCACCTGAGTTGTTGTCATGATTTGCTTTAGAGCCTCCAGAGAACGCTTGACGTAAATGTGACGCTTTACGTCAATGTGGTCGCTTCTTGCAGCCAACGCAAACCACTTGTAGGCCTCGGTATAACTCAAGGGAACACCGAGACCATGCTCGTAAAGGACGCCCAGATTCAATTGCGCCAGCGCATGGCCCTGCTCTGCCGCTCTCTCGAACCAAGCGGCTGCTTCGCGATAATCGCGACCGACACCTTCACCAGCCCAGTACATATAACCGATACTGTTCTGTGCGATTGCATCCCCTTGTTCGGCCGCTCGCCGAAACCACTTTGCCGCTTCGAAATTATCCTGCAGGCTCTTCTCGGACTGATACAGACCCGCCAATTCGATTTGTGCTGCCACAACACCATGCTCCGCCGCCTGGCTATAGAATCCCGCCGCCTTCACGGGATCTCGGCGAACACCGTTTCCGGCCTCGTACATGTGTCCCAAGGCGCGATACGCCTCCATGATTCCAGCATCTGCAGCCTCACTGAACAACTTCAGTGCCTCAGGATAATTCTGCGATGTACCCACCCCCTCCAGATACATCATTCCTAGATTATGTTTCGCGGACGGATGCCCCTGATCCACGGCAAGACGCAAAAGCTTAAAGGCTTCAACCGCATTTTTTGGAATGCCTCTGCCATGCAGATACGCCTCCGCTAACTCGTTTCGAGCTGCGGCCAGACCTTGGTCGGCAGCTCGGCGGTAGAAGTCTGCCGCGCGAGCGTAGTCAAGCTTCACACCCTGGCCGTATCGATACATATGAGCGAGGTTGAACTGTGCCTCTGGAAGTTTTTGTTCTACAGCGCTACTAAACCAACGTACCGCCTCCCCATAATCCTGAGGCACTCCAATTCCACGCGCGTAAGAATACCCTATGCAATTCTGCGCTTTGGCGAACCCGCCCCGGGCCGCTTGCAGGCACCACTTCGCGGCTTCGGCATCGTTTTTCGGCACGCCAAGGCCATGTGCGTAGGATTCGGCCACGCTGTATTGGGCATATATATCGCCCGCTTCGGCCTGTCGTAGAACCGCGACGAACGGCCCGGATTCAGTCGGTGGGCCAGTTCCCACATTCTTAGAAGATATCCGGTGCACGTCCTGTGCGTTGAGTAACATCGCAACCAGGAGGACGAACCCGTAAGCTGAGACCGCTTTATTCATCGCAACCACTTTCTGTTTCCGTTTCCTTTTTGACAGCGCCATCCATTGCATCGCGCATTTCTGGGCTATCTTTGATACATCTCGCGAAACACTCGCCCCGTGCGGCAACAACGGTTGGAACGTAGCCAAAAAGACCAATCAACAAAACTGCCAACACTAACAGTTCCCTTGGTTTTAGTTGGAAGGCGTGATGACAAGCGGCTCTGTCCAGGGTGCGACAGTGACGCAACGATTGACGTCCACTTGCGACGGGCGCCCCTGACCACTTTCAGATCCTTGATTGGTTAACACGAACTAAAGTTGGATAGGTCGGTAATCCGGCGAGAGCCGGCGACCCTTAGGAATTGCCTATTATTCAGTCAGTTTTGGACTGACAAAGTTAGCAGTTGCCGCACTGCGAAATGTTGCGTAGCCTAGATCCCTATTAAACGTCTGCCCGCGCAATGCGACTGGAGTAAAAAAGGTTTCGTTGTTTTCTTTCCCGCGTTAGTGAGGAGGAACTGCATGATACGGTTATTCTTTGTTTTCCTGCTGTTGATCAACTTTCTAGTGGCGCAACAAACCGCTACCGACACCCCGGGCCAGCAGAATTCCAAGTCATTCAACGGTGAGACGAAAGTAGAGGGCTGCGTCAGCAAATCTGCCGGCGACTTTATATTGATGAAGCACGATCCAGGCATGAGTTATCAGCTTCATGCAACGGGTAAAATACACTTGAGTCATTATCTGGGACAACAAGTAGAAGTGATCGGAAAGGAATCGCCGTCGATGAGCACAAGTTCTAGCTCGTCAGCAAGACTCGGATCGCCGTCCGTGGCGTTAACGATAACCTCGATAAAAACCATCGAAAAACGATGTTCCGCCCAATAGCATCAGACCATTACCTCCACCATCACGACATAGCCGGTCTTTTCATTTCGCCTTCTCAAATCCCCTGGGCGCTCTAGCCTCTCTTGGGTGCGTGACAAACTCTGTCACAATTAACAGTTTAGAACCACTAGCCCGGTGCCTTAAATTGCTCCTTCAGGTGGATGGAACTTGTATTTCGATACGACAGGCCCGTCTCGGCACTTGTGGGGATACCGTAAAATTGGTGCCTTCGCCTTCCGGTTTTGTTGATGCGAAAGCCGCGGTTCGGCTTTAAACGTTGCCGCACTCGCTTTTTTCGGGAGTTCCGTGACTAGCAATACTACTAGGAGGTCAGATGCGTGAATATGTGATACCGTGGCTTCGCTCCGTTAGTGACCCAGCGGCGCTGTGTGGCCTTATCAAAGGTGTGGCGAGACCATTTGTTTCAGGAGTACGCCGATGATCGTAAGAAGAAATCTCCCACGTGTTCTAATCGCCGATGATCATACGCTGGTGGCTGAGGCGTGCAAGAAACTGCTGGAGTCTGATTACGATATCGTCGCCACCGTTGGAGACGGGCGCTCGCTCGTAAGGGCGGCCGCAGAATTAAGACCCCACCTCATCATTGTTGACGTCTCCATGCCTTTACTGAACGGTCTGGATGCCGGCCAGCAAATAAAGGAGTTGTTGCCTAGCGTGAAGTTGGTTTATTTGACGATGAACCATGATGCCGATCTGGCGGCTGAGGCATTCCGTCGGGGAGCATCTGGCTATTTGCTCAAAACCTGCGCGGCTTCGGAACTGGCGATTGCCGTGAGGGAAGTGCTGCGAGGTAAGTCTTATCTGTCGCCCATGATCGCCAAGGATACAGTCGATTTTCTGCTGCGCCAGGACAAAAAGCTCATCGAAGAGGGCGAGCGGCTGACTGAGAGACAACGCGAGGTGCTGCAGCTCTTAGCGGAAGGAAAGTGCATGAAGGAAGTGGCCGGTGTGCTGAACGTTACAACGCGCACCGTCGCCTTTCACAAATACCGCATCATGGAAGTCCTTAATGCCAAGAGCAATGCCGAACTGGTTCAGTATGCGATTCGGCACCACTTGATTGCCGCCTGACCGGTTGATCCGATCTTTCACGCAATTATTCCCTCAGTGAACGCCGCCGCAAGCCCTCGCCTGCTTCCACTGCCTCATCATTCCCGCGGGACTTCACGTACCCGCACATCCGCTCGATGCAACCAAGAGCCAAGAAACAGCAAGGGTTCAGAGATAACCAAACTTCGAATTATCTGGTCGTCCCGGACCCTCGCATGATCAAGCGCTCTTGCGAATGACTCTCAAGCCGGTGGCGCACACCAAACAGAAGCTGCCGACCAAGCCGATCAAGGGCAGCAAGCTGCCAGTCTTTGGCAGTTCGCTGGGAGAAGCGGCCGGGGCCGGCAGCGGTGCGGGTGCTGCGGCGGCGATCAAAACTGGTTCATCAGCAGGAGGCGCCGGTGGCGGAGGCGGCATCGAGCCGGTCAGCTGGCGCCGATGTTCTGCCACAACCACCGGTTCCTCCACGATCTTTGTGGCCGAGACCCTCATTCCTTTCTTCAGACCGAAAGCGTCCGTCTGCTGGCCATCAACCATAAATTTCTGGCCTTTGGGGATCTTGAAACTCTGGTTGGTGCCATCTTCGAGAGTAAGTATTACGGAGTTTGGCGGCGAAACGTGCCACACCTTTCCCGTGACACTCATCACCGTAGTGACAGTCTGGGGAGTCGTGATTACGGTAAGCGTTCTCTCCAGCTTCATCCCCGGTTTCAAATCGTGAATCCCGAGTTGCTGACCGCCAACCGTAACCCGCGTGCTTTCCGGCACATTGTGAAAATCGCGAAGCGAACCGTCTTCCATCTTCACCATCAAGTCATTGCCGGAAACGTAGACGACTTCGCCACGCTCGACTGTAACCTTCTGAACTGCCTGCCCACTGCTCGTAGAAGTCTCCGTTTTCACCTGAGCGCTCATGCTCACAGCCAAAGCGAAGCACATCACCGCCACGCTAAACCCTACCCACACTCGTGTCGTTCCAGTTGTTGAGTTCATCGATTTTCTCCTCGTTGATTCATGAAATTCAGGATTCATGCAATCTTGGTCTTGAGACCTATGCCCCGCAAACGAATAATGGTGCTGTCGCCCGCAGTTCAATGTTGTAAAGCCTGTGCGCTCTCCGAATCTGAGCTAGACGCCTGAACGATAAATCGTTGCGGCGCGCTTCCGATAACGTAGAACGGATAGCAGGTCACCAGGGTAAGCGACCGCGTCGCTCGCGGTTGCAAAACAGAAACGTTGTCGGGACGCACGATTAGGATCTTATCCACCGTGTATCTATCGATCCGACCTGGCGTTAGGAGTTCGATCACATCCCCCGGACCTAAGTCCTTAAGCACTCTAAAAAATCCATCTCGATGGCCGGCAATCGCAGTGTTGCCTTTCTCACCAGGTCCAACGGTACCGACAATGTGGCCAACGCCCCGGTTCAGGGTCAAATCATCCGTTCCTTCAAACACCGGTACCTCAAGATGAACTTTCGAAACACGTAGCACCGCCAGTGGCGGATCGAAATGCTGCGTCAAGCTTTCTTCATACTGCGCAATTCGCTTCTTTGACCACAGGCCAAAATCAAACTTGAGCCGGGCTTCCAGCGGCAAAGTCTCCGCTGTTTCGACGCGCTTTTCCGCTTGCAGATTCTCGAAGCGGTTAAGCTCCACGCGCGACATGACTTTCCCATGGATATACGCAGCCAGATAAATGCCGATCAGCAACCACCCGCAAATGAATAACAGTTGCCGGATCCGGCTCACGATCCTCATTTCCACGGCATCCTGGTGACGGGCGGTATCCAGTATCCATAGCCGCCGACGCATTAACCCAACACTGAATGTGGCCTCGTCGGTACTGATTCGAAGTCTAGATAACAGAGTGATGAGCGGTAACTGTTAATAGTGACAGCACAAAGTATCGAGTTCAAAAGAGTGTCAGATAGTGATTGCGAAAGTAGAAAGTGCTTGCCTCTGTCAACAGTACCAGTGGGAAGCTGCTCCAACGACTCGTAAAAGAAACACATTAGCGAAAAATCACATCTGGACTGGCTGTTATGCACAATTTCAAGAAGGAAACCGCCGGGAACGCTTTTTATGTTAGCGACTGTTACGTATGGTCAGCGATTTATTATTTGGACTCACCAACAAACTATCGCGAATATATTCCTCATTATGGCGTATCGCCTGCTATTCTCCGCGACAACCTCGTGATGCTGGATTCTTCGACGAAACGAATCAGCCTGCCGGCGAGCTTTCACATATTCTCAATATCGCTATTGGTCTTTCTTATCGGCATTCTCCTTTTGTACCTCGGATGCTAGAGAGCCGAATCCAGCAACGGAAACTTTGCGGCACATTCGGTGTCAACAATTCTTCAAAGAAAGCGGCGGGCGGCACATCAAGTCGTTGCCCACGGTCGGCTCCGTGAACGAATCCACAGACTTTTGACTCGGAGTCGATTTGTGATCAAGGCCGGCCTGAACCGGTTAGGGTCCAGACCGTGTGGGTGGCGGGCAGATAAAATCAGGGGCGTTGTCTTGCGGATTGTTGAACCAGTGTTTGTTGAAGCTTTGTGCAGTTATGATTGTTATCAAAGAACAGTGTTGTTCGTCACCTGTCATAACAGACAGAAAACTGCGTGCTCCAATTCAACCTGGAATGTTTTGAATAGCAGTGCAGATGAAATACACAAGAAATCTCGTTTCAGTACTTCTGTGGAATCCAACGATAGTTCCAGTCCGGAGCTTTATATCCTTTCGGTTTCTGTCGTTTTGGAAGGGTGATTTTTTCCATCGGTATCCTCTTCCATGGCACAGCACTGAGGAGGTGGGCGATGCAGTTCAGTCGAGCCCGCTCCTTATTGTCAGTCTGCACAACGTGCCAAGGGGACTGTGGCGTATCAGTCGCCGCAAACATGGCATCTCGCGCGCGGGAGTAGTCGTACCAGCGGCGATGTGATTCGAGATCCATCGGGCTCAGTTTCCACCTTCGCATCGGATCCTCAATACGTTTCAGAAAACGCTCGTGCTGCTCCGATTCGCCGACCTCAAACCAGTACTTGACTAGGAAAATACCGTTGTTTTTTACGAGCGACTCGAATACGGGGCACATACGGAGGAAATCAGCATATTGTTTGTGAGTGCAAAAGCCCATTACGTGTTCGACCAGGGCGCGGTTATACCAGCTTCTGTCAAAAATAACCACTTCACCAGCCGCTGGCAGCTCCTTCATGTATCGCTGTGCGTACAACTGTGACTTTTCTCGCTCGGTCGGAGCCGGCAAAGCCACGTGACGGAACACCCGAGGACTAACGCGCTCCATGATACGGTGAATGACTCCACCCTTGCCTGCAGCATCGCGACCTTCGAACACAACCACGATCTTGGCGCCGGTGGCAGTTACCCACTGTTGCATTTCCACCAATTTAGTTTGAAGCTTGCGGAGTTCGCGCTCGTATTCTTTGCCCTTGAGGCCGATTTTTTTTTGAATCGACCTTTCTACATGCTGATTATGCGGCAATCTCCCCTCCAGTGATCGACGGCAAAATCCACAACAATGTCAGTAGCTTGCAGGTGCCCAGACTATTGTGTTAACTGGCAGTTCTGTCAGTTCTTTAAGGTTGTGTTCGCGAAGAAGATTCGGCGGGTGCGCCCTCAAACCATACTGGGGTCCAAGCGACAGGCGTAGATCGCCTGGAATTCTATTTCATGAACACACCAGACAAATGCGCGAAAACTCTGGGCCGTGCCGCCATCGCCACTTTGATGGTGCTGCTTTCTCCAACTCTATGGGCTCAGCTCGGTGCGGCCAAGAACGCAACCCCGGAAGTGCAGCCTGAGGTGCGGTCTGAAGTGCAGCCTGAACCGCCGAAGGATCCCCTCAACCGGAGCACCCCGCGGAAGGCAGTGCTGGGGTTTCTCAATACCGTCCACAGGGGCAACATCGAAGTCGCCGCCCTGTATTTGAATACCCCCTTGCGCGGCCCAGATGCCCAGACCCTGGCAAAAGAACTTGCTGTGGTCCTGGATCGCCGCCTTCCTGCCCGGCTCAACGAAATCAGCGATGAGCCGGAGGGCTCTATGCCGGACCCGCTCAACCCCGACGAAGATTTAGTCGGAACAATCAGCACATCGGAAGGCGATCTCGACATTCTGGTCGAACGTATTGATCGCGGGAAGTTAGGAAAAGCCTGGCTCTTTTCTCGAAAAACCCTCAAATCGATACCCGGTGTTTATGACGAATTGAGCACCCCGGCGGTAGAGAAATTTCTTCCGGAATTCCTGGTCAAGAAGCGACTCGCGAGTATTCCTCTCTTCGAGTGGCTGGCGCTCTTGGGGGTGCTCCTCTTATTCGTGTTGTTCGGGCTGCTGGGCCGTCTGATCGGTTTGGTTGTCAGTGCATGCCGGCGCTATCTCTTGCGAAACGCCGACCTCAAGAACCCCCAAGTTTTGTCGTCGCCGATCCGCCTCTTGCTTGTCGCTTTTTCTATCTATTGGCTGCTATCTAGGGTCGGCCTGCCGCTGCTGGCAAGACAATTCTGGTCAACCATTGCCCTCATCATTGTCGTAATTGCCTGCATCTGGCTACTCGTGCTTTTTAACCGGTGGGGAGAGCGTTTTCTGGTCGCACGTCGTCCCAGCCTGAGCGGATCAGCTGCCATGTTGCGCCTGGTCCGTAGGGGAACGAACGGCCTCATTTTTTTTGCGGGCTTGCTCTTCGCTCTTCACCATTTTGGGGTTGACCCCACGGCTGCATTAGCCGGGCTCGGCGTAGGTGGAATTGCCGTCGCGCTCGCCGCCCAGAAGACACTCGAAAACCTTATCGCTGGCATTTCACTCATCACGGACCAGGCTGTTCGTGTAGGAGATACTTTGAAGCTGGGCGATGTCTTGGGCACGGTGGAGGATGTTGGTCTCCGCTCAACTCGTATCCGCACGCTCGATCGTTCCCTGGTTTGTGTCCCGAACGGACAGATTGCAAATATGAGCCTCGAAACTCTCTCGGCGCGCGACAAATTTTGGTTTCATCCAGTCGTCGGATTGCGCTATGAAACTACTCCAGTGCAACTCCGCTCCATCATCACTAGCGTCCGCAAGCTTCTCACCGGACACTCCAGTATTGATTCATCGACAGTGCGTGTCTGCTTTCTTCGCGTCGGCGCGTGCTCGCTTGATGTGGATATTTTTGCCTACGTGTTCGCCCGCAACTGGGACGGTTTTCTCAAGATCCAGGAAGAACTGTTGTTCAACATCATAAATATCGTCAGCGAGGCAGGAACCGAGATTGCCTTCCCATCGCAGACGCTATATCTCGCCGCGGGCGCGTCTGACAAGGCTCTTCCCTTCATGCCCGAAATCGCAGGGAAACGCAGCATAAAGGCGAATGAAGGCGAACCGGGTATGCGCTACTAAAGCGAGCCAGGCGTTGGCCTAGACCTAGGAGATGTCAAACTTCAGAATTCTCCTCGCGAGTGTCTCGGCCATCCTGCTGTTTCTGATGGTCCGCTACTGATTTTAGAACAGCAGCTAAAATGCCTCGCCGACACCCATACTCCATGTCCAAGTGTCCTTGCCGCGTGCCACATCGGCACGAAGATTGACACCGTAGGGCTTACTTAATTGGAACCTTGCTCCCGCACCACCGCCAGGAAGAATCTCGCGGATCCTTAACAGTTGGCTCCCGCCCGGTAGTACTTCACCGATGCCTGCAAATGCCACAACTCCGAATCGTTTGGGCAACGTCAAACGGTACTCCAGTTGGGTCGCATACATGTAACGATCGAGATATCGGCCCGCCGTGTATCCCCGCAATTCATTATTAGTTCCGTAAATGCAATTACCGTAAAAAGGAGGCTTCCCGCCTGTCCCACAAACAAACAGATTGTAAGCAAGAACTTGCTTCTTGCTCAGACTGCCGTATTTATTGAAAGTGAACCGATAGGCCTGAAAGGAGTATTTACTGCCTAGATCTTGGGAGAAAAAATCCGACGTGAAATTGAGGGACATGCCCCTGGTCGGATAAAAGCGATTGGGAGTAGTGTCGCGGTTCACTCGCAAACCTAAGGCTCTTAGCTCCGTTTGCAGGCCGATATCGGGCGGGATATAGCTTGCGTCGCTTGTTCCGTTTCGCAAGATCTCCGAACTTCCGGTCCAGAATCGCGCTCCCAGAAAAAAACCCCATGCTACCCGACGCAACAGTTCACCTCGGAATACCTGGCCTGTTTGTTTGAGGGGCAACTTGCGTCCTTCATTTCCAGCGATCAGTCCGATGCCGTACAAATCGTAGTTGAGATTTCCGCGAGCATAAACAGCGGTGATTCGAAACGTATCCTCTTTCATGAACAAATCTGAATAGGCGCCGAACGAGCGGCTCCCGTTATTGGTCACCAGGCCCGCCATTCCAATCACCGAAGGTGGAGACACCGTATCGTTCTTGCTGAAGGGGAATATATAGCCCAGGACCGGCACGATCCCCGTGCCCACGGCCGGGCTGGAAATGGGAAGAGGAGCCACGATCCAGGAACTTTTTTTGTCGGATTTTTTTTTATCTCGACTCGTGATTTGAGTTTCGGGTCTTTTCTCCGTCTCTCCCGAGGGAATACCAGGTTGTTGTGAATCCCCTGCGCCCTTGGTGGCCTTCTCAATTACGCTCGGCTGTTGTTGACCGCTAGTCGTGGAAGTCAGTACGACACAAGCCGCCAGAGCGACCCACAGGACCAAGAGCTTCTGCGTGGAAGCGTTGTTCTGTGTTTGGCGACTCACTCCCGGCTTCATAGGTTCAGCTTCCCGCGCTTTGTGCCTACCGAATCGTTCCCGCCTGGGTGACAACTTCATTCAGGCGAGTCAAACGCTGCGCGCCCGGATTCGGCTGGGCAGAGCCGAGGAATGCCGCAACCGCAACATCGACTCCGCGGAACAAACGCCGGTTCGAATCGTCAGAAAACCGCGATGCTCGAACAGATCACTAACCGGATGGGCAACCCGTGCGAAGTAAAAAGAAACACCCGAATCTCGCAGCTCATTTCTTACGGCCCGGTATTTCAAGACAAGGCGACACCAATTTCCGGACTAGCCTGAAGATTGACAATGATCCCAAACGATGACCCCAAACTAAGACCGCTTCATTCTGTCAGCCACTGCAACTTTTGCCAGTCCTCGCGCGCAAGCGGCGTTGTACCTCCGCTTGTGTGAGGCTGGCCACGGTGGATTGCTGGAGTCTGTCGCACCGCGATTTCTGACTGTCGATTCTGCCAGTATGCAGACTGCAATCCGCTGAATACTCTGTCCCCGATGATTTTTCCTACTGTCCGAGCAGTAATGTCAAATCCCGGTCGACATTGTTAGGTGACCGGACAGTAAAGCACCGGCTACCAATGCAGGAGGATGCGTGCGTGCCATCAGACTAGTTCAACATCTCAGAGCGAACGCGGATAGCATGTCCGACCGATTGCTCGAGAAGATCCGCAATTCGAGCAGTTGTCGCGATCTATTGGTGAGAGTCCCGGCAGCCGAACACAAGCGCTTTTCACTGAACATCTGCCTCAACCTGGCGGAGTGGCTCGCGTCTGAGACCAACTCAGCGATTGAGTACCGTTACGTGGCATTAGGCACCCGACGGTGGGAGCAGGGCGTTCCCGTCAGCCAGTTGTTTTGGGCCGTCTGCATTACCCGCGAGCATCTGTTGGAGTACATCCAGCAGGAATGCTTGCTCGACGAACCGGTTGAGTCTTGGGGAGGTGTGATGCTACTGCGTTCGGTCAATCAATTCTTTGATCGAGCTCTTTACGCCACACTCGTTGCCTATCAAAGAGCTGGCGTCGATGACCTCGCAGCTTCGCATGCTGTATTCCGACAGGCGGCCTCGTGAAGGTGGCTCATATCAGCGCGGCGTGGAGTAGGTTCGGCGTTCAGCATCGTTCGCCAGCGATGGCCAACGCCGTCGCGTCGGCAACCGACCGGCTTCGCTCGGATTTAATGAAGTTTCTGACCTCTCGACGCAGCACGAATCAGATTCGTCAATAGTCCGTGTTCTACGCGCTGTTCCTGGTCAAGTAGTGGCAAAACCGGGCGCTGAGTCGAACCTGGCCGGTGCCCGGTACGCGTGAAGACTACGAGGAAAGACAAAAACGATGATCGCTGTGACGTTCTTTATCGATTCGAACCGCCGCGGGCAAATCACAAATCAATAGATGTCCTCGTTAGCCCGTTTTCTGGCTCAATTGCACGTTAAGCGATGACATCGTCAACGTCACTATGTCATCGATTCGGGCCAGAGCCTGTGCCGAGAAAAGTCTGCAAAATCTCTCTTAAGTCTCTGAATTCGCTGGGTTTCTAGCCCAGTCAACTCCATCGGAATAGTTCCCTCCTCATTCGCTCCGCGAAATTCCATTTGACAGAACCGCCCTTCCGTAGATGATGTTCATCACCGCGATCCGCGGTGAGGGACCTTGCCTTCCGAACCCATGAAAACTACTAGCCTCGAACTGACACGAAATATCAGTTTTCGCTCCTTTGGTTTGTGGGCAGGGATGCTCCTCCTGATCTGCTCTGCACGCGGACAATCTAGCGGCGACGGGCCAATACTGCCACGAGACGGCTCAAGCTCCGTCAGGTTAGCGGCGGATTCCCTCCCGACAGGCCGCACACCTGCCTCGCGTGGCATTCAACCGCTGCGCGTGGACGTGAACCTTGTTCTGGTACCCGTGACCGTCAGTGATTCCATGAACCACACTGTCGCTACCTTGAAGAAAGAAGACTTCGCACTTTACGAGGACAACAAACGCCAGGAGATTCGATCTTTCTCGACGGAGGACGTTCCAATTTCTGTAGCAATATTGGTAGACGTGAGCAAGAGTATGAGCGACAAGATTGATGCGGAGCGAGCGGGGATTGTCGAATTTTTCAACAATGCAAACCCTGACGACGAGTATTTCGCCATCGCATTTTCGGATCGCCCTCGGCTATTGTCGGATTCCACACAGTCCGTTGATGAGATCCAAGGGCGGTTGCTTGCGGAGGAACCTGGCGGCCCGACGGCAATGCTGGATGCTGTTTACCTGGCCGTCTCGAAATTGCGATCCGCGCGCTATGAACGGAAAGCGATTCTCATCCTCTCCGATGGTGGAGATAATGCAAGCCAATACACGCTGCGAGAAATAAAGAGCTTGGTCCAGGAATCCGACGTACAGATCTTTGCTGTTGGATTGTTCGAAACATCTTTCTTTAACACCTTCGAAGAAAAACTAGGGAAGATATGGCTGAGTGAGATCACCGATGCGACCGGCGGCCATACTATTACTGTAGAGAACCGCGATAGGATCTCCGAAGCCGCCGCTACCATCAGTCGCGCAATGCGAAACGAATATGTGCTCGGCTATCGGCCCGGTAACCTCGCCAAGACCAAATGGCGAAAAATCAAGGTGCGGCTCACATCGCCCGATGAGCCTCCCTTACACGCGTACTATAGGCAGGGCTATTCAACGATGCACTAGCGCCGCTCTAATCAATACTCATACTTCGAGAAACCTGTTTTCTTCACCCCAATCATTCGCGAGAGGATTGGTGTCTATCTGGAGTCTCCCGTGGCAGAGAGTCCGAGGGGATGGGCGGTTCCCCTCGGTCAGAGACAGCCTCTAGTAGTGGGTGTGGCCGAACGAGAAAACAACTCCAGGAGAATAGCGGAAATTGTTTTGGTTGTTCGTCCCACTAAATGGATTGCTGAATCGAGTGAGAAGGTAATCAAACTCGGCCGGGCGAATTGCAATATGCTTGCCGACCGGGATGTCTACACCACCGCCAACCTCCATTGAGAACGCTTCGGCGGAGGGCGCTTTCGAGACAGCACATCCGCTAGCGATTGGCTGGCAAATCGTATGATATGCATTGCCATATAGGTTGGTGTGCGCCCCCCCAAACAATATTTGGCCATAGGGCTGGACGCGATGTGCACGCACTTTAATCTGCGGCCCGAAAAGATAAGTAAACAGGTTGCCTTGAACATTTCCATGTAGCCCCGATGGAAAAGTCGAATTGGGAGGAATGTTAAATTGGGTCGTATTGCTCCCATATCCCTGCAAGTCCGCCTTGATGCCCAGGAATTCGTTGATGTTGTAGTTGAACTCTCCACCGCCGCCGTTCAGGCTGTGTCCCTGCGCGTAGGGAGCGCTCGGGCCGTAGCGGGCGTAGTCGTAATTCGCTCCTACCTCAGCTCTGGGAAACTCTTGAGCCCACGCAGACATGCCTAATATCAAGATAGCTCCAAGAACACTTACCGTTTTGAGCTTCATTTCGCGTTTTCCTCCGTTTTGAGTACGAACTCGATCCAGCTTGGCCTCTGCAAGTCGCAACCGACAAGCAATTGCGTACTCCCGGCGCTTAAAGACATCAGAGGCTTGACTTCACTTGGTCGAGGTTACGCAGCAGGCTCGACTATACAAACTGGCAAAAGTGACAGCCTTTTACGAGTTACTTGAAATTGAGTCCGGCTCGCCCCCTACTTCACAGAACCGTTTCCAGTAGCCCGTGGCTGGCTACACTCTTAAGTTTGGCTGTTTCACTAACAAAGCTTTGGTAGCCCACTGTTACTTGAAGCAGTGCATTTGTTCGCATCGCATAACTAGTATGCATTGCACTCAGTCGCGACCTCGATTTGCTTCAGAAAGAGGAATCACAGACGAATACATTTGTGCAATCTCTAGCCGACATCACAAGGCGAAGACAGTCCCGATGGGCCCTATTAATCCCCTTGCTGATAGCAGCATCCACCATAGGAGCATTGGCCGGATTGGCCCTGGTGTATTCGGCCGATCTTCCTCCAATCGGCGCCCTCGGCCACTATCGCCCAATTTCAAACACAGTTCTTTACGATGATGAGGGCCGCGCATTTGGATCGTTCGCCCTCCAGCGTCGCACGATCGCGGAGTATGAAGATTATCCGAAAGTACTTTACGACGCGGTCCTCTCGATCGAGGACAAGAACTTTGAGAAGCATTCGGGATTCGAAGTGTGGCGCATGCTGGTCGCAGCCTGCCACAATCTCCGGCCCCACGGAAACGTTCAGGGCGCTTCCACTTTAACGATGCAACTGGCGCGTAACTTATTTCTTTCGCCGGAAAAAACTTTTCAGCGCAAATTTCGCGAAATCGCGTTGGCCGTTAAGATTGAGCGCCACTTTACAAAACCTCAGATTTTCACACTTTACGCAAACCAGATTTACCTGGGCCATGGAGTCTATGGATTCGCCACGGGCGCCGAGTATTACTTCGGAAAAAAGGTAAGGGATCTGACTATCGAGGAGGCGGCTATGCTTGCCGCGCTCCCCAAGGCGCCAAACAACTACTCTCCGATCAGATACCCGGCACGAGCGTTAGGCAGGCGTAATCTGGTCATCGATGCGATGGTAGGAACCGGCAAAATCACCAAGAGTGAGGGTGCTGAGGCCAAGAAAATCCCAATATGTCTGCACATACACGACGATCCAAACTTGCTGGCGCCGTATTTTGTCGAAGAGATCAGGCAGTATTTGGAGAAGAAGTACGGCACCGAGCAAGTTCATGAAGCCGGCCTGAGGGTTTATACCACTCTCAATGTGGACCTGCAAAAAGCCGCAAATGCCGCATTGCTGGATGGACTTGCCGATTACGAACGACGTCATGGATGGCGCAGTCGCCTTCAAAACAACTCTAGTGGCGCAGGTACGATACCTTACAGTAGTCTCGAACCGAGCGAGGCGATTGCAGCCGGCAACTATGTTCATGCCGAGGTGATGTCGGTCTCTCCAGCATTGGCGTTGTTAAGAATTGGTCAATACACCGCGAGCATCGGAGCCAGCGATGTCTCCTGGACTGGCCGCACTCTTCCGCATCTGCTATCGGTAGGTGATCTTGCCTACGTGAAGATTCTTTCCGTCGATTCCGACTTCAAAGCGCGGGTTCGCTTCGAAGAAGACTCCGGAGCCCAGGGCGCATTGCTCGCGATTGACAATGCGAGCGGTGAAGTTAAGGCCATGGTGGGAGGTCGTGATTTTAACGAATCCAAATTCAACCGCTCGACGCAAGCGCTGCGCCAGGTCGGATCTTCTTTTAAGCCGTACGTCTACACCGCCGCCATCGATCAAGGTGCGACGCCTGAGGACACAATATTGGATGCCCCGGTGACGTTTACGACAGCTTCCGGTCCTTACAGCCCTCACAATTACGATGAGAAATTTGAAGGGGAGATTACCCTGAGACATGCATTAGCGGAGTCCAGGAACATTCCAGCGGTAAAACTGGCGCAAAATTTGGGCATCAAGACGGTCATTGGGTACACGCGCCGTTTCGGTATCGCCGAACGCATACCGGCTTATCTGCCTATCGCCTTGGGAGCCGCTGAACTGACTTTGCTGGAACACACGTCCGCATACAGTGCGTTCCCGAACGACGGTATGCGCGCGGTCCCGCACTACATTCTGAAGGTAACCGAATACGATGGCCGCATACTTGAGCAGAATTACCCTGCCGTTCAGGAGGCTGTCAACGTGCGCACCGCCCGCATCATGACATCAATGCTCCGCGAAGTCGTACTGCACGGCACTGGAATTGCGGCTGCTCAAATGAAATATCCCTTAGCCGGTAAAACAGGTACCACCAACAATTTCACGGACGCCTGGTTCATTGGCTTTTCACCTTCCATAACGTGTGGTGTGTGGGTGGGATTTGATGAGAAGAAAACCCTAGGCAACAAAGAAACAGGCGCCAGAGCTGCTCTGCCCATCTGGATGAACTTTATGGCAACAGCGCTGCCCCGAGAGAGATCCCCTCGCGATTTCCTTCCCATTCCTGAAGAAACGAATCAGGAGTTGGCGACAACGAGCAAATGGGGACAAGCAAACGACGTTGCTCCTCGCCTTGTGCTGGGGAAGGAAAAACCCTGATGAGTGCAGATCAGAGCCCGCGCAGCGGACTCCATAACTAAAACTAAGTGGGCGCGCCGGGATCCGGGTTTTTGGAAGGAGACGCTGATATTTCTAACAGTTGCTGTCCTTCCAGAACTCTTTAATCCTTACTTCACCGCCGCACAACGCAAGTGTCGGAACAAATTCTGCTCTAGGGTCTGCAGCGAACCGCTGCGACCGTAGATGTCTTGCAATTGCGCGTTTCAGAAGTGTTACTCGGCTCTGCTATGAATGCCCTTTCCCAGATCGAACTCGGCCCCATTCCGGTTCGCACCGCACTTGTGGTAGGCCAGGATGCTGAGATCGAAGAACAGTTGCGCGGAATTCTAGATCCCGACCTATGGGTTCTGGGGAAAGTCTCCGACAACGCCGCGGCGCTGGTTGTGGCCCGCAATAGAAATTTTGATCTGATCTTGACCGACGCGAAGACCTCCGGCAGAGAAGACGTGGAACTGCTTCGCAAGCTGCGACGCGCGCGGCCGCACTCACGCCTGATCATTGTGGCTGAAGAAAGTACCCCTGCAGATGTAATTGCGTCGATGCGCGAACACGCCTTCGCCTATTTTTCCAAGCCTTTCTCGCCGAACGCTCTGGCCGTAATGATTCGTCACGCGATCAATGAACCTTGCTGGGACGATGGCATCGACGTGATCTCGGCAACACCGGAATGGATTCGCATTTCCGCCCGCTGCGACCTCGGAACAGCTGACCGTGTGTTGCAGTTCTTCGATGAGATTGCCGAGTTGCCGAATCCGGAGCGTTGTGCAGTGGGAATGGCGTTCCGTGAAATGCTGATGAATGCGATCGAACACGGCGGACGTCTCGATCCCGACCAGCAAGTTGAGATCTCTTATTTGCGGGTCCGCCATATGGTGACGTGCCGGATCAGCGACCCGGGAGAAGGGTTCACGCTCGATGAGATCCCACACGCCGCGATAGCTAATCCAGCGGACGATCCGTTGCACCACATCGAATATCGCGAAGCGGCAGGCATGCGTCCAGGCGGGTTTGGCGTTTTACTTACCCAGAAACTTGTTGATGAACTGGTCTACAACGAGCAAGGCAATGAAGTGCTACTCGTCAAGTATCTCAACTTTGAGCCGCGAAGTGCGAGCCCCCTTCCCGAAACCAATGACGGATCGTCAGCCTCCCGCTGAGCGCCGTGCCTTGGCAAATGTGGAACCATCAACGCGGTTGCCGCGAACAGCGCTCCTCATCGACGTGAACCGTACTCCCTTCTTCCACTCTTAACGCGCGCAGTCCTTCACCGCGCGGTTAAAACTACGCGGCTCTCTCTGTGGATGCACGACGCCGCTGAATCTCCTGGCAGAGCTGCCAGAATTTCTGGGTTTCAGTGTGGTTCAGCACCTCTGCACGAGCGTGTGCGAGCACATGAGCCATCGCCTCTTCCAACTGCTCGTCCGTGCAGGTGTGCAGGTTTGCAATTGCGTCTTTCATTTGCTTTCTCCAAGGCGGCATCGAACTGATAGATCACGACCGAGAATTTTGAAGTCGCTTCTCCGGGCAAACATCAGGGCAAAGATCAGCGCACCTCGGACATGCTTCCCAAAAGACGCTCCAATCATTCCTTGACGGGCGACACACTTTCACGTCCTAACACCGCGAATCTGCAAGCTTCTGCAGCGCGCTGTCACGTCAGCGAGAGAACTCTCAATTGGTTTAAATACCAAACTAAAGCTGCACTACGCACGCCGATGCCAAAACTGTCAGTTCTTACAGTCGACTACTGCGAAATCGGTAAGAATCTGTCTGCTGGCCGATGAATTGTTGGGGGGTGTCTCCAGCCGACAAGCCAGCAAAATGATAATCGAGGGACACTTTAAGACGCGCCAGTTATCCGACAGTAGGGTTACGACGCCTGCAAAAGTTAAGCCTCCGAAAAACTAGCGCCCACTGCGCTTCGTCCTCATAAAGCATTTATTTTGTGTAACTTACTAATTTACCTAGTGTTCGGTGTACGATCGAGTCTTGTTGTCGTCTTGGAGCCCGCCCTCGCTTTCTTTGAATCTTTTCGTGTCCAAATTCGGAGCCCAATCGGGGTGGTGGGCTGTTTTGAACTTCAATCAGCGTTGTACATGCTTCGGTTATGACGTTACGAGTCAGCGATTCTCCTGCACGCAATACGTATTCAACTGTATTCTTTAACGCGATTTTTGTTGGATACTAAGCGCTCCATGTCGTGCCGCGGACAAGCGAATCAGTTTGCAAGCCACGGCAGCCAAAGCTCAGGAAGATGTCGAAGATGCATAGCGAATTTCACGTGAACTTCACAAGGCTTGCATGTTTACCGTTGTATTCGGGGACGAGTCAGGGATAAACTTGCGTTAATTGTTTACCCCGGAACGATAGATTTGACGATTCCGCAAGGAATTTGACGCTCTGTTTTCCGCGATTAGGGTGTGAACCACCTGCAAAGTGCTTTTCGAAATCGGGGGTTTCTATGAGTTCTGGCCACCCCGTTCTGACAGTACACAGCCGCCGAAACTCCTGCGACTAAAGCCAGTTCCAAGGCACACACGCCTAATGCCGCGAGCGTGTCCGTGCAATACGTTTAACCCTTCGGGAGTCGCCATGTCGTCGCAACCGCTGCCAGCGCCAGCTAATCGATTATTTCGCTATCTTTTCGAGCAAGCTTCCCTGGGAATCGCAGTGGAGGATCTCGAGGGGAGAATCTTGCTTGCAAACCCAGCGCTTTGCTCCATCCTGGGATATACGGAGCAGGAACTGCGCACGATGAGCTGTTCGGAATTTGCTAATCCCGAGGATTCCCAGGACGATTGGGCACTCTTTCAACAGCTTCGCGACGGCGTCATTGACCACTACTCAATCGAAAAACGCTACATAAAGAAAGATGGCGCTCGGATTTGGGGACGCCTGAATGTCTCGCTTTTGAAGGAAAGCGATGGAGGGTCGCCGCTGGTTTTTGCCTTTGTCGAGGAGATCACGGAACGCAAGCTCTCCGGAGATGAGCTAGCACGAAGCAACGAGCGGTTTCGTTTGGCGATGGAGGCGGGCAAGACAGTCGCGTGGGAATGGGACCTTACCACTGGGCGAGATTCCTGGTACGGGGATCTCCAGACGATGTTCGGAATTCCGTCCGATACATTCGTCGGGCGGTCGGAGGATTTTTATCGTTACGTCCATCCGGACGACCGCCAATCGGTGTCGAAGGCGGTCGCCGATGCCCGGCAAACACGGAAGCCATACGCAGCGGAGTTCCGCGTCGTTAGGCGTGACGGGATAGTGCGTTGGGTCTTCGCTACGGGAAAATTCTATTACGGAACCAGTGCTGATGCCGAGCGGATGCTTGGCATCGCGACAGATATTACCGAGCGCAAGCAGGTCGAGGAAGCGCTTCGCGAGAGCAACGAGCGGTTTCGTCTCGCGGCTCAGGCGGGAAAAATGTACGCATACCATTGGGACGCTGCAAGCGACCTGGTTACGCAATCCGAGGAGTGCGCGAACGTCCTCGGTCTCATCGATTCGGGAGACCACCTCACCCGTCAACAATTGGTGGCCAGAGTCCATCCCGACGACCGCGCACGTTTTATCAGTGCGGTTGAACATCTTACTCCAGAAAACCCAACGCTCCATCTGAGCTATCGCTTCTTGCGCTCCGATGGCGCGTTCACTTGGGTGGAAAAGAGCGGCCGTGCATTTTTTGACACACAAGGCAGACTTTTGCGCGTAATGGGAATGGTAGCGGATATTACCGAGCGCAAGCAGGCGGAGGAAGCGCTGCATCAGAAAGATAACGAACTTGCAGAAGCTCAGCATTTGACGGGAATGGGGAGCTGGGAGTGGGACGCTCGCACGGATGAAATGACTTGGTCGAAGGAGGTTTATCTCCGCGTCGGACGCGATCCCGGCTTGCCCGCACCCCGACTCAGGGAGCAAGCGAGCCTCTTCACTGCTGAAAGCTGGGACCGGCTCCAGCGCGCGATTGAAAAAGCCGTGCAGGCTGGAACGCCCTATGAACTGGACCTGGAAATAGTGAGCCCAGAGTCCACCGTAAGATGGGCAATCACCCGTGGCGAACCGGTGCGCAACGCGGACGGCCAAATCATCGGGCTCCGCGGCACCGTCCAGGACATCACCGATAAAAAGCAAGCCGAACAGGCACGGCGTGAAAGTGAAGATAAACTCCGGCTACTTCTCGACTCCACTGCCGAGGCAATCTACGGGGTTGATCGCGAACACCGATGTACATTCTGCAACCCGGCCTGCCTTCGCGCTTTGGGCTACGAGCGCGTTGATCAAGTCCTCGGCAAGAACATGCATGACCTGATCCATCACACTCGTGCGGATGGCACGAGGTTCCCCGTGGAGGAGTGTCGAGTTCATCGGGTAACCGAGACCGGGGAGCGGGTTCGCGCGGCGGAAGAGGTGCTTTGGAGAGCGAACGGAACAAGTTTCCCCGCGGAATACTGGTCCTACCCGCAGAGAAAAGAGAACGAAGTGGTCGGGGCTGTGGTGGCATTTATCGACATAACCGACCGGAAACTGGCGGAGGCCGCAATTGCAAACGTGAGCCGCAAGTTGATTGAGGCACAGGAACAGGAGCGTATGCGGATTGGCAGAGAGCTTCACGACGATATTGGTCAACGCCTCGCCCTGCTGGCCGTGCAGTTGCAGCAACTGCGCCAACACCCTCTCGTTTTGCCCGGAGTCCGCGGTCGTGTAAGCAAACTCCAGAAGCTGATTACGGAGTTAGCCAGCGATACTCAATCGTTGTCGCACGAACTGCATTCGGCAAAGCTCCAATTCTTGGGTATTGCCGCAGCCATGAGAGGTTTCTGTCGAGAGTTTGGCGAGCAGCAGAAAGTAGGGGTTGACTTCAGAGCCCACGATCTCCCCAGCACCTTGTCGCCGGACATTTCTCTAAGCCTCTTCAGAGTTCTGCAAGAAGCCCTCCACAATTCAGCGAAACATAGCGGAGTGCGGCACTTCGAAGTACGCTTGTGGGGAACCTCGGATGAGATTCATCTCACCGTTAAGGATTCCGGCGTGGGCTTCGATCGCGAAGCGGCAAAGCACAGCCGTGGTCTCGGTCTGATCAGCATGGAGGAGCGACTGAAGATGGTGAATGGAACGCTATCTATCGAATCACGGCCCAAACGGGGTGCCACGATTCATGCTCACGTGCCGTTGCGTGCCCAGGACGATTCGATGCGCGCCGCCGGGTAAGAACAATCTAGGGCAATGAGCCCCGGATCTGACTTTGGCTCAAAATCTGGCCTGTAGAAACTAAACGGGATTGAAGCTGCCCATCAGATGTCCCGATTCGTCCCGAACGGCAGAGTGTTCGGCAGAGATTCTGTCGCTGATATGTTTTCCCCGCTCGCGTTGAAACCTTGTTAACACATACCCACAAAGAGTATCCACAGCATGTTTCCTGGCGATTTCATCCCAGAGGTGTTCGACTTGAATAGCCGCATCCGCTTGACCTTGCGCCCACAAAAAAGGTGCACATTCCCCGCACGCCACAACACACGGGGGCTCTCCTTTCGCCGCTTTCCTGGCTTCCATCACGAGATCGTCCGCTACTTTCGTGAATCGACCTCGATCAGGCATACCATTCACCATAAACGTCGAGAGCATATCGACAAGATCCAGAGCTAGATAGCGCCTCTCGCCAATGGCGGCGTCAATATTAAATCGCTGAGCCTTGAGCCTCTCAAGAATACAATTGTGGTGCGATTTGGTCGCAAGCACGATAACGGCCTTCCCAGCCATCAAGGCGGTCTCGATAAAGCGCGAGAAGCCAATTAGGAAGGACGAATCATCACGATAGAATTGAACCTCGTGCTTGCGCGCATTTTCCCCATTTCCCGATGCAAGCGTCGGGACAGCCTCTTCATCAGGTAAGGAGCCGCGGCCCTGCACCTCTGCATCGCTAGTAAAAGCGAGGCCTCTCAATCCTGCACTGATAAAGCGCTTCCCCTGCCGAACCGCCTCTACTGCGGGTAACAGTTCGCTGCCGGCATATGCTTTAACTATGTAGCCCGCTAGCCCAACGCTGAGAGCTTCTTCGACGATCTCTGCAGAGGATTCTTGGCTGACAAAAAGGATTCTGGACTTAGGGGCAACTTTACGGATTTGTCGAGCGGCCTCGATCCCGTTCAGTGTAGGAAGCCCAAGATCCATCATAATCAGGTCTGGTTGCAGTTCTTCGGCTTTGCGAACTGCTTCCAGTCCGTCTGCAATCTCCGCGACAACCTGTAATTCGGAATTCTTTCTCAGCGTGGAGCTAAGGAATCGTCGGAAGGGCTCGTAATCTTCCACGACAACAACACGCATGACACTGGCACTAACGTTTCGCCGTTCGAATTGCATTTTTTCTGTTCCCGTGTGGGCACGCCTTAGCAAGGTGACCATCATCCACGGATTATGTCAATTCCACCAAAGTGGTGCTGTGCGAGCCTCAACGCCCACTATCCCTATATTTATTTCTAGTCGCGATGCTAGCGGTCTGTCAGTCCGGCAGCGCACAGTTGTTTTTTCTTCGGCTGGTATTTCTTACAGTTGCGTTGCCCGTCATTTGCATTTAAGCGTCAACGACGCTGGACAGGAGTTATCTCGACACTCCAGCCTTGGTTCTATTACGAATTTCGCAAAGATTGTATTGATTGAGAGGGCGAAGGCTTTGGTCCACACTGCGGTAGGGCCACGCAAGGACTCCGCAGAGCGAGAGCTCAGCACTACTCCTGTTGCGGTGGAGTATCTTCCGTCAAACAAAAAAGGCGCACTCTTCGTGCGCCTGAGCTAATTATTTCCCCGAAGGCTTCCGGATCAGGTTATGCGAGTGCAGGGACAGACCGAAGCCCGTCCCTGCTCCCTTGGTTAGTTCTGGAATAAGGTGTAGAACGTCCCTAATTGCACGTTGTCTGTTTCAACGCCGAACGCGCGATTGGCATCAATAACGTAGATGTCGAACGTGTCCGAGGTTGGTGTGCCGGAAGCGTCGCTGTCTGCGCCGAGGCCGGTGATCGTCAGAGGGCTACTGGTGCCAAACCCCGAGAGACTGACATCGGCTATTGGGGGTGTTGGTTTTAAATAGTTGGAGTCGGTGATACCGCTTCCGCTGGTGGCAACTTGGCCGACGGCGCTCCAGGCGTTAAAAGTCGTGGCCGAGATTCCGAAAGCGTTCAAGGCATAGTTACCGGCCAGAGCCGAACTAGTAGTCTGCTGGAACGCAGGCCCGGCGAACGAGTCGTTGTTGTCCATCGAGGCGGAAACGGCGTTACCGGCTCCGTCAAGATAGAGCTGAAGAGTTATTGGTCCATATAGATTGCTCGTGGCCGTGTCCTTCAGGATCAATCCCGTCAGAGTGACGCGGCCGGTTGCATCCACGGTATAGCTGGCGCTCGGAGACGCGGCAGTGCCGGAGAACTGGTCGACAATGTCGTTGAAGTCAGCCGTGCCTGACGTTGAGCCATCGGAGTTAAAAGTGAGAGCGGCGGCGAAGGTGAGTGACCCATTGGCATCGCTACCTTGGCCGGTGACTACGTAGCTATTACCTGTTAAAGACGCACTGGTAAAGCCTCCAGTCAAGCTGCCCTGTGAGTAAGCAGTTCCGCCGGTATTGGCGTTCAGTTCGTCGGCAGTTTCGACCAGAACGATCTTGCTCGAACTGACAACGTAACCTGCGTAATTGACCTCGAGGGATGCCGGGTTGAAGTTGACAAGGACACGTCCCAGCGAATCGGGGCCAGTGAAGGTACTCCCCGGGAGAAGTGTTTGCTTCTGGCTAACGGTGCCGCATATATTTGTGTCGATGACGCTGCCGGCGCCCGAGATGCTCCCTGGTCCCGGATTGTTATCGACGTTAATAACGCCTCCAAACGCCCCCGCGCAGCCATTAATAGCACCGCCAGAAGCGACGAAGGCATACCCGCCGCCTGGAGCGGCTTTCGTAGCCGCTGCATTCTGAAAGCTGAGTTGTCCGGCGCCTGTGGCGAAGGCATCGAACCAGTTCACCAAGCCACCCGTTGTAAGCGTCCCGCTGGTGATAGAGGTCATTGCGAGATTAAGGGTCTCAAGACCGTTGCCGCCAACCCCGATCTTGGTGCTGTTGGTAGCGAGAACAATCTGAAGGTTGCCGTCCGTCGTAGCGGTAATGGTGCTGGCACTGCTAATGGTGACATCCACGAGGACGAAGAGCGAGTCTGTGAAATCCTCTTCCCCTGTCGTGATTGCGCCAGCCGCAAGCGTAAACGCGCCCGCGACGTTAAAGGTGCCGTTTGTGTCCTGGCCAGACAACTGGAAGACATAGTTGCCGTCGGGCAATGTAATCGCGGATGGAGCGCCAACTGCGAAGCTGGCGACTGCCGACTTGGTGACGTCGTCGACAGAGGTTGCAGTGAGGGTGACGGTGCCGGTCAAAACGCTAACCGGAGCCTGATAGGTCACAGTAAGAGCCGCTGGGCTCACTAAGGTTCCACACTGGGGAGTCGGATTGGTGGAAGTAGTACAAGACAACGACCACGTGACACCCTTCGAGCCGTTTGCGACGGTGACAGTGAAACCGGCGGTGGCAGCCGCGCTGACCGTAGTTGGCGGCGACACATAGGCTACGGAAACGGGGTGGGACGAACTGCCACAAGCAATTAAGAAGCTGCAGGCCGCGGCAGCGATCAGCAAGAAGAATAGGCGTAGTTTCATCGCACACCTCCGTTTGCACCGCTGCCGTAATGGACTTCAGGGCGGGAAGCGGCGCCTACGACGAATCCGCGCTCATTGCGGACCGTAACCTGGCGGCCACCATAGATCAGCTGCCGGGCGAGTAGAACGTCTTTGCCGTGGACGTTTTCGTGAACGCCAACGACCTGGACTAACTCGCCAACTTGCATAGTCTCCTGAACCTGTTTGGAGAGCACGGGGCCGATATGAGCATCGACAGTCTTCCCGGAAGTGGAGATCAGTACGTGCAGCCCCATCGGACTGCCCGCGACGTGGTGGGTGACGAACGCCTTGACAGTGCCGACGAGAGTCACCTCGTGGGCGGGATCATAAACGAAGCCGAATCCCCGGCCGGCGGAGGTGGTCTCTTCTGAGGCAGAGGCTTGTGCGAACAAAACGGCGAGTAACATGCACGACGCCACACAAGCAAGCGCACGAGCAGTTCTGTGGGTGGTACGAGTCATTGTGGCACTCCTTTTGTTACAAGATTTTGGTGAGTGGAAGGTGGAGTCACACACGCACTGGTGCATCGCCTCCTCGCGGGAAGAGACGCAGACGCGCTCTCTTCACACACAAAACGCAATAGGTGCACGATCATAGGTAGAAGCGTAATGCTGAAGAATAAAAGAGAGGAACTGTCAATTGTTACGGGTAAGGAAGCGTACGTGTCTGAACTTTCCCCCGAGATGATCCAGTCTGAACTTAACGGAGATGTCTCCCCAGTTGCAGCGCCGCAGAAACCCCTCAGCCTGATATCCGGATAATGCCAATGCTAAGGACCGATTCAAAGAGTGTAATAACTGTTCCTTACAATTCAGCATGCAAAACACGACTAGTCGTGCGTGAGTGCCACGACGCACGCATCGGCGCTATCTCGACACCACCGACCAGTGATAGGTCCCCTAGTATTTCTTATAGTTGTGCTTTACCCACTTCTGACGAGACGCTAGGTGGGGAACCCTCGGCGGACTATGACGTGGCGGGCACTTGATGCCAAACGTTGCTGGTCCACCGTGCGATCGAAGCTAGGGACGATTGAAACGAAGGAGGCTGTTTTTGCAAGAAGTTCGAGTACTCCTGGCAGACGATTACGAGCCTTGGCGTCGTTGTGTATCTTCGTTGTTTCTGAAGCATCCAGGATTGCGGATCATCAGTGAAGTGTCGGATGGACTCGAAGCCGTCAAACAAGCCCAGGAGTTAAAACCGGACTTGGTCCTGCTGGATATTAGCCTGCCAAAGCTCAACGGGGTTGAAGCTGCGCGTCGGATCCGCGAAGCCGTCCCGATGACGAAGATCGTTTTCATAAGCGCCTATCAAGATTCCGATGCGGTGCAGACGGTTTTGAGCAACGGGGCAGACGGCTACATACTTAAATGGGAAGCGACGAGGCAGCTTTTGCCCGCCATTGAAGCGGCTCTGGGGGACGCAAGTCACTCACCAACTACAATTCATCTCTAGTTCAACCTGGATACTTACCCCCGATTCGGCATTCTCAATGACTATAATCGCACATCAGCTAAGCTCTAACTGTAACTCTTCACAGTTACCAATACCCCAAACACGCTCCTAGACTCGGCGTTCAATCCAAATTCCAAGATATCGGAGGGAATTACCGTGAGACAGTTGGCAGCTTTGGCGTTACTGGCTCTGGCGGTTCCGACTGCAGCTTGGGCGGACGGAATTAACATCACCAACCAGACCGGCACAGTTTCGATCTCGGGTATGACGGGAACCGGTGGCTGGGGGACGATCGGCGTGTCAACTATTACTTCGAAGGGTTCGCAAATGACTGCGTGGAACAATGGCGCAGGTCACCTTGGCTATTTCAAATACACTACCGGCGCGCTGCAGAGCGGATCAATCTCGGGGGGCGGAACGTTTGCGTCGGGCGGATCACTTGACATAATTGGCTATGGCAAATGGGCAAAGGAGCTAACTGGAAGGGGATGCGGCAAAGGCTGCGATATGTTCACCGGCAGCTTCAGCAGCCCGGTTACCTGGATGCTGGTTAGTAAGTCCAACCAGTCAGAAACGTTTGCCCTGACCGGCAATTTCGAAGGGACTCTGTACACCGGTCGTACAGTGTATGGAACAACGACGCAGGACATCAAGTTCGACGATCAGGCACAGCTCGGAAACGGGATCGGCTATATCGGCACACGCACTTCGCACCTCAGCACGCCGGAACCCGAAACTTTGGGACTGCTCGGAATCGGACTTCTGGGAGTAGCCGGGATGTTCCGCCGCAAGCTGATCAAGGGATAATCTACATTGTTTCTTGGTTTGCCTGGAACTAACGTCCCCGCCACGAGGCGGGGTTTTTCTTGGATTCTCAGGCGATCTGCTTTCTTTGCCCGACAACGGCTCGTTCGCTCAAACGGGGGCGCCGATAAGCCGCCCGTAACTCGTCGATGTCCAATTCCAACAGGCGAAGTTGGCGCCGCAAGGTGTTGCGGTGCATACGCAGCCTCTGCGCAGCCTTCACTTGGTTAGCATTTTGCTCCCGCAAAGCTGTAGCCAGGAACGACCTTTGAAATTCCCTTACCGCCTCGGAGTATCGAAGGCCACTTCGGTGCATCTGCAAGACGAGTTGTTCGAGCTTTTCCTTCACGGCGTTTATCTGGCGCTTGCTGTGAACCGGGCTTCCGCTCGGAATAATGCGATAGCTGGCAAAAGCTGAGTGAGCATGACTCACCGGCAAAGACTCAATAGTGTTAACTCTCGTGGCTACCGGGAGATTAGAAAACGGTGCGTCAGTAGGTGCAAACTGGCAATAGTGACAGAACTCTGTTCCTTCGCTTTGGAGTTCCTCCTCCATATCACGTAAGCAGTCGGAGGGCCATTTCGTAGATGTTGACAAGTCGCGATCGCACTCGATCAATGGAGTTTTTAGACGTGATGGCCTGGATTACCGCCCAAGAACAGCACCAGAGAGCGGGCGGGAAATAGCAAGCTCCACTTGGTTCCCACAGCCTGCCCTAACAAAGTTAATCGTAACCTGATTGATCTCGCGCAACGACGTGGCTATCCAGCCTTAGTAGTCTCAGTGCAAGACCACAGATGAACCGAAGATACTGTGCAGCCTGGGTTGTTTCTTGCTTGCTTTGTCTAACTCTGAAAAGCACTGCTGTCGAGCGTGACATCCAGCCGAGCATCCGTTCTACCGGACCGTTCGATCTTCTTTTGCATTTCGCCGGACGAATACACCACACAAATCTGGATTGCTCGCACTTTGTCCACGCGCTGTATGAACGCGTGGGACTACATTATGATTACGCAACATCCCGCAAACTATATTTTGGGCGGCAAGAGTTTCGACGCGTTAGCGCCCCCCAACCGGGTGATTTAATCGTGTGGCGTGGCCATGTGGGGATCGTCGTCCAACCCGAACAACACACATTCCTGAGCGCTATCGCTAAAGGTGTGAGCCTGTCCTCTTATACGTCGCAATACTGGGCGAAAAGAGGAGAGCTACGTTTTTTCCGCTACATCGAAAAGAGTACACCGGGCTGAGCATTGTGATGCCACTGGACACTCGTGGCGGGCCATACACACGTGCTGAAACTTATAGGCGGATTCTGAATAAGACGGTGATTGAATCGAAGCTCAAAGCGCAGGGCAGGTTCTTGGAAGTACTGCTCGGAGACAAAGCTCATCTGCTCACGGACACAATTCGGTGACATATCTTGACCGAACCTTGTGCTGGAGAAAGTCGGCGAAAAAACCAAGTTCTTTAGAATGATGGTGGCCAGGGACGGAGTTGAACCGCCGACGCCAGCCTTTTCAGGGCTGTATTCTTTGAGCCTAAACCCTTTTTCATTCAACAACTTAATCCGTCAAGATGGCCGATTTATTGTGACCATTCTGTGACCAGCGCCGATGTTCGCCTACGTCGGTATAGAGTCGGTATAGAAATGTTCAGGATTGAAAGACAACAGAAAAGGTTAGTGGAAATGCGGCCTCTGCTGTGACAGAGTCGCTGGTCGATGTAACTTATTGGAAATCAACGGTACTGACAGCCCGTTCTCCTTCCTTTAAGGAGACTCAAAGGGATTCTTCGGCCAGCTTATCGGACCCGGATCGGACCCAGATTCGCCGATCCGATTTGGTTGGTACTCATAGAATCGCCCTCACAACGCCGCCATCCACTCGCAAGGCTGTTCCGTTGGTCGCTGAAGAAAGCTCGCTGGCCACGTAGGTCGCCATGGCTGCAACTTCATCGACGGTGGCAAAGCGCGTCAAGAGGGACGAAGGCCGCACGTGCTCGAAGAATTCCTTCTCGATCTCTACCTTCGACTTTTTCTGGTGCTCCGCCATGGCCTCGACGAACCCCGCCACACCTTCCGACTCCGTTGGGCCAGCAAGAATGCTATTGGCTGTCACGCCGGTTCCAGCAACCGACTCCGCGATCCCGCGCGCCACCGCAATCTGTGCAGTCTTTGTCATTCCGTAATGCACCATTTCTGCGGGAATCTGCACGGCCGATTCGCTGGAAATAAAGACAATGCGGCCCCAGTTCTTTTCTAGCATCCCGGTGAGATAGTGTCGCGCGAGCCGCACTCCGCTCATTACGTTGATCTCAAACAAACGATACCAGTCCTCGTCAGGAATCTCGGTAAATGGCTTCGGCTCGAAAATTCCTACGTTGTTCACCAGCACGTCGACCACGGGCAATTTTTCAGTCACTGACTCTGCCCCGGCTGGACCAGAAAAGTCCGCCGCAATGCCGTCGACCCTGGTGTTTGCGGCATGCGACCGGATTGCTGCCATCGCTGCGTCCACGCGTTTCTGCGTGCGACCGTTCACGTAGACATACGCACCTTCTATCGCAAGTGACTTGGCGATCGCAAAGCCGATGCCTGCCGTCGATCCCGTTACAAACGCAATCTTTCCCGCGAGTCTTAGATCCATGTCGTGCTCCTTTGTGTGTCTCCAACAGATAACTGCGGAGATTAGCGCACTTCCGCTTTCTTGGGGTCATCGGCAGAGTGGCGGTTTGTTCGATGATTTGCACAGCGTTGTCTTAGTTCAGATCTCTTGTGTCAGTGAGTTTGTCAGGTTCTGAATTCTGCGGCGCAGGGAGAGCAGTGCAGAATCTCGATCGGAGAACGTTTGTTCCGGCGCTTTCGCACAAACCTCAGCATTGCCCTCGTGGTGTGCCACTGAATCTTCGAAGCTCGGGGACTTGGATGATCGTCCTTCAAGCCGATCTGCCAGCCCCTCCAGCGTTGACGCTAAGCCTTCGTCGAACTGCCGCTGTTGGGTCACCAGAGCCTTCGGCAGCTCAAAACCGGGGAGTTGGGCACGATATTTCCAGAGGGCGATTTCTGTTAGAAAGAGCATTCGCACTTGCGTTTGCCAGCGAATGATTCGCTCCCGCAATGCGAGGTCCTGTTCGCGGGAAGGACCGAATTCCAACAGAACGCCCCCGGAAAGATCCCTGACCCGGTCGAGATTGCTGTTGATTGTTTCGCGGAATGAGTAGCTGCGCTCGCTAGCCTTTCTCAGATCATCAAATATCGGCTCTCGAGCGAACTGAGCCAGCAGTCGCAAATTAGAAATAAATGTTCCCTTCATCTGCATTGCTGCAGAGACACTCCACAATTGATCAAACACGAGCCACATCACCAGCAATCCCAGAAGAATACCGATAACACGATCTCTGGCCAGAACAAGTGAAGTCTGCACCGCAAATTCACTCAAGTTGATCAGATAAAACGCGACGACAACCTGAACTCCGAAATATGACAGTCGGGGACTGGAGGTCATAATCCATGCGGAGATGACGGTGACTGCTAGAAAAAGGAGCGTGAACCCAGCAATTGAGTCGAGACCGGGCAGGATGAACACCTCCGCACCAATCCCCAAAAGCACCCCACCCACAATTGCGCCGGTAATACGCAGAAGCTGTTTTTGATGGGAGGAACCAATCGTGCTGAGCGCAGTCAGAAAGCACGTTGTGATTGCAGTGCTTATGCCCGGCCACGCCTTCCCGTTGTATAAGAGATAGCAAACGCTCGCAGCGAAACAACCTCTAAGTCCAAACTTGAGGTGTTCAGAGTTCGACAAAGCGTCAGCACGAAACAGTCGTACACCTGGATCACCGCTGGATTGAAGTGGCGCGTAGTCGCCGAGCGACAGTGTGCCGACAAAAGCTTCCGGAATCAGCGAGACTGTCTTTTCCATTTCGGCGAAAAGCGGAGCACCAGCCATAAGCTGGGCTTCGTTGTGGAGTTCAAACAGGGCTGGAACGTTTCCATTCAGTAGGTCGGAACGAATCGTGCGAATGTATGCGGCCAAGCTTCGAATTCGAGCCCTGGCGTTATCGGGGAGGTCCGAACTGAGATTTGCTGCGTTGGCGGCGATGTCGACCAAGCGCCCGACAAGCGCAATCACAGCACCCATCTGTTCACGATATGCCCGAGGATAGGCGGATCGTTCCAATGTGCGTCGAATGGCGGAGGTTCCCACCATGGCAAAATGCGTGATCCGGTCCTTAGTGTTTTCGTCGACGGACAAGCCCCCCCCATAGCAATTGAGAAGCTCCTGGGTAACGGCCAAGCGATCTCCGAGAGGGTGAAGAATGAGGTCGCACGCCTTCACTTCTGCGTAAATCCGTTCGACGGCAACGGTGATCAAGCTCCCTAGGGAAATCGCTCCGAAAGCCCAAAGGGTGCCTTCGATTTTGCTTTCCGCCGGAATCTGAAGATCCCACAGCGGAATCGTGATAATGACGAGATATCCGAAACGCGCAGCGGCAGTGAAATTCGTCATAGCGCTAAGTGCGTAGAACACAACGAAGAGTGTCACCGCCACCCAGATCAAACGCAGATTAGGATCCTGCAAGAAGAACATTGCCCCGATCAGGACGTACAGCACTGAAAGGGAGAACGCAACGATGATTGTCTTGGCATCCTTCGCGGTCGCTTCGGCACTCTCGCGCGAGATCGTAAGAGCGAAAATTGCCGCGTATGCGCCATAAGGGATTCGAAACGTCATGGTAAGAAGCATGACGATAGTCGCCGCGATAGTCATTCTTGCAACCAACGCGGACCTTCCCGGGTAAGGGACTAGTTCCTCTTTAAGAAATTCCTTTAGCCAGACAAGTGGGCTGGATGATTTAGGAAGAAGTTGGGCGAGCGTGGCCATCTTTAATCTCCGCGAATCGTGACCACCGCTGATTCACCAATTCGAAACAGATCCGGGGTGGGATTTTCCACACGGACGCGAACCGGGTATCGTGACGCCAGATGTACCCAGTTCAGCGTACGCTGTACATCAGGAAGCCCGGGCTGCAGAGTGCCAATAACATCAGGATCAGGCGTGACTCCGAAACCAAGGCTATCCACCACTCCCGTGAAACGAACGTTAGGCTTCGATAAGACATAAACATCCGCTCGCATCCCCGGGGAAATGCGTTTGAGTTGACCTTCACGGAAATTCCCGATGGCCCACCAAGTACGGGCGTCGATCAAAGTGAACATTTGCTGACCGACATGGGCGTAGGCACCCTCTGATATCGTAAGGTTGGTCACACGAGCGTCGAACGGGGCGTACACGCGGCAGTTGTCGAGGTTGTAACGAGCGTTCCTCACTGCTGCCTCTTTGGCCCCACGCTGGTTAGCGAGTGGCTCGAGCGTCGTTACGGCGTGCTGAGCCTGCTCGTGCTGTGCCAGAGCTGACTTCAACTCCGCCTTCGCGAGCTGCAATTGCGATTCGGCCTGCCGCAAGGCTTCTGACTCTGCAACTTCTGAAGTCCTGGCGCGATCTACTTGGTCCACGGTAACAAACTGTTTTGTGAGCAGCGGCTCAAGCCGATGCAAATTGTCGCTCGCATAAGTCCACTCCGCACGCTGACGGTTGACTGCGCGTTCTGAGCTGTCAACGTCGGCTTCTGCGCTATGAATATTCGCTTCGGAAACAGAAACGGCACTGACCAATGCCGCGATCCGGCGACGCTCATCGGAGATCTGGCCTTCCAGAGCAGCTTGTTCCGAGATAACTCTCTCGAGTGCGTATTCATAAGGGCGTTCATCGATTTCGTACAGCAGATCCCCCTTTTTCACGAATTGGTTGTCGCGTACATTCAGGCGAATGAGCGGACCGTCAACCTGCGGCGCTATCCCAATGAAATTCGCAAAGACTTCGGCATCGTCGGTCCGTGGATGGTAATTTTGGCGATAAAGCACGATCAGCCCCAGTAGCACAGCACCGGTCACGATTCCAAGACTGAGCCAACGGCTCAACCTGGGAGACCCGGTATTCTTCGTGGTATTCATCGATTGAATCTCCGTATTCAGCGAAACAGCATGAGCCACAACGCAAATGCGAACAGCGCCGTCAGGCTCGGATACGTCACAATCGGCCAGACGATCTCCACACATCGGCGCAAGAGTTCTCGTGAGAGAACGGTAAGCAGGATGGCTGCGACGAAACAGAGCAGCCATGCCGGGAAAAACGAACCGAGAATGTCGAACGAAGGGGCTCTTCCGCAGCCGGTCAGCGACAGGGTGGCGAGCAGAAACCCATTGCGCAAGCTGAAAATGCGATTCACACTCATGGCTGCGACCTCTTTGTGGATTGGACGGAATCTCCGGTGCGGAACGTCAAGTCTGCGAACGAGGCAAGTACTTGGGTCCGGGCATAGACATCCGCCGATCGGGCTTGCGCGAGAGTGCGCTGCGCCGCCGTAACATCCAGCAAGCTGCGTACCCCGTAGTTGTACGATTGGAGAGCCGAGTCATAAGACTGGCTGGCGGCCCGGAGAAGTGCGACGGCTGCCTGGCGCTGACGTAAGGCAGTATTCAGGTTGGAATATGCCGTCCAGACCTCGTCCGCAATCTGATTGCGTTTGACCTCGGCTTGAGCTTTAGCCTCTTGAACGTTAGCGCGTGCTTCGAGGAGTCTGTTCTTCCGCGCGGCTCCATCAAAGATCGTCCACTTAAGACTAAAGCTGAGTCCACCGGTCAGGCCTGCCGTGTGGCTCCAGTCGTATGGCGACTGGAGACCATAGACCGATTGCGCGGCTGGACGGGCATCGAGACTCAATGAGGGGTAGTAAGCCGAGCGGGCCTCCTGCACTCGGGCATTTTTGGATTGTATTTCGGCAACCTGTTGCATCAGGTCGGGACGTTGACTGAGGGCACGGTCGATGGCACCCTGGACCGTGTCACTAATCGAATCTGGTATTGCCAGCTGATCAAGCGGTTGAACCTTGACCGTCAAAGAAGCGCGATCGCCCACCGCCGTTGCCAGGTCCCCTTGAGCGGTCTGCTCAGCTCCAAGCACAGATTGCAGATCATACTCAGCTTGGGCCGTAGCGCTTCGGGCCTCCAATACGTCGGGCAGAGTTGCCAGGCCGTGCGCGAGCCGATCCTCCGCTGCTTCTTGGACAGTTTCTGCATTGGAGAGACTGGCCCGCGCGGCGTCCTCCTGCCCCATCGAACTCAAAAGCCGGTAGTACGACTGCTCGACCTGGTAAATAACATTGCGGTGGGTGTCGTTAAAGCCGAAATTTGCGGCGAAGAGTTGGGCCCTCGCTGCATTGATTCGACCGCGGCGGCCACCAAAATCAAAAACGGTATAACTCAAGTCGAGGGCGACGGCAAAATCCTGTACGGCTTGCGCGTTGAACCGATTTCCGAGGAAGGCTTCGTCACGGCTGGTTTGCGACAACGCTGCAGCCGCCAGCGTCGGATATAACTCACTGCGCGCCACACCAAAACTTGCCGCCTGAGCACGGGCACGTTCCCAGGCAACGCGCGTTTCAGGGTTGTTTGATTCCGCCATATCGATGAGCTCGGCGAGGGAGTACGTCTTCACGGGACTGTCAGGCAGTTCGTGGATATGTTCGGTCGATACATCACGCACAAACTGCTGTTCTTCGGACGAATGCCATGGATGATTCCATGAAACTGGCGCATTCTGAGCGAGAGCACAACTGCCCAACTGTAGCGCAAGGGACAAAGTCGTGCGCGCGAGCAGTCGTAAGCAATTTCGAGTGTCTCGACATGGCATTGTGGATTCGTCAATCTCCGTATTCACTCCCTGCCGCAGCGATCGTATTCGAATTCCTGCTTATGCTTTCTTTCTGCGCACGCGGCGCTCACTATTTCTTGGGTCAGCCCGGAGTTAATTCTTCGCCTGTCGCGGGAAGTACTCGAACAGCTTGCGGACTCATTAGCCCAGCCCTTTATGTTTTGTCGGACGTGTTGGAAAGCGTGTCAGACCCCGCTAGCTCCATCCGGCACGAACTGCGTATTCGCCCCTTCTTTGAAGATGACGTAAGCGCGTTTCCAGGGTTCGTCATTGATCAGGCGCCATTTGTGGCCTGAACCGGTGTGGTCCTCTGCCACAAGCACGTCACCCCGACGAAGGGTAAACTTCTCGCCGCCGACCGTCGCGAATTCGAGCACACCCGACAACGTAATGACATACTGAGGAGTTGGGTCATTGTGCCAGTCAAAAGTGGAATGTGCCGCTGTCTCTTTGAACTCGACCGACTTCGCATCCACCAACGTGGCGCCGTTCACACTTCCACGTACTACGTGTGAGTTTCCATCAGGCCCCGTGTACAAGCGATAAGCGCGAATCATTTTCTGTCTCCTTGATTGTGATGTTGTTGATGTTCAATACCGCCGCCGTTTCTGCGCGCACACGCTGGCACAAATCCGGATTGTCGATCAGAGATTGCCCGTAGGAAGGAATTATCTCCTTCAACTTGTCCGCCCATCCTGCACTCTTCATCTTGTGCCGGAAGCAGCCCTCGATCACCTGAAGCATGATCCAGACTGCCGTCGAGGCGCCCGGGGAAGCACCGAGCATCGCAGCAACGGATCCATCCGACGCAGTAACGAGCTCGGTTCCGAATTCCAGAATGCCGCCGTGGACTGGGTCCTTCTTGATGATCTGCACTCGTTGTCCCGCCACCTCAACCTTCCAGTCCTCCTCGTTTACACTCGGAAAGAACTCGCGGAGTGCGGCGAACCGCTCGTCCGAGGACTCGAGGACCTGCCCTATCAGATATTCTGTGAGAGCCACGTTATCCCTGCCGACAGCCAACAGCGGCAGTAGGTTTTCAGGGTCGATGGAGCCGAAGAGATCGAGATAGGATCCATGCTTGAGAAACTTCGTCGAGAAGCCTGCATAGGGCCCGAAAAGCAAAGAAACTTTGCCTTCGATGTGCCGTGTGTCGAGATGCGGCACGGACATCGGCGGTGAGCCGACCGAAGCTTTGCCGTAGACCTTCGCATTGTGACGAGAAGAGACTCCCGGGTTATCGCAGCGCAGCCAAATTCCGCTTACTGGAAATCCGGCATAGCCCTGCCCTTCCGGAATCCCCGATTTTTGTAACAGACGCAAGGACCCGCCGCCGGCACCGATAAAAACAAACTTGGCCCGAACGAATCGGTGTTCGCCAGTCTTTTCATCCCTGATTTGCACTCTCCAGCCATCTACGTGCCAATCCCCGTCGCGCTGTAGATCTTGCACCCGGCTGAAGTAATGAATGGAAACTCCGTCCTTCCCTTGCAGTGAATCAAGCAGATCCTTTGTAAGTGCGCCGTAGTCTACGTCCGTACCAGTCACCATGCGCGTAGCCGCGACCACGTCATTAGGATCACGCTTTTCCATGACCAGGGGAATCCATTCTCCGATCCGCTTTTTGTCCTCCGAATATTCCATCCCGTAATAAAGAGGATGGCTCGTAAGCGCCGCAAAACGTTTCCTCAGGAAATTCCGGTTATCGACCCCACGCACGAAACTCATGTGAGGTACGGGATGAATGAAGGACTGAGGGTCCTTTATCGCTCCCTTCGTCACCAGATAAGCCCACAACTGACGAGAGAGATCAAACTCGGTGTTGACCTCCAGAGCCTTGGAAATATCGATGCTGCCGTCGGCTCTCTGGGGCGTGTAATTCAGTTCACAAAGAGCAGCGTGGCCGGTGCCGGCATTGTTCCACGCATTCGAGCTCTCTTGAGCCTCCCTTCCCAGGACTTCATGGATTTCGATTGTTAGCTTGGGATCAAGCTCTTTCAGGATGACCGCAAGTGTGGCACTCATGATGCCCGCACCGATGAGAACGACATCGGGATTCGATGAGTTAGTTGTTGCGGTGTTACTAGAGCGAGTCATTGGAGAGTCTCCTTCGTGATTTTCAATTGAGATTGTTTTGTGCGACGCGTGCTTTCAGTGAAATGGCTCAGGTTGTGAAGACCCCTGCCAAACCAAAACGCAGTTATGCCCACAGCGATGCCGATGAGAGTGTCAAATAGCCGCAGGATGGGTTGTCTCCACGCGTGCTCTGGGCTGATTCCAGCTACAACCATGACGACAGCCGTCGTAATTGACGTGGTAATGATGTCCCCTGGTCGGTTGATCATGATCAGAATTACGGCACCAATCGCGATGAGAACGGCCATACCCCAAGAACTGAATGGGAAAAACGATAGGTAACCCAGGCAAAGAATGAAGCTCAGCGAAGTGGCTGCGATTCGTGACAAAGCGGCGCTTACGCTTTCGTTGTAGCATTCACGCCAGACAAACAACGTTGCCACAACAGACCACATTCCGCCGAGCAGTTGATCGTCCCGGGAACTGATTGCACTGGTGAGAATCCGGGTCGTCAGCTCGTAGCTGATTAGCGCCGCGAGGGCGAGTGTCATTCCCGAGAGTGCCGCGTGTGAACTGCGGGAGAGCCCGGTGTCCTTTGCTTGATTAGTTGGGTCCGTCTTCATACTCCTACCGTCGCTTTCCTTGCATGTAGCCTGCGTGTAACTCAGATGGAACACGGGGCCCGCCCGCATGAGTCCATAGGTTGCTATGGCTGCATCGACGGGACCCATGACGGACCTCGCTCAAAGCTGCAGGTTGTCCGCCATGATCTGCGTTGCAGTCACACCACACCGTTGTTAGAGAACGCTCAATCCGCCGCCACCGCCTGAGTTACCGCAGACGTATACTCTGGTTTGTAGACATGCTGGCGAATAAACGTGACCAGGTCCGCCGGACGTGCGACTCGAGCCAGTCCGGAATCGAAAACGAGTTTTGCCACGCACGCAGCCGTCTGAATCTCGGTTTCCAGAATGTTGGACTGCAGAGGGTAGAGCATGCCCTGACTCAGCAGAGCAGAGGGGACTTGGTCTGCCACCGCACGGGCGGCCTCGATGAACATCTCATCGGTTACACGAGACGCCTGTGTCGCAAAGATTGCCATCCCTACTGCCGGGAAGATGTAAAAGTTGTTGGCCTGTCCCGGTAGAAACGTTCGGCCACCGAAATGAACCGGTGGGAACTGCACACCCGCTGCATAGATCGCCTTGCCTTTTGACCAAGAGTAGGCTTGCTCGGCGGTACACTCCGCGTGCTCGGTCGGATTCGAGAGTGCGAGAATAACCGGACGCTCATTAATCCGGGACATCGCCTCGATGACTTGCTGCGTGAACGTCCCACCAACCGTGCTGACGCCGATAATTGTCGTTGGCTTGATACTCTCGATGGCGGCAACGAAGTCCCGTGTAGGCGCGTGCTTATGCGAGTAAGGCTTCTGGAAATCGACCAGGTCGGTGCGCGTGGTTTCAAGCAAACCGTTGATGTCGAACATATACACGCGTGCCTGGGCCTGTTTGAGAGTGAGGCCTTCTTCGACCATTGCCGAACACAACAGATCGGCAAGACCAATGCCGGCCGATCCCGCGCCGAGGAAAAGATAGTTTTCGTCCCTGAGCTTGGTGCCCTTGATCTTTGCCGCATTGATCATGCCTGCGAGCACGATGCCCGCTGTCCCCTGCACGTCGTCGTTGTATACGCAGTATTTGTCGCGATAGCGTTGAAGCAAATGAACGGCATCCACTCCGGTCCAATCCTCGAAATGGATGCAGCACTTTGGGAATACTTCCTGCACGGCTTCCATGAGTTCGTCAACGAACGAATAGAGTTCCTCGGTGGAAGGTCGTGTCTTGCGCATGCCCAGGTACAGCGGATCGTGCAAATATTGTTCATTGTTGGTGCCGGCATCGAGATACATGGGCAGTAGATACTGCGGCGGAACCCCAGCGCAGGCCGTATACAACTGCAGCTTGCCGATGGGAATTCCCATGCCGTTGGCTCCCAGATCGCCCAGGCCGAGAATGCGGCCACCATCGGTGACACAGATGAACCGTACGTCTTTCTTTGGCCAGTTTTTCAGGACCTCCTTTACCTTGCCACGGCGCGTCATCGAGAGATACATCCCTCGCGGCTGCCGGTAGATGTGCCCGAATTTGAGGCAAGCCTCTCCGATGGTTGGGTCGTAGACGATCGGCAGAAAACCAGCGGGATCGGACATCACAGTTCGGTAAAACAGCGTTTCGTTGTGATCGAGCAGGTTGATGAGGTAAATGTATCTCTCAAGATCTGTCGGCTTCTCAGCCAGCTGTAGCCTCACTCGTCGCAACTGGAGATCTTCCGTTTCAGTTAAGTCCGGAACGAGACCAACAAGGCCGAACTCCTGTTTTTCTGCTTCCGTGAAGGCGGTCGATTTGTTTAGTGATGGATCTTGGAGCAGCTCGATTCCGCGTTTTGCTACTGTCATAAGTTCTTCTCCGTGTGTGTTCTCCTAAGTGGATAATTCTGTTTAACCCACCTTGGCGACGTAGGGGTGAACCATCTTTCGCGGATCGACGATGTTGTCGAATTCCTGTTCGTTCACGAAGCCAAGCTTAAGTGCAGCCTCCTTGAGCGTCAGGTCATTGTCGAGCGCGTAGTGGGCAATCTTCGATGATTTGTCATAACCAATGACAGGCGAGAGCGCAGTGACGAGCATCAATGAGCGCTCCACATATTCCTTGATCTTTTTCAGATTCGGCTTCGTACCCTCGACCAGGAATTTGCGGAAATTGGTACATCCGTCCGTCGTGATCGCGATGGAGTGGGTGATGTTGAAGATGATCAGCGGTTTGTAGACGTTCATCTCCAAATAGCCACCGGCACCTCCAAAACCCACTGCGACATCATTGGCCATGACCTGCGAGGCAATCATGGTTAACGCTTCAGCCTGGGTTGGATTGACTTTGCCCGGCATGATCGAGGACCCCGGTTCGTTAGCAGGGATCTCC